>Ga0310823_100046_pt1 | contig 223108 bp, 208 predicted proteins | sample P4_ome_3_FD_201316 | JGI IMG/M metagenome (GOLD analysis project Ga0310823, IMG submission 201316) | Sorghum-adapted microbial communities from Joint BioEnergy Institute, Emeryville, California, United States - P4_Day56_Rep3 | ecosystem: Engineered > Bioreactor > SSF (Solid state fermentation)...
GGACCAGCACCTGCTCCAGGTACTCCTCGGCCCCCACGACTGCCACCCCCGTCCCCCGGGTCACCTGCCCTGCTGCATACCCACCATGTTAGTACACATGTTCGAACCATCGCAAGGGTTGTGGACATCCTCATCGCGACAGGGAGTGGCTGACCGGCGACGGGAAGAGACAAACGGACCCGCTCTGTCGGGGAACCGGCCCAGTGGGATCGCGTCGAGCGGCTTGTCAGGATGGGAACGTGACCGCAGCCGACGCCCCACACCACGTCATCACCGACGCCGAGCGGCGGGCCCTCATCGCCCACCGCCACCGGCTCCTGCCCGAGCGCCGCACCGACGACGTGGTGGAGATCGTCCGGTCCCTGGTCGCCCTGCACTCTTCGGACCCGGTGTCCGTCTACCTCAGCGTGCTCACGCGTATGCGCAACCCCGACATCAAGGCCGTCGAGGAGGCGCTCTACGAGTCCCGCAGCATCGTCCGGCACCACGCGATGCGGCGGACCCTGTGGGTCACGACGCCCGACATGGCACGGACCGTGCACGCGGCCGCCACGCGCAAGGTCGCCGCGGCCGAGCGCCGGAAGACCATCCGCTTCCTCGGTGAGAACGGCATCGAGGACCCGGAGGCCTGGCTCGACGCGGCCCGGGAGCGGGTCGTCGCCACCCTGCGCGAGCACGGACCGATGACGGCACGGGAGCTCGGGCAGCGCGTCCCTGAGCTGACCCGCCCCCTGCGGCTGGCACCCGGCAAGCCGTATGCCGCCACCCAGGCCGCGCACACGCGGGTCCTCGCGGGGCTCGGCTTCGACGGGGTGCTGGTCCGCGGTCGTCCGAGCGGTTCCTGGGTCAACAGCCAGTACACCTGGTCCCTCATGGAGGACTGGGTCGAGGGCGGACTCGACGGGGAGGACGAGCGCACCGCGGCCCGTGACCTGGCCCGCGCCTGGCTGGCGTGCTTCGGACCGGGCACGACGACCGACCTGCAGTGGTGGGCGGGCTGGACGCTCGCCACGACACGGCGCGCACTCGCCGACTGCGGGGCGGTGGAGGTGCAGCTCGAGTCCGGACCCGGCTGGGCCCTGCCCGAGGACGCCCCGGCCGCGTATGACGGGAGCTCGGCCCCGCGTGAAGAGCCGCCCGAGCGCGGTGGGTCGCCTGGACGCGGTGGGTCGCCTGGACGGGGTGGGTCGCCTGGACGCGGTGGGTCGCCTGGACGGGGTGGGTCGCCTGGACGGGGTGGGTCGCCTGGACGGGGTGGGTCGCCTGGGCGGGATGACGCTCCCTGGGTGGCCTTGCTGCCCGGTCTCGACCCCACGGTCATGGGGTGGAAGGAGCGCGGCTTCTACCTGCCCGAGGAGGCGGCGCCGGCCTGGGACCGCAACGGCAACGCGGGGCCGACGGTCTGGGTCGACGGCCGGGTCGCCGGCGCCTGGGCCCGGACGGACGACGGGGAGATCCGGCTGCACTGGTTCCTCGACGTTCCGGCGGAGCGGCGCGCCGAGGTCGAGGAGCGGGCCCGGGAGCTCGGGTCCTGGGTGGGGCGGACGCGGTTCAGCGTGCGCTTCCCGGGTGCGATCCACGCGACGTTGGTGGGGGGGTAGCCGACGAGGCGGTCGCCGGCCGGACGGTTGCCAGAGGGGCGGTCTCCGGCCGGGCCTTTGCCGGCGAGGCGGTCGACGCCGCCACGAGGACGCCCCCGGCAACGCGGACGTTGCTGGGGGCGTGTGGTCCAGGTGTGCCTGGGCCGGTCAGCCGTCGGAGGGCCGAGGATCAGCCGACGCGGCCGTAGCTGGTGACGCCGGAGAACATCTTGCGCTTCTGGACCGGCAGGCCCGGCCGACCGGAGTCCCAGATCATGCCGTTCCCGGCGTAGATCGCGACGTGGTAGTTGCCCCAGAAGACGAGGTCACCGGCGCGGGGCTTGCTGACCCGCGTGGTCCTGGCTTTCTGGCCGGCGACGGTGCGCGGGAGGGACTTGCCGAGCTTGGCGAAGACGTACCGGGTGTAGCCGGAGCAGTCGAAGCCGGAGGTGGTGCTGCCACCGGCCCGGTACATGATGCCCTTGTACTTCGCGGCCTGGGCCAGGATGCGGGACGGGGTGAGCTTGGCGGGGGCCTTCTTGGCGGTCGCCGCCTTCTTCGCGGGGGCCTTGGCCGTCAGCACGCTCGGGGCGACGTACTTGCCCGCGGCGGTGCGCAGCCAGCCGTTCTTGGTCAGCGTGCCGGTGAGCTTGCGGCCCTTGGCGTAGGCGCCGACGACGCGGTACTTGGTCCCCGGACCCTTGCGGACGTTGACCTTGGTCTTGGTGTAGCGGACGACCTTCTTGGCGGCCGCGGCCTTGACCGGGGTGACCGAGGTGACGGCAGCCGGTGCGCCGACCTGGGGAGCGGCGGTCGCGGAGGCGACGCCCACCTGGGGGGCCGCGAGGGCGACGGCGACGGCCAGGACGGAGGCGCGGGTGACGGATCGGGCAGTAAGACGCATGACGACCTGAGGGGTAGGGGACTCGGGAGGAGGCTCTCGCGCAGCGAGGCGGAGAAGTGCTCACGCGACGGTGCGGCCCCATGAGTGAAGCCAGAAGCCTCCGGACGTGCCAAATCGAGAGACCCCTCGGAGCGCCGGAAGACGCAGGAAAGTCCAGCGAGAAGCGTGTGATCTTCACCACATCACGAAACGATCACAGCAGGTCACACAAGGGTCACGGGCCGTGATGGAAGAAATCTGCAAGAAAGTGCAATAACACACCCCTCCGGGGCCCGGTCGACGGGGGTTGCGGGACCCCGGTCGAGCCGGGTCGGGGGGGGTGCTCCCGTGGTGGCCTGCCGGGTCCCCGAGGGTCAAGCGCGTCACCAGCGGACCCCAAGACGCTCCCCAAGCGGCCACCAATCCGCGCCCAAGCGCCCGTCGCGACCGTGGTCACGACACCCCGACGAGAACGAGGAGCTTCCCCGTGACCACGATCCTGAACACCCCCACCACGACCACCACGAGAGTCCCCGGCTCGGTGCACCTGCCCGGTGACCCGGCATACGACGCGGCGGTGATCCCCTGGAACCTGGCGGTCCGGCAGCAGCCGGCCGCGGTGGCGACACCGACCACGGCCGCCGAGGTGGCCGACCCACGCGATCACGGCCGCGCTCTACTGGCGCGCCGGGCAGGCCGAACGGGCGCGGACCCGGCTGCCAGGCATCCGCGAGGAGCTGGCCCAGCCGTCCTGGTGGTTCTCCACCATCGTCCGGTGCTTCGCGGCGGAGGCGGGGCTCGCGCTGGGTGAGCCGGAGCTGTGCCGCACGGCCTACGAGCTGCTGACGCCGTTCGCCGGGTGCGTCTGCGCCGCCGGCTCGGGCAACGCCTCGGGTCCGGTCGACGTGGGGCTGGCCCTGGGCGCACTGGGGATCAGTGACCGGGAGCGGGCGTCCCGGCACGCCGAGGACGCGGCCCGGCTCATGGAGGAGTGGCAGGTCCCGCTGGCCGCGCAGTGGTGGCGCGACCAGCGGGACCGGCTGTCCGTATGACGTCCGCTCAGACCGCGGCGGGCTCCGGGGAGAGCTCGGGCCGGGTCGGGGCGGGGGCCGGGATGGCGTCGTCGTCCACCTCGAGGCGGATCTCGGGCAGGATCCGGTCCAGCCACCGCGGCAGCCACCAGTTCCAGCGTCCGAGCATCGCCATCGTCGCGGGGACGAGGACCATCCGGACCAGCGTGGCGTCGAGGAGGACCGCGACCGCCATGCCCAGGCCCATCATCTTGACCACGACGTCGACCTCGGTGGCGAAGCCCAGGAAGACGGCCACCATGATCGCCGCGGCGGCGCTGATGACGCGGCCGGTCGAGGCCAGGCCCCGGACCACGCTGCCGCGGGGGTCGCCGGTGCGCTGCCAGTCCTCGCGGATCCGGGACAGGAGGAAGACCTCGTAGTCCATCGAGAGCCCGAAGAGGATGGCGAACAGCAGGATCGGCACCCAGCTGGACACCGGGATCGCGTGGTCGAGCCCGAACAGCTCCACGCCCCAGCCCCACTGGAACACCGCGGTGACGACGCCGTAGGCGGCCGCCACGGACAGCAGGTTCATCACGGCCGCCTTGAGCGGGACGACCACCGAGCGGAACATGACGGTGAGGACCAGCACCGAGACGCCGACGACGAACCCGATGACCAGCGGCAGCCGGTCGGACATCTTGGCCGCGATGTCGTTCATCACCGGGGTGAGGCCGGTCAGCTCGGCACCCTCGGGCAGCAGCGTCCGGACGTCCTCGACCAGGGCCGGGGTGCGCTCGTCGGTCGGCCCGAGGGCCGGCGTCGCCTCGAAGACGCTGACCGCACCGTCGGGGGAGACGAACGGGGTCGACACGGCGACGACGTCCTCGTGCGCGACGACCTCCTCGGCCAGCCGGGCCACGTCACCTGCGGGAACCTTCCCGTGGTCCACGACGACGACCATCCGGCCGTTGGCGCCCTCGCCGAACTCCTGCGCCATCAGGTCGTAGGCGCGCCGGGTGGTGGGCTGGGTGGACTGGCCACCCGGGTCCTGCGGCCAGGTGCGCATGTCCAGCGCCGGCACCGCCAGCGTCAGCACGATCAGCGCGGCGCCGATGGCCCACGGGAGCGGCCGGCGGCCGACGCGGGCGGCCCAGCGCCCGGTGAGGGTCGCGCGGGGGGAGGCGGACGGCATACCGGTCTCGGTGACGACGGCGTGGGCGTCGGTGTCGGCAGCGGCGGCCAGCTTGCGCGCCCGGCGCTCCCGGCGGGGCAGCAGCCGGTAGCCGGCGAACCGGCAGAGCACCGGTACCAGGGTCAGCGCGGCGAGCATGACCGCCAGCACGCTGATCGCGGTGGCGAACCCGAAGGAGTCGTACGTCGGCGGTCCCGCCAGGCGCAGGCCCAGCAGGGAGACCAGGACGGTGGCGGCGGCGGCGACGATCGAGCGGCCCGCCGTGGCGCTGGCGCGGGCGGCCGCCTCGACCGGGGTGAGGCCACGGCGGAGGTACTCGACGTGGCGGCTGACCATGAGCAGCGCGTAGTCGATGCCCACACCGAGGCCGACCATGGTGGCGACCGTCGGCGCGAGGTTGCTGACGTCCATCGCGGCGGCGAGGAGCAGGACACCGCCACCGCCGACGCCCAGGCCGGCCAGGGCGATCGCCACCGGCAGACCCGCGGCGACGACCGAGCCGAAGGTCAGGACCAGGACGACGAGCGCCGCGGTGACGCCGATGAGCTCGCCCTGGCCGTTGATCGGCGCGGCGGCGCTGTCGGGCAGGTCACCGCCCAGCTCGACCTGGTAGCCCGCGTCACGGGTCGGGGCGACCGCGTCCTCGAGGGGCGTCAGGTTGCCCATGAGGTCGGGGTGGGTGACCGGCTCGCCGTAGCTGACCATGACGATCGCGGTGGGCCGAGGCCGGCAGGTGCTCGGCGAGCAGCTGCTGGCCCTCCCGGCTGGCGATGCCGGGCACGTCGTAGTCGTCCTGGGTGGTGCCACCGACGGTGAGCGCCAGGCCGAGGACGGTGAGGGTGAGGGCGAGCCCGGCGGCCAGGGTGCGCCACGGGTGGCGCGCGGCCGTGCCGCCGAGGCGGTGGAGGAAGCGTGACATGGACGTGATCCGTTCGTGCAGGGGTCGGTTCGGAACACGTCCAGGCTGGGCCCGGGGGCTTGACCGGCACTTCGGCCCGACTGGGGACCCACTTGGGGTGGGTCCGCCAGGCCCCGCCGGATGACGTCAGGCGGCCCGGCCGAGCGCCGCCAGGAGCCGCTCGGGCGCGGGCGCGCCGTCGGGCACCGGGAGCGGCGGGGCGAACCGCTGCGGCCGGTCGGCCGGGGTCACGAGGAGCGGCAGGTAGACGAGCAGGTCCTCGGCCAGGGCGTCGGGCAGGGGGTGGTCGATCCGGATCGCCCGGCCGACGTCCCACCCGTGCACCGCGACCTCGAGCGCCCCGGCGGCCGCGACCAGGCCCGCGCGCAGCGGGGACCCGACGATGTCCACCAGGGCCTCACCGCCGCCGGCGCTCCAGCCCTCCAGGAGCGCGCAGGCGCACTCCTGCAGGCCCAGGACGAGCGGCTCGGTGGTCGCGGGCCGGGGGACCGGCGCGCGGACGGCATACGGGCCGACCCGCCCGGCGCGCCCGGCCTCCTCGAGCGCGTGCAGCGAGTCGAGCATGTGGGTCAGCAGGTCGCCCAGGTCCCACGCGCGGCAGGGGGTGGGCACGGCCGGGTCGACAGGCAAACTGGCCACCAGCGCGCAACGGGTGTACCCGAGGGCACGCTCAAGGTGCGCCAGCTCCGGGACCGGAGCCGGCGCCGGGACGGCGCTCATCGTCCTGCGACCGCGGGGTGGTCGGGCCCGAGCCGCTCGGGGAGCCCGCACATCGCGAAGAGTGACTCGTCGAAGAACGCTCCGACGTGGCGCACACGGCCCCCGTCGAGGTCGAGCACCTGCAGGTGGAACGGCGTGAACGAGCCGTCCGGCTGGCGCATGTACAGGCCGAACGCCGGCTGCCCGTTCGCGCGTGTCGGCAGCATGGGCATGTCGTGCACCTGGCCGGGGCACTGGGTGTCGATGAGGCGGGCGATGTTCTCCGGGCCCTGGTACCAGCCCGGAAAGGGAGGCATCTCCCAGACCGCGTCGTCGGTGAACATCTCGGCGAGCGCGTCGACGTCCTTCTCCCAGAAGGCCTTGACGTAGCGCTGGAGGAGCTGCTCCTGCTCGGGGCTGAGGGTCCCTCCCTTCCGGTCCCGGTCGAGCTCGGCCTTGCGCACGGTCTCGCGGGCGCGCTGCAGGGCGCTGTTGACGGCCGCCGTCGTGGTGCCGACGGCCTCGGCGACCTCGGCGGCCTTCCACTGGAGCACGTCCCGGAGGACCAGCGCGGCGCGCTGGCGCGGGGGCAGGTGCTGCAGCGCCGCGACGAAGGCGAGGCGCACGCCCTCGAGCCGCTCCGCCACGTCCTCGGGGGTGTCCTGGCTGACCATGGCGTCCGGAAACGGGGTCAGCCAGGGGACCTCGTGGTCCTGGTGGCCCTTGACGGTGGGGTCGGAAGCGGGCTGGCCGAGGCCGGTGGGCAGCGGCCGCCGCTTGCGGCCCTCGACCGCGGTCAGGCAGACGTTGGTGGCGATCCGGTGCAGCCAGGTGCGCGTCGAGGCACGTTCCTCGAACGAGCCGTAGGCGCGCCAGGCCCGCAGCATGGTCTCCTGCACCAGGTCCTCGGCGTCGTGCAGCGACCCGGACATGCGGTAGCAGTGCGCGAAGATCTCCCTGCGGTACTGCTCGGCCCGGGCCACGAACTCCTCGTCCGGGGTCACCGGCGCCGGGGCGTCCGCCCCCTCCGGTCGGTTCTCCTGTTGCGTCGGTAGTGACATACGTCGGTCCTTCCGCCGTCCTTCACCCTAGGGAGCCGTTCCCCTCGGGTCGACCCTCATTCCGGACGGACAGACCTGGGTTCCGGCCAGAACTCATCGCCCCCTTCCCGACCGGACGTCGGGACCCGGCGTTCGGTGGCCGGGTCCGGTGGGGTCAGGAGTTCTCGCGGCGGAAGGTGCGGGTGCCCCACCAGATCGCCAGGGCCAGCAGCCCGACGGTCCAGAGGGTGCCCCAGAGGAGCATGCCGCCGTCGAAGTCGCCGACGAACGAGGTGCGGACCGCGTCGACGACGTGCCGGGTCGGCATCCACTTCGACAGCGTGTCGAGCCAGGCCTCGCTGATGTTCATCGGCAGGAAGATCCCGGAGAGCAGGAGCACCGGCATCATCACCATGTTCGTCACCGGGGCCAGGACGTCCTCGCTCTTCGTGGTCAGCGCGAGCGCGTTGGAGGCCGCCGCGCAGGCGGCGCCGACGCCGAGCGTGATGAGGACGCCGAGGACCGCCCCCCGGAACGGGGTCTCCATGCCCATGAGGTAGCCGAGGGCGATGAGGACGCACGCCTGGACGAGGATCTGCAGGCAGTCCCGCATCAGCCGCCCGACGAGCAGCGCGGTGCGGCTCGCGGGCGTGACCCGCTCGGCCTCGATGACACCGTCGCGCCACTCGGCGATGAGGCCGAAGCCGGCGAACAGGGCCCCGAACAGCCCCAGCTGGACCAGCAGACCGGGGACGAAGAACGTGTAGGCGTTCTCGTAGCCGATCTGGCCGGCCAGCGGCTTGAGCAGCGGGCCGAAGAGCAGCAGGTAGAGCACCGGCTGCATGAGCCCGATGATCACCCAGGCCGGGTTGCGCAGGTTCATCCGCAGCTGCCGGCGGAACACGATGAACGACTCCCGCCAGAACAGCCCCGGCGTGCGCCGGTAGGGCAGGGCCGGTGGGGTCGGCGAGGCGGCGGTCGGGGTGGCGGTGTGCGTCATACGTCCTCCCTCAGGGAGCGACCGGTCAGGGTGAGGAACACGTCGTCGAGCGTGGGGCGGCGGACCTCCACCGTGTCGAGCTCGATGTCGGCGAGGGTCAGCTCGCGCATGAGGCCGGGCACGACCTTCCCGCCGCGCGGAACCCGGGCCTGGACGGTGTGCCCGTCCACCTCGGGGGCCTCGCCGGCGGCGCGCTCGAGCATCTGCGCGGCGGCGCCGACCTTCGCCGCGTCGGCGAGCTCGAGGACGACGAGGTCGCCGGCGACATGGGCCTTGAGGTTGTCCGGGGTGTCGGCGGCGACGATCCTGCCGTGGTCGATGATGATCACCCGGTCGCTGAGCACGTCGGCCTCGTCCAGGTAGTGCGTGGTGAGGAAGACCGTCATGCCGCGCCGGCTGCGCAGCTCGGCGATGACCTCCCAGAGGTTGGCCCGCGCCTGCGGGTCCAGCCCGGTGGTGGGCTCGTCGAGGAAGACCAGGCGCGGCTCGTGCACCAGGCCCATGGCGATGTCGAGCCGCCGGCGCTGGCCGCCGGACATCGAGCGCGGCTTGCGGTCCCACATCCCGTCGAGGTTGAGCTGGGCGAACAGCTCCTCGCCGCGGCGCCGGGCGTCCGCCTGGGACATCCCGTAGAGCATCCCGTGGTCGAGGATCTCCTCCCCGGCACGGGCCTCCCCGCTGGTGGAGCCGGACTGGCTGACGTAGCCGATGCTGCGGCGCACGTCGACCGGCTGCGTGGCGACGTCGTAGCCGGCGACGCGGGCCTCGCCCTCGGTCGGCCTGAGCAGGGTGGTGAGCATCCGCAGGGTGGTGGTCTTCCCGGCCCCGTTGGGCCCGAGGAAGCTCACCACCTCACCCTCGGCGACGTCGAGGTCGACGCCGTCGACGGCGCGGACCTCCGACTTCTGCCGGCCCTGCCGGGTCTGGAAGATCTGCACGAGTCCGCGCGCACGGATCACGGGCTGCTCCTAGCAAAGCGTGGTCTGGTCAGGGTCCGACATCCCTAGACTCGCTCCGGTGGCCGAACTCATCGCTGCCGGAGCCGTCGGATGACACCACTCTTGTTCGCCCTCACCGGGCTCGTCAACGCGATAATCCTGGGCTTCGTCTCCCGGCGGCTGCTGGGGGTCCCGGTGGGCTGGCCGCGCACCATCCTGGTCAGCCTGTTCGTCTCCACCGGGCTGGGGCGCGCGGCGCAGGAGGCGGCCATCTCGCTCGGCGTCCTCGTGGACGAGACCGGGGAGCTGGTCCCCGGTCGGAGCCCGGTCGTGGCGGCCCTGCTGCTCAGCCTCGTCGGCGCGTGGGCCGTCGCGATCGGGCTGGCGCTGCTGGTCGTCCTCGAGGCGCTCGTCCCGACCGGCAGCCTGCCCGGCCCGGTGGCGCTGGTGCGCGGGCTGCCCGCGCGGTACCGGCGCGCCCGCCGCTACGCGCGGATCATGGCGATCGCGACCCGGCACGGCCTCGGCGGCTTCTTGCGCGGCCGTTCGCGCCTCCCCGAGGGTGAGGACGCGCCCCGCGTGGCCCGGGCGCTGCGGCTGGCGTTCACCGAGGCCGGGGTCACCTTCGTCAAGCTCGGCCAGATGCTGTCGACCCGGCCCGACCTCGTCGGGCCCGAGTTCGCCCGCGAGCTCGGCCGGCTCACCGCCGACGTGGAGCCCGAGCCCTGGCCGGCGATCCGGCGCACCCTGACCGAGGAGCTGGGCCGGGACCCGTCGGAGGTGTTCGCCGAGGTCGAGGAGCAGCCGCTCGCGGCGGCCTCGGTCGCCCAGGTGCACCGGGCCCGTCTGGCGGACGGGACGCGCGTGGTGCTCAAGGTGCAGCGCAGCGGCGCCGCCGCCCAGGTCCGCGCCGACGTCGACATCGTCCGCCGCCTCGCCCGCCGGATCGAGCGCAGCACCGCGTGGGGCCGCCGGCTCCGGGTCCGCGCGCTCGCCGACGGCTTCGCCGAGAGCCTCGACCAGGAGCTCGACTACCGGGTCGAGGCCGCCAACACCCACGCCGTCGCCGCCTCGCTGCGAGCCGGACGGGTGCCGGTCCGCGTCCCGCGCGTGTATGACGAGTGGTCCGGTCCGCGGGTCCTCGTCCTCGAGGAGGTGGTCGGCACCCCGGTCGCCCGGGCGGGGGCGGTGCTGGCCGGCCTGTCCCCGGAGACCCGCGCCGCGATGGCCCGCGAGCTGCTCGGCACCGTGCTCCGGCAGGTCCTCGACACCGGCGTCTTCCACGCCGACCTGCACGCCGGCAACGTCGTCGTCGCCGACGACGGCTCGCTCGCGCTGCTCGACCTCGGCGCCGTCGGCCGCCTCGACAGCGCGGCCCGGGCGGGGCTGGCCCGGCTCGTCCTGGCCGTCGACCGGGGCGACTCGCTCGCCGCCACCGACGCCCTGCTCGAGGTGCTGGACCGGCCGGCCGGCCTGGACGACCGGGAGGTCGAGCGGGACGTCGGCGTGGTCCTCGGCCGCTACCGGTTCGGGTCGGGTCCCGGGGGCCCGGCCGGTCTGTTCGGCGAGCTGCTCGCCCTCGTGGTCCGCCACGGCTTCGGGGTGCCCCCGCAGCTGGCGGCGGCGTTCCGGGCGCTGGGGGCGCTCGAGGGCACGCTGCGCCTCGTCGACCCCGGAGCGGACCTCGTCACCGCCTCCCGCGAGGCCGGTCGTGAGCTGTTCGCCGAGCGGCTCGGCCCGGAACGGCTCAAGGACGACCTGCTGGAGCAGGCCGCCCGGCTGCTCCCGGTGCTCCAGCGCCTGCCCCGGCGGCTGGACGCCATGACCCTGGCCGCCCAGCGCGGCGAGCTCTCGGTGAACGTCCGCGTGCTGGCCGACGAGCAGGACCGGTCCTTCGTCACCGGCCTGGTCCAGCAGCTCACCGTCGCCCTGCTCTCCGCCGCGGCCGCCGTCTCGGGCATCCTCCTCGTCGTGTCGGGCGGCGGCGCCGAGATCAGCCCCGGCGTCCGGCTGCTCCCCGTCCTCGGCGCCACGCTCTTCCTGTTCGCCTTCGTCCTGGCGGCCCGCGCCCTGGTCCTCGCGTTCCGGCACGACGCCAGCACCTGGTGGGGCGTCCGGCGCTAGGGTCGGTCCCGCGCCGCGGCGAGCGCGCGGCATACGAGCACTGCGCGGCAACGAGCGAGGAGTCCCCCATGGCCGAGCCGACCACCCTGCTCATCCTGGGCGCCTCGGGCGACCTGACCCGCCGGCTCCTGCTCCCCGGGCTGGGGTCCCTGCTCGCGGTGGAGGGCGACCGGCGGGTGCGGGTCGTCGGGGCCGACCGCAGCGAGATGGGCGAGGACGACTGGCGGGCGCGGGTGCGGGAGGCCCTCGAGGAGGCCGGTGCGGCGCCCGCGACGGTGGACGCGCTCGTGGGGTCAACGCGCTACGTCCGGGGTGACGTCCTCGACCCGGAGACCCTCCGCGAGCTGGTGGGCAGCCTGGCCGCACCGCTGGTCGTCTACTTCGCCCTGCCGCCGGCGGTCACCGTGCAGGTGTGCGCGCTGCTGGAGCACCTGGAGCTGCCGGAGGACACCCGGCTGGCGCTGGAGAAGCCGTTCGGCCACGACGGGGAGACCGCGGCCGCCCTCAACGCGCAGCTGCAGCGGGTGGTGCCCGAGGAGCGGATCCACCGGGTGGACCACTTCCTCGGCATCCACTCGGTGCTCAACCTCATCGGGCTGCGGTTCTCCAACCGCCTGCTCGAGCCGGTGTGGTCGAACCGCCACATCGAGCGGGTCCACATCACGTATGACGAGTCGCTGGCCCTGGAGGGTCGCGCCGGGTACTACGACAAGGCCGGGGCGCTGGTCGACATGATCCAGTCCCACCTGCTGCAGGTGCTGGCGCTGTTCGCGATGGAGGCGCCGCGGGTCCTGGACGCCGAGGAGGTGCGCTCGCTCAAGGCGCAGGTGCTCCGTGCGACCGAGCTGTGGGGTCGCGACCCGGTGACCGCGTCCCGGCGGGGCCGCTACACCGCCGGGCGGGTCGGCGACCGCGACATCCCGGACTACGTGGACGAGGAGGGTGTCGACCCGTCCCTGGACACCGAGACACTGGCGCAGGTGGTCGTCGAGGTGCGCAACAGCCGCTGGTCGGGCGTGCCGTTCATCCTGCGCAGCGGCAAGGCGCTCCGGGAGGTCGACAAGCAGATCGAGGTGGTCTTCCAGCCGCCGAGGAACCAGCCGAAGGGCCTGAACGACACCGGCCTGCCGGACCGGCTGCTGCTCGAGCTGCGCCCCGGCGCGGTGACGTTCGACCTGTCGATGAACGCCGAGGGCGACCCGTTCGAGCTGGAGCAGAAGCACCTGCACGCCGAGCTGGGCAAACCGCGGATGACGCCGTACGGCGAGGTCCTCGGCAGCATCCTCGACGGCGACCAGCTGCTCTCGATCCGGGGGGACATGGCCGAGGAGTGCTGGCGCATCGTCGCCCCGGTGCTGGAGGCGTGGCGGGAGAACCGGGTCCCCCTCGAGCCCTACCCCGCGGGGTCCGCCGGCCCCGAGGGCTGGGACGTCATCCCCGGGCTCGACGGGGAGCCGCAGTCGGTGTCCCGGCACAGCCAGGACCACGCGGACGACTCACCCGACGACTCCTAGGGCCCGCTGCCCGACGGTACGCCCCACCACCACAGACAGCGCCCGCCCGACGGCACCGGATCCGCCCGCACGCGCCTCGCAACGGCGCACGTGAGCGCTTCGGCATGCCGTTTTCCGAGATCCGGCCTGCTCGTTCGCTCATGTGCGCAGTTGGGGCGCCTGGGCCGGAGGGTGACGGGCCGGAGGGGCCTGGGCCGGAGGGTCAGCCCGGGCGGCCGGGGGTGTCCCAGGCGAGGTCGCGCAGGATCTCCCGCGGCCGCGCGAGGGTCCAGAAGGTGACCATCGCGACAAGGCTGCAGACGACCATGATCCCGGCCATCGGCACCGCGGAGGCGGCCTCGAACATCCCGCTCACGGGCGAGATGACCCCGCCGAAGACGAAGCTGCTGGCACCCAGGAGCGCCGCGGCGGCCCCGGCCCGCTCGCCGTGGTCGGCCAGCGCCAGGACCGGGTTGTTCGGCATGACGAACCCGACGACCGCCATGAGCGCGACGACACCGGCGATGATCGCCGCGACGCCGAGGTCCAGCACCGAGGCGCCGAGCAGCAGCAGCGCCACGACGGCCCCGGCCGGCAGCGCCGCGCGCACGATCGCCGCCGGGTGGAACCGCTGCACCAGCCACCCGTTGACCTGGCTGGTCAGCGTCAGCGACCCGGCGCCGGCGGCGAACACCCAGGCGTACTCCTGCGTGCTCAGCCCGTAGCGGTCCTGGAAGACGAACGTCGCCGAGGAGATGTAGGCGAACAGCGACCCCATCGCGAAGCAGGCGGTGAGCACCAGGCCGAGGTACCGGCGGTCCCGCAGCAGCACGGCATACGAGGCGAGGAGGGGCGCCAGGCCGCGGCCGGCCCGGCGCTCCGGCGGCAGGGTCTCCCGCACCCGCCAGAGGGCGAGCAGCACCAGCACCAGCCCGAAGACCGCCAGCGCCCAGAAGATCGTCCGCCAGGTGCCGAACTCCAGGAACTGCGCGCCCAGCGTCGGGGCGATGATCGGCGCCACGCCGACGATGAGGAACAGGCGGGAGATGAAGGTGGCCATGACCGACCCGCTGTAGAGGTCGCGCACCATCGCCTGGCTCAGCACCATGCCGGCGGCCGCGGTGAGGCCCTGCAGGAACCGCAGGCCCAGCAGCACGGGCACCGCGGTGGTCACCGCGATGAGTGCGGAGACGACGACGTATGCCGACAGCGCGGCCAGGAGGGGACGTCGCCGGCCGATCGCGTCGGAGACCGCGCCGATGAGCAGTTGGCCGGTGGCCAGGCCGACGAAGGTCGCGGTGAGGGTCAGCTGGACGACCGCCTCGGTGGTGGCGAGGTCGTCGACCACGGCGGGGAACGCCGCCAGGTAGATGTCGATCGTGAGCGGGCCGATGGCGACCAGGGCGCCGAAGAGGAGCAACCGCGAGAGCCGTGACGGCTCGGCGGGGACCGCGGCGGGGAGGTCGGCGGGGAGGTCGGCGGCGACGGCGGGGGACGCGGCGCCGACGACCCGACCGGGGGCGGCCGTCTGCTGGTCGGGTCGGAAGGGCACGAGGAGATCAAGCCGCCTGAGGTAGTCGCGTATTCCCGGCCGTCAGGGCCCGGACCTGCGGCTGCCCTTGTGCCGCGACGGCAGGGCGGCAAAGGTAGGAGCCATGAGCAGAGCCGCCGCCGCGGACGCCCCGGTCGCGCCCGCAACCCCGAGTCAGATCCGCAACGTCGTGCTCGTCGGTCCCACGGGGGTCGGGAAGACGATGCTCTACGAGCGGCTCGTCCAGCCCGACCCGAGCGTCCCGGTCAAGGTCGGCGGCCAGGAGCCCTCGACCGCGCTGCAGGTCACGGCCGTGGGGCGCGGCGACCTCACCATCAACCTCGTCGACACCCCCGGGAGGCCCGACTTCGTCGGGGAGGTGAGAGCGGGTCTCCGGGCGGCGGACGCCGTCATCTTCGTGGTCTCGGCCGGCAACTCCGTCGACGAGGCCACGCGCATGTTGTGGCGCGAGTGCGCCGCGGTGGGGGTACCCCGCGCCGTCGTCGTCACCCAGCTCGAGCTGGCCCGCGCCGACTACGACGCCGTCGTCGCCGACCTGCAGCGCACCTTCGGCGACGCCCAGCCGCTGTTCCGCCCGCTGCTGGCCGACGGGACCGTCCAGGGGGTCGCCGACCTGCTCGGGCGCACCGTCCGCCGGGTCACCGAGGCCGGCTTCGGCCCCGCGGAGCAGCCCACCGAGGAGGAGCTCGCGGACATCGAGGAGCGCCGCGGCCCGGTACTGGAGTCGGTCATCGAGGAGTCCGAGGACGAGACGCTGCTGGAGCGCTACCTCGAGGGCGAGGAGATCGACGCGTCGACCCTGGAGGAGGACCTGCGCAAGGCGATCGCCACCGCGCGGTTCTTCCCGATCCTGCCGGTCCACCCGCCGACCTGCGCCGGCGTCGAGGAGGTCTTCTCCCTCATCGAGCACGGCTTCCCCTCTCCCGACCAGGCGTGGGTGCCCACCGTCACCGACCCCGCCGGCACCCAGCTCGACCCGATCAAGGTCGACCCCGACGCGCCGCTCGTGGCCCAGGTGGTGCGCACCAGCACCGACCCGTATGTCGGCCGGCTGTCCCTGGTGCGCATCTTCAGCGGGACGATGCGCGCCGACGACCGGCTGCACGTCTCGGGCCACCTGGAGCGGTTCGTCGGCCACGAGGTCTCCGGCCACCCCGGCCACGACCAGGACGACGAGCGGGTCGGGCAGCTCACCATCCCGCTGCCCGGCGGCAACAGCCAGGCGCGCAGCAAGGCCATCGCCGGCGAGATCGTGCTCGTCACCAAGCTGAGCCACGCCGAGACCTCCGACACGCTGTCCAGCCAGGAGCGCCCGGCCCTCGTCGAGCCGTGGCTGCTGCCCGAGCCGCTGCTGCCGGTGGCGATCAAGGCCGCCTCGCCGGGCGACGAGGACAAGCTGGGCCAGGCGCTGTCCCGGGTCGTCGCCGAGGACGTCACGGTGCGGCTCGAGCAGAACCCCGAGACCCACCAGCTGGTGCTGTGGACCCTCGGTCCGGCCCACGTGGAGGACCTGCTCAACCGGCTCCGCGAGCGGCACCACGTCGAGGTCGAGACCGAGGAGGTCCGCACCTCGCTGCGGGAGACCTTCGTCCGGCCCGTCAAGACCACCGGCCGCCTGGTCAAGCAGACCGGGGGCCACGGCCAGTACGCCGTGGTCCACCTGGAGATCGAGCCGTTGGAGCGGGGCGTCGGCTTCGAGTTCGTCGACAAGGTCGTCGGCGGGGCGGTGCCGCGCCAGTTCATCCCGTCGGTGGAGAAGGGCGTCCGGGCCCAGCTGGAGCAGGGCGTGCTGGCCGGCTACCCGGTCGTCGACGTGCGGGTCACCCTCGTCGACGGCAAGGCCCACTCGGTCGACTCCTCGGACATGGCGTTCCAGACCGCCGCGGGGCTGGCGCTGCGCGAGGCGGCCAACGACTCGACGGTGGCGCTGCTGGAGCCGGTGGACCACGTCACGGTGACGGTGGCCGACGAGTACGTCGGCGCGGTCATGGCCGACCTGCGCGGTCGCCGGGCCCAGGTGCACGGCACCGAGACGGGCGAGGAGGGGCACACGATCATCCACGCCGAGGTGCCCGCTCACGAGCTGTCCCGCTACCCGATCGACCTGCGGTCGGTCTCGCACGGCTCGGGCACGTTCACCCGCGAGTTCGTCCGCTACGACTTCATGCCCCCGGCCCTGGCCCGGCAGGTCCCGACCAACACCAGCCGCTGAGGGGCCGACCTGCGGAAGGTGGGCACGCGGCATACCGTGGGAGGAGAACCTGTCCCCACGACCCAAGGAGCACGTATGTCGCACCTGACCGGCAAGAAGGTCGCCTTCCTCATGACCAACGGCTTCGAGGACAGCGAGTTCACCTCCCCGTGGGAGGCGGTGACCGAGCACGGCGCGCAGGCCGAGCTGGTCTCGCCCGAGACCGGCACGCTGACCGGCAAGAACGGGCACGAGGCGACGGTCGACAAGGCCGTGGCGGAGGCGAACGCCGACGACTACGACGCGCTGGTGCTGCCCGGCGGCGTGGCCAACGGCGACAAGCTGCGGATGAGCGAGGACGCGGTGCGGTTCGTCCGCGCGTTCTTCGACGCGGGCAAGCCGGTCGGCGTCATCTGCCACGGCGGGTGGATCCTCACCGACGCCGACGTCCTCAAGGGGCGGACCATCACGTCCTACCCGAGCCTCAAGACCGACCTGCGCAACGCCGGGGCCACCTGGGTGGACGAGGAGGTCGTCGTCGACAACGGCCTGGTCAGCAGCCGCACCCCGAAGGACCTGCCGGCGTTCAACGCCAAGCTGGTCGAGGAGATCGCCGAGGGGCGGCACGAGCAGCAGACCGCCTGACGCGCACCGACGCGCCTGACGCGCACCGACGAACGGCGCCTCCGCCGGGTCCGGCCCTCCCGGGCTCAGGCGGGGGCGCCGACGTCGTCCGGGGAGGCGACGTCGCCCGGGGTCGCGGCGGGCACCGGGTCGGCGGCCGGCTGAGCTTCCGTACGCGGCTCGGGCTCCGCCACGGCCGGCCGGGGGCGCTCGTCGAGCTTGACCGCGACGACCCCGGCGAGGATGAGCACGCCACCCGCCAGCTGGATCGGCGCCGGCAGCTCACCCAGGAGCAGCCAGGCGAACAGCACCGCGAACATCACCTCGGTGAGGCCGACGAACGAGGCGAGCTTGGAGCCCAGCCTGCGGGTCGCGGCGATCCCGGAGAAGTAGGCCAGCGCCCCGGCGACCACGGCGAGCAGCACGGCATCGAGCCACATCGGCACCTGGGTGCCCGCGAGCACGACGTGTTCGGTGCTCCACCGCATCGGCAGCACGCCGACGGCCCCGGCGAGCAGCAGCACCAGGGCGCCGACGGCGAGACCGCCGGTCGCCAGCGTGATCGGCGGGACCTGGTGGGTCTCGTCGGCGGAGACGATGAAGTACACCGCCAGGCCCATCGCGGCGGCGAGACCGAACAGCACGCCGACGAGGTCGATCTGGATCCCGCCGAAGACGTCGAGCACCAGCGCCAGCCCCGCGACGGCGAGCCCGGCGCCCGCGACCGTCAGCGGGCGGGGCCGGTGGCCGTGGCGCAGCCAGAGCCACCCGACGATGAGGATGATCCCGAGGTACTCCAGCAGCAGCGCCACCCCGACGGTGAGCCGCTGCACGGCGAAGAAGTAGGCGAGCTGGCAGCCGGCCACGGCGACGAGGCCGAACAGCACGATCTGCGGCCAGCCGCGGCGCAGCGTGTGCCAGCGACCGCGCATCGCGACCACCGCCGGCACGAGCAGCACGAGGGCGGCCAGCCCGACGCGCGCGGTGACCGCCGCGCCGGGCGTCCAGCCCGCCTCGAGGAGGCCCTTGGCGAACGACCCGGACGTGCTGAAGGAGGCACCGGAGAGCAGGGCCAGTGCCAGGCCGAGCACAAAACGACGGTCCATGGGGGCTCCTCGTCGCGTCGAGAGTTCCGCGTCAGGATCAAAAAGAGTTACGCTGATGACGTTACGGCAGCCCACCGTCAGGAGTCAAGTTGCTTTTCGCTCATGACACCGAGGAGGCGCTGCGGTCCGCCGCCGCGCTGATCAACACCGCGCCGTGGCGGCCCGGGGCCAGCGACGAGCTGGCCACCCCGGAGCAGCTCGACGCGTTCGTCGAGGCCTGGCGGTGGAGCGGCAGCCGCACCCACGACGAGGAGGAGCTGCGCCAGGTCCAGGAGCTGCGGCCCCGCCTCCGGCGGATCTGGACCGCCCCGGTGGACGAGATGGTCGAGGGGGTCAACGCCCTGCTGCGCGACGCCGGGGCGCTGCCGCAGCTGGTCCGCCACGACGGGTGGGACTGGCACCTGCACGCCGTCGACCCCTCCCGACCCCTGGCCGAGCGGATGGCCGTCGAGGCGGCGATGGCGCTCGTCGACGTCATCCGGGCGGGGGAGACCCACCGGCTCAAGACGTGCGGGGCCGACGACTGCGAGGATGTCGTCGTCGACCTGTCCAAGAACCGGTCGAAGCGCTACTGCGACAGCGGCTGCGGCAACCGCCTGGCCGCGGCGGCGTACCGCGCACGGCGCGCGCAGGAGAGCTGAGCCGGACCGCCGCGAGGAGGCCCCGATGGACGATCCCGTCCTGCACCCGGCGACCCGTGTCGTGCACCTCGGTCGCCCGCCGCGGGAGCCCGGCACCCCGGTGAGCCCGCCCGTCGTGCTCACCTCCACGTATGCCGCGGACGGGCCGGTCGACTACGCCCGTCACGCCAACCCGACCTGGGCCGCGCTGGAGGAGGCGGTGGGCGAGCTCGAGGGCGGCCGGGCGCTGGCCCTCGCCTCCGGCATGGCCGCGCTCGCGGCGGTCTTCTCCCTCGTCCCCCGGGGTGGCACCGTGGTGCTCCCGCGGCACGCCTACAGCGGCACCGGCTGGCTGCTCGACGACCTCGAGGCGCTGGGCGACCTCACCGTCCGCCGCGTCGACGTCACGGACCCGGCCGAGGTCGAGCGGGCCCTGCCCGGCGCCGACCTCCTGCACCTGGAGTCCCCGACCAACCCGATGCTGGAGGTGGTCGACCTGGCGTGGGCCGCGGGGGCGGCGCACCGCGCGGGGGCGCTGCTGTCGGTCGACAACACGTTCGCCACGCCGCTGCTCCAGCAGCCGCTGGCCCTCGGCGCCGACGTCGTCGTGCACTCGGTGACCAAGCTCCTGTCCGGGCACTCCGACCTGCTCCTCGGTGCGGTGGTGCTGCCGGACGACGAGGCCGGCCGGGAGCGGTACGAGCGGGTCCACCGGCACCGCTCCAGCCGCGGGGCGGTCCCCGGCCCGGTGGAGGCGTGGCTGGCGCTGCGCGGCCTGCGGACCCTCGAGGTCCGGCTGGAGCGCGCCCAGGCGAGCGCCGCGACCCTGGCCGAGCGGCTGGCCGGGCACCCCGGGGTCCTCGAGGTCCGGTACCCCGGCCGGGGCACGATGCTCGCGGTGCGGGTGCGCGGCGGGGCCGAGGGGGCCGAGCGGGTCGCCGCCGCCGTCCGGGTCTGGCTGCACGCCACCAGCCTGGGCGGCGTGGACTCCCAGCTCGAGCGACGCCGCCGCCACGCCCTCGAGCCCGCGACCGTGTCGGAGGACCTGCTCCGGCTCTCGGTGGGCATCGAGCACGTCGAGGACCTGTGGCGCGACCTGTCCGCCGCGCTCGACACCGTCACCGGCGGGGGCTAGCCCAGCTTGCGGTAGCCGTAGAGGTCGCGCTGGGCCTCGTTGACCCAGATCTCCGCCCCCGGCCGGTCCGGGTCGGGCAGCCGCAGGGTCCGGGCGTAGCTCTCGTCGATGAGCGTGGAGTCGAGGCCCGCGGCGCGCAGCGTCGCGCCGAGCTCCTCGACGTCGCCGCCGTACTCGAAGGCCAGCTCGACGTCGACGTGCTCGTGGCGGTGGACGGCGACCAGGCCGCCCCCGGGGCAGGTGAGGTCGTGCCAGATGCCGTCCTCCCCGCTGAGCCGGCGCTGCGCGCCGACGCCGGTGAGCACGTCCAGCGCGCTGTCGGTGTCGGGCGTGTACCAGATCGGCAGGACCACCAGGCCGGGCGCGGGGTCACCCGTGGGCACCGGGTGGTCGACCGGGTCGACGGTGAAGCCGGTGCCGTCGGGTGCGGTGACGATGCCGGCGGTGCCGTGGTCGGTCTCGCCGACCCGGTGCTCCAGGCCGCGCTCGCGGGCCGCGGCGCTCCACGCCTCGAGGTCCGGCACCTCGAAGGCGAGCGTCGTCATACCGGACGGCTGGTGCTCGTTGGCCTGGTGCAGCGCCAGCCTCCCGGAGCCGAGCGCGTAGACGAACCACCCGGGCGCCTCCACGAGCAGCCGGGCGCCGACGGCGTCGAGGACCCGCTGGTGGTGGTCGAGGTGGTCGGTGAACCGGATGGGTCGAGCGGTGATCATGCCTTCTCCTCCAGGTAGTCGCGCAGCACCCGCTCCACCAGGGCGGACAGGCTGCTGCTCTCGTCCACGGCGCGGTGCTTGATCTCCCGCACCAGGTCGCGCGGGAGGTAGACGTTGAACTGCACCTTCTCGTCGTCGGGCATGTCTAGGATGCTAGCAAGCGAGCATTGACACCACAACCGGACGCGGGGACTGCCAGACTCCTGCCATGACCGTGTATGCCGTGCAGTACGCCTATGCGGACGACCCCGCGCTGGACGAGCACCGGCCCGCGCACCGGGCCTTCCTGCGCGCCCTCCACGAGGAGGGCACCCTGCTGGCCAGCGGCCCGTTCGCCGACGACGGCGGACCGGGGGCGCTGCTGCTCCTGCGCGGCGACTCCGAGCAGGGCGTGCGGGACCTGCTGCGCGAGGACCCGTTCCAGCAGCAGGGTCTGGTCGAGCAGGTCACCGTGAGGGAGTGGGACCCGGTCTTCGGGCCCTGGGCCGACACGCCGTGACCGCGGTCGACCCCGCCACCGCCGCCCGGTGGCGGCTGCGCCACCTGCTGCTCACCGGCTCCACCGAGCCCGACCCGGTCGCCGTGCTGCGCCGGCTGGCGGTCGTCCAGGGCCAGGACTGGCTGCCGGCGCAGTGGTCGCTGGCCCAGCGCAGCGCACGCCCGGTCACCGAGCCCGAGCTGCTGGCCGCGTTCGACCGCGGGGAGATCCTGCGCACCCACGTGCTCCGGCCGACCTGGCACCTGCTCACCCCGGAGAGCATCCGGGTGGCGCTCACCGCGACCGCCGACCGGGTGCACCGGCTCAACGGCCACCAGTACCGCCTCACCGGCATCGACGACGAGGTCGCCCGGCGGGCCCGGCGGGTGCTCGAGGAGGTGCTCCCCGGGCGCAGCCTCACCCGCGCCGAGCTGGCCGAGGAGCTGGCCCGCGCGGGCATCGAGGCGGCCGGGGTGCGGCTGGCGCACATCATCATGTGGGCCGAGCTGGACCAGGTGGTCTGCAGCGGGCCGGTGCGGGGTCGGCAGCACACCTACGCCCTCCTGGACGAGCGGGCCGCGCCAGACCCGGGCCTCACCGTCGAGGAGGCGCGGGCCCGGCTGGCGCGGGTCTACTTCGCCACCCGCGGCCCGGCGACGGTGCGCGACCTGGCCCGCTGGGCCAGCCTCACCATCACCCAGGCGCGGCAGGCGGCCGCGGAGTGCGACCTCGAGGAGGTCGAGGTCGACGGACGGGCGCTGCTGGTGACCCGCGGCGACGAGCCGCCGCCTCCGACCGGAGGCACCGAGGTGCACCTCATCCAGACCCTCGACGAGATCGCGATGTCGTACAGCGACAGCCGCGACCTCACGACGCAGGGGCGGGACTGGACGACCGGCCCGCCGACCGGGTTCTTCCACGGGATCCTCGTCGACGGCCGGCTCGCCGGGCACTGGCGCTACACCAGGGACTCCGCCGGCCGGCCGGACCGGGTCGAGACCTGGGCCTACGAGCCGTTCCCGCCCGCGGTGCGCGACGGGATCGCCGCCGAGGTCGAGCGGTTCGGCGGCTACGTCGGGCGCACCCTGACCTGGGCCTGAGCGGCGGTCAGAAGACCGGCTTGCCGCCCGTGACGCCGAGCACCGTCGCGGACACGTAGCTCGCCTCGGCCGGCGCGGCCAGGAAGACGAACGCCGGCGCGACCTCGGCCGGCTGCCCGGCGCGGCCCAGCGGGGTGTCCCCGCCGAAGGTCTCCAGGTGCTCGCCCTCCTGGGTGGCCGGCTGCAGCGGTGTCCAGATGGGCCCGGGCGCCACCGCGTTGACCCGGATGCCGCGCTCGCCGAGCTCGGCCGCCAGGTTGACCGTGAAGTTGTTGATCGCCGCCTTGGTCGCGGCGTAGTCGAGCAGCGTCTCCGAGGGCTGGTAGGCCTGGATCGAGCTGACGTTGATGATGCTGGCGCCGCGACCGAGGTGCGGCAGCACCGCCTTGGTCAGCCAGAACATCCCGTAGAGGTTGGTCTTGAAGACCCGGTCCATGTCCTCGGTCGTCGTCTCCTCCAGGCTCGTCGTCCGGGCCATCTGGTAGCCGGCGTTGTTCACCAGCACGTCCAGCCCGCCGAGCTCGCGCACCGCCTGCTCGGCGACCTGCTGGCAGGTCTCCTCCTCACGCAGGTCGCCGGGGACCAGCACGGCCTTCCGCCCGGCCCGGCGCACCCACCCGGCGGTCTCCTCGGCGTCCTCCTGCTCCTCGGGCAGGTAGCCGATCGCCACGTCCGCCCCCTCCCGCGCGAACGCGATCGCGACCGCCCGGCCGATGCCGGAGTCCCCACCCGTGACCAGGGCGCGCAGGCCCGCGAGTCGGTCGTGTCCGACATACGACTCCTCGCCGTGGTCGGGCAGCGGCTCCATCTTCCTGGTCAGCCCGGGCGGCTGCTGCTCCTGCGCGGGAAAGCCGCCCTGCTCGTTGACCATGGCGGCCGCGGTGCGCGCGACCTCGGGCTCGGTGGGGGTGCTCTCGGGGGTCATGCCGTATGACGTACCCGCCGTGGGTGCCCGCCAAACCCGGGGTGGGTGACGTGGCCGGTCAGGCGGGGTCGGGGGTGACGAACGTGCCCTGCTCCCCGTGGAGCAGCGCCTGGGCCTCGGCGAGGTTGCCGATCGCGGCCGCCCGCCCGCCGGCCTCGACGAACCGGCACACCGCCTCGACCTTCGGGCCCATCGAGCCGGCAGGGAAGTCCATGGCGCGCAGCTGCGACGGCGTGGTGCGGTGGATCGGGCGGGCGGCGGGGGTGCCGAACCCCTCCATGACGTGGGGGACGTCGGTGAGGACCAGGAGCCGGTCGGCCTTGAGCCGCTGGGCGAGCAGCGCGGCGGACAGGTCCTTGTCGATGACCGCCTCCACGCCCTTGAGGTCACCGGTCTCGGTGCGGACCACCGGCACCCCGCCGCCACCGGCGCAGACGACGATGATCGACTCGTCGAGCAGGTGGTCGATGAGCTTGGTCTCGATGATCTCCCGCGGCCGCGGGGACGGGACCACGCGGCGCCACCTCTCCCCGTCCTGGCGGATCTCCCAGCCGTGCCGCGCGGCCATCGCCCGGGCCGTCTCCTCGTCATACACCTCGCCGACGAACTTGGTCGGGTTGGCGAACGCGGGGTCATCCCGGTCGACGAGGGTCTGGTTGATGATCGCGGCGAACTGGCGGTACGGGCGCTCGTTGCCCATCGCCTGCAGGATCCAGTAGCCGATGAGGCCCTGGGTCATCGCGCCGAGCGCGTCGAACGGGTAGGCACGGGTGAGCCGCGGGTCGGCCGCGCTCTCCATCGCGAGGACACCCACCTGCGGGCCGTTGCCGTGGGTGATGACCACCTCGTGCTCGTCGGTGAGCGGGGCCAGGGCCCGTGCGGCGATCCGGATGTTGTCGACCTGGGCGTCGGCGTCCGGAACCTGGCCGCGCTGCAGGAGGGCGTTGCCGCCGAGGGCCACCACGATGCGCATGAGCCATGTGTACCGGACGCAGCCCCTCGACGGACCCCGGCCCGCCCGGCCGGCGCCGCCGGAACCGCGCACGTGCGCGGTGAGGTCACCGGCGCCGCCGGAACCGCGCACGTGCGCGGTTGGGCACGCGGTTTCGGGCCAGGGAGCGTGCCGAAGTGCTCACATGCGCGGTTGGGCACGCCGTGTCGGGCCAGGGAGCGTGCCGAAGTGCTCACGTGCACGGTTGGGTCACCGGCGCCGCCGGAACCGCGCACGTGCGCGGTTGGGCACGCGGTTTCGGGCCAGGGGGCGTGCCGAAGTGCTCACATGCGCGGTGAGGGGATCAGGGGGCGAAGGGCTCGTCGGCGCCCTCGTCACCGGCCTCGCCCTCGTCGGTGCCCTCCTCGATCGGGACGATCGGGGTCGTCGCCAGGCCGAGTTCCGGGCCGCAGGTGCGACCCTCCTCCTCCGGCGGCGGGTCGGCGAGGCGGGCGCCGTTGATGACGCTCACGTTGTCGAACTGCGGACGCCCGGAGACCAGGTTGCGGTAGGTGTAGCGGGTCAGCGTCTGCACCGAGCAGTCAGCGCCGAACGACAGGATGTCGAACGCGTAGGGCTGGCCGACGAGCTCACCGGCGGTGTCCTCGTCCTCGTCGCCCGGCACCTGGAAGTGGTTGACCAGGCCGCCGCCGGTGAAGGTGCCGACGGTGATGTGGTTGTCGCCCTCGAGCGCCGCGGCGTGCATGTGGCCGTTGATCTTCAGCCGGCCGGTGTCCAGCGGCCGCAGCGCGAACGGCTGGTGGCTGAGCAGGATGTCCGGCTCCGGCCAGCCGCGGCTCGCCTCGGCGTACCGGGCGGCGGCGTCACGCTGCTGCTGGCCGAAGTCGGTGTCGCCGACCTCGCCGAAGTACCGCCAGTCGTTGAACCCGGTGATGCGGACCCCGGCGACCCGGGCCTCGACGTACTCCCCGTCCGTGGGCTCGAGCAGGATGACGTTGGGGATCTGCGCCATCCGCCGCAGCAGCGCCTCGTCGCCCGGCCGCGTGGCGTCGTGGTTGCCGCGCACGAAGATGTACGGCACGCCGAGCTCCTCGATGGAGCGGAAGATCCCGGCCATCTCGCCCTCGGCGACGGTGCCGAAGTTCACGAGGTCACCGGTGTCGATGACCGCGGTGATGTCCTCCTCGGCGATGATCTGCTCCATCAGCGGGTAGTAGTTCATCCCGTGGATGTCGGAGACGAGGAGGAACCGCGCCGCCGGCTCCATGACCGCCTCGTCGGGGACGAACTCGTTGTGCAGCGCGTCGGAGAGCAGCAGCAGGTTCTGCACGTAGGGGGTCGCCGCCCGCGCGGCGCCCTGGATGTCGGCGAACATGCCGCTGTTCTGCCGGACCGTGCCGAGCAGGCTGGTCGCCGAGAACTCGGCGTAGTTCTCCGCGCGGTAGGTCACCGCCGACCCCACGGCGGGGACGCCGAGCGCCAGCGCGGTGGCCCCGGCGACCATGCCGGCCGAGCCGCGCCACGGCTGCTCGTGCCGGCCCACCATCCACAGCCCGACGACGAGGGCCTGGGTGGCGATGATGCCGAGGGCGAACTTCAGCCCGAGGGTGACCACGCCCTCCTGCATGACCGACCGGAGCTCGTCGGGGTCGGGCGCCAGCTCCTCGACGTCGACGCGGCCGCTGGTGAACAGCTCGGTGATCTCCTCGCGCACCTGCACGTGCGCCTCGATCCCCGGGGCGGCCAGCGGCCGGCCGTCGAACTGGATGTCGAGGTCCCCGAACACGGTGGGCACGTGGACCGTCGACGCCTGCAGCACCGAGGGGCTCACCTGGACGCTGGCCTCGAAGTGGCGGGTCTGCAGCGTGGTCGGCCACAGGATCGTCGTGGTCACCCCGCCGAGGGAGCCGATGACCGCCAGGGCCAGCACCACCAGCGCAGTGCGCAGCCACCGGCCGGCGCGCTCCCTCGGCCGGTGGGTGTCCTGCCCCTGACCAGAGGCTTCCCCATCCGACATCGCTCTGCGATCCTAAGCGCGGTCCGCCCCGCGGTCCTGGGGCCGGGCCGCCGCCCACTCGCAGGAGGTCTGTGTTGGACGCCGACGTCATCGTCGTGGGAGCCGGGCTCGCGGGCCTCGTCGCCACCGCCGAGCTGGTCGCCGCCGGGCGGCGGGTGATCCTGCTCGACCAGGAGTCCGCCGACCACCTCGGCGGCCAGGCGTGGTGGTCGTTCGGCGGGCTGTTCCTCGTAGACAGCCCCGAGCAGCGCCGGATGGGGATCCGCGACAGCCTCGACCTCGCCTGGCAGGACTGGCTGGGCAGCGCCGGGTTCGACCGGCTCGACGAGCCCGACGGCCAGGACCTCTGGGCCCGGCGGTGGGCGCGCGCCTACGTCGAGTGGGCGGCGGGGGAGAAGCGGGCCTGGCTGCACGAGCGGGGTGTCCGGTTCTTCCCGGTGGTCGGCTGGGCCGAGCGCGGCGACGGCACCGCGACCGGGCACGGCAACTCCGTCCCGCGGTTCCACATCACGTGGGGCACCGGGCCCGGGGTGGTCGCCGCGTTCGAGCCGGTATGCCGTGCGGCCGAGGCGGACGGCCGGCTCACCGTCCTCGGTCGGCACCGGGTGACCGGCCTGGTCACCACGGGCGGCTCAGTCACCGGGGTCCGCGGTCCGCGGCTGGCCGTCGACGGTGTGGACCGCGGCATGGCGAGCACCCGCAGCGTCGTCGGCGAGTTCGAGCTGTCCGCCCAGGCGGTGGTGGTCACCTCCGGCGGGATCGGGGCCAACCTCGACCTGGTCCGGCGGTACTGGCCCGAGCGGCTCGGCACCCCGCCGGAGGACCTCGTCGTCGGGGTGCCGGCCTACGTCGACGGCTCGATGCTCCCGGTCGTCGAGGAGGCCGGCGCCCGACTGGTCAACCGGGACCGGATGTGGCACTACACCGAGGGGCTGGCCAACCACTCGCCGGTCTGGCCGCGGCACGGCATCCGCATCCTGCCCGGGCCCTCCTCGCTGTGGCTGGACGCGACCGGCCGGCGGCTGCCCGCGCCGTACTACCCGGGGTTCGACACCCTCGGGACCCTGCGGCACCTGCGGGAGACCGGCTACGACTGGTCCTGGTTCATCCTCACCCGCACGATCATCGAGAAGGAGTTCGCCCTCTCCGGCTCCGAGCAGAACCCCGACCTCACCGGCAAGAGCGTGCGCCAGGTCCTGGGCCGGGTCCGGCCGGGCGCCCCGGCGCCGGTCCAGAGGTTCCTCGACGACGGCGAGGACTTCGTGCAGGCGGACACCATCGAGCAGCTCGTGGCCCGGATGAACGCTCTGGTCGGCTCCCACCTGCTGGACCCCGACCGGGTGGCCGAGCTGGTCCGGGCGCGGGACCGGGAGCTGGCCAACGACTTCGGCAAGGACGCCCAGCTCGCCGCGATCCGGGCGGCCCGCGCCTACCGGGGGGACCGGCTGATCCGGACCGCGCCGCCGCACCGGTTCCTCGACCCCGGGCACGGCCCGCTCATCGCGGTCCGGCTGCGGGTGCTGACCCGCAAGACGCTCGGCGGCGTGCAGACCGACCTCGACTCCCGGGTGCTCGGCGCCGACGGCACCCCGGTGCCGGGCCTGTATGCCGCGGGCGAGGTCGCCGGGTTCGGCGGCGGCGGGATGCACGGCTACCGGTCGCTGGAGGGCACCTTCCTCGGCGGGTGCATCTTCTCCGGGCGGGCGGCGGGCCGTGCCGCCGCGGCGGCCGTCGGCTGACGGGCGGAGCTCCGCGGGGCGCGGAGGCTCGCAGGGAGCGCGGAGGCTCGCAGGGAGCGCGGAGGCTCGCAGGGAGCGCGGAGGCTCGCAGGGAGCGCGGAGGCTCGCAGGGAGCTAGGAGGCTCGCAGGGAGCTAGGAGGCTCGCAGGGAGCTAGGAGAGCGCGGCGCGCAGCGCGGCTGCGAGCGCCTCGGGGTCGCGGGCCGGGATCTGCGCCGGTCGGCCGTCCCGGCCGTCCCGGCGCACCAGGCCGATCGTGCCGTCGCCGAGGGTAGGGGCGTAGGCGCCCCCGACGACCGGCGCGCTCGGGGAGGCCCCACCGGGGCCGGTCACCGACGCCGGGTCGATCTCGCCGAGCGGGATCCGGTCGCGCCCGACGCGGAGCTCGGAGTCGGTCAGGGTGATGTTCCCGTAGCGCCCGGTGCTCCACAGGGTCAGCCCGGCGATGCCGCCGAGCATGCCGACCAGCAGGGTCGGGAAGACCCACCGGCGGTCGTCCGCGATCCACATGACGAGCCAGGCGGTCAGGCAGACGGCGAGGAAGACCGCCCACGTGCGCGGCGTCGGTCGCTTCTCCTGGTAGCGGATCACCGGGCCATGCCAGGTCGGACCGGCCGGTCACCGGCCGGCGGCGCCGGTGCGCGCGGCCGACGCGGCGTCCCACGGTGTGGTTGGCTGTGCCCATGGGGACGGCAGCACGCACGGGGACGCTGGTGGTCACCGCCGCACTGCTGCTCGCGGCATGCTCGGACGACCCGGAGCCGGGCGGCCCGGTGACGACCACCGACCAGGCCGGCAACACCGTCGTCGTCACGCCCACCGGCCCGGTCACCGAGGGTCCCGACACCGGGACCGCCACCGAGACCCCGCCTCCCCTGGACCCGGTCGAGACGACGCTCCCGGTCCCGCCGGACACCAGCTCGGAGACCGGCAGCCCCTCCGAGCCCGCCGTGCTGGTGCGCATCTCCGTGGACGTCCCTGGTGGGTGGACCGTGGAGGACCTGGGTGAAGCCGAGCCGGCCGAGCCGCGCGCGGGCGAGGTTGCGCCGCACGTCTGGTGCCTGGTGCCCGACTACTTCGTCCCGGCCGTCGACGGCTGCTCCGGCGTCGTCATCGCCGTGGGCGGGGACTGGCTGCCCGGCGCCGCCGGCAGCCGCTACGAGCCGCGGCAGACCGACGGCTGGCGCTGGGGGGCCGACCCGCTGCCGTGCCCGTTCGACCCCGAGGCCGAGGTGGGCGAGGACGGCTCCGGGAACCTGGCGGTCACCGACGCCGACGGTGCCCCGCTGACCAGCACGGACACCATGGTGGGCGAGCTGCGGATGCGGTACGAGACGTGGCGGGTGCGGTGCACCGAGACCGGCGAGGCGTTCTCGCCGCAGCTGTGGCACGTTCCCGAGCTCAACGTCCTCGTCAAGGACTACTTCGGCAGCCCGGAGACCCTCGCGGTGCTGGAGTCCCTCGGTGGCGCGTGAGGCGGCGACCCGGGGCGGCGCGGGCCTCGACGCGCTCCGCCGCAGGCTCGGGACGGCCGCCCTCGTCGGGTTCCGGCTCATTCCCGGCCCGGTGAAGCGCCGGCTGGTGCGCGCCGGCACGCCCGGCTACACCGTCGGCGCGGTCTGCGTGCTCGAGCACGACGGCGAGGTCCTCCTGCTCTGGCAGCCGCACCGCAAGGGCTGGAGCCTGCCCGGTGGGCTGCTCGACCGCGGGGAGACCCCGGCGGAGGCGGTGGCCCGGGAGGTCGCCGAGGAGGTGGGCCTGCGGATCGACCCCGGCAGCCCGCTCACCACCGGCGTGCACCCGGACTCGCAGAGCATCGACGTCGTGTTCCGGGTCCGGCTCTCCGAGCGTCCCGAGGTCACCGCGGCGCACGAGGTGCGCAAGGCCCGCTGGTGGTCGCTGGACGACCTGGCCGACGCCGACCGGGAGACCCGGCGCATCCTCCGGCTGCTGAGGGACGCCGACGGGCCCGCGAGGGAGGGGCGCTTCCTCGGCACCGTGGACCCCGACGGGGACCCGGACGAGGTGGCACCGACCGGCGACTGAATCGTGCACGGGAGGCAAATTTGCACCCCGTGCACCTTGAGGAGCACACTGGTCGGGTGAGCACCGCTTCGGAAGCCGCCGCCGGGTCAGGGCTGCGGGAACGCAACAAGGCGCGGACCCGCGAGTCCCTCCTCCGGGCGGCGCGCTCGCTGGCCGCCGAGCGGGGCCTGCACCGGGTCACCGTGGAGGAGATCACCAGCGCCGCCGGGGTGTCCCGGCGGACGTTCTTCAACTACTTCGGCAGCCTCGAGGCGCTCCTGGCGGCCGCGACCGCCGAGCCGCTGCAGCGCCTCGCCGAGACCTTCCTCCGGCGGCCCGCCGCCGAGGACCCGCTCACCGCCATCATCGCCGCGCTGCGGGAGCGGCCGCTGGACGCCGAGGTGCTCGACTGGGTCCCGCAGGACCCGGCCGACTGCGTCGCCGCGGGCACCTTGCACCAGCACATGTGGAGCCACCACGAGACCTGGCTGGCCGGCGTGCTCCGCCAGCGGCTGGGGGAGGACGCCGACGAGCTCCGGCTGCGCACCCTCGCCGCCACCGTCATGGCGGTCTTCTCCGCCGTCGAGGCGCTCTGGCTCGAGCGGCGTCCCGGGCTGACGTCCCAGGAGTCGCTCGACCTCTTCAACGCCGAGCTCCTCCGCGGGCTGGAGCACGCCCGCGCGGGCTGGCGCAGCGACTGACCCGCCTCCCCACACCACCGACCACCGCGGCACGGACGCCGCAACCCAGGACCACGGGCGCGACGCGCCCCACCCAGGAAGGACACCGACGTGGCAACGCTGTTGCACCGCATCGGCCGATGGAGTGCCGCCCACCGCTGGACGGCCCTGCTCGTCTGGCTGCTCGTCATCGCGGTCGCCGGCGGCAGCGCCGTCGCCCTGATGAAGCCGCTGGGGAACGAGTTCAGCATCCCCGGCAGCCGCTTCCAGGTGGTCCTCGAGGAGCTCGAGGAGACGATCCCCGAGGCCTCCGGGATCATCGGGACCGTCGTGATCTCCTCCGACGAGCCGATCACCGAGGAGCAGCGGGCGGCCGTCGCCGAGGTGACCGAGGAGTGGGCCGCCCTCGACGGCGTGCTCGAGGCCCGCGACCCGTTCGCCACCCAGGCCGAGCTCGACGGCATCGAGGACCAGCTGGCCCAGGGCCGGGAGGAGCTCGAGGCCGGTCGGGCGGAGCTGGAGAACGGCCGCGCCGAGCTGGAGGCCGGGCGCGAGGAGCTGGCGGCCGGCCAGGCCGAGATCGACGCCGGCCGGGAGCAGCTCGAGGCGGCCCGGGGCGCACTGCCGCCCGAGGCCTACGCCCAGCAGGAGGCCCAGCTGGACGCCGCCCAGGAGGAGCTGGACCGTGCCCGCGCCGAGCTCGAGGCCGGGGAGGCCGAGCTCGAGGCCGGGGAGGCCGAGCTCGCCGCGGCCGAGAAGGAGCTGGAGCAGGGGGAGCGGCTCGCCGCCCTCACCGACGGCGTCCGCCAGGTCTCCGAGGACGGCCGGGTCGCCGTCGCCGCGATCTCCTTCGACGCCACCGCGACCGTCGACCCCGCCGTCGCCGAGAAGGTGCAGGAGATCGGCCAGCGCCTGGAGGCCGAGGGGCTGCAGGTCGACTACAGCACCGAGATCGTCTCGGACATCTCCAGCGTCATGGGGCCCGGTGAGGCGCTCGGCCTGCTCATCGCCGGCGTCGTGCTGCTGGTCGTGCTGGGCTCGCTGGTCGCCGCCGGGCTGCCACTGCTCATCGCCGCCGTCGGCGTGGGCGTGGGCCTGGGCGCCGCGATGGCGCTCAGCTCGGTCGTGGAGATGACCAGCGTGACCCCGGCCCTGGCGCTGATGCTGGGCCTGGCGGTCGGGATCGACTACTCGCTGTTCATCCTCAACCGGCACCGGATCCAGCTCGCGGGCGGGATGCCGCTGCGCGCCTCGATCGCGATGGCCACCGGCACCGCGGGCAACGCCGTCGTCTTCGCCGGCACCACGGTGATCATCGCCCTGGTGGCACTGACCCTCACCGGCATCCCGTTCCTGGGGACGATGGGCCTGGTCGCAGCCGGCACCGTGCTCGTGGCCGTCCTCGCCGCGGTGACCCTCACCCCCGCCATCCTGTCGATCGTCGGCGAGCGGGTGCTGTCCCGCCGGCAGCGCAAGGCGCCGCGCCACGAGAAGCGTCGCGACGAGGCCACCACCGGCTGGGCGGCGTTCGTGCAGCGCCGGCCGTGGCTGGCCCTCCTCGGTGTCGTCGTCGTGGCCGGCGTGCTGGCCAGCCCGTTCCCGCAGCTGCGGCTCGGTCTGCCGGACGGGTCGTCCGAGCCGGCCGACTCCACGGCATACCGGACCTACGACCTCATCCGCGACAACTTCGGCGCGGGCACCAACGGCCCCATCATCGGGGTGGCGAAGCTGGACCGGGCGCCGGCCGACGAGACCGAGCTCACCGACGTGCAGCTGGACATCGCCGAGGACCTCGCCGGGATCGAGGGCGTGCGGGACGTCGTGCCCTTCGGGGTCAGCGAGGACCAGCGGACCCTGGCCTTCCAGATGGTGCCGGTCGACGGCCCCTCGGAGGAGACCACGGTGCAGCTCGTCGAGGAGCTGGAGTCGATGGCGCCGGCGCTCGGCGACGAGCACGCCGCCGAGATCGGGTTCACGGGGCAGACCGTGGCGAACATCGACATCTCCGCCCAGCTGGGCGAGGCGCTGCCGGTGTACCTGCTCGTGGTCGTCGGCCTGTCGCTGCTGCTCCTGCTCGTGGTGTTCCGCTCGATCTGGGTGCCGGTGCTGGCCACGCTGGGCTTCCTGCTGTCGGTGGCCGCGGCCTTCGGCGGCGTCGTCGCCACCTACCAGCTGGGCATCCTGTCCGACGTCTTCGACGTCAACGAGCCCGGCCCGGTGCTGAGCTTCCTGCCGATCCTGCTGGTCGGCGTGCTGTTCGGGCTGGCGATGGACTACCAGGTCTTCATCGTCTCGGCGATGCGCGAGTCGTACGTGCACGGCGAGGACGCGCGGACCGCGGTGGTGACCGGCTTCAACCACAGCGCGCGGGTCGTCGTCGCCGCGGCGATCATCATGGTCTCGGTCTTCGGTGGGTTCATCTGGGCCGAGCTGACGATGATCCGGCCGATCGGCTTCGGCCTGGCGCTCGGCGTGCTCGTCGACGCCTTCCTGGTGCGGATGACGCTGACCCCCGCGGTGCTCAGCCTGCTGGGCGAGCGGGCCTGGTGGCTGCCGCGCTGGCTCGACCGGGCGCTGCCCGACGTCGACGTCGAGGGCGCCCAGCTGGAGCGCCAGGTCGCCGCCCCGCAGACCAGGGAGCCCGAGCTGGTCTGACCGACCGCCTCACGGACCCGGCGGGTCGCACCCCCTCAGCCCCTGGGAGTGCGGCCCGCCGTCCTGCGTGTGGCAGGGGTGCCCGACCGCTGCGGGGAGGGGTGGGTCAGAGGTACTGGCCGGTGGGGCTGTCGTCGCCCGGGCGCTGCGGATGGGGGGCCTGGCCGGGCTGCGGCCGGTGCGGCAGGGCACGACGCATCTGCTGCAGCTGGGCCTGGGCGGCCATCTGCTGGGCGACGATCGCGGTCTGGATGCCGTGGAACAGCCCCTCGAGCCAGCCGACCAGCTGGGCCTGCGCGACCCGCAGCTCGGCCTCGCTGGGGGCGGCGTCGGTGAACGGGAGGGTGATCCGCTCCAGCTCGTCGACGAGCTCCTGGGACAGGCCCGCCTCCAGCTCGGTGATCGAGCGGCGGTGGATCTCGGCCATCCGCTGCCGGCTGGCCTCGTCGAGCGGGGCCTCGCGGACCTCCTCGAGGAGCTGCTTGATCATCGAGGCGACCCGCATGACCTTGGCCGGCTGCTCCACCATCTCGGCGGGCCGCTGCTCCTTCTCGCCCTCCCGGTTCGTCTGCGCGACCCCCATCCCCTCCGGGGTCACCACGATGACGCGCCCGGCGTCACCGCCCTGCTGCTCAGGGGTCTCGGTCCGCTCCGGCGTGGTGTCCTGGGCGGGACGGCGCTGCTCGTTCTCCGGCTGGGTCATACCCCGATTGTCGCAAGTGCGGCCCGCCCCCGCCCACCCTGGTGGATGGACGGGAGTGGGCCGCGTCCGGGCGGCCGGCCCGGGACCCGGGGCCGGACCGTGCCCGGGACCTGACGGAACCGTCAGGAGGTCGCCGAGCAGGCCTGGGCGTAGTCGACCTTGTCGAAGGTCGCGCCGTGGTAGAACTCGTCGGCCGACTCGACGCCCAGCGGCGCCTCGGGGTTCGGGGTGGAGACGATGACGCCGCTCACCGCGACCTCCTTGCCGTCGCCGCCGTAGGTGATCGGCTCGGCCATGCCCTGGAAGTCGACCTCGAGGCCGTCGATCGCGGCGCGGAGGCCGGCGCGGGTCAGGTCACCGTTCTCGGCGGCCTTCTCCAGCAGGGCGTGCATCGGGTAGTTCATCACCCAGCCGATGATGTAGCCGGCGTTCGGGGGCTCCTCGCCGTCGAGCGAGGCCTTCATCGCCTCGACGCCCTCGCTGGTGCCGTCCCACTGCTCGGTGGGGGCCAGGTGGTTGTACAGCCCGATGAGCGCCTGGGCCGCGCCGCTCTGCAGCAGCGCCGGGTTCCAGGTCGGCAGTGAGCCCAGGAACCGGCCCTGGAACCCACCTGCGGCGAGCTTGCCGACGATCTCGGCGGTCTCGGCGGGGCCGACCGCCAGCAGCACCACGTCGGGGTTGGCCGCCGCGACCGCGGAGACGACCGCGTCCTGGTTGCCGGTGACCTGGTTGGGGCCGGTCGGGACGACCGTGACGTCGCTGATGCCGTTGGCCTCGGCCCACAGCTGCACGCCGGCCGCGGAGTCGCCGCCGTAGTCACCGGGGTAGCCGACCGCGGCCACCGAGGTGACCTCGCCGTGGTTCTCGGCGAACCAGTCCAGCCCCACCATCGCCTCGGTGCAGTAGGAGTACCCGGTCTCCATGATCAGGCCCATGTCGTTCTCGGCGAAGGCGTACCCCGACCACCACGACGCCGGCACCGCGACGATGTCGTTGGCGTCCATGTCGCCGAGGACCGACTCGGTGTTGACCGTGCCCAGGGACTGGGCTATCGCCAGGATGTTCGGCTCGATCTGCTGGTAGGCCGCGGCGTGCTCGGCCGCCTGGTACTTGGTGTCGCGGGTGTAGGTGTCGATGTCGACGTCGAACCCGGCGATGCCGCCGTCCTCGTTCACCTGCCGCCAGTAGGCGCGCTGGGCGTCGGTGATCGGGACCGCCAGGGCCGCGAACGGGCCCTCGGTCAGGTCGGACAGGACACCGAGGTAGATGCAGCCGTTGTCCGGGTTGACCGCGTCGGGGCACGGCTCCTCGGTCACGCCGTCACCGATGGTGATCTGCGCGGCGCCGGTCTCCTGCGGCTCCTCGGTCGAGCCGGTGACCTCGGCCTCGTCGCTCGGCTGCGGGGCCTCGGCCTCCGCCTCGGTGCCGGGGTCGTCCACGGCGGTGCAGCCCGCCAGCACGAGCGTGCCGGCGGCACAGAGCGCCAGGACGGCGCGGGTGGGGCGTGATCGGGACATGTGCACTCCTTCGTGCGGTGGGGTGGATCAGTAACTGAACGGCCAGGTCCGGAAGTAGGTGCGCACCCGCTGCCACAGGCCGAACAGGCCCCGCGGCTCGAGGATGACGAAGAGGACGATGAGGACGCCGAAGAGCATCGACTGCAGCTGGAAGACGTTGAGCAGGCCGTCGCTGCCGGTCGACACGAACGGCAGCCACTCCGAGGCCCACTCGAGCACGCGCGGCATGAGCACGACGAACGCGGCGCCGATGAGCGTCCCGGTGATCGTCGCGACGCCGCCGATGACGACGATGGCGAGCAGGTTGATCGCCATGAGGATGTTCCACTGCTCGGGTGTCACCCGGCCGATGAGGATCGCCAGCAGCGCCCCGCCCACGCCGGCGTAGGCCGACGAGAGCACGAACGCCAGCGTCTTGGTCCGCAGCAGGTTGACGCCCATGATCTCGGCGGCCAGGTCCCGGTCGCGCACCGCGGCAAAGGCCCGCCCGGTCCGGCTCCGGGCCAGGTTGCGGGCGGCCACCCCGAGGACGACGAGCAGCACCAGCGCGAGCAGGTACAGCCCGGTCTCCGGGGTGACGAGCAGGGGGCCCACGGCGTACGTGCGGGTGAGGTCGCTGCCGAACAGGACCGGTATGGCGCCCGCTCGCCCCACCCCGGACCCGCCGGTGAGCGCGGCCCACTGCTTGAACAGCTGCTCGCCGAGCATGAGCAGCCCGAGGGTGAGCACCGCCAGGTAGAGCCCGCGGACCCGGGTCGCCAGCGGCGCGACGACCAGGCCGACGACGGCGGGGACCACGGCGGCGGCCAGCAGCGCCAGGGACAGGTCCAACTCCAGGCCCCAGGTCACCGTGCCCGGCCTGCCGCCCACGACCGCCGCGGTGTACGCGCCCAGGGCCATGAAGAACGGGTGGCCGAGGGAGATCTGGCCGGCGTAGCCGGTGAGCAGGTTCAGCCCGATCCCGGCGATGGCGTAGGCGATGGCCGTGGTGACCAGGTGGGTCAGGTCCCGGGCGACGAGGAAGGGCAGGGCCACCGCCAGGACGAGGGCCGCCAGCGTCCACCACCGCTTCGCCGGGGAGTTGAGGAGGGCCTGGTCCGCGGCATACCGGGTGAACAGCCGGGGCCGCCCCCGCCGCACCGACCGGGGCACCCGGCCCCCGCCGGAGCGGGGCTCCAGGGCGCGTGACTCGCCGGTGAGCCGGCGGGAGGTGGTGGGTGCCGTCATACCCGCTGCACCTCCCTGGTGCCGAACAGGCCGTAGGGCCGGATGAGCAGGACGATGATCATGACCACGTAGGGCACGACGTTCTCGAAGTTCGGGCCCAGCCACGGCGCGTGGACCGGCTGGTAGGCCGCGGTCACGGCGGTGACGACCCCGATGACCAGGCCGCCGACGACCGCGCCGCGGAAGGAGTCGATACCGCCGAGGATGAGGGCGGGCAGGGCGACGAGGGCGAACAGCGCGTCGTTGGCCTGGACGACCGAGCCGGTCGAGGCGAGGAGCACCCCGGCCAGGGCGGCGAGCCCGCCGCCGAGGGCCCAGGACAGGGAGAACATCCGGCCGACGTCGATGCCCTGGGCCATCGCCGCCTCCTGGTCCAGGGCGGTGGCGCGCATGGCCAGGCCGGTGCGGGACCGGGTCAGCCAGAAGCCGAGCAGCACCAACACCACGGCGGCGACGACGACGCGGCCGACCGTGTAGTGGTACACCGGGACCGCGCAGGTCCCGTCGCCCTGGGCCAGGCACAGCTGGTTGAGCTGCCACGGGTCGGCCACGGTGCGCGCCTTCGCCGCGAACAGCCGGAACGCCAGGATCAGCAGGACGATGAACACCCCGACCGTCACCAGCGCGGTGGGGAACATCCCCCGGCCGACCATGGGCCGGATCGCGACCCGCTCCACCCCGGCCGCGAGCAGCGCGACGACCAGCACCGCCAGCGCCACCGCCACCGCGAACGGCAGGCCGACGTCGACGGCGAGCACCGAGGTCGCGAAGGTGCCGAGGATCAGCAGGCCGGGCTGGGCGAAGTTGAGCACGCCGGTCGCCCGGAAGATCACCACGAAGCTGACCGCGATGAGCGCGTAGACGGCCCCGGTGCCGAGGCCGCTGATGATCGCGGTGGGCAGGACGTTCACTCAGCCCCTCCGTCCCAGGTCGCCGCCGGCGTACTCCTCGCGCCCGCTGTACATGTCCTCGACCAGGTGCGGGACCGTCTCGGCGAACGCCTGCCGCTTGAGCTTCTGGGTGGCGGTGAGCTCGCCGTCCTCGTGGTCCAGCTCCTTGTGCAGCATCCGGAACTTGCGGACCGCCTCGACCCGGGCGAACCGCTGGTTGACGTCGCGGATGATCCCGGCGACGAGCTCGACCGTCTCCGGCTTGCAGGCCAGGTCGCGGTAGGTCGTGTACTCGATCCGGCGGCGCGAGGCCCAGTCGGCGACGGTGTCGTACTCGATGCCGATGAGCGCGGTGAGGTAGGGCCGCCGGTCGCCGATGACGACCGCCTCCCGGATGTAGGGGGAGGCCTTGATGGCGTTCTCGATCTCGCTGGGGGAGATGTTCTTGCCGCCGGCGGTGATGATGATGTCCTTGATCCGGTCGACGATCCTCAGGTGGGTGCCGTCCACCCACTCGCCGACGTCGCCGGTGTGCAGCCACCCGTCCTCGTCGATCGCCTCGGCGGTCGCGTCGGGGCGGTTCCAGTAGCCCAGGAAGGTGCCGGGGTGGCGGGTGAGCACCTCGCCGGTCTCCTCGTCCAGCCGCAGCTCGATGCCGGGCTGGGGCTCGCCGACGGTGCCGATCCGCACCCGCCCGGGGACGTTGGTCGTGGCCACGGCGGTGTTCTCGGTCATCCCGTAGGCCTCGTGGATGACCACGCCCACGGACAGGAACCAGGTGATGACGTCCGGCGCGATCGGCGCTGCGCCGGACAGGCAGTGCCGCACCCGCGCCAGCCCGAGGTGGCGGCGCAGCTTGCGGTGCACGAACACCCAGGCGACGAAGGCGAGGATCCGGGACCAGGCGGACATCCGCCCGTGGTCCCGGATCCGCTGCTCGGCCACCCGGTGCCCGAGGCGGTCGGCGACCGCGTATGCCGCCCGCTTGGCCGGGGTGGCGTTCGCCATCCTGATCGCGACGGAGGCCTGGATCTTCTCCCAGATGCGGGGGACCGCGAACAGCACCGTGGGCTGCACCTCGGCCAGGTCGGCGGTGACCGTCTCGATCGACTCCGCGAAGTGGACGACGGTGCGGTTGCGCACCCCGCACCAGGTGGTCACCGCGCGCTCGACGACGTGGGACAGCGGCAGGTAGGAGACGAGCACGTCCTCCGTGCCCAGGCCGCGCGGGCCGAACATGCCCGGTGCGGTGGAGAAGGTGTCGGTGGCGAAGGAGATGTTCCTGGCGCTGAGCATCGCGCCCTTCGGCGGGCCGGTGGTGCCGGAGGTGTAGATGAGGGTGGCGACGTCGTCGGGGGTGCGCTCGGCGTCGGTGCGCTCGAGGAGGTCGGGGTCGGTGGCCCGGAACCGCTCGCCGCGGGCGACGAGCTCGTCGACCGACAGCAGCCGCTCGTGGTCGTACTCCCCGACGCCGTTGCCGTCGAGGTAGACCACCCACTCCAGGGTGGGCACCCGGTCGAGCACCTCCAGCGCCTTGTCGACCTGCTCCTGGTCCTCGGCGACGAGGACGCGGGCGCCGGAGTCGGTGAGGAGGTACTCCACCTCGGCGACCGGGTTGGTCGGGTAGAAGCCGACGACGACGGCCCGCAGCATGGCGGCGCCGAGGTCGGTGTAGAGCCACTCCGGCCGGTTCTCCGACTGGATCGCCACCCGGTCGCCCGCCCGGACCCCGAGCGCGGCCAAGCCCCAGGCGACCTGCTCGACGTTGTGCAGGTAGTCCGACCAGGTGATGTCCTGCCACAGGCCGTAGCGCTTCTCCCTCAGGGCGACCACGTCGCCGTGCTCCGCCGCGGCCTGCCGGAGCAGCCGCGGCAGGTAGGTCACCCCGGCGTCCACGGCCCTCCCCACGTCGGCCGTCTCGGGGGCGCGGGCGCTCACGGCTGCCCTCCGCCCAGCTCCTCGCCGACCTCGGCGAGCACGTCCTCGGTGGCGCCGCCCAGGTAGGCGGCGATGACGGCGGGGTCGCGCTGGACCTCCTGCGGGCTGCCGAGCGCGATCCGGCGGCCGAAGTCGAGCACCATGACCCGGTCGGCCAGGTCCATGACCAGCCGCATGTCGTGCTCGACCATGATCATCGCCACGCCGAGCTCGGTGCGGACGTCGAGGATGAACCGGGCCATGTCCTCGGTCTCCTCGGCGTTCATCCCGGCCACCGGCTCGTCCAGGAGCAGCAGCCGGGGGTCCATGGCCAGCGCCCGGCCGAGCTCGATCCGCTTCTTGATGCCGTAGGGGAGGATCCCCACCGGGGCGTGGCGCACCGCCTCGAGCTCGAGGAAGTCGATGATGTACTCGACCTCCCGGCGTGCGGCATACTCCTCGCGCCGGGCTCGGGGCAGCCAGGCCATCGCCTGCCACCAGGGGGCCCGCAGCTGCTGGTGCCGGCCGAGCAGCAGGTTGTCGAGGACGGTGAGGTTCTCGAACAGCTCGATGTTCTGGAACGTGCGGGCGATGCCCAGGCCGGCGACCCGGTCCGGCTTGAGGCCGGTCAGGGGTCGCCCGCGGAAGGTGACCGTGCCCTCCTGCGGGCGGTAGACCCCGGAGATGCAGTTGAACGTCGAGGTCTTGCCGGCGCCGTTGGGTCCGATGACCGCGAACAGCTCGCCCTCGCGGACGTCGAACGAGACGCCGTCGAGCACGGTGTTGCCGCCGAACCGGAGGGTGAGGTCGCTGGCCTGCAGCAGGGGCTCGGTCACGACAGCCACCGCTTCCGCCGCTTGTAGTGCTTGACCTCGCGCAGCGAGGTGCGGTCCCCGCCGATGCCGAGGTAGAACTCCTGGACGTCCTCGTCGGCGCGCAGCTTCTCGGCCGGCCCGTCCATCACGGTGATGCCGTTCTCCATGACGTAGCCGTGGTGGGCGATGGACAGCGCCATGGCGGCGTTCTGCTCGATGAGGAGCACCCCGGTGCCGGCCTCGTTGATGGTGACGATGAGGTCCCGGATCTGCTCGACGAGCCTGGGCGCCAGGCCCAGGCTGGGCTCGTCGAGCAGCAGGTAGCGCGGCTCGGCCATGAGCGCCCGGCCGATGGCGAGCATCTGCTGCTCCCCTCCGGAGAGGTAGCCGGCCTCGGAGCGCCGTCGGTCGGCCAGGACCGGGAACATCGTGTAGATCCGCTCGAGCTTCTCGGCCAGTCCCGCGGTGCCCCGGGTGTGGGCGCCGGCCCGGAGGTTCTCCTCGACGGTGAACTCGACGAAGACCCGGCGCCCCTCCATGACCTGCCCGACCCCGGCTCGCACCACCCGGGCGGGCCGGCGGGTGTCGAGGGTGCGGCCGTCGATGGAGACCGAGCCCCGGGTGATCTTGCCGCGGTGCACGTCGAGGAGCCCGGTCATGGCCCGCAGCAGGGTGGTCTTGCCCGCCCCGTTGGCGCCGAGCAGCGCGACGATCCGGTCCTGGGGCACCTGGAGCGAGGCGCCCCGCACGGCCAGCATCACGTCCTCGTAGACGACTTCGAGGTTGTGCACGGCGAGCAACGGCGCTCCTCAGGGGTCCGGCCGGGGGGCGGTGGCCCGAACACTGCCCGAGGACGTGATCCAAATCACGCTGACCCCGACCATTGTTACCGATTCGTAACTTGTCGGCGGACCGCACCGCCGATGGGTCCGGGAGCCCGCGGTGGTCGGTCCCGGCGGAGCGCCGGACGGCGCGGACGAGAAGAACAGGGTGGACACCCGGGAGAAGAACAGGGTGGGCCCCCGGGAGAGGCCGGAGGAGACGACCATGACCGAGCTGCTGGTGGACTTCATCACCTCGCTGGACGGCTACGCCTCGGCCGACGGGTGGCCGGGGTGGTGGGGCCTGGAGGGCCCGGAGTACCTGGGGTGGCTGGAGGAGCTGGAGAAGGTCCCCGAGGGCGGGTACACGATGCTCATGGGGCGCAAGACCTACGAGGTGTTCCTCGGCTTCCAGCAGCAGCCCGAGGGCGGGCTGCGCGACGAGGAGGAGGCGACCGTCGACCTGATGGCCCAGCTGCCCAAGGTCGTGTTCTCGAGCACGCTGGAGGAGCCGCTGGCCATGCCGAACACCACGCTGGTGCGCGGTGACGCGGTCGCCTGGGTCCGGGGGCAGAAGGAGAAGGGCGGCCCCGGCATGCGCACCGTCGGCAGCCTGTCGCTGGCCCGGGCCCTGGTCGGGGCCGACCTGGTGGACCGCTTCCGGGTGGTGATGTTCCCGGTGATCACCGGGAGGTCCGGGTCGGAGCGCATCGACGACGGGTACCCCGACGTCATGCTCGAGCTCCTCGGGGGCCGCACCTTCGACGGGCGGAGCCAGCTCGTCGAGTACCGGCCCCGGGTCATCGACGGACCCCCGTCGCCGCAGGGCGTATGACGTGAGCCGGGCCGCGGCGTCAGCGGACGGCGAGGAGGATCTTGCCGATGTGCCGGCCCTCCTCCATGACCCGGTGCGCCTCCGCGGCCTCGGCCAGGGGGAACCGGCGGTGGATGACCGGGCGGACCTTCCCGGCCTCGACCAGGGGCCACACGTGCTCGACGACGCCGGCGACCACGGTGGCCTTCTCCGCGGTCGGGCGCGCCCGCAGCGTGGTGGCGTGCACCGAGGCGCGCTTGGCCGACAGACGCGCCAGGTTGAGCTCGCCCTTGGCGCCGCCCTGCAGGCCGATGACCACCAGGCGGCCGCCGGTGGCCAGGGCCCGGACGTTCCGGTCGAGGTAGGGGCCGCCGACGACGTCGAGGATGACGTCCGCGCCGTGCCCGTCGGTGGCTGACAGGATCTCCTCGAGGAAGTCCCGCTCCCGGTAGTTGATCGCGATGTCGGCGCCGAGCTCCCGGCAGGCGGCGAGCTTGTCCTCCGAGCCGGCGGTGACCGCGACGGTGGCGTCCACGGCCTTGGCCATCTGGATCGCGGCGGTGCCGATGCCGCTCGATCCGCCGTGGACGAGGAGCACCTCGGAGCGCCGCAGCGAGGCGGTGGCGAAGACGTTGCTCCAGACGGTGCACACCACCTCGGGCAGGGCCCCGGCGTCCGCGAGGGACACCCCGCGCGGCACCCGCATCACCTGACCCTCGGGGACGACGACCTTCTCGGCGTACCCGCCGCCGGCGAGGAGGGCGCACACCTCGTCGCCCACGGTCCAGGCGGTGACCCCCTCGCCGACCGCGGCGACGGTGCCGCTGACCTCCAGCCCGGGGAGCTCGGAGGCGCCCACCGGGGGCGGGTACTTCCCCTGCCGCTGGAGGACGTCGGCGCGGTTCACTCCCGCGGTGACGACGTCCACGAGGACCTCACCGGGGCCGGGTCGCGGGTCGTCGACCTCGACCAGCTCCAGCACCTCGGGGCCACCGGGTTCGCGGATGGTGATCGCCTTCATGTTGCCGACCCTAGAGAGGGGCCTGAGCAGGCGCGACGCGGGGGAGCCGCAGATCTGAGGTAGTCCGCGACCAGAGCTAGGGCATCCGTCCGATCCGGGGGCCCTGCCTTAGGCCGGAGAGTGGGTGTCACGCAGCCGCAGGGTGCGGCTGCCGAGACAGGAGACGGAACCATGGGACTGCTGGACGTCCTCGCCGCCCAGTCGGTGGCGGCCGAGCGAGCCGTCGCCGTCCACCGAGACCTCGACCACTCCGCCGTCCTGGCCCGCCGGGCTGCCGCAGAAGCGGCCGGGCTGGGGGCGGAGGTCGATCACCTCCTGATCCGGTTGCACCTGGCCGAGCGCGACTCGAGGGCTGCCTGACGCGGGTCGCGGCACAGGCTGGGGATCAGGGCACAGGGCCGGTGCGCCACCAGGGCGCACCGGCCCTCACCTGTGCCCGGACGGACGCCTAAGGCACCCCGGTCAGGGGTGGGGGAGGGAGCCGGCCAGAGATAGGGATCGCGCCCGATCCGCCCGCCCTACCTCAGGGAGAAACCTGGAGTGCGAAGCAGCCGATCCCCGGCTGGTGAGCACAGGAGCAATCGTCATGACCATCGACATCGTCACCCTCGCCCACGAGATCGCCCACGAGCGCGAGGCCGAGCTGGCCCGCACCACCGAGTACCGCCGGGTCGCCGCCGAGCTGGAGGACCCGAGGCTCACCGCCCGCGCCGCGCGCCGGGTCGGCCGCAGCCTGCGGCGTGGGTACCGGCTGGCCCTGCGGCACGTCACCGAGCCGCCGGCCCTGGCCTCCTGAGGCCGGGCGGCCGCGGCTGAGGCCGCGCGTCGCCCCGGCTAAGGGGTCGGGGGGCCCGGAAGTTACGGCACCTGCTGGATCCGCCGGCCACCCCTCAGGCACGACGGTGGAACCAGCGCCCGGACCACCGGGCCCAGGACCCGAAGGAGAAGGAACCATGGGACAGCTGGACATCGCCGCCGCACGGTCCGTCGCCGCCGAGCGTGAGCAGCACCTCACCCGGGAGCTGGAGCGCCGGCGGACCGGCGCCGAGCGCGACACCCACCTGGGCGGGACGGTGCGTCGGGCGCGTCGCCGGTACGGCCTGCTGGAGCGGCTGCACCTGGTCCACCACCCGGCCCGGTGAGCGCCCCGTTCCCGACGACGGCCGGAATCGACCCTGGTCACCGCCGCACGGGGATGCAACGATGGCGCATGAGATCCCCTGCCACCAGCCCGGTCATGGTCGGTCGGGACCGTGACCTCGCGGACCTGAGAGAGGCGCACCTGACCACGTTGTCGGGTGCGCCTCGTGTCGTCGTGGTGGCGGGCGAGGCGGGGATCGGCAAGACCAGGCTCCTGGGCGAGTTCCTCGAGGGGCTGGACCCGGAGGTCGTCGTCGCGCGGGGACAGTGCGTCGCGACGGGGTCGCTGGGCACCCCGTTCGCCCCGGTGCGAGGCGTGCTCCGGGACCTGGTCTCGCGGTTCGGGGCCGAGACCGTGCTGACGGCCGCCGGGCCTGCCGGCCGGCTGCTGGGCGCGCTCCTGCCGGAGCTCGCGACCGAGGGTGCGTCTGCCGTCGAGGTGGCCCAGGAGCAGCTGCACGACATCGTCGGCCAGCTGCTGGTGGCCCTGTCCGACCACGCCCCGCTCGTGGTGCTCGTCGAGGACGCCCACTGGGCCGACGTGGCCACCGTGGACCTGCTCCGCGCGCTCGTGGCGGGGCTGCGCCGGGGGCGGGTCACCGCGGTGCTCAGCTACCGTTCCGAGGACGTGGGGCGCTCGCACCCGATGCGCCCCTTCCTCCTGGAGCTGGACCGCGACCGGCAGGTGCTCCGCCTGGAGCTGTCCCGGCTGTCCTCCGCCGAGGCCGCCGAGCTCGCCCAGCTCATCCGCGGTGAGCTCCCTGACCCCCGCGACCTGGCGCTCCTGGTCGAGCGCAGCGAGGGCGTGCCCTTCTTCGTCGAGGAGCTGCTCGGGCTGGAGTCGCTGGAGGGCGGGGCGCTGCCGGAGACGTTGCGTGAGCTGGTGCTCGCCCGCTACGTCCGCCTCGACGAGCGGACCCAGGCCGCGCTGCGGCTCATCGCCGCCGGCGGTGTCAGCGTCGACCACGACCTGCTCGGCCGGGTCCACGACGGCGACCCGGCCGACCTCGACGAGGCGCTGCGCACGGCGATCGCCGCCCAGCTGCTGGTCACGGAGGACACGGCCTACACGTTCCGGCACGCGCTGACCCAGGAGGCGGTCCACGAGGAGCTGCTCCCCGGGGAACGGGCCCGGTTCCACGCCAGGTACGCCGCGGCGCTGGAGGAGCTGCCCCACCTGGCCGGGAGCCGGGCGGAGGTGGCCCACCACTGGCTGGCCGCGCACGACCTGCCCCGCGCGCTGGCGGCCACCGTCGTGGCGGCCGGGGAGGCCGTCGCGAGCGGCGCTCCCGCGGTGGGTGGCCGGCTGGGCGAGCGCGCCCTGGAGCTGTGGCCGCAGGTGCCCGACGCCGCGGCGCTGACCGGCATGGAGAAGGCCGACCTCTTCCTGTCGACCGCCAGCGCCTACGACGAGGCCGGTGACGCCCGGGCCCTGGCGGTGCTCGACGAGGCCCTGGCGGAGTGTCCGCGGGAGGACCGGCGCCGCTACGCCCTGCTGCTCCACGAGACCTTCGTCGTCTGGCACGCCCACAGCCGCCCCGGTGGCAGGGAGCTCGCGGTGCAGGCGCTCGAGCTGCTCCCGGCGGGTGGCAGCGACGAGGACGAGGTGGTCCGACTCCGGGTGCAGGTCGGCCTGGGGGTCTCGCACGTCATCTCGCGGGACGACGCAGACGCCGGCGCGGCGGCGCTGGAGGAGGCGGTGGCGCTGGGGCGGCGGCTGCTGGACGATCCCAGCCCCCTGGCCCCGGAGCTCGCCGCCCGGGTCCGGTTCGAGCTGGCCCGGGCCCTCACCAACCTGGGTTTCACCCGCAGCGAGCAGGGCGACGTCGACGCCGCGTTCCGCGCCCTGGACGAGGCGTTGCGGACCAGCCCCGACGATCCCCGGACGCGGCTGCGGGACACCGAGCGCCGCTCCCTCCTGCTGTGCGGCCTGGGGCGCTTCGAGGAGGCGGCGAAGGTCGCGGCGGAGGGGCACGCCCTCGCCCGCGAGGTGGGCCAGGAGCGGGGCTGGGGGCTGTCGATCGCCCAGTCCGGCGTCATCGCCACGCTCGCGATGGGGCGGCTCCCCGAGGCCGAGCGCATCCTCGACCGGATCCGGGCGGCCAAGCCGTGGGGCTTCGTCAGCGCCTACGAGGCCGCGCTGCGCGCCGAGCTGCACGTCCTCCGCGACGAGTCGGCGGCCGCCGCGGAGGTGCTCGCCGACGTCGGCACGCTCATCGACGCGACCGCGGCCAACGACGTCGAGGACGCCATGGCGATGGTCGTCGCCCGCGTCTCGGTCGCGTTGGCCCGCGGCGACCTGCGCGGCGCGTGGGCGGCACTGGGTGACGTCCTGGCCGGCGAGGTCCCACCGCCGGGCACCTCGTACCGGACGCTGGTCTCGGCGGCGCGGGTGCTGGGCGGCATGCGCCGGGCGGACCTGTCCCCCGAGGACGGCACCCTCGACGAGGCCGCGCAGGTGGTGCGGCGGACCTTCGAGCGGGTCACCGCCTGGGACGTCAAGCGGTTGTGGCAGGCCGTCCTCGAGGCCGAGCTCTCCGGCCCGGACGGTGCCGGCTCGGAGCTCGCGGCCTGGCAGGCCGCGGCGGAAGCCGCAGCCGATGAGCGCATCCCGGTCCACGAGCACGCCCACGCGCTCTACCGGCTGGCGGAGGCCCAGATCGCCGGCGGGGACCGGACCGCCGCGGCGGAGTCCCTGGCCCGGGCGGCCGAGCTCGCCGGCCGCTCCGGGCTGGTGCGCGTCGGACGACTCGTCGACGACCTGGCGTCCCGGTCGGGGATCGACCGCCCGCGACGACGGGGCAGCGTGCTGGAGCTCACCGCCCGGGAGCGGCAGGTGCTGGAGCTGGTGACGCAGGGCCTGACCAACCGCCAGATCGGGGAGCGGCTCTTCATCAGCGACAAGACGGCGAGCGTCCACGTCTCCGCGATCCTGCGCAAGCTGGGTGCGACCAGCCGCACCGAGGCCGCGGTGCGGGCGGCCCAGCTCGGGTTGGACCTGACCGCGCCCGACCCGGCGTCCTGACCCGGTCCTCCTGGGGTCCGGGCGGCCGCGGCTGAGGCCGTGCGGCGCCCGGCTGAGGGGTCGGTGGGGCCCGAAGCCAGGGCACCTGCTGGATCCGGCGACCACCCCTCAGGGACGACTGTCGAACCAGTCGCCCGGACCAACCGGGCAGAAGCCTCAAGGAGAAGGAACCATGGGACAGCTCGCCGTCGACACCGCCCAGTCCGTCGCCACCGAGCGCGAGCAGCACCTGGTCCAGCCGGCCCGGTGAGCGCCTCGCCCGCGACAACCACCCGCGGCCGGCCGCCTCAGACCGAGGGGCGACCCGGCCTGAGCGGACCGTGGCAGGCGCAGCCCGCCGCGGCTCCCGTCACCTCAGCCTCGGACATGGTCGCTGCCGCCCTCTCGACCTCGTCCAGCATCCGCTGCCGCTCTGCCCGGTCGATGTGGCGCCCACGCACGACCACCGCATCGATCTGCTGGGTGTGGCGGATGTCGGCGAGAGGGTCGGCGTCCAGCACGACGAGGTCGGCGACCTTGCCGGGCGCGATCGAGCCCTCGGTGTCCTGGGTGCCGAGGAAGGCCGCCGGCTCCACCGTGGCCGCCCGCAGCGCGTCTGCCGGCGACAGCCCTGCCTGCACCAGCAGCGCCAGCTCCTCGTGGACGGTGAAGCCGGTGTACTGCGCAGGTGCACCCCCGGTGTCGGTGCCGACCATGATCGGCACCCCCGCCCGGTGCATCGCGCCGACCAGCTCCAGCTGCAGCTCGAACATCGCCTCCCACTCCGCGTCCAGCTCCGGGGTGCGGCCCTTGAGGTAGTACTCGGGGAAGACCAGCCCGTCCCACATCTGCTGGATGGTCTCGGGCACGAACCTGCGGCGGGGGTCGGAGCGGTCCTGCTCGCTCAGCGTGCGGGCGTGGTCGATGCCGCGGTGGTACGTCAGGGTGGGCACCTGGCGGGCGCCCCGCTCGGCGAACAGGTCGAACAGCGCGCTCGCCTTCGACGCGTCGTAGCTGTGCGCGGCGTCCCACTCGATCGGGTGCATCTGGTTCCACCAGGCGTTGTAGTCGCTCTGGTCGATCTCGATGTCCTCGATCCGGCGCCGGAGCAGGTCCTCGTCGGCGGACGTCGCGAAGAACGTCCAGTGCAGGTGCTCGAAGCTGCGCTGGCCCAGCCTGGCAGCCTCGGCCATCGGGACGGCGTCCGGGCAGTGCCCGACGAACGGGATCCCGCGGTGGCGGGCCTCCGTGGCGATGGCGCGCAGTGCGGCCCGCGGTACCCGGGAGTACACCTTCACGAAGTCGGCGCCTCCCGCCTGGATGCGGCGGACCGCGACCCGGGCCTCCGCCGCGGTGGTCACCTCGATCGTGGGCAGCAGCCCCTCCCCCCACAGTGAGGGGCTGCCGTCGATGAGGGGGCTCGCGATCACGAACCGCGGCCCGAGCAGCTCGCCGCTGTCGATCCGCTCCCGCCACCGGTAGAACTCCGGCTTCCCCACCATCTCGCGCACGGTGGTGACACCGTTGACCACGTACAGGGCCGGGTCGATCTGCTCGAAGTAGCTGTGCCCGTGCATCTCGGACAGTCCGGGGACCAGGTACCTACCCCGCAGGTCCACGACGTCGGCGTCGACCGGTGGGTCGAACCGGCCGACCGCCGTGATCGTCTCGCCCCGGACCAGGACGGTCTGGCCGGGGTGCGCGCGGCCGTGATCGACGTCGATCACCGTCGCGCGCGTGTACGCGGTGCACCCCGACCGTCGGGACCATGGGACCGGCGAGGTCGATGGCTGGTCGGAGGCGGCTGCCCCGACCGCGCCCAGGCCGACGGCGGCGGTCGCGGCGACTCCCGAGAGCAGGACCTGTCGCCGCGTGAGTGTGGCTGTCATGAAGGCTCCTCCTTGGTCCGAGGCAGGCTCCGGTTCCGGCTCATGAACGTGTATCACAGAAACTATGTGATGCAAACTATATGGATGACGCTGAACCCGTGCGGGTCGGGAGAGGAGGGCCGGTACGTTGCCTGCCATGGCCGAGGAGAACCTGCAGCCCGAGCTCCGCCGTCTCTGGCGGATCCGGACCGGGTCCCGGCTGGGACGACCCTCCGAGCTGGACGTCGACACGGTCGTCCGTCAGGCGGTGGCCCTGGCGGACCGGGACGGGCTCGCCGCGGTGACGCTGCCGAAGGTCGCCACGGCGCTCGGCTACACCCCGATGTCGCTCTACCGCCACGTGGGCTCGAAGGACGAGCTCTTCGCGTTGATGGAGGACCACGCGCTCGGCCCTGCGCCCGGGCCGACGGCGGGAGCCGGGGACGAGGGATGGCGGCCCCGGCTGCGCCGGTGGGCGACCGCCCAGGCGGCGGTGTACCGGCGCCACCCGTGGCTGCTGCGGCTGCCCGTGTCCGGGCCGCCGCGTGGGCCGAACCGGATCGGCTGGCTGGACGCCGGTCTGCGGGCCCTGCGCGACACCGGACTCGGCTGGGGCGCCAAGGTCGGGATCCTCAACGTGCTCGGCGGCTACGTCCGCACCGCCTGCCAGCTGGAACAGGATCTCTGGCAGGGCCGGAACGAGGCCGGCGACCGGGTGCAGGCCGAGCGGGAGTACGGCCGGGTGATGGCCGGGTTGGTCGGTGCCGAGCGCTTCCCGGACGCGGCGCAGCTCTTCGCCAGCGGCCTGTTCGACCCGGCGTCGCCCCGTGACGCCGACCGCCCGGACGGCGATCCCGCCAGCAGCGACTTCGGCTACGGACTCGAGCTCATCCTGGACGGAGTCGCTGCCGCGATCCCGGGCGGCGGCCCGCACGACCCACAGCAGGAGGGGCGGTCATGACAGCGAGCACCACCACCAGCGAGTGGCGGCTACCGAGCAGGGTCAGGGTGTCCGGCGGCGAGGTGGCCGCCGGCGTGTTCGGCGCGGGACCGGCGGTCGTCCTGACCCACGGCACCCCGGCATGGTCCTATCTCTGGCGCTCCGTGGTGCCGGCACTGGCCCCGGCCCACACCGTGTACGTCTGGGACCTGCTGGGATTCGGTGACTCCCGCCTCGACGAGGGTCGGCGACCGTCGATCGCGCTGCAGGCCAGGACGCTGGCCGAGCTCGTGGACCACTGGGGGCTGACCCGTCCCCTGCTGGCCGGTCACGACATCGGCGGTGGCATCACGGCGCGGGCGCACCTGGTCGAGGGCGTCTCCGCCTCCGGCCTGGTGTTCGTGGACGCGGCCGTGATCGGGCCGTGGAACACGCCCTTCACCGAGCACCAGCAGCGCTATGCCGAGGCCTATCGCACGATGCCGAACGACGCGTTCAGCGACCTGATCGCGACCCGCGTGCGCACCGCGACCCACGCCCCGATGACGCCGGAGGTGCTGGACAGCTACCTGCGCCCGTGGTCGGGGACCTCCGGGCAGCACCGGTGGGTCGACCAGGTCGAGGCCGTGCAGCACACCGACACCCGGGAGGCGGTCGAGCGGCTGGGGGAGATCGGCGTACCCACGCTGGTGCTCTGGGGGGAGGAGGACCGCTGGCTGACCCCGGACACCGCTGACCGCCTGGCCGAGGCGATCCCCGGCGCTCGCCGACAGCTCGTCCCCGGCGGGGGCCACTTCCTCCCGGAGGACCGACCCCACGAGGTGGCGGCGGCGATCGCGGCACTCGCGACGGGCACGTGAGCACGGTGTTACCGGGCTGATACCCACCGGGCGCCGCTCCGGTACCAGCCGGTTCCACCGTGGTCGCATCGGGTCCCCACCAGGAGACCCACGGACACCGGAAGGAACGGGACCATGAACCCTCGCACGACCGGAGCAGGTCTCGCCGCCGCCCTGATGGCCGGCCTGGTCCTCACCGCCTGTGGCGACGTCGAGGACGGCGGAGGCAACGGTGGCTACGCCAGGGGCTGTCAGCCCGGCAGCTACGTCCCGGCGCCCGTCCACCAGGTCGAGGGCGTCGACAGCGGGATCCGCGCCTCCCTGGCCAGGAAGGCCGCGCTGGACGCCCTGCCCGAGGACGGCTGGCACGGCCGGCTGCGTCTGCTCGACCTGTCCGAGCGGGTCGAGCCGATCACCAACCGTTACCAGCACCACCTCGAGTGACCCGACGATCGCCCACACCGAGCTGGAGGACCGCGGTCGACGGTGGTCGCCGCGTCGTCAGCGTGGCTCGGTGAACGCGGCCAGGAACTCCGTGAGCAGCCTGGCGCTCTGCTCGCGGGGGAGCACCTCGATCAGCGCCAGCACCGCGGTCAGGTCCAGCTCGCCGCCCGACCTGGCCGCCCGGGCCAGCTGCTGCGGGTTGGGGACGACGTCGCCCTCACCCGGGCCCGCTGGCACCCGGCCGCGCACCTCGTCCGCCGCCTCGACCATCGCACGCCGCAGCGGCTCCAGCGCGCCGGCCGTCACCGGCGTCACCGTGAGGTGGGTCGACCGCGGCAGGTGACTGCCGTCCACCTGCTCCAGCCCCGGTTGGCCCTGCAGCACGAACCCACGGCGGGCGACCGCCGCCGCCCAGAGGTGCGGGTCCACCCGCTCGGGGTCCGGCACCTCCGGGTCGGCCACCGTCGCCAGCAGCGGTCCGACCGGGTCGCCCAGCACCCGCAGGCCGCGGATCCCCTCGACCTCCTCCCGCAGCGCCCGGGTGGCCTGCACCGTGCGGGCCGTGAGCGCGACATACCCCCGCTCGCCGAGCGCCGTCGTCACCGCCCACGCCGCGGCCAGGGACATGGCCGACCGTGAGCCCAGCACCGTGGCGTTGACCACGGGATAGCCCGGCCAGTCGGTGAGCGCGAAGTACCGCGCCAGGTCCAGCTCGCGGTCGGAGAAGAGCAGCAGCGAGGCGCCCTTGGGGGCGAAGCCGTACTTGTGCAGGTCGGCGGAGATGCTCGTCACCCCCGGCACGGAGAGGTCCCAGGCCGGCACGGGGCCACCGCCCGCGGCCTCCCACCACGGCAGCACCCACCCGCCGATGCACGCGTCGACGTGCACCGGGATCCCCCGGTCGTGGGCGACCGGGGCCAGCTCGGCGACCGGGTCGACCACGCCGTGCGGGTATGACGGTGCGCTGAGCACGAGGAGCGCCGTCGCCTCGTCGAGGTGGCCGGTGATCTCGGCCGGGTCCGGCATGCCGGTGCGGGGGTCGACCGGGACCACCTCGACGTCCAGGTCCAGGTAGTGCGCCGCCTTGTGGAACGCCGCGTGCGCGCTCGAGGGGAGGACGATCCGCGGCGTGGTGCCGGTCCCGCGCCCGCGGCCGGCGCGCCAGTGGTCGCGGGCTGCCTTGACGGCGAGCAGGCAGGACTCGGTCCCCCCGGAGGTCACGGAGCCGACCGCGTCGGGGCCGTGGAGCATCCGCCGGCCGAAGGCCACCAGGTCGCCCTCGAGCATCGCCACGGACGGGAAGGTCGTGGGGTCGAGGCCGTTGACCGCCTGCAGCTCGCGCGCGGCCGCGCTGGCGAGCTCGTCGAGCCCGGCCAGCCCGCTGTCGTAGACGTAGGACAGGACCTGCCCGCCGTGGGTGGGGGCGTCGTGCTGACGGTAGGCCGCGAGGCGCTGCAGGACGGCGGCGGTCGTGTGGGGATCCAGGGGTGGGAGGGTCACGCGGTCTCCAGGACGGGGTGGGGGACGGGGTCGCGGTAGCGGCGCAGCACCACCAGCGAGAGGCCGACGAGCAGGGCGGGCACGACCGAGAACGCCAGGACGATCATCACCAGCGCGCTGTCCGGCTGGGCGAGGACCTGCTCGGCGGTGCTCGACCGGAAACCGCCCAGCGCGAGCAGCAGGAGCACGATGCTCGGGCCGAGCGCCAGCCCGGCGGTCTCCCCGGCGGTCCACAGCCCGCTCATCGCGCCACCGCGCTCCCGGCCGGCGGACTGGATGACGTCGGGGAGCATCGCCAGCGGGAACATCTGCATCCCGGCGTAGGCGACACCCGCGACGCCCACCGCGAGGTACACCCACGGCCCCGGTGCCCACACCAGCACGAGCAGGCAGAGCGCCGCGGCGGCGAAGGTGAGCGAGCAGACGGTGAGGCCGCGGGGCTTGCCGTGCCGGCCGGCATACCGGGCCCACACCGGCATGACCAGCAGGGCCGGGCCGACGAGCGCGGCGAAGAGGAAGGTCAGTGCCGCCTCGTCGCCGAGGGTGTAGCGGGCGACGTACTGCGCGGCGGCGAGCATGACGCCGGTCGCGACCGCCTGGAGCACGAACACGGTGAGGAGCAGCCGGTACGGCGCGATGGTGCGGAACGCGGTGAACCCCTCGCGGTAGCCGGCCAGGCCGAAGCGGTCGGAGGCCGCGTGGCTCTCCGGTGCCGGCTGGGACCGGCCGCGGACGCCGAGGACGGTGGCGAGCATCCCGGCGACGAGCAGCACCGCGACGACGACGCCCATGACCAGGTAGCCGGTGTTGCCGCCGCCCGCCGCGTCGCGCACACCCGGGCCGCCGGCGCCGACGAGCAGGATCGCCAGGGCGAGGACGGCGATCCGCCAGCTCATCAGCCGGGTGCGCTCGTGGTAGCTGTCCGTCAGGTCGGCGGGGAGCGCGATGTAGGGCACCTGGAACAGGCTGAACGACGTCGTGGCCAGCAGGAACGCGACCGTCACCCAGGCCGCGGCCAGCCACTGGCCGGAGCCCTGGGGGACGGCGAACATCCCGGCGAAGCCGACCGGCAGGGTCAGTGCGCCGACCGTCATGAGGCGCGTGCGGCTGCCCCGCCGGGCCTCGGCGTCGCTGAGCGCGCCGACGGCGGGGTCGATGACGACGTCCCAGACCTTGGGCACGATGACGACGAGCGAGGCGAGCAGCGCGGAGACGCCGAGGGTGTCCGTCAGGTAGTAGGCGAGCACCAGCCCCGGCAGGGTCCCGAACCCGCCGGTGCCGACACTGCCCGCGGCGTAGCCTGCGACCGCTCGGGTGGGGATCCGCGGCGGCATGTCCGCACCCTGCCACAGGCCCCTGCCGCAGCGGGACGAACCCCGGCCCGTGCCGGGGTAGATTCGGCTGTTCACCGGAGTCGACCGAGGAGCGCGTGTGCCACCGAAGGGCAGGAACCAGACCGTCCTGGAGGTCCTCGAGGTCCAGCGGCTGGCGCCGCACCTCGTCCGGGTGGTCGCCGGCGGGCCGGGCTTCGCGGCATACCGGGACAACGAGTTCACCGACAAGTACGTCAAGCTGCTCTTCGCCGACCCCGGGCTGGGGCTGACCCCGCCCTACGACATGGAGGCGCTGCGGGAGGTGCTGCCGCCGGAGAAGATGCCGAGCCGGCGGACCTACACGGTGCGGTGGGTCGACCACGAGCGGCAGTGCCTGGCCATCGACTTCGTCACGCACGGCGACCAGGGTCTCGCCGGGCCGTGGGCCGAGCGCGCCCGGCCGGGCGACCAGCTGGTGTTCTCCGGTCCCGGTGGCGCCTACCGCCCGGACCCGACGGCGGACTGGCACCTCCTCGCCGGCGACGACGCCGCGCTGCCCGCGATCGCCTCGGCGCTGGAGGCGCTCCCGGCCGATGCCGTGGGGCACGCCCTCGTCGAGGTGGACTCGGCAGCGGACGAGCTGGAGCTCAGCGCGCCGGCCGGGGTCGAGCTCGTCTGGCTGCACCGGACCGGCGCAGCGCCCGGCACCACGCGGCTCCTCGTCGACGCCGTCCGGGCCGTGCCGTGGCGGGAGGGCCGGGTCCACGTGTTCGCCCACGGGGAGCGCGAGGCGATGAAGGCCCTGCGCGACTACCTGCTCGGCGAGCGCGGGCTGGACCGGTCACAGGTGTCGCTGTCGGCGTACTGGGCCTTCGGGCGCACCGAGGACCGGTTCCAGGCCGAGAAGAAGGAGCCGATCGGCCAGGTCCTCCCGCCGCCGGCCTCCTAGCCGACCGAGCACGCGAGACGGCGCCCCTCCCGCCGCACCGAACACGCGAAACGGCGCCCGTCCCACCGCACCGAGCACGCGCAACGGCGCTCTCGCAGTGTCCGCACCGTCCGCCCGCAGCATTGCTGCACAAGGTTGTTGCGGTGTGATCGTCGGAGCGATCCGATCGCACCAAGTCATGGCCCGAGCTGACCAGGGCGCACGATGGCGTTTCGGTGGCATGGGGTGGAGCGCGCACGGTGGCGTGGCCGGTGGGGTTTGTCCACAGGGGCTGGGGACGAGCCTGTGGGTAAGCCGGCCAGCCTGTGGGGAACCCGCCGAATCTGGGGACAAGCCTGTGAACAGCGAGAATGCTTCGAGAAATGTTCCTCGAACCCCTTGCGCGAAGCTGTCGGAAGCGCGTAGAAATCTCTCACGCCAACCCGAGAGGGAAGGCGGGACACACTCGGCAACGAGGGTCCGGACGCAGGGCTTCGGCCCAGCGTCAGGCGGGTTCGCCCGTCCGGTCCGACCCGGTGACGGGGTCGGCGGGATCCGAGCGACCGGGTGGGTCGACCGGTTCGTCACCATCAGCCGGTCAGCCGAGGGGCCCTCGACACTCATACTGTCGAGGGCCCCTCACCTTTGTGCCCGCGGACCCTTTGGTGCCCGCGGACCCGCCGAGCCGTGGCGGCCGGTCCTCAGAGGAGCAGCGACAGCGCGGCCGCGACGCCCGCGATGACGACGCCGGTCCGCAGGGCCGCGGCGGGGAGCCGGCGGGCGATCCGGGCGCCGAGGTAGCCACCGCCGACCGAGCTCACGGCGAGCAACGCCACGACGAGCCAGTCCACGTCGCCGAGGAAGGTGAAGACGATCCCGGCGACGAGGTTCGAGGCCATGATCGAGGTGGTCCGGATGCCGGCGATGACGCCGAACTCCAGGTCGAGGCCGAGCGCCAGGACGGCGATCATCATGACCCCCGCCCCCGCGCCGAAGTAGCCGCCGTAGACCCCGGTCAGGAGGACGAACCCCGTCGTCGTCAGCGACATGTGCAGCCGGGGTGGCCGGTCGGTCTGGGCGTGCCGGGCCCGCAGCGCCGCCGAGATCCGCGGCTGGGCGGCGACCAGCACGCAGGTGCCGAGGATGAGCCACGGGACGACCGCCTCGAACACGCTCGACGGGAGCGCCAGCAGCAGGGTCGCGCCGGCGAGGCCGCCGACGGCCGCCAGCAGGATGACCCGGATGGTGGTCCGCGGGGCCACCCGCAGCTCGTCCCGGAAGCCCAGGGCGCCGCCCGCGCCGGCCGGGATCAGGCCGAGGGTGTTCGAGACGTTCGCGACCACGGGAGGCAGGCCCACCGCGAGGAGGATCGGGAAGCTCAGCAGGCTGGCCACCCCGACGGTCGAGGTGAGCACGCCGGCGCCGAAGCCTGCGAACATCACCCAGACGTGCTCGACCACCCCGTCCACCATGCGGATGCCCCCTGTCCTGCCCTCGTGCCGGCGGTGACCACCGTATGACGTGGTGCGGCTCAGCCGCGGCGGTGCCCCAGGCGTTGGGACAGCTCCGCGGCGCAGGCCCGCACCAGCCCGGCGAGGCGGTCCCGCTCCCGCTCGCCCACCTCCTCGACGGGGTAGGTCAGGGCGATCCCGGCCACCGGCAGCGCGTTGTGGTCGAGGGCGGCCGCGGCCACCGAGGCCAGCCCCGGCGTGACCGACCCCTCCTCGGTGGCGTAGCCCCGGGCGCGCACCTGGACGAGCAGCCGGCGCAGCGCGCTGAGCGAGGTCGGCCCGGTGCCGTGCCGCTGCACGAACGCCGAGGCGTCCGGGTACAGCGCCCGCACCTGCGGGGCGGGCAGCGCCGCGAGGAGGGCCAGGCCGCTCGCGGTCAGCGTCGCGGGCAGCCGCACCCCGACGTCGGTGACCAGCGACGGCCGCCCGGGCACCCGCTCCTCGATGACGTAGAGGACGTCGCGCCCGTGCAGCACCACGCAGTGCGCGTTGTGTCCGGCGCGGTCGGCGAGCCGTCCGAGCAGCGGGCGGGCCAGCCGCTGGACGGGCTCCTGCCGGGAGTAGGCCGAGCCCAGCTCGAAGGCCGCCACCCCGAGCCCGTAGCGCCGCTCCTCCGGTAGGTGGACGACGAAGCCCCGCTCCGCCAGCACGCCGAGCAGGTGGTAGGTGGTGGACCGCGGCAGCCCGAGCTCCCTGGCGATCGACGCGGCCGGCAGCGGACCGGCGTGCGCGGCCAGCAGCTGCAGGACGTCCAGCGCGTGCCCGGCCGCCGGGGCGTTGCGGCGTCGCGCGGGCGTGGTCACGGCGCCAGTATGTCGCCCGGCTGTCCACAGCGGGTGTGGACAGCCGTGTGGACAACGGGTGGGACCTGTGGGCAACCACCGGTCCGCTGGGGACGACACGCCGACCAGCGCAAACACGCCGAGAAAGTTTGCCCCGACCCCTTGCGCGCCCTCCCAGAACGCCGTAGAAATCTCTCACCGCCCTCCCGAGAGGGAAGGCGGGACCTCCTCAGGAGAGGGGGATCCGCTGGACGGGTTCGTCCCGTCGGACGGCGACCTCGGTCGCCGCGTCGGCCCGGTGACGGGGCCGGCGGGATCCTGCCGAACTGGGAAGGTTCGACCGGATCGTCACCTCACCCGGTCACCCGAGGGGCTCTCGGCACTCATACTGCCGAGGGCCCCTCACCCTTTGTCCCCGCCCTCCCCGTGCACGACGCGGTAGCGAGCGCAGGCGAACTCCCGGTTGCGAGCGACCTCCTCCAGCACCAGCTCGAGACGCCGGGGCAGCAACGGCGCCCCGGCCCCGAGCGTCACCGGGGCGTACTGCACCCAGATCTCGTCGAGCAGCCCGGCGTCCGCGAACTGACCGGCCAGGTCCCCACCCCCGACGACCCACACGTTGCGGTCACCGGCGGCCGCTCGCATCTCCTCGTGCACCTGCGTCACGGGCGCCCGGGTGAACCGGACGTCGGCCCCGTCGACAGCGGGCAGGTCACGGTGCGTGAACACCCAGGTCGGCACCTGGTAGAACCAGGGCTCCCCGGTCGCGGCGGTGTGGTCGAGGATCCACTGGTAGGTCCTCGCGCCCATCGCGAGGGCGCCGACGTCGGCGTAGAACAGGTCGTAGCCCATGGGCCCGGTGGGGTCGGCGTCGCGGGTGAGCAGCCAGGACAGGGTCTCCTCGGGGTCGGCGATGAAGCCGTCGACGCTGCTGGCGGTGAAGTACTGCGTGAGCATCGGCCCATCGTCGCGCGCCCCTCCGACAACGCCCCACCGACAACGCCCCACCGACAACGCCCACCGACAGCACCCCACCGACAACGCCGGGAGGAATCCGCGACGATAGGGCGATGACCACGCCACCGCCGGCCCCGATCCGCCCCGACACCGAGGCGGCCGCCCGCCTCTGGTCCGCGTATGCCGCCGCGCACCCGGACGCGGTACGGGCCTGCCCGGAGTACACCGTCGGCTGGTTCGGCGACTCCGAGACCCTCGGCAACACCCTGCTCGACCTCGTGCTCAGCGGCACCAAGCGGGCGACCGCCTCGCTCGTGGCCGACTTCGCCGCGGACGGCGAGGAGCTGCCCCGGATCGGCTCGCACTGGATCGCCTGCGACGGCTCGGGGGTGCCGCGCGTGGTGCTGCGCAGCACCGAGCTGCGGATCGGCAGGTTCGCCGACGCCGACGAGGCGTTCGCCCACGACGAGGGCGAGGACGACCGGTCCCTGGAGAGCTGGCGCCAGGAGCACCGCCGCTACTGGGAGCGCACCGCCGCGGCCCGCGGCGCGACGTGGAGCGAGGACGACGAGATCGTCTTCGAGCGTTTCCGGGTGGTCTGGCCGCCCGAGCACGCCGACTGAGCACGCGTCGGAGGGGGCCGGTGGCACCGACCCCCGCCGCCTGCCGCGCGCCCGAGGTCACCTCGCGGCGATCGCCTCACGCAGGATCCGCACCGCCCGGGGCCCGACGCCGTGCAGCGCCAGGAGCTCCTCGTCGGTGCGCGCGGCCACCTGGTCCAGGGTGCTGATCCCCGCTGCGAGCAGGGCGCGGGTGGCCGGTCGGCCGATGGTCGGGGGCAGGTCGCTGTCCGCCGGCGCCTCACCCCGTCTGGCCCGCTCCTGCTCGGCCACGAGCCGGCGCGGGGCGCGGCCCGCCCACGCCTGGTAGAGCAGGGCGTTGAGGTGCTGGCCGTTGACGTCGGCGAGCGGCACCTGGATCCCGATGGGCCGGCCCATCCGGACCAGGGGGGTCGCGGTGGGCAGCCGGTCCAGCGCCTCGGCGGCGTGCTCGTCGCCCAGGCGCAGCCGGACCAGGCCCTCGTCGGTCACCGAGGCGAAGCCCTTCCCCCGGACCGCGAAGGCGGTCCTGCCGACGTGGGAGCCCTCGGTCACCTCGGGCAGCGCCAGGGCGCTCGTGCGAAGGTGGGACAGCGTCGTCATACGTGCTCAGGCTAGTCCGACCTTCTGTCTCGGATCCGAGACACAACCGCCAGTCCTCCCGTATGACGGGGCGCGCCGACGGGATGGAATGTCGCCATGAGCCGAGTGCCCGAGCCGGACAGCCCCACGCACGTCACCGTCGACGTCGGCCCGCTGACCACCGCCGAGGTGGTGGCCGTGGCCCGCCACGGCGCGACCGTGGAGCTGTCCGACGCGGCGCTGCGCGAGATCGCCGCCAGCCGCAAGGTGGTGGAGGCCCTCGCGGAGGACCCGGTGCCGCACTACGGCATCTCCACCGGGTTCGGCGCCCTGGCGACCAAGCACATCCCCACCGAGCAGCGGGCCCAGCTGCAGCGCAGCCTGGTGCGCAGCCACGCCGCCGGCTCCGGCCCCGAGGTGGAGCCCGAGGTGGTCCGGGCCACCATGCTGCTGCGGCTGTCCACCCTGGCCACCGGGCGCACCGGGGTCCGGGTCGAGACCGCGCAGGCGTACGCCGCGCTGCTCAACGCCGGTATCACGCCCGTGGTGCACGAGTACGGGTCCCTCGGGTGCTCCGGCGACCTGGCGCCGCTGGCCCACTGCGCGCTCGCGGTCATGGGGGAGGGCCGGGTGCGCGACGCCGACGGCCGCCTCGTGGACGCCGCCGACGCCCTCGCCGCCGCCGGGATCGAGCCCGTCCGGCTGGCCGAGAAGGAGGGGCTGGCCCTCATCAACGGCACCGACGGGATGCTGGGCATGCTGGTGCTGGCCCTCGAGGACCTGCAGACCCTGCTCACCACCGCCGACATCGCCGCCGCGATGAGCGTCGAGGCGCTGCTCGGCACCGACGACGTCTTCGCCGCGGACCTGCACGCCCTGCGCCCGCACCCGGGACAGGCCGCCTCGGCCGAGAACCTGCGCAAGGTCATGGCGGACAGCCCGATCCGGGAGAGCCACCGCGACCCGGAGGCGTGCACCCGGGTGCAGGACGCCTACTCGCTGCGGTGCAGCCCGCAGGTGCACGGCGCGGCCCGGGACACCCTGACCCACGCCCGGACCGTCGCGCACCGGGAGCTGGCGGCCGCGGTCGACAACCCGGTCATCACCCCCGACGGGCGGGTGGAGTCCAACGGCAACTTCCACGGCGCGCCCGTCGCCTACGTCCTCGACTTCCTCGCCATCGCGGCCGCCGACGTGGCCAGCATCTCCGAGCGGCGCACCGACCGGTTCCTCGACGTGGCCCGCAGCCACGGGCTGAGCCCGTTCCTCGCCGACGACCCCGGCGTCGACTCCGGCCACATGATCGCCCAGTACACCCAGGCCGCGATCGTCTCCGAGCTCAAGCGGCTCGCGGTCCCGGCCAGCGTGGACTCGATCCCGTCCTCGGCCATGCAGGAGGACCACGTCTCGATGGGCTGGTCCGCCGCCCGCAAGCTGCGCCGGGCCGTCGACGGGCTGACCCGGGTGCTGGCCATCGAGGTCCTCACCGCCGCTCGCGCCCTGGACGCCCGGGCCCCCCTGCGGCCCGCACCCGCCACCGCGGCGGTGGTCGAGCTCCTCCGCACCGGCACGCTCCCGGGCGGTGAGGGCACCGGTTACACCCCGGTCCCGGGCCCCGGCCCGGACCGGTTCCTGTCCCCCGAGATCGAGACCGTCGTCGGGCTCGTGGCCGACGGGCGGGTCCGCCGGGCCGCCGAGTCGGTCACGTCCCTGCTCAACTGAACGCACGGCACACGAAGGAGTCCTCATGGAAGGCGCCCGCACCGTCCGCGCCCCCCGCGGCACGACGCTGACCGCCCGCAGCTGGCAGACCGAGGCGCCGCTGCGGATGCTCATGAACAACCTCGACCCGGAGGTCGCCGAGCGGCCCGACGACCTCGTCGTCTACGGCGGCACCGGCCGGGCCGCGCGGAACTGGCAGAGCTTCGACGCCATCGTCCGCACCCTCACCACCCTGGGCGACGACGAGACGCTGCTGGTCCAGTCCGGCAAGCCGGTCGGGGTGTTCCGCAGCCACGAGTGGGCCCCGCGGGTGCTCATCGCCAACTCCAACCTCGTCGGCGACTGGGCCACCTGGCCGGAGTTCCGGCGGCTCGAGCAGCTGGGCCTGACGATGTACGGCCAGATGACCGCCGGCTCGTGGATCTACATCGGCACCCAGGGGATCCTCCAGGGCACCTACGAGACGTTCGCCGCGGTCGCCGCGAAGCGGTTCGGCGGCAGCCTGGCCGGCACCCTCACCCTCACCGGCGGGTGCGGCGGGATGGGCGGGGCCCAGCCGCTCGCGGTCACCCTCAACGGCGGCGTCTGCCTCATCGTCGACGTCGACGAGTCCCGGCTGCGGCGTCGCATCCGCTCCCGGTACCTCGACGAGGTCGCCGACGACCTGGACGACGCGGTGGAGCGGGCGCTCGCGGCCAAGGCCGAGCGGCGGGCGCTGTCGGTCGGCGTCGTCGGCAACGCCGCCGAGGTGTTCCCCGAGCTGCTCCGCCGCGGGGTCGAGATCGACGTCGTCACCGACCAGACCTCCGCCCACGACCCGCTGTCCTACCTGCCGCTTGGGGTCTCCGTGGAGGAGTGGCACGACTACGCCGAGAAGAAGCCCGAGGAGTTCACCCGCCGGGCGCAGGAGTCGATGGCCCGGCACGTCGAGGCGATGGTGGGCTTCCTCGACGCCGGGGCCGAGGTCTTCGACTACGGCAACTCGATCCGCGACGAGGCGCGCAAGGGCGGCTTCGAGCGGGCCTTCGACTTCCCCGGGTTCGTCCCGGCCTACATCCGGCCGCTGTTCTGCGAGGGCAAGGGCCCGTTCCGCTGGGCGGCGCTGTCGGGCAACCCCGAGGACATCGCGAAGACGGACCGGGCCGTCATGGACCTGTTCCCCGAGAACGAGCACCTGCACCGGTGGCTGCGGGGCGCACAGGAGAAGGTCCACTTCGAGGGGCTGCCCGCGCGGATCTGCTGGCTCGGCTACGGCGAGCGCGACAGGGCCGGGGTGCGGTTCAACGAGATGGTCGCCTCCGGGGAGCTCGAGGCGCCCATCGTCATCGGCCGGGACCACCTGGACTCGGGATCGGTGGCCAGCCCGTACCGGGAGACCGAGGCGATGGCCGACGGCTCGGACGCCATCGCCGACTGGCCGTTGCTCAACGCCCTGCTCAACACGGCCTCGGGTGCGACCTGGGTGTCGATCCACCACGGCGGCGGCGTCGGCATCGGCCGGTCGATCCACGCCGGGCAGGTGTGCGTCGCCGACGGCACCGACCTGGCCCGGCAGAAGCTCGAGCGGGTGCTGACCAACGACCCGGGCACCGGCGTCATCCGGCACGTCGACGCCGGCTACGAGCGGGCCGGGGAGGTCGCCCGGGAGCGCGGTGTGCGCGTCCCGATGCAGGAGGGCTGACCAGGCGGTTAGGGTCTCCGACGTGAGCCGCTACCTCGTCGTCTGTGCCACCCGCGCCGAGGCGGCCTACGTCCCGTCCGCCCTGCCGGTCGTCATCACCGGCGTCGGCAAGACCGCCGCGGCCGTGGCGACCACCCGCGCGCTCATGGAGACGGACCGGCGTGGCCTCACCGTGCTGAACGTCGGGACCGCCGGCGCGCTGCGCCCCGGGCTGGGTGGTGTGTTCACCCCGCGCCGGGTGGTCAACCACGACCTGTCCGCCGACCTCATCCGTGCCCTCGGCTACGACCCGCGCGAGGAGCTGGAGCTGGACGAGGGGGACGACACGGTGCTGGCGTCCGGCGACGTGTTCGTCGCGGACCCGCAGGTGCGCGACCGCCTCGCCGAGCGCGCCCACCTGGTCGACATGGAGGGGTATGCCGTGGCGCACGCCTGCGCGGAGCTGGGGGTGCCGGTGCGGCTGGTCAAGCACGTCTCCGACCGGGCGGACGAGTCGGCGCTGGACTGGCCGTCCGTGGTGGACGCCAGCGCCCGGGTGCTCGGGTCGTGGCTGTCCGACCTCGTCGGTGCGTGAGGGCGTGACCACGGCGGTCCGGGTCTACCAGCGGCTGGTCCGCGCGGAGCGTTCGGACCAGCCGCCCGAGGAGCAGCGCGCCACCGCCCGCAACGGGCTCCGTCACGTCGTCGCCAACACCCTCCAGGCGCTCGGCGACCAGGCGGTCAACGCCAAGACCGTGCTGCCGTGGCTGCTCGCCTCGGTCTCCGCTCCGGCGCTGTTCACCGGACTGCTCGTCCCGGTCCGGGAGTCGCTGTCGATGCTGCCGCAGGCGGCGTTGGCCCCGTGGGTGCAGCGGCGTGCCGCCCGACGCTGGCTGTGGGTCTGGGGTGCCGCCGGCCAGGCAGCCGCCACCGCCGGGATGGCGCTGACCGCGGCGACCCTCGAGGGCTGGGCCGCCGGCGTCGCCGTCGTCGCCCTCCTCGCCGTGTTCTCCCTGGCCCGGTCGCTGAACTCGCTGGCCGGCAAGGACGTCCTCGGGCGCACCGTGCCCAAGGGCGAGCGCGGGCAGATCAACGGCCTGAGCACGCTGTTCTCCGGCGCCGTCGCCGTGACCGTCGGCGTGGGCATCCGGGTGCTGGGCGGGGACGACGTCTCCCCGGTGGTGCTGGCGGCGCTGCTGGGTGCGGCCGCCCTCGCCTGGGTCCTCGCGCTGGTCGTGTACGCCGGGATCAAGGAGCCGCTGACCGAGCCGGCCGAGGCGGAGGACCAGGACCCCTGGGTGCGGACCTCCTGGCACCTGCTGCGCGACGACGCCCCGTTCCGCCGCTTCGTCGTCGCCCGGGCCCTGCTGCTCGTCTCCGCCCTCAGCCCGCCGTTCGTCGTGACCCTGGGCGCCCGCGAGGGCGGGCTCGGCCTGTCCGGCCTCGGCCCCTTCGTCATCGCGCAGGGCGTGGCCAGCCTGGTCGGCGGCCGCGCCTTCGGCCGCTGGGCGGACCGGTCCTCCCGCACGCTCATGGTCGTCGGCGCGGGCCTCGCCTCGCTGCTGATCCTCGGCTTCCTCGCGCTGTACGCCGTGCCCGCCGCCCGCGGGTTCGCCTACCTCTACCCGGCCACCTACCTGCTGCTGGCCCTCACCCACACCGGGGTCCGGGTGGCCCGCAAGACCTACGTCGTCGACATGGCCGGGGAGGACCGGCGCACCGACTACGTCGCGGTCTCCAACAGCGCCATGGGGGTGCTCCTCCTCGCCGCCGGCGCCGTCTCCAGCGGGCTGGCCCACATCGGAGAGACCTGGGCGCTGGTGTTCCTCGCCGCGCTGGGCCTCGTGGGGGTCCTCGTCGCCCGCAGCCTGCCCGAGGTCAGCCGCGGCTGACCGCCGCACCGGGCGCACCGTCATACGGGGCTGTCCCAACCCGGCGTGACGGGAGAGGGGCGCTCGCGAGCAGGCGGTTATCGGCCTGCCGGCAACTGGCAACTTCGGACGACGGGGCGCCGGTCCGGATGGCAGATCTCGACCGTGGAACGGCGGTGTGACTTGCCTAACTTGTGAACACCCGGACACACCGGCCGGCACCGGTGCCGGCCCCCGCACGGAACGAGATCGACATGAAGCATGCCGTTCGGATCGCCCTCGGGGCCGTCCTCGCCCTCCTGCTCGCTGCGTGCGGCGGAGGCGGCGAAGGATCCACCGACGAGGTGCGCATCGCCGCCATCTTCTCCGGCCCGACGACGGACGCCGACTACAACGCCCTCGGCCTGCAGGCCCTCCAGGCCGCCGAGGAGGCCGGTGCCGAGACCACGTACTCGGAGTCGGTGCCCGTGCCGGACGTGGAGCGGGCCCTCCAGGAGTACGTCTCCGCCGGATACAACGTCATCTGGACCCACGGCTCGCAGTTCTACGACGCCACCGCCAAGATCGCCCGGGAGAACCCCGAGGTGAACTTCATCGCCGAGTTCGACGGCGAGCCCGAGGGGCAGCCCGACAACGTGTGGGTCATCGACCGCAACTTCCACACGGTCTTCTACCCGATCGGCGTCCTCGCCGCGCACCTCACCAAGACCGGCAAGGTCGGCTACCTGGGCGGGCTGTCGCTGCCGTTCTCCTACTCCGAGGTCCACGCCATCGAGCAGGCGATCGAGGACAGCGGCAAGGACGTCACGCTCAACCCCGTGTGGAGCGGTGACTTCAACGACACGGTCAAGGCCCAGCAGCTCGCCTCCCAGCTGCTCAACAGCGACAACGACGTCATCGTCACCTCGCTCAACCTCGGTGTCGTCGGCGCCTTCCAGGCGGTCACCTCCGAGGAGCCGGGCTCGGCGTGGATCACGGTGAAGTACACCGACAAGTCCAGCAACGGCCCGGACCACTACGCCGCGACCGCGCTGTACGACTTCACCGACCCGCTGACCTCGATCCTGGAGAGCATCCAGAACGGCGAGACCAAGGGGCACTACGTCATCGGCTTCGGCCAGGGCGCGACCGTGGCGGTCGGCGACAACGTCCCCGAGGACGTCAAGGCCGCGGTGGAGGAGGCCGTCCAGGGCATCTCCGACGGCACGATCACCGTCGAGCTGGACCAGTCCGAGGTCCAGTGACGTCCGTGTCCACGCCGCCCCGCCTGTCGATGACGGGGGTCGTCAAGAGGTTCGGCTCCGTCACCGCCCTGGACCACGTCGACTTCGAGGTGGCCCGCAACGAGGTCCACGGCCTCCTGGGCGGTAACGGGGCCGGCAAGACGACGCTGATGAACGTCCTCTACGGGCTCTACCGGCCCGACAGCGGGCAGATCCGCATCGACGGCAAGGAGGTCCAGATCTCCGCCCCGCGCGACGCCATCGAGGCGGGCGTGGGGATGGTGCACCAGACCTTCCTGCAGGTCGACTCCTACACGGTGACCGAGAACATCGTCCTCGGCACCGACCTGGGGTCGCCGGTGCGGCTGGACCTGTCCGACGCCCGGAAGCGGATCGTCGGGCTGAGCGAGCACTTCGGCCTCAAGGTGGACCCCGACGCGGTCGTCGAGGACCTCCCGGTCGGGGTGCGGCAGCGGGTGGAGATCCTCAAGGCGCTCTACCGCGGCTGCAGCCTGCTCATCCTCGACGAGCCGACGACCAACCTCACGCCGCAGGAGGTCGACGACCTCTTCCGGTCGATGCGGGTCATGGTCGACGAGGGGATGAGCGTCATCCTCATCACCCACAAGATCCGCGAGACCCTCGCGGTCTGTGACCGGATGACGATCATGCGTGAGGGCCGCCACGTCGCCACGGTCACCCGGGCCGAGACCGACGCCGAGGACCTGGCCGAGACGATGGTCGGGCGCCAGGTCGACATCGACCCGGCCGAGGACGAGGACGTCGCGGCGACCGCGGCCGTGGCGATGGGCGCGGTGGAGGCCACCGAGGTGGCCGACGAGACCGCCCCGCCCCAGGTGGTGGAGTACGAGACCGGCGTGGAGGTGCGGGACCTCACGGTCGCCAACGACCACGGGGTCCGGGTGGTCAAGGACTTCACCCTGGAGATCGGCAAGGGAGAGATCGTCGGCATCGCCGGGGTCGCCGGCAACGGCCAGGTGGAGCTGGCCGAGGCGATCGCCGGGGTCCGCCCGATCGTGTCCGGGTCGGTGCGGCTGGGCGACCTGGAGCTCACCGGCCGGCCCACCGTGGAGTGGCTGGAGCACGGGGTCGCCTACGTCCCCGAGGACCGCAACCGCGACGGCATCCTGCCCACGGCGAGCATCACCGAGAACCTCGTGCTCGGCTCGCAGCGCAACCCGCGGGTCCGCAGGGGGCGGCTCATCGACTGGAAGGCCGCCCGCGAGCGGGCGGTCGAGGCGATCCGCCAGTTCTCGATCAAGGCCAACGGCCCGGCCACCCCCTGCGGTGACCTGTCCGGCGGCAACATCCAGCGGGTGATCCTGGCCCGGGCGTTCGCCCACCAGCCGCGCCTGCTGATCCTCCACAACCCCACGCGCGGGCTCGACATCGCCTCGACGCGGTTCGTCTACGAGCAGGTCAGGTCGGTGACCGAGAAGGGCGGTGCGGTGCTGCTCATCTCCGAGGACCTCGACGAGGTGATCTCGCTGTCCGACCGCGTCCTCGCGCTCTACGCGGGGTCGCTCAACGGCAGCTGGCCGCGCGGCGCGGTGGACCCGTATGAGGTGGGTCGCCGCATGACCGGACTGCAGGACGCCTCGTGAGCACCGTCGAGACCCCCACGCCGGCGCGGAACGCGCCCGCCCCGCCGCCCGGGCGCGCGGCCCGGGCGGGCGGCTGGGTCAGCACGGCCCTGCCCTTCGTCGGCGCGGTCGTCGCCGCGTTCCTCGTCGGCGGGCTGATCATCCTGCTGCTGGGCTACGACCCGGTCCGGGCCTTCGACGCGGTGCTGACCACGTCGTTCTCGAGCCGCTTCGGCATCGTCGAGACGCTGCACAAGACGGTGCCGATCCTGCTGTGCGCCTACGCGTTCGCGATCCCGCTGGCGACCGGCAAGTTCAACATCGGCGCCGAGGGACAGCTGCTCGTCGGCGCCACCGGCGGCGTCGCCCTGGGCATCCTCTGGTCCGACCTGCCGATGGTGGTGCTGCTGCCGTGCGTGCTCGTCGCGGGCGCTCTCGCCGGCACGCTGTGGAGCGGCATCGCGGCGTTCCTGATGATCCGGTTCCGGGTCAACGAGATCCTCAGCACGGTGCTGCTGAACTTCGTGTCGTTCCAGCTCATCGACTACGTCGCCTCCCACGTCTGGCCCGACCGGGGTGCCGGGCACCCGGCGACGGTCGTCGTCGGCGACGGGGCCCGCCTGCCCGGCCTCGGGGAGCGGCCGGCGATGCACACCGGTGTCCTCATCGCGGTCGTCCTCGCCGTCGTCGTGGCCTTCTGGATGAACCGCACCGCGAGCGGCTTCGAGCTGCGCGCCGTCGGGGCCAACCCCAGGGCGGCGATGGTGCACGGGGTGCGGACCTCCCGGATGGCCGGTGCCGGCATGCTGGTCGGCGGGGCCGTCGCCGGCCTGGCCGGGGCGATCGAGGTGGCCGGCGTGCACGGCCGGATGCTCGAGGGGATGCAGTCGAACTTCCTGATCCTGGGCATCATCGTCGGCCTCATGGCCCGGGGCAGCATGGTCGCCCTGCCGTTCATCGCGTTCGGCATCGCGGTGCTCGAGGTCGGCGCCAGCGCCATGCAGCGCACGGCGCAGGTGCCGGTGGAGATCGTCCTCATCATCGAGGCGCTGATCCTGCTGTTCCTCCTGCTCACCGACGTCGTCCGCCACCGCCTGAGGAGGGCAGCCCAGTGAACGAGGTCCTCGATCTCCTCACCCTGATGATCCCGGCGATGGTGCCGTTCGTGCTCGCCGCCGAGGGGACGATCCTCAGCGGTCGCGCGGGCATCTTCAACGTGTCGCAGGAGGGCATGATGGTCCTCGGTGCGGCCGTCGGCTTCCTGGTGAGCTGGACCGTCGGGAGCAACGTCGTCGGGCTGCTGGCCGCGCTCGGGATGGGCGCCATCTTCGGTGTGGTCATCGGCTACATGACCACGTTCCTGCGGCTCGACCAGTTCGTCGTCGGGCTGGCCCTCTACTTCGGCGCCCTCGGCCTGGCGGCCCTGCTCTACCGCGAGGTCGTCGGCGTCACCCTCGAGCCGCCGCTCATCGAGACGTTGCGCGACGTCCCGATCCCGCTGCTGTCCCAGATCCCGGTGATCGGCGAGATCTTCTTCGAGCAGGACCTCGTCGTGTACTTCACCTTCGTCCTGGCCTTCGTGCTGTGGTGGTTCATGTACCGCACCAACGCCGGGATGAAGTTCCGCTCCGTGGGCGAGAACCCGAAGGCCGCCGACAGCCTCGGCATCCCGGTGGTGCGCACCCGCATGTGGGCCGCCATCGCCGGCTCGGCGCTGATGTGCATGGCCGGTGCCTACCTGCCGATGGTCTACACCGGCACCTTCACCGAGGGCATGGTCGGTGGTCGCGGCTGGCTGGTCATCGCGCTGGCGTTCCTCGGCGGCTGGCGACCGCACTACGTGGTCGCAGGCGCGGCGTTCTTCGCGGCCATGGAGGTCCTCGCCCTCCGGGCCCAGGTCGCCGGGATCGGCATCCCGCACCAGTTCGTGCTCATGCTGCCGTTCGTGGCGACGCTCGTGGTCATGATGTTCGCCTTCCGCTGGTCGCGACAGCCGGCGTTCCTCGGCCGCAACTACGACCGCGAGAGCCGGATGTAGCCGACGGGCGCAGCCCGAGGGGCACGAACCCCTGCAGCAGCGCACCCGGTTGCCCGCAGGCCGGTGACCCGGCCCGTGGGGGGCCGGGTGCGGGGCGGGGTCATGGTCGGTGCCAGACCACGCCGTGGGGGGTGATGGTGGCGGTGTAGCCGTGGCGGTGGACGTGGTCGTGGTGGCCTTCGCAGACGAGGGCGCCGTTGTCGAGGGTGGTGGGTCCGCCGTGGGCCCAGTGGACGATGTGGTGGGCCTGGCACCACTGGGGCGGGACGGTGCAGCCGGGCCAGGTGCAGCCCTGGTCGCGTAGCCAGAGGGCGCGGCGCAGCCGGGGTGGGAACAGGCGGGTCGGGGAGCCGAGGTCGAGCGGCTGGCCGGTGGCGCCGAGGACGGCGGGGATGATGGTGGCGTCGCAGGCGAGCTTGCGGACGGTCTCGGGTGGGAGGACCTGGCCGGTGAGGGTGGTCCCGGCGCCGCGGACGGCGGAGGTGAGGTCCTCGTAGCTGGTGGTGACGACGACCTGGGCGGTGGTCCTGGTCGGGGGTGCCCCGTCGGGGGAGGACACGGCCCGGGTGACGAGGTCCAGGAGCGCGTCGGCTCGGCGCCGCGCGGCGGGTCGGGGGTCGCGGGTGCCGTCGGGGCCGGGGCGGGGTTCGGACAGGGCGGCCAGGGCGGCGTCGATGGTCGCGGCGCCCTCGGGGTCCAGGACCAGGCGGTACTCGGTGCCGCCGCAGGGCCCGGGCATGGAGGTCAGGGACCGGGCGGCGCGGGCCCGGTCGGCCTCGTGGTCCAGGTCGGCGGCGGATTTGACCAGCCGCCCGGTGCGGGTGATCGCGGCCTTGAGCTCCCGGTCGGTCAGCCCGCGCCAGCGGACCGGGTCACCGTGCTCGTCCAGGTGGAGCCGGCCGGTCTCGTCGAAGACGGAGTCCCGGGCGCCCTCGACCAGGGTGTGGAACGCGGTCTCCAGGCTGACCGGGTCGGCCACGGGTGCGGCCTGGGTGTGGAACCGGATCAGGGCGTCGGCCTTGGTGGGGGACAGCTCGCCGGTGTCCAGGTGGGAGACCAGGTCCTCCAGGTCGGGGTCGGCCTGGGCGGCGGCGATGCGGATGGTGCGGGCGGCGTGCGCCGGGGGCGGGGCCGGGACGTGGACCGACTCGCAGGCCGTGACCCAGTCCACCTCGCCGAACCCCCGGGCCTTGGGCAGGCCCCGGTCCAGTCCGTCGGCGACCAGGTGGGCCTCCAGGCGGGACAGCCGGTGGGAGATCCAGGCGACCAGCCCCAGCGCGTCCTCGACCTCGGCGTCGGACAGCTGCCAGACCGGTTCGTCCGCGGCCCGGTCCAACCCCTCCAGCACCCCCCGGACCCGGGCCAGCAGGCCCGGGGTGAGCTCTTCGGCCGGGTCGAACGCCTCGGCCAGCTCACCCCCGGTCCCGACTACCCCCGCCGTCATGGCCCCAACCTAGGCGCCACCACCGACACACCGGGCGACGGAACCGGGTCCGGCCGGCTCCCGTCATACAGGGAGGTGCCGGCCACCCGGGTCGGCCAGCGAGGAGGGGACATGACCGAGCCGACGGGTGCCGCCCAGCTGTTCTGCCCGCTGTGCCGCGGGACGGAGTTCGACCGTCACGAGGCACGACAGGACACCCGGTGGGGCTTCACCAGCCACCGCATCCTCTGATGGTGTGCCGGCGCTGCGCCTACATCCTGCACTTCTACCGGCACCGCTCGATCTTCGACTTCGACTGAGAGGCACCCGTGCGCGCCCTGCTCAACGTGATCTGGCTGGTCTTCGGCGGGATCTGGCTGGCCCTGGGCTACGTCGCCTTCGGCGTCATCGCCTGCATCTTCGTCATCACGATCCCGTTCGGCATCGCCGCCTTCCGGATCGCCGGCTACGCGCTGTGGCCGTTCGGCCGCACGATCGTGGCCCGTCCGTCCGCCGGCCTCGGGTCGACCATCGGGAACGTGGTCTGGGTGCTGGTCGCCGGGATCTGGCTGGCCATCGGCCACGTCCTCACCGCGGTCGCCCAGGCCCTCACGATCATCGGCATCCCGCTGGCGCTGGCCAACCTCAAGATGATCCCGATCTCGCTTGTTCCGCTCGGCAAGGACATCGTCCCGGTCGGCTCCACGACCGCGCCGGCCGTGCGAGGGCTGCCCTCCGAGGTCGTCCCGCGCTGAGCTACCCCGCGCGGTCGAGCCGCTCGCGCTGCTCCGGCGTGAGCTCGAGCCGGACGCCGGCCACCGCTGCGTCGAGGTACTCCGGTCGGCTGCCGCCGACGATCGGCAGCACCGGCGGGTCGCCGCCGACCAGCCACGCCAGGACCACGTGGCCGCGGGGGACGCCCAGCTCGGCGGCGACCTCACCCAGGGCCGCCAGCCGCCGGGTGGTGCCGGGGTGGTCGTAGGCGGGCGTGAGCGGGCGGTCGGCCCGGTCGTAGGCCCCCAGCAGTAGCGGGGTGTAGGCCCACAGCTCCCACCCGGGGTTGCTGCGGACGTAGTCGAGGGTCTCGGGGCTCACCATCCCGAACGGGTGGTCCTGGCCCTCGATCGGCACGTCCGGGCGCGGGATGACGTAGGAGTAGCGCTGCTGCACCGCCGAGAAGCCGGGGAGCCCGGCCCCCGTGACGAGGTTCTGCGCCCGCTCCACGAGCCACATCGGGTGGTTCGACCAGCCGAGTCGGGCGGCCAGTCCCTCGCTGGCGACCTCCCCGAACGCCTGCACCGTCTCCTCGATCGGCGTCCCCCGGTCCTCACCGTGCGCCCAGAACAGGTCGACGGAGTCGACGCCGAGGCGCTCGAGGCTCCCCTCGATCCCCTGTCGGACGACGCGCGCCGACAGGCCCTCGAACCCGCCCTGGTCGAGCGGTTCCATCCCCACCTTGGTGCTGATCCGCACCCGGTCCCGGATGCCGGGGTTGGCCCGCAGCCAGCGGCCGATGACCTGCTCGCTCTGCCCTCCGTGCCCGGTGGGGCTCTCCCAGAACGAGTAGCAGTTGGCGGTGTCGATCCAGGCGCCACCGGCCTCGACGAACCTGTCCAGCAGCTCGAAGGCCGCACGGTCGTCCTGCCGGGTGCCGAAGTACATGGCCCCGAGTACGAGAGGGAGTCCGTCCACCCTCCTACCCTGCCTGTCCGGGTCGCGGTCCGTCCTGCCCTTTTTGCCCGGGAGCAGACGTCCGCCCGGTTCCCTGGGGTCAGACGGCCCGCTTCCAGTACTGGACGGGCGGGTAGGGGAACGGGCGGTCCTCGGCCCCGGCGGCGGGGCGGTCACCGCAGCCCGCGAGGACGGTGGCCGACAGGAGCAGGGCTGCGGCGAGGGCGGCGACGCGACGGGTGGTCTTCACGGTGTCCTCCTCGAGGAGTGTCCCGAGCACGCTCAGGGGGTGCGGGTGCGGAGGTGCAGGTGTGCCAGGGGGTCGTGCCAGCGTCCGTGAGGGCGCGGGGGGACGACCGGTGCGGCCGTGGCGTCGGTGCGCCGGGCCGCCAGCTCCCGCCGGCGCAGCGTGAGGAGGGTGTCCCGGGCCCGCTCTTCGGCGATGCTGTGGGCGACCATCCCGTCCAGGTAGCTCATGATCTGGTCCCTTCACGGAGGTGGGCCGTCACGGCGGCCCGACACCTCGACGCTAGGAGTGCCGGTGGGCCCGGCACATGACCGGAATTGCCCATCCCCGGTGCGGGAGGTCCGCATGGTCAGGACCGGTCATGTCCTCGCCGGCGGAACAGGCGTACCGTGACTCGGATCCCGTGGAAGGGGGGAAGTCATGGCCCTGTTCATCGTCGAGCGCCGCTACGCCGAGCAGCTCGAGCCCTCCATCGAGGCTGCTGACGAGATCAACCGGATCAACGACGAGGAGGGTGTCCGCTGGCTGATGTCCTTCCTCTCCGCCGACAAGCGGAAGACCTACTGCCTCTACGAGGCGGAGTCGGCCGAGGCGATCGTCCGCGCCGCGCTGCGCGCGGGCCTGCCCGCGGACGTCATCACCGAGGTGACCGACCGGGTGCTGCCCGACGGGTCACTGGCTCCGGTCGTCTGACTCGTCGAGCAGATCGTTCCTGCGGGCGTAGTGCGCCGCCGCCGTGCGGTTGGCCGAGCCGGTCTTCATGAGGATGCTGCGCACGTGGTTGGCCGCGGTGTGCTCGCTGGTGTAGAGGGTCCGTGCGATGTCCCGGTTGCTGGCGCCACGCCCCAGCAGCCGGAGCACCTCGACCTCGCGACCGGTCAGCCCGTCGGGTGCCCCGAACCTCTCGCTGGCCACGCCGAGGATGCGCTGGACCCGGGCCAGCGCGTACCTCTCGGCGAGCTCGCGCGCCGGCCCCGCGTGCTCCTCGACCCGGCGGGCGGGTGCGTGGGTGCGCCGCAGCCAGGAGGCCCACTCCGCCCGGGTGGTGGCGACGTGCAGGGGAGCGCCCATCCGGGTGTCCATCTCCAGCGCCGCGGCAAAGTGGTCCTCGACCCCCGGCCGACCCAGGACCCCGAGCAGACCGGCCAGCAGCCGGTCGGCGCTGCCGAAGGCGGCGAGGAACTCCGGCCCCATGAGGTTCATCCCGGAGAACGGCTCGGCCTCCGCCAGCAGCTGCTCCGCAGCGGGCGCATCGCCGAGATGGACCGCGGCGTCGCCCAGGAGGGAGAGCGAGGTGGGCCAGGTGTATGACGCGCGCAGGCTCTCCAGGTCCTCGGCCAGGGTCTTCCTCAGGCTGTCGCGGGCGCGGTCGGCCAGGCCCAGCTCGACATACAGGGCGACCAGCCCGGGGCCCCACACCCGGGCGGGCACGTCCCCCGCCTCCAGCAGCCTGCGGGCGAAACCCAGGCTCCCGGTCTCCCGGCGGAGCAGGAAGGACGGGACGCTGAGCGGACCCTGCACCTGGCCCCAGACGTGTCCGAAGGAGCGGGCCAGCTGGCTGCTCTGGACGACGCACTCGGTCGCCGCGGCGAAGTCGCAGCGCATCAGGTACCGGGACCCGCCGAGCATGTACCCACGCCAGGTCCAGAACGGCTCGTGGGTCTCCGCCCCCACGTGCAACAGGTCCTCCAGGGCCGCCTCCATCTCGGCCGCGTGCCCCAGGACGTAGCCGCCGTACACCCGGACCTGCGAGGCGTTGCCCAGCTGCCGCAGGTCGTTCTGCGCCCTGGCCAGGGACGCGGCCTCGGTGGCCCGGTCGCGGAGCCGCAGGAAGGCGTCGACACCCTGGTCGATCCGGATGTTGACCGGTCCGGTGATCGCCGCGGTGAGCACGGCGAGGAGCAGGGCCGGGTCCCCCTCCTCCCGGGCCCCCTGCAGGGCCGCGTCGAGGGACTGCTCGGACGGAACCTGGAGCCCCGCATAGAGCAGGGCCCTCCCGTAGGGGCGGTGGCCGTCAAGCGCTCGAGGCCCCCGCGGTCGCGCAGGTCGCGCCAGACCTCGCTGAGCAGGAAGGGGTTGCCTCCGGTCCTGCCCTGAAGCACCTTCGCGGCCCGGCGGACGGTGGTCTCGTCGCCGGCACCGACCGCCGTGAGGTAGGCGGAGACCTCGCGCGCGTCGAGACCGGGGAGGCGGAGCCGGTGGGTGCCCGGCACACGGAGCAGGTCGTCCACCATCTCCGAGAGGGCGTCCGTGGCGTCGGGCGGGGTGTCGCGGTGGGTGGCCAGGACGAGCAGCGGGAGGTCCGCGGTCCGTTCCACGAGGTGGCGCAGGGCCCGCAGGCCCGACTCACCGGCCCAGTGGAGGTCCTCCAGGACGAGGACGACGGGACCGCCGGCGGAGGCGGTGGCCAGGGCGGCGCGGACCGCAGCGAGAGCCGGAACCGCCAGGTTGACCTGCGACGGCTCCCCGATGTGACCCCTGTGGTCAGGACCCGCATCAGCCGGGCGGCCTCGGCTGCCGGGACGTGGCCCGGGTCCGGCAGCCGCAACTCGCCCGCCTCGACCACCCGGAGCAGCTCGCGGATCGGGGCGACGAGCGGGTCGAACGGCTGGCCCAGGTCCGCCGTGCACTCGCCGACGAGGACCGGGACACCCTGGGCGTGCAGGGTCGCGGCGACCTCCATGACCAGCCGGGACTTGCCCGCACCGGGCTCGGCGGAGACGAGCACGAGCTGCCTCGCTCCGTGCCCGACGGCCTCCCAGACCCGCTCCAGCCGGTCCAGCTCGGCGCGCCGTCCGACCCAGGGCGGCAGGTCGACCCTCCAGGTCCACTGCGCCGGGAGATCGGGTGGGGTCCACCCCGGCATCCACCCACGATAGGGGCAGGCCCGGGGGGCGTGTCAGGTCCGGGGCGCGTCAGGCCCGGCCGGCGTACAGCAGGTAGCTGCCGACCCGGCCGTGCCCCGGCGCCGGCACCTCCACGGCCTCCACCGCGCCGAAGACCGCCCGCATCGCGGCCTCCAGGGCGGGCGACGGCGAGGCCGACCAGACCGCCGCGACCCCGCCCGGGGAGAGGACCCGGCCCAGCTCGCGCAGGCCCGGCTCGTCGTACAGGCCGGCGTTCCCCTCGTGGACGAGGTGCGCGGGCCCGTTGTCGACGTCGAGCAGGAGGAGGTCCTGCGACCCGGCCGCCAGGTCGCGGATAGCGTCGGCGACGTCGGCGACCAGCACCCGGGTGCGGGGGTCGGCGAGCAGGGGCGCCGCGTGCGGGACGACCCCCTCGCGGAGCCAGTCGACCAGGTCCGGCTCGATCTCGACCACGGTGCAGCGCTCCACCCGCGGGTCGGCCAGCACCTCGCCGAGCGTGTAGCCGAGTCCGAGCCCACCGACCAGCACCCGGAGCCGTGCCCCCTCGTGCAGGACCAGGGCACGGGCGGCGAGAGCCCGCTCCGAGGTGTGCTCCAGGGTGTCCATGACGAACACCCCGTTGACCCGGAGCTCCTGGTGGCCGTCGGGGCGGCGGCGGAGGACCAGCTCGCCGCGCGGGGTGCTGGCCCGCCGGACCTCGTCAGCGGTCATCGACGCCGGTGTCGCGCGACCGCCGGGCGAGCACGAAGCCCTGGGGGTACCTCGCCTCCGCGGGTGCCGTGGTGCAGGTTGCCAGCACCTCGAAGCCGGCGTCACCGAGCACGTCGGACACCTGGTCGGTGGTGAACAGGTGGGCGGTGATCCGCTGCTCGCCCAGGTAGTAGCCGGTGGCGGTGCGGGTGCCCTGCCCGACCTGGAAGCCGGTGAGGAAGAAGCCGCCCGGGCGCAGCACGCGCGCCACCTCGGTGAGCGTGGCGGGAAGGTCGTCGGGGGCGGTGTGGATGAGGGAGTACCAGGCCAGGACGCCGGCGAACGCCGCGTCGTCGAACGGCATGCCAGCCAGCTCGGAGACGGTGAACGGGACCCCGGGGTTCGACCTCCGGGCCACCTCGACCATGCCGGGTGAGGCGTCCGCGCCGACGACCTCGAGCTCCGCCGCCTGCAGCAGCGGCACGAGGCGGCCGGTCCCGCACCCGGCGTCGAGCACCCGCCGGCCCCCGCTCGCGGCGGTCAGCTCGGTGAACGCGCCCAGCAGCGCGCGGTGCAGCGGCACCTCGGCCTCCGCCCCGGGGACGAACGCGTCGTACGACGCGGCAGCCGCGTCGTACGCGGCCCGGGTCTCGCCGCTGAGGGTCACGGCACCGACCCTACAAACGGCGGCGCCCTCCCGGGAACGACCGGGGAGGGCGCCGCAGGTGGGAGCGGTCAGGCCCGGGCGAGCTCCAGCTCGCGGTCGACCGGCTCCTGCGACTTGAGGACGTCGCCGTGGTTGTCGCCCTCGTAGACCTCGCGGTCGAGGATGCCCTCGCGCTTGGCCACGATCGTCGGCACCAGGGCCTGGCCGGCGACGTTGGTCGCGGTCCGACCCATGTCGAGGATCGGGTCGACGGCCAGCAGCAGGCCTACGCCCTCGAGGGGCAGCCCCAGGGTCGACAGGGTGAGCGTGAGCATGACGACCGCACCGGTGACGCCCGCGGTCGCGGCCGACCCGATGACGGAGACGAAGGCGATGAGGACGTAGTCCATGATCCCGAGCTCGACGCCGAAGAACTGGGCGACGAAGATCGCCGAGATCGCCGGGTAGATCGCGGCGCAGCCGTCCATCTTCGTCGTCGCGCCGAGCGGCACCGCGAAGGAGCTGTAGGCCCGCGGGACGCCCAGGTTGCGCTCGGTGACGGCCTGGGTCACCGGCAGGGTGCCGATCGAGGACCGGGAGACGAAGCCCAGCTGGATGGCCGGCCAGGCGCCGGAGTAGAACTTGCCGACGCGCAGCCCGTTGAGCCGCAGGATCACCGGGTAGAGGACCAGCAGCACCAGGGCCAGACCGATGTAGACCGCCGCGGAGTAGCGGCCGAGCGAGCCCAGCGCCTCCCAGCCGTAGGTCGCGACGGCGTTGCCGAGCAGGCCGACGGTGGCCAACGGGGCCAGCCGGATGATCCACCAGAGGACCTTCTGCACGACGGCCAGCGCGGAGCGGGCGAAGCCGAGGAACGGCTCGGCGGCCTGACCGACCTTCAGCGCGGCGACGCCGAAGGCGATGGCCACCACGAGGATCTGCAGGACGTTGAACGACAGCCCGACGGAGCCGTCGTCCCCGGCGGAGGCGGACAGGCCGAGCATGTTCGAGGGGATGAGGCCGGTGAGGAAGTCCAGCCAGCCGCCGGTCTTGTCCGGGGCGGTGGCGGCGCTGGGGTCGACCCGGGCGCCGCGGGCCGGGTCGGTCAGCAGGCCCACGGTGATGCCGATCGCGACCGAGGCCAGCGCGGTGATGGCGAACCACATGAGGGTCTGCCAGGCCAGGCGCGCCGCGCCGGTGACCTCCCGCAGGTTGGCGATCGAGGCGACGATCGCCAGGAAGACCAGCGGCGGCACGATCGTGCGCAGGAGGGTCACGAACGAGGACCCGATGATGACGAGCGTCTCGGTGAGCCAGTTGGGGTCCTCCGCGGTGCCGCCCATGGTGCGGGCGACGAGGCCGAGGACGACGCCGAGGACGAGACCGATGAGGACCTGGGTGCCGAACGAGATCCTTCTCAGGCGCTGCAGCATGACGTCGGTTGCCTTCCGGTGACGGTTGAGGGAGCGGGCGCCATCGCGCCGCCGGATCGACCAACCTCATAACCGGACGTGAGGATTCCCTGTATGCCGTGTGTTGGGTTGTGAGATGGGTCACCCCGGCGCACAGCGACAATGGGGCGCATGACCGAGACCCCTCCCGTGCTCCAGCTGCGTGTCGTCGTCGAGGCCGAGGACTACGACGACGCGGTCCGCTTCTACCGCGACGTGCTCGGGCTGCCCGAGCGCATCGCCTACGCCCGGGGCGGTGACGACCGCGTGTCGATCCTCGAGGCCGGCCGCGCCACCCTCGAGATCGCCTCGCCCGGTCACAAGAAGGCGATCGACGCGGTCGAGGCCGACGGGAAGGAGAGTCCGAGGATCCGGCTCGCCTTCGAGGTGACCGACAGCGAGGGCACGGCGCGGCGCCTGGAGGCCGCGGGCGCGACCGTCGTCGCCGAGCCGGTCCTGACGCCGTGGAAGTCCCTGAACTCGCGGCTCGAGGCGCCGGCCGGACTGACCATCACGCTGTTCCAGGAGACGATGCCCGAGGAGCAGCTGCCGGAGCTGGACGGCTTCGCCAAGGACTCCGAGCGCGACTGAGCACCGACCCGGGCGTCAGCCTTCCGGGTCGCAGGTGTCGCCGGCCGGGCGCCCGTCGAGCCGGTCCCGGGTCCAGGCCAGCAGGTCCTCGACCGCCGGTGAGGCGGGGTCCACCAGGTCGAGGTGACCCTTCCCGTCATACAGGCGGAAGTCCACGGCACCCCCGCGCTCGCAGAGCCCGGCGACGTACGCCTCCTGGCCCGCGGCGGTGACGAGGTCGTCGGCGGCGCCCTGCGCGAGGAGCAGCGGGGCGGTAACGGGCAGGGTGGGGACGTTCTCCTCCAGCCGGCCGGCCAGCGGGCCGCTGCCCGGGTCGCCGAGCCACACCGTGCGGTGCAGCGCGAGCACGGTGGCCACGGAGACCAGGGTGCTCGGCTCGGCCAGGCACCGGCCGGCCATCGCCCGGACGATGCGGCGGGTGCCCGGCCTGACGTAGTCCTCGATCCGGACGTCGTCGTACTCGTCGGCGTAGGCGGCGATGACGTAGGAGGCGAACAGCTCGCCCCCGGTCAGCACCTCGACGCTGTCGATGAGCGCGGGCAGGTTGGCGGCCGGGGCGAGCGCCGCGACCCCGGCCAGCTCGACGTCGGGGGCGTAGCCCTCGGCCAGGCCGCCGGTCCACAGGGCCGCGTGGCCGCCCTGGCTGTGGCCCCACACCACCGTCTGCCCACCGAGCCCGGCGGCCCCGAGCTGGCGGGCGGCGCGCACCGCGTCGAGCACGGACCGGCCGGCCGGCTGCCCGAGGAGGTAGGGGTGCGGGCCCTCGGTGCCCAGCCCGACGTAGTCGGTGGCGACGAACGCCCAGCCCTCGGCCAGGAGGTCGTCGATGAGGTAGAACGCGCCGGCCTCGAACGGGTCCAGCACGGTGGGTGCGCAGCCGGGCGCGACCCCGGTGGTGCCGTGCGCCCAGGCGATGACGGGTATGCCGTCATCCCGCTCCCGCGGTACCACCACCAAGCCGCTGGCCACCGCCGGGCGGCCCTCGTCGCGGGTGGTCGTGTAGAGGATCCGCCACGCCTCGGCGTTCCCGGGCACGTCGGTGGTGTACCGCTCGGAGCGGATCAGGATGCCGGGCTCGTCGGGGATGCCCGTGGGCGCCGCGTAGAAGTCGTCGGGACGGGGTGCGCCGGCCTGCAGGTTGAGGCTGACCACCACGAGGACGCCCGCCAGGACCGCGCCGGCCACGCTGCCGACCAGCTGCCGCCGGGGGCTCGCCTCGCGCCGCGGTCGTCCCACCGCCTCGGCGAGGAGGCGCAGGCCGGCCATGAGCAGGCGGATGCCGACGAGCACGCCGACCACGACGATGCTGACGTCCCGCCACGTGATCGACAGGATGCCGAACGCGATGGAGGTGGCGCCGCCGAGGACGCCGCTCCAGCGGGCGGCCCCGCGGAGCCGGTGCGCCTCGCCGAGGTCGGCCACCCCGGCGACGACGAGGGCCAGCCCGGTGGCCAGCCCGAGGTCGGCCAGGGCGAGGATGCCGGCGGCGCCGAGCACGTAGGCCGCCGCCCGGACGGAGCGCCAGGGCACCGGACCGCGCCCGACCAGCTCCGAGACCGCAGAGACCAGGAGCCCGCCGACGACCGAGACCAGCAGGAGGACGAGCGAGGCGAGGGGGCGCAGCGCGAGGTAGCCACCCGCGGCCACGAGCAGCAGGCCGAGCAGGACGGTCACCGGCCAGGGGGCCCGGCCCGGGGCCCGGGGGAGACGCACGCCCCGAGGCTAGCGGCCCCAGAGGTCGTGGACGGCGAGGTGGCGGTGGAGCATCGCGGCGCAGGAGGCGGCGCGCTCCTGCAGCCCCTTCTTCGCCGAGCCGAGCACGAGCGAGAGGTACTCCAGCCCCTCCCAGACCGCCAGCCGCTGCGGGGAGACGCCAGCGCGCTCCCGGTAGGCCGCCAGGAACTCGGCGCGCAGCTGATCGACCCTCGCGTCCAGGGCCGCCACGGTGGCCTCGTCGGGCACGTCGCCGCCGCTCTTGTTGACCGCGGTGTGCCGCAGCTTGGCCAGGAACGGGCCGATGTCCGCGGCCGGCTCCGCCTGCCGCAGCTTGTCGAAGTCGATGATCCCGATGCGGCCCTCGGGCGTCACGAGGACCTGGGCGGTGCGGAAGCTGCCGTGGGTCACCACGGCCGGGTCCGGCGGCACCGCGGCACCCGCGGTCCGGAGCCGGTCCAGGGCGCCGGCGGTGAGGTCGGCCAGCCACGGCACGACCGCGCTGAGGTTCTCGTGCTTGCGCCAGTGGCTGGTGAGCTCCTCGTCCCAGGTGTGCGGGCTGCCCTCGGTCACCCCGCTCGTGTGCACCGCGGCCAGGGCCACGGCGGTGGCGCGAACCGCCGGCACCGGGTCCACCGGTCCTCCCGACGGGGCGAAGGCCTCGGCCAGCAGGTCCTTGAGGGTCCACGCGTGCTCGAGGTGGCCCTGCACGGTCAGGCCCAGCTCGGGGACGTAGCCCAGCGGCTCGGCGACCGCGACGTGCGGTGAGGTCCGTAGGGGGGACCCCCACAGCGCGCGGAGGGCGGCGTCGACCGTGCGCCCCTCGTCGCCGGCGTTGGCCTTGGCCACGATCGCGGCCGGCCAGCCGGGCCGCACCTGCTCACCGTCCGGGTAGCCCAGGTCGCAGACCATCGTCGCGCGGGTGCCGGGCTTGTAGCTGGCGACCGTCGTGGTCACCTCGGCCAGGCGCAGGCCGGCCCGGTCCGGCGCCCCCTCGCGCAGCACCCGCTCGAGGACCTCACGGGCCGTGCCCGGGTCGGTCAGCGCGGTGAGACCCGGGAGCGCGTCGTCCCGTGCCCAGGTCCGCAGCAGGACCCGGGCACCGGGCAGCCAGAGCCGCCACCCGTCGCCGCCGAAGCCGGCGGCGGACGCCGCGGCCGGTGGCTCGGCCTCCGGGGGCACCAGCGTGCCGTGGGCCGCGATCGTGTGCGTGGAGCCGTCCTTCCGGGTCAGGTCGAGCAGGTACGTCGCGGTCCAGTGCCGCTCCGGCTCGGCGGCCCGCAGCCGGATCATCCGGACCCCGCGCAGCTCCTCGTCGCCACGGCGCAGCTCGGGCACCGTCTCCTGCAGCTCCGTGGCCACGTGCTCCGGACGCACGGCACGTTCGAACCAGGTCGACGTCATCGTCGCCCACCTCCCTCGCACCGCCAGCGTAGCCCCGTGGGTCACGCCGGTCACCCGTCTCCTCCGGTGCGGCAGCCGCGGGGCAGCGGTGCGATCATCACCGGGTGCCTGGACACCGAGCCGCAGGAGCAGCGGCGTGAGGCTGTGGTCGCTGCACCCCCGCTACCTGGACCGGCAGGGTCTCACCGCAGCCTGGCGGGAGGGGCTCCTGGCCCAGGCGGTCCTCGCGGGACGCACCCGCGGCTACACCCGCCACCCGCAGCTGGAGCGGTTCCGCGCAACGGCCGACCCCGTCGCCACGGTCGGCAGCTACCTGACCGCGGTGCGGGCCGAAGCGCTGGCGCGCGGCTACGCGTATGACGTGACGCGTGTGGAGCTGCCCGACCCGGACGGGCTGCTGCTGGCGTCGCTGACCGTGACCGCGGGGCAGCTGGGCCACGAGTGGCGGCACCTCATGGCCAAGCTCACCACCCGCAGCCCGGACGTGGCCGCCCGGTGGCGTGACGTCATACCGGAGCAGGTCGAGCCGCACCCGCTGTTCGTCCGGGTCCCCGGCGGGGTCGAGCCGTGGGAGCGGGCCACCGACACCGCACCGGGGTGAGCTCAGGGAACGGCGTCCGGCTCGGGCTGGGGGTCGGTCTCGGCCAGCGCCATGGCCGGGGCCTGCTCCGGCACCGGAGCCGCCCTGCGGCGTGCCCGGGCGCGGTTCCACCGCACGATGAGGTGGTCGACGACGACGCCGACGGCCAGGGCCAGGCCGATCGCGACGAGCATGGCCAGGACCGGGTTGTCCTCGACCCAGTGGCCGGCCAGCACGCCGAACGACACCGAGTACGCCGCCCAGGAGATCCCGGCCAGCACGCTGAGGACGAGGAAGCGGGGGTGGCGCATGCCGGTGGCGCCGGCGGTCATGTTCACCGCGACGCGGCCGACCGGGATGTAGCGCGCGGTGATGAGGTAGGACGCGCTCCGGCGCTCCAGCTCCGCGCCGGCCCGGTCGAACGCGGCCTGCACCCTGGGTCGGCGCATCCAGCGGAACCGCTGGGTGCCGACCGCCCGGCCGATGAGGAAGGCGATGTTGTCGCCCACCACCGCCCCGGCCGCGGCGACCGCCAGCACGAGCCACAGGTTCGGCACCCCGCTGGAGACGGCGACCGCGGCCAGCCCCACGACCAGGGACTCACTCGGGATCGGGGGGAAGAACCCGTCGATGAGGCAGCACGCGAACAGCACGGCCAGGACCCAGGGTTGGCCGGCGGCGTCGATCACCACCGCGTTGATGGTGTCGAGCAGGTCGGTCACGGGTTGCTCCCCTCGTTCGGTCGGGCCCGGCGTGCGTCACGGTCCATGCTGACAGGCACCGGTGACATCGAACCATGAGGGACGACCCTGACGGGACCCTGAACCCCAGGGGGTGTCGCCGGGGCCCGGTCGGGGTGGGCCGACTCTGCCAGGAGCAGACGGACGACCCTTGTGATACGCGTGCAAGGGTGTAATCGCCATTACATGACGCAGATCAAGCTCTCCGCCTGGCTCGCCGGCCGCATCCCGGGCGACTGGTTCACCGGGCCCGTGGAGATCACCACCGACCGGGACGAGATCACGATCGTGGGCGCCCTGGAGCCCCCGGTGCTCGAGGACGACGCCGACGACGAGGCCGTCGCCGTGGCGGCCCGCGGCCGGGCCACGCAGTTCCGCGAGGACACCCGGGCCCGGCGCATGGAGATCGCCCGGGAGCTCGAGCACCTCACCCAGCGGAAGGTGTCCTGGGGCGTCACCGTCGGCGACCACCGGATCATGTTCACCACCTTGGCTGCGCCGGTGATGACCCGGCTGCGGCAGCAGGAGCGTCAGGTCCTCGACACGCTCATCGACGCCGGGGTGGCCCGGTCCCGCTCCGAGGCGCTCGCCTGGTGCGTGCGTCTGGTCGCGGGCAAGGCCGACACCTGGCTCTCCGAGCTGCGCGAGGCGATGAAGCACGTCGAGGAGGTGCGCAGGCAGGGCCCCGACGTCGCCTGACGGCCTCATCGCTCAGCGCGAGGCCGCCGCGGCCCTCGCCACCCGGCCCGCGACCTCGTCGAGGGCGGCGACGAGCTCCGGCGGGTCGAGCACCTCGAACTCGGCCTCGAACATCAGCACCTGGGCGGCCAGCCCGCCCCACGACCAGGACCCGGTCTCGAGGACGCAGCGGTCCGGGCCGTCCTCGGTGACCGTGCCCTGGGAGCGGGGGATCCACCGGCGGACGTGCTCGGCCGGCGCGTGCAGCCGGACCCGGCCGCGCACCGGCCAGGTGTCGACCGGCGGCTGCACCAGCGCCGCCACCTGCTCGTCGGTCAGCTCGCGCGGGGTGAACCGCGGTCCCACCGGTACGCGGGGCGTCATCCGGTCCACCCGGAAGGTCCGCCAGTCGTCCCGGTCCAGGTCCCAGGCGACGACGTACCAGCGCCGGCCCCGGGAGACCAGCCGGTGCGGCTCCACCCGGCGCAGGCTGACCTCCCCCTCCCGGTTCGTGTAGTCGAACCGCAGCACCTGGTGGTCCCGGCAGCAGGACCCCACCTGCACGAGGGTCTCCGGGTCGACCGGGCTCCAGCTCGGGGGCGGCACGGTGACCACCTGCAGCGCGTCGACGCGGTGCCGCAGCCGGGACGGCATGACCTGGCGGATCGTCGCCAGGGCCCGCACCGCCGCCTCCTCGACGCCGCCGATCCCGGTCACCGCGGTCTGCAGGGCGACCGCGACGGCCACCGCCTGGTCGTCGTCGAAGAGCATCGGCGGCAGGTCGCTGCCCGGGGCCAGCCGGTAGCCGCCGGCCGGGCCCTTCGTCGTCTGCACCGGGTAGCCCAGCTCGCGCAGCCGGTCCACGTCACGGCGCACCGTCCGGGGGCTCACCCCGAGCCGCTGCGCCAGCTGGTCGCCCGGCCAGTCCCGCCGCGCCTGCAGCAGGGACAGGAGGGTGAGGAGCCGTCCGGACGGTGTCGCCATGTCCCGAGTATGCCGCGGAGTAGCGGTCAGAACCTGACCGCTACCACTCCTAGCGTGGGGGTCATCCAGACAGGGGCAACGGAAAGGAACCGGGATGATCCACACCGAGGGGCTGACGAAGGACTTCGTCGTCGGCCGCAAGGAGACCGTGCACGCCGTGCGGGGCATCGACCTGCACGTCGAGCGCGGCGAGACCGTCGCGGTCCTCGGACCCAACGGGGCCGGGAAGACCACGACGATGCGGATGCTCACCACGCTCATCGCGCCGACCGCGGGGACGGCGCGGGTGGCCGGGTACGACGTCGTCCGCGAGCCGGCCCAGGTGCGCCGCCGCCTGGGCTACGTGGGGCAGGGCAACGGCGCGGGGCACGGGCAGCGGGCCCTGGACGAGCTCTACGTCCAGGGCATCACCTTCGGGATGAGCCGGCGGGACGCGCGCCGCCGCGCGCAGGAGCTCATGGACGGGCTCGACCTGTCGGGCAAGGAGCGGACCAAGGTGTCCGACCTGTCCGGGGGCCAGCGCCGCCGCCTCGACGTGGCGATGGGCCTCGTGCACGCACCGGAGCTCCTGGTCCTCGACGAGCCGTCGACCGGGCTCGACCCGCAGAACCGGGCCAACCTGTGGGAGCACATCACCGCGCTGCGGGAGGCGCACGACATCACGCTGCTGCTCACCACGCACTACCTCGACGAGGCCGACACCATGGCCGAGCGGGTGGTCATCGTCGACCACGGCCGGGTCATCGCCGACGACACCCCGGAGGCGCTGAGGTCGCGGCACGCCGGCGACCGGCTGACCGTCTCGACGGCAGGACCGGAGCACGCGGCCCGGCTGGCCGCCCACCTCGAGGCGTGGGAGGCGACCACGCAGGTCGAGCTGCGGGGGTCGACGCTGACCGCCGGGATCGCCGCGGGCTCGACCCGGGTGACCGAGCTGGTCCGCGCCGCCGACGCCGCCGGCATCGCGATCACCGACATCCAGGTCCGGCGCCCGACGCTGGACGACGTCTTCCTGAACCTCACCGGCCGCAGCCTGCGCGAGGCCGGGACCGCCGCCACCGAGGAGGCCGCAGCATGACCGCCACCACCGCGCCCACGCCGACCCGGACCGCTGTCACCGAGCCGCCGCCCCGGTCGCTGGTGCGGGACACCGCGATCGTCCTGGCCCGGGAGCTGCGCCCGACGCTGCACGACCCGTTCTCGGTGGTCTTCTCCCTGGTCCAGCCGATCTTCTTCCTCGCCCTCTTCGGGCCGCTGCTGGCCGGCAACCTCGGCGACGGGCTGCCCGGTGGTGCCGTCTGGCAGTGGTTCGTCCCGGCGATCCTGGTGATGATCTCGCTCTTCGGTTCCAGCACCGTCGGGGCGAACCTGCTCTTCGAGATGCAGACCGGTGCCCACGAGCGGATGCTCGTCACCCCGCTGGCCCGCTCCGCCCTGCTCGTCGGCCGGGCGCTCAAGGAGATCGTCACGCTGTGCGCGCAGGCGCTGCTCATCGTCCTGGTGATGATCCCGTTCGGGTTCACCCTCCACGCCGCCGGTGCCGTGCTGGGACTCGCGCTGCTCGCGGTCCTGGGCGTGGGGATCGGCTCGTTCAGCTACGCGCTGGCCCTGGCGGTCCGCAGGCAGGACTGGATGTTCTGGCTGGTCCACCAGACGGTGCTGTTCCCGCTGATGATCCTGTCCGGGATGCTGCTGCCGATCGAGGGCGGGCCGGGCTGGATGCAGGCCCTGGCCAGGGCCAACCCGCTGAGCTACGTCGTCGACGCCGAGCGGTCCCTCGTCAACGGCGACCTCACGTCCGGCTCGGTGCTCTGGGGTGCGGTGGCCGCGGGCCTCACCGCGGCGCTTGGCCTGGCCGTCGGCATCCGGTCGATGCGTCGCACCGACTGATCCGGCCTCACACCCGGGCTGAGCCCCCGTCCACCGGCACCGCGCCGGCGGGCGGGGGCTCCGGTGTCCGGCGGTACTCCTGCGGGCTCATCCCGTAGACCCGCTTGAACGCCGCGCTGAACGAGAACGGCGTCCCGTAGCCCACCTGCCTGGCCACCGCCGCCACCGTGGCGTCGGAGGACCGGAGCCGGTCCGCGGCCAGCGCCATCCGCCAGCTGGTGAGGTAGGACATCGGCGGCTCGCCCAGCACCTGGGTGAACCGTCGGGCCAGCGCTGCCCGGGACAGCCCCACCCGGGCGGCGAGCTCGTCGACCGACCAGGGGTGGGCGACGTCCCGGTGAAGCAGCTCGAGCGCGACGCCGACCACCGGGTCGCGGCCGGCCCGGAACCACCCGGGCGCCTCGTCCGCCCGGGCCGCGAACCAGGCCCGCAGCGTGGAGATGAGGAGCGCGTCGAAGAGGCGGTCCAGCAGCGCCCGCTGCCCGGGTGCCTCCACCTGCATCTCCTCCACGAGGGCCGCCAGGATCCGGTCCGGACCGGCCTCCGCGGGACGCACCGCCACCCGCGGCAGCGCGGAGAGCAGCGGCCGGCTGGCCTCGCCCTGTCCCTCGTAGGAGCCGACGAGCAGCACCGTCGAGCCACCCGGCGTGCCCCACGTGCGGACGCCCTGCGACCACTCCTCCGCCAGCGGCCGCCCGTCGCGCAGGCTCCGGCACACGCCTCCCGGCAGGATGACGACCTCGGGCTCTCGCCCGGGCCGGTCCGCCGCGACATACGGGTCCGGCCCCCGGATGACGACCACGTGCCCCTCGGGCAGCTCCACCGGCTCCCCGTCGTCCGGGCACAGCCAGGAGCTCCCGCGCAGCGCCGCGACGAGGGTGAGCGGTGCCTCGTCCTCGATCCGCAGCGCCCACGGCGGCTCCATCACGGTGCGGAGCAGGAAGACGCCGCGGGCGCGCGGGCCGTCGAGGAGGGCGTCCAGGACGTCCACGCCGCCGAGCGTACCGACGGCGGGGGCGGCGCCGGTCATGCCGACAGGGCGACCGCGCGGTGCAGGTGCTCGGCCCGCTCGGCCTCGGCGAGCAGGAACGCCGCGACGTCGGCGCGGGACACCTTGAGCCGCAGTCCCTCGGTGTCGGTGCCGAACCCGTGGCGCACGCCCGGGACCGGCTGGTCGGTGAAGGCCGAGGGGCGCACGATCGTCCAGTCCAGGCCGCTCTCCCGGACCGCCTCCTCCTGACGGACGTGGTCGGCATACGCCTGCCGCAGCAGCAGCCCGAACATGACCCGCTTCCAGAGGAAGTTGAGGTTGGCCCGGCTGTCGCCGACCCCCAGCGTCGACTGGACGACGAGCCGGCGGACCCCGGCCCGGTGCATGGCCGTGATGACGGCCCGGGTGCCGGTCTCCCGGACCACGCCGTGCCGCCCGGCGCCGAGGGTGACGACGACGGCATCGGCTCCCTCGACCGCCGGCAGGACCGATCCGGGGTCGGTGACGTCGCCCTCGACGACGGTGAGCCGCTCGTGCCGGGTGGTGACCTTCGCGGCGTCGCGGGTGAACGCGGTGACCTCGTGCCCGGCGTCCAGCGCCTGCTGCACGAGGGGGCGGCCGACGGTGCCGGTGGCTCCGAAGACGGTGAGACGCATGGTGGTCCCCTTTCGCGGTGGGTTGCCCTTCCACCCACCAGTGCACCCGCGGAGGTGGGCGGACGACCATGGTCGTGACGCTCGACGGCATACGCGGGGCGCGCATCCCACCCGGGTGGGCGGGCGGCATACAGTCACGGTGTGCGCACGACGACGTTCGACCGGATGTGGGAGGAGCTGGAGCCCGTGGGTCGGGCGCCGTCGGGCGGGTACCGGCGGTTCGCGTGGACGCGGGAGGACCACACGCTGCGCGAGTGGTTCGCCGGCGAGTGCGCGGCGCGGGGGCTCGAGCTGGTCGAGGACCGGATGGGCAACCAGTGGGCCTGGTGGGGCGACCCCGACACCACGCCCGGGGTCGCCGTCGGCTCGCACCTGGACTCCGTGCCCGACGGCGGTGCGTATGACGGTCCGCTGGGGGTGGTCTCGGCGCTCGCCGCGGTCGACGCGCTCCGGGAGCAGGGGCTGCAGCCGGCCCGGCCGCTGGCGGTCGTCAACTTCGTCGACGAGGAGGGCGCCCGGTTCGGGGTGGCCTGCGCGGGGTCGCGGGTGATCACCGGGGCGATGACGCCCGAGCGGGCGCTGGCGCTGACCGACGCGGACGGCGTGACCATGGCCGAGGCGCTGCGCCGGGCCGGGCGCGACCCCGAGCGGGTCGGCCCCGACCCCGAGACGCTCCGCCGGGTCGGGGCGTTCGTGGAGCTGCACGTCGAGCAGGGCCGCGGCCTGGTCGAGCTCGGCGTCCCGGTCGCGGTGGCCAGCGACATCTGGCCGCACGGGCGGTGGCGGTTCGAGTTCCCCGGCGAGGCCAACCACGCGGGGACCACCCGGCTGGAGGACCGGCGCGACGCGATGCTCGGCTACGCCGACCTGGTGCTCGGAGCCCGGCACGCCGCCGCCCGGCGGGGGTGCGTGGCCACCGTCGGCAAGGTCGTCGTCGAGCCGGGTGGGGTCAACGCGATCCCGTCCCGGGTCACGGGGTGGCTGGACAGCCGCGGTCCGGACGCCGAGCAGGTGCGCGGACTGGTGGCCGAGCTGGCCGAGCGGGCCGGCGAGTTCGGGGCGACGGTGACCGAGGAGTCCTGGACCCCGACGACCCGGTTCCACGACGGGCTGTCCGAGCGGCTGCGGCAGGTGCTGGCCGGCACCCACCAGCTCAGCGTCCCGGTGCTCGGCACCGGCGCCGGCCACGACGCGGGCATCCTGGCCTCGGCCGGCGTGCCCAGCGCGATGCTCTTCGTGCGCAACCCGACCGGCGTCTCGCACAGCCCGGCCGAGCACGCCGAGCGCGAGGACTGCCACGCCGGGGTGGCAGCCCTGACGAGCTGCCTGACCGACCTGCTGACCTCCGAGGCGCTGCCGTGACCACGGTCCTGCTCACCGGGATGTCGGGGACCGGCAAGTCCACGGTGCTCGCCCGGCTCCGCGAGCTCGGCCACGCAGCGGTCGACATCGACGACGAGGGCCTCCTCGACGAGTCGGGGGAGGAGGCGCTGTGGGACGAGGACGGTGTGGAGCGGGTGCTGGCGACGTCGCCCCGACCGCTCTTCCTCGCCGGCTGCGCCGCCAACCAGGGGCGCTTCTACCCGGACCTGACCCACGTCGTGCTGCTGTCCGCCCCGGCCGACGTCGTCCGGGAGCGGCTGGCGACCCGGACCACCAACCCGTTCGGCAGGACCCCCGAGGAGCTGGCCCGCGTGCTGGCCGACCTCGCCGAGGTCGAGCCGCTGCTGCGCCGCGGCGCCACCCTGGAGGTCGACACCTCGCGGGCCTCGCCCGAGGAGGTCGTGCGCCTGGTGCTGGACCATGCCGGGCTCGCGACGCCCCCGACCACGGAGGAGACACGGTGACCGAGCGGGCCTGGCACGCGTCATACGCCCACCTGCCCGGCGGGCTGGTGCGCGACGTCGTCCTCGTCGCCGAGGACGGCCGGTTCACCCGCGTGCTCACCGGGATCGACGGCACGCAGGCCGCGGCCGAGGGGGCCGAGCGGCTCCCGGGGGTGGTGCTGCCCGGGTTCGCCAACTGCCACAGCCACGCCTTCCACCGCGCGCTGCGCGGGCGGACCCACACCGGCGGCGGGACGTTCTGGACCTGGCGCGAGGGCATGTACGCGGTGGCCGAGCGCCTGGACCCCGATCGCTACCTGGAGCTCGCGACGGCGGTCTACGCCGAGATGGCGCTGGCCGGGGTGACCGCCGTGGGGGAGTTCCACTACCTGCACCACGGGCCGGGCGGTGTTCCCTACGACGACCCGAACGCGATGGGACAGGCGCTCGTCGAGGCGGCGGCCCGGGCCGGGGTCCGGCTGACCCTGCTCGACACGCTCTACCTCGCCGGCGGTCTCGACGCCGACGGGTACCGGCCGCTCGAGGGGCCGCAGCTGCGGTTCGGCGACGGGGACGTGGACACCTGGCACGACCGGGTGCAGCGGCTCGGTCCGGATGCCCTCGCCGGCGGGCCCGGGCACCTGCGCCTCGGGGCGGCGGTCCACTCGGTGCGCGCGGTGCCGCGGGACCAGCTCGCGAGGGTCCCGGGCTCCGGGGTGGTCGGCGCCGACGACCCCCTGCACATCCACCTGTCCGAGCAACCGGCGGAGAACGAGGCCTGCCGCGCGGCGCACGGGCTCACCCCGACCCAGCTCCTGGCCGAGGAGGGGGTCCTCGCCCCGCACCTGACCGCGGTCCACGCCACCCACCTCACCGACGACGACATCGGCCTGCTCGCCGGCGCGCGGACGACCGCCTGCTTCTGCCCGACGACCGAGCGCGACCTGGCCGACGGCATCGGACCGGCCCGCGCGCTGCGGGACGCCGGGGTGCGGCTGTCGCTGGGCTCGGACCAGCACGCCGTCGTCGACCTCATCGAGGAGGCTCGTGCGCTCGAGGCGCACGAGCGGCTGGACACCCTGGAGCGCGGCCGGTTCGCGCCGGAGGAGCTGCTGGCCGCGGCCACGGCGCACGACACCATCGGGTGGGCGGACGCCGGCCGGCTGGAGGTCGGCGCCCGGGCCGATCTGGTCGCGGTCCGGCTGGACACCGTGCGCACCGCCGGGGCCGACCCCGCCCAGGTCCTCCTGGCCGCCACCGCCGCCGACGTGGACACCGTGGTCGTCGACGGGCGCACCGTGGTCAGCGAGGGACGGCACGTCCTCGGCGACGTGGGGCGGCTGCTGGCCACGGCGATCGAGCCGCTCTGGCGGGACTGACGGGCGGGGAGACCGGGGGACGTTGCTAGCCTGGTCGCAGCGCCTCCGGCGCTCCGGACGACGGTTCAGTACCCGGTGACGACAAGACTGGCCAACCCCTGACCACCTGCTTGTCCTGGAGGAACACGTCATGGACTGGGCCGTCCTCATCGGGTCCGGCGTCCTCGAGGCCGTCTGGGCCACCGCGCTCGGCGCCTCCCGCGGTCTGCGCCGCCCCGTGCCCGCCCTCGTCTTCCTGGTCGCCTGCGTGCTGAGCGTGTGGGGCCTGGGCGTCGCGATGCAGACCATCCCGACCGGCACGGCCTACGCCGTCTGGACCGCGACCGGGGCCACGCTCACCGTCGCCTGGGCGATGCTGCGCGGCACCGAGCCGGTCAGCCTGGTGCGCATGCTGCTCCTGCTCGGCATCGTGGCGTGCGTCGTCGGGCTCAAGGCGGTGTCCTGAGATGGCGTGGGTGGTCCTCCTGGTCAGCGCCGTCTTCGAGGCGGTCTGGGCCACCGCCCTCGGCATGTCGGAGGGGCTGTCCCGGCCGGCGCCCACGGTGGTCTTCCTCGTCTTCGGGACGCTCAGCCTGGTCGGGCTGGGCCGGGCCATGCGCGTGATCCCGGTCGGCACCGCGTATGCCGTGTGGACCGGGCTGGGTGCGGTCCTCACCGTCGTCTACGCGGTCGTCTCGGGGACCGAGACCCTGAGCCCGCTCAAGGCGGTGTTCCTGGCCGGGATCATCGGCTGCGCCGCGGGCCTGAAGCTCACCACCCCCGCACCGCGCCGCGAGTCGTCGCCCGCCGACGCGTGACGGCTCCGTCTCAGACGGGTGGGGTCGTCGTGATCTCCTCGACGACCTGCTGCCGGCCGCCCGGGGTGCGTCGCACGAAGGCGAAGCGAGCCGTCGCGAACGGCGTGACGTCGTGGCCGACCACCTGCAGACCGGACGGCTCCAGCCGCGCGAACTGCACGGTGTCGAAGGGCTCCGCCTCGGTGACCAGGCGGACGACCGGGCAGTGGTGCCCGGCGGAGACGACCGTCACCCAGCTGTTGGAACGGTAGGACGCCACGTCGATGTCGTACCGGGGCAGACGCAGCTCGTCGAACGAGAGTCCGGCATCGGCCTCGATCGGTCCTCGCACGCAGGCGTCGAACAGGGCCTCGGACAGGCGCTCCCAGTCGCGGTGGCGGTCGTCGTTGCGCCACTCGATCCCGAGGCGCTGCGCCATCGGTACCAGGGACAGCAGGCCGTCCCGGAACACGCCGAGGAGGTCGTCCACGGAGCATCGGAGCACGTCATCGGGCACGGCGTCATCGTAGGGCCGCCTCCGGCCGGCGCACCTGGTCAGGTGCCCCGTCCCGCAGCAGCGTGTCCAGCGCCGACATGAGCTGCGTGACACGGTTGCCCCGGCCCGGGGCCGGCGGGTAGCGGCGCAGCACGTCCACCACCTGCGGGCTGGCGCGGCGGGCGCTGGAGCAGGGACCGGGCACCGCCGGCCACGAAGGCCCGTGCCGCGTCGAGTGCGGCGCGGGGACGCGGGTCGTCCGGCGCGGCCGCCTCGAACAGGGGCAGCACGTCCGCGGCGCAGGCCACGGCATACCCGGTGACGGCCCGAAGATCCCCGGTGCTGAGCTCGACCACCCGACCAGCCTGGCACGATGGGCCGGTGGGCATCCTCATCACCGGCATCAGCGAGCTCGTCACCAACGACCCGACCCTGGACGGCGCCGAGGACGCCGAGGGGCTGGGCATCCTCCGGGACGCGGCGCTCGTCGTCGGCGCGGAGTACGAGGACGCCCCGGCGACGGTGCAGTGGGTCGGCCCCGCGAGCCGGGCCCCGGCCGCCGACTGGTCCATCGACATCGGCGGCAAGGCCGTGCTCCCGGGGTTCGTCGACAGCCACTCCCACCTCGTCTTCGCGGGGGACCGGTCGGCCGAGTTCGCCGCCCGGATGACCGGCCGGCCCTACGACGGGGGCGGGATCGCGGTGACTGTCGAGGCCACCCGGGCCGCGGACGACCGGACCCTGCGCACGCTGGTCCAGGCCCGGCTGGACGAGATGCGCAACCAGGGCACCACGACCGTCGAGGTCAAGAGCGGCTACGGGCTCACCGTCGAGGACGAGGTGCGGGCGCTCAAGGTCGCCTCGGCGCTGACCGAGGAGACGACCTTCCTCGGCGGGCACGTCGTGCCCCCCGAGCACCGGACCGCGCGGTCGGCCTACGTCGAGCTCGTCGCCGGCGAGATGCTGCAGGCCTGCGCTCCGTACGCGAAGTGGGTCGACGTGTTCTGCGAGCCGGCGAGCCCGCACGCGTTCGACGAGGACGAGTCCCGGCACATCCTCACCGCTGGCCGCGACGCGGGCCTGGGGCTGCGGGTCCACGGCAACCAGCTCTCCGCCGGGCCCGGTGCCCGGCTGGCCGTCGAGCTGGGGGCGGCGAGCGTCGACCACTGCACGTTCCTGACCGACCAGGACGTCGACGCGCTCGCCGGCAGCGACACCGTGGCGACGCTCCTGCCGGGCGTGGAGTTCTCGACGCGGCAGCCGTACCCCGACGCCCGTCGTCTCCTCGACGCCGGGGTCACCGTGGCGCTGGCGACCGACTGCAACCCGGGGACCTGCTACTCCTCCTCGATGCCGCTGATGATCGCGCTGGCGGTCCGGGAGATGGGGATGACGCCCGCCGAGGCGGTGCGCGCCGCGACCCTGGGCGGGGCCCGGGCCCTGCGGCGCGACGACATCGGCGTCGTGCGGGCCGGGGCGAGAGCCGACCTGGCGGTGCTGGACGCCCCGAGCTACCTGCACCTCCCCTACCGGGTCGGCGTCCCGATCGCGCGCACGCTCGTCGTCTGAGCCGTCCGGGCCGCCCGCTACGGTGGCCGCGTGATCGAGATCTGGCTCAACCCCGCCTGCTCCAGGTGCCGCACCGCCGTCAGCGAGGTCGAGGCTGCCGGTCTGGGCTTCACGGTCCGTCGCTACCTCGAGGACCCGCCGACCGCCGCGGAGCTGGAGGAGGTGCTCGACCGGCTGGGACTGGAGCCGTGGGACGTCGCGCGCACCCAGGAGCCGGTCGCCAGGGAGCTGGGCCTGAGGTCCCTTCCCAGGGACGCCGGACACCGGGCCGACTGGATCCGCCACCTCGTCGAGAACCCCGGGCTCATCCAGCGGCCGATCGTCACCGCGAGCGACGGGACGACGGTCGTGGGCCGCGACCCGGAGTCGCTGCAGCGCGTCATCGCGGCCGAGGCGGGCGCGGACGGCTGAACCGGCGGGTCTCCGCGTCCCTCAGTCGGCCCAGGCCACCTCGTGCCGGGCGGCGTCGGGCTCGACGAACCGGACCAGCCGCTCCGCCTCCTCCTCCAGGGCGGCGCGCTGCTGCCGCGACGGCGTGGCGAACGGCTGCAGCCGCAGGACCGCCGTGTCGCCGGCCCGGTCCACCGACCACAGGCCCGCGACGAACCCGTCGAGCAGGAACGTGGGCAGGAAGTCGCCGTTCTTCTTGGCCACGGCCGGGTTGTGCTCCGGCGGCAGGATCCGCTCCCGCGCGGCGTAGCCGATGATCAGGCTGTCCCACCGGGACAGGAAGCGCGGCGGGGCCGGCACGTCGTCGACCACCTCGAGCCCGGCGAGGTCGAACAGCTCGGTGCCGCCGGGCCCGGTGTGGCGGACCAGCTCGTCACCGAGGGACTCCAGGGCCTTGCGGACGGGCGGGAGGCGGCGCTGCCCCGCCCACCTGACGACGTCGTCCGGCGAGGCCGGCCCGTAGGCCGTGAGGTAGCGCCGCAGCACCGTCACCAGGGCGGTGGCGAGGTCGGGCGGCTCCCGGTCGGCGTCACCGAGCCACAGCGTGGCGTCCAGGTAGCGCGGCTTGCCGTGGGACCGCCACATCCCGCTCGGCGGCACGTGCACCAGCCCGCCCGTGGCGGTGGCGGGCCGGAACCAGGCGTTGCGCACCCCACCGGGCGCCGCGGCGGCGAGGTCGACGTCGGGGTGCAGCCCGGTCAGGTGCGCCTCGATCTCGGCCACGGTGCGGGGCTCGGAGCAGAACGCCCGGACCTCCCTGCCGAGCGCCGCCAGGTCGACACCCGCGCGCCGCGCCGTGGGGCGCCAGGTGGCGACCCGGGGCCCGGCCGACCACCTCGGGGACCGGGCCCCGGAACCGCTCCAGCAGGCCCTGCCGGTGCAGCGTCGTGCGGTTCAGGGCGTGCAGACCGATCTGCGCCATGGCCCGACGCTAGCGCCGTGGTCCGACGCTCAGGCGAAGGCGGGCTGCAGCCCGGCCTCGATGGCCGGCGCGGTCAGCCGCCGGTAGATGCGGTCCACCTCGCGGGCAGACAGCTCCCGCTCGCCCAGCTGCCACCACCGCATCCCCAGCCCGATCATCGTGCTCACGGCGAACTCCACGAGCGCGTCGAGCGGCACCTGGGTCGGCCCGTCCGGCGCGCGGGTCCGCAGCTGCTCACGGACCAGGTCGGACAGGAAGCCGTGGAGGTGGCGCAGGAACAGCTCACCGCCGCGGCGGCTCGCCATCGCCTGCCAGACGTCCCGGTACGACGCGAGGTGCTCGAACACCGCGAGCGACCCGGGCGGGTGCTCCTGGGCCGGGTCGAACGCCTCCCGGAGCTCCTCGAGACCGTGGACCAGCAGGTCCTCCTTGTCCCGGAAGTGGGCGTAGAAGGTGGAGCGGCCCACGTCCGCCCGCTCCACGATGTCCTGCACCGTCACCCGGTCGAAGCCCTTCTCCCGGATGAGCTCGAGGAGCGCACGCCGCAGCAGGTCCCGGGTGCGTCGGACCCTGCGGTCCACCGGCTGGTCCATCGCGCCTCCTCGTGGTCGCGCCCCGCGGCCGGACAGGTCGGCTCCGGTGTCCGGTACCGGTCACGGCGGGCGGACCGACCGTTGTCACGGTCCGCGACCCGGCCCAGAGTTCTTGGACAGTGTCCAGAAACGGATGCTAGTCCGGAACTGCGGAGGAGTCACCATGCACCACACACCCACCGGCGCCGTCCTCGACGCGCCGGCCGAGCGGCGCCGCGCCCCGGGGCGCCAGCTGCTCGCCCTGGCGCTGCTGTGCGCGGCGCAGTTCGTCCTCATCCTCGGCATCACCGTCGTCAACGTGGCGCTGCCGTCGATCCAGGCCGACCTCGGCATCGGGCTCGCCGAACTGTCGTGGGTTGTGACGGCGTACACCCTGGCCTTCGGGGCCTGATCCTGCTCGGCGGGCGGGCCGGCGACCTGGTCGGCCGGCGCCGGGTCTTCCTGCTCGGCCTTGTCGTCTTCACCGCCGCCTCCCTCGGCGCGGCCCTGGCCACGAGCCCGGCCCTGCTCGTCGCCGCCCGGGCCGCCCAGGGCGTTGGTGCGGCGCTGCTGTCCCCGTCGGCCCTGGCCCTCGTCACGACCACCTTCGCCCAGGGCCGCTGCGCACCCGCGCGCTCGCGGTGTGGGCGGCCGTCGGCGCCAGCGGCGGCGGTCCGCCCGGCCGGGCGAGGGCGGCTCGACCCCCTCGGTGCCCTGCTGGCGACCGCGAGCCTGGTGGCCCTCAGCTACGGGCTCGCCGGGGCGGGGGAGGCCGGCTGGACCGCCACGGGCGCCCTGGTGCCGCTGGGGCTCGCGGCCGCGGGGCTCGCCACCTTCGTCGCCGTCGAGCGCCGGGGCACCGACCCGCTGGTCCCGCTCGGCGTCTTCCGGCGGCGGACGACCAGCACGGCGCTGGTCCTCTTGGTAATGGGCATGGGCCCGGTGTTCTCCGGCTTCTACCTGTCCTCGCTGTACCTGCAGCAGGTGCTCGGCCACTCGGCGCTGCGGACCGGTGTGGAGTTCCTGCCCGTCGCGGTGGCGATCGTCGCCGCGGCGCACGTCGGGGGCGGCCTGATGTCCCGGGTCGGCGCCAGGCCTGTCGTCGCGGCCGGGCTCGGCGTCGCCGCGGTCGGTGCGCTGCTGCTGGGCCGGGTCGGTGCCGAAGGGATCTACCTGACCGACGTGCTGCCCGGCTTCCTGCTGCTCGGCACCGGCGGCGGCCTCGCGGCGGCCGGGGTGGTGATCACCGCGATGTCCGGCGCCGGCGAGCGCGACGCCGGACTGGTCTCCGGGCTGACGAGCACCGCCCACGAGCTGAGCATCGCGCTGATCCTCCCCGTGCTCGCCACGCTCGCCGCAGCCGGTGCGGGCGCCCCGCTCCTCGGTGCCGCCCACGACGCGGCGGCGCTGGCGGACGGCGTCGGGACGGCGTTCACCGCGGCCGCCGGGGCCGCCCTCGCCGGGTCCGGGGTCGCGCTGACCCTGCTGCGCCGGGGCGACGCCGCCGCAGGTGCCCACGGGCACCCGGTCCACTGAGCCGCCGCCCCTCCCGGCCGCGGCCCGACGGTGGCCGGGGCGGGGCCGCTCAGCTCAGCACGTCCTTGCGGTGGAAGTAGCGGTACGCGAGACCGAGGAACACCACGGCGTACAGGAGGCACCAGAGCGAGCCGTGGACCAGCTCGGCGTAGTCCGGGGCGGGCGTGAACAGCTCGGTCCAGGCGCGCGAGTAGTGGTTCGGCAGGCCCCGGCGCCAGTCACCCAGGGCATCCAGGGCGTCGAGGATGGAGGACACGATGGCGGCGAGGACGGCGACCCCCACCGCGGCGAGCGGGGCGTCGGTGCGCACCCCCATCCAGAACGCGATCGCCGCGAACGGCAGCAGCGACACGAGGATGTAGCCGCACGCCAGCCCGAGCCGGGGCAGCAGGTCACCCCACTCCATCACCCCGCCCACCGGGAGGGTCAGCGGGGCCCAGCCGTAGCACAGCCCGCCGACGAGGAGCACCCACACCACGAGGACCACCAGGGCCAACACGGTGGTGAGCAGGCCGACGACGAGCTTGCTCGTCAGCAGCCGGGACCGCGGCACGGGCGCGGTGAGCAGGTAGCGCAGCGAACCCCACGACGCCTCGGACGGGACCGCGTCGCCGACGAAGAGGGCTGCGAGGATGAGCAGGAGCAGCTCGGCGCTGACGAACAGCATGAACACCGCGAAGTTCGCTGCCCCCAGCGTGGCCAGGTCGGAGAACCGGGTGCCCGAGCCGGTCGGCTCGTCGCCGAGGAAGAACGCGGCGACCACGATGAGCGGCAGGACGAGGAGGATCCCGAACGCCCACCGGGTGCGCGCCCGCCCCATCTGGCGGCGCCACTCCACCGGCACCTGCAGCGGCGCCCGGTCCCGGGCCGCCGTCGGCGGAGCCGGGGGCGGCGTGCTGGTCGACGGCGTGCTCATCGGGGCCGCACCTGCCTCAGCCGCTCGTTCCGGGTGACGGGGTCGTCCGGGACCGACCCGAACCCGGCGATGGTGGACAGGAAGACCTCCTCGAGGGTGTGGCCGCTGTCCACGCCCATGTCGGTGACCGAGCCGGCCGCGAGCACCCGCCCCATGTGCATGACGACGACGTGGCTGCAGGTCATCTCGACCTCCGCGAGCAGGTGGCTGGAGACGATGACGGTGCGTCCGCCGGCGGCGTAGCGCCGCAGGATCGGCCGCATCGCCGCGATCTGCGGGGGGTCCAGGCCGTTGGTCGGCTCGTCGAGGATGAGCACCTCCGGCAGACCGAGCATCGCCTGGGCGATCCCGAGCCGCTGTTTCATCCCGTGGCTGTAGGCCTTGACCGGACGGTCGGCAGCGTCGCCGAGCGCCGCGACCTCGAGCACCTCGTCGAACCGTGCCTCCTCCTCCGGGCGCCCCGTCGCCGCCCAGTAGGCGCGCAGGTTGTCCCGCCCGGACAGGTGCGGCAGGAAGCCGGGTCCCTCGACGAGCATGCCGACCCGGCGCAGCACGGGCGCCCCGGGCCGGACCGGCTCGCCCAGGACGTGGATCTCCCCGGCATCGGGGTGGATGAGCCCGGCGACCATCCGCAGGGTCGTCGTCTTGCCGGCGCCGTTGGGCCCGAGCAGGCCCACGACCTGGCCCTTCTCGGCCCGCCAGGAGACGTCGTCGACGGCGCGGTGCCCGTCCGGGAAGCGCTTGCTGAGTCCCGTCACCACGAGCGGCACGTCGGCGAGGTCCTCGCGCGCCTCCACGTGCCGGGCCCGGCGGCGCAGGGCGAGCACGCCCAGCCCGCCGAGGAGCACCGCGGTCGCGACCGCCACGCCCGTCGCCTCGGCGTCCCACAGTCCTGGTCCGGCCGTGGGGGTACCGGTCAGCGCCGGGAGGCGCAGGGCGGGCTCGGCCAGGGTGATCCGGTCGACCCGGGTCTCGGTCGGGTTCCGGTATGCCGTGTCGGTCGCCGAGACCAGGACCCGCCAGACCGAGCCGGCCGCCATGTCCCAGGTCGCCGCGGGGAGGGCGACGTCGACCCGCTGCGGCTCGCCCGGGGTGGTCGCGACGTGGACCGGGGCGACGAGGCGGCGCGGCATCGTGGCCGAGGTGCCCTGGACCTGCCAGAGCGACACGAACAGGGTGACCTCCTCCGCGCTCGAGGTCACCTGCAGGCTGACCCGTGGGGAGCCGGCGACGACGATGCCCTCCTCCAGCGGCTCGGTGTCGAAGGCCACGTGCTGGCCCGGCAGCGCGGACAGCTGGTAGGTGGGGGCCGAGCCGCCGAGCGAGCCCAGTCCGGGCAGGGCGGTGATCGCCGCGGGCGTCCCGCCGGGCGGGTTGACGGCGACCGGGGCGCCATGGGGGTGCAACGGCAGCGCCTCCTCCCAGCGCGCGAACTCGTGCGCGGTGGGGTCTGCCGGGGCGGCCTCGGGCCCCGGGGGCCGGGTGGGGGACCGCAGGGCGGTGTAGTCGGGCACGGTGAGGGTGCGGGCCACGTCCTGGCCGCGCTGGTGGGGCAGGGTGTAGGTGAAGCCGGGCAGCGGCAGGTCCCGGCCCCGGTCGCGGAGCGTCCCGTCGAGCCAGCGGGCGATCGACTCCTCCTGCTCCTCCTGCTCGGCCTGGGCCGCCCGGGCGGCGGAGCTGGTGCCCACCTGGGGTGGGCCGCCACCCGGGCCGGCGTCCTGGACCTGCCCGGCCGCCGCGGTGGCGTCCCCGTCGTGGCCGCCGTTGAACCACCGCACCGCCACCGGCACCCCGGCGGACTGCAGGGCGTGGGCGGTGGCGTCGGCGTGCTCCAGGCCGAACAGGGTGTCGTTCATGCCCTGGACCAGGTAGACCGGCGCCCGCACCTCGTGCAGCGACGGGGCGGGGCTGTTCCGGCGCAGCAGGTCGATGAGCTCGGGGGACGGCTCGCCGGTCTCGGCGGCCGCGAGGAACAGCTCGCACAGTGCGGGGTCGAACCTCCCGCACAGGGCGGGGCCCTCACCGGTGGGCGGGACCGCCCCCGGGGCGCTGTCGGCCACCGCCGTCCCGGCGAAGAAGGTCGAGGCCCACAGCTGCTTGAACGGCCCCGGCCGGCCGATGCTGTCCAGCCCGTCGAGGGCGGCACTGGGGTGCCGCTCGGCGTGCTGGGGGAAGAAGGCGTCGGCCAGGTCGTTCCAGGTCACCATCGCCACGACCGAGTCGACCCGGGGGTCGGCGCCCGCGGCCATGAGGGCGAGCGCGCCGCCGTAGCTGCCACCGACGATCGCGACCCGCGGGTCCCCGGGACCGTCCTGGACCACCTCGTCGAGCTCGGCCAGCTCGTCGACGAGCCGGGCGGCGTCCGCCACCTCGTAGTCCGGGCTGTTGAGATGGATCCGCCCGCCGGACCGACCGAAGCCGCGGGCGGTGTAGGCGAGGACGGCGTACCCCTCCTCGACGAGCCGCTGCGCGTCGTCCTCGAGGGCCTGGCGGGAGCCGCCGAAGCCGTGGGCGAGGACGACAGCGGGGGCCGGCGTCCTCGCCGGGAGGTAGAGCGCCGCGTCGAGCCGGACCGGCATCCCGTCCGGCTCCGGCCCCACCTCGACGAGGAGCTCCTGCGCGGCGGCGCCCGACGGTTCCGGCTCCTCGACCGTGGCCGCCCACCACCCGGCGCCGCCCGCCAGGAGGGCCAGCACGAGCCCACCCGCGAGCACGCCGTGGCGCAGGGCGGGTGGACGCGGCATACGAGCTCCTCGTGACGACGGGTCCGGGCTCACCGGTCAGAACGCCGGGGCGGCACGAACCGTTCCTGGGGACAGTCAACCCGACGTCCGACCCGGGTGGGAGGTCCCGCGCCCGAGGACCATCCCGCGGGCTGACGGCACGCCCCGCCGGACGACATACAGTCGGGAAGGTGAGCACCCGTGACGTCCTGGGCGTGCCGTGGTCGCGACCCGTCCTCGTCGACGGCGGGATGGCGGTCCTGGTCACCGTCTTCCTGGCCCTCGTCTACGCGCCGGAGGTCACCCCGTTCTGGCTGGTCGTCGCCCAGGTCCTGCCGCTGGCCTTCCGCCGGGTCCGGCCGCTGCCGATCGCCGGCGTGGTGGCCGTGGCGCACCTCGCGCAGGTCGTCGTCTCCGACGGCCCGCTGCCCAGCAACTTCGCCGTCCTCGTCGTGGTCTACACGGTGGCCGCCAACGCCACCGAGCGGTGGCAGTCGCAGGCGGTCCTCGGTGCGGCGCTGCTCGGCGCGCCGGTCGCGGCCCTGGACTGGTACGGCGCGTCGCCGCGCGTCGACATCCTGTTCACCACCGGCGTGCTGGCGATGGTCGTGGTCATCGCCTGGGTGCTGGGCGACGTGGTCCGCCGCCGACGTCAGGTCATCGCGCGGCTACGGGAGCAGAACGAGGCGCTCGCCCGCGACCAGGAGCAGCGCGCCCAGCTCGCCGCGCAGCGCGAGCGGGCGGCGATCGCCCGGGAGATGCACGACATCGTGGCCCACTCCCTGTCGGTCGTCGTCGTCCAGGCCGACGGGGGAGCGTATGCCGCCCGCGCCGCCCTGGAGCGGACCGGCGACGGGGTCGCGGACCCCGGGGCGCTGCGGGACGCCGCCGAGACGCTGGAGACGGTGGCGGCGACCGCCCGGGCCGCGCTGGCGGACACCCGCCGGCTGGTCGGGGTGCTCCGGGAGAGCGGCAGCGCCGCCGAGTACAGCCCGCAGCAGGGCCTGGCCCACCTCGACGAGCTGGTCGGCCGGCTCACCGACGCCGGGGTGCCGGTCAGGCTGGCGGTGCGCGGCGAGCTGGACGGCCTGACCCGGGAGGTGGACCTCGCGGCCTACCGCGTGGTGCAGGAGTCCCTGACCAACGTGCTCAAGCACGCCGGCCCGGGCGCCACCGCGGAGGTCGACGTGCTGCGCAGCCCGGCGGTCCTCCTGGTCCGGGTCAGCGACACCGGGCGGGGGCCGGGTGAGCACGACGGCCGGGGCAACGGGATCATCGGGATGACCGAACGGGTCGAGGTGCTGGGCGGCACCCTGTACGCCGGGGCCCGCACCGGTGGCGGCTTCGAGGTGGTCGCCTCGATCCCGGTGGGCCGGGACGGGGCCGGGGACGTGGACGAGCTGGCGGAGAGGACACGGTGAGCACGGACCAGGAGGCACCGATCAGGCTGTTCCTCGTGGACGACCAGGAGCTGGTGCGGGCCGGGTTCCGGATGGTGCTCGACGCCCAGCCCGACATGACGGTCGTCGGGGAGGCGGGCGACGGGGCGACCGCGCTGCAGGCGATCTCCGCGGCGCGGCCCGACGTGGTCCTCATGGACATCCGGATGCCGCGCATGGACGGGGTCGAGGCGACCCGGCGGCTCACCGCGGCCGGCGACCTGCCCAAGGTGCTGGTGCTGACGACGTTCGACCTGGACGAGTACGCCTGGGCGGCGCTGCGGGCCGGGGCCGCGGGCTTCCTGCTCAAGGACGCCGGGCCGGCCGAGCTCCTCGCGGCGATCCGGGCGGTGCACGGCGGCGACGCGGTCGTCGCGCCCAGCACCACCCGTCGCATGCTGGAGCGTTTCGTCCCGCACCTGCCCGACCCGGGCCAGGACCGGGACGGTGCGCGGTCGGGGGCGGAGGAGCGTCTGGCGCCGCTGACCGAGCGGGAGCGGGAGGTGCTCACCGCCGTGGGCCGCGGGCTGACCAACGCCGAGATCGCCGCCGAGCTTTACCTGGCCGAGGCCACCGTCAAGACGCACATCGGACGGATCCTGCACAAGCTGCAGCTGCGTGACCGGGTGCACATGGTCATCACCGCCTACGAGACGGGGCTGGTCGGCCGGGACTGACAGGGCCGGAGTGTGGTCAGCACCCCGGCACGCTCCAGGAGCTCCGCGCCGGTGGGTCGAGGTCTCGACGGGCGACCCGGGCCTGGCTAGGGTCGAGCGGCATCAGGTCCTGCCGCACAAGGGGGTGCGTCATGGCTGTCCGCCGTGGCCCGGTCCGTCGATCCCGTCTCGTCCCGCTGCTCGCCGTCGCGGCCCTCGCGGCCACCGGGCTGGTGGGGGTGCCTGCCGCCCAGGGACAGGCGCCGCCGGGCGGGCCCCCGGTGCAGTACCCGTTCGCCTGCACCGCCCAGGACCACGGTCTGGAGCTCGTCGTGGACAACCAGGACGGCCTCGGCGTCGAGGTGCGCGACGGGAACGGCAACCTGCTCGGCTGGAGCAAGGACTGCACCGCGGAGACCCGCACCTGGTACTACGCGATGGACACCACCGGCCGGCTGCACGTCATCCGGGGTCACGGCGAGCCGCCGGTCGACAGCATCGAGGACGCCCTCCCCGCCGGGGTCCAGCTGGCCACGACCACCCTGACCGACGGGCGCAGCGTGCCCTACCTGGTCCGGCACGAGCGCGGGGTCATCAACAGGTTCATCTACTCGGTCTCGATGCTGGCCACCGAGGAGGAGGTGACCCAGGGGTCCCCGGACGAGCCGGACGACAGCCTGTGGAACGGGCGGCTGCTGTTCCAGTTCCAGGGCGGTGTGGGGATCGGGCACAGCCAGGGCCGGTACGACGACGGCGGCACCCGGGCCCGGGCCATCAAGGGGGACCCCGACCGGCTCGGGATGGGCTACGCCGTCATCTACTCCACCGGCACCCGGACCGGTGACCACTACAACCTGCTGGTCGGCGGGCGGACCGCCGTGCAGGTCAAGGAACACTTCGTGGCCACCCACGGCGAGCCGGACTACACCGTCGGCCTCGGTGGCTCCGGGGGCGGCATCCAGCAGTACGTCTACGCCCAGAACCACCCCGAGCTGCTCGACGCGCTGGTGCCGCAGCGCAGCTACCCGGACATGGCGACCCAGACGATCCACGTCGGCGACTGCGCCCTGCTGGAGCGGTGGATGGACCTGGAGGCGGAGGACACGGGGTTCTGGGCGGACTGGGACCGGCGGGAGCTGCTGCAGGGGCTGAACTCGGTGGAGGGCTACCTCGGCTCCAACGCCCGGGCGCTCAACGAGGCCAAGGACCTGCTCCAGGCCCAGCTGGGGATCGACCTGCCGCGGCAGTCCGGCTCCAGCGAGTGCATCGAGGGCTGGCTCGGGCTGCTGCCGCTGGCGATGAACCCGCTGTTCGGCTGGGAGGAGAACTGGGAGCTGCTCGGCGACCAGGTCGACCTGATCGAGCGGACCCACTGGGACGACGCCCGCGAGGCCTACGGCACCGACCCGGAGACGGGCTACGCCCGGGTGCCCTGGGACAACGTCGGCGTGCAGTACGGCCTGCGCCCGGTCGCCGAGGGGGTGCTCTCCCCCGAGCAGTTCCTCGAGGTCAACGCCGAGGTCGGCGGGTGGAAGAGGACCCCGGACATGGTCCACGAGGGGGTGCCCTTCGAGGAGCTCGACGTCGTCCTGGCCCGCATCGCCGAGGCCCGCGGCATCTCGGTGCCGCAGGTGCTCCTCGGCCTGGCCACCGGGGCGATCCCGTACACCGAGCTGTTCGACCCCTGGTCGATGCGCAACGCCCAGCTGTCCCCCGACGGCGGGGTGACGCCGGCGCCGCGGCACGAGGGCGACCTGGAGGCGATCCGCAACGTCTACTCCTCCGGCCTGGTGTTCCGCGGCGACCTGCCGCGGGAGATCCCGATCATCGAGGCCCGCGACTACCTCGAGCACGTGCTCGACATGCACAACTCGCACCAGTCCTTCGCGGTGCGGCAGCGGCTGCTCGACGGTCAGGGCCACCACGACGGGCAGGTCATCTGGTTCCTCGACACGGATGCGAACGGCGACGCGCCGGCCGACCAGCTCACCCACCAGGCGCTGGACACGATCGCCGAGTGGCAGGCCAACCTCGCCGCCGACCCGACGCTGTCCGTCGCCGAGGCGGCACCCGAGCTGGCCCAGGACCGCTGCCTGGCCGCCGACGGCACCGAGATCGCCCGCGGCCCGGGCGTGTGGGACGGCATCCTCGACGACCGGCCCGAGGGTGCCTGCGCGCAGCACTTCGAGCTGCACACCACCTCGCGCATCGAGGCCGGCGGCCCGGTCTCCGGCGACATCTACAAGTGCCACCTCATGCCGGTCACCACGGCCGTCGCCGAGGGCCTCTACGGGCAGTGGGAGCCGACCCCGGCCGAGGTGGACCGCCTGGAGCAGATCTTCCCGACCGGTGTCTGCGACTACGGGCTGCCCAGCCAGGGCGACCCCACGGTCGATGTCCCCGACGCCCCCGAGGTGGTCCGCGTCGTCGGTCGCACGGTGCACCTCGTGGCCGAGCCGGGAGCCACCGTCCAGCTGCGCCGGGACGGCGAGGTCGTCGCCGAGCGCCGGGCCAACCCGACCGGCCGGGTCGTCGTCCCGAGTGTCGCCCCCGGCACCTACACGGTCCGGCAGGTGGTCGACGGTCAGCCCGGGCTCCTGGCCGATCCCGTCGTCGTCCGGTGAGCCGCGGGAGGCGCCGCCGGCCGACCTAGGCTGGCGGTATGACGACTCCCGTCCCCGACCGGGGGCCCCGGGCCCTGGTGCGCCGGCCGAGCCCCCGCCTGGCCGAGGGCCTGGTCACGCACATCGACCGCAGCGACGACGTCGACCCCGACCTGGCGCTGCAGCAGTGGCGGGCCTACGTCGCGGCCCTGGTCGGGGCCGGCTACGAGGTGCTCGAGGCGGAGGAGGCGCCGGACCTGCCCGACGGGGTGTTCATCGAGGACACCATGGTCGTCGCCGGCGACCTGGCGGTCATCACCGCGATGCAGGCTCCGGCCCGCGCCCCCGAGGTCGACACCGCGCGCGAGGCCGCCCGGGCCGCCGGGCTCACCCTCGTGGAGCTCGTCGACGCGCCGCTGCCACCCGACGTCACCGGACCGGTCCACCTCGACGGCGGTGACGTGCTCAAGGTGGGACACACGGCCTACGTGGGCGTGGGTGGCCGCACCACCCCGGCGGGTGCCGCCGCGCTCGCGCACCACCTGGCCGGGGCCGGCTACCCGGTGCGCACCGTCCCCGTCGCCCGGACCCTGCACCTGAAGAGCCAGGTCACCGCGCTGCCCGACGGCACGGTCGTGGGCTGGCCGCCGTTGGTCGACGACCCGGGCCACTGGGAGCGGGCCACCGGGTTCCTCGAGGTGCCCGAGGAGGAGGGCGCCCACGTCATCGTCCTCGGCGAGGACACCGTCCTGGTGTCCGACGCCGCCCCGCGCACCGTCGAGCTCCTCGTCGCACGCGGGCTGTCCGTCGTCACCGTGCCGACGAGCGAGATCGCCAAGCTCGAGGGCTGCGTCACCTGCCTGTCGGTACGGCTGCACCCCTGGGACTGACGCCCCGCGTCATACCGTGGGATGACCCGGGGCGACCCGGGACGGACCCGGCATCACCGCAGGTCCAGCCCCCGGGCCGACGCCCGCAGGGTGGTCGCGGACCTAGCGTCGTCGGCATGACGACGACGACCGAAAGACCCGCGCCGCGGCAGGGGACCACCCTCGCCGCGAGCGCCATCGACCTCACCAGGACCTACGGCTCCGGCGACACCGCCGTGCGGGCCCTCGACAACCTCTCCGTCGGCATCGAGGCCGGCCGGTTCACCGCGATCATGGGCCCCAGCGGCTCGGGCAAGTCCACGCTCATGCACCTGCTCGCCGGGCTGGACACGCCCACGAGCGGCCGGGTGTTCCTCGGCCAGGTGGAGCTGACCCGCCTCGGCGACGCCGCGCTGACCAAGCTGCGCCGAGAGCGTGTCGGCTTCGTCTTCCAGTCGTTCAACCTGGTCCCGACCCTGAGCGCGCGGGACAACATCACCCTGCCGTGGCGGCTGGCCGGCACCAAGGGCGACAAGGCCTGGTTCGACTCGGTCATCGGCGAGCTCGGGCTGGGCGACCGGCTGAGCCACCGACCGGGTGAGCTGTCCGGTGGCCAGCAGCAGCGCGTCGCGCTGGCCCGTGCCCTGGTGACGAGGCCGGACGTGCTGTTCGCCGACGAGCCGACCGGCGCGCTGGACTCGCGCACCGGCGCCGAGGTCCTCGCGCTGCTGCGTCAGAGCGTGGACCGGTGGGGGCAGTCGGTGGTCATGGTGACCCACGACCCCGTCGCCGCGGCCTACGCCGACCGGGTGCTGCTCCTGGCCGACGGCCGGCTCGTGGGCGAGATACTCGAGCCGACCGCCGACACCGTCCTCGACCGGCTGCGCGGACTGGGGGACCACCGGTGAGCGCCTCGGGTCTGGCGGTCGCGGGCGTCCGGGGGCACACCCGACGGCTGCTCGCGACCGGCCTCGCGATCGTCATCGGCGTCACCTTCGTCGCGACCGCGATGCTGCTGCTCAACACGGTGGGTCGTGGGGTCGAGACCGCCGTCGCCGACGGCGTGGACCGGCACGACCTGGTCCTGACGCCGGACACCGACAACGTGCCCGCCGAGGTCGTGGACGCGCTCCGCGGGACCGAGGGCGTCGCGTCCGTGCAGGCGACCGCGCAGTCGGCCGTGCAGGTCGGGGACCGGTGGAACCTGCTCACCACCCTCCCCACGGGCAACGGCGTGGAGCTGCTCTCCGGCCGGCTCCCGCAGGGTCCGGGCGAGGTCGCGGTCACCCCGACCAACGTCGAGCTCACCGGCGTCGCTGTGGGCGACACCCTCCGGCTGCTGCTGGAGGACGACACCCCGGTCGGCCCGGTCGAGGTCGTCGGCGTCGTCGACCTGGGCCACGCCCCGCAGTACACCGCCCGGGAGGCGCTCGTCGTCGCCGAGCCGGTCATCCGGGAGTGGGTCCCGGACGTCACGTTCGACGAGGTGCTCATCGACCTCGCGGCGGACGGCGACCCCGTCACTGTGGGGGCCGTCGTCGAGGAGCACGCGCCGGGCGCCACGCTGCGCACCGGCCCGGAGGAGGCCGCGGCCCGCGCCCAGGCCGCCACCGGTGACACCGACGTGATCGGCGGCGTCCTCATGGGCTTCGGCGCCGTGGCGCTGGCCACGACGGCGATCGTCATCGCGAACACCTTCACGATCGTCCTCGCCCAGCGCAGCAGGGAGCTGGCGCTGCTGCGCTGCGTCGGCGCCACCCGCTCCCAGGTGCGGCGCAGCGTGCTCACCGAGGCACTGATCCTCGGAGCCGTCGCCTCGGCCGTGGGCGTGCTCCTGGCGCTGGGGCTGACGTGGACCGCCGGTCAGGTGTTCGGCGAGGTGGAGCTCGGTATGCCGGTCCCGCTGGCCCTGCAGGTGAGCCCCACCGCGGTGCTGGTCCCGTGGGTGGTCGGTGTGGTCGTCACGGCCCTGGCGGCCTGGTGGCCGAGCCGCCGGGCGACGCGGGTCGCGCCGGTCGCCGCGCTGCAGCCGGCAGCACCCCCGACCGCGCGGTCCCGTACGGGCGTGCTGCGCCTGGTCCTGGCGCTGCTGCTCGTGGGTGGTGGGGCGTTCGCGCTCTGGACGGGCGCCACGGAGCGGTCCGTGCCGATCGGGGTGGCCGGCGGCCTGCTGAGCTTCGGCGGCGTCCTCGTCGCGGCCGTCGTCATCGTGCCCGCCGCGATGCGGCTGCTGGGGGTCCCGGCCCGCGCCAGCGGGGTGCCCGGGCGGCTGGCCGTCGAGCACGCGACCGCGAACCCCTCGCGCGCCGCGGCGACGAGTGCCGCCCTGCTCGTCGGGGTCACCCTCATCACGATGACCAGCGTCGGGGCGGCATCGGCCTCGTCCACCGCGGAGGAGGAGATCGACGGGTCCTACCCCGCCGACGTGGTGGTCACCACCTGGCCGGAGACCGGGCAGGACGACGAGGTCCGGGCAGCCGAGCTGGAGCCGGCCGTGGCCGGTGCCCTGGAGGACCTGGACGTCGTCACGTCCTCCACGCCGCTCACCGGCTCCTGGGTCGACGTGCGCATCGGGTCGTCGTACGAGAGTCGCGAGCAGGTCCTGGCGCTGGACCCGGCGCAGGCTGCCGAGGTGCTCCGGAGCCCGGGTGCCGTCGGCGACCTCGTCCCGGGGACCGTGGGCGTCAGCCGCGACATGATGCTGGGCTACGGGCTGTCCGTGGGTGACGAGGTCACCCTCAGCGGCCCGGACGGGGAGGTGACCGCCCAACTGGTGGAGTTCGGCCTGGACTGGTCGGTCGTCGCCCACCCGGACGTCCTCGCCGCCGTGGACGGCTCGGCCCCGGTGACCGGGATGGTGCTCCGGCTGCAGGATGACGTCGACGTCACCGCGGCCATGACCCGCATCCAGGAGGCGACGCTCGACGCCGACGTCTCGATCGACGGCGGCGCGCCGATGCGCGAGGTCTTCACGAGCATGCTCAACGTCCTCGTCATGATCACGACCGCCCTGCTCGGCGTGGCGGTGGTCATCGCGGTCATCGGCATCGCGAACACGCTGTCCCTGTCGGTGCTGGAGCGGTCCCGGGAGCACGCGCTGCTGCGGGCGCTCGGCCTGACCCGTGGTCAGCTCCGCGGCACCCTGGCGGTGGAGGCGGTGCTCCTGGCCGTGGTCAGCGCGGTGCTCGGCGTCCTCCTCGGCATCGGGTACGGCTGGGCCGGCGTGCAGTCGCTCCTCCCGGCGGAGTCCACGGTCCACCTGGACCTGCCGGTCGGCTCGATCGCCGCGGTGGTCGGCCTGGCGGTCGTGGCGGGCCTGCTCGCCTCGGTGCTGCCGGCCCGCCGTGCCGCGCGGATCGCCCCCGCGGCGGGGCTGGCGCTGCCCTGACCCGGGCGACGGCCCACGGGTTCCCGGTCACCGTGACCCGTGGGCCGTCCCCTCGCCACCCTCGACCGGACGTCTCGTCCCGACGCTTCTCCACCCCACCGGACGCCTCGACCCGACGGCGTGCGGCCCACCTACGTCGAGGTCAGGGCAGCCACGACTACGCTGGCGCCAGTCGTCCGAGGGAGGCGAGGATGTCGTCCTTGTCGTGGCGCGGGGCTGCCGTGCTGTCGGTGGGGCTCGTGCTGCTCGCCGGCTGCGCCCAGCGTGACGTCCCCCAGGCCGAGGTCGAGCGCACCATCCGCGACGGCATGGCCGACCGGGGCGTCGAGATCCTGGAGCTGGACTGCCCGGGCGGGGTGCCGATGGAGGTGGATGCCTCGGTGGTCTGCGGGGTGCAGCTCGCCGGGATCGACCCGCTCGGGACCCCGGTCGACCGCATCAGGGTGGTCGTCACCTCCGTGGACGGTGACCAGGTCGGGTTCCGGCTGGAGCCGATCGCCATCGGCGCGCCCGACGACGCGACCGCGACGGGCTGAGACGAAAGAGGTGGCCGGCGTGGGACATGAAGGGGTTGTGAGGGGTCCGACGCGCGCCGCCGCCGCGGGGCGGGTCCGCGGGTTCGCCGGTGTCACGGCGCTGGTCGGGGTGCTGCTCGCCGGGTGCTCCGACGGCGACGAGCCCACCGTCGAGCCGCCCCCGACGTCCGAGGCGCCCGTCACCACGACCGGCACCGTCACGGACACCGCGACCGCGAGCGAGACCCCGACGGCGGCGCCGACGACGCCTCGTACCCCGACCGCGCCCACCTCCACGGCGACCCCGTCCGGGGAGGAACCGGCCGCCGCCTCCCCGACCGACACCCGGTGCGTGTACTCCGGCGGGGGCTGGATCTGCGTCGGCCTCCCGACGGAGGAACCCACGGCCGGAGGCCCGGTCCCCGAGGGCTCCGGTTGCTCGCCGCAGGGCGAGACCCTCCCGGACGGCACCTGGTTCGGCCTCATCACGGAGGCGACCCCCGAGGCGATCGAGTTCGACCTGGCCTGCTGGTTCGTCGGCGACGACGCGGAGCAGGCCGCGACCGAGGACGGCTTCGGCCCGGTCAACAACGACTACTACGTGCGCAACGCCTCCGAAAAGGTCCGGACCGTGCCCGCTGCCGACGCCACCCAGGTGGCCTTCCATCCCGAGGGGATCCCGGACCAGGTCGAGACGGCGACGCTCGCGGAGTACCTGACCGCGGTCGAGGACCGGGGGTTCGTCTTCGGCGTGTGGCTGACCGTCGAGAACGGTGCGGTCACGCAGGTTCGGGAGCAGTGGGTCCCGTGAGGACCGCCTCGCCCAGCCGCTGACGCAGCCCGCTCGCCCGCTGCACCCGCCGGCGCACCGCGGCGAGCACCGCGCTCGCCGGGCCCACCACCGTGATGCGTTCCCGCGCCCGGGTGACCGCGGTGTAGACCAGCTCCCGCGTGGCCAGGGGGGAGTCCGGCGGCGGCAGCAGCACGGTGACCTCCTCGGCCTGGCTGCCCTGGGCCTTGTGGATCGTCATGGCGTGCATCGTCTCGATGTCCGCCAACCGCGACGGGGCCAGCTCGACCCTCCCGGTCGCCGTCGCGAAGACCGCGCGCAGCCGGCCGTCGGGCAGCCGGATGACGACGCCCGTGTCGCCGTTGAACAGCCCGAGCCCGTAGTCGTTGGCGGTGACGAGGAGCGGCCGGCCGACGTACATCGGGTCCCACAGCGGGTCGCCGGTCTCCTCGGTGATGGCCCGCTCGACGTGCTGGTTCCAGGCGCGGACCCCGAACGGTCCCTCCCGGTGCGCGCAGAGCAGACGGTGCCGCTGCAACGCCGCCAGGGCACCGTCGGCGTCACCGGCCTCGGCGCGCCGGCGGACGCTCAGCGCGGACTCGACCAGCCGGGGCCGGAGCCGCTCCCAGGCCTCGGCCGCCGGCGCCGCCGTCTCGTCGTCCTCCTCCGGCTCGGTGGTCTCGACGAACTCCACCTCGCCGTGACCGGCTCGCAGCGCGGCGAGCACGCCGTCCTCGTCGCCGGCACGCAGGGCCTCGGCGAGGCCACCGATGACCCGGCCGTACCGGTGCGCGGTGCGCAGCGACACGACCGGGGAGTCCGGGACGTCGGCCAGGCCGGCGACGAGGTCGGCCAGGACCGCCCCGGCGTCGACGGACGCGAGCTGGTCGGGGTCACCGACGAGGACCAGCCGGGCGTCGGGACGCACCGCCTCGAGGAGGCGCGCCATCAGGGTCAGCGACACCATCGAGGTCTCGTCGACCACGACGACGTCGTGCGGCAGCCGGTTGCCCCGGTGGTGCCGGAACCGGGTGCTGTTGTCCTGCCGGGTGCCGAGCAGCCGGTGCAGGGTGCGCGCCTCGAGCGTGCCGAGCCGGTACCGGTCCTCGGCTGGCAGGTTCGCGGTCGCCTCCGCGACCGCCTCGCCGAGCCGGGCGGCGGCCTTGCCCGTCGGGGCCGCGAGGGCGATGCGGAGCCGGTCGCCGGCGAGCTCGGCCTGCTCGGCGAGCAGGGCGAGCATCCCGGCCACCGCCGTCGTCTTGCCGGTGCCGGGACCGCCGGTGAGCACCGTCGTCCAGCTCCGCGCGGCGCGCATCGCGGCGGCGCGCTGCTCGGCATACCCGTCCGCGGGGAAGACCCGCAGCGCCGCGGCCTCGAGCGCGCCGAGGTCCACCGGCGGCGTCGGTTGCCGCCACCGGGCGGTGAGGTCCTCGCAGACCTGGACCTCCTGGCGCCGGTAGCGGTCCAGGTAGAGCAGGCCGTGCTCCTGGTGGAGCACGCCCTTCTCGACGAGCGGGCTGGACCGCACCGCCTCCTTCCAGGCGTCGGGGGCCGGCCAGGTGAGGTCGGGGGCGACCTCCGGCACCAGCGCGAGGTCGACGCAGACGGAGCCGAGCCGCACCGCCCGGGTGGCGAGTGCGACGGCGAGGAGGACGGACTCGTCGTGCTCCCCGCCCAGGTCTCCCAGCCGGCGGGCGACGTGCACGTCGGCGGCGGTGAGGACCCCCGCGGCGTTGGCCTCGGCGAGGACCCCGGCGGCGGACAGCGCCAGGCGCCGGTCGAACGGGCCGGCCGGCTCGAACAGCTCGGTCACGCGGCACCCCCTCGGGCCGGTGCCCACCCGTCGAGCAGGTCGGACAGCTCGGCGACCAGCGCCACCGGCGGCCGCCAGGAGAACACCCCGCACGGGTGGCCGTCGATGACCGGGGTGTCCGGCCCGCACATCCCCCGCAGGTAGAGGTAGAGCACCCCGCCGAGGTGCCGCTCCGGGTCGTAGCCGGGCTGCCGCCAGCGCAGGTAGCGGTGCAGCACCACGGCATACAGGAGCGCCTGGAGCGGGTAGTCGGAGTGGCCCATCGCCTCGGCGAGCGCCTCCGGCCGGTAGGCCCACGCGGTGAGCTCGGCGTCCGCCGGCCCCAGCCAGTTGGTCTTGTAGTCGGCGACGAGGTAGCGGTCACCGACCCGCATGACCACGTCGATGGACCCGGTGAGGTAGCCGCGCAGCACCTGCTCCGCGAGCGCCGGCTGGGCCTCGAGCTGGTCGGCGTAGCGCAGCAGCGGGTCGCCGTCGGGCAGGTGTCGGCGCAGCAGCACGGCGATGTCGCCGAGCTGCACCTCCGCCGCGGGGTAGCCGCGGACGTCGCCACCCGCCAGCGGCAGCTCGAAGGCGAGCTCGCTGAGCCGGTCCGGACGGCCGATCCGCCGCAGCGTGGTGCCGACGAGGGGGCCCAGCGGCGTGTCGCAGACCCGGACCAGCGCCCGGGCCAGGTGGTCGGGGTCGAGGTCCACCGGCCAACGCACCAGCTGCTCGCGCACCTGCGCGGCGAGCTCGGCCGCCAGGTCGGGCGCGAGCGGGTCCGCCTCCTCCAGCACCGCGTGGACCAGCGACCCGAACGTCGCACCCACCGGCAGGTCGGCCATCGGCGAGCGCACCGCGGCGGCCGGGTGGTCGGGCAGCGGCCCGACACCCTCGAGCGGCTCCTCCTGCGGCGGCTCGTCCTCCTTGGCCGTCGCCTCCGGCTCGCTGCCCACGGCACCCACCGCGGTGGGGTCGGCGGCCCGGCTCAGCGCCGTGTACGACGTGCGCCGCCAGTCCGCGTCGACCTCGCGGGTGAACTCGCGCACCGTCAGGTCGGTCGGTCGCACCGGGAGGGTCACGTCGTCCGCCGCCGGCGGCTCCGCCCGCTCCACGACCGGGCCGCCCAGGGCCTGCCAGGCGGCAAGACGCTCGGCGACCTCGGCGTCCGGGGGCACCCGGGCCTCGTCGGGGACCACCGTCTGGCCCGGCTCGCGGCCGAGCAGCACCCGGTGCAGGGACGCGGACTTGGTGTTGGTCGACGGCGCCCACCAGGCGACCACCTGGGACTGCGCCCGGGTGAGCGCGACGTACAGCAGCCGGAGGGACTCCCCGGCCTCCTCGGCCAGGTGGGCGGCGAGGCTGGCGCGGTAGGTGGGCCCGCCCTGGCCGCCGACGTCGATGGAGCGGACCCGGTCCGGCTCCGGGCCGTGGAACAGGGGGATGTCGACGGTGCGCGGCACCCACCGCTCGGACAGGAACGGCACGTAGACGACGGGGTACTGCAGGCCCTTGCTGCCGTGGATGGTGACCAGCTGCACCGCGGCGGCGTCGCTGTCGAGGCGGCGGGTCCGGGCGCTCGGGCCCTCGCGCCGGTCCTCGGCGACCTGGTCGCGCAACCAGCCCAGCAGCGCGACCAGGCCCAGCCGCTCGGTCACCGCGGCCTCGTGCAGGGCCTGGCCCACGTGGCGCAGGTCGGTCAGCAGGCGCTCGCCGTCGCTGCGGCGCAGCACCCGCGTGGGCAGGCCGCCGAGGGTGGCCGCCTCGAGCACCGCGGCGACACCCCGCCGCTCCAGCACCTCGGCCCACCGGCGCAGCCGCCGTGCCAGCCGGTCGGTGAGGTCGTCGCCGCCCTCGTCCAGCTCCGCCGCGGTGTACCCGAGGAACGGGGTGAGCGCGGCCGCCCGCACCCGCGCCGAGCGGTGCGGCTGCTCCAGCGCCTCGAGCAGGGTGAGCCAGTCGAGCGCCCCCGGGGTCGAGAACACCGTGCCGCCCCCGGACAGCACCGAGGGCAGGCCCACCTCCCGGAGTGCGTTGCGGACCTCGACGAGGCGGTCGCCGGCGTGCGACAGGACGGCGATGTCGCTGGGCCGGAGCGGCCGCTCCTCGTCGCCGTCCCGGAAGGTCGTGCCGGCGGCCAGCAGCGCCTTGATGTCGTGGGCGACGTCGCGGGCGACGTGGGCCCGCACCGCGCCGACCCTGGGCAGGCTCTTGCTGCTCCCGCCGACCATGTCGCGGGTGACCACCCGCAGTCGGAACGGCGCCGGCCGGTGGGCGCCGGTGATCCGGCTCTCGGTCCTGGCCGCCCGGATCGGATGGACGACGATGCCCTCCTCGCCGAGGGTCGTGCCGCGCAGCACCGCCTGGAGCGCGTCGACCAGGGGGCCGTCGGAGCGCCAGTTGGTGCCGAGCGTCATCCGGGTCCCCGCGGTCTGTGCCGCCTGGAGGTAGGTGACGACGTCGCCGCCGCGGAACGCGTAGATCGCCTGCTTGGGGTCGCCGATGAGGACCATCCGGGCGTGGCCGGTGAAGGCCCGGTCGAGGACCTGCCACTGCACCGGGTCGGTGTCCTGGAACTCGTCGACGAGCACCACCCGCCAGCGCCGGCGCATCCGCTGCCGGGCCGGGCTGTCCGGGTCCTCCAGAGCCGCCGCCAGCTGGGACAGCAGGTCGTCGTAGCCGAGGATCCCCAGGCGCCGTTTGCGGGTCTCCATCTCGCGGCGCACCGCCCGGGCGAAGTTGACCCGCCGGCCCGCGGGGCTCCTCGGGTCCACCTCGTCCGGCTCGAGGTGCGCGGCGCCGTTGGCCAGGGCGGCCTCCCGGCCGATCCGCAGCGCCTCGGCGTGGGTGAACGCGGGGTCGGCCTCGTCGACGAAGCCGCGCAGGTAGATGTCGTCGACGACCTCCGACAGCAGGTCCTCGAGGTCCTCGACGAGACGGGCGGTGCTGTCGGAGTCGCCGGCCACGCCGAGGCTGCGCAGCACCAGCTGGCAGAACTGGTGGGTGGTGGCGATGGTGGCGCCGTCGAAGGAGGCCAACGCCTCGCGCAGGCGCTGCCTGCGGAGTCGCACCTCGGCGGGGTCCGCGTCCCGCAGCAGCCGGACCAGGTCGTCCTCGGTCGGGCGGTCCGGCTCGGCGAGGGCGTGCTCGGCGGCGACCAGCTGGGCGCGCACGCGCTCCCGCAGCTCCTGGCTGGCGGCGCGGCCGAACGTCACGACGAGCATCTCGTCCAGCCGCGCCACACCCTCGGCCACGAACCGGGTGCACAGGGCACCGATGGTCCAGGTCTTGCCGGTGCCGGCGCTGGCCTCGAGCAGCGTGGTGCCCTCGGGCAGCGGGCCGCAGATGTCGAAGACGGGCAGCTCGTCCACCATCACAGCCTCCGCACCCGCTCGTGGTCGAGCACCGGCTCCCACACCCGCAGGGCGTACTGACCCAGGCGGGTGGTGGCGTCGTTCCACCGCTCGTCCGGGCGAGGCGGACCGAGCAGCACCTCGACTGGCGCCTCGGCGCCGAGGACCTTGACGTGCGCGGGGTCGTCCTGCTCCCCGGGCGGCCGGTTCGGCTGGCTGCGCTGGGTGAACCACTCGTTCGCCGCGGCGTCGCGGGGGTCGGTCTCGCCGGTGGCCCGGAAGCGGCGCCACGCCTCGGCGTAGGCGTAGGCCGTGCGCAGCGGCAGCGGGACCGGCTCGCGCAGGCCGCGGTCGTAGAGGTCGACCAGGTCGAGCAGGTAGGTGCGGGCGGAGTGGTCGAGGGGACCGGCCTCGGCGACGTGCGCGGTGGACCGCTGGCGGCCGTAGCCGGTGCCGCGCCCCACCGCGGCAGACCGCCACGGGGTGCCCGGGTGGCCCACGGTGAGCGCCAGCAGGTTGATCCAGGACGCGAGCCGCTGCTTGGGGCGCAGGGAGGAGTAGGTCACCGAGACGACGGCGTCACCGTGCACCTCGGGCACCGACCCGACGAGACGGCGCCCGTCGCCGAGGTCGATCGCGATGTCGAGGGTGCGGGCCGGCTCCCTGCGCAGCGGGGCGCTGGCCCGGATGAGCTCCTGGACCACCAGGACGACCTCGTGGAGCACCTTGACCCCGAGCTGCTGCGGGGGGAGCAGGCCGCGCAGCTGCTCGGCGGTGCAGCTGGCCTCCGGGTCCATGCCGTCGAGGATGTCGCGCAGCAGCCGGTCGCCGACGCTCCACGTCTCCAGGCCGTCGAGGGTGATCGGCATCGAGTCGCGCCGCTCCTCGGCCTCCTCCGGAGAGGCGACGTCGAGCCGGCGCCGCAGGAAGTGCCGGGCCGGGTGGGCGAAGAACGCCTGCAGGTCCGCCAGGGTGATGTCGCTGTCGGTCCGCGGCGGCAGCGGCTCGGGGACCAGGGCCCCGGGTCGCTGCCGTGGCCCGGTGGCCGCCTCCGCGCCCGACAGGGCCGCGCGGTCGAAGCTGAACGGCCGCTCCACGGGCAGCAGCGCCCCGGGGCGCAGGTTGCGCACGTCGAACGGCTGGAGCGGGTGCCGGATGACGACGCTGTCGCGGTCGGGTGGGAACGTCGCGGTGCGGTGGACGGCGTCGAGGATCTCGCCGAGCGGCACCGCGGGCGGACGCTCGGCGCCGGTGTGCTCGTTGGCGCCGGTGTAGGTGATGACGAGCTTCTCCTGGGCCGCCATGATCGCGTCGAGGAGCAGCTGGCGGTCCTCGCTGCGCACGTCGCGCTCGCCGGTCACCGGGTCGCGGGCGAGGACGTCGTCGCCGTCCACGGTGAGGCTGCGCGGGAACTCCCCGTCGTCGAGCCCGACGAGACAGACCACCCGGTGCGGCACCGAGCGCATCGGGACCATCGTGCAGACGGTGAGCGTGCCGGTGCGGAAGTTGGCCCGGGTCGGTCGGCCGGCGAGCCGGTGCTCGAGCAGGTGGCGCACGTCGGAGAGCCGGAGGGTGCTGCCCGGGCCGGCCTCGGTCGCGGCGTCGGCGATCCGCGCCAGCTCGCGGTCGAACTGCGCGACCTGCCAGGCGTCGGTGTCCGGCACGTCAGCCAGCCGGGACACCCCCTCCGACAGCGCCGTCGTCCAGTCGCGCACCGACCGCGCCTGGTGCAGCTGGCGCAGGGTGAGCTCGAGACGGTCCAGCAGCTCGGCGAGCCGGCCGGCCAGGTCGATGTCTCCGCTGGCGACGTCGTCGACCGGAAGCGCGGAGCCGATCCAGCGGTGCTCGTCCTCGGCCATGGCCACCCCGGCCAGGACCCGGTCCAGACCGAACCGCCAGGTGTTCTGGCCCAGGTTGCCCAGGCCGTAGGCCGACCGGTGCTCGCTGTGCAGCCCCCACCGGATGCCGGCCTGGTCGACCCAGGAGCCCACCTGCTGCAGGTCGTCGTCGTCGAACCCGAACCGGTAGCGCACCGGCCCGGTCGAGGCCAGGTCGAGCACCTCGGTGGCGGTGACCCGCCCACCGGCCAGGAGCACCAGCTGCCTCGCCACCGCGAGCAGAGGGTTGGTGCTGGTCAGCGCCCGGTCGGCGAGCCGGACCCGGAGCCGGTGCGCGGGGTGGCCCTGGTCCTCACCGGCCTCCTCGTCGGCGACGTCGGCCAGGCCGAACCCCGCCTGGATCAGCGGTGCGTAGGTCTCGATGTCGGGGCACATGACGAGGATGTCGCGCGGCTCGAGCGTCGGGTCGTCCTCGAGCAGCCCGACCAGGACCTCGCGGAGCACGTCGACCTGGCGGGACGGGCCGTGGCAGGCGTGCACCTGGACCGAGTCGTCGAGCAGGTCGACGCGACGCGCCTCCCGGGTCGCCGCATCGGGCTCGGCGTTGTGGCGCAGGTCGTGCTGCAGCCAGTTCAGGAGGGTCGCCGGGCCGTCCTCGGCCTCGGCGCAGCCGGTGTCGACGGCCTCGTCCGCCACCGCGAGGGTCCGCTGCAGCTCGCGGGAGTCCCGCCCGAGCGAGGCCAGCAGGGGGTGGCCGACCGCCTCGGCGGAGCGGTCCAGCCGCCGGGGGACCGGCCCGTCCTGGACCGCGGGCGCGAGCGCGTCCCACAGTTGGGGAGAGGCCTGGGGCAGCCACAGGTGGACGTCGCGCAACCGCCCCAGCGCCTGGAGCAGCTGAACCTCGGTCACCGGTAGCCGGGTGTGCCCGAACAGCGAGAGCCGGGGCGGCAGCTCCAGCCCGTCGGCGCCGGTCTCCAGCCGCCGCAGGGTCTCGGTATGACGCACGTCCGGCGGCGGCTGGTCCACCCGCTCGACGAGTCGGCGCCACAGCTCGGCCTGCCAGCGCAGGTCCGGCTCCAGCGGGCCGCCGACCCCGTCCTCGTCCCGGCCCTCGCGCCAGGCGGCGATGAGGGCCGGCCGCTGGACGGCATACGAGGCGAACAGCCCGGCCAGCCGCCGGGCGACGGAGTAACGCCGCTCCTGCCGCAGCAGGCCGAGGTCGTCGTCGCGGCCGTGCCCGAGGTGGTCGGACAGCGTCCGGCACCACGGCTCGCCGAGACTGGCGTCGATCGTCTCCAGCAGCGGCCAGACCATCCGGTCGGGGTCCCAGATATCGTCGCGCTCCTTGCCCAGCAGCATCGCGACGAGGGAGTGCGGGCTGATCAGCCGGACCCCGGCGCACACGCCGTCGCCGCCGCGCTCACCGGTGCCCAGGCGGTGGGACAGCCGCTGGGTGAGCCACCGCTCGACGCCGCGGGCCGGGACGACCACGACCTCCTCGGCGAACGGGTCCTCCAGCGGCGTGCGCAGCAGCCCGGCCAGCTCGTCGGCGAGCAGGTCGGTGCGCTCGGCGCGGTGGAGGTACAGGGTCACGACCCCGACACTAGAGGCCGGGACCGACGCCTCAGCGGCCCGGCTTGCGCCAGACCGACACATGCGCCTCGCTCTCGGCGGTGAACGGTGTCCCGTGCCAGTCGGCGATCCGCTGCTCGAGCTCCAGCCCGGCCAGCCGGGCCATGAGGTCCAGCTCGGACGGCCACACGTAGCGGAAGTTGGTGCGGCTGTAGCGGACCGTCCCGTCCGGCAGGTGGGTGTAGTGGTGCGAGGTCGCCTGTTGGGTGACCGGGTCGAGGGTGTCGAGGCCGACGTGGCTCTCGGACACGTCGAACGGCACCGCGGTCTGCCCGGGCGGGAACAGCCGCAGCGGGGGGACACCGACCTCGATGACGAACCGCCCGCCGGGTGCCAGGTGCCGTGACGCGTTGCGGAAACACTCGATCTGCTCGTCCTGGGTGCGCAGGTTTCCGATGGTGTTGAACACGAGGTAGACGAGGGAGAACTCGCCGGGCACCCGCGTGGTCGCCATGTCGCCGAGCGTCACCGGCAGCTCCTCCGCGCTCACCTTGCGGCGCAGCTGCTCGACCATCGCCGGGGACAACTCGATGCCGGCGACCGGCACACCCCGGGCCAGCAGCGGGAGAGCCACCCGCCCGGTCCCGATCGCGAGCTCCAGCGCGGGTCCGTCCTCGGCCTGGCGGGCCAGGAACTCCACGGTCGGCTCCAGCACGGCCCGCTCGAACATCGCCGCGACCTCGTCGTCGTAGCGCCGGGCCGCCTCCTCGTCCCAGAGGTCACTGCTCGTCATCACTCCCCAGCGTGGTGGGTATGGCGTCCGCGCGCCACCGCGTTTCGCGCCCGGGGTCTCAGAACCCGCGCAGGCGCTCCAGGCGGACCCGCAGCGGGACCGAGTACGTCGCGGCGAAGCGCTCGACGTCCCCGCTGATCCGCTGCATCGCGGCCCGGTACTTGGCCAGGTAGGCGTCGTTGCGGTCGGCGGGCGGCAGGTCCCGCGCCACCTCGGCGACCCCACGGAAGACGACGACGTCCATGCCGTCCCGGTCGCTGTTGAGGTGGACCGCGACCCGCGGCCGCTCGGCGATGTGCTCGAGCCGGTGGGCCCGGGGGACGGTGTAGACGACGAGCTCGTCACCGCCCTCCCAGACGAACCACACCGGGTTGGGCTGCGGCGAGCCGTCCCGGCCGACGGTGGTCAGCCAGACCACCCGCTCGCTGGCGAGGCGCTCCCGGACCCGCAGTCCGAAGGCGCTGCTGCTGTCGATGAGGGTCGAGGTGGTCATGCCCCTCGGCAACGGCTACCCCACCGACGGCATTCCGCCTCGGTGACGGAGGCGTGCGGCAGACTGGCGGCGTGGCCGAGCGCTCCTGGGTGCTGCACGTGGACCTCGACCAGTTCATCGCCGCGGTCGAGATCCTGCGCCGTCCCGAGCTGGCCGGGAAGCCGGTCGTGGTCGGGGGCCGCGGCGACCCCACCGAGCGCGCGGTGGTGAGCACCGCGTCATACGAGGCCCGGGAGTTCGGGGTGGGGTCCGGTATGCCGCTGCGCACCGCCGCGCGCAAGATCCCCGACGCGGTGTTCCTGCCGGTGGACCACCGGGCCTATGACGCCGCCTCTCGGGAGGTCATGGCCACGCTGCGGGGCATGCCGGGTGCCGTGGTCCAGGTGCTGGGCTGGGACGAGGCGTTCGTGGGGGTGCGCACCGACGACCCGGAGGGGTACGCGCGGCAGCTGCAGGCCGCGGTGCTGGAGCGGACCCGGCTGCACTGCACCGTCGGGATCGGCGACACCCTGGTCCGGGCCAAGGTGGCGACCGGGTTCGGCAAGCCGCGCGGGGTGTTCCGGCTGACGCGGGAGAACTGGCTGGAGGTCATGGGCCACCGGCCGACGATCGAGCTCTGGGGCGTGGGCAGGAAGGTGTCCAGGCGGTTGGCGCAGCACGGGATCGAGACCGTCGCCCAGCTCGCGGCGGCCGACCTGGACGTGCTGACCGGCGAGTTCGGCCCGCGGATGGGCGCGTGGTACCGCGAGCTCGGCCGGGGCGAGGGTGCCTCGGAGGTCGACGACACCCCGTGGGTGGCGCGGGGGCACAGTCGGGAGGAGACCTTCCAGCAGGACCTCACCGAGCGCGCCGACATCGAGGCCGCGATCCGCAAGCTGGCCGCGCAGGTCGCCGAGGACATCCGCGCCGAGGGCCGGCCGGTCGTCCGGGTCACGCTGAAGGTGCGCTACAAGCCGTTCCTCACCAAGACGTACGGGCGCAAGATCCCGGTGACCGACCGGCTGGAGGCCATCGAGGCGACCGCGCTGGCGCTCGCGGAGAAGATCGAGCCGGACCGCCCGGTGCGGCTGCTCGGCGTGCACGCGGAGATGACGATGCCCGAGGATGCCCGGGAGGGGCACACGCCGACCCGCGGCGGCTGGTGACGTCTAGGGCCACCCCGCCGTCCGGCGCAGCTCGGAGGGCGTCACCCCGTAGACCTGCCGGAACAGGCGGCTGAGCTGGGAGGGGTTGGGCAGCCCCCAGCAGGCGCCGATGGCGGCGACCGTCTGCCCGGCCAGGGCGGGGTCGAGCAGGTCGCGCCGGCACCGCTCGAGGCGGCGGGCCCGGGCGACCTAGGGTTGCCCCGTGCCCACCTCCGGACCCGTCGGTCCGCCGGACCCCGGTGTCCGGCTCGCCACGACCCCGCTGGGACCCGTGGTGCTCATCGACCGACCCGCGCGGCGCAACGCGCTCACCCTGGAGATGTGGCGCGCCCTCCCCGAGCAGGTGACCCGGCTGGCCGGGCGGACGACGGGGCCGATCTACCTCATGGGGGCGGGCGGCTACTTCTGCTCGGGCGCCGACCTCGGTGCGCTCGCGGTCGCCCGGCGTGGCGAACGGGAGGCCGTCGCGTTCGTCACCGCGGTCGTCGGCTGCCTGGTGCGGCTGCACACCCTGGACCGGGAGGTGGTCGCCGTGGTCGAGGGCGGTGCTGCCGGCGGCGGGGTGGAGATCATGGCCGCCTGCGACCGGCGGGTGGCGATCGGCCGCCCGCGCCTGGTCTTCCCGTTCGGGCAGCACGGCATCGAGCTCGACGGCCTCACCCGGTGGCGGCTCGGGCAGATCGTCGGTGAGGACGTGGCGCGTCGCCTGGTGGACGGGCGCCACGTCGTCGAGGCCGGGGAGGCACGCCGGCTCGGTCTGTTCGACGAGCAGCACCCCGACCTGGCGGCGTTCGCCCGGGCCGAGGCGTCCCGGTCACCCGCCCGGCCGCCCGGCCACTCCTTCCTGCGCGCGGGCGAGACGTTCGAGGAGGCGGTCCGGCGCGCGGCCGGGCCGATGCTCCGGGTGTTCCCGCCGCACCGCACCTTCTAGGCACGCACGTGCAAGACCCTGGCACGCGGACGGAAGCCGGGCCCTCGTCATACCGGCGACCGTGCCGACATGACCGATGTGGAGTCCCGGAACGCGTCCGAGCGTGAGTTCGTCCTCGGCGACGAGCTGCGGGTGCGGATCCTCACCACCGCCGCCGAGACCGAGGGCCGGCACGACCTGTGCGACTGCTACCAGCCGGCGGGGAAGATGACGCCGCTGCACCTGCACACCGTCTACGAGGAGCGCCACTGGGTGCGCGAGGGGTCGATGACCGTGTGGGTGGGCGAGGAGCGGCGGGTGCTGCGCTCCGGCGACTTCAACCTCATCCCGCGCCACGTGCCGCACGCGGTCCGGTCCGGGCCGCACGGCTGCCGGGCGCTGCTCGTCACCTCGCCGGCGGGCTTCGCCGAGCTCATCGCCCGGTCGGGCACCCCCGCGCACCGGGCCGGGCGGGAGACGACCTTCGACGTCGAGCTGTTCCAGCGGGTCACCGAGGAGCTGGGCGACGTCGTGCTGGACCCTCCGGGCACCCTGCCCGGCCAGGTGTGACGCGGCTCAGCCGACGCGCTCGCGCAGCCACTCGATGTCGGCTGCCTGTCCCTCGACCCCGCCGGGCGTCTCGACGACGACCGGGGCGCCGGCCGCGCGGATGACGTCGACCAGCTGGTCCTCGGGCACGAACCCCTGACCGAGGTTGGTGTGCCGGTCCGCGCCGGAGCCGGCCTCGTCGCGGGAGTCGTTGGCGTGGACCAGGTCGATGCGCCCGGTGATCGCGAGCACCCGGTCGACGACCGTGGACAGGTCGATCCCGCCGGCGTGGGCGTGGCAGGTGTCGAGGCAGAAGCCGACCTGCTCGAAGCCGTCGGCCCGGGAGATGGCGTCCCACAGCCGCTCCAGCGCCTCCAGGCGCCGGGCCATCGCGTTGTCACCGCCCGCGGTGTTCTCGATGAGCAGCGGCACCGGGATGTCCAGGCCCTGGATGCACTTGCGCCAGTTGTCGAAGCCGATCGCCGGGTCCTCCTCGACGCCGAGGTGGCCGCCGTGGACGACCACGCCCTTGGCGCCGATCTCGGCGGCGGCGGTGAGGTGCTGCTGGAGGAGCTTGCGCCCGGGGATGCGGATGCGGTTGTTGGTCGACGCCACGTTGATCGGGTAGGGCGCGTGCACGTACAGGTCGACGCCGGCGGCCTCCGCCGCGGCCCGCAGCGCCTCCGCGCCCCCCTCGTAGCGGATGACCGGCCCCTTGTAGCTCTGCGGGTCGCCGAGGAAGAACTGCGACAGCGTGGCACCGCGTGCCTTCGCCTCCGCGACGGGGTCGAGCTGGTCGACGTGTCCTCCGATGTGCAGCGTGGCCATGCACCCCACCGTATGCCGCGTCGCCGACAGCAGGAGGGCCGGGACGCTGGTCGGCGTCCCGGCCCTCCGCGGCCCCGGAAGGGGGCTACTTCGCCGTGTGCTGGTAGCGCACCGGCGGCCTGGGGAAGTCGGCCCGCTGGTTCCTGATGCAGGCCCGGTAGGCGGACTCGGGCATGGACTCGTTGCAGACCGCGGGGATCGGCTTCCTCGCCGGCACCTCGGGGCGGGTTGCCCGAGCGGCTCGGCAAGGCCGCCGGTCAGGACGTCACGGTCCACCTGGACCGCATCGCCTGAGCTGCGTCAGAGGTCGGCGAGGAGCGCGGCCGGGTGCTCGACGCAGTCGGCGACGTAGCGCAGGAACCCTCCGGCCGTCCCGCCGTCGCACACGCGGTGGTCGAACGTGAAGGACAGCTGGGTCACCTTGCGCAGCGCCAGCTGCCCCTCGTGCGCCCACGGTCGGTCGATGATCCGGCCCACGCCGAGCATCGCCGCCTCGGGGTGGTTGATGATCGGCGTCGAGCCGTCCACGCCGAACACGCCGTAGTTGTTCAGTGTGAACGTCCCGCCGGTGAGCTGCGCCGGGGCCAGCCGGCCCTCGCGCGCCAGGTCGGTGAGCTCGCGCAGCGCCCGGGCCAGCTGGACCGTCGTCATCGCCTGCGCCCCGTGGACCACCGGCACGACGAGCCCGCGCGGCGACTGGGCGGCGAAGCCCAGGTTGATCTCGCCGTGCTGGACGATCTCGCCGGCCCGCGTGTCGACCGAGGAGTTCAGCACCGGGTAGCGCTGCAGCCCCGCGACCGTGATCCGGGCCAGCAGCGCGAGGATGCCGATCCCGTCGTCCGGCCGCGCCCGCCGCAGCGCGTCGCGGGCCTCGAGGAGGCCGGTCGCGTCGACGTCGACCCAGGTCGTGGCGTCGGGGATCTCCCGTCGCGAGGTGGCCAGCCGGTCGGCCATCACCCGCATGACGCCGGTGAGCGGGATGCGCCGGTCCCCGGCCGTCGTGGGCACCGCCACCGGGGCCGCAGCAGCCGCGGCCTGCGGGGCGGTGCGCGCGGCGATGGCGGCCTCGACATCAGCACGTCGGATGACGCCCGCCGGGCCCGTCGGGGTGACCGTCGCCAGGTCGATGCCCGCCTCGGCGGCCAGGCGGCGCACCAGCGGGGAGATCACCTTCACCGCCTCCTTCCGGCCGGGTGCCGGGGTGCTCGCCGCAGCGGGTGACGGCGACGCGGCAGGGGTCGGGGCGCCCGCCCGGGCGGCTCCGCGGAGCCGCCGGCGACCCCGCCGCTGGTCGCCGCGTCCGGTGCCGTAGCCGACGAGCACCGCACCGGAGCCCTCGCTGTCGGCCTTGGCCGGGTCGGACCCGGCGAGCTCCTCGGAGCGGTACTGCTCGCCGCCCGCGCCGTTGCTCGCCGTGGTGTCCGGCGCCTGCGGAGCGGGGGGCGCCGCCGAGCCGACGGGCTCGACGGTGATGAGCGGCTGGCCCACGGCCAGCACCTCACCCGGCTGCGCGTGCAGGGTGACGACGCGCCCGGCATACGGGCAGGGCACGTCGACGGCGGCCTTGGCGGTCTCGACGGTGACCACCTCCTGGTCGACGGTCACCTCGTCGCCCACCGCCACGTGCCACTCGACGATCTCGGCCTCGGTCAGCCCCTCCCCGAGGTCGGGGAGCGTGAACACCTGGGTCATGCGCCGACCCGCCCCGCGCTGGTGCCGGCCAGGTGGGTGGTGTCCGGCTGGTCGTCCCACTGCAGCCGCGCGATGGTGTCGAGGATCCGGTCCACCCCGGGCAGGTGGGTGTGCTCGAGGATCGGCGGCGGGTAGGGGATGTCCAGCCCGCTCACGCGCAGCACCGGGGCGGCGAGGGAGTGGAAACAGCGCTCGCCGATCCGGGCGGCGACCTCGCCGCCGACGCCGCCGAACCCGGCGGCCTCCGACAGCACCACGCAGCGGCCGGTCTTGCGGACCGAGGCGGCGACCGTCTCGTCGTCGAACGGGACGATGGTGCGCAGGTCGACGACCTCGACGCTCCAGTCCTCCTCGGCCGCGGCGACCTCGGCCGCCTTGAGCGCGGTCGCCAGCTGCGGGCCGTAGGTGACGAGCGTGACGTCGGTGCCCTCGCGCCGGACCACCGCCGTGCCGAACGGCTCGGTGCGCACCGGCAGCTCCAGGTCGGCCTTGGACCAGTAGGCGACCTTGGGCTCCATGAACACCACGGGGTCGGGGTTGTCGATCGCCTCGCGCAGCAGCGAGTAGGCGTCCGCGGGCGTGGCCGGGGTGACGACCTGCAGCCCCGGCGTGTGGGCGTAGTAGCCCTCGGAGGAGTCGCAGTGGTGCTCGACGCCGCCGATGCCGCCGGCGTAGGGCATCCGGATGACGATCGGCATCGGCAGCCGGCCCTGGGTGCGGTTGCGCATCTTGGCGATGTGCGAGACGACCTGCTCGAAGGCCGGGTAGCTGAAGGCGTCGAACTGCATCTCGATGACCGGGCGGAACCCCTCCATCGCCAGGCCGACCGCGAAGCCGGCGATCCCGGCCTCGGCCAGCGGGGTGTCGAAGCAGCGCTCCTCGCCGAAGTCGCGGGTGAGCCCGTCGGTGATCCGGAAGACGCCGCCGAGGCGGCCGACGTCCTCGCCGAAGACCAGGACGTTCTCGTCGGCGGTGAGGGCGTCGCGCAGGGCCCGGTTGAGCGCCTGGGCGAAGGTGATCTCGCTCATCGGGTGGCCTCCGTCATCCTCAGCTCGTCGCGCACCATCTCCGCCTGCTCGCGCAGCTGCGGCGTCGGCTCGGCGAGCACGTGCTCGAACAGGTCCATCGGGTCGACCTCGGGCTCGGCGCTCATCCTGGTGCGCAGGTCGGCGGCAAAGTCCTCGGCCCGCTCCCGGGCCTCCTGCACCATGGCCTCGGTCAGCGCCCCCTGGGCGGTGAGGTAGGCCTGCAGCCGGACGATCGGGTCGCGTCCGGTCCACTCGTCCACCTCGTCCGGGGTGCGGTACCGGGTGGCGTCGTCGGCGTTGGTGTGCGCCTCCATCCGGTACGTGTGGGCCTCGATGAGCACCGGCCCGTGACCGGCGCGGGCGTGCTCGTAGGCCGCGCGGGTCACCGCGAGCACCGCGGCCGGGTCGTTGCCGTCGACCTGCTCGGACCGGATGCCGTAGCCGACGCCCTTGTACGCCAGCGCCGGGGCCCTGGTCTGCTTCGCCAGCGGGACCGAGATCGCGTACTTGTTGTTCTGCACGAGGAACACCGCGGGCGCGTCGTAGACCGCGGCGAAGTTGAGGCCCTCGTGGAAGTCGCCCTCACTGGTGCCACCGTCGCCGATGAAGCACAGCGCCAGGGCGTCGGTGCCGCGCCGCCGGAGCCCGTATGCCGCGCCCGCGGCGTGCGGGACCTGCGTCGCCAGCGGGGTGCACTGGGGAGCGGTTCGGGTCGCCTGCGGGTCGTAGCCGCAGTGCCAGCTGCCCCGGAGCAGGGTCAGCGCCTCGACCGGGTCGATGCGACGGGTGATGAGGGCCATCGAGTCGCGGTAGGTGGGGAAGAACCAGTCGTCCTCCCGCAGCGCCAGGACCGGGGCGACCTGGCACGCGTCCTGACCGCGGCTCGAGGGGTACACCGCCAGGCGGCCCTGCTTGGTGAGCGCGGTGGCCTGGGCGTCGAAGCGCCGGCCGAGCACCATGGCGTTGTAGACCTCGACCAGGGCCTCGGTCTCCGGCATCGCATAGCCGCGGGCGGCGGCCTGCTCGCTGGGCTGTACCGCGGTCCCTGTCTCGTCCAGGAACCGGACCGGCTCGGGGCAGGGCAGCAGGTCCTGCACGTCTGTCATCGTCGACCTCTCCTAGCGCGGCACGGGATGGCCCCTATCGTCCCCGAGCCTGGACGGCACCCTCAACATCCGGGGCAACTACTGGACATCCGGCATACTCGGGCCATGTCACTGAGCCAAACGTCCAACGCAGCGCCGTCCCGGGCGAGGGTGGCTGGACGATATGTCGTCGACGACACCGACCTGGCGATCATCGAGGCCCTCCAGGAGGACGGCCGCATGTCCGTGCGGTCCCTGGCGGCGCGGGTGCACATTTCCCGGGCCGCCGCCTACGCCCGTCTGCAGCGGCTCGAGGAGGAGGGCGTCATCACCGGGTACACCGTCCAGGTGGTGCCCGAGCGGATCGGGCTCGGCACCTCGGCCTACGTGTCCGTGTCGATCGAGCAGAACACCTGGCGCTCGGTGGCCGAGGCGCTCCGGCGGCTCCCGGCCGTGGAGCGGGTCGCCCTCGTGGGGGCGGAGTTCGACGCGATCGTGCAGGTGCGTGCCCGGGACAACCACGAGCTGCGGGACCTGGTGCTCGAGGAGATCCAGGCGATCCCGGGGGTTAAGGCGACCCGGACCTGGTTGATCTTCGAGGAGATCGGCGCGAGGAGGGACGATGACTGAGGACGCACCACAGCGACCTCTGGCCGGGGACGAGGTGAGCACGCTCCTGTCGTTCCTCGACGCCCACCGGCGGCAGTTGCGGCGCAAGTGCGAGGACCTCACGGCCGAGCAGCTGGGCACCTCGCTGCCGCCGTCGACGATGACCCTGGGCGGGCTGCTCAAGCACCTCGCCGTGGTCGAGTCCGGCTGGTTCTCCGAGGACTTCGCCGGGCGGTCGCTCATCCCACCCTTCGACACCGTCGACTGGGACGCCGACGTGGACTGGGAGTGGCACACCGCGCACCTGGACACCCCCGAGGAGCTGCTGGCGCTGTATGACGCCTCGATCGCCGAGAGCCGCGCGATCGTCGACGAGGCGCTGCGCGGGCCCGAGGGGCTGGACACCCTCGCCGTCCGCCCGCACCCCCGAGGCGGCCACGTCAGCCTGCGCTTCGTGCTGGTGCACATGATCGAGGAGTACGCCCAGCACAACGGACACGCCGACCTCATCCGCGAGTCCGTCGACGGCCGGGTCGGATGGTGAGGTCCTCGGCCCGCCATCCCGAGCGGACCTGCGACGAGAACGCCCCGGCGGGGTAGTCTGAGCAGGTGGGCGGCGCGTCCCGCCTCACCTCCTCGCCGGCACTCGCGCTGCCGGCCCACCACCCCCGGGTGGCGGAGGCAAAGGGGACCTCGGGTGCTCGACGCGGGAACCGGACGACCGTGCCCTGCGCACGGACCGACGGGCGCGAGCCGCGGACCGTGCGCCAGACCACGGGAGTACCGAGATGACCACGCAGGAGTCGTTCAAGCGCCGGATCCGCGCACGCATGGCCAAGACCGGCGAGCGCTACAGCGCCGCCCGTCGTGCCCTCCTCGCCAGGGCCGAGCCGAGCACCGACAGCCGGGGCTGGGTGTCCGAGCCCGACACCTCCGACGAGACGATCCGCAGGAACACCGGCCGCGGCTGGGACGAGTGGGTCGCGCTCGTCGACGCCGGCCCGGGCCGCGACGCCGGCCACGCGGCGATCGCCCGGTGGCTGGTGCAGGAGCACGGCCTCGGCGGGTGGTGGGCGCAGACCGTCACCGTCGGCTACGAGCGCATCACCGGCCTGCGCCTGCCCGGGCAGATGCCGGACGGCACGTTCACCGCGAACCGGTCCAAGGCGCTCGACGCCTCCGTCGAGGAGCTGCGGGAGCTGGTCCTCGACGACGAGAGCCGCCGGGAGCTGTTCCCCGGCATGGTCGCCACGCTGCGGTCCAGGCCGACGGCGAAGGCGCTCCGGGTGCGGCTGGACGATGCCGGGGGCGACCCGCTGGGCAGCGTCCTGTTCTCCTTCGAGCCCAGCGGGGCACGGACCCGGCTCGTCGTCACCCACGAGAAGCTGCCGACCGCCGCGTCCGTCACGGTGTGGAAGGACTTCTGGGGCGACTGGCTCGACTTGCTCGCCGGCGAGCCCTGAGCCGGCCTGCTGACCGCGCCACCGGGCCGGGTTCTGTGGCACGCTGGCGAGCGCAGGCAGACAGGAGGCGAGCATGGAGCGGGTGCAGGAGGAGATCTACGCCGACGGCCTCGACCGGCCCGGCAGCGTCATCCGCTACGGCCACTTCGGCCGGCCGGTCCTCGTCTTCCCCTCCGAGGCCGGCCGTGCCTGGGACTACGAGAACAACGGCATGGTCGACGCGGTGAGCGACCTCATCGACGCGGGCCGGGTCAAGCTCTACTGCGTCGACTCCTTCGACCACCAGAGCTGGTCCCAGTACTCGCTGCCGACCGAGGAGCGCGCCCGGCGCCACACGGCATACGAGAACTGGATCCTCAACCACGTCGTGCCGGCCATCGACCACGACTCCCCGGGGCACCAGGGCATCGTCACCACCGGCTGCAGCATGGGCGGGTACCACGCGGTGAACTTCGCGCTCAAGCGACCCGACGTGTTCAAGGTGGCCGTCGCCCTGTCCGGCAACTACGAGCCGCCGCAGTGGCGGGGCTGGGGCGAGCTCGGCGAGGCGACCTACTTCAACAACCCGATCGCCTACGTCCACAACATGCACGGCCACCACCTGGACTGGGTCCGGCGGAACGTGCAGATCCTCCTCGTCGTCGGCCAGGGCGCGTTCGAGGTGCACCCCACCCAGTCCCTCCCCGGGGCCCGCAAGCTGGCGGCCGTGCTCGCCGAGAAGGGCATCCCGCACGAGCTGGACGTGTGGGGCTACGACTCGATGCACGACTGGCCGTGGTGGCGCAAGCAGATCGCCCACCACCTGCCCCGCTTCTGCTGAGGCGCGGCGCGGCAGGGGGTCCGCTCGTCCTGCCGCCGGGCGGGGGATCGCGGTAGGTTCTCGACATGGCAGCCTCCTCGAAGACCCTGCTGATCGGTCTCCTGCTCGGCACGGAGGAGGACTGGCCCCGGGCGTTCGAGGACATCCTGGGGCTGGTCGGCCCGATCACGGTGGACGGCACCGCGTACGAGCTGCGCTCGGAGCGGCTGCGGATCGCGCCCTTCGAGCTCACCGACCCGGTGCGGCACCAGCTGGTCATCGATCGCCTGGCGCACTGGTACTACCACCCGCGCGAGTGGCTCAAGAAAGCGGCGCTGGTCAACGACACCTACCTGCTCAACAGCCCGTTCACCTTCCAGTCGATGGAGAAGCACAGCGCCTACTGCGCGATGATGCGCCTCGGCATGAAGGTGCCCCGCACGGTGCTGGTGCCCTACAAGAACCCGGTCGACAACGTCCGCTGGGCCTACACCTCGGCCAAGTACAACGAGCCGTTCGACCTCGATGCGATCGCCGAGGACCTGGGCTACCCGCTGTACATGAAGCCGTTCGACGGCGGCGGCTGGCGCGGGGTCTCCCGGATCGAGGACCGGGAGGGGCTGCACCGCTCCTACGACGAGTCGGGCGAGATGCTCATGCACCTGCAGGCGACGGTCGACTACGACAAGTTCGCCCGGGCCCTGTCCATCGGGCCGGAGACCATGGTCATGGACTTCCGCCCGGAGCAGCCGATGCACAACCGGTACGCCGTCTCCTACGACTTCCTCTCCCCGCAGGCGGGCTGGGAGGCGCAGACGGTGAGCAAGGTCGTCAACGCCTTCTTCGGCTGGGAGTTCAACTCCGCGGAGATGCTGGTGGCCGGGGACGAGGTCCACCCGATCGACTACGCGAACGCCTGCCCCGACGTCGCGGTCACCTCGCTGCACTACTACTTCCCGTGGGCGATCACCGCCCTCGTGCGGTGGTCGACGTTCTGCCTGGTCACCGGCCGGAGGCCGGTCCTCGACCTGCAGATGCGGCGCTACTTCGAGATCGCCGACGACCCCGACCGGGACTACCTGGAGAAGATGCGGGCCTACCGGGCGCTCGCCGACGAGTACTTCGAGACCGAGCGCTACCTGGAGTTCTGCCAGAAGCACCTGGCGCACCTGCCGGAGGCGGTCCTGGAGTGGGTCGACTCCGACCGGTTCGACCAGATCCTCGTCGACACGGTCCGGGCCACCTACCCGCCGCACGAGCACGACCAGTTCCTCGCCCACTTCCGGGGTCTGGTCGGTCTGTGGGTCAAGGACCAGCGCAACCTCAAGACCGGACCGTCGGCCCAGCCGGAGCGCGAGGGTGAGCCCCTCATCACCGGCAGCATCTGAGCGGCGTGCCGGCGCGGGAACGACGGGGCGGCCCCGTGCGTCCTTCCACCATGCGGAGGCTGCTGCTCGTCGGGTGTGTGCTGCTCCTCGCCGCGTGCGGCAGATCGGAGGGTGTGGTGGCTGACGGTGGCGGGTCGCTCGACGACCGGGCCTTCGTCTCGACGTCGGTGGAGGAGGGCGGCAGCCCCCGGCCCCTGGTCGAGGGGACCGACATCCGGCTGACGTTCGGCGGCGACGGCAACCTCAGCGCCCGGGCCGGTTGCAACACGATCCTGGGGACCTGGCGGCTCGACGGGGACACCCTCGCCTTCGGGGGCGGCGGCATGACCGAGATGGGTTGCGACGAGGCGCTGCACGAGCAGGACCAGTGGCTGCTGGGGTTCCTCGAGACGGGCCCGACCGTCCAGCTCAGCGACGACGAGCTCGTCCTCACCTCCGGCGACACGGTGCTGCGGCTGCTGGACCGCGAGGTCGCCGAACCGGACCGCGCCCTGGCCGGGGCCACGTGGCAGGTCGAGTCGCTGTACCTCTCCGGTGACGCCGTCTCGTCCGTGCCCGCCGGGGCCACGGCCTCGCTGACCTTCGAGGAGGACGGCACGCTGCTCGTCGACGGCGGCTGCAACAGGGGCCGGGGCACCTGGGGCGTCGAGGGCGACACCCTCCAGATCGGGCCGGTCGCGATGACCCGGAAGTTCTGCGACGGGGCACCCGGAGAGCTCGAGGCCCACGTGGTCCAGGTGCTGTCGGCGGAGTCGCTGACCTACTCCATCGACGCCGCGACGCTGACGATCATGGCCGACGAGGTCGGTCTGGGGCTGCGCCAGCCCTGACCGGGTCAGGGCCGGTCAGGGGACCGTGCCCTGGCGGTGGCCCAGGTCAGCGGGCGCGCGGAAGGACACCGAGGCTGCGCTGGAGGACGCAGAAGACGTTGCCCTCCGGGTCCTGCATGACGACCCAGTCCTCCTGGCCGGTCTGGCCGACGTCGGCGTGCTGTGCGCCCAGGGCCAGGAGCCGCTCGACCTCGGCCTCCATGGTGGACTCCACCGGGCTGACGTCGAAGTGGAGCAGCCCGCGCTCCGGAGGCTGCCGGTCGGTGGGGGACAGGATGATGGTCGGCTGCGGTCCGCCGAACCCCGTCGTCGGGCCGATCTCCAGGGACCCGTCCGGTTCCCGTCCCACCACCACGAACTCGAGTGCCTCGCACCAGAACCGGGCCAGCCGGACAGGGTCGCGGCAGTCCAGGACCAGCTCACTGATGCGCAACGCCATGGCGACAGGGTGACACCCGCCGGCCGATCCCGCAGGTCGGAGCGACTTTCGGACGACCTCGGGCAGGAGCAACCCCACCCGCGTCTAGCGGCCCCGCCTCTCGTCCCAGCCCACCCCCCGTCCCAGCCCACCCCCGGTCCCACCTCCACCCACGGTCCCAGCCCCGTCCCCCAGCGCGACCGGAACCGCGCACGTGAGCAGATGCGCATGCCCGGATCGCGAAAACCGCGTGCCGAACCGCGCACGTGCGCAGCAGGGGCGGCTGGGCGGCGCACGTGCGCGGTGCGGCCCGCGGGCCGGGTGGGCCGGGTGGCCGGGTGGACGGCCGCTCAGGCCTGGTAGCCGGCGGCCGCCAGCACCTGCGACCAGGTGATCCGGCGCGGGCCGCCCTGCCGGTCGGACGTGGCCAGCGAGGCGAATGCCTGGGCCCGCTGGGTGCGGCCCAGCTCGTCGCCGAACCGGTCGACGACCAGCACCGCCCGGGGCCGGGCCAGCCCGCCCATCACCTCGCGCACGGTGTCCATCAGCTCAACTCCGACGGCGTCCAGGTCGAGCCCGGCCGGGACCTCGTCGGACAGGACGACCGCCGCCACGAGGGACCGCCCCAGCTCGGGGTCCTTGCGCCAGGTCACCTCGGCGGCCGCGACGTACGGGTGGTCGGCTAGCACCTCGCGCACCTCGCGCAGCGAGACCAGCTGCCCCGAGACGGACACCACGTCGTCGGTGCGGCCCAGGAACACCACCGTCCCGTCGGGACGCCGCTCGGCGAGGTCGCCGGTCGCGTAGGCGCCGGGGTAGCGGCTCCAGTGCGACTCGGCGACGGCGGCCTGGTCACCCTCGACGGCGACCATCGTGCCCGGCAGCGGCTTGCGCAACACCACCTCGCCGACCACGCCGTCCGGGACCGGCCTGCCGTCGTGGTCGACGATGTCGAGCCCGCAGTCCGGCACCGGTGGAGCGGACGGCGGCAGCCCGGTGACCCGGACGATGCCGCCCAGCTCCAGCTGCCCCCACGCGTCGCCGACCTCGAGGTTCACCGCACCCATCGCGTCCACCAGCCAGTCGGCCAGCTCCGGCTCCACCGGCTCCCCGGCGGTGACCACCCGGCGCAGCGACGGGATCGCCGACACCTCCGGCATCTCCCGCGCCCAGCCGCGTACCGTCCGGACCACGGACGGGGTGGTGAGCATCGTCTCGACGCCGTACCGGGCGATGATCTCCCAGGCCCGCCGGTGGGTGGGCACGTCCAGGGTGCCCTCGTACATCACCGCGGTGTCGCCGTGGGCGAGCGGGCCGTAGATGCCGTGGAACTGGGTCACCGCCCAGGCGATGTCGCCGGCGCACCAGAACACCCCGCCGGTGCGCAGCTGGCGGTGCACCGCCAGGGCGCTGACCAGCATCGTCCCCGCGCCGTGGACGATCGAGACCGGGCGGCCGCCGCGTGTGGCGAGGGGCACCGTCGCCACCGGGTGGTCGGCCGGGAGGGTCACCGCCTCGCCGCCGGGGGTGTTCTTGCCCGGCCGGGTGGTGGCGACGAGGTCGTGGTACCAGCGGTCGCCCTCGAACCAGGCCACGTCCATGCCGGTGCGGCGCACCACGATGGTGTGCTCCACCGACCCGGCCGCGAGCAGCGCCTCGTCCGCCCGGGCCTTGAGCGGCAGCACGGTCCCGTGCCGCCAGGCGCCGTCCTGGGTGAACAGCACGGTGAGGTCCAGGGACTCCAGCCGGTCGGCCAGCGGCTCGACCGGCAGCGGCGCCGGGAGGATCGTGTGCACCGCGCCGACCCGGGCGCAGGCCAGCATCGCCACGACGGTCTCCGGCAGCCAGCCCAGGTGCAGCCCGACCCGGTCGCCGGGGCCCACCCCCATGCCGCGCAGCGCCCGGGTCAGCTGCTCGACCTCCTCGTGCAGCTCCCGGTAGGTGAGGGAGCGCCGGTCGCCCGGCTCGCCCTCCCAGTGCACGGCGACCCGCTCCGCGTGGCGGGGCAGGTGACGGTCGAGGCAGTTGACCGAGAGGTTGAGCTCGCCGCCGACGAACCAGCGGCCGCTGCGACGCCCGGGCTCCCAGAGCCGGTCGTAGGGCTGGGCCCAGGTCAGCGAGGAGGCCACCTCGTCCCACCCGTCGGCGGGCGGGGTGGTGATCCGGGCGCCGGGGGTCGCGCCGGGCAGGGCGTTGATCCAGGAGTCAGGCATGGCCGCACCTCCCCGCCGGGACCCAGGGACGCCTCAGGATATCGGCGCGGGGTCGCCCCGCGGGAGGCCTCACTCGCCGGTGTACCGCGGCTCCCGACGGTCCACGAAGGCGCTGATCGCCTCGGCGTGGTCGGGGGCGTGGTGGGCCAGCGCCTGCATCGCCGCGGACATCTCCAGGTGGCCGGCGAGGGTCTGGTGGCCCGACTCCCGCAGCAGCCGCTTGCCCATCCGTATGGCGTGGGGCGGGTTCGCCGCGACCCGCCGGGCCAGCGCGGTGGCCGCCTCGAGGAGTCGGTCGTCGGGGACCACCTGGTTGACCAGCCCCCAGGACAGCGCGGTGTGGGCGTCGACCCGGTCGCCGGTGAGCGCCATCTCCGCCGCACGGGCCGGCCCGACGACGCGCGGGAGCAGCCAGGCGCCGCCGTCGCCGGGGATGATGCCGAGCTTGACGAACGACTCGGCGAACCAGGCCGACTCGGCGGCCACCCGCAGGTCGCACATCAGCGCCAGGTCGCACCCGGCGCCGACCGCCGGTCCGTTGACCGCGGCCACGACCGGCACGTCGCACCGGGCGAAGGCCAGCGGGATCTGCTGGATGCCGTGCCGGTAGCCCTCACGGACCTGGTGCGGCAGGCCGCCGAAGATCCCCGACCGGTCGGCCATCTTCTTGACGTTCCCGCCGGCGGAGAAGGCGGAGCCGGCGCCGGTGAGGACGACGGCCCGCACGTCGTGGTCGCGCTCGACCCGGTCCAGCGCCGCCACCAGCGCGGTCACCACCTCGTCGTCGCTGATCGGGTTGCGCTCGTCGGGCCGGTTGAGGGTCCAGGTCTCGATGTGGTCGTGCCGCTCGACCAGCAGGGCGTCGTCGCTCATGGCGTCATCGTCTCGCGCCGGGGCCGGCGCGCGTCACACGGCCAGCACGACCCGCCCGGTGACCCGGCCGTCGAGGAGGTCCTCGACGAGCGTCGTCACCGCGGTGAGCGGCTCGGTCCGGTAGACGGCGGCGAGGTCGGCCGGGCGCAGGTCGGTCGCCATCCGCTGCCAGAGGCGGCGGCGCAGGCCTGGGTCGAACCAGCCGGTGTTGACACCCAGCAGGTCGCGGCTCCCCGGCCGCCCGGTGAGGGCGACGACCTCGTGGCCGAGCCGGGCCAGCATGGCCACGGCGAGCATCGCCGAGCCGCCGCTGGCACCGGTGACCGCGACGGGCCCGTCGCCGGGGCGCAGCCCGTGCTCCGCGAGCCGGTGGATCGCCAGGGGCGCGGTGAGCCCGGCCGTGCCGAGGGCCATCGCCTCCTCCCCGGTCAGGCCCTCGGGGACCGGGACGACCCAGTCCGCGGGCACCCGCAGCCAGTCCGCCCACCTGCCGTCGTGGTCCTCCGACATCCCGAAACCGGTGACGACCACCCGGGTCCCCGGCGTCACCGCCGGGTCGCCCGACTCCACGACCACCCCGGCCGCGTCGATCCCGAGCGTCAGCGGGTGCCGCCGCAGCACCGGGGCGCGGCCGGTGGCGGCGAGCGCGTCCTTGTAGTTGAGCGAGGAGTGCCCGACCCGCACCAGCACCGAGCCGGGTGAGGTGTCCGGGTCCAGCGGCCCCTCGACCCACTCCGGGCGACCACCCGGCTCCAGCACCCGCAGCGAGCGGCCCGTGCTCCGCGTCATACCGGCCCCCGTCAGACGAACGCGTTGACACCGGTCTCGGCGCGCCCGATGAGCAGCTTCTGGATCTGGGTGGTGCCCTCGTACAGCGCCATGACCCGGGCGTCGCGCAGGTACTTCTGCACCGGGTACTCGTCGACGTAGCCGTAGCCGCCGAAGCACTGGATGGCCGCGTTGGCCGCGCGGATCGCCGCCTCGGAGGCGAAGTACTTGGCCTTGGACGCCGCGGTGCCGAACGGCTCGCCGCGCTCGATGAGGTCGGCCGCGCGCCAGGTCAGGAGCCGCGCGGCGTCGGCGTCGACGGACATGTCGGCGATCATGTCCTGCACCAGCTGGAACGCCGCCAGCGGCTTGCCGAACTGCCTGCGCTGGGTGGTGTACTCCACCGCCGCCTCCAGGCAACCCTGGATGATCCCGGTGCACCCCGCCGCCACCGAGACGCGCCCCTTGTCGAGGGAGTGCATCGCGATGGAGAAGCCCTGGCCCTCCTCGCCGAGCATCGCGCTCGCCGGCACCCGCACGTCGGTGAGGTAGAGCTCGGCGGTGGCCTGGCCGCGCAGCCCGAGCTTGCCCTTGATCTCGCGCCGCTCGAAGCCGGGGGAGTCGGTCGGGACGAGAAAGGCGCTGACCCCCTTCGGCCCCGGGCCGCCGGTGCGGGCGAAGACCAGGCACAGGTCGGCCCAGGTGCCGTTGGTGATGAAGATCTTCTGCCCGGTGAGCAGCCAGTCGTCCCCGTCGCGGACCGCGCGGGTGCGCAGGTTGCCGGCGTCGGAGCCGGTGTCCGGCTCGGTGAGCCCGAAGCAGGCCAGCGCCTCGCCGGTGGCGATCCGGGGCAGCCACTCCTGCTTCTGCTCCTCGGTGCCGTGGCTGAGGATCACCTTGCCGACCAGGCCCATGGACACCGAGACGATGCCGCGCACCGAGGAGTCGGCCCGGCCCAGCTCCTCCATGCCGAGGCAGTAGGTGATGTAGTCCCCGCCCAGGCCGCCGTACTCCTCGGGGATGGTCAGCCCGAAGAAGCCCAGCTCGCCGAGCTTGGGCACGATCGCCAGGTCGACCTGCTCGCGCCGGTCCCACTCGGTCCGGTGCGGGACGACCTCGCGGTCGAGGAACTCGCGGGCCAGCGCGCGGAAGCTCTGCTGCTCCTCGGTCAGGGCCAGGTCCATGGGGTCTCCTTCAGGGCTCAGCGGCCGGTGAACCGGGGGGTGCGCTTCTCGAGGAACGCCGTGGCGCCCTCGGTCTTGTCGGCGGTGGCGTAGAGGACGGTCTGGGCCAGGCGCTCGACGACCTGGCCGGTGTGCCGGTCGGCGTCGTAGCCGGCCCGGACGACGGTCTTGGCGAGCCGGACCGCGAGCGGTCCCTTGGCCAGGATGGTCTGCGCGGTATGACGGGCGCTCGCCAGGAGGTCGGCCTGCGGCACGACGCTGGTCACCAGCCCCATCTGGCGGGCCTCCTCGGCGCCGACCATGCGGCCGGTGAGGATCATCTCCACCGCCCGGCCGACCCCGACGAGCCGGGACAGCCGCTGGGTGCCGCCGGCGCCGGGGAGCACCCCGAGGGCCAGCTCGGGCAGGCCGAACCGGGCGTTGTCGGAGGCGATCCGGATGTCGCAGGCCATCGCCAGCTCGCAGCCGCCGCCGAGGGCGTAGCCGTTGACCGCCGCGATCGTCGGCTTGTCGAGCTGCTCGACCTCGTCGTAGACGCGCTGCATCCGGGCGGTGAGGCCGTGGGCGATGTCGTAGGTGAGGACCTGGGTGATGTCCGCGCCGGCGGCGAACGCCTTCTCCCCGGCGCCGGTGACCACGAGCGCGCCGATCCCGTCCTCGCCGGCGACGTGGTCGAGCACCGCCCGCAGGTCGTCGAGGACCCGCGCGCTGAGCGCGTTGCGGACCTCCGGCCGGTTGAGGGTGGCGACGGCGACGCCGTCCGCCACCGTCAGCAGGATCGTCTCCAGGTCCATCTCTCTCCTTCGTCGCCCGTCAGGGCCGTTCGAGCAGCGCGGCGACGCCCTGGCCGACGCCGACGCACAGGGTGACCACGGCGCGGCGGGCGTCCCGCTCGGCCAGCTCCAGGGCGGCGGTGAGGGCGAGCCGGGCGCCGCTGGCGCCGAGCGGGTGGCCGAGCGCGATCGCGCCGCCGTTGGGGTTGACGTGCTCGGCGTCGTCGGGCAGGCCGAGCCCGCGCAGCACCGCCAGGGACTGGGCGGCGAACGCCTCGTTGAGCTCGATGACGTCGATGTCGCCCAGGGTGAGCCCGGTGCGCTCGAGCAGCGCCTGGGTGGCGGGGACCGGGCCGATGCCCATCACGGCGGGCTCGACGCCGGTCGAGGTGCCGGTGACGACCCGGGCCAGCGGCTCGAGGCCGTAGCGTTCGACCGCGGCCTCCGAGGCCAGCAGCACCGCGGCGGCGCCGTCGTTGACGCCGGAGGAGTTGCCGGCGGTCACCGAGCCGTTCTCGAACAGCGGCCGCAGCCGGCCGAGCGCCTCCAGGCTGGTCTCGCGGGGGTGCTCGTCGGTGTCGACGACGACCGGGTCACCCTTGCGCTGCGGCACGTGGACCGGGGCGATCTCCCTGGCCAGCCGGCCACGGGCCTGGGCCGCGGCGGTGCGCTGCTGGGAGCGGAGCGCGAAGGCGTCCTGGTCCTCCCGGGAGATGCCGTAGCGGTCGGCGACGGTCTGCGCGGTCCTGGGCATCGGGTCGGTGCCGTAGCGCTGCTCCATCTCCGGGTGGACGAAGCGCCAGCCGATGGTCGTGTCGTAGACCTCCGCCTGGCGGCTGAACGGGGTGGCGGCCTTGGGCATGACGAAGGGGGCGCGCGACATGCTCTCCACGCCGCCGGCGACGACGAGGTCGGCCTCGCCGAGGCGGACCGCCCGGGCGCCCTGGAGGACGGCGTCGAGGCCGGAGGCGCACAGCCGGTTGACCGTGATGCCGGGCACCGTCTGCGGCAGGCCGGCGAGAAGTGCGGCCATGCGCGCCACGTTGCGGTTGTCCTCCCCGGCCTGGTTGGCGCAGCCGAGCACCACCTCGGAGACCGCCTCGGGCGGCACGGCGGGGTACCGGTCGAGGAGCTGCCGGATGACGTGCCGGGCGAGGTCGTCGGCGCGCACCTGGGCGAGGGCCCCGGCATACCGGCCGAAGGGGGTGCGCACCCCGCCGACGAGGTAGGCGGGACGGATGCTGGTGTCGGTGGTCATGGTGTCCATGGTCAGACCATGGTGAGGCCGCCGCTGACGCTGAGCGTCTGCCCGGTGATGAACGCGGCCTCGTCGGAGGCCAGGAAGGCGACCGCGTTGGCCAGGTCCTCGGGGCGGCCGAGGCGGCGCATCGGGATCGCCTTGGTCAGCGCCTCGCGCAGCTTGGGGTTGTCCCCGCCGATGGAGGCGAACAGCGCGGTGTCGGTCGGCCCGGGGCACACCGCGTTGACCCGGATGCCGGCGCGGGCGGTCTCCCGGGCCATGGTCTTGGTGAACGCGATGATGCCGCCCTTCGCGGCGGAGTAGACCGCCTCGCCGGAGGAGCCGACGCGGCCGGCGTCGGAGGAGACGTTGACCACGGCGCCGGAGCCGGCCTCGACCATGTGCGGCACCACGGTGTACGTGGTGTTGAGGACGCCGTAGAGGTTGATCCGCACGATCTTGTCCCAGACCGCGGGGTCGGACTCCAGGAACGGGCCGGCCAGGTCCCAGCCGGCGTTGTTGACGAGGACGTCGACCCGACCATGGGCGGCGATGACCTGCTCGGTCATGGCGCGCACCGAGTCCAGGGAGGCGACGTCGGCGACGACCGGGGTGCCGCCCAGCTCCTCGGCGGTGGCCCCGGCGGTGTCGCCGTCGATGTCGGAGACCACGACGTGGGCGCCCTCGGCCGCCAGCTTGGTGGCGATGCCCTTGCCGATGCCGCGGCCGGCGCCGGTGACGATCGCGATCTTGTTCTCGAGCCTGCCCATGCGGGTGCCTTTCGGTGCGGTGTCGGGGGTCACGGGGCGAACTCCCGGCCCAGCAGGTGCCGGGAGATGACGAGCTTGCTGACCTGCTCGGTGCCGTCGCCGATCTCCAGGCCGATGACGTCGCGCAGCCGCTGCCCGATCGGGCTCTCGGTGGAGTAGGCGACGTGGCCGACGGTGAGCAGGCACCGGTGGATGACCTCGGCGGCGAGCTTGGGCGCCCAGAACTTGGCCATCGCGGCCTCGCTGCTGTGCTCCAGGCCCTCGTCCTTGCGCCACAGCGCCTCGTAGCAGACGTGCCGGGCGCCGAGCATGTGGGTGGCCGCCTCGGCCAGCGGGAACGACACGCCCTGGAAGGAGCCGATCGGCTTGCCGAAGGTCTTCCGGTCGCGGGCCCACTGGAGCGCCTCCTCCAGGGAGGCCTGGGCGGCACCGAGGCAGGCCAGGCCGATGATGGCCCGGGAGTAGTCGAAGCCCTGCATCGTCGAGACGAAGCCGCCGCCCTCCTCGCCGATGAGCGCGTCCCGGCCGACCGGGGTGCCGTCGAAGTGGATCGAGGCGCGGCCGATCGAGCGCCCGCCGAGGTCGTCGAAGCCGGACCGGGTGATCGTGGGGTGGGTCATGTCGACCCAGAAGGCGCTGACCCCACGGGCGCCGGAGCCGCCGGTGCGGGCCAGGACCACGCCCCGGTCGGCGACCGTGCCCAGGGTGATCGAGGTCTTCTCACCGTGCAGGGTCCAGCCGCCGTCGCCGTCCGGGACGGCCTTGAGCTGCAGGTTGGCCGCGTCGGTGCCGTGCCCGGGCTCGGTGATGCAGATGCACGGGATGGTCTCGCCGGAGGCGATGCCGGGCAGCCACGCCTCCTTCTGCTCCGGGCTGGCGTTGCGGACGATGATGTCGCTGACCAGGCCGGTGACGATGATCCCGTAGGAGGCGTTGAAGTCGCACCGCCCGACCTCCTCGGCGGCGATGCCGGCGATGACCGCGGAGGCGCCCTGCCCGCCGTACTCCTCGGGGATCCGCAGCCCGGTCAGGCCCATCCGGGCCAGCTCCCCGGGCAGCTCGGGGCGGAACCGGGCCGCGGCGTCGTCCGCCTGGTAGTGCGGGGCGAGGACCTTCTCGGCGAACCTGCGGATCTCGCGGGCATAGGCCTGCTGGTCCTCGTCGAAGCCGTAGTGCACGAGCGTCTCCTCGTCGTTCAGCCCGTGCGGCTCAGTGCCACTGGACGTACTTGTCGAACTCCGGCGGCCGCTTCTCGGCGAACGCGCGGGCGCCCTCCATGCCCTCCGCGGAGGTGGCGAACGCGTCCAGGGCGGTCATCGCCATGTTGGAGAAGCCGGCCTGGTGGTCGGTGTCGGCGTTGAACGACTGCTTGCAGAACCGGATCGCCGTGGGGGACAGCACCGCGATCTCGGCGGCCCAGGCGCGGGCCTCGTCCATGAGCTGCTCCGGCGGCACGACCTTGTTGACCAGCCCCATCTCCAGGGCCTCGGCGGCGGAGTACTGCCGGCAGAAGAACCAGATCTCCCGGGCCTTCTTCTCGCCGACGACGCGGGCCAGGTATGCCGTGCCGAACCCCGCGTCGAAGGACCCCACCCGCGGCCCGGCCTGGCCGAAGCGCGCGGTCTCGCTGGCGATCGAGACGTCGCACAGCACGTGCAGCACGTGGCCGCCGCCGATGGCCACGCCGTTGACCGCGGCGATGACCGGCTTGGGGATGTCCCGGATGAGCTTCTGCAGGTACCCGATCTCGAACATCCCGGACTCGGAGGGCCCGTAGTCGCCGGTCTCGGCCCGCTGCTTGACGTCGCCGCCGGTGCAGAAGGCCTTGTCGCCGGCGCCGGTGAGGATGACGCTGCGCACCTCGTGGTCCGCCCACGCCAGACGGAACGCCTTGATGAGCTCCTCCACGGTGCGGGCGGTGAAGGCGTTGTACCGGTGAGGACGGTTGATCGTGATCGTCGCGGTCTTGTCCTCGACGGTGTAGATGATGTCCTCGAAGTCCGCCATGGGGAGGTCCCTTCGCTCGCGACTGTTGAGTGAATGCTCATTCAGAATCTGGCACGCAGGCTGTCGGCTGTCAACACGTTCTCTGTGCTTTGTGCTCGGTTGACGGGTGCGCGCCAGCCCGGCTAGCGTCATACGAAATGAATGAGCATTCAGTGGTGCAGCGCGAGGCGCGGCGGGCGGAGCGGATCCAGCGGCGCCGCCGGCAGATCCTCGACGCCGCCGCGCGGCTCATGCAGCGCACCGGCTACCACGCGATGTCGGTGCAGCAGCTGGCCGAGGCGGCCGACGTCAGCGTCGGGCTCATCTACCAGTACTTCGGGGGCAAGCTGGAGCTGCTCGAGGCGGTGATCGTCGACATCCTCCGGGACTTCGAGCAGACCCTGCCCGAGCGGATCCAGGCCGAGGAGTCACCGGAGGAGCAGCTGGCCGGGGCGGTGCGGGCCTACTGCGAGATCATCGACGCCAAGCGCGAGGCGGCGGTCCTGGCCTACCGGGAGAGCGCGACCCTGCCGCCCGCCGGCCTGGCCCGGATCAAGGAGCTGGAGCTGCGCACCGTCCAGCCGATCCGGCAGATCGTCGTCGACGGCCTGGCCCGCGGGTCGTTCCGGGCGATCGACCCCGAGCTGGTCGCGCACACCGTGCTGATGATCGCGCACGGCTGGGCGCTCAAGCACTGGAACGTCGGCGCCCGGATGAGCCTGGACGCCTACGTCCGCCAGGAGACCAGCCTGCTCCTCCACGGCCTCGCCACCTGACCGCGTCACCCCCGCGACCGAACACGCGAAACAGCGCCCTCCACGGGTCACCGGACACGCGAGACGACGCCTCCACAGGCGGACCGGACACGCGAAACGGCGCCTTCTCACGTGGAGATCGTCGGCAGGGCGCCGGCTGGCGTGCTCGGTGGGCGGTGAACTGCGCCGTTTGGCGTGTCCGGTCGGGTCTCGGGACCAACGTTTCGCGTGTTCGGTCGGGTTAGGGGCGGACGCCGGCGGCGGCGAGGACCTGCTCCCAGGTGACCGTGGTCGGGGTGTGCCGGTCCTCGGTCGCCAGGGTGGCGAACGCCTGGGTGCGCTGGGTGCGGCTCAGCTCGTCGCCGATCCGGTCGACGAACAGCACCGCCCGGGGGCGGGCCAGGCCGCCCATCATCTCCCGGACGTTGTCCATGAGGTCGACGGCCACGGCGTCCAGGTCGGCGGTGCGCGCGACCTCCGGCTTCAGCGCCACCGCGGCGACGATGCTGCGGCCCACCGAAGGGTCCTTGCGGACCGCGGCGTCGGCGGCCGCGACGTACGGGTGCTCGGCCAGCACCTCGCGGACCTCCCGGAGCGAGACCAGCTGGCCGAAGATCGGCACCACGTCGTCGGTCCGGCCCAGGAAGGTGACCTCCGCACCCTCACCCTCGCGCACCGCGAGGTCGCCGGTCGCGTAGAGACCCGGGTGGCGGGTCCAGTGCGCCTCGTCGACCGACGCGGCGCCGCCCTCGACACCGACCGACATCCCGGCCCAGGCGCGGCGCAGCACCGCCTCGCCGGCCTGCCCGGGGGGCAGCGGCTGCCCGTCGGGGTCGACGATGTCCAGGCCGCAGTCGGGCAGCGGCACCAGGTCCCCGTCCGTGGGCAGCCCCACGACGCGCACGATGCCGCCGAGCTCCAGCTGCCCCCAGGCGTCGCCGAGCTCGAGCTCGCCGCCGCCCAGCGCCTGGCGCAGCCACTCGCCGAGCTCCTCCTCGACCGGCTCGCCGGCGGTGATGACCCGCCGCAGCGTCGGCATCCGCTCCACCTCGGGCATCGACCGGGCCCAGCCGCGGACGGTCCGGGCGACCGACGGGCTGGTGAGGACCGTCTCCACGCCGTAGCGCTCGACGATCCGCCAGGCCCGCCGGTGGTTGGGCACGTCCAGGGTCCCCTCGTACATCACCGAGGTGTCCCCGCAGGCCAGCGGCCCGTAGATGCCGTGGAACTGGGTCGCCACCCAGGTGATGTCCGCGGCGCACCAGAAGACCCCGCCGGAGGACAGCTGCTGGTGCACCGCCACCGACGCGGCGAGGACCGCGCCCGTGCCGTGCCGGATGAGGATCGGCTCGCCCCGGCGGTTGGCCTGCGGCATGGTGCACACCGGGTGGTCGGGGGGCACCGCGACCGGCTCGTCGTCCGGGGTCACCGCGCCGGGCCGGGCGGCTGCGACGAGGTCGTGGTACCACCGGTCGCCCTCGTACCACGGCACGTCCATCCCGGTCCGCCGCACCACGACGGTGTGCTCGACACCGGGGGTCGCACTCAGCGCCTCGTCCGCGCGGGCCTTGAGCGGCAGGACGGTGCCGTGCCGCCAGGCGCCGTCCTGGGTGAACAGCACCTTGAGCTCCATCCCGGCCAGCCGGTCGGCCAGGGCCTCGGCCGGCAGCGGCGCCGGCAGGATCGTGTAGACCGCCCCGATCCGGGCGCAGGCGAGCATCGCCACGACGGTCTCGGGCAGCCACCCCAGGTGCAGCCCGACCCGGTCACCGGGTCCCAGCCCGAGCGAGCGCAGCCCCCGGGTCAGCGCCAGCACCTGCTCGTGCAGCTCCCGGTAGGTGAACGACCGCCGGTCGCCCGGCTCGCCCTCCCAGTGCAGCGCCACCCGGTCGCCCCGCCCGGGCAGCTGCCGGTCGACGCAGTTCACCGAGAGGTTGAGCGCGCCGCCGACGAACCAGTGCCCGCCGCGGGGGCCGGGTCGCCAGAGCTCCTCGTATGCCGTGTCGAAGGTGATCTGGCCGGCCACCTTCTCCCAGGCCGGGTCGGGCGCGCCCAGCGGCGGCAGGGACGGCTCAGACATGGCTCAGGGTCCTGCCGGCCGCCTTCGCCGCCCGGCCCAGGCTGGCGGCCACGGCGCGGTTCCGGTCGTCCTCGGCGTCGTCGACGGCGGCGGACAGCGCGGCGACGGCGACCCCGCGCCCGTCGATGACCGGGACGGCGACCTCGGCGCTGAGCGTCGGGTCGGAGGGGGCGACGGCGAGCCACGGTGCGGCGGCCCACTCCTCGCGCTGGCGGGTCGCCTGCTCGCGGTCGTCGGGGTCGGCCTTGTCGAGGGCCCACTGCCAGTTGACCTCGTCGGCGCGGGCCGCGAGGAGCCGACCGCCGGCGGTGAGCAGCGCCGGGTGCACCCGGTGCGTGTCGCGGTACGGGCTCCCCCCGGGCCCGTCGACCCGGTCGACGTAGACGACCTCACCGTGCACCAGCGTCATGACGTAGAGCGTGGTGCCCAGCTCGTCGCGCAGCGGCGACAGGTAGGGTGCGAGCGCCCCGAGCAGCGGCAGCCGGGACAGGTAGTGCCCGGAGAGCCGGGTCAGCTCGGGTCCGAGGCCGTAGCGGGAGGACTGGGGGTCCTGGACCGCCAGGTCGGCCAGCACCAGGGAGCGCAGCAGCCGGTGGACCGTGGGCAGGGACATGCCGGACCGCTCGGCCAGGTCGCTGAGCTGCTGGTATGCCGGGCCCTCGCCCAGGAGCTCCAGCAGCCGGACCGCGTTGCGCACCGTGCCGAGCCCGCCCCGACCCTCCGACTCGGCGCCGACCGCGTTCACCATCTGGCCCTCACTTCCTCTGACGGGCGCTCATTATCCACTATCCGTGGATTTGCAGGACACGATGGGATAACAGTTCCGATGGTAGTCCTTGCCTTCCAGATAGTGGAAAGCTACTGTCACTCTCGGTACCAGTCGACGCGGACGAACGAGCTCGGAGGTCTCCCAGTGCTCACCAGGGCCTACCAGCACTCCCTCAGGGGGTCGCACCTGCCGGCGGGTCGGCCGGTGCTCGAGGTCGACCACGTCTCCCTCCGGTTCGGTGGTGTCAAGGCCCTCACCGACGTGACGTTCACGGTCACCGAGGGCCACGTCCACGCGGTCATCGGCCCCAACGGCGCCGGCAAGTCCTCCCTGCTGAACTGCATCAGCGGTCTGTACCACCCGCAGGAGGGGGAGATCCGGCTGCACACGGCCGACCCGCCCGGGCCCGACGGCTCCCCCGGGCAGGAGCGGGTGCACCGGCTGACCAGCCTGCCGCCGTACAAGATCGCCCGGCTCGGCGTGGCCCGCAGCTTCCAGAACATCGAGCTGTTCGCCCACATGACGGTCCTGGAGAACCTCATGCTGGGCCGCCACATCCACATGCGCCACAGCGTGTGGCGCTCGATGCTGTGGCTGGGCCCGGCCCGCCGCCAGGAGATCCGGCACCGGCACCTCGTCGAGGAGGTCATCGACCTGCTCGAGCTGCAGGCGTTCCGGCACAAGCCGGTCGGGTCCCTGGCCTACGGCATCCAGAAGCGCGTCGAGCTCGGCCGGGCGCTGTGCCTGCAGCCGGCGCTGCTGCTCCTCGACGAGCCGATGGCGGGCATGAACGCCGAGGAGAAGGAGGACATGGCCCGCTACATCCTCGACGTGCACGAGCTCGCCGGGGTGTCGGTCGTCCTCATCGAGCACGACATGAACGTCGTCATGGACATCTCCAACCGGGTCAGCGTCCTCGACTTCGGCCGGCTCATCGCCGACGGCACCCCCGACGAGGTCAAGGCCGACCCCGCGGTCGTCGAGGCCTACCTGGGCGCCGAGGAGGAGGACGCCGAGGTGCGCGAGGCGCTGCGGACGCTCGAGCAGCTCGGCACCCACGACGAGGCGGAGGGCAACCGTGGCTGACACCACCGTCCGGGACCGCAGCGCCACCGGGGTGGACGACACCCCCTCGGCGCAGTCCACCTTCCCGCGACTGCTCCGGGGCCTGGCGCGGCAGCGGCCCGACGACGTGGCGATGCAGGAGAAGCGCTACGGCATCTGGCAGCCGCTCACCTGGAGCGCCTACCTGGCCCGGGTGCGCGACTTCGCCCACGGGCTGGCCTCGCTGGGGGTCCAGCGCGGCGAGATCATCGCAGTGCTGGGCGACAACCGGCCGGAGTGGCTCATCGCCGAGCTCGCCGCGCAGAGCATCGGCGCCGCGGTGGTCGGCATCTACCCGACCTCGATCGGTGAGGAGCTGCGCCACATCCTCACCACCTCCCGCGCGCGGGTGGTCGTCGCGGAGGACCAGGAGCAGGTCGACAAGCTGCTGCGGCTGCGCGACGAGTGGGACCGGCAGGCGGGGGAGGAGCCGCTGCTGGTGGAGCGGGTCGTCTTCTACGACCCGCACGGGCTGGAGCAGTATGACGACCCCTGGCTGCTGGACTTCACCGACCTCGAGGCGCGGGGCCGGGAGTGGGGCGAGGGCCACCCGGGCTGGTTCGACGAGCAGGTCGACCGCACCACGCCCGACGACATCGCGGTCATCTGCACCACGTCCGGGACGACGTCGAAGCCCAAGCTCGGCGAGCTGTCCCACGCCAACCTGCTCTCGATGGCCGACCACCTCACCCAGGTGGACCCGATCGGGCCGAAGGACCGCTACGTCTCCTTCCTGCCGTTCGCCTGGATCGGCGAGCAGATGCTCGCGGTCGCGTGCGGCCTGTCCCGCGGGCTGACGATCTCCTTCCCGGAGGACTCGGCGACCCAGAAGACGGACCTGCGCGAGATCGGCCCGGACGTCATGTTCTCCCCGCCCCGGATCTGGGAGTCGATGCTCTCCGAGGTCCAGGTGCGCATCGACGAGGCCGGCTGGCTCAAGCGCCGCCTCTTCGGCTGGGGCTACGACATCGGCGACAAGGTCGCCTCGCTGCGGGTCACCGGCCGGAAGCCCGGGCCGTGGCTGCGGTTCCTGCACCTGGTCGCCGACCAGGTGGCCACCCGGCCGGTGCGCGACCAGCTGGGCCTGGCCCGGATCAAGCGCTGCTACACCGGGGGCGCCCCCCTGGGCCCGGACGTGTTCCGCTTCTTCCACGCCATCGGGGTCAACCTCAAGCAGATCTACGGCCAGACCGAGATCTGCGGGATCGCCGTCGTCCACCGCGACGACGACATCGCCTTCCACACGGTCGGCACGCCGATCCCGGGCACCGAGCTGCGGATCAGCGACGACGGCGAGATCCTGCTGCGGTCCGCGTCGGTGTTCCGCGGCTACCACCGCAACCCCGAGGCCACCCGCGAGGCGGTCGACCCGGACGGCTGGCTGCACACCGGCGACGCCGGCTACCTCGACGAGGGCACCGGCCACCTGGTCGTCATCGACCGGCAGAAGGACGTCCTCACCGCGCCCGACGGCACCCGTTACTCCAGCGCGTTCATCGAGAACAAGCTGAAGTTCTCGCCCTACGTCGAGGAGGCGGTCACCTTCGCCCCGGAGGTCATCGGGCAGGGGATGACCGCGATGATCACCATCGACCCGGCGACGGTCGGCTCCTGGGCCGAGCACGAGCGCCTCGGCTACACGACCTACACCGACCTGGCGGGCAAGCCGGAGGTGTACGACCTCCTCGCCGAGGAGATCACCCGGGCCAACGAGGACCTGCCGGAGACCATCCGCGTCCAGCGGTTCGTGCTGCTGCACAAGCAGCTCGACCCCGACGACGACGAGATCACCCGCACCCGCAAGGTGCGCCGGAACGTCATCGCCGAGCGCTACGCCGACATCATCGCGGCGCTGCGCGCGGGCCGGGAGGACGTGACGATCACCAGCCGGATCACCTACCAGGACGGCACGACCGTGGACCGGGAGCTGACGCTGAAGATCTTCGACCTGACCACCTACGAGATCCCGAAGGACCGGGGTCGCCGGCCCGTCTGGAGCGGTCGCCGATGAGCACCTTCCTGAACCTGCTGGTCTACGGGCTGGCCGACGGCGCGATCCTGGCGCTGGCCGCCCTGGGCTTCGTGCTCATCTACAAGGCCACCGGCGTCATCAACTTCGCCCAGGGCGAGTTCCTCCTCGTCGGGGCGTACATGTTCTACACGGCGTTCGTCGTGCTGCGGCTGCCGATGGTGCTCGCCGTGGTCTTCGGGGTCGTCGTCGCCACGCTCATCGGGATCGTCATCGAGCGGCTGATCCTGCGGCCCATGGTCGGGGAGAGCCCGATCAGCATCATCATGGTGACCATCGGGCTGTCGATGCTGCTCCGGGCGCTGGTGCAGATGTTCTACGGCACCTCCCCCATGTCGCAGCCGCCGCTGCTGCCGCGGACCTCGATCTCCTTCGCCGGGGCGACGATCCCGCTGAACCGGCTGCTCGTCGTCCTCATCGCGGCGGTCGTGCTGACCCTGTTCACCCAGTTCTTCCGCCGCAGCCGGCACGGCATCGCGATGCGCGCCGTCGCCGACGACCAGCAGGCCGCGATGACCATGGGCATCTCGGTGCGCCGGATCTTCGCGATGGCCTGGGCGCTCGCGGCGGTCAGCGCGCTCATCGCCGGTGTGCTGCTGGGCGACATCTCCGCGGTCGACCAGAACCTCGCCTCGTTCGGGCTCCTGGTCTTCCCCGTGGTCATCCTCGGCGGTCTGGACTCGGTCCCCGGCACCATCGTCGGTGGCCTGGTCATGGGGCTGCTCAGCCAGTTCGTCTCGGGGTACCTGGACCCGGGGCTGGCGACCGTCATCCCGTACATCGTGCTGGTGCTGATCCTCCTGGTCCGCCCCTACGGCATCTTCGGCGAGACCCGGATCGAGAGGGTGTGACATGGCTGCCACCGCGACCGGTATCCACCACCGCAGCTACGCCTCCGAGCTGAGGCTGCGGGCCACCCGGGCCGAGTACGTCCGGCTGGCCCTGCTGGCGGTGCTCCTCGTCGTCGTCCCGTTCGTCATGGACAACTACTGGCTGTCCATCATCAACACGATCTTCATCGCGGTCATCGGCGCCGTCGGCCTCAACATCCTCGTCGGCTACACCGGGCAGATCTCCCTGGGCCAGGGCGGCTTCCTGGCGGTGGGGGCCTACGCCTCGGTCATCCTCAGCGACCGGATCGGCCTGCCGACCCCGCTGTCGATCGCCCTCGCGGTCGCCCTGACCGCGGTGGTCGGCACCTTCTTCGGGCTGCCGGGCCTGCGCCTCAAGGGCCTCTACCTGGCGATCGCCACGCTGGCCAGCCAGCAGATCATCGAGTTCTTCATCCGGCGCGACTACGGCGGTTTCCTCACCGAGGGCCGCGGCTACATCAACGTCGACCGGCTGGAGGTCGGCCCGTTCAAGATCGGCGCCCGGTCGGTGTTCGAGTTCCAGTGGTACTGGATCCTCGCGGTGATCGCGGTGCTCGCCGTCATCTGCGCCCGCAACCTGTTCCGCACCGGCCTGGGCCGCTCGTTCATGGCGGTGCGCGACCAGGACATCGCGGCGGAGGCGATCGGGGTCAACCTCACCCGGGCCAAGCTCACCGCGTTCGCGGTGTCCTCCTCCTTCGTCGGCCTCGCCGGGGCGCTCACCGCCCACTACAGCGAGGTGGTGACCTGGGAGAAGTTCACCCTCGAGGTCTCGATCCTCTACCTGGCGATGATCATCGTCGGCGGGCTGGGCAGCGTCGCCGGAGCCGTCTACGGGGCGGTGTTCATGACCCTGCTGCCGGTGCTGATCCGCAACGTGGCCAACGCGGCGAGCGGCTCGGTGCCGTTCCTGGCCGACCAGCTGCCGGCGATCCAGAACGCCGTCTTCGGCGCGATCATCATCGCCTTCCTCATCTTCGAGCCCCGCGGCCTGGACCGGATCTGGCAGCGGATGAAGGACTACTTCCGAGTCTGGCCCTTCCGGTACTGACCCCACCCCTGCACAAGGTTCCCACCCCAATGAAGGAGACAGAATGACCCGCTTCTCACGTTCCGGCCTGGTGGCCGGGGCCGCGGCCCTCACGCTGGTGCTGTCGGCCTGCGGCGGCAACGGAGACGGCGACGGCGGCGGCGCGGCCGAGGGAGGCGAGCCGATCCCGATCGGCATCATCGCCGACCTCACCGGCGCGACCGGCGACGTCGGCAAGCCCTACAACGAGGGCATGCTCGCCTACATCGACTACGTCAACGGCCAGGGCGGCATCAACGGCCGGCAGATCGACGCCAAGAGCAACGACTACGCCTACGAGGTCCCCCGCGCGGAGGAGCTGTACAACCAGTACGTCAACGACGGTGTCGTGGCCATCCAGGGCTGGGGCACCGGTGACACCGAGGCGCTGAGCCAGAGCGTGGCCAACGACGAGCTGCCGTTCATGTCCGCCTCGTATGCCGAGCCGCTCACCAACCCGGAGGACGCGCCGTACAACTTCGTCGTGGCGTCGACCTACTCCGACCAGATGCGGGTCGCGCTGAACTGGATCAACGAGGACTCCGGCGGCAACGCCGAGGTCGCGGTGTTCCACCACGACAGCCCGTTCGGCCAGGCGCCGGTGGCCGACGGTGAGGCCTGGATCTCGGAGAAGGGCTACGACCTCGGCTACCAGGCCTACGCCATGCCGGGCGGCCAGGCGAACTACGTCGGCCTGCTGTCCCAGGCCCAGTCGCAGGGCGCGAAGTACATCGTCATCCAGAACGTCGCCCCGCCGGCCGCGCAGGTCGCCAAGGACATCGAGGCCCAGGGCCTGGACATGACGATCGTCTGCCTCAACTGGTGCGCCAACGAGCTGATGATCTCGCTGGCCGGTGAGGAGGCCGCGGAGGGCCACGTGCTCGTGCAGCCGATCGCGCCGATGACCACGAACCAGCCGGGCCACGACAAGATCCGCGAGTACCTCGAGGAGAAGGGCATCGACGAGAGCTCCATCGGCGTCTCGTGGGTGGCCGGCTGGGCCACGATGGACGTGATGGCGCAGGGCATCGCCGCCGCGCTGGAGAACGGCGACGAGCTGACCGGCCCCGCGATCAAGGAGGCCCTGGAGACCATGGGCGCCATCGACGTCGGCGGCCTCATCGGCGGCGGCTCGGTCGAGTTCTCCACCGACTCGCACCGTGGCTCGACCAACACCGGTATCTACCGGGCCGAGGGCGGCCAGATGGTCGAGATCGAGGCGAGCGTCGCGCCATGAGCCAGGGCACGGCCACGGTCACCCCGGGGGCGGCGTCCGCCGCCGCCCCCGGGGGCCCCCTCCTCGCGCTGAACAACGTCGAGGTGATCTACGAGGACGTCATCCTCGTGCTCCGCGGGCTGTCCCTGGCGGTGCCGGAGGGCAAGATCGTGGCCCTGCTCGGCTCCAACGGGGCGGGCAAGTCGACGACGCTCAAGGCGGTGTCGGGACTGCTGCCCAGCGAGCACGGTGAGGTGACCGACGGCTCGATCACCTTCGCCGGCCGGAACATCACGCACCTGGACGCCGCCGAGCGGGTCAAGCTCGGGATGAGCCTGTGCATGGAGGGCCGGCACGTCTTCGAGCACCTCACCGTCGCCGAGAACCTCGTCGCCGGCGCCTACACGCACCGGGACACCGGGGACGACCTGGAGGAGGTCTACGCCTTCTTCCCCAAGCTCGCCGACATGCGCAACCGGATCGCCGGGTACCTGTCCGGTGGCGAGCAGCAGATGCTCGCCATCGGCCGGGCGCTGATGGCGCGGCCCAAGCTGCTCATGCTCGACGAGCCGTCCCTGGGCCTGGCGCCCCTGCTGGTGCAGGAGATCTTCGGCTACATCAAGCGGCTCAACGAGGAGCGCGGCCTCACCGTGCTCGTCGTGGAGCAGAACGCCCGGCGCGCCCTCGAGGTCGCCGACCACGGCTACATCATGGAGCAGGGCCGGATCGTGCTCGAGGGTCCGGCGGCCGAGCTCCGGGAGAACCCCGACGTCAAGGAGTTCTACCTGGGCCTGGGCGAGGAGGGTGGCCGGAAGAGCTACCGGGACGTCAAGCACTACAAGCGCCGCAAGCGCTGGTTGTGACGCAGGGGGACCCATGTCGATCGAAGCCGCGCTGGCCGAGCACGTCCGGCGCCAGGACCTGGACACCGCCGTCGAGGTCCTCATGGACCGCTCCGGGCGGGTGCCGGGCCTCGCGGCCCGGCTGGAGGAGGCCGGGCTGTCCCCGGACTCGATCCGCACCGTCGCCGACCTGAGCCGGCTGCCGGTGCTCGGCAAGGACCGGGTCCTGGAGCTGCAGGCGGCGAACCCGCCGTTCGGCGGGATGCTCGCCGAGGGCGCGCCGGTGGTGCGGGTGTTCCAGTCGCCGGGCCCGCTGTACGAGCCGCAGCTGGCCGGGGAGGACACCTGGCGCTGGGGCCAGGCGCTGCGCTCCCTGGGCGTCGGCCCCGACGACACCGTCCTCAACTGCTTCGGGTACCACCTGTCCCCGGCCGGGGCGATGATGGACGAGGGGGCCCGCGCCGTGGGCGCCCGCGTGCTGCCCGGCGGCATCGGCAACCAGGACCTCCAGGTGAGGGCCATCGCCGACCTCGGCGTCACGGCATACACCGGCCTGCCGTCCTATCTCCATGCCCTGGTGGAGCGGTATGACGCGGCCGGGCTCCCGCGGGAGCGCTGGCTGCTCACCCGGGCCCTGGTGACCGCCGAGCCGCTGCCGGACTCGCTCCGGGAGCTGCTCACCCGGCGGGTGCCGGACGTGCGGATGGCCTACGGCACCGGGGAGACCGGGCTGCTCGCCTACGAGACCGGCGACGGGGCGGGGCTGGTGCTCGCCGACGGGGTGCTGGTCCAGGTGTGCGACCCGGTGACCGGCGAGCCGGTCACCGACGAGACCGAGGGTGAGGTCGTCGTCACCGTGCTGCGGCCGGACTACCCGCTGGTCCGGTTCGGCACCGGCGACCTGTCCGGCTGGGTCCTCGGGCCGGACGGCACCCCCCGGCTGCGGGGCGTGCTCGGCCGGGTCGGGCAGGCGGTCAAGGTGCGGGGCATGTTCCTGCACCCGGCCCAGGTGACCCAGGCGCTGGCCGGCGTGCCCGGCCTCGCGGGCTACCGGTTCGTCATCGGCCGGGAGAACCACGTCGACACGCTGCGCTGCGAGGTGGTGCCCGAGCCCGGCGTCGACCACGACGCGCTGACCAGCCAGGTCGCCACCCGGGTGCGGGAGGGCCTGCGGTTCCGCGCCGACGTGGTGGTCGTGCCCGAGCTCACCCCGGGCGCCGGCCCGGTCGTCGACACCCGCGACTGGAGCTGAGGGCTGCGCAGGGTCGGACCGGGCGGGTCGGCGCCGGGGGCGGGTCGACGGCCCCCACCCGACCAGCCGGGCTCTCGACCGAGGGCGGAATAGGAACGGGCCGTCCCCCGTTGACGCCCACCGTGCCGGCCCGCTTCATCCCCCGGGCCTCACCCTCTGCCGCTACGAGCGGCCACTCGCCGAGAGGCGGCTGACGGGTCGGCGCAGACGTCGGGCAGCCGCCCGCGGGTCCTCCGCGGGCGGCTGTCTGCGTGTCAGGCCGAGTAGGTCCCGACGATGCGGTTCTGCTCGAGGATGTTCCCGGCGTACCTGAGCAGGAAGTCCTCCCGCGACGGTGCCCCGTCGACGTGCGTGTTCAGCGCGTACACCCAGAAGTAGTAGTGGTGCGTGCCGTGCCCCGCCGGGGGCCGCGGGCCGTACCAGCCCGGCTGCCCGGCGTCCGTGGGGCCCTCGCGGAACCCGTGACCGGGCCCGACGCGGGTGACGTCGGCCGGGATGCCGTAGACCGTCCAGTGGGTGAACCCGCGCGGCCGGGGTGCGTCGGGGTCGTGGCAGATCACGGCCAGCTCGGCGGTGCCCTCGGGCACGCCGGTGATGTCCAGCGTGGGGGTCTCGTTGTCGTGGTAGGCGGTGAACCGGTCGGGGATCCGCCCCTCCGGCTCGAAGTCGGGGCTGGTGATGCGCAGGTCCTTGATCGCCATGCCCCAATTCTGGGCGCGATCGCCCGGTCCCGCCCGGTGAGACCGGATGACGGGTCGCGTGTGGCCCGGGCGACTTGCCCGCGGTGGGGGTCGGCTGCGCACACTGGCCGGACACCCGCACCCGAGCAGGCGGAGGTCCCACCCTTTGCTCCACGGGTTGATCTCGATCGTCACCAGTGCCGCCCTCACCCTCCCGACCGTGCCGTTCGGCGCCGACGCGGTCCGGGGCCCGACCTGGGCCGCGCCCGAGGCGGACCCCCGTGCCGAGCTGACCCGCACCGGGCCGGTCACGCCGGGGACGGCGGAGGCGGCCGCGGCCGACGAGCCGTCCTACTACGCCGACGGCTGCCACCTCCCGGGCCCCGAGACGGTCCCCGCCGACGGCTGCGTCTACGGGGACCCGGAGGGGGACACGGACGTCTGGGTCCTGGGCGACTCGAAGGTCGGCCAGTGGTTCCCCGCGCTGGACGAGATCGCCCGGCGCGAGGGGTGGCGGCTGACGGTGCACACGAAGAGCGCCTGCCCGTACGCGCCCTCCCTGCCGCTGCCGGCCGAACCGACCACGAACGACCTCCGGTGCCGCGAGCACAACCAGCGCCTCGAGGGGCTGGTCCGGCAGGCCCGGCCCGACGTCGTGGTCACCGCGTCCGGAAGCCGGGGGCGGGCGGTGACCGAGGCGTACGTCCGCACCTGGCGCGATCTGCGGGCGCACGGCACCCGGCAGGTCGTCGCCCTGTCGGACACCCCCGACCCGGGCCGTGACCTCCCCGGGTGCGTCGAGCAGGCCGCCGGCGGCGACTACGTCGAGGCGTGCGCCTACGAGCCCGGCGCCTCGGCCTCGCCGACGCTGGAGTCGGCCGCCCTGCAGGTGGACGGCGCCGGGTTCGTGCCGGTGGCGGACTGGGTCTGCCCGCCGAGCCGGCTCTCCCCGAGGTGCCCGCCGGTCGTGGGCCGTGCCCTGGTGTACCGCAGCGGCAGTCACCTGACGAGCACGTATGCCGCGACGCTCACCGACGCCCTCCACGCGCGGCTGCACCGCGCGGGCGTCGCCGCGACCCCGCCGTAGGACGACGAAGCCCGATCCCGCCGCAGGTGGTGACACGGGGACCCTGCCGCCCCCATGATGGGGGCCAGCGGGAGAGGGGGTTCGGATGCGAGGTCACGACCGAGGGCCGCCGCCGGCGCTGGTGGCCGGCCTGGTGCTGGCGCTGTCGGTGCTCGGCTCGCCGGCCGCAGGGCAGCAGCAGCCGGACGACCCGCCCGGGGCACGGGCCATCAAGGGCCCGACGTGGGGGACGCCCGACCCCACCCCGGAGGCCGCATTCACCCGGTCCGGCCCGGTCCACCCGGACACGGTCGCCGAGGCCCACACCGACCAGCCCCGCTACTACCGCGAGGGCTGCCACGTCGAGCACGCCGGGCTGGTGCCGATCGGCTGCGTCTACGGCGACCCGCAGGGCAGCATCGACGTCGCGGTCGTGGGCGACTCCAAGGTCGGCCAGTGGTTCCCCGCGCTGGAGACCATCGCCCAGCGCGAGGGCTGGCGGCTGACGATCTACACCAAGTCGTCGTGCTCGTACGTGCCGACCCGCACCCACATCCCCGCCTACCCCGCCTGCGACACCTACAACGACAACCTCCAGGCGCGGCTGCGCGCCAACCCGCCGGACTACCTCGTCACCAGCGGGCAGTTCCGCTGGGACCCGGGCGCCTACGTCGAGGAGTGGACCGACCTGCGCCGCCGGGGCGTGCAGCGGATCGTGGCCCTCTGGGACTCGCCCGCCCCCAGCCAGGCGGTGCCCGAGTGCGTGGAGCCGCTGGTCCCCGGCGGTGACTACCTCGCCCGGTGCTCGTGGACCTTCGGCCTCGGCACCGGCAGCCACAGCCTCAAGGCGGCCGCGCAGCAGGTGAGCGGGGCGTCATACGTGGACATGGCCGACTGGATCTGCCCGCCGTCCACGCGCAGCGACTGCCCGCCGGTCATCGGCGGGGCCATGGTCTACGGCAAGGGCACCCACGTCACCGACACCTACATCGCCTCGCTCACCGACGCGCTGCACCAGCGGCTGTCGCGGGTCGGGGTGGCGACCCACCCGCCGGACGCCGAGCGGGTGCTCCGGGTGGGTGGCCGGGACCGGTACCACACCGCGGCGCTGCTCGCGGAGGGGTATGCCGTGGGCAGCCCGGTCCTCATCACCACCGGGGCGAGCTGGCCGGACGCCGTGTCCGCCGCGGCGCGGGCCGGCTCGGTCGGGGCCCCGGTGCTGCTCACCCAGCCCACCCAGCTGCCGACCGCGACCCGGGACGCGCTGACCCGGCTGCGGCCGTCGAGCATCACCGTGGTCGGCGGCAGCACCGCGGTGAGCGAGGGGGTCCTCGCCGCGCTCCGCGGCTACACCACCGGCCCGGTGACCCGCGTGGCCGGGTCGGACCGCTACGCGACCTCCGCGGCGGTGGCTCGGCTGAGCGGCACCGACGTGCCGGTGGTCTACGTCGCGACCGGGTCCAACTTCCCCGACGCGCTGGCCGCGGCCGCCCGGGCGGGGGCCGAGGACGCCCCGGTGCTGCTGACCCGCACCGACTCCCTGCCCACCGACGTGGCGGCCGCGCTCGCCGAGCTGCGTCCCCGGGCGGTGACCGTGGTCGGGCAGGAGGACGTCGTGGGCGCGGCGGTGGCCGACCGGATCCGGTCGATCACCGGCGCCCCACTGACCCGGCTCGCCGGTGACGACCGCTACGCCACCGCGGCCGCGGTGGCACAACGCTTCCCGGCGAACGTCGACCGGGTCTACGTCGCCACCGGCGCCGACTTCCCGGACGCCCTGGCCGCGGCCGCGCGGGCCGGGCACGAGGGGGTGCCGGTGCTGCTGGTGCGCAAGGACTCGGTCCCGGGCACCACGGCGCTCGCGCTGCGTCGGCTGGCGCCGGGCGAGATCGTCACCACCGGGTCCCCGGTCGTCGTGGTCGACGACGTCCGGTGGGCTCTGGAGCGCTACCTGCGCTGAGCCGGCCGGCTACCGGCCCGCCCCGAGCTCCCGGTGGTAATAGAGCTGGTCCTCCTCCTGCCCCGGCTCCCGGCACGCATAGCCGTGCCGCTCGTAGAACCGGCGGGTGTCGTGGTCCTCGCCGTCGACGGGGATCTCGAGCAGCTCGCCACCCCGCTCCCGGACGACCTCCTCGGCGGCCGCGAGCAACCGGGTGCCCAGCTGCCGGTTGCGGTGCCCCGGCACGACGTAGAGCTCGTCGAGCAGGCCGACCGGCCCGTCGTACCAGACGTTCGGCCGCAGCGTGATGAGGGCGAAGCCGACGGCCGGTGCCCCGACGAGCAGGGCGACGGTGGAGTCGCCCGCCAGGAGCCGCTCCAGCCGGGCCGCGAGCACCTCCGGTCCGGGGGTGGGGACGTCGAACTCGCGGTTGAACGCGTCGAGGAGCACCGCGACCGTCCCCGCGTCCCGTGGGGTGGCCCTCCGGACGGCGGGGTCCGCGCCCGGCACCGAGTCCCGGTCCACCCGGCCGACCCTAGCGCGGGACCTCGACGCCGACGACGTGCAGCACGTCCCGGCGGACCAGCTCGAAGCCGAGCCGCTCGGGGATCCGCAGGCTGCCGAGGTTGTCGGGAGAGGTGGTCCAGGACGGCACCCGCCCGCGGGCCAGCACCGCCTGGCACCAGGCCCACGCGCACGCGGTGGCCAGCCCGCGGCCGCGGTGCTCCGGTTCGGTCACGGTGCCGGCGTCCTCGTGCCGCACCCCCTGGAAGAACGTGCAGACGACCGAGGCCAGCCGGCCGCCGACGAAGGCGCCGACGGCGCTGCCGTGCGCGGCCAGACCACCCGGTCCCAGACCACCCGGTCGGGGAACGCCGCGGCGAGGACCGGCGCGAGCTCCGGTGGTGCGGCGAGGAACCCCCGGACCAGCGGCCGCAGCTCCTCCGGGTCGACGGCCTCGGGCTCGCCCAGGAGCAGGTAGTTGCCGCCGGTCTCGGTGAGCAGCACGGACGGCTCCGGCCAGCGGTCGGCCCAGGCCCGGCCGTGACCGGTGGTGAGGACGTGGCCCAGGACGGACTCCGGTCCGGGGGTCTCCCGCTCCAGCCAGCGCGCCACCGCGGCGTGCTCGAGAACGACCTTCCTCATGGCCGTGGGGTCAGGCAGAGGCTCTCGCGAGCGAACGTGCGTGGGTCTGCCGGAGGGCCCGGGGCGCCACGCCGTACCGGGCCACGAACGCCTGGCGCAGGCTCTCCGCGGAGCCGAACCCGCAGCGCCGCGCGATCTGGCCCATCGTCAGGTCGGTGCTCGAGGCCAGCTGGCCGGCCAGCTCCAGGCGGATCCGGCGCACCATGCTCGCCGGCGGGGTGTGCAGGTGCTCCCGGAACAGCCGGTTGAGCTGGCGCGGGCTGACCCCGGCGACCGCGGCGAGCGCGGTCGTGCTGAGGTCTCCGTCGGGGTGGGCGACCACGTGGTCGATGACCCGCTTGACCAGGGCGTGGTCGCTGCGTGGCGTCTCCGTGAAGATGCTCATCTGCGCCTGGTTCCCGGGCCGCTGCAGGTAGGTCACCATGCCCATCGCGACCCAGCGGGCCAGCTCCGCGCCGTGGTCCTCCTCGATGAACGCCAGGGTCAGGTCGAGCGAGGCGGTGACCCCGCCGGAGGTGGCGAACTTGCCGTCGCGCACGTACACCGGGGTGCTGTCCACCCTGACCCGCGGGAACCGGGCGGCCAGGTCCGCGGCGTAGAACCAGTGTGTGGTCGCCGGGCGCCCGTCGAGCAGCCCGGCCGCGGCCAGCACCGTGGTGCCGGTGCACACCGAGGCGACGCGGCGGGCCGTGGCGGCCAGGCGCCGGACGTGGTCGACGACGCCGGGGGTGCTGGCGGCCCGGACGTGCCCGTTGCCGCCGGAGACGATGAGGGTGTCGACCCGTTCGACCTCCGGGAGCGCCCGCTGCACGCCCAGCCGCAGCCCGGAGTCGCAGGTGATGTCGTCCCCGTCGGGGCTGGCCACCTCGACCCGGTAGGCCGGTGTGGCACCCAGGCGGTTGGCCAGTGAGAGGGCGGACGTCACGCTCGCGATGTCCACCAGCTCGGCGTCGTCATAGCCCACGACGAGGGCGGAGAGCTCGGCCACGCCCCCAGCGTAGGCACTCCGCCGATGTCCGGTCGGACAGAAACCCCAGCAGACCGGACACCACCCGGGCGTCCTGGCGCCGGCGCGCGCACGCTGGAAGCCGCGACACGACATACCCGGCGGGGGTATGTGGGACACGAGGAGGCACGCAGATGACCAGCACCCGCTCCACGGCCGACGTGGCCGTGACCTACCCGGCTCCGCGGTCGTCGGCCTACGTCACCGGCTGGGTCCTCGTCGGCATCGCCGCCGGGATGGGCATCACCTACGGCCTGGCCCGGATGCACCGGCTCCCGCTCGTCGAGGGCACCACGGCGATGACGCCGGCGACCTCGATCGGCGTGGCGGTGCTCTGCTACCTGGCCGCGGCCGCCACCGGGGTCCGCTGGGTCTCCTGGGTGGGGGTGTTCGTCTTCCCCGGCCTGGCCTTCGCCGGGCTGCTGGACGTCCTGCCGTGGTACGTCCTCATGGCCCTCGCCGGCCTGCTCCTCCTGCTCGTCGGCGTCCTGGCCGGGCACGGCCGGACCTCGGTGGTCCAGGCGGCGGCGATGGCCGGGTACTTCGGGGTCTCCGTGCTGGCGCTGTTCCTGGCCCCGCGCGCCGGCCTGGTCCTCGCCGGCCTGGCGCTCGCCGCGCACGCGGTGTGGGACCGGTACCACTACCGGCGCGACATCGTGGTCTCCCGGTCGATGGCGGTGTTCTGCATCGGCCTGGACCTGACCGTGGCCCTGGTCTGCCTGGTCGTGGCGATCACTTTCTGACCCCGCGGTGGTCTGTCCCCCCGAGTCCGGAGCACGACCACGACCCGAGGAGGCACCGTGCCACTGACCCGTGTGCAGCACTTCGCGATCTCGCTCGACGGCTTCGCCACCGGTGAGGGACTGAGCCGGGAGGCGCCGTTCGGCAGCGCCGGCAAGCGGCTCCACCAGTGGATGTTCGCGACCCGGTACGGCAGGGCCATGCTCGGCGGGACCGGCGGCACCCAGGGCCTGGACGACTCCCTGCTGCAGCTGTTCCACGTCGGGGTGGGCGCCGAGATCATGGGCGCCGGCAAGTACGGCTACCCCGGCTGGCACCAGGACCCGGACTGGCAGGGTTGGTGGGGACCGAACCCGCCGTTCAACACCCCGGTGTTCGTGCTCACCCACCACGTCCGGCCGCCGCTGGAGATGGAGGGCGGCACCACGTTCCACTTCCTCGACGCCCCGCCGGAGCGGGCCCTGGAGCTGGCCAGGGAGGCCGCGGGCGAGGAGGACGTGCGGATCGGCGGCGGGCCGACCACGGTGCGGGAGTTCGTCGCCGCGGGTCTGGTGGACCACCTGCACGTCGTGCTCGTGCCGGTCGTGCTGGGCCGGGGGGTGCGGCTCTGGGACGGACTGGAGGGCATGGAGCGCGACTTCGACGTCGAGGCGGTGTCCAGCCCCAGCGGCGTCATCCACCTGATCCTCACCCGCAAGGGGCTGTGAGGAAGGGGTGGTGACGTCGGACCGCGGCGCTAGGTTCGGGGCGTGGCCACCACGCGGCTGACCCTCACCCGGGAGCAGGTGCTCGCGCACCGCCGGCGGGTGACCCACCTGGACGAGCGGCTCCCCCCCGGGGCCGGACTCGCTGCGCCGGGCGGCGGTCGCCGGACTGTCGGACAGCATGCCGCGCGCGGCGGTGCTCTCCCTCCACGCCCGGGTCCGGGGCGTGGCCCCCGGCTCCTGGGAGGACCCTGCCCTGGTGCAGCTGTGGGGCCCGCGGTTCAGCGTGTATGCCGTGGCCGCGCCGGACCGTGCTGTGTTCACCGTGGGCCGGAGCACCGCCGGGAGCGACCGGCTCGCGCTCGGGGAGGAGCTGGCCGACCGGCTCGAGGCGGCGCTGCAGGGGGAGCGGGTGCCGATGGCCGAGGCGGCCCGGGCGATCGGGGTCGGCCACCCCAACGCGCTGCGCTACGCCGCGCCGACCGGCCGGCTGCTGGTCCGCTGGGACGGCGCCCGGCAGCCGCACGTGTGGATCGTGCCGCGCCCCGACACCGACCCGGACGAGGCGCGGCTGGAGCTGGTCCGGCGCTACCTGCACGCACTGGGGCCCGGCACGCCGGCGGGGTTCGGCGACTGGGCGGGCGCCCGGCCCGCTCCCGCGCGCACCAGGTTCGAGGCGCTCCGCGACGAGTTGGTCCCGGTGACCACCCCGGTGGGGGAGGCGTGGGTCCTCGCCGCGGACGAGGCGTCCTTCCGCGAGCCCGCCGGCCCGCCGGCCCCGGTGCGGCTGCTGCCGAGCGGTGACACCTTCTTCCTGCTGCAGGGCGAGGACCGGACCCTCCTCGTCCCGGACGCCGACCAGCGCGCCGCCGTGGCGGCCGAGGCGGCCTCGCTCCCGCTGCCGGGCCTGGACCGGGACCTCGTCGTGCACTGGGAGGGGGCCTCCGGCGCGCCGTAGCGTGAGAGCCATGACCGTGCCCCTTGCCGCCGACCTGCTGCTGCTGGCCTACGCCGACGACACCGGCAAGCCGCTGCTGGACAGCACGCGGCTCAACGCCGCCCTGGCCGGGGCGACCGTGCTGGAGCTCACCGTCCTCGGGGTCCTCGACATCGCGGACGCGCGGGGGCCGGTCCGCTCCGGGCGGCTCTACCGGGTGCCCGGACGCGTCGCTCCGGACCCGCTCCTGGAGGAGGTGGCCGACGTCTGCCACAACAAGAAGCCCCAGGACGCGATCAGCAACATCGCCGGGGTGACGTCGTTCAAGGACCGGGCCGGCCGGATCAAGGACGCGCTGCTCCACCGCCTCGCCGCCGAGGGGGTGCTGCGCGAGGAGCGGGGCAAGGTCCTCGGGCTGTTCCCCACCTCGCGCTGGCCGACGGCGGACCCGTCCTACGAGCGGGCGCTCGTCGACCGGATCGGTGCCGTCCTCGTCGGCGGGGCGCAGCCGGACCCCCGCACCGCCGCGCTGATCAGCCTGCTCTCCGCGGTGGACCTCGCCCCCAAGGTCCTCCCCGGCGCGGACAAACGGCTGGTGCGCGCCCGGGCCAAGGAGATCGCCCAGGGCAGCTGGGCCGCCGCCGGGGTGCGCCGCGCCATCGAGTCGGTCACCGCGGCCGTCACCGCCGCGATCGCGGTCCCGACCATCGCGAGCCAGTGACCTCCGCACCGCCCACTCCGCACCACCCCGTCGCCTGGCGACCGGTCCTCGCGGCGGCGGGGGCGGTCGTGCTCGTCCTCACCCTGGCCAGCGCCGGGTACGGCTACCACCGGGACGAGCTCTACTACCGGATGCTCCCGCCGGAGCCCGGCTACGTCGACCAGCCGCCCCTGGTCCCGCTGCTGGCCCGCACCCTGACCGACCTGGTGGCCGACGAGGTGTGGGCGATCCGGCTGCCCGCCACCCTGGCCGCCGGGGGCGCGGTGGTCCTGCTCGCTCTCCTCACCCGGGAGCTGGGCGGAAACCGCAGGGCCCAGGCGATCGGGGCGTGGGCCTACGCCAGCACCTCCTCGGTCCTCATGTTCGGGCACGTCCTGCTGCCGGCCACGCTGGACCTGGCGTTCTGGATGGCGATCCTGTGGGCGGCGACGCGGGCCGCGCTGCGGGACCCGCGGTGGTGGTTGCTCGCCGGCGTCCTCATCGGCCTGGACACCTCCAACCGGTGGCTGGTCGCGGTCCTGGCCGTGGGCATCGCCGCGGGCGTGCTGCTGCTGGGCCCACGGCATACCCTCCGCTCGCCCTGGCTGTGGGCCGGCGTGGGCGCGGCGGCCCTGCTCACCCTGCCCAACCTGGCCTGGCAGGCGGCCAACGACTGGCCGCAGCTGGCGATGGGCGGGGCGCTGGCGGAGAACAACGCCGGTGAGGTCCGGGTCGGGATGTGGATCCTGCTGCTGGTCCTGCTCGGCCCGCCGCTCGTCCCGATCTGGGTGGCCGGGATCCGGCACCTCCTCGTCACCCCCGGGCTGCGGCACGCACGGTTCCTCGTGGTGACCCTGGGGGCGCTGCTCGTCTTCACCTTCGTGGGCGCGACCCAGCCGCACTACTTCATGTCGCCGTTGGCGGCGGCGCTCGCCGCCGGCTGCGTGCCGCTGGGCGAGCGGATGGAGCGACGCGGGCGCGTCTCCCGGGCCCTGGTCGGTTGGATCGCACTCAACGGGCTGGTCAGCGCGGTGATCGCGCTGCCGCTGCTGCCGGAGCCGGTCCTCGGGCGCACCCCGGTGCCCGGCATCAGCCCCCTCGCCGGCGACCAGGTCGGCTGGCCCGCATACGTCGCGACCGTCGCCTCGGCCTACGAGCAGGCGGTGGCCGAGCACGGGGAGCCGGTGGCGATCATCGCCTCCAACTACGGCGAGGCAGGCGCGATCGTGCGGTACGGCGCGGGGCACGGGCTGCCCGAGCCGTTCAGCGGGCACAACCACCTGGCCCGCCTCGGCAGGCTCGCCGACGACGTCGAGACCGTGGTCGTCGTCGGCGGGCAGACGTTGTGGGTGCCCCGGGTGTTCGAGGAGTGCACCCGGGCGGGAGTGCTCGACAACGGCGTGGACGTCGACAACGAGGAGCAGGGGCTGCCGGTGCTGGTGTGCACCGGCCCGCAGGAGCCGTGGCCGCGGCTGTGGCAGCGGTTCACCCACCTGGACTGAGTCAGGACGGGTCGGCGGGGAGCTCCCGGTAGTAGTAGAACGACGGCTCGGTCTGGCCCTGGTCGATGTTGGTGTAGCCGTGCCGCTCGTAGAACCGCCGGGTGTCGTGGTCGGCGGCGTCGACGTTGATCTCCAGCAGCTCCCCGCCGCGCTCGCGGACCACGTCCTCGGCCGCCTCGAGCAGGATGCCGCCCAGGCCCCGGCTGCGGTGCTCCGGGACGACGTAGAGCTCGTCGAGGTAGCCGACGGGTCCGGCGTACCAGACGCTGGGGCGCAGGGTCATCAGCGCGAAGCCCAGCGCCGGCTCACCCACGACGAGCGCCACCGTCGCGTCACCGGCGAGGAGGCGGCGGAGGCGGTCGGCCAGCTCGTCCCGCCCGGGTGAGGGCGAGCCGAACTCCAGCTGGAAGTCGTCGAGCAGGGCCGCGACCGTGGCGGCCTCCTCGGGTCCGACACGGCGGGCTCGGGTCGTGGTCTCCATGGCCCTCGATCCTGGCACGTCGCGGCGGCACCGGTCCGGTCCTTCTGCCTGGCCGGCTCACGGCCGCTGCTCCCGACCGGCCAGGAGCAGGCCGGTGACCACGCCGGCACCACCGAGCACCGTGAGCGGCGTCATCGGCTCGGCCAGGACGACGACGGCGAGGACCGCCGCGGTGAGCGGCTCGAGCAGCGCGGCCAGCGCCCCGGTCGTGGGGGTCGCCCGCCGCAGCGCGGAGAGGTAGAGCCCGTAGGCCACCGCCGTGGGTCCGGTGCCGAGGTAGGCCAGCAGCGCGAGGTCGGTGGGGCCGGGCGTGCCCACGACCGGGCCGGTCAGGGCGGCGACCGGCAGCAGGGCCAGGGCGCCGACGGCGAAGCCCCAGGTGACCGTGGTCGTCGCGGCGACCCGGTCGGCGAGGCCCGGTGACAGCAGGGTCACCGCGGAGAACCCGCTGGCGGAGAGCAGCGCGAGGGCCACCCCGGCGGAGACCGCCCCGCTGGAGCCCGGGGACGCGGACGTGCCCGTCCCGAGGACGACGAGGAGCAGCCCTCCCCCGGCGGCGGCGTGCGCGGTCAGCGTCCGGCCTGAGGGCGGCACCCTGCCGGCGGCGGTGGTCCAGGCGGTGACGAGGACCGGGGCCGAGCCCAGCGTCACCAGGGTCGCCACGCCGACACCGAGGTGGCCGATGGCGGCGAAGTAGCAGGACTGGAAGAGCGCGAGCAGCAGGCCGATGGCCAGCACCCGGGGCCGGTGACGGCGCACGACATACAGGTGGCCGGTGCGGCCGGTGACGACGTGCCAGGCGAGCAGGGCGACGGCGGCGACGGCGAGCCGCCAGAACCCGGTGCCCAGCGCGGAGATGCCGGTGTGCCGTTGCACGAGCGAGCCGGTGAGGCCGCCGGTGCCCCAGAGGACGCCCGCGAGGGCGAGGGGGACCAGCGGCGAGAGCCGGGGCCGGGCAGGGGTGGGCAGGGTCGAGGTGGAGGTCATGTGGAGCTCCTGGGAGTCGGCGGAACGGCGGGGACCGGTCCGGGGACACGCCAGGAGACCCGCCGCTGCGGCGGGGAGAGGTCAGCTGCTCCCGGGTGCCCCGGTCAGCTGACCGGGGGCGGGGTGCTGCTGCGCAGTCGCTTCACAGGGGCAGGTTACGAACGACCTCGCCGGCGCGGCAACGGGATTGGTCGGGGCCGGAGGGGTCGAGGCTAGCGGGACGGCCGGCTACTCCTCGGCGAGGGCGGCGAAGCGCTCGAGCAGGTGCGGCCACTCGGTGAACCTGGCGCGCTTGGCCACGTTGCCCGACGTCCAGCCGCCGTGGGTGAGGGTGACCAGCGTTCCCCCGTCGGACGGCTCGAAGTCGACAGTGAGCTCGGTCGGCGCGTTGGGCGGCAGCGACAGCCAGAAGGACATGGAGAACCGCTCGCCGATCTCCCAGACCGTGACCTCGCCGATCGGGTAGTCCTCCCCGTCGTGGTGGAGGGCCACCACCCCGCCCTCGACCTCCTCGACGTCCGCTCCCTCGTACGTGGACGGGTCGGGGGTGAGCCGGGGGTCCCACCAGTCGCCGAACCGCTCCGTGAAGACCTCGAAGGCGTGGATCGGGTCCGCGTCGACCTGCCGGGTGCAGACGATCGGCTCGGCCGCCGCGCGGGTGCTGAGGTCCACCTCGTTCATGGCCCACCTCCTGCGGATCGCACGCTCCTCAGTCTGCGCCGCCGCGGCGCGCTGCGCCAGAGTCTGCGGTGGGCGATCCGGTGACCTTCCGAACCACCGCCCTAGGAGCCAGGGGAGGGTGCGTCCGGCCAGGAGGCGGTGGCCAGCTCGTCGCGGGCGCCGCCGCGGGTGACGAACGACGTCGAGGGCCGCCCGGTGAGCTGTTCCACCTGGCGCACCACGTCGAGGTACCGCTCCAGCGAGATGCCGGTGCGCACCCCGACGGCGTCGCACAGGTGGACGAGGTCCTCGGTCGGCGCGTTGCCCAGGACGGTGGGGTCGCCGGGGAACCACAGGTCGCCGCCCAGCCCGGCGAAGCTGCCCTCCAGCCAGGTCGCACCGGCGGCCATCGCCAGCAGGGCGTTGGCCGGGGCGAACCCGTTGCGGTTGTGCAGGTGGACCCCGACGTCGAGCCCGGTATGACGTGCGCGCACCTGCGCGATCCCGTCCGCCATCTCCAGGGGTTGCTCCTGGCCGGAGGTGGCCGCGAGGTAGACACCGTCGGCGCCGGCGTCGACCGCGGCGTCGACGACGGCCAGGGTGTCCGGGAAGGGCACCGGGCCGCGGGCCGGGGCGAAGAACGCGGTGGCGACCGCGACGACGAGCCGCACGTCGTGCTCCCGGGCGAGCCTGCCGATCTCGACGAGCTCGTCGAGCAGCTGGGCGGGGGTGCGCCGCTGGTTGCGCAGCGCCACCTCCTCGTCGACCGGCACGACGACCGTCCACTCGTCGAGGCCGCAGGCCACGGCGCGCTGGGCGCCCCGCAGGTTCGGGACCAGGCCGCGGTAGCGGACGCCCTCGGGCCGGGGGACCGCCGCCATGACCGCCTCGGCGTCGGCGAGCTGCGGGAGCACCTTGGGGTGGGCGAACGAGACCGCCTCGATCTCCCGGACGCCGGCGGCGATGAGCCCCTCGACGATGCGCACCTTGTCCTCGGCGCGCCACGGCTCGGGCACGGCCTGCAGCCCGTCGCGCAGGCCGACCTCGACGATCCGGACGGATTCGGGGAGCGCGAGCAGCGTCATACCACGCCCGCCTCACGGAGCGCGGCCACCTGGTCGGGCGTGCGGCCCAGCTCGGCCAGCACCTCCTCGGTGTGGGCGCCGAGCTCCGGGCCGGGCCAGCGGACCTGCCCGCCGGTGCGGCTCAGCCGGGGAAAGACGTTCTGCATCGGCACCTCGCCCAGGACCGGGTGCGGCACGTGCGTGATCGTGCCCCGGGCCCGGAAGTGCGGGTCGCTGAGCATCTCGGCGGCGCGGTAGATCTTGCCGACCGGCACGCCGTGCTCGGTGAGCAGCGTCTCGATCTCCTCGGCGGTGAGCCCGGAGCTCCACTCCGCGACGAGGTCGTCGAGCTCGGCCTGGCGCTCGCCACGGGCGACGTGGGTGGCGTAGCGCTCGTCCTCGGCCAGCTCGGGCCGGCCCATCGCCCGGGCCAGGCGGGCGAAGACGGTGTCCTGGTTGGCGGCGATGAGGATCCACAGGCCGTCCGCGGTGGGGTAGACGTTGCTCGGGGCGATGCCGGGCAGGATCGCTCCGGTGCGCTCACGCTGGTAGCCGGCGATCGCCCACTCGGGCACGAGCGACTCCATGACACCGAGGACCGCCTCGTAGATCGCCGAGTCGACGACCTGGCCGCGGCCGCTGCGCTCCCGCTCGTGCAGGGCGGACAGCACGCCGATGGTGGCGAACATCGCGGCGAGGGTGTCGCCGATGGAGATGCCCATCCGGGACGGCGGCGTGCTGGGGTCGCCGACGACGTAGCGCAGCCCGCCCATGGCCTCCCCGATCGCGCCGTAGCCGGCGCGCGCGGCATACGGGCCGTCCTGCCCGAAGCCGGAGACGCGGGCCATGATCAGCCGGGGGTTGATCTCGCTGAGCTGGTCGTAGCCCAGGCCCCAGCGCTCCATGGTGCCGGGACGGAAGTTCTCCACGACGACGTCCGCACGGCCGATGAGCTCGCGGGCGAGGTCCTGCCCCTCCGGGCTGCGCAGGTTGAGGGTGACCGACTTCTTGTTGCGGCCGACGATCGACCACCACAGCGACTGGCCCTGCGGCCGCTGGCGGCCCCACTGGCGCAGCGGGTCGCCGCGGGTGGGGTCCTCGAGCTTGACCACGTCGGCGCCGAGGTCGCCGAGGAGCTGCCCGCAGAACGGGCCGGCGAGCAGCTGGCCCATCTCCACGACACGCAGGCCGGCCAGGGGTCCGGGCTGGGCGGGGGGCGTGGTGTCGCTCATGGCAATTTCTCCTGCGCGTCGGGCGATCTCGGTGAAAGTTGTATACCAGTTTGCCGCCCAGCGGAATGCTTGCCGGAAAATCCCCGGCTCTTGTATCCAAAACTATTGACGCTCACCGTGCCCCCCTCTAGGTTGACGCCCATGTCGGCTGTGAGTGGACCGCCACCGGTCCCGTGCGGCCACCTCCCCCTCGACCCCTGTTCGAAGGAGTCCTGATGAGCTATCGGCTCGGCGTCGACGTCGGTGGGACCTTCACCGACATCCTGCTGGTCAACGAGGAGACCGGCGAGACCTTCCGCGAGAAGACCGCCTCGACGCCGGACGACCAGTCCGTCGGCGTCCTCCGCGGCATCCAGGCGGTCTGCGCGGCCGCCGGGGTCGACCCCGGCGAGGTCCGGGAGGTGCTGCACGGCACCACCGTCGCCACCAACGCGATCCTGGAGAAGCGTGGGGCGAGGGTCGGCCTGGTCACGACCGAGGGCTACCGCCAGGTCCTGCAGATCGCCCGCTCCTACGTGCCCGGCGGTCTGGCCGGCTGGATCATCTGGCCCAAGCCCGAGCCGCTGGCCGCCCTGGAGGACACCGTCGAGGTGCGGGAGCGGGTCGGCGCCGACGGCAGCGTCGTCACCGAGCTCGACGAGGACGACGTCCGGGCCAAGCTGCGCCGCCTCAAGGGCCGCGGCATCGAGGCGCTGAGCATCAGCCTCATCAACTCCTACGCCAACAACAAGCACGAGCTGCGGATCGCCGAGATCGCCGCGGAGGAGCTCGAGGGCATCCCGGTGTCCTGCTCCTCGCTGGTCCTGCCGGAGCTGCGCGAGTACGAGCGGACCCTGACCACGGTCGCCAACGCCTACGTCCAGGGGCAGGTGGCCAGGTACGTGGGCAACCTGGAGAACCAGCTCCACCAGTCCGGCATGGACGCCCACCTGTCCATCCTGCGCAGCGACGGCGGTCTCGTCTCGGCCAAGGTCGCCTCGGACAACCCGGTCTCGATGCTGCTGTCCGGGCCGGCCGGTGGCGTCACCGGGGCCGTCTGGGTCGCCGGGCAGGCCGGGTTCAAGGACCTGCTCACCCTCGACATGGGTGGCACCTCCACGGACGTGGCGCTGGTGCAGGACCTCACCCCGCGGATCGGCCGGGAGACCACGGTCGGCGACCTCACGGTCCGGGCCACCTCGGTCGACGTCCGCACCGTGGGCGCCGGTGGCGGATCGATCGCCCACGTCCCGCCGCTCACCCAGGCCCTGCGGGTCGGCCCGCAGTCGGCCGGCGCCCGACCCGGCCCTGCGGCATACGGGCTGGGCGGGACCGAGCCCACGGTCACCGACGCCAACCTTGTCCTCGGCTACCTGCCGACCAGCCTCGCCGGTGGCGAGGTCTCGCTGGACCGCGAGGCGGCGCGTGAGGCGGTGCAGAAGATCGCCGACGCCACGGGGCTGCCCTCGGTCGAGGCGGCGGCCGAGGGGATCTACGACATCGTCAACGAGAACATGTTCGGCGCCCTCAAGCTGGTTTCCACCCAGCAGGGCTTCGACCCGCGCGACTTCGCGCTCGTCGCGTTCGGCGGGGCCGGTCCGCTCCACGCCAACGCCCTCGGCGTCCTCACCGGCGCCTGGCCGGTCATCATCCCGCCGTCGCCCGGCGTGCTCTGTGCCCTTGGCGACGCCACGACGACGCTGCGCGACGAGTCGGTGCGCACCCTGGTGCGGCGGTTCTCCGAGATCGACGACGAGACGCTGCGGACCGTGCTGCAGGAGCTGGCCGAGACCGCCAAGGTGTCGCTGCTCGAGGCGGGCCTGTCCGAGGACGAGCTCACCTACAGCTACCAGGCCGACCTGCGCTACCACGGCCAGGGCTTCGAGATCCCCGTCGAGATCGACATCGACAGGTTCGACGGCGAGCACGGGCTGGACTCGCTGCGCGCCGCGTTCGACGCCGAGCACGAGCGGCTGTTCTCGTTCCTGCTCTCCAACGAGCACGAGGTCGTCACCGTGCGGGCCACGGTCACCGGCCCGCGCCCCGAGGTGCAGGTCAACGTCCTCGACGAGGGCGGCACCGACCCCTCGGCCGCCCGCACCGGCGACCAGGAGATCTGGTTCGAGGGAGCGCACCACACCGCGGGTGTCTACGACCGGCTGCAGCTGCGGGCCGGCAACGTGGTCCCCGGGCCGGCCATCGTCACCGAGATGGACTCCACCACCCTCGTGCTCCCGGGGCACGCTGCGACCGTGCACCCCAGCGGCACCCTGCTCATCCGTCCCGTCGACTCCCAGGAGTGAGCCGTGGCCAACCTCGTTCAGACCAGCACCGAGCCGTTCCGCAAGGTCGACGTCGACGTCGTCACCCTGGACCTCATCGAGAACGGGCTGCGCAGCGCCCGCTACGAGATGGACGAGGTGCTGTTCCGCACGGCCCTGTCCCCGGGCATCCGCGAGCAGCACGACGAGTTCCCGCTCATCGGCGACCCCGAGGGGAAGATGGTCGTCGGCCAGTTCGGCCTGTCGATCCCCGACTTCCTGGAGAACTTCGAGGGCGACATCGAGGAGGGTGACGTCCTCCTCACCTCCGACCCCTACTCCTGCGGTGCCGCGATCAGCCACGCCAATGACTGGCTCGTCGTCATGCCGATCTACTTCGAGGGCCGGATCGTCGGGTGGGCCTCACAGTTCGGGCACATGTCCGACGTCGGCGGCAAGACGCCGGCCTCGATGCCCACCGACGCACGGACCATCTTCGAGGAGGGCGTCGTCATCCCGCCCTTCAAGCTCTACAAGAAGGGCGTGCTCGACGAGGACGCGCTGCGGATCATCCTCAACCAGGTCCGCAAGCCCGACTGGAACCGCGCCGACCTCAACGGCATCGTCGCCGCCTGCCGCACCGCCGCCCGGCGCGTGCAGCAGATGTGCGAGCGGTTCGGCGTCGACACCTACACCTCGGCGCTGGACGCGCTGCTCGACCGCAACTACCGGGCGATGAAGGCGCTCCTCGAGGCGGTGTTCGAGGAGGGCAAGCCGGTCAGCTTCACCGACTACATCGACGACGACGGGCGCGGCAACGGCCCGTTCGAGCTGAGGATGACCATCACCCGGACCGGGGAGAAGGTCCTCATCGACCTGACCGGCAGCTCCGGACAGGCCGAGGGCCCGGTCAACTACTACATCAACGAGAACCTCATCCGGATGTTCTTCGGGATCTACATGATCACCGTGGCCGACCCCCAGATCCTGTGGAACGACGGGTTCTACCCGCTGGTCGACGTCAAGATCCCCGAGGACTCCTTCTGGAAGCCGAAGTACCCGCAGGCGCTCAACGGCCGCAACCACGGCATCGGCCGGCTGTTCGACCTGTTCGGCGGTCTTCTCGGTCAGTGCAACCCGGACCTCATGAACGCCGCCGGGTTCTCCTCCTCACCGCACTTCATGTACTCCGGCTACTACCGGGACGGTGCCCGCAAGGGGGAGTGGTTCCAGCTCTACTCGATCGGCTTCGGCGGCATCCCCGGCCGGCCGGTCGGCGACGGCCCGGACGGTCACTCGCTGTGGCCCTCGTTCATGAACATCCCCAGCGAGTACCTCGAGTCCTACTACCCGCTGCGGGTCGAGCGTTGGGAGACGGTGCCGGACAGCGGCGGCCCGGGGCTGCACCGCGGCGGCAACGGCGTGGACGTGGCCTTCCGGTTCCTGGAGCCGGGCACCATCGCCATCCACGACGACCGGTGGCTCACCTACCCGTGGGGCGTCCTCGGCGGCGAGCCGGGCGCCCGCGGCCGGAAGTGGCTCGAGCGGGCGGACGGCACCGTCGAGGTGCTGCCCAGCAAGGTCCACGACGTCGAGGTCCAGCCGGGTGACCTGCTCCACTTCGTCACCTGGGGCGGTGGCGGCTGGCGCGACCCGCTGGAGCGCGACCCCGCCCTCGTCGGCCTGGAGGTCCTCCGTGGCCTGGTGACCGTCGAGGGTGCCCGACGCTACGGCGTCGTGTGCGACGAGGAGGGCAACGTCGACGAGGCGGCCACCGCCGCGCTGCGGGAGGAGATCCGCGCCCGGCGGACCGGTGACCTGCCCATCGTCAACAAGGGTCCGGACCTGGAGACCATCATGGCGAACGCCCTGGAGGAGACCGGGCTCCCGGTTCCCACCCCGATCAGCCGGCGGTGACCTGTGTCCCCTCACCTTCCCCCCGCCGGCTTCGCCGGCCGGCTGCGCCCGGGCAGCCGGCCGGCGGTCCTCGCGATCGACATGATGGCGGCGTACTACACCGAGGGGAGCCCGTTTTGCCTGCCGTCGCGTGACTCGCTCGACGGGGCGGCGCGGGTGCTGGCCGCGGCCCGCGAGGCCGGGGTCCCGGTGCTCCACACCGTCGTCCGGTACAGCGAGGAGGACCTGGACACCCTGGTCTTCCTGCGCAAGGTGCCGGCCCTCCGCGAGCTCGTGCCCGGGGCCCCGTTGGGTGAGCTGATGCCGGAGGTGGCTCCGGCCGAGGGTGAGACCGTCCTCGTCAAGCAGCAGGCCAGCGCGTTCTTCGGCACGGACCTGGCCGAGCGGCTGGCAGCGTTGGGGGTGGACACCGTGGTCATCGCCGGCGTCAGCACGAGCGGCTGCGTCCGGGCGACGGCCGTCGACGCCGTCGCCCACAACCTCGTCCCGATCGTCGTCCGGGGCGCGGTCGGGGACCGGGCCCCGGAGGTGGGGGAGGCCAGCCTGTCGGACCTGCAGACCAAGTACGCCGAGGTCGTCGACCTGGACACCGCACTGGGGTACCTGCGCGGCATACAGGACACCGCGTAGCCGGCCGGCAGCACCACGCAGCGCCCGCTCAGCCCCTCCGGTGCGGCGCGGGGTAGGCGTGCCGCGCCGCCAGGATGTGGGTCCGCATCACCGACTCCGCCCACTCGCCGTCGCCGGCTCGCGCCGCGTCGATGAGCTCGGCGTGGTGGGCCATGCTCCGCTGCAGCGCCTCCGGCGTGTAGCGGTCGAACGTCCGGGCCACCGTCGCCGGCATCACCACCGACTGCAGCGCCATGACCAGGTGCCGGTTCCCGCAGTTCTCGATGAGCACGCCGTGGAACTCGTTGTTGAGCCGGCTCAGCGCGACCGGGTGCCAGTCCTCGGTGGCGACCAGCCGCTCCATCTGGTCGGCCAGCTCCACGAGCCGGTCCAGGTGCTCCAGCTTCATGTGGGCCACGGCGAGCCGGGTCGCATAGGGCTCGAACCGCGCGCGCAGGTCCAGCAGGGCGCGGGCGTCCTCGTCGGTGAGCTCGACGACCTGGGCTCCGCGGTTGCGGGAGAGGCGGACCACGCCCTCGGCCGCGAGCCGGTTGAGCGCCTGGCGCACCGGGGTGCGGCTCACGCCGGTGAGCTCGGCGAGGTAGGTCTCCCGGAGCCGCCCGCCCGGCGGTGCCTCGCCGTGGAGCAGCAGGTCGAGGATCTTGTTGTATGCGATCTCGGCCGACTCGCCCCAGGAGGCGGCGGTCGCCGAGTGCGGGGCTGCCACGCCGTCGCCGTCGTCTCGCCTTGTCACCTCGTTGGCTCCTCCCCACGACGTGGACAGGTCGCTGACCTGGGCCCTTCGACGGATTGTATACGGATTGGCTCTGTTTGATCGATGGTTCCGGCGAGTGGCATCGCATCCGGTGGGGGATCTGGGGACGCGGTCACGGGTAGGTCCCCGGCGTCCCTGATATCCGGCCGCCTGTGTGCAGCGAAATGTGACCTGGACACGCGTACAAACAGCGGCTCAGGTCACGTTTCGGTGTCCCGCCGACACAAGCGTGTCCAGCCCACGTTTCGCTGCACAGGTGGCCGCGTCTGCCGCAGCGTCATGCAGAAGGGGCGGAATCGAGCGCCCTCTGCAGGACGCTCGGTGAGGGTGTCCGTCAGGGCTCGGTCGGACGGGCGGAGGGGGCCTCGATCTTGCTGACCACCTCGACCCGGGGGTACTCCGGGCGCCACATCTGGCGGTAGATGTCCTGGATCGGGTCCCGGAGCTCCCGGGTGGCGACGCCCTCGGCCTGGGCCTGCTGGGCGACGCGCACGGCGACCGCGGCCGACACCGCCCGGAGCTGGCGCATCGACGGCAGCAGCGGCGAGCCGGGCCGTGCCGCGCTGGTGAGCTCGGCGACCGCCTCCGCGGCGGCGGCGATCATGCCGTCGGTGACCCGCGTGGCCCGGACCGCGACGGTCCCCAGCCCGATGCCGGGGAAGACGAGGGCGTTGTTGGCCTGCGCGATCTCGTAGGTGGTGCCCCCGTAGGGGACCGACCCGAACGGGGAACCCGTCGCGATGAGCGCCCGCCCCTCGGTCCACGCCAGCAGGTCGGCCGGGTGCGCCTCGGTCTTGGAGGTCGGGTTGGACAGCGGCATGATCACCGGGCGGTCGCAGTGCGCGGCCATCTCCCGGACGACGCGCTCGGTGAACGCGCCCGGCTGCGCCGAGGTGCCGACGAGGATCGTCGGGCGGACGTTGTGGACCACGTCGGCCAGGCCGTACCGGCCGTGCTCCTCCAGCTCCCAGCCGCGGAGCTCGCTCTCGGGCCGGGAGTAGCGCTGCTGGAACGGGCGCATCGGCCCGCCGCTGTGCACCAGCCCCCGGCTGCCCAGGCCCCAGAACCGGCTGGCCGCCTCCTCGGGCGTCAGCCCCTCCTTGACCATGATGTCGCGCATCAGGTCGGCGACGCCGATGCCCGCGGTGCCGGCGCCGTGGATCACGATCCGCTGCTGGCTCAGCGTCTCGCCCTTGGCCTTGACCGCCGCCAGCGCGGCCGCGGCGACGACGGCCGCCGTGCCCTGGATGTCGTCGTTGAACGTGCAGATCTCGTCGCGGTAGGTCTCCAGGATCCGGTGGGCGTTGTCGGCCCCCAGGTCCTCCCAGTGCAGCAGGGCGTGGGGGTAGCGCCGCCGCACCGCGTCGACGAACCGGGCGACGAACTCGTCATACTGCTCCCCGCGCACCCGGGGCCGGCGCAGGCCGAGGTAGGACGGGTCGTTGAGCAGCGCGTGGTTGTCCGTCCCCACGTCGAGGACGATCGGCACCCCGCGCAGGGGGTGGATCCCGGCGGCGGTGGTGTAGACCGCGAGCTTGCCGATCGCGATGCGGATACCGCCGACGCCCTGGTCACCGATGCCGAGGATGCCCTCGGAGTCGGTCACCACGACGAGGTCGACGTCGTCGGCGGTCTGCCCGTGGTTGGCCAGGGCCTCGTCGATGCCGTCCGGCTCGTCGATGCTCAGGTAGACCCCGCGGGGGCGGTCGAACGTCGAGCTGAACTTCTGGATCGCCTCCCCGACCGTGGGCGTGTAGATGATCGGGAGCATCTCGTCCAGGTGCTCGGCGACCAGCCGGTAGAAGAGGATCTCGTTGAGGTCCTGGAGCTGGTTGAGGTAGACGTACTTGCTCAGGTCGTCCGGCTGGCTGCGGAACTGCCGGTAGACCCGCTTGAGCTGCTCGTCCATGGTGTTGTACGCCGGCGGCAGCAGCCCGGTCAGCCCCAGGGCGCGTCGCTGCTCCAGGGTGTAGCCCGGGCCGAAGTTGAGCATGGGGCGGGCGAGCACCTGGTGACCCCGGACCGCGATCTGGACGGACTCGGTGCCGTCGGGGTCGGTGCGGAACTGGAACTGACGCATGACAAGACGTTAGTCAGGCGACGGAGCGACCTGAAGGGCAGGCCGCCGGAACGAGGCAGCGCGACTTGCCCGTCCGTCAAGAAGCCCGGTTGTTGCGCGGCGCGGGGCGACCCGGGGCCCGCCTGGGAGACTGGTGACCCTGTCGCGCACCACGCCGGAACGGATGAAAGGGATGCACGTGACCAGCAGGCTGACCCTGGGCTACAAGGCCTCCGCCGAGCAGTTCGGCCCCCGCGACCTCGTCGAGTACGCGGTCCGCGCCGAGGAGCTCGGCTTCGACTCGGTGACCGTGAGCGACCACTTCCTGCCGTGGCGCGAGAACGGCGGGCACGCCCCGTTCTCCCTCGCCTGGATGGCGGCGGTCGGCGAGCGCACGAACCGCGTCCGCATCGGCACGAGCGTCCTGACCCCGACGTTCCGCTACAACCCGGCCGTGGTCGCCCAGGCGTTCGCGACGCTCTCCCTGCTCACCGAGGGCCGCGCCTTCCTCGGCGTCGGCACCGGCGAGGCCCTCAACGAGACCGCCGTGTCCGGGCGGGAGTGGCCGGAGTTCAAGGAGCGGTTCGCCCGGCTCCGCGAGGCGGTCCAGCTCATGCGGCAGCTGTGGACCGACACCCACGTCACCTTCGAGGGCGAGTACTACCGCACCGTCGACGCCTCGATCTTCGACCGCCCCGAGTCGCCCGTGCCCGTCTACGTCGCCGCCGCCGGGCCGGTCGTCGCCCGGTACGCCGGTCGCTCGGCCGAGGGCTTCATCTGCACCAGCGGCAAGGGGCGGGAGCTGTATGCCGACAAGCTCCTGCCCGCGGTGGAGGAGGGGCTGGAGAAGGCCGGCCGGCCCGGTGACGACATCGACCGGATGCTCGAGGTGAAGATCTCCTACGACCGCGACCCCGACCGGGCCCTCGAGAACTGCCGGTTCTGGGCGCCGCTGTCGCTGACCCCGGAGCAGAAGCACAGCATCGACAGCCCCGCCGAGATGGAGCGGCTGGCCGACGAGCTGCCGATCGAGCAGGTCGCCCAGCGCTGGATTGTCGCCTCCGACCCCGACACCGCGGTCGCCAGGCTCAAGGAGTACGTCGACCTCGGCTTCAACCACCTGGTCTTCCATGGCCCCGGCCACGACCAGGAGCGCTTCCTCACCCAGTTCGCCGAGGACGTCGTCCCCCGCCTCCGCGACCTCTGACAGCGACACCCCGGTTGAGGAGGCCCGCCGGTCGTTGCCGGCTCCGGTCGGTCGACGCCACCGCGGACCTGCCCGACCCGCCGGTCGACGCCACCGCGGACCTGCCCGACCCTGCTCGCCCCGCCGGTCGACGCCCCGCGGGCCTGCTCGAGCCCCACCCGGCCCCGCTCGACACCGACCGACCGCTCCCAACGTGCCGGGCGCAGCATTGCTGCCGTCTGCTTGTTGCGCTTTGACCGCTGGGGCGTGCGAGGCGTCACAGAGTGGGTCGACCAGCTTGAGGCCGACCGATCCGCGGGTCGTCTCGAGCCGCGCCTGACCTCGCTCGACCCGCTCCTCACGTGCCGAGCGCAGCAATGCTGCGTTTGGTTGTTGCGTTTCGACGGCTGGAGCCGTCCTGGTGCAGCAAGGAAACAAGCGCTCGACGCGCGCGGGGGCCTGCTCGACCGCGCCACCGAGCTCCCTGCTGGCGGACGTGGAGCACGTCTGGAAGCCACGTCGGTCCGCGCGTCTCCGACGGGTGAGGTTGGGATGACGTCGGCGTCTGCCGCACGTGCCGAGTGCAGCAAATGCTGCGATTGCTTGCTGCGTCTCGACGGCTGGAGCGGTCCAAGCGCAGCAAGGAAACGGTCGGGACGCCGGTGGGTCGGGGCGTGACCTATCGATAAGCCGGTGGTCGGGGGCAACCTGTTGATAAGCCGGTGGTCGGGGGGCCTGTCGGTGGGCAGAACGTGTCTGTCGACCGGCTCGCCCCGTGCCGGGCCGCCGGGACGGGGGTGCCACGTCGGGGGAGGCTCCGGCCCTGGGGGTGGCGTCGGGGGAGAGCTTCGGCCTGGGGGTGGCGTCGGGGGAGAGCTACGGCCCCGGGAGTGGCGTCCGGGGAGAGTTCGGCTCCCGGGAGTGACGGCTGTTGCCAGGCTAAAACGTTTTAGGTAGCGTGCCCGGGGCCGAGGGACTGAGATCACAGGAGGCAACGACTGATGACCAGGACTCGAGTGCGCACCACCCTCGCAACGGCCTCGGGAGCGGCGCTGCTGCTCACGCTGCTGGGGCCGGTGGGCGTCACCCAGGCCGCCGCCCCCGACTGCGACGACCCGACGATCGTCGGCCACCGCGGCTCCGGCGGCACCAGTCCGGAGAACACCATCGCCAGCGTCCGCGACGCCCGGCGCTCCGGGGCGGAGATCACCGAGGTCGACGTCCAGCTCACCGCCGACGGTGTGCCGTTCATCTTCCACGACGCGACCGGCGGGCGGACGAGCGACGTCGAGGAGGTCTTCCCCGACCGGGCCGGCGACCCGATCACCTCGTTCACCTGGGCCGAGCTGCAGCAGCTCGACGCGGGGGAGTACTTCGCCAAGCGCTACGACGGCGAGCCCGTGCCGCACCTCAACGACGTCGCCCGCGCCGTCGCCGGGTCGCCGCTGACGGTCAACATCGAGATCAAGTCGCCCGAGGACTCCCCGGGCGTGGAGGCCGCCCTCGCCGAGGCGCTGCAGACCGACCCGTTCTGGAAGCGGCTGGTCGAGCGCGACCAGGTCGTCGTCAGCTCCTTCGACGAGACGTCGCTGACCACGTTCCACGAGCTGATGCCCGAGCTTCCGGTGCTGCAGATCGCCACCGAGGTCCCGGACGACGACGCGACGCTGGAGCGCTGGGCCGGCTTCGCCGACGGGCTCGTGACCAACTACCGGTTCCTCGACCCCGCCGACGTCGACCGGGTGAGGTCCTTCGGACTGGACCTGGCGCTCTACACGCTCAACTCCCCCGAGGCGGTCCTGGAGGCCGCGGACCTGTGCGTCGACCAGGTCATCACCGACTTCCCGACCCAGATGGTGCGCCTGCTCGAGGGCCGCGACCCCTTCCCGCAGGCCAACGGGATCGAGGTCAACCACGTGCTCGGCGACGCCCCGGGTGACGACCTCACCCCGGAGAACGGCGAGTACGTCGAGCTGATCAACACCTCCGACCGCGCCATCGACGTCAGCGGCTACATCCTCCAGGACGCGGTGATCAACCGCCTCGTCGTCGGCGACGGCTACGTCCTGGCGCCGGGCGCGACGCTGCGCGTCTACACCGGCCCGGGCACCAACACCGAGGACCGCTACTACAACGACCTCGGTCGCGCCGTGCTGAACAACGACGGTGACTCGATCGCGGTGTACACCCCGCAGCTGCGCCTGCTGGACCTGTACGCCTACTGAGGGAAGGAGCCCGGCAGCGGTGACGGTGGCCCTGGTGGTCCTGGCGGTGGCGTTCGCCGTGGTCAACGGCGCCAACACCGGCTCGACCCTGCTGGCCACCTCGCTCACGCTGACCTCGATCGGCCACCCCGTCGGCCTGGTCCTCCTGGCCGCCGGGGTGGTCGCCGGGCCGCTGCTCGTCGGCACCGGCGTCGCGACGACGTTCGTCGAGCAGCTCTCGGCCCCCGGCGCGGCGGGCGCCGACGTGGCGGTCATCGTCACCGTCGCGGTGACCCTCGTGGTGGTCTTCGGGCTGACCCGCCTGGGCATCCCGACCGGGCTCACCCTGGCCTTCGTCGGCGCCCTCGCCGGGTATGCCGTGGCCTCCGGCGCCGACGCGCCCTGGGCCTCGGTGCTCAAGGTGCTGGCGATGATGGCGCTGGCGCCGCTGGTCGGCGGGCTCATCGCGTTCGTGGTCGTCGGGTTCGTCGCCCGCCACGTGCGCACCCGGCACGCCGGCCGCTCGCTGGGCCGGATGCACCTGTGGACGTTCCCGCTGCTGGCACTCGGTTACGGCGCCAGCGACGGGCAGAAGATGCTCGCCGTCGCCGCGGTCGCCACGGCCGCCACCCCGCCGGCCGGGCGGGTCCGCGCCGACGTGCCCGTCCTCATCGGCCTCGGCGTCCTGTTCGCGCTGGGGTCGGCCGCCGGGTTCCGCCGGATGGCCCGCCGCGTGGGCCGCGGGGTCCTCCCGGTCCGGCCCCTGTATGCCGTCACCGCCGAGCTCGCCACGTCCGCCGCACTGCTCGGGTCGTCGGCGGTCGGCGCGCCGGTCGGGGTCGCCCAGACGATCACCGGCTCCCTCGTCGGCGCCGGCGGCAGCCAGGGCTGGGGCCGGGTCCGCTGGGACCAGGTCGGCACGATCGTCATCGCGTGGGTGGTGACGCTGCCGCTCGCGTTCGCGCTGGCGGCCGGCACCGGGATCGTGGTGGGGAGGATGGCCTGATGGGTTTCTTCCGGTCCCTGGGGCGGGCGCTGACCCGCCGCCCCGACGCCGAGCTGGTCGGCGCGCTGCGGGAGCAGGTCGCGGTCACGGTCGAGGGCGTCGACCTCACCCTGGCGCTGGTCAACGGCGAGGTGCCGATCGCGGACGCCCGCCAGCGGATGCGCGAGATCGAGCACCGCGGCGACGAGTGCCGGCACACCACGGTCAACCGGCTGTCCAGCGCCTTCGCCAACCCGATCGACCGCGAGGACCTGTTCCGGCTGTCCCGGTCGATCGACGACGTGCTCGACAACCTGCACGACTTCGTCCGCGAGCTCGACCTGTTCGCGGTGCAGCCGCACCCGCTGCTGGCGGGGCTGCTCACCGCGATCCGCGAGGCGCTGGACGACCTGGACGTGGCGATCTCGACGATCGCCGAGGACCCGCTGCGGATCCGCCGGGCGTCCCTGGCGGTCCGCAAGAACGAGGTCCGGCGCCGCTACCAAGAGGCGGTCGCCGAGACCCTGTCCGGCCCCGTCACCCCGGAGACGCTGAAGCTGCGCGAGCTGCTCCGGCGCCTCGACGTGGTCGGGCTCCGGTTGGGGGAGGCCGCGGACGCGCTGGCCGACGGAGCGATGAAGAGGAGTCACTGAATGGTCCGACCGGACGTGTCACTGCCCAGCCGCCCGATCCGACGGGGGGCCGTGCTGCGCGAGGGGAGGGTGCAGCCCTACTACGGGCTGGAGCTGGGCATGGTCGAGCCGCACCTGGTGCGCTCCGACCTGTGGTCCGGGCCGCGCTCGAGCAGTCCGCGGAGCCTGGCGCACCTGGCCCACCTCACCGACGTGCAGCTGCTCGACACCCAGTCGCCGTCCCGGCTCGAGGCGGTGCACGCCCTGGGCCGCCGCCCGGAGACCCGGCTCATGCTCCCGCTGATGCGCCCCCAGGAGCTGCTCGCCGCGCACGCCACCGACGCGCTGCTGCGCCGGATCGACGCGGTCACCGGCTCGCCGCGGACCGGCGCACCGGTCCAGCTGCTGCTCACCACCGGCGACAACATCGACAACATGCAGCACAACGAGCTGGTCGCCTTCATGAACCTCGTCGAGGGCGGCATCGTCGACCTCGACTCCGGCGGTCCCACCTACGAGGGGCCGCAGGACGGCCGGTGGGAGTGGGCCTGGGCTCCCGAGCAGCCGGACAACCCGTGGGGCCGCGACCACGGCTTCCCCCACGTGCCCGGCCTGCTCGACGCGGCGCTGCGGCCCCTCGCCGCCGCCGGCACCCAGCTGCCCTGGCTCAGCTGCTTCGGCAACCACGACGGGCTGGTCCAGGGCCGGGTCCCCGCGACGCCCGAGCTGGTCGAGATCACCCTGGGGCACCGCAAGGTCGCCCGGGTGCGCGCCGAGGACGCCGCCCGGTTCACCGACGACCCGCACCCGGCCTACGCCGACCGCACCTGGACCGTGACCCCGGACCCCGAGCGCCGGCTCATCTCCAGGGCGGAGTACGTCGCCGCGCACTTCGAGCGGGGCCGTCCCCTCGGCCACGGGTTCACCGAGCAGAACCTGCGCGACGGCACGGCCTACTACGCGCACGACGGGCTGGACGGCATCCGGGTCGTCATGCTGGACACGACCAACCCGGCCGGGATCTTCGAGGGGAGCATCGACGAGGCCCAGTTCGCCTGGCTGGAGCAGCAGCTCGCCGACGCGGCGGCGCAGGACCGGCTGGTCGTCGTCGCCTCGCACCACCCGCGCGCGTCGATGACCAACGACCGGGTCAGCGGGTGCGGCGTCGAGGGGGAGGGCCCCCGGGTGCTCGGCGACGAGGTGGACCGGCTGCTGCTGCGCCACCCGCACGTCATCGCCTGGGTCTCCGGGCACATCCACCGCAACCGGGTGACGCCGCGGGTGGGGCCGGACGGCGGCGGCTACTGGGAGATCAGCACCGCCTCGGTCATGGACTGGCCGACCCAGTGCCGCCTGGTGGAGCTGCTCGACCACGGCAACGGCACGCTGTCGCTGCTGCTGACGATGGTCGACCACGACGGCCCGGTGGTGCCCGAGGGCATCGACACCGTCGACGAGCTGGCCGCCTGGCACCGCGAGCTGGCGGCGAACGACCCGTTCGGGGTGGGCGGTTTCAACGCGCAGGGTGAGCGCCGGGACCGCAACGTCGAGCTGCTGCTGCGCGATCCCCGCGGCTGATGCCCCCGGATGACGTGCCGGTCGCCTCAGCCGTGCGGCGCCGGTCCGGTCGAGCCGCGCACGACGAGCTCCACCGGCTCCAGGTGGTGGCCGAGGGAGCTGCCCGGGCGGAGCCGCTCGCCGATGGCCCGGCCCAGCGCGAACCGGTCCAGCCGCAGCGTGGTCATCGGCGGGTCGAGCAGCGGGGAGGTCAGCAGGTCGTCGTGGCCGACCACGGACACGTCGGCGCCGACGCGCACGCCGGCGTCCCGGCACGCCCGGTAGACCGCGTGCGCGGTGTAGTCGGAGTTGGTGATGATGGCGGTCGGCGGGTGCCGGTCCTGCAGGAGCCGGGCGGTCACGTCATACGCGGCGTCGAAGTCCAGCGGCGTCTCGACCGGGTGGGGGTCCACGCCCAGCTCGGCGCAGCGCCGCAGGAACCGCTCCAGCCGGTCGTGGTCGGCCATCACCCCGGCGGGGGCGGAGTAGAAGGTGAGCCGGCGGTGGCCGAGCTCGACGAGGTGCTCGACGGCCTGGTCGACCGCGGAGACGTTGTCGGGGCTGACCCGCACGACGTCGGGGTCGCGGGGGACCGCGTTGACGACCACGGTCGGCTTGCCCGGCGCGAGCTGCTGCCACAGCGCCACCGCGTCACCGGAGCCGACCGGGGCGATGGCCAGGGCGTCGACCCGCTGCTCGACCAGGTGCAGCACGTGCTCGCGCTCACGCTCGGCGGAGTATGCCGAGTCGACGGCGAAGACGGTGGCGCGGTGCTCGGACGCGGCCTCCTGGGCGCCCCGGAGCACCTCGAGGAAGTAGGGGTTGCGCATGTTGCGGACCATCAGCCCGTAGGTCCCGGTGAGCCCGGTGCGCAGGGCCCGGGCCAGCGGGTCGGCGCGGTAGCCCAGGCGGCGGGCCACCTCGAGGATCCGGGCACGGGTCGCCGGGGCCACGCCCTCGCGCCCGTTGAGCGCGAAGCTGGCCAGCGCGGTGGACACGCCGGCCTCCCGCGCGACGTCGCGGATGCTGACCCGGCCGGCCATCGGCACCACCCTCCCGGTCCCAGGAACGTCGGCTCCTGTTCACCGCGCGTACACCCTCCTGGGTGTTGACGACCTTAATCGATTTAGTTAGCGTCAGCCAGAGTCCGCGCCGCGGGGGCGCGACGAAGCAGGGGCGTGGGAGGCCGGATGTCTGATGTGGAGCTCCGGGGTGTGACGAAGGTCTTCCCCGACGGGCACGGCGGCCAGACCGAGGTGCTCAAGGGCGTCGACATCGTGGCGCCGTCGGGACAGTTCGTCGTCCTCCTCGGCCCGTCCGGGTGCGGCAAGTCGACCTCGCTGCGGATCATCGCCGGGCTGGAGTCCGCGACCAGCGGCGACGTGCTCATCGGCGGCGAGCGGGTCAACGACGTGCCGGCCGCGAAGCGGAAGATCGCGATGGTCTTCCAGAACTACGCGCTCTACCCGCACCTCACCGTCCTGGAGAACATCGTCTTCGGGCTGCGGGTGCGCAAGGTGCCCAAGCGGGAGCGGCTGGAGAAGGCCCACCGCGCCGCCGAGACCGTCGGGCTCACCGACTACCTGCAGCGCAAGCCCGCCCAGCTCTCCGGCGGGCAGCGGCAGCGCGCCGCCCTGGCCCGGGCGCTCGTGTCCGACGCGCGGGTCGTGCTCATGGACGAGCCGCTGTCCAACCTCGACGCCAAGCTGCGCCAGCAGATGCGCATCGAGCTGCGCGCCCTGCAGCAGGAGCTCGGGCTCACCGTCATCTACGTCACCCACGACCAGGTCGAGGCGATGACCATGGCCGACCACGTCGTGGTCATGCGCAAGGGCGAGGTCGCCCAGGCCGCGGCGCCCGTCGACCTCTACACCGACCCGGCCGACACCGAGGTCGCCTCGTTCATCGGCTCGCCGCCGATGAACCTGCTGCCGGCTCGCCCGGTCGACGGCGGCCTCGAGGTGTCCGGTGCGGTCGGGACCTGGCCGGTGCCCTCCGGCGACCGGCCGGTGGTCGTCGGGGTCCGTCCCGAGGCGCTGTCCGTCGACGGCGCTGGCTCGCTGCGCCTGGCCGGCGTGGTCGACAGCACCGAGATCCTTGGCGCCGAGACCCTCGTCACCCTGCACGCCGCCGACGGGCAGTCGCTCGTCGCCCGGCTCCCCGGCATCGTCCGGCTCGACAAGGGGTCGCCGGTGCAGCTCACCACCGACCCGTCCCACCTGCGCTTCTTCGACGCCGAGACCGGTCGTGCCCTGGCCGTGTCGCACGCCTGACCCCACGAGAGAGGTATCCCTCATGCCTGTTCGTCCCCGCTCGCTGACCGGTGCGGCCGCCGTCGCCGGAGCCCTCGTCGTCGTCGCAGGCTGCGGAGGGGGAGGTGACGGCTCCGGCGGCTCCGACGGGCTGACGATGTACTACCCGGTCGCCGTGGGCGGCCCGCTCACCGAGGTCGTCGACAAGCTCGTCGCCGACTGCACCGAGGAGACCGGCACCCAGGTCACCGCGGTCTACTCCGGCAGCTATGCCGACACCATGACCAAGGCGCAGACCGCGGCCCGCTCCGGCCAGGGCCCGGACCTGGCGGTGCTGCTCACCACCGACCTGTACACGCTGATCGACAACGACCTCATCGTCCCGCTGGACACCCTCGACGAGGACCTGTCCTGGACCGAGGAGCAGTTCTTCCCGGCGTTCCTGGCCTCCGGCGAGGCCGAGGGCAAGCTGTGGAGCCTGCCGTTCCAGCGGTCCACGATCGTGCAGTACCACAACAAGGAGGCCTACGAGGCCGCCGGCCTGGACCCGGAGCAGCCGCCGACCACCTGGGAGGAGCTGGAGGAGCACGCCCGGCAGATCCAGGAGCAGGGCGCGGCCGAGTACGGCCTGGAGATCCCGTCCACCCAGTTCGGCAACTGGATGTTCCAGGCGATGGCGATCCAGCAGGGCGTGGAGAACACGCCGGGCACCGACGGGTTCGTCGACTACCTCGACGAACCGGGCTCGGTCGAGGCGCTGACCTGGTGGAAGTCGCTGGCCGACGAGGGCCTCATGCCCAGCGGCACCACGGAGTGGGCCTCGACGCCGGAGGACTTCCTCCAGGGCCGGACCGCGATCATGTGGCACACCACCGGCAACCTCACCAACGTCCGCACCAACGCCTCGTTCGACTTCGGCGTGAGCATGCTGCCGGCCGCCGAGCAGCCCGGCTCGCCGACCGGCGGCGGCAACCTGTACGTGTTCAACCGCGGCGACGAGAACAGCCGCGCCGCGGCATACGAGTTCAGCAAGTGCCTGACCGAGCCGGAGCGGGCCGCGGAGTGGTCCATCGCCTCCGGGTACGTCGCGACCGGTGAGCCGGCCTGGGAGACCGAGGCGATGCAGGAGTATGCCGAGGAGTTCCCCGAGGCGACGGTCGCGCGGGACCAGCTCGAGGTCGCCCAGGGCGAGACCACCTCGCACGAGAACGGCCGGGTCGCCCAGGCCATCAACGACACCATCGCCGCGGTGCTCACCGGCCAGGCCGAGCCGCAGGAGGCCCTGACCCAGCTGCAGGCCAACATCGACCAGATCCTGCAGCCCTACCGGGCCCGATGACCGACGTCCTCGCCGCGCCGACGGGGACGGAGGCCCCGCGCTCGGAGCCTCCGCCCCGGCGGCGGCGCGGCCTCGGCGACCAGGCGTTCGCGTGGGCCCTGCTCACGCCCGCCTTCGTCGTCCTCATCGCGTTCACGCACTACCCGATCGTGCGGTCGGCGATGGCGTCGGCGCAGGAGCGCGGCGGGGAGGTCGGGACCGGGCAGTACGAGCGCCTGGTCAACGACCCGGTGTTCTGGCAGGTGCTGAAGAACAACATCTGGTTCGCCCTCGGCACCGTGCCGACCTCGATGGCGCTGGCCATCCTCATGGCGGTCTGGGTGAACAACAAGCTCAAGGGGCAGGCGTTCCTGCGGCTGGCCTACTTCACCCCGACGATCCTGCCGATGGTCGCGGTCGCCAGCATCTGGCTGTTCTTCTACTCGCCGGGGATCGGCCCGATCGACCAGCTGCTCAGCGCGGTCGGGCTGCCCACCCGCAACTGGCTGGGTGATCCCGACACGGTGCTGCCGGCGCTCATGGTGATGATGATCTGGAAGCAGGCCGGGTTCTTCATGATCTTCTACCTGGCCGGGCTGCAGAACATGTCACCGGAGCTGGAGGAGGCCTCCACGCTCGAGGGCGCCTCGCGGTGGTACCACTTCCGCCGGGTGACGTTCCCGCTGCTCATGCCGACCACGCTGTTCGTCTTCGTGGTGGCGGTGACCGACGCGTTCAAGATCATCGACCACCTGTTCATCATGACCGGCGGTGGCCCGAACAACGCCTCGAACCTGCTCCTCTACTACATCTACGACACCGCGTTCTCGTTCTTCGACCCGTCGTATGCCGGTGCCCTCACCATGGCGCTGGTCGTCATCCTCGGCCTGGCCGCGATCCTGCAGTTCGTCGTCCTGGAGAGGCGGGTGCACTACCGGTGACCACGTTGACGACGGCGCTGCCGGGGGAGCGCAGGGTCCGGGTCGGGCGGCTGCTGGAGACGGTCGGCGCCTGGCTGCTCGGGATCCTGTGGATCGGCCCGCTGCTCTACGCGCTGTGGGCCTCGGTGCACCACCGGGACGCGGCGACGACGTTCGACCTGACCGCGCCGCTGACGTTCGACAACTTCGTCTCGGTGTGGAACGGCGCGCCGTTCGACCGCTACTACCTCAACACGGTCCTGCTGGTGACCGGCATCCTGGCCGGGCAGCTGGTGCTGGGCGTGCTGGCGGCATACGCGTTCGCGCGGTTCCGGTTCGTCGGCAGCAACATCGCCTTCGCGCTGGTGCTGGTCCAGCTGATGATCGCGCCGGACATCCTCATCTCCGAGAACTACAACACGATGGCCCAGCTGCAGCTGGTCGACACCATCCCGGCGATCGGGCTGCCCTACATCGCCAGCGCGTTCGGGATCTTCCTGCTGCGGCAGACGTTCAAGTCGCTGCCGATCGAGCTGGACGAGGCGGCCGAGATCGAGGGCTGCGGGCGGCTCGGCCGGCTGTGGCGGGTCTACGTGCCGCTGGCCCGGCCGACGCTCGTCGCCTACGGGCTGGTGTCGGTCAGCACCCACTGGAACAACTTCCTGTGGCCGCTGGTCATCACCAACAGCGTCAACGCCCGGCCGCTCACCGTGGGCCTGGCGGTCTACAACGGCACCGAGTCCGGCATCGACTGGACCCTGATGTCGGCGGCGACGGTGCTGGTGGTGGCCCCCCTGCTCATCGCGTTCCTCATCTTCCAGCGGCAGTTCGTGCAGAGCTTCATGCGTGCCGGGATCCGCTGACCGGTCCTAGATTGAGGGCCGAACCGTTCCCAGCCACCCGGGAGGCTCATGTGACGATCCTCGTCGGCTACATCCCGTCCCCCGAGGGGGAGGCCGCTCTCGAGCACGGCATTGCCGAGGCGCGGCTCCGCGGGGAGCGGCTGCTCGTGCTGAACACCTCGTCGTCGGAGAAGCTCGTCGACGACCGGCGCCTCTACGACGACCAGGTGCCCGAGCTCGAGCGACGCCTGCAGGCCGCGGGGGTCGACGCCGAGGTCCGGGTCGACGCCACCACCGCCCCGGCGGCCGAGGCGATCCTGGCCCAGGCGGCGGAGGCGGACGTCAGCCTCATCGTCATCGGGCTGCGCCGCCGGACGCCCACCGGCAAGCTCATCTTCGGCAGCACCGCCCAGTCCGTGCTGCTGGGCGCCGACTGCCCGGTCCTTGCCGTCAAGGCCGTCTCCGCCTGACCTGACCTCGCGGATCTCCCCTTTCCCGGCTCCCGCACCCTCCGCTCCCCGCACGCGCCGCTCCCCGGAGGCCCCGGCTTCGAGTCCCAACCGCGCAGGTGAGCGGTTGGGCACGTCATACGGGCGGGAAGGGGGTGCCAGGGCGCTCATGTGCGAATGACGTGCAGCGGCGGAAGCCGGTGACCGGGTGCATGAGCCCGGTACCTGCGTGAGGTCTGTGTCTGTGTGAGGTCGCGTCCGCGCTGGGCCAACGCGTGACCAACCGCGCAGGTGAGCGGTTGGGCACGTCATACGGGCGGGAAGGGGGTGCCAGGGCGCTCATGTGCGGATGACGCGCAGCGGCGGAAGCCGGTGACCGGGTGCGCCAGGCGGTGCCTGCGTGAGATCGGTGTCTGCGCGGGGTCGCGACTGCGCCGGGATGGTGATCACGTGCCGCTCCGCCGTGATCCTTGACACAGTCCGGAACACGGTGTGTGGTATACCACGTGCGGAACACCGAGGTTCCGCTCCGGCGACTGGCCTTCAGCCGCTGCCCCACGGCGAGGTCGATCCAAGGAGGCCTCAATGCGCAGCAGACGATGGATCGCACTGGCGCTCCCAGCCCTGCTCGTCCTGGCGGCGTGCGGCCAGGACGGTGACAGCACCGAGAACGGCGGCGACGGCGGGAGCACCGAAGAGCAGACGCAGGCGGTAGACGTCCCGGCCGACGGTGAGTGGGTCGGGGACCTGTCCGTCTACATCCCGGCCACCCCGGGTGGTGGCTTCGACATCGCGGTGAGAACACTCCAGCCCCACCTGGAGGAGGTACTCGGCGTCAGCGTCATCCCGACCAACATGGAAGGTGCTGGAGGTGCCATCGCCGCCCAGGACATGCTGAGCAAGCCCGCAGACGGCACCAGCATGATGATCGTGTCCCGGAGCATCTCGGCGCTGCCCTACACGGGCTCGCCGGAGATCGACCCGGTCGAGGACTTCAAGGCCCTGGGGGTGACCCACCAGGACGTCTCGGCCCTCAGCGTCCCGGCCGACGCCCCGTACCAGACCGTCGACGAGTTCATCGAGTACGCCCGGGAGCACCCCGGCGAGATCACCATCGGGCACTCGGGTGTGGGTGGTGTCTGGCACGCGGCCGCCCTGATGCTCGCCCGCGAGACGGGTGTCGAGTTCTCCTTCGTCCCGTATGACGGTGGCTCGGCTGTGGGTGCGGCCCTGCTGGCGGGTGAGATCGACGCGATGACGATCGGTGCGCCCGAGTCCCGGCCGTTCATCGAGGGTGGCGAGGCGAAGATGTTGGCCGTCATGGGGGAGGAGCGCTCCAGCCTCTACCCCGACGTGCCCACCCTCAAGGAGCTGGGCATCGACGTCGTCTACGCGGTCTGGCGCGGCTATGTCACCAGCGCCGAGACGCCGGAGGAGATCCGCATGGCCCTGGCCGAACGGCTCGAGGCGGCGGCCAACTCGCAGGGTAACCAGGAGGCCATGACCGAGGCCGGGTTCGAGACGACGTGGATCGGGCCGGAGGAGTTCCAACAGCTCATCGAGGAGGAGGACGAGCTCTTCCGCGAGCTGTTCGAGGGTGAGGACTTCGTGACCTCCATGCCCGACCGTCTCGGTGGATGACGACCCACCAGGAGCTGCGCAACGCCGTCGCGGGCGTGTGCGCCGTCCTCCTCGGAGCGGCGGCGCTGGTCGCCACCAGTGGCCTGCCCACCGGTCGGCCGGCCGCGGCCGACCCCGGCCTCCTGCCACGGGTGGTCGGGGTCGGCCTGGTCTGCGTCGGGGTGCTGCTCGTCGCGCTCGCGGCCCTGCGCTGGCGCCGCAGTGAGGGGGCCCCGCAGGTCGACGAGGGGCTGCCCGTCGACCTCCCCGTCGATGTACCGGGGGAACTGCTGGTCGGACCGGCGGAGGAGGCCGATCTGACGCAGGTCGCCGGCTTCGCGCTGGTAACGCTGCTGTACGCGGTAGGCGCCTTCCGGCTCGGCTTCACCACGTCGACAGCGCTGTACATCATCGCCGGAGCGCTGGTGCTCGGCCGGGGACGGCACGCCCGCTCGCTGGTGGTCCTCGTCGTGTTCGCTCTCGCCGTCGCGCTGGCCTACGACGTCCTGTTCTTCACCCTCCTCAACGTCCGCGAGCCGGACACCCCGCTCCCGTGAGGCCACCGGTATGACGGTCAGCGCCATGTCGCCGGGTGCGATGTACACGGAGGGGTGGGACCTGGTCCTGAACCCGTCCACCCTCCTGCTCATCCTGGCGGGGGTGCTCATCGGCATGGTCGTCGGAGCCATCCCCGGGCTGACGGCCAACATGAGCGTCGCCGTGTTGGTGCCGCTCACCTTCACGATGCCCCCGACCGACGCCATCGGCGTGCTCGCCGGGGTCTGGCTCGGCGCCCTCTACGGCGGGACCCTGCCGGCCATCCTCATCAACATGCCGGGCACCCCGGCGGACATGATGACCACCCTCGACGGCTACCCGATGAGCCGCAGGGGGGAGGGCGGTCGGGCCATCGGGATCGGCGTCCTGTCCTCGTTCGTCGGCGGGGTGTTCAGTGTCCTCATGCTGGGTGTCGGGGGCCCCTTCCTGGCGTCGATCGCCAAGAACTTCGGCTCGGCGGAGTACTTCTCCGTCGCGGTGCTGGGGCTGTCCGTCATCGCCTTCGTCTCCGGCAGCTCGATGCTCAAGGGGCTGGCCTCCGCCCTCATCGGGCTGCTCGCGGGTGTGATCGGGCGGGACCTGCTGACCGGGAGCCCGCGGCTCACGTTCGACACCCCCGAGCTGCTGGGCGGCCTCGACTTCATCGCGGTGGTCGTGGGGATCTTCGGCCTGTCGGAGGTGATCGAGCAGGTCTACACCCGCCAGCACCGGATCACCCAGAAGCCCCAGCGGATCGCGAGGATCTGGACCGCCCTGCGCGACGTCATACCGCTGCGGTGGGTCCTGCTACGGTCCTCGGCCATCGGCACCGTGGTCGGGGCCATGCCCGGTGCCGGGGCCACGATCGCCTCGGTGATCTCCTACGGCACCCAGAAGCAGGTGTCCAAGAACCCCGAGCTCATGGGCAAGGGCGCCCCCGAGGGGGTGTCCGCCTCCGACTCGGCGAACAACGCCGCCAGCGGCGGTGCCATGCTGACCATGCTCTCGCTGGGCATCCCCGGGGACTCGCTCACCGCGATCCTGCTCGGCGCCCTCGTCATCCAGGGCGTGCAGCCGGGGCCGCTCCTGTTCGAGCGTGCACCCGACCTCGTCTCGTCGATCTTCATCAGCCTGCTCATCGCCAACGTCTGTCTGCTGCTCATCGGGATGCTCGCGGCCCGGCAGTTCGCCCGCGTCCTCAACGTCCCTCGGCCGATGCTCTACCCCGCGATCGCAGTGGCCTGCATCGCCGGCACCTACGCCCTGAACAGCAGGGCCTTCGACGTCGGCGTCATGCTCGTGTTCGCCCTCATCGGGTTCCTGTTCTCGAGGGCCGACATCCCCAAGGCGCCGCTGGTGCTGGCCGTGATCCTGGGCCCGATCCTCGAGACGAACCTGCGGCGCATGCTCCAGCTCAACGACAACGACGTGGTCGCGTCCGCCCAGGCGCTGATCGGCAGTCCCGTCGCCCTCCCGGTGATGGTGCTGACCGTGATCCTGTTCCTTCTGCCCGGCGTGCGGGCGCTGCGCGCGCGGCGCCGTGCCCGGGCCACGACACCGACTCACAAGGAGGACTCCTATGGACCAGATCGCGTTGGCTGACACGGGCCTGACGGTGAGCCGGATCGTGTTCGGCACCATGACGTTCGGGACCCAGGTGGACGAGCTAACCGCCGCGGAGATGGTGGCGACCTGCCGTGAGGCCGGCATCACCATGTTCGACACCTCGAACAACTACGCCGGCGGCGCCTCCGAGGAGATCCTGGGCCGGGTCATCAAGCCGTTCCGTGACGAGGTGGTGCTCGCCACCAAGGCCGGGAGCCACGTCGACCAGGCCGACCCCTCCCTCGCCGGGCTGAGCCGGCGGGCGCTGCACCACGCGGTGGACGCGAGCCTGCGCCGCCTCGGGGTGGACGTCATCGACGTCCTCTACCTGCACCGGCCCGACTGGAACACCCCGATCGAGGAGACCCTGGAGGCGTGCGCGGAGCTCGTGGCGGCCGGCAAGGTCCGCCACGTCGGCCAGTCCAACTACGCCGCGTGGCAGATCACCCAGATGATCTACCTGGCGCGGGAGAACGGCTGGCCGGAGATCCGGATCTCCCAGCCGATGTACAACCTGCTCAGCCGCCGCATCGAGACCGAGTACGTCGCCTGCTCCAAGGCGCTCGGCCTGACCAACATCGTCTACAACCCGCTGGCGGGTGGGCTGCTGACCGGGAAGCACCGGTTCGATGCCGAGCCGCCACCCGGCACCCGGTTCACCAAGGAGATGTACCGGCAGCGCTACTGGAACCGGACGCTGTTCGACGCGGTCGACCGGCTGCGCTCCGTCGCCGAGGAGGCCGGGCTGACGCTCATCGAGCTGTCCTACCGGTGGGTGCTGCAGCAGGAGGCGACCCACGGGATGCTGCTCGGCGCCTCCAGCCTGGAGCAGCTCAGGCAGAACCTGGCCGCGCTCGACGGGCCGCCGCTGGACGACGAGGTCGTGCAGGTCTGCGACGACGTCTGGGCGACCCTCGGCGGGGCAGCTCCCCACTACAACCGGTGACCGGGGAGCAGCTATGAGGATCACCGGCATCCGGGCCACCACGGTGGCCGTCCCGTTGGAGGCGCCGATCCGGCACGCCAACGGCGGCCACTGGGGCCGGTTCGTGCGCACCATCGTCGAGGTCGACACCGACGAGGGACTGACCGGTCTGGGCGAGCTGCGGGGCGCGGGCGCGTCCACGGAGGAGGCGATCCTCGGGCTTCGCCACTACCTGGTCGGGCACGACCCGTTCGACCTGGAGGCGATGCGGTTCAAGCTGCTCAACCCGACGGCGGCGCTGTACGGCAACCGCACCGCCCTCCACTCCGCGATCGAGTTCGCCTGCATCGACCTCATGGGCAAGGCTCTGGGCGTCCCGGCACACAAGCTCTTTGGCGGCAAGCTGCGTGACTCGGTCCAGTTCGGGTCCTACCTGTTCTTCCGCTACCCCTCGGAGGACGGCACCGGTGCGATCCGCACCCCCGAGGAACTCGTCGCGCACGCCGCCGAGCTCAAGCGACGGCACGGATTCACCACCCACAAGCTCAAGGGCGGGGTGTACCCGCCGGAGTACGAGCTCGAGTGCTACCGGGCCCTGGCGGAGGCCTTCCCGGGGGACGGGTTGCGGTACGACCCGAATGCCGTTCTCAGCGTCGACCAGGCGATCAGGTTCGGCAAGGCGATCGAGCACCTGCGCAACGATTACTACGAGGACCCCACCTGGGGCCTGGAGGGCATGCGCCAGGTCCGGGAGCGGGTCGGCATCCCGCTGGCGACCAACACGGTCGTCGTCAACTTCGAGCAGCTCGCGGCGAACGTGCTGCGCCGCTCGGTGGACGTGATCCTGCTCGACACGACCTTCTGGGGCGGCATGCGCCCGTGCCTGAAGGCCGCCGCGGTGTGCGAGACCTTCCAGCTCGGCATCGCGATGCACTCCTCGGGCGAGCTCGGCATCCAGCTGGCCACCATGCTGCACCTGGGCGCCGTGCTGCCGGCGCTGCCGTTCGCGGTCGACACCCACTACCACCACCTGGTCGACGACGTCATCGTCGGCGGCAAGATGACCTACGCCGACGGGCGCATCGCGGTGCCCGACGGACCCGGGCTGGGGGTGGAGCTCGACCGGGACCGCATGGAGCGGTATGCCGCGCACTTCCGTGAGGTCGGCAACTACACCTACGACCGCGATCCCCGCAGGCCGGGCTGGTTCCCGCTGATCCCCAACGACCGGTGGGCGGACCCCTCGGAGCCCGTATGCTGAATGCGGTATTCCAAGTACGAAAGGGGGAGCCGTGAGTCCGCTTCCGCGGATCGAGGCGGTCCAGCTCGGCGATCGCACGATCGAGGCCATCCGCAACGCGATCATCACCGGAGAGCTGCCCGGCGGCGCCCCGCTGCGCGATCGCCAGCTGGCCGAGGAGCTCGGGGTGAGCCGCACCCCGGTCCGGGAGGCGCTGCACCGTCTGCAGGCGGCGGGGCTGGTCGAGCCGCGAGGACGGACCGGGTGGGCGGTGACCCCGTTCACCGAGCAGGACGTCCGGGAGATCTTCCAGCTGCGCCGGCTGCTCGAGCCGGTCGGTCTGGAGACCCTGGAGAAGGAGCCCGACGTGGAGCGGATCGAGACGCTCACCCGCTACTTCTCCGACTACGAGCACCCCATCGCCCCCGACCGGTTCGCCGAGTACTTCCGCCACGACGACGACTTCCACCGGACGATCGTGTCCTGCAGCGGGAACCGCAGGATCAGCGCCTTCTACGACGTGATGAACGCGCACATCAACCGCGGGCGGCACTTCCTGCTGGGCGCGACCGCGGGGCGGGTTGAGGAGACGCTCGACGAGCACCGGCAGATCGTCGAGGCCATCGTCGACCGGGACTTTGCCCGGGCCCGGGAGGCGCTCCTCAACCACCTGCGCACGGGCGAGGAGCTGATGCTCCGGCAGCTGAGGCGGGTGGCGCAGCAGTGATGACGAGCGGTGTCGGGACCCCGCCGACAGGGAGCCACGGGAGGTTGTGATGAGCGAGCGTGTCGCCTACCGGCGCGGGACGTCCACCGGCGCCCCGCCACGGCGCGTGGCGCTCGACGAGCTCCGCAGCCACTGCGCGGCGGTGCTCCAGGGTGCCGGACTGCCGTCCTCGGCAGCCGCCCTGGTGGCCGAGTCGCTCGTCGACGCCGAGGCCCGTGGCATCTCGTCCCACGGGGTCAACCGGACCCGCATCTACAGCGAGCGGCTCCGGGCCGGCCTGCTCGACGCGGAGGCGCAGCCGGAGGTCGTCAAGGAGCGACCCGGCGGAGTGCTCGTCGACGCCCACAACGCGATCGGCCACGTCGGCGCCATGGCCGGGATGGACCTCGCGGTCGAGCGCACCTCCTCGACCGCCGCCGTCGCGGTCGGGGTCCGCAACTCCAACCACTGCGGGACACTGGGCTACTTCACCCGGTCCGCCGCGCGACGCGGCGTCGTCGCCATCGCCATGTCGACTGCGCCGCGGACGATGGTCTACTACGGCGGCCGCACTCGCGCCGTCGGGACCAACCCGCTGAGCATCGCGGTGCCGCGGCCCGACGGGCCGCCCGTTGTTGTGGACATGGCCACGAGCGCCACCGCACGCGGCAAGATCATCCTGGCCAACCAGCTCGGCAAGGACATCCCCGAGGGGTGGGCGGTCGACGTCGAGGGGCGCCCCACGACCGATGCCGCGGCGGCGCTGGAGGGTTCCGTCGTCCCGTTCGCCGGCCCCAAAGGGTCAGGCCTGGCGATGATGGTCGAGCTCCTGGCCGGGGCGATGGTCGCTGGTGTCACCGGCGCCGGGATCGGCGACATGTACGAGGACTGGACCCGGCCCCAGCGCGTCGCCCACCTCTTCCTCGTCCTCGACCCGGACGCCTGGCTCGGCCGGCAGGCGTTCCTCGAGCACGTCCGGGAGTTCGCGGCCACGGTGCACGCCCTGCCGCCTGCGGAGGGTTTTGACGGGGTGCGCCTGCCCGGCGACGTCGAGGAGGAGGCCCTCGCCCTGGCGGTGGACCAGGGGGTCCTCCTGGCCGAGAACGTCTTCGCCGACCTGAACGCGGTGGCCGAGGAGATGGGGGTCGACCGTCGCCTCACCGCGCTGGGGACCTGAGGAGAGGGGCCGATGACTGTGGAGTGCCTGCTCTACCCGGAGACCGAGCTACCACCGGAGAGCCTGCTGGAACGGGCCCGGCGGCTGGCCAGCTCCCTGGTCTCCGACGTGTCCGGCCGCTGGGCCGGTGCGCCGGGACTGCTCCCCGTCGCCGGTCTGAAGCCGGGCGAGGTCGTGGTCGGCCCGGCGATGACCGTACGCACCCGACCCAGCGACAACCTGCTGGTGCACAAGGCGCTCGACCTGGCCCGCCCCGGTGAGGTCCTCGTCGTGGCGGCCGGGGGTCACACGGACCGCTCGATCCTCGGCGGGCTCATGGGCCAGTACGCGCGGACCCGCGGGATCGCCGCCCTCGTCGTCGACGGTGCGGTGCGGGACAGGTCCGCACTCGACGCCTACGCCCCACCGGTCTTCGCCCGGGGGCTGTGCCACGTGGGCCCGTACAAGGACGGGCCCGGCGAGCTCCGGGGCGTCGTGTCGATCGCCGGGCTACCGGTCCACGACGGTGACCTGGTCGTCGGCGACGAGGACGGCGTGGCACTCGTCCCACGCAGCCTGGCCGAGGAGATCATCACCGCAGCCGAGGCGAAGCGGGAGGCCGAGGCCGCCGAGCGGCGGGCCATCGAGGAGGGGCGGTGGGACCGGTCCTGGATCGATCGGGTCCTCACCCTGCGACGCGTCGAGGTGCCGGGGCCGTGACCGGACACCAGGGCGGAGCGACAGGCCGGGTCGTGGTCTCCCAGTTCGTCTTCCCCGAGTGCCTGACCCCGCTGGAGGAGGCCGGACTCGAGGTGCAGGCGCAGCCCGGTGACGCCCCGCTACCACCTGCCGGGCTCCGTGAGCTCTGCGCCGACGCGGACGCCCTCATCTGCCTGCTCACCGACCGGGTCGACGAGGCCCTCCTGGGCGCGGCGCCACGCCTGTCGGTGGTCGCCAACGTGGCGGTGGGCTACGACAACATCGACGTGTCCGCCGCGACCAGGGCAGGGGTCGCTGTCACCAACACCCCGGGCGTCCTGACGGAGGCGACCGCCGACCTGGCCTTTGCGCTGCTGCTGGCCGTCGCGCGGCGGGTCCCGGAGGGCGACGCCTTCCTCCGTGCCGGGCGCTACACGCACTGGAAGCTGGCCCAGGAGCAGCTCGGTCTCGACGTGCACGGCCAGACCCTGGGCATCATCGGGCTGGGCCAGATCGGCCGGGCGGTCGCCCGTCGCGCCTTCCACGGCTTCGGGATGCGGGTCCTCTACCACAGCCGCACTCGCCTCGACCCCACCGAGGAGGTCGAGCTGGGCGTCACCTACGTCGAGCTCGACCGGCTCTTCGCCGAGTCCGATTTCGTCTCCCTCCACGCGCCGCTCACCGAGGAGACCCGGCACATCGTCGACCGCCGGGCGCTCACGCTGATGAAGCCCACCGCGGTGCTCATCAACACCTCGCGAGGTCCGCTCGTGGACGAGGCGGCCCTGGTGGAGGCGCTCAGGTCCGGGGCCATCGCCGGCGCGGGGCTGGACGTCTACGAGCGTGAGCCCGAGGTGCACCCGGGTCTGCTCGAGCTGAGAGAGCGGGTCGTGCTGCTGCCCCACCTGGGCAGCGCCACGCTGCCCACCCGCCGACGGATGGCGGACATGGCGGTCCTGAACGTCCTCGCCGCACTGAGCGGGCGGCGGCCCCCGAACCTCGTCAACCCGGAGGTGCTGGTCGCCGGTCGGGTCCCTCGTCGACAGGAGAGCAACGATGCCGTTTGAGAACCCCCTGCGCGTCGCCTGGCGGGAGGGCCGGGTCGTCCGCGGCGCCTGGTGCGCCAGCCCCAGCTCGGTGGTCGCCGAGGCGGTCGCCGCCGTGGGCTACGACTACGTCTGCGTCGACCTCCAGCACGGCGCGGTGGACTACCCGGACGCCGTCCCGATGATGCAGGCCATCAGCGGCCAGGGCGCCGCACCGATCGTCCGCGTCCCGTCGAACGAGCTGGCCACCATCGGCAAGGCGCTCGACGCCGGCGCACTCGGCGTGGTCGTGCCCCTGGTCAGCACCCCGGACGATGCCGCCCGGGCCGTGGCCGCGTGCCGGTACCCGCCGTTGGGAGGCCGGTCCTACGGCCCGGTCCGGGCCTCCACCGCGGTGGGCTCCCGTGACACCCAGGACCTCGACCAGGTGGTCGTGGCCGTGATGGTCGAGACCCAGGAGGGTCTGGACAACGTCGAGGACATTGCCGCGACACCGGGTCTCGACGCGATCTACGTGGGGCCGGCCGACCTGTCCCTGGCCCTCGGGCTGCCCCCGGCGTACGAGCACGAGGAGAGCAGCCACGTCGAGGCCATCGAGAGGATCCGGCGTGCGTGTGAGAAGGCGGGAATCGTCCCCGGCATCCACTGCGTCGGCGGGGAGATGGCCGCACGCCGCGAGCAACAGGGATTCCGGATGGTGACGCTGGTCAACGACCTCGCGCTGGTCCGATCCGGCGCCGCGAGCGAGCTGCAGACGCTCCGCGAGCTCGCCGGCTAGACCTGCTGGCTGCTCCGGGGTGCCTCCCGGGGGTCCTCGGCACGTCGGGCCCGCACGGCGGTCCCCGCGAGCCCGACGACCACCGCGAGCAGCAGCGGCCCGGGGCGGGTCAGGTTCGCCTGCAGCGCCATGACCGTGACGTCGAGGGTGGCGTCGACCAGCTCGGCCATCCCGTCACCGCGCAGCTGGCTGGGGTGGGCGTACGAGCCGGCGTAGAACGCCGCGGTCATCAGCGCGGGCAGCAGCACCGCGATCGCGAGGCTGACCAGCCAGGTCACGACCCTGCCCACGCCACCGAACCCGAGGCGGCCCAGCGCCAGGCCGTGCAGGACGGCGGCGACGTACGACACCAGCCCGACGGTCGTCGTCTGCAGCGGGCTGGGGCTCGTGGCGCCGTAGGCCAGGAGCATCGACAGCCAGGACGGCACCAGCCACGCGAGCGTGGTGCCGCTCAGCGCCTGCACCACCGGGCCGCCGCGGACCAGGAGCAGCCCGAGCCCGGTCCCGGCGAGGCCGCCGATCCCCGCGACGAGGGTCAGCACCAGCACGAGCAGGTCGGCGGCCTGCGAGCTCGCCAGGCCCCGACCCACGACCGACGACGCCTGCAGGAGCGCGAGGAGCTGCAGGCCGAGCGCCACCCCGACCACCGGCCAGAGGCGCGGCCGGGACGGGCCCCGCAGCAGCCAGTGCGGGAGCGCGACGGCGAGCGCGCCCGCCAGCGCGGTCAGCGCGAGCAGGTCACCGACCCGGTACTCCGAGAACGGCAGGGCCACCCACGGCGTCGCCCCCACCTCGTATGCCGGCCAGGCACCCGACACCGGCAGCCGCCCGCCGTGCACGAGCCACGGCAGCAGCCCGAGCACGAAGCCCACCAGCCCCAGCAGGGCAGCCTTCACCGACGACGTTCCCGGGGTCCCCATGGGGTCCACCCTCCCACGGCCGGGCCTCTTTGACCGCAGCCCCACGGCGTGATCACATCAGCACCATGGGTCTCCGCCGTACCGTCGCCCTGCTCGTCGTGCCCGCGCTCGGGCTCGGCCTGGCCGCGTGCGACGCCGAGCCGGAGAGCTCACCCGAGGAAGTTGCCGGTCTGGTCGCCCGGGCGATCGCGGACGGGGACTTCACCGCGGTCCCGCTCGTCGAGGGCAGCGCCCAGGACGCCGCCCGGGCGAGGCAGACGGCATACGAGGGCCTGAGCGACCTGCCGGTCACCGCCGAGGTCGTCGAGGTCCGCGAGCTGGAGGAGGTACCGCGCGCCGAGGCGAGGCTGGCGATCACCTGGGACCTGCCGGGCGACGACGACCCCGTGCGGGAGGTGTCGCTGCGCCTACGACGGGTCGAGGACGAGTGGTTCGCGGTCTGGGAGCACGGGCTGCTCGGTGTCCCCAGCGGCCGGAGGCTCGTCGTCGAGGAGACCCAGCCGGAGCGGGCCGACGTCCTCGACCGCAACGGCGAGCCGCTGCTCACCGAGCGGCCGGTGGTCCGGTTCGGCATCGACAAGACCCGGGTCACCGGGGAGGCCGAGCAGGCCGCCGCCGCCCGGGCCCTGGCCGAGGCCGCGGGCATCGACCCCGGCCCGTATGCCGACCAGGTCGCCGCCGCGGGGCCGCAGGCCTTCGTCGAGCTCATCACCTACCGGGCGCAGGACCCCAACGGCCAGGAGCTCCGGCGGCGGGTGCAGGACATCGACGGCGCCGTCGCCATCGACGACACCCGGGTGCTCGGCCCCACACGGACCTTCGCCCAGCCGCTGCTCGGGACGGTCGGCCCGGTCACCGCCGAGATGGTCGAGCAGGACCCGGACCGCTACCAGCCGGGTGACGTCGCCGGGCTCTCCGGTCTGGCGGCCGCTCTCGAGGACCGGGTCACCGGCCAGCCCGGGGTGCGGCTGGTCGAGGTGCAGGAGTCCGACGGCGCCCGCCTGACCGTCGCGGAGCAGGAGCCGCAGCCGGCCGACCCGGTGCGGGTCAGCCTCGACCTGCAGCTGCAGGAGTACGCCGAGGAGGTCCTGGCCGACGTCGAGCCGGCCAGTGCCCTGGTCGCGATCCACCACCCGTCGGGGGAGGTGGTCGCGATGGCGAACGGGCCCGGCTCGCAGGGTCGGGACACCGCGCTCGCCGCCCAGTACGCCCCGGGGTCGACGTTCAAGCTGGTCACCGCCCTGGCGCTGCTGCGTGCCGGGATGACCCCGGAGAGCACGGTCCACTGCAGCGAGGAGCTCGTTGTGGACGGCTACGTGTTCCACAACGTGCCCGGCTACGCCCCGGAGAACCTCGGCGAGATCACCCTGTCCGAGGCGATCGCCCACTCGTGCAACACCGCGCTCATCGCCGAGCGGGACCGGGTGCCCATGGACGCGCTCGCCCAGGCAGCCGCGGACCTGGGCCTCGGTGCGACGTGGGGGATGCCGGTCACCGCGTTCTCCGGGTCAGTCCCGGACGAGGCCGCCAGCGACACCGAGCACGCCGCCAACCTCATCGGCCAGGGCCGCGTCCTCGCCTCCCCGACGGCGATGGCCGCGGTCGCCGCGACGATCGCCCGCGGCGAGGTCGTCATACCGAGGGTCCTCACGGAGGAGCCACCGCCCGAGGTCAGCAGCGGGCTCACCCCCGAGGAGGCCGAGGGCCTGCGTCAGCTCATGCGTGCGGTCGTCACCGACGGCGCCGCGAGCATGCTCGCCGACAACCCCGGCGGCCCGGTCATGGCGAAGACCGGCACCGCGGAGTACGGCACCGAGTCACCGCCCCGCACCCACGCCTGGATGATCGCGATCCAGGACGAGCTCGCGGTCGCGGTGTTCGTCGAGGACGGCCGCCGCGGCTCGGAGGTCGCGGGTCCGCTGGTCGACCGGTTCCTCACCCTGGCGGCCGGCGAGACCGACTGACCCGGCCGTTCCCCGACCGTGCACGTGTGCGGTTGTGGTCGGCGGGGCGCCAGGGCGGTGGGGGCCAACCGCACTTACGCACGTGCGCACTTGGGCACGTGGATTTTCGGTTTGGGGCATGCCGAAGCGCGCACGTGCGTGGTTCGGGGCCGCGGTGGGGGCGGGCGGGCGGGCGCGTCGATGCTGGACGCGGTGGATGCGGTTCACCGGGGAGGTGACGGGGCGGCGGCGAGCCAGGCGTCGACGGTCGCCCGGGCGAGCTCCGTCATACGGCGCCCGTATGCCGCCGCACCCCCGGCCGTGAACCCTCCCGCGCCGCGCAGGTGGTGGACGCTGAGCCGGAAGCCGGTCGGGGAGGGGACGTCCGGCAGTGGGTGGTAGCCGGCGAGCTCCGGCGGCACCACGTCGGGGCTGGACCCGCGGTTGCGGGACACGGTGCGGCGGGCGACCGCGTTGAGCGCCTCGATGCCCCGGTCGAGGAACAGCTGCAGCCAGCGGAACTGGGTGTCGGCGTAGCGCTCGTGCCGGTGTGAGGGGTGCTGGAGCAGGAACGAGCAGACCAGCGGGTTGTGCCAGGTGTACATCTCGGGGTCGGCCTGCTCCTCGGCCAGCGCGGCGTGCCAGACGTCCACGCAGGGCGACGCCGCGCCGCACTCACACGTTCCGGCCACGGGGCGATCGTAGGTCGCGGTCAGCGCACGACGTCGTAGACGAGCTTCTGGATGTCGTTGGCGTAGACCTCGTGCTCGACCAGCCTGAGCTTGGTGACGTCCGTGACCGACTCGCTGAACAGCCGCTTGCCCTCGCCGAGCAGCAGCGGGAAGACGAGCAGGTCGTAGCGGTCGACGAGGCCGGCGTCGGCCAGGCTCTTCCCGAGCGTGGCGCTGCCGTGGACCTGGATCTGCCCGTCGACCTCCTCCTTGACCCTCGCGACGTCGTCCACGGACCGCAGGATCGTCGCCGGCCAGTCCGGGTGGGTCTCGGTCATGGTCGTCGACACGACATAGCGGGGGAGGGAGTTGTACCGCTCGAACTCGTCCATCGACGGCCACACCGGCGCGAACTCCTCGTACGACCGGCGGCCCAGCAGCAGCGCGCTGCACTCCTCCTGCTCGCGGCCCTTGAGCTCGTAGGCCTCCTCGACGAACGGTACCTCGCTGAACGTCCACCCGGCGTGGCGGTAGGTGCCCCCGCCCGGGTCCTCCATGACGCCGTCGAGCGAGACGAACGCGGTGACGATCAGCTGTGCCATGCCTTCTCCTGGGTCTCGGTGGTCTTGTCGCGCACTGACTCCCGGTCCGGCGGGAAGTCATCGGTCCCCGGGGGGCGCGGTGCCGATCGCGCGCGGCGCTCCTCGTCGAGATCGAGGCCGACGCGGTCGTCCGGGACGCACCTCATCCGGCGGCCACCGGCAGCAGCGCCCGCACCCTGACCTCGGGCCCGGCCTCGACCGCGAGCTCCCCGCCGAGCTGTTCCACCCGCCGTCGCATCCCGGTGATCCCGAACCCCTCCTCGATCGGGTCGCCCGTGTGCGGACTGGTCACCTCGAGCTCGACACCGTCGGGCCGGTGCCCCACCCGCACCGTCGCCCGGGGCGCGGCCGCGTGCTTGACCACGTTGGTCAGCGCCTCCTGGACGATCCGGTATGCCGTGACGTCGACCTGGGTGGGGACCGGCCGCCGGTCCCCGGTCACCTCGAGCTCGACCGCGACCCCGGCGTCGCGCACCCGGCCGACGAGCTCCCCGAGCCGCGCCAGCCCGGGGGTCGGGGCGTGCGCCTGCCGCTCCCGGTCCTGCCGCGGGGTGATCCGGCTCAGCGTCGCCCGCAGCTCGCCCAGCGCCGCGGAGCTCGCGGCGCTGATCGTCTCGAGGGCGACGCGCGCCTGGTCGGGGTTCTTGTCGGCGACGTGGAGCGCGACATCGGCCTGCATCTGGATCGCGGCCAACCCGTGGCCGACGATGTCGTGCACCTCGGTCGCCAGCCGCAGCCGCTCCTCCTCGACCTTGCGCCGCTCCGCCTCCACCCGCTCGCGCTCCCGGGACTCGGCGACCATCCGCCGCGCCACCCCGATCGTCAGCGGCACCGCGATCCACCCGCCGGCCGGCAGCACCCCCAGCACCCCGAGCGGCGAGCCGCCGAGGAGGTGGACCAGCAGCGCGGCATACGCGAGCCCGGCCGCCGGCAGGGCGAACCGCAGCGGCAACCGGCGACCCACGGCATACGCGCTGACGACCAGCGGGAGGAACACCGGCCCGTACGGGTAGTCGAGCACCAGGTAGCTGGCGACCGCCGCCGTGGTCAGCCCGAGCGCGGCGAGCGGCCACCGCCGGTGCACCGCGACCGGCAGGCACGCGGCGGCCAGCAGCAGGGAGCCGAGCAGGTCGACCGCGCGCTGCTGGCCCTCGACCCCGCGCAGGAACGGGGCGGTGAGCAGGCAGAACGCGAGCAGCGCCAACGCGAGGGCCGCGTCGACGAGCAGGGTGCGCCGGGTCCGTTCCATCGCACACCACTCTGGCGCGTCGGGAGCCGCACGTCACGACGCCCGGCGCGTATCCCGGCATACGACAGCTGACGTATGCCGGATGTCGCCCCGGTGCGGACGTGCGCCGGGCGCGTTTCGCGGACCGTGGGGTGCATGACCACGACTGCCACCTCACCGCGTTTCCGGCTCTCCGCCCGCGCCCGCAAGGCGGTGCTCCTCGTGCACATCGCCGCCGCGGGGTCCTGGCTCGGGATGGACCTCGTCCTGGGCCTGCTCGTCCTCACGATCGTCGCGGGCGACCCGGTCGGCGCCGGCGCCGCGGCCACGAGCATCGCGGCGTTCGCGCCGCTGCCGCTGCTCGTCGTCGGGCTGCTCACGCTCGCCTCCGGGGTGCTGCTCGGGCTCGGCACGAAGTACGGGCTCGTCCGGTACACGTGGGTCCTCGTCAAGCTGGTACTCAACGTCGTCCTCGTCGTGCTCGTGCTGGCTGCGCTGGGGCCGGAGGTCGCGGCCGTGGAGGATGCCGGCCGGTCCGCGCTCGCCGACGGGTCGACGGTGTCCGCGGGGGACCTGGTGTTCCCGCCGGTCACCGCGTCGCTGGCGATGGCGGTGGCGATGACGCTGTCGGTGTTCAAGCCGTGGGGTCGGTTGCGGCGGCGCCGGGTCGCTAACGTGGCCGGGGTGGGACGAGAGCTGCAGGGGGCGTCGTAGTGGTCAGCGTGCTGCTCGTCGACGACCAGGACCTGATCCGGGTCGGCCTGCGCACGCTGCTCGAGCACGAGGAGGAGTTCGAGGTCGCGGGGGAGGCGGCCGACGGGCTCGATGCGGTCCAGCAGGCCCTCGAGACCCGGCCGGACGTGGTGCTCATGGACATCCGGATGCCGGGCATCGACGGGCTCGAGGCGACCCGGCGGATCCTCGGCGACGAGCGCCTGGCGGACACGAAGGTCATCGTGCTGACGACGTTCGAGCGGGACGAGTACGTCTTCGAGGCGCTCCGCGCCGGCGCCAGCGGGTTCCTGCTCAAGGACACCGCGCCCAAGGCGCTGCTCGACGCGATCCGGACGGTCGTCGACGGGGGAGCGCTGCTGGCGCCGACGGTGACCCGGACCGTGATCTCGGAGTTCGTCTCGGCCTCGCCGCGCTCGCTCACCCCGCACCCCAACCTCGACCTGCTGACCGACCGGGAGCGGGAGGTCGTCTCCCTCGTCGCCGAGGGCCTGAACAACGAGGAGATCGGCCGGCGCCTCTACGTCAGCCCCGCCACGGCCCGGACCCACGTCAGCCGGGCGATGACCAAGCTCGGCGCCCGCGACCGCGCCCAGCTCGTCGTCTTCGCCTACCAGTCCGGCCTCGCCTGACTCCCGACCCGCCCCCACCCGACCGAACGCGTCGTCCCGACGTCCCCCACCCCGACCGGACACCTGAAACGGCGCGGTCGGCGATCCGCGGTGGCAGACTGCGGCCAGCCCCAGGAAGGGGAGCACCATCCGCAGGTACGCCGCCACCCTGGTCACCGCCGTCGCGCTGCTCCTGGCCGCCGGTGCGTCCGGTCACGCCCAGGACCTCGGTTCCTACCCGGGGGCGCACGCGCTCAAGGGCAGCACCTGGGCCGCCCCGAGGACGGACACCTCCGCGGCGATCACGCGCTCCGGTCAGATCACCCCGTTCGACGAGGAGTCCTTGAAGGACGAGCTGCCGAGCATCAACAACGGCTGTCACGCCCCGGACCTGCAGACCACGGTCGGGTGCTGCCGGCACGGGGCGCCCGACGGGGCGGTGGACGTCGCGCTGGTCGGTGACTCGAAGGCGGCGCAGTGGTTCGCGCCGGTCGACGAGATCGCCTCCCGGGAAGGGTGGCGCCTGCACGTCTACACCAAGAGCGCGTGCAGCTTCGTACCCGGGGCGGCGTGGCCCGACTACCCCGAGTGCGAGACCTACAACGAGAACCTCATGGAGCACCTGCGGGCGGACCCGCCGGCGATCGTGTTCGTGAGCGGCCTGTCGAAGGACGTCGCCCTCCACGTCCAGACCTGGACGCAGCTGCGGGAGGCCGGCGTCCGTCGGGTTGTCGCCCTGTACAACACGCCCGGCCCGATCCTTCCCGGGCGCGAGGACAACGACGTGGCCCGGTGCGTGCTGGACCTGCTCCCCGAGGGTGACTACACGCAGTGCGCCTACGGCTTCAACAAGGACGGCCTCCACGTCCTCGGCGAGGCCGCGGACCAGGTGGACGGGGCGGACTACGTCGACCTGCAGGACTGGGTCTGCCCGCCTTCGGACCTGGGTCCGAAGTGCCCCCCGGTGATCGGCGAGGTCCTCGTCTACCGCGAGGGGAGCCACATCACCGACACCTACAGCCGGACGTTGACCGATCCGCTCCACTACCGGCTCCACGCCCTGGGAGTCGCTGACCAGCCACCGGCCGGAGAAGGGCCGGGCTCGGCCCTCGCTCAGGTCGTGGCCCGACTGACCCGGCTCCTGAATGTGAGCCTGAGCCTGGGTTCCGCCTGACCCAGAGGTTCGAGATCTGGAACGGGGCGGTGTCAGCCTGAACTCGTCGCAAGGTAGCGGTCGACCGCAACCCTTCACCGCCAGAGATTAGCCGCACTGGGCGTAGGCCTGGCGTTCAGGTCCGCCCTCCGGGTCCCCCTCCATGGCCACAACTCTTCCAGGATGGCCGGTGCTCCCTTCGGGGTTACCGGCTCGTCGGCAACCAGGGTGTGGCTGTTTGGGCGTCGCGGAGAGCGCTCGTCGTCTGCGCGTCCAACGCGGCCAGCCGGTGACCGACGGCCCGCGATTCGGATGGGAATGCCCTGGCCCCTGGCGCGGTGTGTCGAAGAGCACCTTCCGTTGTTGACGTCGAGCGCACACACAACTATCTGCTCGAGAGCGGCAGGCCCTGGTGTACGACCGGTGACCAGGGTTCCGTCGGCCTGGCGCTCGTCTGCTCGCCCGTCAGCCCCACAGGTCCGAGGTCTGATCGGGTCAGGCTATTGACACGGTGGTCGATTATGGTTTGCATAATGCACGTGATCTACCGCGCGGGACGCCGGCGTCCTCGACGAAGAGCACCCCCAGGTAACACTCCTCGATGAGGAGTTCTCGACAGCTTGACCCAGGAAGCGAGGCAACATGTCCATCACGAGTAGGGCGAACGGCAGCGGGGGGTCGGCAACGCGAACGCGACGTGCTGCCATAAGCACAGTCTGTGTCGCCTCCCTGGCGTTCACCAGCGCGTGTGCTTCCTCTGATAGCGAGGGCGAATCGGGCACCACTGTGAGGTATGCCGTGACTTCCCCGCTGGTGCCGCCGCAACTACCCCCGTACGTTGGCCCGCTTGAGACAGGCGAGGACTTCGGTCTGGACATGCCGCGTGACGCCCTTCAGGTGCTCAACGACACGCCTTCCGCACTCCAGCTGTTGCTGTCGGGGAACCTGGACGCGACCTCTGCGGCATTCATCGGCTTCCTCAAGGCGCGAGAGTCTCAGGACCAGTTGCGGACGTTTTGCCCCGTTCAAGGTACGACGAGTGGGCAGATCGTCAGCGTCAACCCGGACGTTACCGAGATGGCGGACCTGTTCGACCCGTCTGTCCGCGTGTTGGTGGAGAGCCCCGGCGGTCCGAATGACTACTTCATGAGCCTAGGGATGCAGGCCGCAGGGCTGGACAAGACGAGCGAGGACCTCCCGAACACCACGATCGTCGAGGACCAGGAGCAGCGGTTGTCCGCGTTGCTCGCCGGCAACGCCGACGTCGGCGCCGTGTGGGACTACGACGTCCCGAAGCTGGTGGACAAGTATGGCGAGGACAGCGTCACCGTCCTGTCGTCCTTCACGGACACACCGACCGCTTACCTGTCCTTCGTCTCCTCGACGACTTGGTTGTCGGAGAATCACGACGCAGCCGTGAAGTTCTGCGCATCGGTTCTCGAGGCCAACCGCAGGATGACCGAGGACCTCGATACGTACCAGAGCCTGGTCGACACCTACGCGACCGGAAACCCGTCCCCTGAGATCGTCGAAGCCGTCTGGAACACGGCACACAATGCGCCCTCGATGTGGCCGAGCTCGGGCGGTCTGGGCCGGGACATTGTTGAGCCCGTACTTGAGTGGGCTTTTGAGAACGGGCTCATCGCTGAGAGTCTCAGCTACGACGACGTCGTTGATGAGGACGTCTACCTCGACGCACTCGAGATGGCCAAGAAGTAGAACATTGTCGCCAGTCACGCACCAGACAAGAGAGGCCGAAGGGCATGCCGGCAGTGGACCACGTTGACCACCGTTGGCTGGATGCCGACCCGAGCGCTCAGCACGGGTCGGCATCCGTGGGCGACGCAGCGGGTGAGGGCACCCAGGACTATGTCAAGCTGGTCGGGATCAACAAGGCATTCGCTCACCGACGACAGAACCGCCAAATCCTCGATGACGTGAGCTTCTCCGTTCGCAAGGGTGAGTTCTGCGCCATTGTCGGGGCGAGCGGCTGCGGGAAGTCGTCGATTCTTCGGATCGTTGCCGGGCTGCTTCGCTCGGACTCCGGATCGGTCAGCGTGGCCGGTCGACCGATCACCGGGCCGAGTCCCGATGTCGGCCTGGTCTTCCAGCAGTTCAACCTGCTGCCCTGGAAGACCGTCGAAGAGAACATCATGTTCGGTCTGGAGAGCCTCAAGCTGCCCAAGGACGTCAAGCGAGAGCGCTGTCGACACTGGATGACAGTGGTTGGACTGGCAGATTGGTCAGGTCTCTACCCCCACCAGCTGTCCGGCGGTATGCAGCAGCGAGTCAGCCTAGCTCGGACGATGGCCCGTGAGCCGTCCCTGGTTCTTCTCGACGAACCGTTCGGCGCCCTCGATGCCCTGACGCGTCGATTCCTGCAGCAGGAGGTCGCACGGTTGTGGCAGGAGGGCAGTCGGACCGGGATCTTGGTGACCCATGACATCGAGGAAGGACTGCTCCTCGCTGATCGGATTTTCGTCATGAGTGCAAATCCGGGTCGAATCGCGGCCACCGTGGAGGTGCCGTTCGCGCACCCGCGCGACGAGGCCTTACAAGCGACCGCAGAGTTCGCCCAGATGAAGGAGCACATCTGGCACCTGTTAACTGCTGAACTCTCCAGAAACAGCCCTTTCGTACGGACTCGGAATGACCCGAACAGCGGCGCCTGAGCTCCGTCAACGTACGGCGGTCGCCCAGGCACAGGCTAGGGACCGTCGGCACCGGATCACGGTGTGGTCGTTGCGTGCCGCAGCCGTGTTGCTCGTCCTTGTGACTTGGGAGGCTGTCGCGGCCTCGGTCGGCGAAAATCTTCTCCCGCGCACTTGGTCAGTTCTCTCGGAGGGTGTTCCGGCGCTCGTCTCCGAAGGATACGCAGCCGAGTTCGGTAGCACTCTGATTCGTATGACTATCGGATTCGCAATTGCGTGTGCGGTCGCGCTGCCACTCGGGGCACTCTTGGGTGCGTCCCGGTTCTGGGCCGACGTACTGACGCCGTACGCCTATGGTATTTACATGGCGCCACGGCCCGCGCTCTTACCGCTGCTCATCCTTACTTTCGGAGCTGGGGCAACCTTCGGCATAGTCATGGTGTTGCTCTTCGCGGTCTTCTTCCCCCTTATAAACACCGCCAAGGGCGTCTCTGATGTGGTCAACGGCCCGCTGTATGAGATGTCGCGCTCGCTTCAGATCTCACGGCTGCGCACGCTCTCTTCCGTGTTGGTCCCAGGATCACTGCCCTATGTGATTGCGGGGATCCGCCTTGGTCTCGGCATGGCCTTCAACGGGATCCTCCTCGCCGAGTTGTGGACGGCCTATTCCACCGGAGGACTCCTGCAAGCGATGATCTCCTACCACCAGCTCCCTGAGTACTTTGCTTTCGCCGGCCTCATCGCCTTGACTGCGGTCGGCTCCTACTCGCTGCTCGGGGTGTTTGAGCGGCGGTTGCGTCGTAGGAGGGGCATGGCCGTGACTGGCGTGTTCGGGGAGGCAGCGTGACCACTTTGAGTGCGACCAGCGCCCGTCCGCGTTGGAGGGGCTGGCGCGTTGTGCGCATCCTCCTGGCGGTGCTCTTCTTCTTCTTGGTCTGGGAGGCCTACGGCCGGACAGGCCGAGCGCTCGCCGTCCCGCCCTTCACCGAGGTATGGAGCGAGCTCAGCACGCTGATGGCGTCTGGTGACTTGGTCTCGCCAACTCTCGGAACCACCGCCGTAGCCCTAGCCGGCTTCCTCATCGCCGCCGTTCTGGGCTCCATCCTCGGGCTCCTGATCGGTCTGTTCCCCGTCTTTCGGGAGGTCATCGGCCCTTGGGTCAGCGGCGCCTACGCGACACCCATGACCATGTTTATCCCGATTATAGGTATGTACTTCGGTCTTGGCATCGGGTCACAAGTATTCCTGGTCGTTACCTTCTGCATCTTCAGTGTCCTAATGAACACTGCCGAAGGCGTCCAAGCGGTTCCCGCGCAGTACTACGACTTGGCGCGCTCGATTGGCATCTCGAAAGTAAGGCGGGTCCTGCGGATCATCGTCCCCTTCGCGCTGCCCTACCTCTTCGTCGGGTTACGCATTAGTGTTGCCAGCGCATTCGCGGGAGCAATCACGGCCGAACTGCTACTGGCTACCGATGACCTGGGTCTGATGATGATGATGGCGAGCGGGAACTTCCAGTTCGTAAAGCTCGCCGCCCTCACGTTCTATGTCGCGGTCTTGGGCTTCGTCGCAGTCGGCCTCGTCTACGCGCTTGAAAAGCTGGTCTCGAGGCGCCTGCATGCCGCCTGATCGACGGCCCGCTAAACGTCAAGCGCGAGTCAGCGTCTGACCCGGAGCGAATACGACTGTCACTGGGGGCTGACGCACTGAGTTACCAACGGCCAGGGCCACTACGGGTGCGCTCCACTTGAAACGGACCACCGCAACGGTCACGTAGGCCGAAACCAACAGCCCGCCCGAGGTGACCGACGCCCAGGAAGCCCGACTTTAGTTGCGGACCCTCGTCGTTGGTATGTGACCTGGCTAGGGGCGACGTCGGCGACGGGCTAGAGCGTTGAACAGCACGGCGCCTAGAGCGCCTAGGAGCACACCTGCTGCGAACGGGCCGGCGCGACGGATCAGCATCGGCCAGATCAACCGCCCGAGGTCCAAGGTGTCGCCCGGCCCTGGTCCGCTAGCCGGCGCCGCCCGAGTTGGCTCATTTCGTTAGTGCGTGACTTTCCCGTTGCGGAGGGCGTCGAGGATGTGCTGTTTGTCGGTGGGGATCTCGGGGGCGAAGGTCTGAGCCGTGGCGTTGATCGCGATGGTGGCTGAGCGCAGCGGACGCAGCTGACGGGTGACGTTGCGGATCGCCAGCCCGGTGCGGGCTTGTACCTCCCGGGAGACCGCCAGGGCGGTGAACACGACATCGGCCGGGCGCGCAGGTCGGTCTTGGACATCCGGAAGGACTGCTCCACGTGCCACAGGTCGTGGTAGGAGCCGATCACCTCACAGGCGGGCATGAGCGTGGCCGGGATGTTGGTGACGTAGCCCTTCAGCCCCTTGAGTTGGCTCACGCTTGAGCAACCTGTCCGTGTTTCTCCACGTCAATGCCATGACCCTCTCGCATTGCCTCGACGATACGCAGGGTGCGGGACCTCATTGAGCCAGTCAGGCGAGGAGCGCAGACGGTCAGTCCACGTATGCCGCGAGCCCCCGCGCCACCCGGTGGCTCACCGACACGATGCCGCCGAGGATGACGGCCCGCTCCGGGTCGAGACGGTCCAGCGCCGACACGGTCGACGAGGGGATCCCGTCGGGGCGGACCAGGACGACCGCTGTGCCCCGCGACGCTGCGAGCGCGGCACCGGCGAGGGCGTCGGGGAAGTCCTGCCCGCTGGCGACGTAGAGCACCTGCCGCTCGGGCGGGAACTGCGCGGCGACGGCCGCGGCGGTCGCGTACCGGTCGACACCGGACAGCCGGGTCACCTCGCCGGTCGCGGCATAGCCGCGCAGCTGCTCGCGCACTTGCTCGCGGACCGCCGCGGTGCCGCCGAGGAGGACGATCCGCTGCGGCCGCAGCCGGGCCAGCGCCGCGGCGGTGGCCGACGGGATGCCGGTGCTCCGCACCAGCACGACCGGCACGCCCTGCGACCCGGCCAGTGCGGCGCCCGCGAGGGCGTCCGGGAAGTTCTCCCCGCTCGCGACGTAGACCACCTCACCGCCCGCCGGGAACTCGGCGGCGATCGCCGCGGCGGTCGCGTACCGGTCCGCCCCCGCCAGACGCCGCACCTCGTCGGCGGTGTTGGCCTTCGCGAAGGAGCGCAGCTTCTGGAGCACGTCGGAGCCGACCGCCGCCCGGCCGCCGAGGACGACGATCCGCCGCGGCCGCAGCTCGCTGAGCGCCGCGGCGGTGGGCGAGGGGATGCTGGTGCCCCGCACCAGCACGACCGGCGCGCCCCGCGACCCGGCCAGCGCGGCACCGGCCAGGGCGTCGGGGAAGCTCTGCCCGTTCGCCACGTAGACCACGTCCCCGCCGCGGGGGAACTGCCGGGCGATCTCGGCGGCCGTCGCGTACCGGTCCGTCCCCGCCAGCCGCGACACCGGGTCGTCGCCACCGCACACCCCGACGGCGCACAGCGCGTCCAGCGGGCTGATGATGCCGTTCCCGTACGTGTTGTCCCGCCCCACCGGGCCCAGGTCGGCGGCCGTGGTGGTCAGCACGGTCTCGATCAGCGACGGAGGCAGGCCGGGCCGGGCAGCGAGCAGCTGGGCGGCCAGCGCCGCGGCATACGGGCTCGCGTATGACGTGCCGTCGCCGAAGGACCCGTACCCGTCCGGCTCGAGCACCCAGATGTCCACGCCGGGCGCGACGACGTCGACGTAGTTGCCGGTGTTGGAGAACGGGCCGATGCGGTCGTCCTCGTCGGTGGCGCCGACGCCGATCACCCCGGGGTAGGCGGCCGGGTAGAAGACCGGGTTGCCGAACTGCTTCTCGTTGCCCGTGGCGGCGACGACGGTGACCCCGCGGGAGCGGGCGTAGGCCACCGCCTGCCGCTGCGCCTGGCTGTGGTCGGGCCCGCCGAGGGACAGGTTGATGACCCGGGCACCGGCGTGCGTGGCGTCGTAGATGCCCTGGGTGATGTCGGAGTTCCAGCCGTTGCCCTCGTGGTCCAGCGCCTTGATCGGCAGGATCCGGACCGCCTGGTTGTACCCGGCCACCTGGACGCCGTTGTCCGCGCGGGCGGTGATGATGCCGGCGACGTTGGTGCCGTGGCCGTTGTCGTCCACCCGGCCGCGGTTGGCCGGCACGAAGTAGTCGAAGCCCGGCACGACGCGGCCCACCAGGTCCGTGACCGCCGCCTGGACGCCGGTGTCGATGACCGCGACGAGCACCGGGTCGCGCTGCCCCACCCGCGCGTGGGCGTCCTCGGCGGAGAGCCGGTCCAGCGCCCACTGGAACTCGCGGAAGAAGTCGTTCCACCGCGGGTTCGCGACCTGGACCGCCGAGACCCGCGTGTCGACCTCGACGGCCACCACGTCGGGGTCCGCCTGCGCGGCGGCGACGACGTCCACTGCGGCGTCCCGGCCGGGCACCTCGGTCACCTCGACCCGCGGCCTGCCGTCGGCCTCCACGACCGTCACGATGCGCACCGGGCCGCGCACCGGCGCGTCGGCGACGACCGCCTCCGCCGACGCCGTGCGGTCGGGCTCGGGCGCCGCCAGGGCCGGGGCCACGGCGGGTGCCGTGAGCGCCAGCGCGGCCAGCCCGGCGACGATGCGGGGCAGCATCCTCATGGCGGTCCTTCGAGCAGGGCACTTGCCTCGTGCCACGGGGACGGGCCCGGATGCGGACCCGCGAGGACAGTGTCCACCCTGGCCGCGTCATACGGGAGCAGGCGCGACGCGGCGCGCGCTCGTTAGACTCCCCCACGGCCTACGAACGGGGTCACCGAGGCCCCGCGGGACGGACGACACGTGAGCGAAGCAGGTGGCGGCGACAGCGCCGCCGTGCCCCCGGCGGGGCACGCGCCGCAGCAGGACGACGACCTCGGCCAGACCCTCAAGGTGGCCGAGGACCACCGTCGCTCGACCCGGCGCGGGCGGACCCGCCGCCGGATGCTGCAGGCGGGTGTCCTGGTCGTCGTGGTCGCGCTGTGGTGGCTGGTCACCGCCCTGGAGCTGGTGCCGCCGCTGTACCTGCCGTCGCCGGGCGCGGTGTGGGAGGCGTTCGTGCGCGCGAACACCTGCTACCCGCTGGCCGAGGGCAGCGACCGGATCATCTGCGGTGAGCAGGGCTACTACCTGTGGGGCCACCTGCTGGCCAGCCTGCAGCGGATCGGCATCGGCGTGGGCGTGGCGATCCTGCTCGGCCCGGTCGTCGGCTACCTGCTGGCGACGGTCGAGTGGATGGGCACCGCGTTCGAGCCCTACCTCAACTTCCTCCGCTCGCTGCCGCCGCTGGGCTACATCGGCCTGCTGATCATCTGGTTCGGCATCGGCGACCTGTCCAAGAACTGGCTGCTGTTCCTCGCCGCGTTCCCGCCGGTCGTCATCGCCACGATCAACGGGATCCGCGGCATCCGCGAGGACCGGATCCACGCCGCCCAGTCGATGGGCGCCAACCGCTGGCAGGTGTCCACCCAGGTGGTGCTGCCGTCGGCGCTGCCGGAGGTCATCGGCGGCATCCGGATCGCCACCGGCTTCGCCTGGACCACGGTCGTCGCCGCCGAGCTCAACGCCGGCATCCCCGGCATCGGCGGCCTGGCGTACGTGTCCGGCCAGCAGCTCAAGACCGCCCTGACCATCGCCTGCATCATCGTCATCGGCCTGGCCGCCGTCGCGCTGGACGCCCTCATCAAGCGGCTGGGCGGCATACTCGTCCCCTGGTACGGCAAGGCCTGACCCTGCCCCCTCCCGAAGGAGCACCATGACCCGCAGCACCCGTATGACGCTCGCCGGCGGCGCCGCCGCCCTCGCCCTGGCCCTGGCCGGGTGTGGTGCCGGGCAGGCCGAGGCGCCCGAGCCCGCCGGCGGGGACAGCGGCAACGCCTCCGGCGACGCCGGCGGGGCGGAGTGCCCGGTCGAGGTGGACGAGGAGATCGACACCTCGGTGCGCATCGCGTTCCAGCCGATCCCCAACGGCGACCTCGTCGTCAAGGACCTGGGCTGGCTCGAGGCGTGCATGCCGAACGCGTCCATCGAGTGGATCCAGTTCGCCTCCGGCGGCGAGGTCATCCAGGCGTTCGGGTCCAACTCGGTCGACCTGGGCCTGGTCGGCTCCAGCCCGGCGACCAAGGCGGCCTCCCCGCCGGTGAGCGTGGACATGCAGGTGATCTGGATCCACGACGTCATCGGCGAGGCCGAGTCGCTCGTGGTGCAGGAGGGCGCGGGGGAGACCCTGGCCGACCTGGCCGGCAAGCGGGTCGCGGTGCCGTTCGCCTCGACCGCGCACTACTCGCTGCTGGCGGCGCTGGAGCGGGAGGGCATGACCGCCCAGGACATCGAGCTCATCAACATGGCGCCCGACGCGATGCTCGCGGCCTGGGGCCGCGGCGAGATCGACGCCGCGTGGGTGTGGGCGCCGACGCTGCCGCGCCTGCAGGAGACCGGCACGCTCATCCTGTCCGCCGCCGAGACCGCCGAGGCGGGCGCGCCGACCTTCGACCTGGCCGCGGCGACGACGGAGTTCATCGAGGCCAACCCGGAGTTCATGCAGACCTGGACCGCGGTGCAGGACGCGGCGGTGCAGCTGATCCAGGACGACCCGGAGGCCGCGGCGGAGTCGATCGCCGTCGAGCTGGGCATCACCCCCGACGAGGTCCTGCCGCAGCTGGAGGGCTACGTCTACCTCACCGCCACCGAGCAGGCCGAGCAGTACTTCGACGGCCAGATGGCCCAGGCGCTCGCGGACACCGCCGACTTCCTCGTCACCCAGAACGAGATCGACGAGGTCGCCGAGTCCTACGAGGGCGCGGTGTTCTCCGACGCGATCAGGCAGGTCGCCGGTCAGTGAGCTTCACCCTGGAGCGCGTCTCCCACCGCTACGTCACCGACAGCGGTGAGGCGGTCCACGCCCTGGCCGACACCGACCTGGTCGTCGAACCCGGCCAGTTCGTCTGCGTCGTGGGCCCGTCGGGCTGCGGCAAGACCACGCTGCTGCGGATCCTGGCCGGCTTCCTCACCCCGACCGGGGGAGTGGCCAAGGTCGACGGTGACCCGATCACCGGGCCGTCGTGGGAGCGGGGCGTGGTGTTCCAGCACGCCAACCTGTTCCCCTGGCTCACGGTCCGCAAGAACGTCGAGCTCGGCCTGAAGTTCCGAGGCGTCGACGCGAAGACGCGCCGGCAGACCGCCGAGGAGGTCCTGGCCCTCGTCGGGCTGGAGGGGTTCGGGGACCACAAGACCTACGAGCTGTCCGGCGGCATGCAGCAGCGCACCCAGATCGCCCGGGTGCTGGCCAACGACCCGCAGATCATCCTCATGGACGAGCCGTTCGGGGCGCTGGACGCGCTGACCCGGGAGCGGCTGCAGTCCGACCTGCTGCAGATCAGCCGGGAGCGGCGCAAGACCGTCTTCTTCATCACGCACAGCGTCGAGGAGGCGATCATCCTCGGCGACCGGGTCCTGGTGATGTCGCCCCGCCCCGGGCGGGTGGTCCTGGACCAGCCGGTCGCGATCAGCCAGGCCTACGGCCGCCCCCTGCCTGCGGCCGAGCTGCGCAACACACCCGAGTTCGCCGAGCTGCGCGAGCGGGTCAGCGGCGCCATCACCGCCGACGCCCGCTGACTCGCGTCGCTACCGCACGTATGACGCGAGCCGGCTCGCGACCTGTTCGCTCACCGAAACCTCGCCGCCGAGGACGACGATCTGCTCCGGCTGCAGGCCGGTAAACGCGTTGCCGGAGGCGGTCAGGATGCTGGTGGCACGGAAGGGAAGACCGGGGCGCCGCCGGACCCATCCAGCACCGCGCCCGTGAGGACCTTGGGGAAGTTCTGCCCGCTCGCGACATACAGCACCGGCACCCCGGTGGGGAACTGCCGGGTGATCTCGGCCGCCACGGCGTACCCGTTCGCCCCGGCCAGCCGGACCACCTTCTCGGCCACCACCAGCGCGTCGGGGTGACCGGGGGTGGTGGTCGCGGTCGGGCCCTGCCCGGCGGCGTTGGTCGCCCGCACCTCGAACGTGTATGCCGTGCCGTTGGTCAGCCCGGTGACCACTGCCGACGTCGCGGCGGCACCGACGGTCAGGCTCTGCCTACCGGGGGACGCAGCGACGGTGTACCCGGTGATCCCAGCACCGCCGTCACTGGCCGGGGTAGTCCAGGACACGACGCCCTGCTGGTCGCCGGGGACCGCGGTCACGTCGCCCGGGTCACCGGGCACGGTTCGTGGGGTGTCCTGCACGTTGACCGCAGTGGACTGGTCCACCGCGTTGACGGCGCGGATGGCGAAGGAGCAGGTCGTGCAGTTGGTCAGCCCGGTGATGGTCGAGGTGACGTCGGGGCCGACTTCCTGCACCTGCCCGCCCGCGGTGGTGGTGACGTTGTAGCCGGTTATCGGAGACCAGCCCGGGTCCGGCGCGGTCCAGGAGACGGTGACCTGCCCGTCGCCGGGGGTCGCGGTCGGATTGCCCGGCACCCCGGGCACCGCCACCGGGGTGGCCTGCACGGACGCCGCGGCACCCTGCCCGGCGGCGTTGCTCGCGCCCACCTCGAACGTGTAGGTCGTGCCGTTGGTCAGTCCGGTCACCGGGGTGGAGGTGACGCCTGCGCCCACGGAAACGCTCTGCCCGCCGGGGCTGGTGGTGACCGTGTACCCGGTGATCGGGGAGCCGCCGTTGCTCGCCGGCGCTGCCCAGGAGACGGTCACCTGGCCGTTGCCGGGGGAGGCGTTGACGTTCTGCGGGGCGCCGGGCACGGTCCGCGGGGTCGCCTGCACGTTGACCGCCGGTGACTCACCGGCACTGTTCACCGCTCGGATGGCGAACGTGTATGCCGTGCCGTTGCTCAGCCCGGTGACCGTCGTCGACGTGGTTCCGGCACCGACGTCGACGACCTGGCCGCCGGGGGAGACGGTCACCGTGTAACCGGTGACGGGCGACCCACCGTTGTTCACCGGGGCATCCCACGACACCGTTACCTGCTGGTTGCCCGGCACCGCCGTGGGCGACGTGGGGGCGCTCGGGGCGGTGACGACCTCGCACGCGCCGACGCCGCACAGCGCCTCGAGCGGGTTGATGATCCCGTGGCCGAACGTCTCGTCCCAGCCCACCGGGCCCAGGTCGGTGGCGGTGGAGGTGAGCAGGTTCTCGACCTGGTCCGGGGTGAGCGCCGGGTTGACCGCGAGCAGCTGGGCGGCCAGCCCGGCGACATACGGGGCGGCGAACGAGGTGCCGTCGCCGATGAAGAGACCGTCGCCCGGCCCGACGACGAGGATCCCGACCCCGGGGGCGGCGAGGTCGAGGTAGGGACCGGTGTTGGAGAACGCGCCGCTGCCGTCGTTGAGGTTGGTGGCTCCGACCGCGATCACGCCGGGGTAGGCGGCCGGGTACATGACCGGGTTGCCCTCGAGCTTGTCGTTGCCCGCGGCGGCGATGACCACAGCGCCCTCCTCCCGCGCATAGGCGACGGCCATCTCCATGGCGGGGCTGTACGTCGACCCGCCCAGGGAGAGGTTGAGGACCTTGGCGCCGGCGTCGGCGGCATCGATGATGCCCTGGGTCACGGTGGAGTTGGTGGCCTGGCCGGTGCTGTTGAGCACCTTGACCGGCAGGATCCGGACGGTCTGGTTGTAGCCGGCGATGTGGACGTTGTTGTTCGCGTGCGCGCCCAGGATGCTGGCCACGTTGGTGCCGTGCCCGTAGTCGTCGAGCTTGCCCAGCCGCTCCGGCACGTAGTAGTCGAAGCCGTTGAGCACGAGCCCGGACAGGTCCGTCACCGTGGCCTGCACACCGCTGTCGATGACCGCCACCGTCACGGGGACGCGCGCGCCCCCACGCGGTAGTTGGCCTCTTCCGCGGACAGCCGGTCCAGTCCCCACTGGAGGTCGCGCCACGGGTCGTTCCACGGCGACGACTGCAGCGCTGACACCTGGCCGTCGATCTCGACGGCCAGGACGTCAGGGTCGGCTTGTGCCTCGGCGATGGCCTGCTTCGCGGCCTCCCGACCAGGGACCTCGGTGACGGTGATCTCCGGTCGATCTGCCTCTTCTGCCACGGTGACTACTCGGACCACCCCTCGTTGGGACGTGTGGGCTGCGATGACCTCCGGGGGTGCGGCCAGCGTCTCAACGCCCAGTTCACGCCAGTCGGACTGAGTGGTCGCGACGGCGACACCCGCAGTCGTCTTGGCATTTGCCACCCACGCGACGGGAGTCAAGAGGGCCAGGACTATTGATGTCGTGAGAAGGCGGGGCAGGTGCTTCATGGCGGGCGCTTTCACATAGTGGCCGCGGACAGCGCCGTAACCGGCGAAGCCGAGCGAGCAGCGCAAATCAAGAGAAGCCTGCTCAAGAGTGGGACGATCCTCGAACTGGCGCCGGCCGTCAAGTCGCTCCATCCCCTCAATCTCGATGAACACTTCCGCTCCCGCGTGACGGGGCAACCATTGGCAGCGCTGGGCCGACTGCGCTGCGGCGACCAACGCCGAAGCCTGCGCGGTCGCGGCAGCTCGATCACCTCTTCCCATGGCCGCCGGGGGCTCCACCACCGTCAGCAGCCATGACCCCGCACCGGCGTTCGCGACAAACACATCCGAGGTCAGGTACGGCGGCGGCTGGGGGTCGGCCCACGTCGGGCTCCTGATTGCCGCTGCGGCACGTATGGCTCGGCCTGGCTCCCAGCCTGCGCCCTCCCGACAACGGGCCGCCGAGGGTGGGGTTGACCCCGTTTGGTGGACATCGGTTAGGCGGCTTCTGAGGCCGCGGTGGTCCGGTCCTCGAAGGCTACCGGGGGGATCTGGCCGAGGGCGCTGTGGCGCCGGCGGCGGTTGTAGATGGTCT
>Ga0310823_100048_pt1 | contig 218772 bp, 208 predicted proteins | sample P4_ome_3_FD_201316 | JGI IMG/M metagenome (GOLD analysis project Ga0310823, IMG submission 201316) | Sorghum-adapted microbial communities from Joint BioEnergy Institute, Emeryville, California, United States - P4_Day56_Rep3 | ecosystem: Engineered > Bioreactor > SSF (Solid state fermentation)...
CCTGAACACTCTCGTCGTCCTCTTCCCGGGACGACTCCCCATGTGATAGATTAACAACGTCAGTCACCCGTGGCTTACACGGAAAAGATGACAGGCTCCGCGCGGTGCACCAGCAGCGGCTGCACGCACACCAGCACCGCCGACTGGGCGGCGGCGAGCTGGTCGAGTACCCGCCACCGGTGCCCGGTCGGCTCGCAGGCCACCACCACCAACCCGTAGCCGGCCCGCCGGGCCTGGGCAATCCCCCAGGCCACGACCTCGCCGAGCTGCCAGGCCTTCACCCGGGCGGTGCGCCGGGCCAGCACCTGCGAGTCCGGACCGGTGACCGCACAGACCTGCTTGTCCGCGGCCAAGTCGAACGCCACCACCGCGGTGTCACGACCGATCACCTTGCGCAGCAGCGACAACTTCCCGTTCCGGCGGCGATCCCCCCGCGACAACCCCTGACTACTACCCTGCGACACGACATCCTCCTGGTGCGGTTGGGACTCCAAGCCCGCACACCCCACCAGGAGGATGTCCCGCGACTTCAACCGCTCAGGCTGTTACTACGCCCGGGCCCGCACGTCCTCGTCAGACCTCGCGCATCCGGAACGGTTCGAGCAGCGCGCCCAGGTCGCCGACCACCCCGTTCTCGTCCAGCACCCGGTGGGTGCCGACGGCGTCGGCGAGGCCGATGCAGCGCGGGCCGTCGAACAGGCCGCAGGCGTAGCGGGCGGTGGTGTCGTCGAGGTCCACCACACCGACCCGCAGCTGGTAGATGCCCGGGTAGCGCACCTCGTCGAGGTACTGCACCGACAGGCTGCTCGGCGCGAGGCCGTCCAGCGGCCCGCCGGTGGGGTAGCCGAGCACGTCCAGGTGCAGCTCGGCCAGCCCGTCGAGGTACCAGCCGGCCAGCCGCACGTTGTTGACGTGGCGGTTGGTGTCCAGGTCGCCGAAGCGGGTGCGCACGTCGAGACGGAACGGGTAGGCCTCGCGCACCCGGCGGGCCGGGTCGAGCCGGGGGCGTTCGACCCGCGGCCCGTCGATCCGCAGTTCCTCGAGGGCGGCACGGACGGGCGCGGGCAGCGGGGACGGCCTGCCGTCGGTGGCGTGCACGCTGACCGACTCGCCGGTGGCCACGCACTCGTCGTCGGCGAAGACGCCGTAGGTGTAGGCGAACGACGACGTGCCGATGTGCGTCACGGCAAGCCCGATCCGGTAGCTGCGCGTGACGCGGAGGGGGGCGAGCACGTCGACGCGCACGGAGGCGAGCAGCAGGCGCATGCGCCCGGTCAGGTCGGCGCCGAAGCGGGTGCGCTCGACGGCGACCCGGGCGTCTTCGAACCACCGCACGAGCGCGTCCCGGCCGATGCGGCGGCTCGGATCGAGGTCGCTGTAGCGGGCCTCGTGCTCGAGCAGGACGGGGTATGCCGTCGGGGGGAGCAGAACTTGCGTGGATGTCACTCCGCCCATGATGGCGCCGCGGGACCGACCGCGGGTTACACCCGGTTGTTCATCACGTGTGAACCGCGCAACGATCGTTTCCGGCGTTCGGCCCCGTGACGTCGGGGCGGCCCGGTAGCCTCGGCGGGTGCCTACCGCAACTCAACAGCAGGGAAATGAACTGCCCGGGGTTGCGGAGCTGCTCGAAGCGGCCGTCGCCGCCGTCGGCGGCACGCGCCGCGAGGGGCAGGACGCGATGGCGCAGGCGGTTCGCAGGGCGCTGGTCACCGGTGAGCACGTGGCCGTGCAGGCCGGTACGGGCACCGGCAAGTCGCTCGCGTACCTGGTGCCCGCCATCCACCACGCGGTGAGCAAGGGCTCCACGGTGGTCGTGTCCACGGCCACCATCGCGCTGCAGCGCCAGCTCGTCGACCGCGACCTCCCCCGGCTCGCCAAGGCCCTCAAGCCGCTGCTGGGCCGCGCGCCCACGTTCGCGATCCTCAAGGGCAGGCGCAACTACCTGTGCCTGAACAAGCTGCACGGCGGCGACGACACCGACCCGGCCGACGAGCTGTTCGACCCGTTCGCGATCTCGGCGATGGGCCGGGCGGTCAAGCGCATCCACGAGTGGGCCGACACCACCGAGACCGGCGACCGCGACGAGCTGGTGCCCGGCGTGCCCGACTCGGTGTGGCGGCAGGTCTCGGTCACCGCCCGCGAGTGCCTCGGGGTGGCCAAGTGCCCGGTCGGCGAGGACTGCTTCGCGGAGCGGGCGCGCGCGGTCGCGGGCAAGGCCGACATCGTCGTCACCAACCACGCCCTGCTCGCGATCGACGCCCTCGAGGGGCGCCCGGTGCTCCCCGAGCACGACGTCGTGGTCGTCGACGAGGCCCACGAGCTGGTCGACCGGGTCACCGGGGTGGCCACGGCAGAACTCACCGCCGGGATGGTCACCGGGGCCGCCCGGCGGCTGGGCAAGCTCATCGACCAGGCGATCGCCGACCGGCTCGCGGAGGCGGGCGAGGGCCTCGGCCTCGTGCTCGACGACCTGCCGCCCGGGCGCTGGGAGGCGCTGCCGCGGGCCGCTGCTGGTGCGCTCTCGGCGGTGCGCGACGCGGCAGCCTCCTGCCGGCAGGCGCTCGGCTCCGACCGCAGGGAGGACCCGGAGCTCGCCGCGGGCCGCAAGATCGCCCAGGCCGCGCTCGACGAGGTCGCCGACACCGCGGTCCGGCTGCTCGGCGCGTTCGACGAGCCCGACCCGGCCAAGCGGCACGACGTCGTCTGGCTCGCCGAGCAGGGCCCGGACGGCGCGCGGTACAAGTCGCTGCACGCCGCGCCGCTCTCGGTCGGCGGGCTGCTGCGGGAGCGGCTCTTCGGCCGCTCCACCGTGGTGCTGACGTCGGCGACGCTCGCGCTCGGCGGCAACTTCGACGCCCTGGCCCGGCAGTGGGGCCTGCCCCCGGAGAAGGCGGTCGGCAGGGGTGAGGGCGAGAAGGCGGACCCGGTGCCGGACCCGGACGCCCCGAAGTGGTCGGGCCTCGACGTCGGCTCGCCGTTCGCGCACGCCAAGAGCGGCATCCTCTACGTCGCGAAGCGCCTTCCCCCACCCGGGCGCGACGGGCTGCCCCCGTCGTACCTGGACGAGATCGCGGGGCTCGTCGAGGCCGCGGGTGGGCGCACGCTGGGGCTGTTCTCGTCGATGAGGGCGGCCAAGCAGGCCGCCGAGGCGATGCGCGGCCGGCTGGACACGCCGATCCTGTGCCAGGGCGACGACTCCACGATGCAGCTGGTGGAGAAGTTCGCCGCCGACGAGGCCACGTCGCTGTTCGGCACGCTCTCGCTGTGGCAGGGCGTCGACGTGCCCGGTCCGTCGCTGTCGTGCGTGATCATCGACCGGATCCCGTTCCCGCGCCCCGACGACCCGCTGGTCGCCGCGCGGCAGCGGGCCACCGACGCCCGCGGCGGCAACGGCTTCCTCGCGGTCTCTGCCACTCACGCGGCGCTGCTGCTCGCCCAGGGGGCCGGGCGGCTGCTGCGCGGCATGGACGACCGCGGCGTCGTCGCGATCCTCGACTCGCGCCTGGCCACCGCGCGCTACGGGGGCTTCCTGCGCGCGAGCCTGCCGCCGTTCTGGACCACCGACGACCGGGAGAAGGTGCACGGCGCCCTGCGCCGGCTGCGCGGCGCCTGATCAGCCGCGCCGGTGTCCCGCCATCGCCACCGCGAGCAGCTTGCGCATCTCGGACTGCTGGGCGTCGTCGAGGGCGGCGAGCGGGGAGCGTTCCTGCACGCGCTCCAGCAGCGCCCGGCGCACGGCGACGCCCTCGCGGGTGAGCACGAGCGTGCGGACGCGCCCGTCGGCGGGGTGCGGCTTGCGTTCGGCGAGGCCCCTGCGCTCCAGCTGGTCGCTGAGCAACGTCACGTTGGACGGGTCGCAGTGCAGCCGTTCGGCGAGCTGGCGCAGCGGGACCGGTTCGGCCGCGGGGTCGAGCTCCCAGAGCAGATGGGCGACCGACTCGCTGAACCCGAGCTCGCGGACGGCCCTCTTGATCTCCTGGACGATCGCCATGGCCAGGACCATCACCTGCTCGACGAGCGGTTGAGCTGGCTGGGGTCCGGACACGCCCGAAGAATAACTGCTTGACATCCTCCTTGAGTAGCTCAAGCATAACGCTTGAGTCACTCAAGGATGGGGGGATCCTGTGAGCACATGGGATCTGGGGGACGTCCCGGACCAGAGGGGGCGCCGGGTCGTCGTCACCGGGGCGAGCAGCGGGCTCGGCCTCGTCGTCGCCCGCGAGCTGGCCAAGCGCGGGGCGCGGGTGGTGATGGCGGCCCGGGACGTGGGGAAGGCCGCCCGGCACCGCGAAGCGCTGCTGGCCGAGCACCGTGCCGCCACCGTCGACGTGCTGCGGCTCGACCTCATGGACCTCGACTCGGTCCGGGCCTTCGTCGCCGACGTCACCGCTGAGCCGGTCGACGCGCTGCTCAACGTGGCGGGCATCGCGGGCACCCCGCTGCGGCGCTCCGCCCAGGGCTGGGAGAGCCAGTTCGCCACCAACCACCTCGGGCACTTCGCGCTCACGACGCTCCTGCTCCCCGCCCTCGGGCACGGGTGGGAGCCGCGCGTCGTCACGGTCACCTCCACCGTCTACCGGTACGGCAGGCTCGACCTCGACCGCGACGACCACCTCACCGGCGGGCGGCGCTACTCGCCGATGCGCGCCTACGCGCGCTCGAAGCTCGCCAACGTGCTGTTCGCGCTGGAGCTCGAACGCAGGCTGCGCGAGACCTGCTCACCGGTCCGCAGCGTGCTGGCCCACCCGGGCATGGCCAGCACCCCGATGAACACCGACCGGTGCCACTACCTGCTCGACCGGCTCATCTCACCGGTCGCGTCCCGGGTGGCGCGCGCCCCCGAGGACGCCGCGCTGCCGATCCTGTACGCCGCGACCGTGCCGGAGCTGGAGGGCGGCTCGTTCGTCGGGCCGCGCACCGAGTTCCGCGGCCCGATGCGGGTCACCCGCATCCCCGTGCGCCCGCCGGGGAACGACCCCGACCTCGCCCGGCGCCTGTGGGAGGTCTCCGAGGAGCTCACCGGCACCCACTCCGCGGTGTTCGCGGGTCACTGACGCAGCTCGAAGACGTCCGCGAGTCGCGGTGTGCGTGCACGCGAGTCGCGGGCTGGGTGTGCGTGAGTTGCGGGTTGAGCGGGGTCAGGCCGGCGCGGCGATGCAGGTGATCGTGCCCGGCGCCACCTCGGTGAACCCCGCGTCCCGGACGGCGACCGCCTCGCCGCGCTCGACGGCGGCGCACAGCCGCGCCCACCGCTCCGGGTCGGCGTCGCGCACCGCGAAGCGCGGCACCTCCGCGAGGCCATGGGCGGCGGCGTAGAGCATCGAGGCGTGCCCGACCTGCGCGGCGGCCTTCCCGACGGTGAGCTCCAGCGCGGCGTTCAGCCAGATCACCGGGGCGTCCGCCGGGGGCGGGGGCGGGTCGTCGGGCGGCAGGTCGGTGCCGCCGATCTGCAGCCGCGACACCACGCGGGGCACCTCGTCCACCGGGCCGGGCAGCAGGGCCCGCGCCTCGGCGCCGTCGACCTCCCAGGTCACGCCGGGCAGCTCCTGCACGGCCGCCCAGTGCGCGCCACGGGCGCGGCGGGCGATCTTGCGGATCTGGGTGCCCACCCAGATCGAGACCGCCTCGTGCCACTCCCCGCCCGGCTGCGCGCGCGGGTCGAGGCAGACGGCGAGCGCCGCCGCGGCCGCGGCCTCCAGCACCGGGGTGCGGGCGGCGGGCGGGCGCTCCAGCCGCAGGATGACCGGCATCGCGCGCACGACGCCGTCCGACACCGGCTCGCGCCCACCGGCGTAGCGCGCCGCCAGCGGGGCCAGCACGGGCGGGGCGTCCACGAGCGGGGAGTCTGCGTTCACGTCGGCCATCAACGCCGTCCGCGCGCCCCGGCTTCCGCGACCTCGATCACGGGATCGGGACGCGGCGCAGCACGCCCTCGGCGGCGTCGGCCCGCTCGACCTCGTCGCGGGTGATGCCGAGGACGAACAGCACGACGTCGAGGTACGGGTGCGACAGCGCCGTGTCGGCGACCTCGCGCAGCGCGGGCTTGGCGTTGAACGCGACGCCGAGGCCCGCGGTGGTCAGCATGTCGATGTCGTTGGCCCCGTCGCCGACGGCGACGCACTGCTCGAGCGGGATGCCGAAGCCGTCGGCGAACCGGCGCAGCGCCGCCGCCTTGCCCGGCCGGTCGACGATGTCGCCGACCACCTTCCCGGTGAGCCTGCCGTCGACGATCTCCAGCTCGTTGGCGGCGCAGAAGTCGAGCCCGAGCTCGTCGACCAGGCCCCGGATCACCCGGGTGAACCCGCCGGAGACGACGCCGCAGCGGTAGCCGAGCCGCTTGAGCGTGCGGATCGTGGTGCGCGCGCCCGGGGTGAGCTCCAGCTTCGCCGCCACCTCGTCGAGCACGGTCTCGGGCAGGCCGGCCAGCACGGCGACGCGGCGGCGCAGCGACTCGGCGAAGTCCAGCTCGCCCCGCATCGCCGCCTCGGTGACGGCCCTGACCTCGGCCTCGGCGCCCGCGTGCGCGGCGAGCATCTCGATGACCTCGCCCTGGATGAGCGTCGAGTCGACGTCGAAGACGATCAGCCGCTTGCTGCGCCGGGCGAGCCCGGCCCGCTCGACGGCGACGTCGACGCCCGCGGTGCGGGCCACCTCGACGAGCCGCGCGCGCAGGGTGCCGGGCGGGTAGTCCTCGCTCCCCCGGCCGGGCTCGGGCGAGACCATCAGCTCCAGCCCGGTGACCGGGTAGTCGGCGACGCGGCGGATCGAGTCGATGTTGGCACCGACGTCGGCGAGCGCGGCCGCCACGGCGCCGAACGCCTTCGCCGTGATCGGCCTGCCGAGCACCACGACGACGTGCGTCGAGTGGCGGCGCACCGCCGGGTCGTCGCGCACCTCGAGCGTGGTGTGCACCTGCATGGCGATGCTCGCCATCGCCTGCTCGACGGCTTCCTGGAGGCCCTCCGGGTCGTGGTGGGTCTCGACGACCACCCCGAGGGTGAGCCGCCCGCGGATCACCACCTGCTCGACGTCGACGAGGTCGACCCCGTGCCGGGTGAGCGCCGCGAAGAGCACGGAGCTCACGCCCGGGCGGTCCGGGCCCGTGACCGTGATGAGGACGCTCGTGCCCCTCGGTGACATCGACCCGGTCAGCGCGACTTCGGATCGTCGTTCGGCAGGGTCTCCCCACCGATCTTCTGCGACACCAGCTCACCCGGGTCGGCGTGGCCGAGGTGCGCCTCGGCGCGGAAGCGCTCGACGAGGTGCGGGTAGTGCAGCTCGAACGCCGGCCGCTCGGAGCGGATCCGCGGCAGCTCGGTGAAGTTGTGCCGCGGCGGCGGGCACGTCGTCGCCCACTCCAGCGAGTTGCCGAAGCCCCACGGGTCGTCGACGGTGACCACCCGGCCGTAGCGGTAGCTGCGGAACACGTTCCACAGGAACGGCAGGGTGGACGCGCCCAGCACGAACGCCCCGATCGAGGAGATCGCGTTCAGCGCGTTGAAGCCGTCGATGGGCAGGTAGTCGGCGTAGCGGCGGGGGAAGCCCTCGTTGCCCAGCCAGTGCTGCACCAGGAACGTCAGGTGGAACCCGACGAACGTGAGCCAGAAGTGGACCTTGGCCCACGTCTCGTCCAGCATCCGGCCGGTCATCTTCGGGAACCAGAAGTAGATGCCGGCGTAGGTGGCGAACACGATCGTGCCGAACAGCACGTAGTGGAAGTGCGCCACCACGAAGTAGGTGTCGGAGACGTGGAAGTCCAGCGGCGGCGACGCCAGCAGGATGCCGGTCAGACCGCCGAACAGGAACGTGGCGAGGAAGCCGATGCTGAACAGCATCGGGCTCTCGAACGTCAGCCGGCCCTTCCACATGGTGCCGATCCAGTTCACGAACTTGACGCCCGTGGGCACCGCGATGAGGAAGGTGGTGAAGGAGAAGAACGCGAGCAGCACCGCGCCCGTGGCGTACATGTGGTGCGCCCACACGGCAACCGACAGCGCGGCGATCGCGATCGTCGCGTAGATCAGGGTCTTGTAGCCGAAGATCGGCTTGCGGCTGAACACCGGGAAGATCTCGCTGACGATGCCGAAGAACGGCAGCGCGACGATGTAGACCTCGGGGTGGCCGAAGAACCAGAACAGGTGCTGCCACAGGATGACGCCGCCGTTGGCGGGGTCGAACACGTGGGCGCCGAAGTGCCGGTCGGCCAGCAGGCCCAGCAGCGCGGCGGTCAGCACCGGGAACGCGATCAGGATGAGGATCGCGGTCACCAGGATGTTCCAGGTGAAGACCGGCATCCGGAACATCGTCATGCCCGGCGCGCGCATGCAGACGATCGTGGTGATGAAGTTGACACCACCGAGGATCGTGCCGAGACCGGAGATCACCAGGCCGACGATCCACAGGTCGGCACCCGCCCCCGGCGAGCGGACGGCGTCCGCGAGCGGGGTGTAGGCGAACCAGCCGAAGTCCGCGGCGCCGCCCGGGGTGAGGAACCCGGACAGCACGGTCAGCCCGCCGAACAGGAACAGCCAGTAGGAGAAGGCGTTCAGCCGCGGGAACGCGACGTCGGGGGCGCCGATCTGCAGCGGCACGATGTAGTTCGCGAAGCCGAACAGGATCGGCGTCGCGTACAGCAGCAGCATGATCGTGCCGTGCATCGTGAACAGCTGGTTGTACTGCTCCGTGGACAGGAACTGCATGCCGGGCACGGCCAGCTCGCCACGGATGAGCAGCGCCATCGCGCCACCGGCCAGGAAGAACGCGAACGACGTGACCATGTAGAGGATCGCGATGTCCTTGGGGTCCGTCGTCCGCAGCATCTTCAGGAAGGTCGAGCCCTTGGGCGACCGACGTGCCGGGTACTCCGGCGCGATCGGCTTGGGGGCGACGGCGGTCACTGGTCCTCCTGGAACTGCCGGCTGCACGAGCGGCGGGCCGGGTGGCCCAGCTGGGGATGTTAGCTCTACCCGTCGTCGAAGGCCGGGCCGGGTGGCGGGACCCACGTCACGTGCCGGCCCGGGCACGGGCCGCCACGAGCCGCGATGATCGGCCCGTGGGCTCGACCACGGTGGTCACCGGAGCCGCGCCGGGCGTGGCCGGCGCGCTCATCACCGACCACCCCAGCGGCTGGTGAGCGGTGCGGAAGGCCGGCGCCTACCGCAGCGGCGTGAACAGCTCGTCGAACAGCTCCGGTGCCGCCGCCGGGCTCGGCACCGGGTCGATGATGAAGAACTCCGTGCCCATCCCCAGCGCGAAGACCGGCTCCGGCATGGCGAGCAGGAAGTGGTCGGGCGCCATCTGGCTCGCGTGCGCGCGCATCGAGGCGCGCTTCTGCTCGATGAAGTCGATGGCGTCGACGCGGTGGGTGATCTCCGACTCCGGCTTGCCGAACGAGGGCTCGTCGAAGCTCGGGGGCCGCCAGCCCTCCGGCAGCTCGCCCGAGTCGGCGAGCCCGCGCATCCCGCGCACCATCCAGTCGCGGTTGATCGTCTGCTGGGCCACGACCGGCACCGCCGACAGCTCGGCGGCGCGCATCCCCACCCGGTGCACCTGGATGTGGTCGGGGTGGCCGTACCCGCCGTTGTCGTCGTAGACGGTGAGGACGTCGGGCTCCTCCTCGTCGAGGATCACCGCGAGGCGCCGCGCCGCGTGCTCCACGTTGGCCTGCCAGAAGCAGTACGGGGCCTCGTTGGTCGGGTCGCCCATCATCCCGGAGTCGGTGTAGCCGAGGAACTCGACGCGCTTCGCCCCGATCGCCGCCGCGGACGCGTAGCACTCCGCGGACCGGCGGACGGCCAGCTGCTCCCCCGGCTCGAGCACGCCGGGGACCGGCTCGCCCAGCTCCCCCCTGGTCGCGAACACGAGGACGACCCGGTGACCCGCTGCGGCCGCCCTGGCGAGGGTGCCCGCGGTGCCGATCGACTCGTCGTCGGGGTGCGCATGGAAGGAGACGATGGTTCCCACGAGGGACAATCTACGCAGCGGCGGTGCCGCACCCGCCGGGCCGCCGCCTGCCCTCAGGCCTGCTGCAGGGCGTCCTCGGGCACGTAGCCGGCCAGGGCGCTGCGCTTGCCCTGCAGCTCGTCGATCTGCTCGTCCAGCGCCGCGAGCTCGCGCCGGATGGTGCGCACCAGGTCGGGGCACAGCTCCAGCTCGATCTCCTCGCCGCCGCCGACGCAGGGCAGCACGTCCCGGATCACGTCCGTGGACAGGCCCGCGCCGAGCAGGGCCCTGATCCGGGCGACGGTGCGGACGGCGTCGGGGCCGTAGCGCCGGTAGCCGTAGGCGTCCCGCTCGGCCGACAGCAGCCCCTGTTGCTCGTAGTAGCGCAGCGCGCGCTGGCTCACCCCGGTGCGCCGGGCGAGCTCGCCGATCAGCACGTGATCCCTCCCACGCGGGCTTGGGCCTGACACCGACGTCAGACCCCAACATCGCGGCCATGGCAGAACATTTCGCGCGCACCGTCCTCGGCTCGGGGCCGGGGATCCTGCTCGCGCACGGCGCGGGCGGCGGCGTCGAGGCCAACTTCGGGCCGATCCTCGACGAGCTCGCCACCACCCACACCGTCGTCGGGGCCGACTACCCGGGTTCCGGGAAGACCCCGCGCAGTCCGGTCCCGCTCACCCTCGACGACCTGGCCGACGCGCTCGTCGGCACGGCGGTCGACGCAGGCGTCGACCGCTTCGCGGTGCTGGGCTACTCGCTCGGCACGGCCGTCGCCGTCCGCATCGCGACGCGGCACCCCGACCGCGTCACGGGTCTCGTGCTCACCGCCGGGTTCGCCCGCCCCGACCACCGGCTGCGACTGGCCCTGCAGGTCTGGCGGGCCCTGCTCGACGCCGGCGACCGGGAGCTGACCGCCCGGTTCCTCACCTTCGCCGCCACCGGTGCGACGGCGCTCGACGCGCTGGAGCCCGCCGCGCTCGAGGCCGCCGTCGCCGGGCTGGCCGACTTCCTCCCGGCCGGCAGCCCGGAGCAGGTCGACCTCGGCGCCACCGTCGACACCCGTGCCGAGCTCTCCCGGATCGCCGCCCCGACGCTCGTCGTCGCCACCACCGAGGACGGCCTCACCGGCGTCGGGCTCTCCCGGGAGCTCGCGGCCGGCATCCCCGGCGCCGAGCTGGTGGAGATCGCCTCGGGGCACGGCATCGGGGCCGAGGCCCCCGACGAGTGGCTCGCCGCGATCCGGTCGCTGCTGTCGCGGGTGGGCTGAGCCGTGGACCTCGAGGTCGTGCTCCCGGACGAGTCGCCCGACGTCGCCCCGCACACCGTCGTCGAGCTCGCGCAGGAGGCGGAGCGGCTCGGCTACCGCACCGCGTACCTGCCCGACCACCTGCTGCCGCCCGCCCCCTACGGCGACACCTACGGCGGGGTGTACGAGCCGCTCGTCACGCTCGCGCACGTCGCCGCCCGCACCTCGACGATCCGCCTCGGCACGTCGGTGCTCGTGCTGCCGATGCGCAACCCGTTCGTCGTCGCCAAGCAGGTCGCCACGCTGGAGCGGCTGTCGGGCGGCCGCGCGGTGCTCGGGGTGGGCGTCGGCTGGGACCGCGCCGAGTTCGCCGCCGTCGGCGCCGAGTTCGCGACCCGCGGCGCCCGCACCGACGAGGACATCGCCCTCCTGCGCCACCTCTTCCGCGGCGGCGGCCCGTTCCACGGCCGGTTCCACCACGTGGAGCGGGGCGTGTTCGCGCCGGTGCCCACCCGGCCGGTGCCGATCATGGTGGGCGGGACGAGCGAGGCCGCCCTGCGCCGGGCCGCCGCGCTGGCCGACGAGTGGCAGGGGGTCGGCCTCGACGCCGCAGGCTTCGCCCGGTGCGCCGCGCGGCTGCGCGCGGAATCGCAGCGCACGCCCCGGCTCGGCACGCGGCTGGCCTGGCGCGGCGGTACGGCCGAGCTGGAGCGGACCGTGCGCGAGGCGCACGCCCTCGCCGCGGCCGGGGCCGACGCGGTCGCCGTCTGGTTCGGGCCGGCCGACGGCGCGGCCGACCGGATGGCGCGGTTCGCGGCCGCGTTCTCCGCCTGAAGGCCGGCCGGCGGGCGGCCCGATCGCGGGAACCCGGGCGCCGGGTGCTCAGGCGAGCACGCGGGTCAGCGCGGGGCCCACCTCGGTGAGCCGCCGCACCGTCTGCGCCAGCCCGCCCCGCCTGGCCGCGAGCGCCGCCGCGGCGGCCTCGGCGTCGGCGCCACCGAGCGGCACCAGCACCTGCAGCCGGTCGATGCCCCCGAGCGCGGAGGCCGGGTCGTCGCCCGCGGTGTGGATGCAGTCCGACAGCAGCACGACGAGCCGCTCGTCGGCCACCGCGCCCGCGAGCTGGGCGGCCGCGGCGCGCAGCCCGGCGGCGAGGTCGGTGGTGCCGTGGCCGCGCAGCGCGACGAGGTCGGACAGCAGGTCTTCCGGCGGCCGGCGCGCGCCGTGGGCCTGCAGCACCCGCACCCCGGGGCCGAACGCCACCACGGCCGGCACGAGCCCGTCGCCCGCCGCGAGCACCACCCCTGCCGCCGCGACGGCGGCGAGGGCGACCGCCTGCCCCTGCATCGACCCGGACACGTCGACGGCGAGGGCGACCGCCCGCCGCGAGGCGGTCCAGTGCCGCGTGACCACGTCGGCCGGGCCGGGGCGACGGGTCGGGCCCGGCTCCCACCTGTCCAGGGTGCGGTCGAGGTCGAGGTCGCCGTCCCCGCCCGCCGCGGGCGCGAGCCGCCGGGTGCCGCGGGCGCGGGCCGGGCCCACCCGCCCCAGGCGCAGGAACACCCGCCCGGCCAGCCGCCGGGCGGCCGCGCGCAGCGCCTCGTCGGTGGCGACGGCGAGGTCGGCGAGCAGCGCCGCCGCGGCGTCCGGGTCGCGGGACAGCAGCGCGTGGAACGCGGCCTCGTCGAGCGCGCCCACCTCCGGCGAGACGTCGGCGAACGCCGCGTGCTGCGCCGCGAGCTGGGCCCGCCCCTGCGTGCGGCCCGCGCGGTCGCGCGCGGGCCGGGACCGCGGCCGGAAGCCCGCCGGGTTGGTCTCCGGCGGGCCGTCAGCTTTTCCCGGGTCGTCCGCGGGGTCGTCCGCTTCCGCCGGCCACAGCTCGTCGAGCAGCTCGTCGATCACCGACTCCGGCGTGCGGTCCACGCCGTCGGCCATCCGGATGCGGCCGGACAGCGCGGCGTACGCCGCGTCGCGGCCGGTGTCCCGCTGCGGGGTGCGCTCGCCGCGCAGCTCGGCGAGCCCGGTGAGCACGAGCGCCATGTCGATCGCGCCGCGTACCGACGAGCCCATCCGCACGTCGCGGTGCGTGCGGGTGGCGCGGGCCATGCCCACCGCCAGTTCCACGACCCGGCCGTTCAGCCCGGTCACCGCGGTGGTGATCGCGCGCTCGGCCGCCTCGTCCTGGTAGCCGAGCACCACCCGGCACATCCGGTCGGCGATCGCCTGGCTCACCCGCGCCGTGCCGATCGCGTCGAACGGGTTCATCGCCGCGATCAGCCGGAACTCGGGCGCCGCCCGGACCGGGCCCAGCCTGGGCACCGCGATCTCACCCTCGGCGAGGACGGTGATCAGGACGTTGAGCGTCTCCTCGGGGACCCGGTTGAGCTCCTCCAGGTACAGCAGCCCGCCCTCCCGCATCGCGGTGAGCAGCGGGCCGTCGACGAAGCTCGCCGGGTGGTAGCCCTCGGCGAGGACCTGCGCCGGGTCGAACTGCCCGACCAGGCGGGCGGGCGTCAGCTCGGCGTTGCCCTCGACGAACACGACCGCCCGGCCGTTCTCCCGGGCGATCGAGCGCAGCAGCGTCGACTTGCCGGTGCCGGGCGGGCCCTCGATGACCACGTGCCGGCCCGTCGCGAGCGCGACGGTCAGCACCTCGCGCTCGCGACGGAGACCGACGACCGGGGTATCCGCGCGCGTTTCCTCGCTAGTAGATGATGACGCCACGGATGTTCTTGCCGTCGTGCATGTCCTGGTAACCCTGCGCGACCTCGTCCAGCGAGTAGGTCTTCGTGATCAGCTCGTCGAGCTTGAGCACGCCCTCGCGGTAGAGCTGCAGCTGGCGGAGGATGTCCCAGTTCGGGTTGGACATGCCGAACATCGCGCCCTGCAGCCGCTTCTGGAACAGCGTCAGCTCCGAGATCGCGATCGGCAGCCCGACCTCCTTCGCGTCACCGAGCCCGGTGACGACGACCGTCCCCGCCTTGCGGATCGACCCGAAGGCCTGGGCGACGTGCTCGGACTTGGTGACGCCAACCGTCACGATCGCCGAGTCGGCGCCCTGCCCGTTGGTGAACTGCTTGGCGAGCTCGGTGGCCTCCTCCATCGACTCCACCGCGTGCGTGGCGCCCAGCTCCTGCGCCTTCTCGCGCTTGAAGGCCACCGGGTCCACGGCGATGACGTTGGACGCCCCGGCGTGCGACGCGCCCTGCACGGCGTTGATACCGATGCCGCCGATGCCCATCACGATCACGGTGTGGCCCGGCTGTACCTCGGCGGCGTTGACCGCGGAGCCCCATCCGGTCCCGACGCCGCACCCGACCAGGCAGGCCTTGTCGAGCGGGATGTCGTCGGGGACCTTCACCGCGGAGTCGGCGGACACCGTCGTGTGCTGCAGGAAGGTCGAGATCCCGCACATCTGCCCGACCGGCTGGCCGGTCTCGGCGAGCTTCACCCGGTAGTCACCCGGACGCCCCCACCGGGCCCCGTCGAGCAGGGTCGCACCCAGGTCGCAGAGGTTCTGCATCCCGGACGCGCACCAGCGGCAGTGCCCGCACGAGGGCAGGAACGAGAAGACGACGTGGTCGCCCTCCTTCAGCCCCTTGGCGTTCGGCCCCGCCTTCGTGACGATGCCCGCGCCCTCGTGCCCACCGGCGAACGGGAAGATGTTGACCGGGATGTCGCCGGTCGCGACGTGGTCGTCCGAGTGGCACAGGCCGGAGGCGACCATCTGGACCTGGATCTCGTTCTCGCGTGGATCGTCGATCTCGAGGTCCACGACCTCGTACTTGCCCGGAACCTGGCGGACGATCGCACCACGGGTCTGCATCGCTGATCTCCTTTGACGAGCGGCCAGTTCCGTTCCTATCAGCGTGCGCTCATGTGTGGAAGGGACCGCCCGCAGGAATCTTCTACGCATCGTTGACGGAGCGTGAGCAAGCAGTAGAGTTCGGACCCACCCGTTCGGACCGGAGCCGCTCCATGACGGAACTGTTCAACGCCGCCGCCTACCTCTCCGAGCGTCGGGTCGACGCCGGCGACGGCGAGCGGATCGCCCTCCGCCACCCGCGAGGTACCCATTCCTATGGTCAGCTGACCGAAGAGGTGCGCCGCGTCGCCGCGGGTCTGGTCGACATCGGCGTGCGCCCCGAGGAACGGGTGCTGCTGTGCATGGCCGACGACGTCGAGCTCGCCACCGGCATCCTCGCCACCATGTACCTGGGCGCGGTCGCCGTGCCCGCCTCCACGATGCTCACCGGCGGTGAGCTCGCCACGCTCGTCCGCGACTCCCGGGCGCGGGTGCTGCTGGGCAGCCCGCAGTTCGCCGCGGCGATCACCGCGGCCGCCACCGACGCGCCGGACCTGCGCCACGTCGTGCTCACCGGCGACACCGCGCCGGAGGTGCCCGGCACCACCGGCCTGGTCTGGGAGGACCTGCGCGGGTCCGAGCCGCTCACCGCGCCGTACCCGACGTGGGACGAGTCGCCCGCCCTGTGGCTGTACACGTCGGGGACCACCGGCAGGCCCAAGGGCGCGATGCACCGCCACGTCGACATCCGCTACGTGTGCGAGACCTACGCCGCCCAGGTGCTCGGCATCGGTCCGGACGACGTCTGCCTGTCGGTGGCGAAGCTGTTCTTCGCCTACGGCATCGGCAACTCGCTGTTCTTCCCCCTCTCGGTGGGCGCGAGCAGCGTGCTGGAACCGTCACGGCCCAACCCGGAGCTCTACGCGCGGCGGGTGGCCGAGCACGGCGTCACGCTGTTCTTCGCCGGCCCGAGCTTCTGGGGCCCGCTCATGGCGGCCGACCTGCCGCGGGAGGCGTTCGCCACCGTCCGCAACGGGGTGTCGGCGGGCGAGGCGCTCCCGCCGCGCATGTACCACGGCGTCCGCGACCAGTACGGCTTCGAGATCCTCGACGGCATCGGCTCCACCGAGGCCCTGCACATCTTCATCTCCAACGTCCCCGGCAAGGTCGTGCCGGGCAGCTCCGGGTTCCCCGTGCCCGGTTACGAGGTGCAGCTGCGCCGGCCCGACGGCAGCGTCATCGAGGAGGCGGGCGAGCCGGGGATGCTCTACGTGGCCGGCGAGTCGCTGTGCACCGGCTACTGGTGCCGCACCGGCGTGAACCGCGCGGTGTTCCACGGGGAGTGGATGCGCACCGGCGACCAGTACGTCCGCAACGCCGACGGGAGCTGGACCTGCCTCGGCCGCGCCGACGACGTGCTCAAGGTCGGCGGGATCTGGGTCAGCCCGGCCGAGGTCGAGGCGCGCCTGCTGGAGCACCCGACGATCGCCGAGGTCGCCGTCATCGGCGTGCCCGACGAGGACGGCCTGGACAAGCCGGTCGCCTACGTCGTCGCCCGGCCCGGGGCGGTGATCGACCCGGACGAGGTGATCGCGTTCTGCCGGGCGGGGCTGGCGGCGTTCAAGCGCCCCCGGCTCGTGGTGCAGGTCGACGCGCTGCCCCGCACCGCCACCGGCAAGATCCAGCGCTACCGCCTGCGCGAGCTCGCGACGGCCACCCTGTCCCCGCCCTCCGCCGCCGCGGCCGACGAGGTGGCCGAGGTCAAGGCCTGACGCCGTACCGACGTTCTACAACCTCTTGCCGTTCTGTCGCCCAGCTGTAGACTGACGCCGTCCGCCGCGCCGCCGCAGGAGGAGCGTCAGCGATGACCACCAGCACCGCCGAGCCGGCCCCGCAACCCCGGGTCTCCTACGACGCCGACCCCTCCTCGTACCGGCATTGGCAGCTGGACGTGCAGGGCGACGTGGCGTACCTGCGGCTCGACGTCGCCGAGGACGGCGGGCTGGTGCCGGGCTACGAGCTGAAGATGAACAGCTACGACCTCGGCGTCGACATCGAGCTGCACGACGCGGTGCAGCGGCTGCGCTTCAGCTACCCGCAGGTGCGGGCGGTGGTGCTCACCAGCGCGAAGGACCGCAACTTCTGCGCAGGCGCCAACATCCGGATGCTCGCCCAGAGCAGCCACCCGTGGAAGGTGAACTTCTGCAAGTTCACCAACGAGACCCGCAACGAGATCGAGGACGCCACCGCCAACTCGGGGCAGACCTGGATCGCCGCCGTCAACGGCACCGCGGCGGGCGGCGGCTACGAGCTGGCGCTGGCCTGCGACAAGATCCTGCTCGTCGACGACAACTCCTCGGCCGTCGCGCTGCCCGAGGTGCCGCTGCTCGGCGTGCTGCCCGGCACCGGCGGGCTCACCCGCGTCACCGACAAGCGCAAGGTCCGCAAGGACCGCGCCGACGTGTTCGCCACCCGCGCCGAGGGCATCCGCGGCAAGCAGGCCGTCGAGTGGGGCCTGGTCGACGAGGTGATCCCCAAGCGGCAGTGGGACGAGACGGTGGCCGAGCGCGCCGCCGAGGCCGCCGCCCGCTCCAGCCGGCCCGCCGACGCGCGCGGCATCGAGCTGCCGCCGCTGCAGCGCGATGAGACCGCAGACGGGCTCCGCTACCAGCACGTCGAGGCGCGCTACGACCGCGCGGGCGGCATCGTCGAGATCACCGTGCACGGCCCGGACGGCGACGTCCCCGACACCGTGGAGCGCATCCACGAGCTCGGGGCGCAGTTCTGGCCGCTGGCCATGACCCGCGAGCTCGACGACCTCGTCCTGCGGCTGCGCAGCAACGAGCTGGAGCTCGGCACCTGGGTGATCCGCACGCGGGGCGACGTCGAGGACGCCCTGGCGTTCGAGCGCGTGATCGCCCGGCACTCGCGCGACGACTGGCTGGTGGGCGAGATCCGGCACTACTACAAGCGCGTGCTGAAGCGGCTCGACGTCACCTCGCGCTCGCTGATCGCGCTGATCGAGCCCGGCTCGTGCTTCGCGGGCGCGCTGCTGGAGCTGGCGCTCGCCTGCGACCGCCAGTACATGCTCGACGGCTTCCTCGAGGAGGACGCGGAGGAGGGCGAGCCGGCGCAGATCGTGCTCTCCGACAGCAACTTCGGCACGTTCCCCATGGGCAACGGCCTCGCCCGCCTCGAGTCGCGGTTCTACGGCGACGACGACCACGTCGCGAAGCTGCGGCAGGAGACCGGGCGGCGCATCGACGCCGCCGAGGCGCTCGAGCTGGGGCTCGTCACCGACGCCCCCGACGACATCGACTGGGAGGACGAGATCCGGATCATGCTGGAGGAGCGGGCCTCCCTGTCCCCGGACGCGCTCACCGGCATGGAGGCCAACCACCGCTTCGTCGGCCCCGAGACGATGGAGTCGCGGATCTTCGGGCGGTTGGCCGCGTGGCAGAACTGGATCTTCGTACGACCGAACGCGGCGGGCCCCGACGGCGCGCTGCGCCGGTACGGCACGGGCCGCAGGGCCGACTTCGACCGCAGGCGGGTGTGAGACATGTCGATCGACTACTCCGAGAAGATCCCGAACAACGTCGACCTCGCGAGCAACCGCAAGCTGCAGCGCGCACTCGAGTCGTGGCAGCCCAACTTCCTCAACTGGTGGAAGACCATGGGCCCCTCGGTGCCCACCGAGGACGTCTACCTGCGCACCGCCGTCTCCGTCGGCCGCGAGGGGTGGGCCCACTTCGCCCACGTCCCGATGGACGAGTACCGCTGGGGCGTGTTCCTCGCCGAGCGCAACACCGACCGCCGCATCGCGTTCGGTGAGCAGAAGGGCGAGCCGGTGTGGCAGCAGGTACCCGGCGAGCACCGTGCCGACCTGCAGCGGCTCATCGTCATCCAGGGCGACACGGAGCCGGCGTCGGTCGAGCAGCAGCGCAGGCTCGGCGAGAGCGCCCCCTCCCTGTACGACCTGCGCAACCTGTTCCAGGTCAACGTCGAAGAGGGCCGCCACCTCTGGGCGATGGTGTACCTGCTGCACGCCTACTTCGGCCGCGCGGGCCGCGAGGAGGCGGAGGCGCTGCTGCAGCGCAACTCCGGCGACATCGACTCCCCGCGCATCCTCGGCGCGTTCAACGAGGAGACGCCGGACTGGCTGTCGTTCTACATGTTCACCTACTTCACCGACCGGGACGGCAAGTACCAGCTCGGCACGCTGAAGGAGTCGGCGTTCGACCCGCTGAGCCGCACGTGCGAGTTCATGCTCAAGGAGGAGGCGCACCACATGTTCGTCGGCACCACGGGTGTCGACCGCGTGGTGAAGCGCACCGCCGAGCTGATGCTCGAGCACGACACCGACGACGTCGCCCCGTACGGCGGGATCCCGCTCGACGTGATCCAGAAGTACCTGAACTTCCACTACTCGGTGTCGCTGGACCTGTTCGGCTCCGAGCAATCGACGAACGCCGCCAACTACTTCACCGCGGGCCTCAAGGGCCGCTGGCAGGAGGAGCGGCGCAAGGACGACCACGTGCTCACCGAGGACGCGGCCCACATCGAGGTGGTGCGCGACGGCGAGATCACCACCGAGGAGGTCTCCGCGCTGCTCGCGCTCAACCACGACCTGCGCCGCGAGTACATCGCCGACTGCGAGACCGGCGTCAAGCGCTGGAACCGGGTGCTCGACAAGCACGGGATCGACCAGCGCCTGTACCTACCGCACGTCGGCTTCAACCGGCAGGTCGGCGTGTTCGCCGACCACCACATCACGCCGAAGGGCGACATCGTCGGCGAGGACGTCTGGGCGGCCAACCGCGACAAGTGGCTGCCCAGCGACGCCGACAAGGAGCACGTCCGCTCGCTGATGCGACCGGTCTACGAGCCGGGCAAGATCGCCGGCTGGATCGCGCCGCCGTCGACGGGCATCAACGACAAGCCCATCGACTACGAGTACGTGCACTTCCCGTGACGGGACGCTGGCGGCGATGAGCCACCGGCCCGATCGCGCCCAGCGGCCGCGCGGTGCCGCCGTGCGCGACGGCGCCCGCTGCGTGTGGTCGTGTCACGCCGCAAGCGCGTCGACCTAGTACCACTCCACCGTGTTGACCACGTTCCGCAGCGGCCTGCCGTCCAGCAGCCGGCCTGCGTTGTCGGCGAACAGCTCCGCGATCCGCCGCCCCTCCGCCGGCGTCAGGGTGGCGTTGTGCGGACTGATGATCACGTTCGGCAGGTCCCACAGCGGGCTCGCCGGGTCGAGCGGCTCCTTCGCGAACACGTCGAGCGCGGCGAACCCCACCCGCCGGTCGCGCAGCGCCTCCACCAGCGCGTCCTCGTCGATCACCGTGCCCCGCCCGACGTTGACGAGCGTGACGCCCGGCCGCACGGCGGCCAGCACCTCCGCGCTCACCAGCTTCTCCGTGGCCGCGGTGCCCGGCAGCGTGACCACGATGCCGTCCACCCGACCCACCACGTCGACCAGCTGGGAGGGGTGCACGAGCTCCGCGACGCCCTCGACCGGCTCGCCGCGCCGGCTCGTGCCGATGACCTGGGTGCCGAATGCGGCGAGCAGCCGGGCCACCTCGCGCCCGATGCCGCCGAGCCCGACGACCAGCACGGTCTGCTCCCGCAGCTGCCCCATCAGCCAGCGGGGCGGCCACTCGTGCTGCGCGGCGTCGGCCTGCAGGCGGGGGAGGTTCTTCGCGCCGGCGAGCAGCCCGAACAGCGCGTACTCCGCCAGCGGGCCCGCGTGCACCCCCGCCGACGTCGTGAACGTGACGCGCTCGAGCTGCTCGGCGGTGAGGCCCGCGGCCTTCACCTGCGCGCCGCCCCCGGCGGCCATCGTGTGGACCCAGCACAGCCGCGGGTTGGACTCGATCGCCCGCCGCAGCGCGGCCGGGTCCTCCCCGGGCATCCCGTAGAGGGCGTCCGCGGTGGCGATGAGCCTGGCGAACCGCCGCTCCTGGGCGGGCGTGCGGGTGAACGACGGGTCGCCGTGGTGGTCGGAGGGGTACCGCACCGGCGGCAGCAGCTCCTGCTCGCAGAGCATCTCCACCCGCGGCTCGAGCCTCTCGACGAGCTCGACCAGGTCCTCGCTCAGCGGCGTCACCACCGCAACCCGCAGTCGATCACCCACCCGCTCAGCATCGCAGCCGCCCGCCCGTTCACCGGCACAGCAGGGCCCGGATCACATCGACGACGTCCGCGGGCGCCTCCTCGGCCATGAAGTGGCCGGCCCGCGTGGTGACGTGCTCGAGGTCGGCGGCCCACGCCCGCCAGATCGCGGCCCCGTCGAAGCCCATCTGCGTCCCCCGGTCCTGCTGGACGACCGTCACCGGCATCGTGAGGCGGTGGCCCGCGGCGCGGTCGGCCGTGTCGTGCTCGAGGTCGACGGTCGCGGTGGCGCGGTAGTCGGCGACGATCGACGGCACGGCCGCGCGGGCGGCGCGGAGGTACTCGGTGCGCACGTCCGCCGGGATCGCGCCGGGGCGGGTGGACCAGGCGTCGAGGAAGTGGCCTAAGAACGCGTCGGGCGCGGCCCCGATCAGCCGCTCGGGCAGGCCGGGCGGCTGGGCCATCAGGTAGAGGTGGAAGGCCACCGCGGCACCCACCCCGGCGAGCACGTCCCAGGTGTCCGGGGTGGGCAGGACGTCGAGGATGCCCAGGTGGCTCACCCGGTCCGGGTGGTCGAGGCCGGCCCGGAACGCCACGTGCGCACCGCGGTCGTGGCCCACCAGCGCGAACCGGTCGAACCCGAGCGCGTCGGCCAGCCCGACGACGTCGGCGGCCATCGTCCGCTTCGAGTACGTCTCGGCGTAGTCGGCCTCCGGCTTGCTGCTCCCGCCGTAGCCGCGCAGGTCGGGGCAGACGACGGTGCACTCCTCGGCGAGGACGGGCGCGACGCGCCGCCACATCAGGTGGGTCTGGGGGAAGCCGTGCAGCAGCACGAGCAGCGGCCCCGATCCGCCGACGGCCGCCGCCAGTTCGACGCCGCCGGCCACGCCGATCGCCGTCCGCTCGAACCCCGGGATGGTGATGCCCATGGCCGCCAGCATCGGGCCGCCGGATCAGCGGTCGATCAGCGCCGAGAATGGGGCCGGTGGGGATCCGCATCCAGGTGCTCGGGCCGGTCGGGGTCCGCGACGACCGCGGCCGCCCGGTCGCGGCAGGCAGCAGGCGGCGGCGCGAGCTCCTCGCCCGGCTGGTCGCGGCCGGCGGGTACCCCGTCCCGTTGGAGACCCTGATCGACGACCTCTGGCCGGACCGGTCCCCCGCGGCCGCCGGGGCGGTGCGGACCTTCGTCGGCGAGCTGCGCCGCGCGCTCGAACCCGACCGCCCCCCGCGGGCCCGTTCCCGCACCATCGAGACCGTCGGCACGGGCTACGCCCTGCGGGTGCCGCGGGACCGCGTGGACGCCCACCGGTTCGCCGACACCCTCCGCGCCGTCCGCGGCCGGCCGAGCGAGCGGGTCGCGAGCGCCCTGGGCGAGGCCCTCTCCTGGTGGGCGGGCGAGCCGTACGCCGACCTCGGCTCCCCGCCCTGGGTGACGGCGGAGCGGGCCCGGCTGGCCGAGCTGCACCGGCAGGCCGTCGAGCTGCACGCCCGCGCGCTGCTCGACCTCGGGCAGGGCGCGCCCCTCGCCGCGGAGCTCGCGGCGTTCGCCGCCGCCCACCCGTGGCGGGAGCGCGCCTGGGTCCTCCTCGCCCACGCCCTCTACCAGGACGACCGCCAGGTCGAGGCCCTCGAGGCCCTGCGCGGCGCCCGCACCCGGCTACGGGACCGGTTCGGCCTCGACGCGGTCGACGACATCGACCACCTCGAACGCGACATCCTCCTGCGCGCCCCGCACCTTCGGCCCCCACCGCGCACCGAGGACCGGCTGCGCCTGCTCACGCGCGCGGATGCGGCCAGCACGTCCACCCGGCTCCGCTCGATGAGCGTCGTGGCGCGGGCCGCGGCCGTCACCGGAGGCGCCAACCTGGTGCTCGCCCAGGACCAGCGCGCCGCCGCGGTGGCAGAGGCGGAACGCGCGGGCGACGCCGAGCTCACCGCCCGGGTCATCGCGGCCTACGACGTCCCCACGATCTGGACCCGCCCGGACGACCCCGCGCGGTCGGCGGCGCTCGTCGCGACGACCCGGCGCACCCTCGACCGGCTCGGCCCGGACGCTCCCCCGGCCCTGCGGGCGCGGCTGCTCGCGACCGTCGGGCTCGAGCACCGCGGCAGCCGGGACCGCTGGGCCGCCGAGGCGACGGCCGAGGCCGAACGGTTGGCCCGGGAGCTGCCCGACCCCGCCGCGCTGGCCCTCGCGCTCAACGCGCGGTTCGTGCAGTCCTTCCAGCGGCCGGGGCGGACCGGCGAACGCGACGCCGTGGCGGACGAGCTCATCGCCCTCTCCGCGCGGCACGACCTGCCGACGTTCCAGATCCTCGGCCACCTGATCAAGATCCAGGTGCACGCGGCGCGCGCGGAGTTCGAGCCGGCCCAGGGCCACGCGGACGCGGCCGAGCGGTTGGCCGCGGTCCACGAGACCCCGCTGGTGCACGTCTTCACCGCGGCCTTCCGCGCGATGCGCCTCGCCGAGCGGTCCCCCGACCCGGCCGAGGCGGCCCGCGCCTACCGGGCGCTGGCCGCCGACCTGGCCGGCGCGGGCATGCCGGGCGTCGAGGCGGGCCTGGTCCCGCTCGCGCTCGTCGCGCTGCACCTGCGCCGCCGGCAACCCGTGCCGACCGCGCCCGACCTCGACCCGGGCCCCCACCGCGCGTGGGTCGAACCCCTGCTCCGCCACGCCCGCGGCGAGGTGGACGCGGCCCGGCGCGCCGCCGCGGCGCTGCCCGAGCCGCCCGCGGACCACCTGTACGACGCGCTGTGGGCCGTGGTCGCGCACACGGCGGTCCGGCTCGGCGACCGGTCCCTGGCCGCCGGGGCGCGGGCCGCCCTCGCCCCCCTGCGCGGCGAGCTCGCGGGCGGGGCGACGGCCGCGCTCACGTTCGGGCCGGTGGACGACCTGCTCGCGATGCTCGACGACGTCGGCCCGCGCTAGTCGTCCTCGTCCTCGTCGTCGTCCTCGTCGTGGTGGAGGTCCGGTTCGCCCGGGCGCACGATGTCGACGCTGCCGAACGCGCCGCGGGTGTTCACCACCACCTCGGGCCCGGCGCCCGTGCAGGCCAGCTCGCAGGCGGTGCTGCCGAAGACCACCGCGCCGGTCGGCCGGGCCCGCATCCCCTCCGGGACGACGACCTCGACGCTGCCGAAGATCACCCCGGCCTCGACGCGCTGCTGCCCCGGCGCGACGGCGACCCGGCCGTTGCCGAAGACGGCCGCGGCGTCGGCGTCGGCGATGACCTGCGAGCCGAGGAAGAGCATCGCCGCGGCGACCGCCACCGCGACCAGCCCGTCGCCGAGCTTGCGCAGGAAGCCCTTGGCCGGCTTCGCCTCCGGTTCCGCCACGACGGCGGTCGGCTGCTCGTCGGGCCCGGGCCGGTACGGCGGCAGGTCGGCGACCAGCGCGTCGAGCTCGGACTGGGTGCGGGCGGCCCAGCAGCGCGCCGCGCGCTCGTCGTACTCGGTGAGCGTCAGCACCCCGTCGGCGTGCGCCTGCTGCAGGTGCGCGTCGGTGGCGCGGCGTTCGCGATCACCGATGCGGAGCTCGGGTGCCGGCTGCTCGTCCACGCGCCCATGGTGCCGTCACCGGCTGCCGGCGCCCGCACCGGCCACGACCGGGGCATCCCAGTCGATGTGGTGCCCGTGCAGCCACGCGGCCGCGCGGTCGCCCTGCCGCTTGAGGAAGATCGGCAGGAACAGGTCGCGCAGCACCCGCGCCACCGGCCCGGCGGCCTTCGCGTTGCTCGACCGCGCGCCGTCGGCGACGACCTGCTCCACGCGGGAGCGGCGCAGCCCCTCGAACGCGGCGAAGGCGGTGTCGATCTCGGGCACGTCGCGCAGGCAGCGGCCGAGCTCGACGGCGTCCTCGATCGCCATCGAGGCGCCCTGGCCGGACGACGGCGACATCGCGTGGGCCGCGTCGCCGATCAGCACCATGCGGTCGCGGTGCCAGCGGCGCACCGACGGCAGGTCGTAGGTCGCCCACGCCCGCAGCTCCCCCGGCGTGGCGTCGATGATCCGACACGCCGGCGTGCGGTCGACGGAGTACAGCTCCCGAAGCCGCGCCCGCCAGTGCGCGGTACCGAGCGAGGCGAGCTCGCCGGGCGCGGGCTCGGTCCGCTGCGGCGGGTTGGCGAACCACCAGACCGACCCGCCCGGCGCCACGACGTAGCCGAAGAAGGCCCGCTTGCCGAAGACCATCTCGTAGGTGCCCGGGGCGGCGCCCACATCCATCGCCGGGGCGAACCCGCCCATGTTGAGCACCGGCACGAACCGGGCGGGCGGGGCGTCGGGGTCGATCACCTGCCGGACCCGGGACCGGACCCCGTCGGCGCCGACGAGCAGGTCGGCGGTGACGGTGGTGCCGTCGGCGAACTCGGCGCGGACGCCGTCGGCGACCCGCCGCGCGTCCACGAGCCTGCGCCCGTGCTCGATCGTGACGCCCTGCCGCTCGGCCTCGTCGCGCAGCGCCCGGTAGAGGTCGCTGCGGCGCAGCGTGACGCCCACGGTCCCGTCGGGGAGGGGCGCGCCGGTGCTCACCTCGCCGAGCAGCTTCCCGGTGCCGCTGCGGAACCGCATGCTCGGCGTGGGGAAGCCGATGCCCTCCACCACGTGGCCGATGCCGAGGGTGCGCAGCGCGTCGATGCCGTTGACCTGCAGCGTGAGGAACGCGCCCGCCTCATCGGCCGCGTCCGCACGGGCCTCGCACACGGTGGTCGCGATGCCGGCCCGCTGCAGCGCGATGGCGGCAACCGGGCCCGCGATCCCCGCTCCGATCACCAGTGCCGTCCGCATGACCTACCCTTTCCTCGGACTCACAAATATCTCGCTTCGCCAAGTATCTCTGCTTGCCGAGAGAATTGTCAAGGAGGTCGCTTGTCCACCGAGGAGCTGCGGGCAGCCATCCAGCAGTCGATGCTGCGTCTCATCGCGGGCGCGGTGCTGCACAACCACGCCGTGGCGCAGCGGCTGGGGCTCGGGGCGAGCGACTCGCAGCTGATCTCGCTGCTCAACATGCACGGCCCGCTCACCCCGGGCCGGCTGGCGACGCTGACCGGCCTCACCACCGGCACCGTGACGGGCGTGATCGACCGCCTGGAACGCGCCGGGTTCGTGCGCCGGGAACGCGACACGACCGACCGGAGGAAGGTGCTGGTGACCCCGGTGCCGGAGGGCATGGCGGTGCTGGCCGAGCACTACCGCCACCACGGCGAACAGCTCGAGGCCGTGCTCAGCACGCGCGACGAGGATCAGCTGCGGGTGATCGCCGACTTCTTCGCCGACCTCACCGCGCGGGCGGGCGAGCCCTTGGTGGCGCCGCCCCCGTCGGCGGGCGGGGACGCCACCACGAGCAGCAGCGGGAGCTGACCGGGCGCCGGCCGGTTGGGACGGCGCAGGTGGGCCACGACCCACCCGGCGCGCCGGGGATGTCCGCGCACGAAGGACACGTCCATCACCTCCGGCACCCAGTTCAGCACGGGGGTCCGACGTTCCTCGACTCGTAGGATGGCCGGGGTGTCCCTCCCCGCCCGGTTCGACGCCGCCGTCGACGCCCACCCCGCCGGCCCCTACGACCCCGACGCCCACGACGCCGACCCCCACCACCTCGCGGTCGCCCGGCGGCTGGTCGCCGGCCTGAGCCCGGCTCCCCGGCCCGAGCTGGTGGTGGACGTCGCCACCGGCACCGGCTTCGCCGCCGTCGCGGCGCTCGAGGCGCTCGCCCCGCGCCGCCTCGTGGGCGTCGACCTCTCCCCCCGGATGATCGAGAAGGCCGCCGCGAAGACGGCGGGTGACGAGCGGGTCGAGTGGCGGGTCGGGCCCGCCGTGCCGCTCGACCTGCCGGACGCGTCGGCCGACGTGGTGCTGTGCGCCTCCGCGCTGCACCTCGTCGGCGCCACCGCGCCGCCCGAGTGGCGCCGAGTCCTGCGCCCGGGCGGGCAGGTCGCCTTCAGCATCCCCGTCGCCGCCGACTTCCACCCCTCTCCCGCGTTCGCGGCGGCGCTGCCCGCCGATCTGACCGCCCCCGCCGACGAGGCGGGGGCCGCGCACATCGCCCGCGCCGCCGGGTTCGAGTCGGTGCGGGTGACGACCACCGCGCCGCCGCGCCGGTCGTTCCTCGTGTTCGGACGGGTGCCGGCATGACCGCCCGGGTGGTCTCCCTGCACACCTACCCGATCAAGGGGTGTGCGGGCGTCGCGTCGACCAGCGCGTTCCTCACCCCGGCCGGGCTCGCCCACGACCGGACGTTCATGGTGGTCGACGAGGAAGGCGTGTTCCGCAGCCAGCGCGAGGACCCCCTGCTCGCGACGATCCGGCCCGAGGTCCTCGACGACGGCCGGGCGCTCGCGCTCGCCGCCCCCGGCGCGGGCGAGGTGCGCGTGGAGGTGGACCTCGACGGCCCCCGCCGCCCGGTCGAGATGCTCGGCAACCCGTACAAGGGCATCGACCAGGGCGACGCCGTCGCGGCCTGGCTCACCGGGGTACTGGGCCGGCCCAGCCGGCTCGTGCGCGTCCCGCCGGAGCACGACCGCACGACCGACGGCGAGACGCCCGGCCGGGCCGGGTTCGCCGACAGCGGCGCGCTGCTGCTCACCAGCCAGGCGTCCTGGGCCGAGCTGGACCGGCGGATCGGCGAACGCCCGGCCGAACCGGTCGCGATGGAGCGGTTCCGCCCCAACGTCGTGGTGGACGGGTGGAGCGAACCGCACGTCGAGGACCGGGTCCGCGAGCTCACCATCGGCGGCGCCGACCTCGCGTTCGCCAAGCTCGCGATCCGCTGCGCGGTGACGCTGGTCGACCAGCGCACCGGGCGGCGGGCCGGGCCCGAGCCGCTGCGCACCCTCGCCGACTACCGCCGGATCTCCACGCTGGGCGTGGCGTTCGGCGCGAAGTTCTCCGTGCTGCGCACCGGGTGGCTCGCCGTCGGCGACGAGCTCGTCGTGCGACGCTGGGCCGACCCGCCCGGCGGCGGGTAGCGCGCCGGTACCCCGGCGCCCGCGGATCTGGCTACCGTGACCCCATGCCGGAACGGAAGGGCTGGTGGGCAGGCCCGCTCCCGACCGTCGTCCTCCCACTGGCCGTGGGCGCCTTCTCCGTCGTCGGCACGTTCGGGGCGTCGCGCGGGCAGCCGTTCGCGCGGCCGCTCGACGCACTCGGCATCGCGCTGCTCCTCGCCGGGGCGGCCGCGCTCGTGCTGCGCAGGCGCTACCCGGCCGAGGTGCTCGCCGCCACGGCCGTGCTCGCGGGCACCTACCTCACCCTCGGCTACCCCTACGGCCCGGTGTTCCTCGCCGCGCTGGTCGCGCTGTGCAGCGCCGTGCTGGCCGGGCACCGGCGCAGCGCCTACGTCGTCACCGGCCTCGCGTTCGCCGGCCTGCTCGTGGTGCACCTGGTGCGCTTCCCCGACGAGCCCCTGCCGCTGTTCGGGGCCGGCGGTTGGCTGTCGTCGCTCGCGATCGTCATCGCCGTCTGCGAGTGGTGGCGGGCCCGCCGGGAGCGACAGGCGCAGGAGCGGCTGGCCCGGGAGGAGGCCGAGCGCAGGCGCGGCAGCGAGGAGCGGCTGCGCATCGCGCGCGACCTGCACGACTCGCTCGGCCACCACGTCAGCCTGATCAACGTGCAGGCGGGCGTCGCCCTGCACCTCATGGACGACGACCCCGAGCAGGCGCGCTCCGCCCTCGCGGCGATCAAGAAGTCGAGCGGGGAGCTGCTGCGCGAGATGCGGGCCACGCTCGGCGTCCTGCGCGGGGTCGACGAGCCGCCGCGCGCTCCGGTGGCCGGGCTGGACCGCCTCGACGACCTGATCGCGGAGAACTCGTCGGCGGGCCTGGACGTGCGGCTCGAGGTCGAGGGCGCGCCGCGGGAGCTGCCGCCCAGCGTCGACCAGGCCGCCTACCGGATCGTGCAGGAGTCGCTGACCAACGTGCGCAAGCACGCCGGCACATCCCGCGCGCACGTCCGCCTGGTCTACGCCGACGACGGCCTGTCGATCCAGGTCGACGACGAGGGCCGCGGCGCGATCACCGCCACCGGATCGGCGGGCGGTGACGGCCTGCCCGGGATGCGGGAGCGGGCCACGGCGCTCGGCGGCACGCTCACGGCGGGCCCGCGCCCGGGCGGCGGCTTCCGGGTGTCCGCCCACCTGCCGTGTGCTGCGGTCACCGCACCGGGGTGAGCGCGGTGATCCACAGGTTGAGCTGGTCGCGCACCGAACGCAACTCGGCCACCCACGGCGTGAGGTCCTCCACGGCGCGCATCGAGCGGTAGGCGCCCGGCGCGCCCTGCCGCGGGTAGGCGAGCCGCACCGCGACGTGGAGCAGCTGGAAGTGCAGCAGCACGAGGTCGGACAGCCGCCGCTCCAGCGACCCGTCGCCCGCGGTCGGCGCGAAGTCCAGCGACCAGCTCCACAGCCGGTGGTACTCGGCCGCGACCCGGGCGCCCTCCCGCGCGACGAACTGCGCGGGTTCCCCCGGCTCGGCGCACGCCTGCAGCACGGCCTCCGCGCGTTCCTGCAGCAGGATCGCCTGGTCGGCGATGGACAGGAGGGCCAGCAGGTCGGCGAGCACGCGTTCGGGCCGCTCGTGGTCAGCCATCGCCTTCCCCCCACAACGTCGTGATCTGGGTCACGAAGCCTAGTGGTGCCGCCCGGGCCGGACGAGTAGGGCTAGCCGGAATCAGCCCGCCCCGGTGGACTAGCAGACATATTGGTCAGACCATACCCGTTCCATGGCCGCGGCGGCGTTGGTCGTGAGCGACCTCGCGCTGAAGAAGACCGCGCCGCGCACCTCGGGGTGGGCGCGGTCGAGCGCCAGGTGCTCGGCGAGCTCCCCGTCGTCCCACGCCGGGCTGCTGCCGACCTTGTACGCCGCCTGGCCCGTGTACAGCCGCACCGGCGTCCCGGCCACGGCGTCGGCCCACCACGGCACGAGCGCCGCGTAGTCGGCGGCCGGGTGCCCGATCTCCCAGTAGATCTGCGGGACGACGTAGTCGACGAGGCCCTCGCGCACCCAGGTCAGGGTGTCGGCGTAGGTCGTGTCGTAGGACTGCGTGCCGGTGGTCGCCGACCCGCGCGGATCGGCGGACCGGTTGCGCCAGATCCCGAACGGGCTGATCCCGAATTCGATGTCGCGGTCCAGCGCGGCGAGCCGCTGCGAGGTGGCCCGGACCAGCTCGTCGACGTTGTGCCGCCGCCAGTCGCCGACGTCGGTGAAGCCGGAGCCGAACTCCGCGAACGTGCCTGCGTCCGGCAGCTCCTCCCCTTCGACGGGGTAGGGGTAGAAGTAGTCGTCGAAGTGCACGCCGTCGACCGGGTAGCGGCGCGCGACGTCCAGCACGACGTCGACCACGAAGTCGCGGACGTCGGGCCGGCCGGGGTCGTAGTAGAGCTGGCCGCCGTAGGCGAACACCCGCTCCGGGTGCCGCCGGGCCGGGTGGTCGGGCACCAGCTGCGCGGGGTCGGCCTGCCTGCTCACCCGGAACGGGTTGAACCAGGCGTGGAACCGCAGGCCGCGCGCGTGCGCCTCCTCGACCAGGAACGCGAGCGGGTCGTAGCCGGGGTCGGCGCCCTGCCGGCCGGTCAGCCAGTGCGACCACGGCTCGTACGGCGAGGGCCACAGCGCGTCCGCCGTGGGCCGCACCTGCACGATCACGGTGTTCAGCCCGAGCCGCTGCACCTCGTCGAGCAGCGCGCGGTACTCCCGCTGCTGGTCGGCGGCGGGAAGGCCCGGCCGGCTGGGCCAGTCGATGTTCTGCACGGTGGCGATCCACACCGCCCGCACCTGTCCGTCGGCGCAGGCGGGCGGCGGTGGGTTCGCGGGCCCGGCACCGCCCGCGCCCAGCGCGACCACCATGGCCGCCACCACCACCCGCACCACCCGCACCACCCGCACGACGGCCAGTATCGGCCGCCCGCGGCCGGCGCCGGCGCGCCGCAGCGCCGTCGACCCGGATCTTCCCCCGGCCGTGCGCGCGCACCGGCCGCCCGACCGGGCACACTGACCGGATGGAGCAGCGGCGTCCGTCCCCGGCCGAGCTCGCCCGCAAGCCGTCGCCCACCGACCCGCGCCTCGACCTGCTCGCAGGCTCCATCGACCTGCACCACGGCCGTCGCATCCGGTTCGTCCACCCGCGCGACCCCGCCGCCCTGCTGTACGAGGACGACGTCGCGGCCGACCAGGCCTACCCGCCGTACTGGGCGGAGCTGTGGCCGAGCGGGATCGAGCTGGCCCACGCCGTCTCCGAGCACGACTGGACCGGGACGGTCGCCGTCGAGCTGGGCTGCGGGCTCGGGCTGCCGTCCGTGGCCGCCGCCCTCGCCGGGGCGCGGGTGCTCGCCACCGACCGCTCCGCGGACGCGCTCGTGTTCGCCGCCGTGAACGCCGAGCAGAACGGGGTGGCGATCGAGACCGCCCGCTGCTCGTGGGAGGACCCGGCCGAGCTGGTCGCGCGGGGCCCGTTCCAGCTGGTGCTCGCGAGCGACGTGCTGTACGGCCAGCGCAACGTCGACGAGATGCGCGCCCTGCTCCCCCGGCTGGTCGTCCCGGGCGGGCAGGTGTGGATCACCGACCCGGACCGCCCGCTGACCGAGGAGTTCCTGGCCTCCGTCGACTGGGCGTCGGTGCAGACCTCGGCCACGCGACTGCCGAAGGTCTGGCTGCACCGCCTCACGCGGGTCGCGTGAGCCGCCGCCGCGCCACCGCGTAGCGGACCAGGATCGCCGTGGCCACCACCGTCTGCCCCGCGACCAGCGCGACGCCGACGCCGGTGAGCTCGAGCAGCGGCATCAGCACGAGCGCACCCGGGATGACCAGGGCGGCGACCGCGGCGGGCACGCCCAGCAGCACCGCCCGCCGCTGCTGCACCCTGGCCCCGAACAGCGCGGCCGTGACGACGGCGTTCGGCACCGCCGAGAGCGAGGCGAGCGCGAGCAGCGCGGTGCCGGTGGCGGCGTAGTGCTCGCCGAAGACCGACAGGATCAGCCCCGCGCCCGGGACGATCACGACCGCGGCGGGCAGGATCAGCGCGAGCGAGCGGGCCACGGTGCTGCGGCGGGCGGCGTCGAGCGCCTCCGGGTCGGCGGCCACGTGCGCCACGAGCGACTGCCCCATCCCGTGGGAGACGAGGTAGAGCCCGTAGGCGATCGCCCACGCCACCCCGAACGTCGCGGCCTGCTCGGCGCCCAGCGTCACGAGGACGAGCAGCGGCAGCCCGAACTCCACGGCGTTGGTGAACAGCCCGCCCGTCCAGTCGGCCGAGACGAACCGGGCGACGGCGCGGGGCCGCACCGGGGACCGGCCCGGCGGCTCACCACGCGCGGGGGCGGGCAGGACCCGCAGCAGGTAGGCGGTGACGGCGAGCACGACCGATGCGGTCGCGGCCATCCACGAGACGGCGATGACGAGCCCGGAGGCGACGAGCGCGCCCGCGCCGAGCAGCGCGATCTTCAGCAGCGAGAAGACCAGGTTCTCCAGCGGGACGACCAGGGCCCGCTTGAGCGCGGTGAGGACGTAGTCCTGGACGACGAACACGGTCCACACCGGCGTGGAGAGCACGAAGAACGCCACCAACGCGGCGCCGCCCACCGCGTCGCGCAGCTCGGGCGCCCACCAGGCCGCGCCGAGCGCGAAGACCCCACCCGCCGCGGCCGCCACGCAGCTCCCGAGCGCGTAGCAGGTGAGCACGAGCCGCCGGGCCGCGCGGTCGGCGACGGGCACGAACCGCAGCAGCGCGTTGCCGAGGTTGAGCTGGGCGCCGACCGCGATCAGCGTCATCGTCGAGATCAGCGCGTTGTTGACGCCGACGACCTCCGGCGGGAACAGCCGGGCCGCCACCACCCAGTAGAGCAGCCCGATGACCGACGTGAGCCCCGAGCTGAGCACGAGCGCGAGCCCGTCGCGGTGCTGCGGAGCGGCCCAGCCCGCGAGGAGTTCCCGCAGGCGGCCGGTGCTGCCCGGCGCAGGACCGTCAGGCGGCACCGGGTTCGGTCCCCGCGCCGGCGCGCGGCACGGCGGGGTACTCCGGCGCGAGCGGCGTGTTGCCGAGGATGATGTCGACCGCCTTCTCGGCGAGCATCAGCACCGGGGCGTAGGTGTTGGCGTTGATGATCGACGGGAAGGAGCCGGCGTCGACCACCCGCAGGCCCTCCACGCCGCGCACGCGCAGCGCCGGGTCGAGCACGGCGCCGTCGTCGGCGCCCATCCGCGTGCTGCAGGACAGGTGCAGGCCGGGCTGCCCGGTGCGGGCCACCCACTCCATGACCTGGTCGTCGGTCCGCACATCGGCCCCGGGCAGCCACTCGCCGCCGTCGAGGTGGCGCATCGCGGGCTGCGCGAGCAGCTCGCGGGCCAGCCGCACGGCGGCCACCCAGCGGGTGCGGTCCTCCGGCGCGGACAGGAAGTTGAGCCGCACCGCCGGGTACACGGCGGGGTCGGCAGCGGTGATCTTCACCGACCCGCGCGCCCCGGACCGCATCACCTCGACGTGCATCTGGTAGCCGTGCTGGTCGACCGGCAACGACCGCTCCTCGCTCGCCATGGCGAGCGGGGCGAGCACGAAGAACAGGTCGGGGTAGTCCTCCTCGGGGCTGCTGCGGACGAACCCGCCGACCCGCATCGGGTTCCACGCGCCGGGCCCGCGGCCGAACAGCAGCGCCTCGCCGACGATCTTCGGCCAGCTGGTCTTGCGGCGCACCGACGCCATCGACACCGGCTGCAGGCAGGTGTGCTGGATGTGCACGGCGAGGTGGTCCTGCAGGGCCTCGCCGACGCCGGGGAGGTGCTGCACCACCGGGATGCCGAGCGCCTCCAGGTGCGCCTTGTCGCCGATCCCCGACAGCTGCAGCAGCTGCGGCGACCCGATCGCGCCGGCCGAGAGCACGACCTCGCCCGCGCGCACCAGCGTCTCGGCCTCGCCGTCGCGGAACCGCACGCCGACCGCGCGCCCGCCCTCGACCTCGACCTTCGTCACCATGACCCGGGTGCGCACCTCGAGGTTGGCGCGCCCGCGCACCGGCCACAGGTACGACCGCGCGGCCGACTCCCGCCGCCCGCCGCGGACCCCCTGGTCCAGCGGGGCGAAGCCCTCCTGCTCCGAGCCGTTGGTGTCGGTCAGCACCCGGTAGCCCGCCTCGCGGACCGCCCCGAAGAACGCCTCGAAGATCGGTCCGTCCACCGGGCTCGGGGCGAGGGCGTGCGGGCCGCTGCGCCCGCGGAAGGCGTCCTCCGCCTCCCCCACGCGGCCCTCGAGCCGGCGGTAGTAGGGCAGGCAGTGGGCGAAGTCCCACTCCTCGGTGCCGGTCTCCTGCGCCCACCGGTCGTAGTCGGCCCGGTTGCCCCGGGTGTAGAGCATCCCGTTGATGCTGGTGGAGCCGCCGAGCACCTTGCCGCGCGGGTGCTCGAGGCGCCGGTTCTGCAGGTGCGGCTCCGGCTCCGACACGTAGCGCCAGTCGTGCGCGGCGCTGCCCACGGGCATGCCCATCGCGAGCGGCAGGTGCACCGCGAGGTCCCACCAGTGGTCCGGCCGCCCCGCCTCCAGCAGCAGGACCCGCACCTCCGGGTTGGCGCTCAGCCGGTTGGCCAGCACGCAGCCGGCCGCGCCACCGCCCACGATGACGAAGTCGTACGCCTTGTCGGACATGGTGGGTCGTCACACCTCGGTTCGAGTCGGGGACCGCCGTGCGCGGAGTGCACGACAGGCTACTGCCGGTGCCGGGAGGCGAACCGCGGGTGGCCCCGTGAGCAACCCACGGGGAACGGCGAGTTGTCAGAGGGGGTGGCCCCAACCGGCCCGCAGGTGTGATCATCGGCTCCTCCGGAGGGAGGAGCGGCCATGACCGAGACCAGCTTCATCAAGGCGCTCGGGCGCTGGGACACCCTTGCGGTCGGCTTCGGCGCGATGATCGGCTTCGGCTGGGTCGTGCTGACCGGCGGCTGGCTGGAGGACGCGGGCACGGCCGGCGCCGCGCTCGCGTTCGTGGTCGGCGGCCTCGTCATGACGCTGGTCGGCCTGGCCTACGCCGAGCTCGTCTCGGCGATGCCGCGCGCGGGCGGCGAGCACAACTACGCGCTGCGCGCCCTCGGGTCGCGGCCGGCGTTCGTGACGTCGTGGGCGATCGTGCTCGGCTACGTCTCGGTGGTCGCGTTCGAGGCGGTCGCGCTGCCGGAGACCATGCTGTACCTGGCGCCGGACATGCTGGCCGGCCGGCTGTGGTCGGTGGCGGGCTCCGACGTGTACGCGACGTGGGTGCTGGTCGGGGTCGTCGGTGCCGTGGTGATCACGTGGATCAACTACGTCGGCATCCGCCCGGCGAGCGTCGTGCAGACCATCGCGGTCGCGTTCCTGCTCGTGGTCGCGCTCGTCCTGCTCACCGGCGCCTTCGTCGGGGGCGAGGCCGCCCACCTCGAGCCGTGGTTCGCCGGCGGGCTCGCCGGGTTCGTCTCGGTGCTGGTGGCCACCCCGTTCCTGTTCGTCGGCTTCGACGTGATCCCGCAGTCGGCTGAGGAGATCAACCTGCCGCAGCGGCAGGTGGGCAAGCTGCTCGTGCTGTCGGTGCTGATGGCGGCGGCGTTCTACGTCGTGGTCGTGCTGAGCGTGAGCTCGTCGATGCCGCACGCCGAGCTGGCCGCCGCCGAGCTCGCCACCGCCGACGGGATGACCGCGCTGTGGAACAGCCCCGCGATGGGCACCCTGCTCATCCTCGGCGGCGTCGCGGGCATCCTCACCAGCTGGAACGGCTTCCTCATCGGCGCGAGCCGGATCATCTACGCGATGGCCGAGTCCGGCATGCTCCCGCGCTGGTTCGCCTACGTCCACCCGCGCTACCGCACCCCGTCGCACGCGGTCCTGGTGGTCGGCGGCCTGTCGGTGCTCTCCCCGCTGTTCGGCGAGCAGATGCTCGGGTGGCTCGTCGACGCGGGCGGGGTCAACATCGTGATCGCCTTCCTGCTCGTCTCGATCTCCTTCCTCGTGCTGCGCAGGCGCGAACCGGACATGCCGCGGCCGTTCCGCGTGCCGGCGGGCCCGGTGATCGGCTGGGCCGCGGCGGTGCTGAGCCTGGGGCTCGCCGTGCTGTACCTGCCGGGGATGCCCGCGGCGCTCGCCTGGCCGGCCGAGTGGCTGATCGTCGGGCTCTGGTGGCTCATCGGGCTGTGGTTCGTCCTGCGGTTGCCCCGGGTCGCCCCCGGCGCGGACGCGGAGGAACGGCTCGTGGAGGCGACGCGCTCGTGAGCGAGGTCGACCCGGCCAACGCCGACGCCGCCACGGCGTGGGACGGCCCCACCGGGGACGTCTGGGCCGACCACGCCGACTCCTTCGACGCGGGAGTCGCCCGCTACCTGCCGCACCTGGTGGAGGCCGCGGCGATCGAGCCGACCATGCACGTGCTCGACGTCGGCTGCGGCAACGGGCTCACCACGCGCGAGGCGGCCCGCCGGGCGGCGAGCGCCACCGGCGTGGACCTGTCCACGCGGATGCTCGACGTCGCCCGGCGCCGCGCCGCGGAGGAGGGGATCGCGAACGTCTCGTTCGTGCGGGCCGACGTGCAGATCGCCGACCTCGGTGAGGCCCGCTACGACCGCATCATCAGCCGCAACGGCGTGATGTTCTTCGCCGACCCGGTCGCGGCGTTCGCCAACCTCGCCCGCGCGGTGACGCCGGACGGCCGGCTCGTGCTGCAGGTCTGGCAGCCGATGTCGGAGAACCCGTGGTTCACCGACTTCCGGCGGGCGGTCCCGAGCCCGGTGCCGCCACCCGACGGCCCCGGTCCGTTCGCGCTGGGTGACCCGGACCGGGTGCGCTCCGTGCTGACCGCGGCCGGTTTCGCCGAACCGGAGCTGCGCGGCGTGCGCGAGCCGATGTACTACGGCCCGGACGTCGCGACGGCCGACCGGTACGTCTCGGCGATGCTCGGCGGCCCGCTCGGCGAGCTCGACGAGGCGGCCCGGGCCGAGGCACGGGCCGCGCTGCGGGCCACCCTCGCCGATCACCTCGGCCCCGACGGGGTGACGTACCCTTCGGCGATGTGGATCATCACGGCCGGTCGGGGGTCCGGATGGTGACCGCCCGGATCGTGGCGGGCGCGCTGGTCGCGCTCGCGCTCGCGCTCGCGGCCGGGTGCTCGGCGGGCCCCGCCACCGAACCCGCACCCGCCGAAGCGCCCGCGCCCACGGCGGGCAGCCTGCTCGACGAGGTGCGGGCCAAGGGCGAGATCAGGGTCTGCAGCACCGGCGACTACCGCCCGTTCACCTACCTCGACAAGGCCACGGGCACGTGGGAGGGCATCGACATCGACATGGCGGGCGACCTCGCCGCGAAGCTCGGCGTGCGCCTCACCCTCGTCGAGACCACGTGGGGCACCCTCCTCGACGACCTGGGGCGGACCTGCGACATCGCGATGGGCGGCATCTCGGTCACCACCGACCGCGCGCAGCGCGCGTTCTACAGCGACCCGTACCTGGTCGACGGCAAGACGCCGATCACGCGGTGCGAGAACGTCGACCGGTTCCAGACGCTCGAGCAGATCGACCAGCCGGGCGTGCGGGCCGTGGTCAACCCCGGCGGCACGAACGAGTCGTTCGTCGAGGCCAACCTGGAGCGGGCCGAGATCGTCCGGCACCCGGACAACAACACGATCTTCGAGGAGATCCTGGCGGGCCGCGCGGACCTGATGATCACCGACGCGACCGAGACCCGGTGGCAACAGCAGCAGCACCCCGAGCTCTGCGCCGTCCACCCCGAGGCGCCGTTCACGTTCTCCGAGAAGGCCTACCTGCTGCCCCGCGGCGACGTGGTCCTGCAGGAGTGGGTGAACACCTGGCTGCGGATCGCGCGCAACGACGGCACCTACGACCGCTTCGCCCGGCCCCGCCTCGGCTGAGAGGTGTCTCAGACGGTCCGCAGCACCGAGACCACGATGCCGAGCACCACGGCCTCGTCCCCGTCGATCACGTCGTAGGCGGGGTTGCGCGGCTCGAGGTACACGTGGCCGTTGCGGCGGCGGTACACCTTCACGGTGGCCTCGCCGTCGATCATCGCGGCGACGATCTGGCCCGAGTACGCCTCGGGCTGCCGGCGCACCACCACCGTGTCGCCGTCGCAGATCGCGGCGTCGATCATCGAGTCGCCGCGGACCCGCAGGGCGAAGACGGTGCCCCGCCCGGCGAGCTCGCGGGGCAGGGTGAGGACCTCGTCGACGTGCTCCTCGGCCAGGATCGGGGTCCCGGCCGCGATGTCGCCGACCACGGGAACGGGCACCGAGTCGCCGCTGCCCGGCGCCTGCGGCTCGCGCAGGAACGCCCGTACGTCGATCGGCCGGGCCACCGTGCTGCCGCGGCGGAGGAACCCCTTCTCCTCCAGGCTCGCCAGGTGCCTCGACACCGTCGACGGCGAGCGCAGCCCGACCGCCTCGCCGATCTCGCGGGTGCTCGGCGCGTACCCGTACCGGACGACGAAGTCCCGGATGGCCAGCAGGATCCGCTGCTGGCGCTGCGGCAGGTAGGAGGCGTCCGGGAAGTCGAGATCATCGTCGACGAGCACGGCCGAGATGATCGCACCCGGGCGCGGCGGGACCGCCCGCAGGCCGGGCCCGCCGCGCTACCAGCGCCCCCGGTGCACGACCTCGTCCGTCCCGCGCCGGCCGCGCCTCAGCGACGGGGAGCGCCGGTCCTCGGCTCCCGGGTAGCCCACGGAGATGCACCCGATCGGGCGGTAGGCCTCCGGCACCCCGAACGCGTCGCGGAACGCGGTGATCCGCTCGGGTGGGATCCCGAAGAAGCAGGCGCCGAGGCCCTCGTCCACCGCGGTGAGCAGGATCAGCAGGGCGGCCATCCCGGTGTCGACGTCCCAGTAGGGCACCGGCCAGCGGCGTTCGTCGCGGTCGGTCCAGCCCTTGTCCGGCTCGGCGTAGCGGTCGAGGTACGCCGCCTTGTGCGACAGCGGAACGATCAGCAGCGGGGCGCGGCGCATCCGCGTGAGCCACGCGTCCGGGGCGCCGTCGCCCGCGGTGGCCGCCCAGAACCGCTCGCGTTCGTCGGGGGACTCCAGCACCAGGAACGCCCACCCCTGGCTGAACCCCGCCGACGGCGCCCGGATCGCGTGTTCGAGCAGCCGCTCCCGCACCTGCGGTGGCACCGGCCGGTCCGGGTCGTAGTCCCGGACCATCCGCCTGCGCCGCACGACCTCCGCGAACTCCACCCCGGCCCCCGGTCAGGCCGCCGCGGCGGCGCGGCGGGTCGCCCGGCGGCGCAGCAGGACGAGCGCGGCCACCAGGCACTGGGCACCCAGCCACGCCCAGCCGGCGCCGGTGATGCCCACCAGTGGGACCAGCACGAACGTGCCGGTCATCACCAGCGCGCACAGCGCGGCGGGCAGCCCGATGAGCGTGGCGCGGTGGCGGGTGACCCGCGCCTCCCACACCGTCGAGTTGGTGACCACGTTCGGGATCGCCGACAGCGCCAGCAGGATCAGCAGCACCGTGCCGTTGCGGGCGTATGCCTCGCCGAACACCCACAGGATCGGGTAGGACGCCACGGCGGTGGCCAGCGTGGCGGGGACGATCAGCGTGAGCGTCTTGCGCTCCATGCTGCGGCGGGCGCGGTCGGCCGCGGCGCGGTCCGCCGCCGCGTTGTGCGCCACCAGCGACTTCCCCATGCCGATCGCCACCAGGTAGAAGGCGAACGCGATCTGCCAGATCACGTTGTACACGGCGGCGCCGTCCGGGCCGGCCAGGTTGATCACCACGAGCGGGAGGCCGAAGACGGCGGCCTGCCAGAAGATGTTGCCCGCGTAGTCGGCGCCCACGAACTCCCCGAGGTCCCGCACGGTGACCGGCTGGACGGTGGGCGGCGGCGCCGCGGTGCGCACGGCCCGGGTCAGCCAGCTGGTGACGCCGACCACCACGAGCAGGGTGGCGATCACCCACCCGACCGCGATCCCGCTGTCCACCGCGAGCCAGGCCGCGACCACGAGCAGGACGATCTTCAGCAGGGCGAACACCAGGTTCTCCCACAGCACGAGGTCGGCGCGCTTGATCGAGGTGAGCGCCGCGTCCTGCAGGACGAACAGCGTGTAGAGCGGGGTCGCGACCAGGTAGAAGAGGATCAAGGCCGGGTAGCCCACCGCCTCGAGCAGCTCCGGCGCCCACACGCCCGAGCCGACGGCGAAGCCGACGCCGAGCAGCGCCGCCACCCCGGTCCCGACCGCGAAGCACCCGGCGATGATCTTCCCGCGCCGGTCGGCGACCGGGACGAAGCGCAGGATCGCGTTGCCCAGGTTGAGGTGGGCGGCCGAGCCGAGCAGCGTCATCGCCGAGATGGCCGCCGAGTTCAACCCGACGACGGCCGGGTCGAACAGCCGCGCGGCCAGCACCCAGAACAGCATCCCGAGCCCGGACGAGGCGGCCGAGCTGAGCACGAGGGCCATGCCGTCGCGGTGCTGCGGCGAACGCCAGCCGTCCTTCGCGCCCTTGCCGATGGGCAGGGGCGCGGTCAGGGCGTCGAACGCGATGGTGGGTGCGTCGAGGTCGTCCCGTGGCGGCACGCGACCCATCATCCGGCCGCGTCCGTGCGTGGCGGCATGCGGGTGGCGCCTTTCTGGGTACAGCGTCCGCTCGGTCGTCAACACGGGTCTATCGGGTTCACGCGGCCGGGCGTTAGCCTGCCGGGTCGGCTCCAGGCACCCCGCCGAGCGGGTGTAGCGTCCTTCGGCGTCAAGAGCCGCCGTGCCCACGATCGGGTGAATCGGAACGCGGCGGCGGGCGCTTCATGAGGGGGAGCCGGTGACCGAGTCGTTCGATCACGTCATTGTCGGGGGTGGTTCGGCTGGTTCGGCCTTGGCCAACCGGCTGTCCGCGGATCCGGCGCGGCGGGTGCTCGTGCTCGAGAGCGGGCGGCCCGACTACTCGTGGGACGTGCTCATGCGCATGCCCGCGGGCATCGCGTTCACGCGCGGTGTGAGCTTCTACGACTGGCGCTACCAGAGCGAGCCGGAGCCGGGCCTGCGCGGCCGTCGGATGAACCTGCCCGCCGGCCGCATGCTGGGCGGCACGAGCAACCTCTACGGGATGCTCTACCAGCGCGGCAACCCGCTGGACTACGAAGGCTGGGCGGCGCTGCCGGGGATGGAGAACTGGGGCTTCGCCCACGTCCTGCCGTACTTCAAGCGCATGGAGGACGCCGAGGTCGGCGGCCCGCTCCGGGGGAAGGGCGGTCCGCTGCACGTGCAGAAGGGCCGCGTGCAGAACGTCCTGTCGCAGGCGTTCCTGCTGTCCGCGCAGGAGGCGGGCCACTACGCCACCCCGGACGTGAACGGGTACCGGCAGGAGGGCTTCGGCACCCTCGACCACAACATCTACAAGGCCCGCCGGTGGTCGGCCACCCGCGCGTACCTGCGCCCGGCGATGAACCGGCAGAACCTCGTCGTGCGCACCGGCACCACCGTCTCGAAGATCCTCTTCGACGGCAAGCAGGCCGTCGGCGTCGAGTTCGTCGACAAGAGCGGCAGCGTGCACCACGTGCGCAGCCGCGACACGATCCTCTGCGCGGGCGCCATCAAGAGCCCGCAGATCCTCCAGCTGTCGGGCGTCGGCGACGGCGAGCTGCTGGAGCGGGTCGGGGTGCCGCTCGTGCACCACCTGCCCGGGGTGGGGGCGAACCTGCAGGACCACCTGGCGATCCAGATCCAGCACTCCTGCACCAAGCCGGTGTCGCTGCAGCCGACGGCGAACCTCAAGAACGCGCCGTGGATCGGGGCGCAGTGGCTGTTCCTGCGCAGCGGGCCGGGCGCCACCAACCACTGGGACGCGGGCGGGTTCGCGCGCAGCAACGACAAGCTGACGTTCCCGAACCTCATGTACCAGTTCCTGCCGCTGGCCTCGAAGTCGTACCCGACCTCGCCCACCGGCCCGCACGGCTACCAGGTGCACGTCGGGGTCATGAACTCCGACTCGCGCGGCCACATCCGGATCACCTCGCCGAGCCACCGGACGCCGCCGGCGATCCAGTTCAACTACCTGTCCACCGAACAGGACCGCAGGGACTGGATCGACGCGGTGCGGGTGACCCGCGAGATCATGGCGCAGTCCGCGCTCGGCCGCTACGACGGCGGCGAGGCCGCGCCCGGCCCGAACGTCCAGTCCGACGACGAGATCTGGGACTGGGTGGTCACCTACGCCAAGTCGGCCATGCACTACTCGGGGTCCTGCAAGATGGGAACCGACGAGATGGCGGTCGTCGACCCCAACTCCATGAAGGTGCACGGCCTGGAGGGCGTGCGCGTGGTGGACGCGTCGGTCATGCCGATCGTCACCAACGCCAACACCTACGCCCCGGTCATGATGATCGCCGAGAAGGCGGCCGACATGATCCTCGGCCGCGACCCGCTGCCGCCGGACCACACCGAGTACTTCCGGCGCGACCAGGTCCGCACCACCGAGCTGCGGGTGGCCACGCCGGAGAAGTCGAGCTGACCGCCCGGCGCGCGGCGGGGGTGCGCACCCCGCCGCGCGCGGGTGACCGGTAGCTGGCCTGCGGATGGCCTGGCCACCGGTCACCGGGTCGCGCAGAGTCGCCCCGTGCCGGGAGAACGACGCAACGCACGACACCTGGTGGCGGTGCTGACCAGGCCGACCACGTCCATCGTCGAGCTGGGGACCCCCGTGGAGTGCCTCGGCCGGCAGCGCTACACGATCGCGTACTGCGCCTCCGCGCCGGGCCGGGTCACGCTGACCTCCGGCTTCTCCGTCGAGGCCGCGCACGGCCTCGACCGGCTGACCGCCGCCGACACGGTGGTCGTCGCGGGCGACCGGGAGCAGCCGCTCGACCCCCAGCCCGCGATCACCCACGCGCTGCGCGCCGCCGCGGCGCGGGGCGCCCGCCTCGTCGCGACCGGCTCCGGGACGTTCGTCCTCGCCGCGGCCGGTCTGCTGACCGGTCGGCGCGCGACCACCCGGCCCGACCTCGCCGACGACCTGCGGCGCCGATTCCCGCGGGTCCGCGTCGACGCGTTCGCGCCCACCGTCACCGACGGCAGCATCCGCACCTGCGCGGGCGGCGCCAGCACCGCCGAGCTGTTCCGGGAGCTGGTGCGCGGCGACGACGGCTCCCGCCCGAGCGACGAGCTCACCGACGTGATCGAGTGGGCGACGGCGCGGCTCGCGCAGCCGCTCAGCCTCGCCGACCTCGCCCGGGCCGCGCACGTGAGCCCGCGGACCCTCGCCCGCCGCTTCGAGGCCGCGCTGGGCACCTCCCCCATGCAGTGGCTGCTCGCCCAGCGCATCCGCCGCGCCCAGCACCTGCTCGACACCACGTGCGAACCGGTCGAGCGGATCGCCCGCATGACCGGCTTCGGCAGCACGAGCAACTTCCGCCTGCAGTTCACGCGCGCCACCGGGGAGTCGCCCCAGGCCTACCGCCGCACCGCGCGGGAGCGGGAGGCGTTGCGCAGTCGCGCGGGGTAGCCGCGTATCAACCGGCCGCGCTCGCGTCTCCTCCCCGGCCGGCGAAGGATGGTCCGGCGGGCGATCCGCGAGGAGGGGACATGGCCGTGCTGCCACCGGAGTACCTCGACCCGAACACCCCACCGGACGTCGTGGTGACCGACACGCTGCGACCGCGCATCGACGATCCCACCCTCGGGGTCCCCCTCGGCCCGCCCGGCCCGGACGTGCCGGCGCCGCCGGCCGACCCCGCCCACCCGCTCGTCACCGTCGGCGACTCGCTCACCCACGGCCTGACCAGCGGCGCGGTATCGCGCCCGGACCTGTCCTGGCCGGCCGTCCTCGCCCAGTGCCTCGAGGTCGGCTTCCGCACGCCGGTCTACGGCGGCCCGCTCGGCGGGCTCCCGTTCAACATCGAGGGGCTGCTGCGGAGGCTGCAGGAGCGGTTCGGCGACCGGATCAGCGCGATCGAGGCCCTCGCCCTGCCGATCACGCTGCAGCGGCTGGCCGACGAGAACGAGGACTACTGGGAGCGCGGCGAGGGCAGCAGGCCGCCGCGGACCGACGTGCCCTACGACAACCTGGGCATCTACGGCTGGGATCTGCGCGACGCCCTGTCCTACACCGGCGGGCGCGCCGCCGACCGCATCGCGGCGGGCTCCGCTCACGACGACCTGCTCGGCGCGGTGCCGCAGAACGACAACGACATCGCAGCGTGGTCCGTGCTCGCCCCGTTCGGCGCCGCCGCCACGCAGATCGCCGCGGCCGCGCGGCACGGCGCGGACGGCGGCATCGACACGCTCGTCGTGATGCTCGGCGCGAACAACGCGCTGCGCACGGTGGTGGACAAGAGGGTCGTGTGGAGCGGGGACGGCTTCGCCGACCTCGACCGCAAGGAGGCCTTCACCGTGTGGCGGCCGACCCACTTCGCCGCCGAGTACGCGGAGCTGGTGCGGGCGCTCGAGGGGATCAGCGCGCGGCGGGTCGTTCTCGCGACCGTGCCGCACGTGACCATCGCGCCGATCGCCAAGGGCGTGAACCCGCAGGACCCGGGCCGCAAGTGGCGCCCCGGGTCGCGCTACTTCCCCTTCTACACCGACCCCTGGGTCGAGGAGGAGCGCTTCGACCCCGCCAAGCACCGCCACCTCACCCACCAGCAGGCGCGGGCCGTCGACTCGGCGATCGACCAGTTCAACGACGCGATCGCCGACGCCGTCCGGCACGCCCGCGGCCGCGGCCGCGACTGGTACCTGTTCGACCTCTGCGGCGTGCTGGACGGCCTGGCGTTCCGCCGGTTCGTCGCCGACACCGACGCGGTGGCGCGCAACGCGTGGCAGGCCCAGCGGCTGCCCGACGAGCTCGCCGACCTCGACACCCGCTTCTTCCGCTCGGATGCGACCGGGCGGCTGCAGGGCGGGCTGTTCGGACTCGACGGTGTCCACCCGACGATCTCGGGCTACGGGATCGTCGCCGACGAGCTGGTCGGGGTGCTCGCGGCCGCGGGCGTCGCCGCCAAGCGCGTGGACTTCGCGGCCCTGCGCCGCGCCGACCCGCTCAACCAGGACCCGCCCGCCCTGATGGCGGCGGCGTTCGACCTGGCGGCGCCGTTCCTCACCCGCCTCGTCACGCGCGGGTAGCGCTCACACCCAGGGCTTCCCGTCGCCGTCGCGGGCGACGACCAGCTCGGGGCGCAGCGCGCCGAACAGCAGCGTGAGCATCAGGTCGGCGGTGACGGCGGGCAGCTCGTCCTTGCGGTTGAGGCTGCGCACCAGCAGCAGGTTGACCACCATGCCGCTGATCTCGGCGGCGGGCGGGTGCGGGCGCAGCTCACCGGTGGCCTGCCCGTGCTGGATGAGCAGCAGCAGCGCCACGTTGACGGGGGCGAGGATGCGGGGGTCCGCCTCGTCCTCGGGGTCCGGCGTCTTGCCGGTGCGGATCGTGTAGTCGAACACCGCGGCCGTGAACGACGCGGTGAGCCCGCGGTGGTACCAGCTGAGGCGCGCGAGCGCGTTGACCTGGTCGACGAGCGCCTCGACCACCGGCCGCCCGGCCGCGATGTCCTGCTCGGCCTGCCGGATCAGGCCGCGCACGTGCGGCTCGTACACCGCGCCGAGCAGGGCGTGCTTGGTCGGGAAGTGGTTGTAGGCCGTCGCGGAGCTCACCCCGGCGGCGTCGGCGACGTCCTCGATGCGCGTCGCCGCCCACCCCCGGCGGCTGAACGCCGCGTCGGCCGCCGCGATCAGCGCCGCGCGCGTGCGGATCCGCTTCGTCCGGGCAGCCCTCGCCCGCGGGTCGACCGGCCGCTCGTCCACGCTTCCACCGTCTCCCGGTCGTCCAGGCTGCCCGTGCCGTCCCCCGCGATCGCCGTGACGTTATACATCAGCGGCCCCCCTCCCGGTCCTGCGTCGCGGGCGGTGAGCGACCATCGGGCGATGCCCAGCGCTGATCAGCTCCGCGAAGCGCTCGTGCGACAGATCCGTGCGGCGGGCGGCGCGCAGCGCGAGCCGGTGCACCGGGCGCTGCGCGCGGTGCCGCGGCACGTGTTCCTGCCCGAGGTCTCCCTCGAGGAGGCCTACGCGGCCGGCACGCCGGTCGTCACGAAGCGCGATCCCGACGGGCGCCCGTTGAGCTCGGCCTCGGCGCCCGGGATCGTCGCGGCGATGCTCGACCAGCTCGACGTCCACCCCGGTCAGCGGGTGCTCGAGATCGGCGCGGGCACCGGCTACAACGCGGCGCTGCTCGCCGAGCTGGCCGGCCCCGGCGGCCGGGTCACGAGCATCGACGTCGACCCGTGGTGCACCGCCCGCGCCCGCCGCGCGCTCGAGCGCACCGGCCACGCCGTCGACCTGCGCACCGGCGACGGCGCGCACGGCACCGGCGACGGCGCCACCTTCGACCGGATCATCGTCACGGCCGGGGCGTGGGACATCCCGCCCGCCTGGTTCGACCAGCTCGCCGTCGGCGGGCGGCTGGTGCTGCCGCTGCGCTGGCGCGGCCAGAGCCAGAGCGTTGCGTTCGTGCGGGAGGTCGACCGGCTGCGCTCCGACGGGCTCTGCCCGGCCGGCTTCATCCCCATGACAACCCTCGACGGGGAGGAGCGGGCGACCATCGGCGAGACGATCACGCTCGTCCGCGACGCCGACCAGGCGGTCGACGTCGACGGGCTGTGGGAGGTCCTCGACGGGCCGCCGTCGGCGGCCTGGACCGGCGTCACCGCCGACGCGAGCTTCCGGACCTATGGCCTGTGGCTGCGGCTCACGATCGACCCCCGCACGTGCTGGCTGCTCTCCCGCCACTCGCACACGGCACCGGACGGCTCGACCGCCGCCCCCGTCCGCGGGCCGGCGCTGGTCGACGGGGCGTCGCTCGCGCTGCTCGCCTTCCGCGGGATCGACGAGGAGCACAGCGAGCTCGGCGCTCTCGGCTTCGGCCCGTCCGGCGCGGCCCTCGCCGCGGACCTGGCGTCCCACGTCCGCGCGTGGGACGCCGCCCGGGACGCGCAGCCGCAGCTCGTCGTCCACCCCGTGGGCGCCGCCCTCCCGGACGGGCCCGTCCCGAACGGGACCGTGATCGAGAAGCGGCACACCCGGCTCGTCGTGACCTACCCGGACGAGCACCCGCCGCCGAAGCGGTGAGCGGCGAGCGCGCGCGGCGAACTTCTGGAACCGTGATGGCGTGACGGTGAACGGTGAGAACCTCCGGCCCCTCGAGGAGGGGGTGGTCCGGGAGTTCGGTGACACCGGGGAGCGGGTGAACCTCTCCTACGGCGCCTACCTGCACCTGGACCAGCTGCTGTCGGCCCAGCACCCGGTGAGTCGCCCGGTGCACCACGACGAGCTGTTGTTCATCGTGCAGCACCAGACGTCCGAGCTGTGGTTGAAGCTGGTGCTGCACGAGCTGCGGGCGGTGCGCGACCGGCTGCGCGCCAACGAGCTGCGCCCCGCGCTGAAGAGCCTCGCCCGGGTCAAGCACATCCAACGCCAGCTCACCGACCAGTGGTCGGTGCTGGCCACGCTGACGCCGTCGGAGTACGCCGAGTTCCGGCGGTTCCTCGGCACGTCGTCGGGTTTCCAGTCCTACCAGTACCGGGCCGTCGAGTTCATCCTCGGCAACAAGAACCGGGAGATGATCGAGATCTTCGACCACGACCCGGCCGCCCGCGAGCTGCTGGAGACCCTGCTCGCCGAGCCGACCGTCTACGACGAGTTCCTGCGCTACCTGCACCGCTGCGACCACGCCGTGCCGCAGCGGCTGCTGGAGCGGGACGTGACGCAGCCGCACGTGTTCACGCCCGAGCTGGTGCCGGTGTTCCGGCACATCTACGAGCACTCCCGCGAGTTCTGGGAGGCCTACGAGACCTGCGAGGAGCTGGTGGACCTCGAGGAGAACTTCCAGCTGTGGCGCTTCCGCCACCTCAAGACGGTGGAGCGCACGATCGGCACCGCGCGGGGCACCGGCGGGTCGAGCGGGGTCGGGTTCCTGCGCAAGGCCCTCGACCTGACGTTCTTCCCCGAGCTGTACGCCGTCCGCACGGAGATCCACGCACCATGACCGGCACCCGCACCTGGGCCGAGCGCGCCGCCGACGCCGACGCCACCGACCCCCTCGCCCGGCTGCGGGCGCGGTTCCTGCCCGCCCCCGGCGTCGTCGCCTACCTCGACGGCAACTCCCTCGGGCGCCCCGTCGCCGACGCCGCGAACCGGCTGGACGAGTTCGTGCACCACGCGTGGGCGCAGCGCCTGATCCGCGGCTGGACCGAGGAGGGCACGCACGGGCCCTGGATGGAGTGGCCCGAGCGGGTCGGCGACCGGATCGCCGCCCTCGCCCTCGGCGCCGCGCCCGGTCAGACCGTGCTCGCCGACTCCACCACCGTCCTGCTGTACAAGCTCGCCCGCGCCGCCGTCGACGCCGCCATCGACGAGGACCCGCGCCGCCGCGTGATCGTCGCCTTCGCCGACGACTTCCCCACCGACCGCTACGTCGTCGAGGGCATCGCCGCCGAGTGCGGCGGCAGCGTGCGCTGGCTGCACGCCGACATCGCCGCCGGCGTCACCGCAGACCAGGTCGCACGCGCCGTGGCCCCGGACACCGCGCTGGTGCTGCTCTCCCACGTCGTCTACCGATCCGGCTGGCTCACCGACGCCCCCGCCGTCGCCGAGGCCGCCCACGCCGCGGGCGCCTACGTGCTGCTCGACCTGAGCCACTCGGCCGGCTCCGTCCCGCTCGCCCTCGACGAGTGGGGCATCGACCTCGCCGTCGGCTGCACCTACAAGTTCCTCAACGGCGGCCCGGGCTCCCCCGCGTTCGCCTACCTGCGCCGCGGCCTGCACGGCCGGCTGCGCCAGCCGATCCAGGGCTGGATGGGCCGCGTCGACGCGTTCACCATGGGTCCCGGCTACGTCCCCGCCCCGGGCGCGCGCCAGCTCGTGTCCGGCACCCCGCCGATCCTCGCCGCCGTGCCCCTGCTCGCCTCCCTCGACCTGCTCGAGGAGGCCGGCATCGACGCCGTCCGTGCCAAGTCCCTCGCCCTCACCGACCTCGCCCTCGACCTGGTCGACGACTGGCTCGCCCCCTTCGGCGTCCAGGTGATCTCCCCGCGCGACCCGCAGCGCCGCGGCGGCCACATCACCATCCGGCGCCCCGGCTTCCGCGACGTCGTCGAGCGGCTCTGGGCCCGCGGCGTCATCCCCGACTACCGCGAACCCGACGCGATCCGCATCGGCCCGGCCCCGCTGTCGACGTCGTTCACCGAGCTGCACGACGGCCTCGCCGTGCTCCGCGACCTCCTGCGCGAGGAGGCGGGCTGACGGGCCGACGGTTCGTCTCGGGTTCCGCGGAACTCGGTTCACGCCGCCGCGGGGTTCCGCTTCGGGAGCAGGAGCAGGCCGAGGACGTGGCCCACGTCGAAGCTGTCGCCCCGCCCTTTCGAGCTGATCGTCTTGTGGTCGATGTGCAGGCCGGCGCGGGTGTGCACCTCCACCGCTCTCCGCCTTCCCGGTGAGTGGCTCGGCGTCGGGCACGAGTGGAGTGTTCCGTCGGGGCGGCGGAACACCCACTCCCGTCGACGCGGTCGATTTCGTAGCCGTGATCAGGATGTCGACGTCGGTCGTACCACCCAGTTCCCACGGAATGGTGCAAGGGCGGGGCCGTTGTCGACGCCGGCCCACCCGCAGCAGATCGGCCAGGGTGTCCGCAGTCCGGAGAGTCGTTGGAGACGGTGCGGAACCCGGGATAACCGGTTGCCACCGCAGCTACCGTCACCCCGTGAAGAAGGCCGTACTCACCCCGCAGGCGGAGAACTTCCCCGCCTGGTACCAGGACGTCGTTGCGCGCGCCGAACTGGCCGACAACGGCCCGGCGCGGGGAACCATGGTCATCCGACCGTGGGGGTACGCCATCTGGGAGCTCATGCAGGCGGACATGGACCGCCGGATCAAGGCGACGGGCGCGCAGAACGTCGCGTTCCCGCTGTTCATCCCCATGAGCTTCCTGGAGAAGGAGAAGGAGCACGTCGAGGGCTTCTCCCCCGAGCTGGCCGTGGTCACGCACGGCGGTGAGGAGGAGCTTTCGGAGCCGCTGGTGGTGCGACCGACGTCGGAAACGGTCATCAACCACTACTTCGCCAAGTGGGTGCAGTCCCACCGGGACCTGCCGCTGATGATCAACCTGTGGAACAACGTGGTCCGCTGGGAGCTGCGACCGCGGCTGTTCCTGCGCACCACGGAGTTCCTCTGGCAGGAGGGTCACACCGCCCACGCCACGTACGCCGACGCGGTCGAGGAGACCCGGCGGATGCTGGAGGTCTACCGGCGGTTCATGGCGGAGACGCTCGCGATCTCCGTCGTGACGGGTGAGAAGTCGCCGGGCGAGCGCTTCGCGGGCGCCGACCACACGTTCACCTGCGAGGCGCTGATGCGTGACGGCAAGGCGCTGCAGATGGGCACGAGCCACAACCTCGGGCACAACTTCGCGCGCGCCTTCGACATCCAGTACCTCGACGCGGCCGGCGAGCGGCGCCACGTCGCCACCACTTCGTGGGGCACGTCCACGCGCATGATCGGTGGCGTGATCATGGTCCACGGCGACGACCACGGGCTGCGCCTGCCGCCCACGATCGCGCCGCACCAGGTGGTGGTCATGCAGCTGGGCACCGACGGTGACACGGCCCGGCGGGTCGAGGCCGAGCTGCGGGCGTCGGAGGTGCGCGTCCACCTCGACGACCGCACGCACACCTCGTTCGGGCGCCGCTGCGTCGACTGGGAGCTCAAGGGGGTGCCGGTCCGCATCGAGCTGGGCGAGCGCGAGCTCGCGGCGGGCGAGGCGACGCTGGTCCGTCGCGACGACCGCAGCAAGCAGCGGGTGCCGCTCGACGGGGCCGCGCGCGCCGCCACAGACCTCCTCGACGAGATCCAGCGGCGCCTGCTCGAGCAGTCCCGGGCGTTCCGGGAGGAGCACACCCACCCGGTCACCGACCTCGACGAACTCAGCCGGCGGGTCGGCGAGGGCGGGCTGTTCCTCGCCGCGTGGTCGGGCACCGAGGAGTCGGAGCAGGCGCTGCGCGAGCGCACCGGCGCGACGATCCGCTGCATCGTCGACGCCGAACCGCCGTCTGCCACCTGCGTGGTGACGGGCGGGCCCGCGCGGCACGCGGTGCTGGTCGGGCGCGCCTACTGACCGTCGTCGCGCAGCAGGAGCACGGTGCGCAGCACGTACTCGACGGCCGACTCGAACGCCCCGCCGCGCAGTTCGTCGCGCACGGCGAGGTTGCGCGCCGCGAACTCCAGCATCAGCTCCGGCCCCGCCCGGCGGACGACCATGGCGGCGACCTCCTCGAGGTCGAGGCCCGGGTGGTCGAGGCGGACCAGCGCGAACTCGACGACCAGCTCGTCGACCGTCACCCCTGCTCCCGCTGCGCGACGGCGTCCGGCATCAGCCGCGACACCATGAGCACGGCGATGTCGTCGTCGGCCGGGATGGCGCCGAGCAGCTCGAACATCACCTTCGCGCAGATCTCGTCCGCCGGCCCGGGGACGAGGGACGCGCGCAACCGCTCGATCCCGTCGTCCAGTGGGTACCCCCGCCGTTCGATCAGGCCGTCGGTGTAGCAGAACAGCGCGTGCCCGGGGGCGAGCGGCAGCGGCGTGGTGCGCCGCGGGTACGACGGGTCGACGCCGAGCGGCAGGTCGGGCGGGATGTCGACGACCTCGGCGTCACCACCGGGTGCGGCGGTGAGCGGGGGCGGGTGGCCCGCGCTCGACACGAGCAGGCTGCCGTGGGACGGCGCCAGGACCGCGCACAGGACGGTGGCCATGATCCCGCGCTCGAAGTGCCGGACGTGCCCGTCGAGACGCGCGAGCACCTCGGCCGGGTCGACGGTCTGGAGGGCGTAGGACCGCAGGGCGGTGCGCAGCCTGCCCATCGCGACGGCGGCCGCCATTCCGCTCCCGGCCACGTCGCCGACGACGACGAAGACGTGGCCCGACGGGACGTCGAAGACGTCGTACCAGTCGCCCCCGACGTCGCCGCCTCCCCCCGGCGCGTACCGGGAGGCGAAGTCCAGATCCGGCACGGACGGCAGTTCCGCGGGCAGGAGGCTGCGCTGCAGGGTCGCGGTGGCCGAGCGGGTCACCCGGACCTGCCTCGCCTGGGTGGCGAAGGCGACACGCTCGGCGGCGAGCTCGAGCAGCTCGATCTCGTCCTCGGAGAAGTGCCTGCTGGTGAGGCTGCCGACGTGCAGGACGCCGATCACCTCGCCGCCCGCCATCAGCGGGACGCCGAGGAGGGAGCGGATGCCCCGGTCGCGCAGGATCGGGTTGACGACGTTCGAGTGGTCGACGTGCTCGAGGGCGACCGGGGCTCTTCTCGCCGCGATCTGCCCGGCGAAACCCCTTCCGAGCGGGATGCGGACCCCCTGGCTCACCTCCTCCTCGATGCCGCGGGCGGCGGTCGCGAAGAGGTACCGGCGGGACGCGTCGAGGAGGAGCACGGCGGCGGTGTCGACCTCGAGCAGGTCACGCACCCGCTCGAGCACCTCGGCCAGCATCTCCTCGACCCCGAGGTGACCGAGGGCGGTGTCCGTCACCGCCTCGATCCGACGGAGCCGCGCGCGCGACACCTCGACACCCGTCATCCCAGGAGACTAGCCGCTGCCGCGCGTCCGGGTCGGGCGTGCGGGCTACAGCTTGTCCTTGACCTCGTCGTATTCCACGGTCGCCGGACCCCCGGTCGGCGCGTAGATCACGCGGATCACGCCCGTCGGGAACGTCTTGGTCGACACCACCGCCAGGTGGTAGGGCGCATCGCCGTCGTCGAAGAGCCTGCGGCCCTTGCGCGCCGCCACGGGGTGCACGAGCAACCGCAGCTCGTCGACCAGCCCGGCGGCGAGCAGCTGCTGCACGACGGAGATCGAGCCGGGGATGACGATGCCCCGCACGCCCGGGTCGGCCTTGAGCGCGGTGACCGCCTCGACCAGGTCGCCCTGGAGCAGCTCGGAGTTGCGCCAGGAGAACTCCAACCGCTGCCGGGAGACGACGACCTTGCGGGTGTCCCCGAGCCGTTTGGCGAACGGCGCGTCCTCCCCGCCCGCCTCCTCGCGCTCCGGCCAGGCGCCCGCGAAGCTGTCGTAGGTCTCGCGCCCGATGAGGATCACGTCGCCGGTGTCGTAGTCCTCGACGACGGCGCGGCTCATGTTCTCGTCGAAGTAGGGCAAATGCCAGTCCGGATCGATCTCGGCGACGCCGTCGGCCGCGATGAACAGGGTCGAGACGACCTTCGCCATGGTGGTGGTCCCTTCGCGTCGGGGTGCGGACGGTCGTTAGACCCGGCGGGCGCGGAAAACTCATCGCACCCGTTCGGACGGATCGGAGTGGAGATCGGGCGCGCGGCGGCGGGTGTGGCCGTACCGTTCGCCCCATGTCACCGGCACGTGGCATGGGACGCGGGTCGCCGATCGCGTGCGAGCTGCAGGTCTCGCTCACCGTCGAGCAGGACCCGGCGGGCACCGTCAGCGCGCGCCTCGTCGCGGACCAGCCCGACGGGCTGCTCGTCGAGGTCGAGTTCACCGGCGACGAGCTGGCGCTGCTGCTCGCGGGCGAGACGATCGCGGTCCCGGCCCAGGTGAGCGGCCTCGCGCCGCCCGAACCCCCGCCGCCCGAACCCCCGGCGCCCGAGCCCGCGCAAGCGCCTGCCGAGCCGGCCGCCCCGGCCGCGCCGGCCCCGAAGGCGCCGGCCGGCACCGCGCTCGACGAGCCCCCCGTGGGTTCGGAGCCGATCACGCGCAGCACGGACGTGCGGCCGGGCGAGTCGGTGCTCGCCTACATCCACGGCCGGTGGCGGGACGCGGTCGTGGTCCGCCGCGACATCGGCAGCCTGCTCGTCGCCTACTCCCGGCCCGGCTCGTTCGGCCGGGTGCAGCAGCGGATCGCCACCGACCGGGTCCGCCGACGGCCCGGCTAGGCCCGCCGGGGAGCGCCGACGGCCGCGGGCCTGCGCGCCGACGGCCCCGCCTCCGGCGACTGGCGGGGAGCGGGGATCGCCACGTCCGGCGCGGGCTCGGCGGGCGGCACGGGGCCGGCCGTCGGGGTCGGCGTGCGCCGCAGCAGCAGCGCGCCGAGCACCCCGAGCACCGAGATGACCGCGGTGACCAGGAAGACGTCGTTCAGGGCGACCACGTAGACCTGCAGGTTGACCTGCTGGTACCAGGCGTACGACCCGAGCAGCGGCGGGACGTCCGGCGACCCGACGGGCGGCACGACACCGGCGGACGGCAGGAGGGCGGCCCGGTCGGCCATCGTCTGCGCCTGGGTACTGGTGAGCATCGCGGTGAGCACGGCGACGCCGAGCGCGGCCGCCGTGCGCTGGACGACGTTGTTGATCGCGCCCGCGCCGGCGACCTGGTGCGGCGGGATCACGGCCAGCCCGCCGGTCATGATCGGCATCATGGCCAGGCCCATCCCGATGCCGCGCAGCACGAGGAGCCACATGATGTGCTCCCGCGGGGTGTCCACGGTGAGGTCGGTCATCAGGTAGGTGCCGACGGCCACGATCGCGAGGCCCACCACGGCGGGCAGCCGCGGCCCGAGCCGGTCGTACAGCCGCCCGGCGATCGGCATCACGAACCCGGTCGCGAGCGCCTGCGGGAGCATCACGAGCCCGGTCTCGAACGCGCCGAGGCCCTGCGCCTGCTGCAGCAGGAGCGAGACGTAGAACAGCCCTGCGAACAGCGCCACCGACATGAGGCAGATCAGCACGAGCGAGTTGGTGAACTGCCAGTGGCGGAACACCCGCACGTCGAGCAGCGGGTGCTCGACCGCGAGCTCGATCACCACGAACACGGCGAGGCTCGTCGCCGCGTAGAGGAGCAGCATCACCACGGGGTAGCTCGTCCACCCCCAGGACTCGCCCTCGGACAGCGCGAGCAACAGCGCGAACAGGCCGCTCGCCACGGCGAGGAAGCCCATGAGGTCGAAGCGGCCCGCCCGGCCCGGCGCGAAGCGGGGCAGCGTGAGCACGGCGGCGATCGCGCCGAGCACGCCGATCGGCACGTTGATGAAGAAGATCAGGCGCCAGTCGACGTACTCGACGAGGTAGCCGCCCAGGGTCGGGCCGACAGCGGGCGCGAACACGATGCCCAGGCCGTACATGCCCATGGCCGTGCCGATCTTCTCCTTCGGCACGATCTTGTAGATCATCGCCAGCGTGATCACCGGGATGATCCCGCCGGGGATCGCCTGCACGATCCGGAACACCACGAGGCTGGTGAGGTCCCAGGCCACGCCGCAGAGCGCCGACCCCGCCGCGAACCCGAGCACGGACAGCACGTAGACGCGGCCGAGACCGAACCGGTCGCCCAGCCACGCGCTCACGGGGACCACCACCCCGAGCGCGAGGGTGTAGGCGTTGGCCACCCACTGGACGTCCTCGACCGTGGTGCCGAAGTCGTTCTGGATGGTCGGGATGGCGACGTTGACGATGGTCACGTCCAGGATCGACATGAACATGCCCGCGACGAGCACCGCCAGCGCGACGCCCCAGCGCACCTCGCGGCCGGCGGGGGCCGACGTGACCTCCGTCATACCCGGGCAGTCTAGGGCGGGCTCCCCCGTTCGGGCGAGACCGCGAGCCTCACCGGTCGGCGTCGACCCCCTCGGCGTCGTTCCTCCGCGTGACCGCTCCCTCCGCCGTCGCCAGCCACGACGCCAGCAGCTTGATCGCGTCCTGGAACGGGCTGCCCGGGCGGGTCGGGTACAGGAACAGGGTCTGGTCCGGGTCGCCGGGGAGGTTCAGCGCCTCGTGGTGGATCTCCAGCTCGCCGACCACCGGGTGGCGCATGCGCTTGGTGCCGTGGCTGCGCTCGACGACACGGTGGCCGGCCCACCAGCGGCGGAACTCCTCGCTCTTCATCGCGAGCTCGCCGACCAGCTGTTCTGTTGCCGGGTCGTCGGGGTAGCGGCCGGCCTCGGCCACCTGGGCGTGCAGTTCGCGAACAAGCTCGGGTTCGAGACCGTCGCCATCGCTCGCGGCGCGGACCGGGCCGCGGACGCCGAGCGGCTCGGCGCGCACCACTACGTCGACGCCGCGGCAGGCGACGTCGCTGCGCAGCTGCAGGCGCTCGGCGGGGCCGAGGTCGTGCTGGCCACCGCGGGCAGCTCGGCGGCCATGGGCGCCACCATCGACGGGCTGCGCCGGGGCGGCGAGCTGATCGTGGTCGGCGCCGACCCGGAGCCGATCCAGGTCAGCCCGTTCCAGCTCATCGCCACCAGCAGGACGGTGCACGGCCACCCCTCGGGCACCGCCCGCGACGGCGAGGACACCATGCGGTTCGCCGCGCTCACCGGCGCCCGCCCGATCACCGGGACCCGCCCGCTGGACGAGGTCGGCCCGGCCTTCGAGCGCATGCTCAGCAGCACGGCCCGCTACAAGGTGGTGCTCACCACCGGCCGGTGATCAGTCGCTCGACCGGGTTCCCGACGAACGGCGCGTTCGTCGCCTAGGTTCCGACGAACGCGCCGTTCGTCGCGACGGGGGCCGTCGCGCCGGCGAGCTCGCACCACGCGGCGAGCGCCTCCCGCTGCAGCTCGACCAGGCTGCGCTCCTCGCCGGGCTCGATCCACCGGGCGAAGGCGGCGAGGAAGACGGAGACGACCATGTCGCCCGCGAGGCGGGCGTGGCGGTCCGCGACCCCGCGCGCGAGGAGCGCGTCGGTCACGGCCCGGGCGAGCTTGGCCATCTTGAGCAGCTCTCGCTCCTGCAGCTGCTCGTTCGCGGCGATGGTCTCCTGTCGCCGGCGGGCGAAGTCCCGGGTCCGCGCCTCCTGCAGCGCCCCACCGCCGGCGTCGAGCGCCGCGGTGAGCACGTCGACCAGCGGCGTGTCGGCCGGCGCCGCCGCGATCGCGTCGACGAAGGCCGCCAGGAACCGGTCCTGCCCGCCGAAGAGCACCTCGCGCTTGTCGGCGAAGTGCCGGAAGAAGGTCCGCTCGGTCACCCCGGCGCGCTCGGCGATCTCGGCCACCGTGGTCGCCTCGAAGCCGCGCTCGGCGAACAGCTCCATCGCCGCCCGCTGGAGGCGGTCCGCCGCGCCTGGTGCCCACCGTGCCACGGCGCCATCGTATCCGCGCCCGGCCAGTGATGACAGAAACTGACGTCGCGAGCTACGCTGACCGATGTCAGCTACTGACATCACTTGAGGAAGTGAGCGCACAGTGCACGTCTTCGTCACCGGAGCATCCGGGTACATCGGCCGCGCCGTCGTCGCCGAGCTCATCGCCGCCGGGCACCGGGTGACCGGTCTCGCCCGCTCCGACGCGTCGGCCTCCGCCGTGTCCGGTCTCGGCGCCGCCGTCCATCGCGGGGACCTCGACGACCTCGACTCCCTGCGCCGCGGCGCCGAGGCCGCCGACGGCGTGGTCCACCTCGCCAACAAGCACGACTGGGTCAACCCGCAGGTCTCCAACAGCGCCGAGCGCGCCGCGGTCCAGGCCCTCGGCGACGCGCTCGCCGGATCCGATCGGCCGCTGGTGATCGCGTCCGGCTTCGCCCTGCCCGGCCTCGGGCGCCCGGCGACGGAGCGCGACCGCAGCTCCGCCGTCGGCCCTGACTCGATGCGCGGCGGCGCCGAGAACCTCGTCCTGAGCTACGCCGACCGCGGGGTCCGGGCCGTCCCCGTCCGGTTCGCGCCGAGCGTGCACGGCCCGGGCGACTACCAGTTCGTCGCGATGGTCGCCCAGGCCGCCCGCACGCGCGGCGCCTCCGTCTACCCCGGCGACGGCAGCAACCGCTGGCCCGCCGTCCACCGGTCCGACGCGGCCCGCCTGGTCCGGCTCGCGCTCGAGGGCGCACCCGCGGGCACGGTCGTGCACGCCGTCGCCGAGGAGGGCGTGCCGGTCCGCGCGATCGCCGAGGCGCTCGCCGCCCGGCTCAACGTGCCGGTGAAGTCCGTGCCGTCGGAGCAACTCGCCGAGGAGCTGCCCTTCGTCGGCCGCGTCCTGGCCGCCGACTCCCCCGCGACCAGCGTGGTCACGCGCGAGCTGCTCGGCTGGCAGCCCGTCGGGGCCACGCTCCTGGAGGACATCGCCGCAGGGCACTACGACCAGCCCTGAGCAGAGGACGGAAACCGGCCTTTTCGGCCGCGACGATGGAGGCGTGCAGAACCGCCTCGACGCGCGGGCCCTCGGCCGCGCCACCCTCGCCCGGCAGTTCCTCCTCGAGCGCGTGGACACAGGCGTCCGCGACGCCGTCGCGCACCTGTGCGGCCTGCAGGCCCAGGAGCCGCAGGAGCCCTTCACCGGGCTCTGGTCCCGGCTGCGCGGGTTCGACCCGCACGAGCTGTCGGCGCTCCTCCTCGAGCGTCGCGTGGTGCGCACCCACCTCATGCGGCGCACGGTCCACCTGGTGACGGCCGAGGACGCGCTCGCGTGGCGGTCCCGGCACGACCCGATGCTCCGCCAGCGGGTGCTCGGGGTCTACCGCCGCGAGCTCGGCGACCTCGACCTCGACGAGCTCGCCGCGGCGGCCCGGGAGGTGACGGCCGACGGCGAGCCGCGCTCGATGCCCGAGATCGGGCGCGCGCTCGCCGCCCGGTGGCCGGACACGGGGCCGCGGCCGCTGGGCGAGGTGGCCGTATCCCTCGTGCCGATGGTCCAGGTCCCGCCGCGCGGGGTGTGGCGCGCCTCCGGGGGCGCGCGGAACGTCCCGATGGCGGACTGGCTCGGCCGGGAGGTCGACCCGCCGTCGCCGAACGGCGCCGACCCGGTGGGGGCGGCGCTGGTGCGCCGCTACCTCACCGCGTTCGGCCCGGCGGCCTCGGCCGACCTGCGCGCCTGGTGCGGCCTCGCCGGGCTGCCGACGGCGGTGGCGGCGGTCCGCGACGAGCTGGTGTCGTTCCGGGACGAGCGGGGCCGCGAGCTGCTCGACCTCCCGGACGCGCCGCGCCCCGACCCGGACACCCCGACCCCGGTGCGGTACCTGCCCGCGTTCGACAACGCGATCCTCGGCTACGCCGACCGCAGCCGGATCATCGACGACGCCCATCGCGGCCTGTCGGTGGCGGGCGAGCGCGCCGTCCTCGTCGACGGTCGGGTGGCCGCGACCTGGACCGTCGACGACGCGACGGTGGTCGTCCAGCCGCTGCGGCGGCTCACCCGGGCCGAGCGCACCGAGGTCGCCGAGGAGGGGCGCGCACTCGCGGCGTTCCTGTCCGAGGGCGCTCACCACCGCGTGCGCATATCCTGACGCCGACGTCGGATGTGCGGGTGGGTGCCGTGCGGATCGGGGCGCGCGCGGAGCGGGCCGGGGTGAGCGTCCGGTCGCTGCGCTACTGCGAGGAGCAGGGCCTGCTGCGCAGCGAACGCAGCCCGAGCGGGCAGCGCCACTACGCCGAGGACGCCGTCGAGCGCGTGCGGTTCCTGCAGCGCCTCTACACCGCGGGGCTCCCCAGCCGGACCATCGCGGCGATCCTGCCGTACGTCGACTCCCCCAGCGACGCCGACACCGACGCCGCCTTCACCCGCATGGTGGAGGAGCGCGACCGGCTCGACGCCCACGTCGAGGAGCTGGTCCGGGCCCGCGACGCCCTCGACGAGCTGATCGCGCTCAACCGCGCCCACCGCACCGGGCAGCTCACACCTGGCTGCCGAGCTTGAACCCGCGCGGGGCGCCGCCCGAGTTCGGCTCCCTGGTGTAGGAGAACCCGTCGGCGCCGACGGTCACGTCGGCCTCGCGCGCCTCGGTGCGCGCCTGCAGCGGGCGCGGCTTGCCGTCCAGGTCCAGCACCGTCGAGGCCTCGGCGTACCACGACGGGACGACGGGGTTGCCCCACCAGTCCCGGCGCTGGTTGTCGTGGACGTCCCAGCGGATGACCGGGTTGTCCGGGTCGCCGGTGTAGTAGTCGTGGGTGTAGATCTCGATCCGGTGCCCGTCCGGGTCGCGCAGGTACAGGTAGAAGGCGTTGGACACGCCGTGGCGACCCGGGCCGCGCTCGATCATGTCCGGCCTGCGCAGCGCCCCCAGGTGGTCGCACACGTGCAGGATCTGGCTGCGCTCGTGGGTGGCGAACGCGACGTGGTGCATGCGCGGGCCGTCGCCGCCGGTGAGGGCGACGTCGTGCACCGTCGGCTTGCGGAACAGCCACGAGGCGTACACCGTGCCCTCGGCGTCCTCGATGTCCTCCGACACCCGGAACCCGAGGCCCTCGTAGTAGCGCTGCGCGGCCGGCACGTCCGGGGTGACGACGTTGAAGTGGTCGATCCGGCTGATCGCGCCCGCGCCGTGCAGGTCGTAGCGCTGGGTGAACCGCTCGACGTGCTCGGCGTCGTGGAAGAACTCCACCGGGAAGCCCAGCGGGTCCTCGACGCGGACGGCCTCCCCGATCCCCCGGCACGTCCCCGCGGGCACGCGCTGCACGCGCACCCCCAGCTCCCGGTAGTAGGCCTCGGCCCGGTCCAGGTCGGCGGCCGAGCGCACCCGGTACGCCAGCCGCGCGCACGCGGGCGCGTCCCCGCGGCGCAGCACGAGCGAGTGGTGCAGGTACTCCTCGAAGGCGCGCAGGTAGAGCGCGTCCGGTTCCTCCGCGGTGACCACGAGGCCGAGCAGGTCGACGTAGAACCACCAGGCCGCGGCCAGGTCGGTGACCACGAGCTCGGCGTACGCGCAGCGGATCACGTCGGGTGGTGGTGGGACGGGCATGTCAGCTCCCTCCGAAGCGGGGGGTGTGCACGTCGCCGAGCGTGACGTGCACGGCCTGTTCCTCGGTGTAGAAGTCGATCGAGCGGTGACCGCCCTCGCGCCCGAGCCCGGACGCCTTCACCCCGCCGAACGGGGTGCGCAGGTCGCGCACGTTGTGCGAGTTCAGCCAGACCATCCCGGCCTCGATGGCCTGTGCGACCCGGTGGCCGCGGGTGAGGTCGCGGGTCCACACGTAGCCCGCGAGCCCGTAGCGCACGTCGTTGGCCAGCGCGATCGCCTCGGCCTCGTCGGTGAACGGGGTGAGCGCCACGACCGGGCCGAAGATCTCCTCCTGGAAGATCCGCGCCGTGGGCGGCACGTCGGCGAACACCGTGGGCTGCAGGTAGTTGCCCTCGGGGAGGTGCTCGGGCCGGCCGCCGCCCGCGACCAGCCGCGCCTCGCCCTTGCCGATCTCGACGTAGCGCAGCACCCGCTCGTAGTGGTCGGGGTGCACCAGCGCGCCGACCTCGGTGCGGGGGTCGTGCGGGTCGCCGACGACGATGCGGCGCGCCCGCTCGGCGAACCGCTCGACGAAGGTGTCGTAGACGCTGCGCTGCACGAGGACCCGCGAGCCCGCGGTGCAGCGCTCCCCGTTGAGGGAGAACACGCCGAACACCGCCGAGTCCAGCGCGGCGTCCAGGTCGGCGTCGTCGAAGACCACCACCGGGGACTTGCCGCCCAGCTCCATCGACAGCCCCTTCAGGTGGGGCGCCGCCGCCCGGAAGATCGTCTGACCGGTGGTGGTCTCCCCGGTGAACGAGATCAGCCGGGTGCCCGGGTGCTCGACGAGCGCGGCGCCCGCCTCCTCGCCGATGCCGTTGACGAGGTTGAACACGCCCCGCGGCAGGCCCGCCTCGGTGAAGATGCCCGCCCACAGGCTCGCCGAGAGCGGCGTGAACTCGGCGGGCTTGAGCACCACCGTGCAGCCGGCCGCGAGCGCGGGGGCGAGCTTCCAGGACTCCAGCATGAACGGCGTGTTCCACGGCGTGATCAGCCCCGCCACGCCGGCCGGCTTGCGGTTGACGTAGTTGATCTGCGTGCCGGGCACCCGGTAGGCCTCGTCGGCCTGGGCGACGATCACGTCGGCGAAGAAGCGGAAGTTCTCCGCCGCGCGCCGCGCCTGGCCCAGCGCCTGGGTGATCGGCAGCCCGGTGTCGAACGTCTCCAGCTCGGCGAGCCGGGCGTCCTGGGCCTCCACCAGGTCGGCGATGCGGTTGAGCACGCGCGCCCGCGCCCGGGGCGCCATCGTCGGCCACGGGCCCTCGGTGAACGCCCGCCGGGCCGCGGCGACGGCGGCGTCGACGTCCTCGGCGCCGCCCGCGGCCGCGGTCGCGTAGGGGCGGTTGGACACCGGGTCGAGCACCTCGAACGTCGCACCGCTCACCGAGTCGCGCGGTTCGCCGTCGATGAAGTGCTGCAGGTGGGTGGGCAGGTCCTCCGGGACGTGCGCCTTGCGGGTCTCGGTGCTGGTCATGCGGTCACCTCGGGGAGCGCGACGGGGGTCAGGTACAGCTCGCCCGCCGCGGCCAGCGCGCGGACCTTTTCCTGGCCCGCCTCGGTGAGCGGGACCAGCGGGGGCCGGACGTGATCGCTCGCGATCAGCCCGCGCTGCTTCATGAGCCACTTCGCCGGCGCCGGGTTGGTCTCGACGAACAGCAGGTCCACCAGCGGGTGCACGGCGAAGTGGATGTCCCGCGCGCGCTCCGTGGCGCCGGCGACCCAGGCGTCGTACATCTCCGCGACCGCGGCCGGGGCGATGTTGGCGAGCGCGGAGACGAACCCCGAGCCGCCGAGCGGCAGGAGCGGCAGGCACAGCAGCTCGATGCCGGACCAGACGATCAGGTCCGGGCCCGCCGCGTGCAGGACGCGGGAGAAGTGCTCGAAGTCCTTGGTGGTCTCCTTGATCCCGACGAAGTTGTCGTGGTCGCGGTGCAGCCGCGCCACCGTCTCGGGCGCGATCTCCACCGCGGTCCGCGAGGGCACGTTGTAGGCGACGATCGGCAGGTCCGGGAACTCCCGGGCGACCGTCGAGTACCACGCGTAGAGCGCCTCCTGGGTGGGCCGCGCGTAGTACGGCGTGATCACCAGCACGGCGTCGGCGCCCGCGTCGCGGGCGGCCGCGGTGAGCTCCAGCGTCTCGTCGAGCTTGGCCGAGCCGGTGCCCGGCACGAACGGCACCCGGTCGCCGACCTCGTCGGCGACGGTGCGGATCGCCGCGGCCCGCTCGGCGATCGACTGCGCCGACGGCTCCCCGGTCGAGCCGCCGAGCGAGATGCCGTGGGTGCCCGCGGTCAGCTGCCAGCGCACCAGCGTGCGCAGGCCCTCGTGGTCGACCTCGCCCCCGTCGGTGAACGGCGTGACGAGCGGGGCGATCGAGCCCCGGATCTGCCGGGGGTCGGAGCGGAATCTCATGCTGGTCCTCCCGTGTGCCGCAGGACGGCGTGCAAGGTGGCGTGCCGGTGGGCGCGAACGGCGGCCTCGACCTCCGCCGCAGGCGCCCCGCGCTCGATCAGCCCGAGCAACCGGTCGTGCTCGCGCACCGCCTCCGCGGCGCGCTCGGGCACGAACGAGAACACCGACGAGCGCAGGCCCGACACCCGCGCCCAGCCCCGCTCGACGAGCTCGAGCAGGTGCGGGTTCGGGCACGGGGCGGTGAGCACGCGGTGGAACTGCTGGTTGAGCCGGCTGTGGCGGAGCGGGTCGAGGTCGTCGAGGCCGGTGCGCATCGCCTCGTTGATCCGCTTGGCCTCGGCGAGGGCGGCGGCCGGCAGCAGCGGGGCGGCGAGCCCGGCCGCGGCGCCCTCGACGACCGCGAGGGTCTCGACCGCCCACCGGTACTCGACCGGGTCGAGCCCGCGCACGGTGGCGCCGACGTTGCGGACCACCTCGACGAGGCCTTCCGCTTCGAGGCGCCGCACGGCCTCGCGCACCGGGACCGTCGACACCCCCAGCTCCTTGGCGAGCGTGCCGAGGACGATCCGGTAGCCGGGGGTGTAGGCGCCGTCGAGGATGCGGCGGCGGATGAGGTCGTGGGCGAGGTCGACCTTCGAGGCGGTACCGGGGGTCGAGGTCACGCCTGCCCCGCCTCGGCGTCGTACCGCTCGCGCCACGCCCCCGCGAGCGGGTAGAGCCCGTCCAGCCCGGCGCCCTCGGCGACGCGGGCAGCGATCCAGGCCTCCTCGCGCTCCTGGCGCTCGGCGTCGGCGAGCACCTCCTCGACCAGTCCGCGCGGGATGACCACGACGCCGTCGTCGTCGGCCACCACGACGTCGCCGACCTGGACGGTCGCGCCGCCGCAGGCGATCGTCACGTCGGTCTCCCACGGCACGTGGCGCCTGCCGAGCACGGCGGGGTGCTGCCCGGAGGTGTAGACGGGCAGACCGGTGGCGGCGACGGCGGCGGCGTCGCGGGCGGCGCCGTCGGTGACGATCCCCGCGGCCCCGCGCACCTTGGCCCGCAGCGCGAGGATGTCGCCGAGCGTGCCCGCGGTGGGGTCGCGGCGGGCCTCCATGACGAGCACGTCGCCGGGGCGCAGCGTGTCGACGGCCCGCTTCTGGGCGTTGTAGCCACCCCCGCGGCCGGCGAACAGGTCGGGCCGGAACGGCACGAACCGCAGCGTCCGCGCGATGCCGACCAGTCGCCCACCGGGGGCGAGCGGGCGCACCCCGTCGATGCTCGCGTCGTCGTAGCCGCGCTTGCGCAGCTGCACCGACAGCGTGGCCACGGCGACCCGGTTCAGCCGCTCGCGCAGCTCGTCGGGCAGGGCGGCCGGCCCGGGTGGGGCGCCGTACGCGTCCGCGCGCACGGCCTCGTCGACGTGCGGCCCGGAACCCCACGGTGCGAGCGGCGGGCCCTCGACGACCTCGGTGCGCAGCCGGCCCGTGCTGCGCCCGCCGTCGACGGTCGAGACCTCGACCTCGATCACCTGGCCCGGGCCGGCCACCGAGGCCCCGGCCGGGGTGCCGGTGAGCACGACGTCGCCCTCCTCGAGCGTGAGCATCCGGGACAGGTCGGCGACCAGGTGCCCGAACCCGAAGAGCAGGGTCTCGCTCGTGTCGTCCTGCACGAGCTCGCCGTCGAGCCAGGTGCGGATCCGCAGGCCCGCCGGGTCGACCTCGGCTGCGGGCAGCAGCTGCGGGCCCAGCGGCGTGTAGCCGTCGCCGCCCTTCGAGCGCACGTTGGACCCGCGGTCGGCGGTGCGCAGGTCGTGCAGGCCCAGGTCGTTGGCCGCGGTCACCCAGCCGACGTGCGCCCAGCCGTCCTCCGGCCGCACGCGGCGGGCGGCCTTCCCGATGACCAGGGCGATCTCGCCCTCGAACCCGAGCAGCTCGGTGCCCGCGGGCCGCTCGACGGTGCCGGAGCCGGAAAGCGACGACGGCGGCTTCAGGAAGTACGACGCCGCCGCGGGCGTCCGGCCGCGCTGCGCCGCACGCGACGGGTAGTTGAGGTGGACGGCGATGACCTTGCCGGGCCGCCTGCCCAGCGCCTGCGTCACGGCGTCGGGAACGCCCCCTGCTGTCATCGGCTCCTCCTCGTCGCGCGCGTCGTCCACGGGATCGTATATCTTTTCGTGTTCGATCACACCGCCGCGCGGGGCTCGTCAGGCACGGACGGGAGCGGTCGCTGCCCGCGCCCCCAGCACGGTTGCCCCGGCCTCCTGCTCGGCCTGGTTGTCCACGCCGAGGTCGATGCCCGGCCGGTCGCGCAGCAGGCAGACGGCCACCACGGCGAGCACGAACATCCCGAGCAGGTAGCCGCCCACGGACAGGACCGAGCCGGTCGCCTGCACCAGCGCGGTCGCGATGGTCGGCGCGAACGCCCCGCCGAGCACGGCGCCGAGCGCGTAGGAGACCGCGACCCCGGAGAAGCGGACCGAGGCGGGGAAGATCTCGGAGTACCACGCGGCCTGCGGGCCGTAGGCGAGCCCGAGCCCGAACGTGAACAGGGCGAGGCCGAGGAACAGCAGCCCGGCGCTCCCGGTGTTCACGAGCAGGAACATCGGGAACACGGTGACGATCAGGCTGCCGTAGCCGATCAGGTACGTGCGCTTGCGGCCGTGGCGGTCGGCGAGGTAGCCGGACAGGTACGTCGTGACCGCCCACAGCGCCGCGGCGGCGGTGATCGCGACCAGCACGGGCGTGCGGTCGAGCCCGACCGGGCCGTCCGGGTCGGTGGCGTAGCTGGTGATGAAGCCGCCGGTCGTCATGTAGCCGGCCGCGTTGTTGCCCGCGAAGACCAGCGCCGCCAGCACGACGAGCAGCCAGTGCCTGCGGAACAGCTCGACGACCGGCACCTTGGTGCGCCGCTTCCGCTCGGCCATCTCGGCGAAGATCGGGCTCTCGTCGACCGAGCGCCGCACGACGTAGCCGACGACGATCAGCACGACGCTGAGCAGGAACGGCACCCGCCAGCCCCACTCGACGAACGCGGGCCCGGGCGCGATCACGCCGGTCATCAGCGCGGTGACGCCGGACGCGAGCAGCATGCCCAGCGGCACGCCGAGCTGCGGGAACGCGCCGGCCCGGGCGCGGCGCTCGCGCGGGGCGTGCTCGACGGCCATCAGCACGGCGCCGCCCCACTCGCCGCCCGCGGAGACGCCCTGCAGGATGCGCAGGACGAGTAGCAGGACCGGCGCGGCGAGGCCCGCGGTCTCGTAGGTGGGCAGCAACCCGATGAGGCTCGTCGCGCCGCCCATCAGCAGCAGGGTGAGCACGAGCATCGCCCGCCTGCCGTACCGGTCGCCGAGGTTGCCCGCGAGCACCGCCCCGAGCGGGCGGAAGACGAAGCTGATCCCGACGGTCGCGAACGCCAGCAGGAGTCCGATCCGCGGGCCGGCCGGGGCGAAGAACAGCTGGGAGAACACCAGCCCCGCTGCGGTGCCGTAGATGAAGAAGTCGTACCACTCGATGGTGGTCCCGATCATCGTGGCCATCGCGACGCGGCGGTTGGTGGCCGCGTCGCTGCGGGCGGTTGTGGACATGTCGGCTCCTCGGGGATGGATCGGCGTTGATCAGGAGTCCCAGGTGACGGGGAGGCTGGTGAGCCCGCGGAAGACCCAGCCGTGCCAGGCCTCCTCGCGGCGGGGATCGGTGCGCAGGCCGGGCAGCTGCGCGTACAGCAGCGGCACGGCGATCTCGCCGATGGAGATCCGGGCGGCCCAATGCCCCGCGCACAGGTGCACCCCGCTGCCGAAGCCGAGGTGGGGGCGCCGCGGGCGGGCGACGTCGAACTCGTCGGGCCGTTCGAACGCCGCGGGGTCGCGGTTGGCCGCGGCGACGACGACGCCGATCGGCGCCCCGGCCGGGAGCGGCACGCCGGCGAGCTCCACCGGGCGCGTCGTCTCCCGCGGGTACATCCCGATCGGCGACAGGTAGCGCACCGCCTCCTCGAACACGGCGGGCCACAGCGAGGGGTCGGCGAGCACGCGGTCGCGTTGGTCGGGGTGGCGCGACAGCGCCCACACCGTGCCGCTCACGACGTGCTGCGGCTCGTTCATCCCACCGGAGATCGTCAGCTTGACGTTCGCGGCGACCGCGGAGGGCGGAAGCCCGCCCTGCAGCAGCGCCGACGTGATCGTGTCGTCGGGGTGCGCGCGGTAGTGCGGGACGAGCTCGCCGAGCAGCGCGTCGACCTCGTCGCGGGCGGCGTCGCAGCGCCGCCAGATCTCGGGGTCGTCGTGCAGGTTGCCGGTGCCGGCGATGAACGCGTGCGACCACCGCTGCATGTCCGCCGGGCTCGCGCCGCGCAGCCCGAGCAGGTCGATGAGGTTCTGCGCCGCGAGCGGGGCTGCGTAGTCGCGGTCCAGGTCGGCCTCGTCCGGGCCGCGCTCGCGCAGCACCTCGAGCTGGGCGCGCGCGTTGCGCTCGAACACCGGCTCCCACCGCGTGCGCAGCGTCTTCGGCCGCAGCACCGGGTTGACCGCCCGCCGCTCGGCGGCGTGCTCGGGGTCGTCCTTGCGGAGCATCGGCGTGGCCCCGAGCGCCCGGATCAGGGTGGCGGCGCCGCCGGTGACGCTCGCGCTGTAGGTCTGCTGGTCCTCCTCCACGGCGCGGCAGGCCGCGGCGGAGGTGACGAGGTAGCGACCCAGCGCGGGCACCCACGCCACCGGCGACTCGGCGAGCAGGCGGCGGTAGGTGGGGTACGGGTCGGCCATCAGGGCCGCCGGATCGACCCAGTCGGCGGTGGGGACGGCGGGAGTCGACGTCGTCGTCATGGTGCTCCTCCTCGTCCGCTACCCGGCAACGACCGGTTCGCGGGCGAAGTCCTTGAGGCTGAACCCCGGCTCGGCGACCTGGTCCGGGTCGGGGGTGCGGCCGTCGGCGAGCAGGCGCCGGGCCGCGACGTGGTCGGCCGGCCGGTTGACCGACTCGACGGCGACGAGGTGCGCGTCGCGGAAGCAGCAGACGGAGAACCGGCCGGTCGCGGGGTCGCCGCACGCGACGGCGGTGTCGGTGGGCAGGCGCAGCCCGGCGATCTGCAGCTTCAGCGCGCCCTGGTGGCTCCAGAACCACGGCACCGCGGTGTAGGGGCGGCGGCCGCCGAGGATGGAGGCGGCGACGTGCCTGCCCTGGTCGGTCGCGTTCTGCACCGACTCGAGCCGGACCCGGCCGCCGGTGTGCGCGCAGGCGTGGTTGGCGCAGTCGCCGACGGCGTAGATCGCCGGATCCGGGGTGCGCAGGTCGTCGTCGACCACGATCCCGTCGGCGACGGGCAGCCCGGCCGCGGCGGCGAGCTCGGTGCGCGGCACGACGCCGACGCCCACCACGACGAGGTCCGCCCGGTACTCGGCGCCGGTGCTGCTCACCGCGCCGGTCACCCGGCCGGCGTCACCGGTGAAGGCCACGACCGACTCGCCGCAGCGCAGCGCGGTGCCCGCCCGCCGGTGCACGTCGGCGACGTGCTCGGCCATGCGTTCCGACACCGAACGCACGAGCGGCCGGTCCGCGGCCTCGAGCACGGTCACGTCGAGCCCGTGGGCCCGGGCCGCCGCGGCGACCTCCAGCCCGATGAACCCGGCGCCGACGACGAGCAGCGACCGCGCCCGCACCAGCTCGGCGCGCAGCGCGTCGGCGTCGGCGCGGGTGCGCAGGGCGTGCACGCCGGCGAGGTCGGCGCCGGGGACCTCGAGGGGCCGGTTCGCCGCGCCCGTGGCGAGCACGAGGACGTCGTAGGGCACGGCGGTGCCGTCGTCGAGCGCGACGGTGCGCCCCGCCCGGTCGATCCCGACCGCGCGCACGCCGGTGCGCAGGTCGATGCGCTGCTCGGGGTAGAACCGCTCGGCCCGCAGCGGCGCCGGCGCCGGCGGGGCGCCCGGGGCGAGGTGTTCCTTCGACAGCGGCGGCCGCTGGTAGGGCAGCTCGGGCTCGGCGCCGAGGAGGGTGATCGGCCCGTCGTGGCCGCCGGCGCGCAGCGCGTCGGCGACCTGGACGCCGGCCTGGCCGGCGCCCACGACCACCACGCCGGGCTCAGATCTGGGTCTCGGGCACATCGACCTCGACCTCCTCGAGGCCGCCGCTGGCGGCGTCGCCCAGCGCGAGCTGGCAGCCGAGCCGGCTGCGCCGCGGGTCGCGTTCCGCGGCCGTGCACTCGAGCATCTCCTCCTCGTCCTCGCCGATCTCGGGGAGCGCGTCGAGGTAGGGCTCGCGGACGTAGACGTGGCAGGTGGCGCACATCGCCTGTCCCCCGCACTCGCCGACGATGCCCGCGACGCCGTTCTGCACGGCGGCGCGCATGACGTTCGAGCCGGCCTCGACGGCCACGACGTCGCTCGACCCGTCCTCGCGATGGAAGATCACCTTGGGCATGCAGCTCACTCCTGGATCGGTCAGCCCCACCGCACGGGCAGGTCGGTCACGCCGCGGAACACCCAGCCGGCCACCGTCGCCGGGCGCGCCGGGTCGAGGCGCAGGTTCGGCAGCTCGGCGAACAGGCGCGGGAGCGCCACCCGCACCACCGACGCGCGGGCGATCCAGGCGCCCGCGCAGAAGTGGTTGCCGCCTCCGAAGGCCAGGTGCGGCTGCTTGGGCCGGTCGATGTCGTAGGCGTCCGGGTCGCCGAACACCGCCGGGTCGCGGTTGGCGGCGCCGACCACCACGCCCAGCCGTGCCCCCTTCGGCACGGCCATGCCGGCGAGCTCGGTGTCGCGGGTCGCCTCGCGCGGGTACATGCTGATCGGTGCGACCCAGCGGATCGACTCCTCGAACGCGTCCGACCAGCGGTCCCCGGCCCGCACGCGCGCAAGCTGGTCCGGGTGCGACAGCAGCGCCCACGTGGTCGTCGCGATCGCGTCCCGCGGCTCGTTCAGCCCGCCGCCGATGGTCATCTTGAGGTTGGCGCGCAGCGAGGAGATCGGCATCTGCGAGGAGGCGAGCGTCGACAGGAGGCTCTCGTCCGGTTCGGCCCGCAGGCGCCCCAGCATCTCGTCGATGGCCTCGTCGACCTCGCGGGACGAGCGCTCGGCCGCGGCCCACACGTCCGGGTCGTCGGCGTAGTTGCCGGTGCCGTCGATGAGGGTCTGCGACCAGCGCTGCATGTCCTCCTGGGTGGCGTTGCGGAAGCCGAGGACGACGCGCAGGTTCTCCGCCGCGTACGGCGCCGCGAACTCCCGGACCAGGTCCGCACCCGGCCCGGCGGCCCGCAGCCGCTCCAGGTAGGTGGCGCAGTTGCGCTCGAACACCGCGTTCCAGTGCCGGGCGATGGCCTTCGGGCGCAGCACGCCGCCGTACGCCTTGCGCTCGACCTCGTGCTCGGGGTCGTCCTTGCGGAGCATGCTGTGCCCCATCGACCGCTTCATCAGCGAGCCGGTCTCGTCGGCCGAGAACCGCTCCTGGTCGAGCTCGATCGTGTGGCAGGCCTCGTAGCCGATCACCAGGTAGCGGTTCACCGCGGGCACCCAGTGGATCGGGGCCGTCTCCCGCAGCCGGTGGTAGATCGGGTACGGGTCGGCGTGCAGGTCGGGGATCGTCACCCAGTCCGCGGACGGGATCGGCCTCGCCGAGGTGGCCTCCAGGGTCATCGTCGACCTCGCCCTCTTCTTCGAGTACGTCACGACGAGTGTTGGCGCCCGATCTCCACAGGTAAAGTTCAGAGAATCTCGCAAAAAGCGAAGGAGAAGTTGGTTTTGCCGCGCTACACGCTGCGCCAGCTCGCGTACTTCCTGGCCGTCGCCGAGGCCGGGTCGATCTCCGGCGCGGCCGCGCGGCTGCACGTCACGCCCACCGCGGTCGCCTCCGCGATCAGCGGCCTGGAGGGCGTGCTGCGCACCCAGCTGATGGTCCGGCGCAAGGCGCACGGCGTGGTGCTGACGCCGACGGGTGCGTTCCTGCGGGAGCGGGCGCGCACGCTGCTGCGCGACGCCGACGAGCTGGAGCTGGCGGCGGCGAGCGGCGGCACGGAGCTCGCCGGCCCGCTCGTGCTCGGCTGCTACGTCACGATCGCGCCGACGATCGTGCCGATGCTCATGGAATGGATCACCACCCACCACCCGAAGGTCGAGCTCACCGTGGTCACCGGCAGCCAGGCCGAGCTGCCGCACCGGCTGCTCGACGGGGCGCTGGACCTCGCGATCTGCTACGAGATCGCCCTGCCCGACGGGCTCGACTCGGTGCGGCTGTACCAGTCGCCCGCGTACGTCCTGCTGCCCGAGGGCCACCCCCTCGCCGAGCACGACGTCGTGCCGCTCGCCGCGCTGGTCGACGAGCCGCAGATCCTGCTCGACATCCCGCCCGCGGCGCAGCACACGCTCCTGCTGTTCGAGCGCGCCGGGTTGGGGCCGCCGCGGATCACCCACCGCACCACCGACTTCGAGCTCACGCGCTCGCTCGTCGCGCGCGGGTTCGGCTACGCGATCCTCATCCAGCGCCCCGCCGTCGACCGGTCCTACGAGGGCCTGCCGCTCGCGGTCCGGGAGATCACCCCCACCAACCCCAGCGGTGGGGTGCTGATGATCTGGCCGCAGCGGGTGCGGCTGTCGGACCGGGCCGCGGCGGTGGTCGCGTTCGCCACCGAGCACGCCCACGACCTGGACCCGCGGCGGCGCCGCGCGGCGGGCCGGCGCGCCGGCTAGCGCCCCAGCGAGGCCCAGTACTCCACGGCGCGGGTGTGGTCGACGTCGCCGAGGTGCTCGAGCGCCTCGGCGAGCGCAGCGTGCACCCGCTCCCCCGCGCCGGCCGCGGTCCCGGTCTCGCGCAGCAGGTCGAGCGCGATGCCCACGTCCTTGGTCATGAGCGGCAGCGAGAACCCGGAGGCGAACTTCCCGTCGACCACGTGCTCGCCGAGCACCTCGCTGCTGACGAAGCTGCGCCCGGTCGAGGTGTTGAGCACGTCGACGAGCGTCGCCTTGTCCAGCCCGAACCGCTCGGCGGCGATGAGCGCCTCGCCGCAGGCCACGAACGTCGAGGCCGCGATGAAGTTGTTGAGCGCCTTCACCGCGTGCCCCGTGCCGAGCCCGCCGGTGCGGTAGGTGCGGGCGCTCATCGCGTCGACGACCGGCTGGGCCCGCTCGGCCGCCGCCGGGTCGTCGGCCCCCATCATGATCGACAGCGTGCCGGCGACGGCCCCGGGCACGCCGCCGGAGACCGGGGCGTCGACCAGGGCGACCCCGTGCTCGGCCAGCCGGGCACCGAGGGCGACGGTGTCGTGCGGCACCGACGAGCTCATGTCGACCACGACCGCGCCGTCGGGGAGGTGCTGCGGCAGCCCGCCCTCCCACTCCAGCAGGGCCTTCGCCACCACGGCCGAGGTCGGGAGCATGGTCACGACCACGCCGCACCCGGCGAAGTCGCTCGGTGCGGCCGCGATCCGCCCGTCCGTGTCGGCCGCGACCCGCCGCGCCGCCTCGTCCGACTCGTCGCGCAGCACGAGGCGGAACCCGGCGGCGGCGACGTTGCGCGCCATCGGGGCGCCCATGCGGCCGAGCCCGATGAAGCCGACCTCGTCGCTCACGCCTGTCCTCCCACGGCCGCCCGCTCCTGCACCGCCGCCCGCGCGGCCCGGATGCCGTCCACCGCGGCCGGGATCCCGCAGTAGACCGAGGCGTGCAGCATCAGCTCGCGCAGCTCCTCGGGCGTGACCCCGTTGGCCAGCGCCCCGCGCAGGTGGATCCCGACCTCGTGGGCCCGGTTCGTGGCCACCAACATCGCGAGCGTCACGAGGCTGCGGGTCCTGCGGTCCAACCCGGGGCGCTGCCAGATGTCGCCGAAGATGTGCCGGGTGACGATCTCCTGCAGCTTGTCGTCCCACTCGTCGGTGGCGGCGACCTGCTCGTCGGCGCCCGCGGGCCCGAACATGTCGCGGCGCAGCGACAGCCCGAGCTCGTACTGCTCGTCCTGGATCATCGAGGGGTGGCTCCTTCCGGTTTCGCGGCCGGGACGGGGGTGTCGAAGCTGGAGGGGATGCGGCGCATGGCGAGCACCGCGGCGCTGGAGAGCGCGGCGAACCCGATCATGTAGACGCTGACCGAGTACACGGTGCCGGTCCAGCCCTGCAGCGCGGTGGCGACGAGCGGGGCGATGCCGCCGGAGAGCGCCGCCCCGAGCGCGTAGGACAGCGACGCGCCGCTGGTGCGGACCTCGGCCGGGAACAGCTCGGCGAAGAGCGCCGCCTGCGGGCCGTAGGTCGCGGCGAGGCCGAGCGTGAGCACCACGACGGCGAGCAGCACCAGCGCGGGCCGCCCGGTGCCCAGCAGCGCGAAGAACGGGAACGCCCAGGCGGCGATGATCCCGTACCCGGCGAGGTACACCGCGTGCCTGCCGACCCGGTCGGACCACGCGGCGAAGCCGATCATCGCGACGAACCAGCTGACGCAGCCGGCGAGCAGCACGGCGAGCATGAACTGCCGCGAGAGCCCCAGCGTGCCGGTGCCGTACGAGGGCAGGTAGGCGAGGAACAGGTAGCCGACGGCGTTGTTGCCCACGAACGACGCGATCGCCAGCGCGACCCGGCCCGGGTACCGGCGCAGGACCTCGACCACCGGCAGCCGGGCGGTGCGGTCGGCGGCCCGCACGGCGCGGAACGACGGGCTCTCCGCCACGGCGCGGCGGATCACGAACCCGATCACGACCATGACGACGCTCAGCAGGAACGGAACCCGCCAGCCCCAGGACTCGAAAGCGGCCTGCGGCATGGCCGCGACGAGCCCGAGCAGCACCGAGTTGGCCAGGAACATGCCGGCCGGGGTGCCGAGCTGCACGAAGTTGCCGAACACCCCGCGCCGGTTCGCGGGGGCGTGCTCGACGGCCATCAGCGCCGCCCCGCCCCACTCGCCGCCCGCCGAAAGCCCCTGCAGCAGGCGCAGCGCGACGAGCAGCACCGGCGCGAGCACCCCGATCTGGTCGTAGGTCGGCAGGAGCCCGATCAGGGTGGTGGCCGCGCCCATCAGGCTGAGCGTGAGCACCATGACCTGCTTGCGGCCGATCCGGTCGCCGAGGTGACCCGCGACCACCCCGCCGAGCGGGCGCGCGATGAACCCGATGGCGAACGTCGCGAACGCCGCCAGCGTGGCGGTGAACGGGTCCAGCTCGGTGAAGAACAGCCGGCCGATCACGAGGCCGGAGGCCACGCTGTAGACGTGGTAGTCGTACCACTCGATGCTCGTGCCGACCGCGCTGGCGAGCGCGACCTTCCGGTACATGCGGGGCTCGGGCGCCGGGGCGGCCGGCGCGCCGCTGTGACTGGCCATCCTTCTCCCTTGAAAGAAGAGCGAGTCGTACGCCGTGCAGACGGTAGGGGCGATCGGGCCGGGGAGGCTTGGCCGTGCGCGACCGGCACCGGTCGATCCGCGTCGCCCGACCGCGCGCAACCCCCGCCGCGGCCGGCGCGGATGCGACGATGCCCGCACAGCCGCGGGAAGGAGGGGACGTGCCGGAGGACGTCCAGGTGCTGCGGGCCGGCGGGGCGGCCACCGTCGTCGCGGGCAACCTCGACGAGTGGCGCGACGCCGTGCACGCCGACCACCTCCCGGTCGTGGTCGACGTGCCCGGCGGCAGGCCGTTCTCGGGGAGCTTCACAGCGCACCGGTTCGACGCGCTCGTCGTGCGTGAGTTCCACGCCCGCCCGCACGTGGTCGCGCAGACCTCCGAGGTCGCGAGCGAGGAGGCCTGCTACAAGTTCGGCGTCCAGCTCGATGGCTACAGCCTGTTCTGCCAGGACGGCCGCGAGGCCGCGCTGACCCCGGGCGACCTGGCCTTCTGCGACGCGACCCGGCCGTACGAGCTCGTGTTCCGGGAGAGCTTCCGGATGCTCACGGTGATGTTCCCGAAGTCGTGGTTCTCGCTCGGGCCGGACACGATGGCGCACTTCACCGCGACCCGGTTCTCCGGGCGGCAGGGCGCGGGCCCGCTGGTCGCGAAGACGCTGTGGGACCTGGTGCACCGGGTGGGGCAGCCGCGGGACCGGCAGGCGCAGCGCGAGGTCGCGCGCACCGTCGTGGGGCTGCTGTCCGGCTACGTGGGCGCCCGGTGCGAGGACGAGATCGCCGCGCTCGCCGAACCGGAGACCCTCTTCTCCCGGGCGACGGAGTTCATCGCGACCCACCTCGCCGACCCGCAGCTCACCCCGGCGGCGGTGGCCCGGTCCCAGCACGTCTCGCTGCGGCGGCTGCAGCGGGAGTTCGCGGCGCACTCGACGTCGGTCGCGGGCTGGATCCGGGAGCAGCGGCTCGAGCGCTGCCGCCGCGACCTCGAACGCTGCGACGCCCGGGTCCCCGTCGGCGAGGTCGGCGCGCGGTGGGGCCTCCTCGACGCCGGGACGTTCTCCAAGGCCTTCAAGGCCGCCTACGGCACCAGCCCGCGGGAGTACCGGCTCGTGCACCGGGCCCGGCAGACGAGCTGACCCGGCATCACCCCTCGGTCAGGTCGAGGGCGCGGGCGAGCGGCACGCCCGGCCGGTACGCGAGGTGCCGGTAGGACGGCGCGTCCAGCACGGCGAGGCCGGCGCGCGCCCCGACGCCCAGGTGCCCGACGTCGTCCCTGCGCAGGGCGGCCGCGCCGCCCGCGGTCGCGGCCCGCACCGCCTCGGCGGGGGTCATCCCCATCTCGCGCACGGCGAGCGCGATGCAGATCGGCATCGACGAGGTGAAGCACGTGCCGGGGTTGCAGTCGGTGGCCAGCGCGACGGTGACGCCCGCGTCGAGCAGCCTGCGCGCGTCCGGGTAGGGCTGGCGGGTGGAGAACTCCACGCCGGGCAGGAGGGTCGCGACCGTGCCACCCCCGGCCAGCGCGTCGACGTCGGCGTCGGTGAGGTGCGTGCAGTGGTCGACGCTCGCGGCGCCCAGCTCGACCGCCAGCCGCACACCGGGCCCGGGCGCGAGCTGGTTGCCGTGCACGCGCAGGCCGAGGCCTGCGTCCCGTCCGGCCGTGAGCACGGCGCGGGCGGCGTCGCCGTCGAAGGCGTGCGGGGAGGCCGGTTCGCAGAACACGTCCACCCAGCGCGCGTGCGGCGCGCAGGCCTCGAGCATCGGCCCGGTGACGAGCGCGACGTACTCGTCGACCCGCCCGGCGTACTCGGCGGGCACGACGTGCGCGCCGAGGAACGTGGTCTCGTCGGTGACCTCGCGGGCGAGCCGAAGGGCCCGCTCCTCGTCGGCGACGGTCAGCCCGTAGCCGCTTTTCACCTCGACCGTGGTGGTGCCCTGGGCGCGCATCTCCGCCACCAGCGACCGCAGCCGCGCCCGCAGCGCCTCGTCGTCGGCGGCGCGGGTGGCCGCGACCGTGGACGCGATGCCGCCGCCGTCGTAGGGCACGCCGGACATCCGGGCCTCGAACTCGGCGGAGCGCTCCCCGGCGAACACCAGGTGGCTGTGGCTGTCGACGAAGCCGGGCAGCACCGCCCGGCCGTCGACGTCGACCCGGGTGTCGGCGGCCGGCGCCGCCGCGGCCGGCCCGACCCAGGCGACGCGGCCGCCGTCGACCACCAGCGCGGCGTCGGCCACGATCCCCAGCGGCCCGGGGCCGAGCGCGGGATCGTTGGTGACGAGCTCGGCGATGCCGGTGACGAGGGTGCTCACTGCTCCTCCCAGATCGGGTCGACGGCGTCGGCGAGCAGCCTGCCCACGTCCCCGAGCACGTGCTCGCCGGCGTCGACGACGAGCCGGCCGTCCGCCACGACGGTGTGCACGTCGGCGGCGCTCGCGGCCATCACCACCTGCTCGGGGGCGACGCCCGCGGTGCGCGGGGAGTCCAGCCGCACGGCGACGAGGTCGGCGCGGGCGCCGCGGGCGATGCGGCCGGCGTCCGGCCAGCCGAGGCAGGCGTGCCCGTGCGCGGTGAGGGCGTCGACCAGCGCCCCCGGGGCGATGCGGCCCCGTTCCCCGGAGGCGAGCCGCTCGTGCAGCTCGACCAGGCGGGCCTCGGCGAGCAGGTCGACGGCGGCGTGCTGGTCGCTGCCGACCGCGAGCGGGGAGCCGGCGTGGCGCAGCGCCCGGAACGGGCCGATGCCGTCGGCGAGGTCGGCCTCCGTACCGGGGCAGGCGCAGACGGTGGTGCCGGAGCCGCCGAGCAGCTCGACGTCGTGGTCGGTCAGGTGGGTGGCGTGCACGGCGGTCGTGCTCGGCCCGAGCAGCCCCTGCTCGGCCAGCAGCGCGGTGGGGGTGCAGCCGTAGAACGCCCGGCACGCCTCGTTCTCCCGCGGCTGCTCGGACAGGTGGAGGTGCAGCGGGCGCCCGGCCGCGGCGTGGGCGACGACCGGCAGCTGGCCCGCGGGCACCGCCCGCACCGAGTGGACGGCCGCGCCCACCCGCGCCCGGTCGGTGTCGGTGAGCTCGCCGAAACGCTCCGCCCACGCGTGGGCGTCGCCGTCGCCGAACCGCAGCTGCACGCCGTCCAGGGGGAGGTGGCCGGAGGCGCCGAGCCCGCCCGCGACGTAGCAGGTGTCCAGCAGCGTGATCCGCACGCCCGCGTCGGTGGCGGCCTGGACGAGCGCGCGGCCCATCGCGTTGGGGTCGGCGTAGCGGGCGCCGCCGCGGTCGTGGTGCAGGTAGTGGAACTCGCCGACGCAGGTGACCCCGGCGAGCGCCATCTCCGCGTACGCGGCGCGGGCGAGCGCGAGGTAGCGGTCCGGGTCGAGCCGCGCGGCGAGCGCGTACATCCGCTCCCGCCAGGTCCAGAACGTGCCGCCCCGGTCGTGGGTGCGCCCGCGCAGCGCCCGGTGGAAGGCGTGGCTGTGGGCGTTGGCGAAGCCGGGCAGGACGATCCCCGGAAGCCGCACGTCGCCGGGTTCGGGGTCGGCGCCCGCGGCCACGCCGGTGATCCGGTCGCCGTCGGTCGTCACCCGGACCCGCTCGCGCGGGCCGCCGTCGAGCCATGCCCGCTCGCACCAGTAGGTCGTCACCCCAGCTCCTCGACCACGCGGGCGAGCGCGGCGACGCCGCGGTGGCAGTCGGCGGGCTCGGCGAACTCGTGCGGCGAGTGCGACACCCCGGTCGGGTTGCGCACGAACAGCATCGCCGTCGGGACCCCGGCGGCGGACAGGATGCCCGCGTCGTGGCCCGCCCCGGTGGCGAGCACCGGCGCGCCGAGCAGCCCGGCCAGCCGGTCCCGCAGGTCGGCGTCGAACGCGGTGGGGCCGGTCCACGACTCCTCGACCGGCTCGGTGCGCGCCGCCGCCCCCACCGCGGCGACGACGGCCCGCACGTCCGCCTCGACCGGGCCGCGGGCGTCCAGCCACGCGGTGACGAGGGACGGGATCGCGTTGACCCCGTTCGGCTCCACCCGCACCTTGCCGATCGTGGCGAGCGCGCCGTGCTGTTCCGCCGCCCGCCGCGCCGCGGTGACGGCCTCGGCGAGGTGCAGCATCGGGTCGTCGCGGTCGGCGAGCCGGGTGGTGCCCGCGTGGTCGGCGCGGCCGCGCAGATCGAGCCGCCACCGCCCGTGCGGCCAGATCGCGCTCGCCACGCCGACGGCCGCGTCGCCCGGCGCGTCGACCAGCGCCCTGCCCTGCTCGACGTGCAGCTCGACGAACGCGCCGACCCGCCGCAGCGCCTCCGGGTCCGGGCCCACGTGAGTGGGGTCGTGGCCCGCCTTCGCCATCGCCTCGGCGACCGTGGTGCCGTCGGCGTCGGTCAGCCCGCGGGCCCGGTCCGCGTCGAGGGCGCCGGTGATGATCCGGCTGCCCGCGCACGCGACGCCGAACCGCGCGCCCTCCTCGTCGGCGAAGACGGCGATGCCGAGCGGGCGGCGCGGCGCCCACCCGCGCTCGCGCAGCGCGTCCAGGGCGGCGAGGGCGGACACGACGCCGAGCGGGCCGTCGAACGCGCCGCCGTCGGGCACCGAGTCCAGGTGGCTGCCGACGACGAGCCCGGGCCCGTCGGCGTCCGGGTTCCCCCACCAGGCCCACAGGTTGCCCGCGCGGTCGGTGGTGAGGTCGAGCCCGCGCACGGCGGCCTCGCCGGTGAACCACTCGCGCAGGGCGGCGTCCTCGGCGGTCCAGGCGAACCGGCGGTAGCCGCCGCTGCGCGGGTCCCGGCCCACGGGCTGCAGGTCGGTCCACATGCGGTCGAAGGTCATCGCGGAGCGACCGTCCCCGCCGGGTAGATCATCTCCTCGGGCACGTCCGCGGTGCGCCTGGCCCACGGGTAGTAGACCGCGGCGGTGACGACGAGGCCGACGATCCAGGAGATGTCGGCGCCGTCGAGCGCCCGCGCGATCGGGCCGGTGTAGAGCGCCTGCGCCATGAACGGGATCTGGGCGAGCACGCCGATCGCGTAGGAGACCAGCGCGACGGCGTTCCACCGCCCGTAGCGGGCGTCGGGGTCGTAGAGCGCGGGCACGTCGACCCGCTCCCGGGAGATCAGGTAGTAGTCGATCAGGTTCACCGCGCTCCACGGCGTGAACACCATGAGCAGCGCGAGGATGAACTGCCGGAAGTTCTCCAGGAAGTTCTCCGAACCCAGCAGCGCGATCAGCACCGACGCCAGCAGGAACGCGCCGATGAACGCCACCCGCCCCGCCCGCGACACCGAGGCGGCCCGCGTCACCGACGTGACCGTGGTCAACAGGCACATGAAGCCCCCGTAGGCGTTCAGGCAGTTGACCGTGAGCTTGCCGACCACGATCACCGCGAAGATCGCGACCGCGGCGGCGCCCCCGCCGGCCAGCTCGCCGAGGAACCCGACCTGGTTGTCCAGGAACCCGCCGCCGTCGGACATCGGGATGGCCGCGATCAGCGCGCCGAGGCTCATCGACCACTGCGAGCCCAGCACGGTGCCCCACAGCGTCGCGTGGAACGTCACCCGCTCGCTGGTGTCGCGGGGCAGGTAGCGGGAGTAGTCGGCCACGTACGGGCCGAAGGTCAGCTGCCACCCGGCGCCGAGGGAGACCGCGAGCAGGAACGTCGCGGTGTCGAACGGCTTCACGCCGAGCAACGCGGGCACGTCGTGGTCGGCGAGCAACCGGATGCCCACGTAGGTGAAGCCGAGGACGCCGACCACCGTCGAGATCCGCCCGAGCATGTGGATGTAGCGGTAGCCGAGGGTCGCGACGATCCCGGTGAGCGCGCCGAACACCCAGATCCCGACGGCCGGCGACCCGGCGCCGAGCACCTCGTTGACCGCCTGCCCGGCGAGCACCGTTCCGGTGGAGGCGAACCCGAGGTACATCAGCACCACGAGCACCAGGGGCACGACCGCTCCGTACACCCCGAACTGCGCGCGACTGGAGATCATCTGCGGCAGCCCGAGCCGCGGCCCCTGCGCCGAGTGCAACGCCATCACGCACCCGCCGGCCAGGTTGCCGATCAGCAGGCCGACGATGGCCCACAGCGCGTCGGCGCCGAACACGACGGCGAGCGCGCCGTCGACGATCGCCGTGATCTGCATGTTGGCGCCGAACCACAGCGTGAACTGGTTGAACGCGGGCCCGTGCCGCTCCGCGTCCGGGATCACGTCGATGGATCGGCGCTCGATCCGCGCGAGCGGCGCCGGTGTCTGCGGCTCCATGCGGCCCTTCCGGGTGCTCCTCTCGGTGATCAGCGGTCGTGCAGGAAAGCCACTTTCACGAAGCCTGGCTTCAGGAATGTGGCTTTCCTGCACCTTCGGCCATCGGGACCCGCAGCCCGTGGGCCTGCGCCGTCTCGACCGCCAGGTCGTAGCCCGCGTCCACGTGGCGCAACACGCCCGTCGCCGGGTCGTTGGTCAGCACGCGTTCGATCTTGGAAGCGGCGAGCTCGGTGCCATCGGCGACCGTGACCTGGCCGGCGTGGATCGAGCGGCCCATGCCGACGCCGCCACCGTGGTGGATCGACACCCAGGTCGCCCCGGACGCCGTGTTGACCAGCGCGTTGAGCAGCGGCCAGTCGGCGATGGCGTCGGAACCGTCGGCCATGCCCTCGGTCTCGCGGTAGGGGGAGGCGACCGACCCCGCGTCGAGGTGGTCGCGCCCGATCACGATCGGGGCCGTGATCGCGCCCGAGGCGACGAGCTCGTTGAACCGCAGCCCGGCCCGGTCCCGCTCGCCCTGGCCGAGCCAGCAGATCCGCGCGGGCAGGCCCTGGAACGCCACCCGCTCGCGGGCGGCGCGGATCCAGCGCTGCAGCCGGTCGTTCTCACCGAAGAGCTCGAGGACGGCGTCGTCGGTGACCGCGATGTCGGCGGGGTCGCCCGACAGCGCCGCCCACCGGAACGGGCCCTTGCCCTGGCAGAACAGCGGCCGGATGTAGGCGGGCACGAAACCCGGGTAGGCGAAGGCGCGCTCGAAGCCGCCTTTGCGGGCCTCGTCGCGCAGCGAGTTGCCGTAGTCGAAGACCTCGGCGCCCGCGTCGAGGAACCCGACCATGGCCTCGACGTGGCGGGCCATCGACTCCCGCGCCCGGTCGGTGAACTCCTCGGGCTTCTTCGTCGCGTAGTCGTCCCAGTCCTCGAGGTCGACGCCGTCGGGGAGATAGGACAGCGGGTCGTGCGCGGAGGTCTGGTCGGTGACGATGTCGACCTCGACTCCCCGGCGCAGCAGCTCCGGCAGCACCCGCGCGCAGTTGCCGACCAGCCCCACCGACAGCGCCCTGCTCTCCTTCTTGGCCGCCACCACGCGGGTGACGGCGTCGTCGAGGTCGTCGGCCACCTCGTCGAGGTAGCGGTGCTCGACGCGGCGCTGCAGCCGGGCCGGGTCGACGTCGATCACCAGGCACACGCCGCCGTTGAGCGTGACGGCGAGCGGCTGGGCCCCGCCCATGCCGCCGCAGCCGCCGGTGACGGTGAGCGTGCCGGCGAGGGTGCCGCCGAACCGCTTGTCGGCGACCGCGGCGAACGTCTCGTAGGTGCCCTGGAGGATGCCCTGGGTGCCGATGTAGATCCACGAGCCCGCGGTCATCTGGCCGTACATGATCAGGCCGAGCTTCTCCAGCCGCCGGAACTCCGACCAGTTCGCCCAGTCGCCGACCAGGTTGGAGTTGGCGATGAGCACCCGCGGCGCCCACTCGTGGGTGCGCAGCACCCCGACCGGACGGCCGGACTGCACGAGCATCGTCTCGTCGTCGGCCAGTGTGGTGAGCGTGCGGACCATCGCGTCGAACGACGCCCAGTCGCGGGCCGCCCGCCCCGTCCCGCCGTAGACGACCAGGTCGTCGGGCCGCTCCGCGACCTCCGGGTCGAGGTTGTTGCAGAGCATCCGCAGCGGGGCCTCGGTCTGCCAGGACCGGGCCGTGAGCGTCGTGCCGCGCGCCGCGCGGACGGGCCGAGCACCCTCCATGACGAACTCCTTCCTGGTCAGCGCAGTGTTGATCAGCGGAGGGGGCCGATGACCCTCTCGGCGGCGGCGAGCACCTCGCCGGAGGTGACCAACTGCACGGCGGCCTCGATCTCGGGGGCGAGGTGGCGGTCCGGCCCGGGGCCCGCGACCTCGGCCCGCAGCCGGTCGCGCACCGCCGCCGTGGCCGGGGCGGGGGCGAGCGGGGCGCGCAGGTCGAGGGCCCTGGCGGCGGTGAGCACCTCGATCGCGATGACCCGGGCGAGGCCGTCGACGGCGCGCCGCAGCTTCCGGGCGGCGGACCAGCCCATGGCGACGTGGTCCTCCTGCATCGCGCTGGACGGGATCGAGTCCACCGAGGCCGGGACGGCGAGCCGCTTGAGCTCGGACACGATTCCCGCCTGCGTGTACTGCGCGATCATGTGCCCGGAGTCGACGCCGGGGTCGTCGGCGAGGAACGCGGGGAGCCCCTGGTTGCGCGCCACGTCCAGGAACCGGTCGGTGCGCCGCTCGCTCATCGACGCGACGTCGGCGACCGGGATCGCCACGAAGTCGAGCACGTACCCGATGGGGGCGCCGTGGAAGTTCCCGGTGCTCTCCACCCGCCCGTCGACGGTGACCACCGGGTTGTCGACCGCCGCGGCGAGCTCGCGGCCCGCCACCGCCTCGGCGTGGGCGAGCGTGTCGCGCGCGGCGCCGTGCACCTGCGGCGCGCAGCGCAGCGAGTAGGCGTCCTGCACCCGCGTGCAGTCCGGGGTGCGGTGGCTCGCCATGATCGCCGAGCCGGCGAGCAGGGCTCTGAGGTTGGCCGCGCTGTCGGCCTGCCCGGGGTGCGGGCGCAGCGCCTGCAGGTCGGCGGCGAACGCGGCGTCGGTGCCCATGAGGGCCTCCACGCTCATCGCCGCGGCCACGTCGGCGGTGCGCAGCAGCAGCCGCAGGTCGTGGCAGGCCAGCACGAGCATGCCGAGCATGCCGTCCGTGCCGTTGATCAGCGCGAGGCCCTCCTTCTCGGCCAGCTCGACCGGCCGGATGCCCGCGGCGGCCAGCGCCTCGCCCGCGGGGCGCAGGGTGCCGGAGGCGTCGCGCACCTCGCCCTCGCCCATGGCGGCGAGCGCGCAGTGGGCGAGCGGCGCGAGGTCCCCCGAGCAGCCCAACGACCCGTATTCGCGCACCACGGGCGTGATGCCCGCGGTCAGCATCGCCGCGTACACGCGCGCGACCTCCGGGCGGACGCCGGTGCGCCCGGTCGCGAGCGTCGACAGGCGCAGCAGCATGAGCGCCCGCACCACCTCGCGCTCGACCTCGGGGCCGTTGCCGGCCGCGTGCGAGCGCACCAGGCTGCGCTGCAGCTGGGCCCGCCGGTCGAGCGGGATGTGCCGCACGGCCAGCGCGCCGAAGCCGGTGGAGATCCCGTAGTGCGGCCGCTCGTCGTCGGCGAGGGCCTCGACGACCTTGCGGCCCGCGGCCATCTCGCTCTCGGCCTCCGCGGACAGCTCGACGCCCGCCCCGCCCCTGGCGACGGCGACGACCTCCTGGGGGGTCAGCGGCCCCGACCCGACTGTGATGTGCTGCACGGTGCCATCGGACACCGGCCGGGGTGGGCCGCACCACGGATCCGCGCGTGGTTCCGTCCGGGATCCCGGACAGTTGCCCCGAAAGCGGTAGCCTCGGGCCGTGCTCGGCGCGCCGAAGGCCCCCGCCGCCCACCAGGTCCTGGAGATCCTGAGCCACCTCGGACGGCAGGCGGGCCCGGTCCCGGCGGCCGCGATCGCGCGGGAGCTCGGCCTCCCCCGCTCGACGACCTACCAGCTGCTCGCCACCCTGGTCGAGAACGGTTTCGTCGTGCACCTCGCCGACGAACGCCGCTACAGCCTCGGCCTGGCCGCCTACGAGCTCGCCACCGGCTACGCCCGCCAGGCGCCGCTGCAGCGCCTGGCGCGGGTGCCGCTCGCCCGGCTCGTCGACCGCACCGGGCACACGGCGCACCTCGCCGTGATGCACGGCAACGAGGTCGTCTACCTCATCGAGGAGCGCGCGCCGGGCCGCCCGCCGCTGGTGACCGACGTGGGCGTGCGCCTGCCCGCCCACCTCACCGCGAGCGGCCGGGCGATGCTCGCCGCCCTGCCCGCGGCGCAGACCCGGGCCCTCTACCCCAACCCGGACTCGTTCGTGACGCGCCACGACGCGGGCCCCCGGTCGCTCTCGGCCCTGCGGCGGCTGCTCGTGGAGACCCGGCGGCGGGGTTACGCCGTCGAGGACGGGGAGGTGACCCCCGGGTTCTGTTCGATCGCCGTGGCCGTGCTCGACCACACCGGCCACCCGGTCGCGAGCGCCACCGTCACGATGCCGCGCGAGGAGATCACCCCGCAGCTGCGCGAGCTGGTCGTCGCGGAGGTCTCCCGCACCGCGCGGGCGATCGCGGCGCGCATCGGCGGCCAGGCCCAGCACGCCGCGCGCCGGCCCACGTGAGGGTGCCTCAACCCTCGCCGGGATCGGCGGGCGCGGCCGGGTCGGTGATCGTCATCAAGGCACGCCGCAACTGCGCGTAGGCCTCCTCCCCCAGCGTCGCGGCGAACCGGCGCTCGATCTCGACGATGATCTCGTCGGCGTGGCGCTGCTCGTCGAGGCCGCGCTCGGTGGGCACCACGAGCTTGGCGTGCCGGTCGGCTGGATCGGGCCTGCGTTCGACGTAGCCGAGCGCCTCCAGCTCGTCGACCAGCCGCCCGACGATCTGCTTGTGCCGCCCCGAGAGCCGGGCGAGGCGCGCGGGCATGGTAGCGAGCGGCATCTCGCCCTGGCTCGCCGGGATGCTCGTCGAGTACGGCCGGGCGCTGGACTCCGGGTTCGGCGCCTACACGACGAGCGACGGCGAGGACGTCCTCGGCCACCCGCCGCGGCGGTTCGCCGACTTCGCGCGCGACCACGTCGCCGCGTTCACCGCCCGCGGGTGAGCGCGCCCACCGAGCTGGTGCTGGTCCGGCACGCGGCGGCGGAGCCCCGAACCGCCGAGGCCCCCGACGAGGGCAGTGCGCTCACCGCGCGCGGGCGGCGCGACGCAGCGGCGCTGGTCGGCCCGCTGCGCGCGCTGCGGCCCGTGGCGATTTGGTCGAGCCCGTACCGGCGGGCGGTCGAGACGCTCGAGCCGACGGCCGCGGCGCTCATGCTCGAGGTGCAGACCGGCTGGGAGCTGCGCGAGTGGGACGACGGCCTGCCGTTCACCGAGGATTGGGCCCCCGCTACGAGCGCAGCTGGGCCGACCCCGCCTTCGCCCGCGAGCGCAGCGAGAGCCTCGACGGGCTCACCCGCCGCGCGGTCGCCGCCCTCCGCGCGCTGGCCCACCAGCACCCGGCCGAACGGGTGCTGGTGGGCAGCCACGGCACGTTCGTCGCCCGGGCGCTCTGCGGGTTCGCCGTGCCGGTGCGCTGGCCGTTCCCGCAGTCCATGCCCTCGCCCACCGTCTACCACCTGCGCTTCCCCGACCCGCGCGGGCGGCCGGTCGTCACCGGACCCGGCATCGGGTGAGCCGCCCCGCCCGCCGGCCCGGCCGGCGGGCGGACCTATCCTGCGGCAGTGCCGGTGAGCAGCAGCGAAATCGCGGACGCCGCCGGCGTGCTGCGCGCCGGCGGCCTGGTCGCCTTCCCGACCGAGACCGTCTACGGGCTGGGCGCCAACGCCGAGGACGCAGCCGCCGTCGGCCGCGTGTTCGCGGTGAAGGGCCGCCCACCCACCCACCCGCTGATCGTCCACATCGCGCGCGCCGACCGGCTCGACGACTGGGCCGCCGACGTGCCCGAGCCCGCGCGCGTGCTGGCCGAGCGCTTCTGGCCGGGCCCGCTCACGCTGGTCCTGCGCCGCAGCCCCCGGATCCCGGACGCGACGACCGGCGGGCTGGAGACGGCTGCGATCCGCGTCCCGAACCACCCCGTCGCGCTCGCCCTGCTGTCGGCGTTCGGCGGCGGCGTCGCGGCCCCGTCGGCCAACCGCTTCGGCTCGGTCAGCCCCACCACGGCCGCCCACGTGCGCGCCGAGCTCGGCGACGCCGTCGACCTCGTCCTCGACGGCGGGCCGTGCGCGGTCGGGGTCGAGTCGACGATCGTCGACGTCACCGGCGGGGAACCGACCATCCTGCGGCCCGGCGGGGTGACCCGGGAGGACCTCGAGGCCGCGCTGGATCGCCCGCTCGCGGTGCCCGGGTCGAGCAGCATCCGGGTGCCCGGACAGCACCCGTCGCACTACGCGCCGCGCGCACGGGTCGTGCTCGTCGCGCCCGACGACGTCGTCGTCGAGGCCGAGCGCGCGCACGACCGGGGCGAGCGGGTGGGCGTGCTGCTGCCGCCCGCCGTCGCCGGCGCCGGCGCCGAGGTGAAGGCGCACGCCGTGGTGGCGGTGCCCGCCTCGACCGCGGCGTACGCGCACCGGCTCTACGGCTTCCTCCGCGAGTTCGACCGGGAAGGCTGCGACCTCGTCGTCGCGTCGCTGCCGGAGGAGCACGGGCTGGGCCTCGCCATCGCCAACCGGCTGCGGCGGGCCGCGGGGCCGCGGCCGCCCGCGTGAGGGCGCTCAGCCCTTGACCGCTCCGGCGGTGAGCGCGCCGACGATGTGCCGCTGGAACACCACGAACAGCACGATCACCGGGGCGACGGCGAGGACGCTGCCCGCCGCCAGGTACTGCGTGGTGATCTCGCCCGCGGTCTGCTGCAGGTTGACGACGCCGACCGACACCGGGAACAGCTCGCGGGTGTCGAGCAGGATGAACGGCACCGCGAACTGCGACCACGTCGTGACGCCGCCGAGGATCGCCGCCGAGGCGAGCCCGGGCCGGATGGTCGGCAGGATCACCGAGACGACCGTCCGCAGCCGGGAGCAGCCGTCGATCATCGCGGCCTCGTCGAGCGCCCTCGGCACGGTGTCGAGGTAGGTCTTGAGGAACCAGGTGAGGAACGGCGCGATCATCGCGATGTAGATCAGCACCAGGCCGACGTAGCTGTCGACGAGCCCGAGGGCCACGAACAGCCGGTACGCCGGGACGGCGATGATCAGCGGGGACACGAGCTGGGCGGCCAGCACGCCGCGGGAGTAGGTCCGCCTGCCGCGGAAGACGAACCGGGACAGCCCGTACGCGGCGGGGACCGCCACCAGCAGCGCGCCGGTGACGCTGACGGCGACGAGGAACAGCGAGTTCACGAGGTACCGCCCGATCGGGGTGTTCTCCAGCACCGTGGCGTAGTTGCCCCACTGCGGCGACTCCGGCAGCAGGCTCGGCGGCGACTGCAGGGTCTCCGGGCCGGTCTTGAGCGACAGCGACAGCACCCACGCCAGCGGGAAGGCGAACGCGATCACGAGCACGGCCTGGCCGAGGTGGTAGCCGGCCCGCCCGATCCGGTCTCCGCGCATGTCAGGCCACCCCCTCCTGGCGCTCGACCAGCCGGAGGTAGAGCGCGATCATCACCACGTTGAGCGCCATGAGGACCACGGCCATCGCGGCGCCGCGGCCGAGGTTGAGCTGGTTGAACAGCTCGTCGTAGACGCCGAGCGCGAGCACCTGCGTCGCGGTGCCCGGCCCGCCGCCGGTGAGCGCGAGCACCATGTCGAAGGTGTTGAACGTCTCGACCACGACCAGCACGAGCGTGGTCGTGAGGATCGGCAGCATCAGCGGCACCGTGATCCGGCCGAGGATCTGGTGCGCCCGCGCGCCGTCGATGCGCGCCGCCTCGTAGACGTCGTCCGGGATCGTCTTGAGCCCGGCGTAGCAGAGGATCATCGAGAAGGCGGTGCCCCGCCACACGTTGGCGACGATCACCGAGGTGAGGGCGAGGTCGGGGTCGGACAGGAACGGCGCCTGGCCGGAGAACCCGAGCAGGGACAGGCCGTGGTTGAGGATGCCGGACCCGGTCTCCTGGTACAGCAGGCCCCAGATCACCCCGATGACCACGCCCGGGATCGCCCACGCGGCCATGACGACCGCCCGGGTGACCACGGTGCCGCGCAGGCCGCGCCGTTCCGCGCCGTGCACGAGCAGCGCGGCCGCGAACCCGATGAGGAGCTGGAAAACCGTGCTGAACAGCACGAACACGAACGTGATGCCCAGCGTCTGCTGGAAGTCGGTGCCGCGGGCGAGCGAGCGGTAGGTGTCGAGGGTGAACCGGTAGGGCTCCCCGGAGACGAGGCTGGCGTCGGTGAAGCTCAACCGGACGATCTCGACCACCGGGTAGACGAGCACGAGCGCGAGCAGCAGGCCGAGCGGGAGCAGCCACGGCCACACCGCTCTGCCGGGGTGCGCGAAGCGGTCGCGGCCGGGCGGCCGGTCCTGCCGGGTCGGGGGTCGGGTGCTGGTGGCCTCGGCGCTGAGGGAGGTGGTCATGGTGTGCCGTCCACGGGTCGGAGCGGGTGGGGTGGGGAAGGCCGTCAGACGATGCGGTCGAGGGCCTGGTCCAGGGCCTCGGCGGCGCTCGTGGTGCCGGACGCGACGCTGGACAGGGCGATCTGCAGGCTGTTGGACACGGCCAGGTACTTGCGGGCACCCGGGCGCGTCCGCGAGTACGCGGCGAGGTGGTCGCGGAAGACGGGGGTGAACGGGTTCTGCTGGTAAGCCGGGTTGGAGTAGACGCTCTGCCGAGGTGGCAGGTAGCCGCCCGCGGTGCACCAGGCCGCCATCCCGTCGTCGCCGACGTAGGCCCGGACGACCCAGTCGATGCCGGCGTCGACCTCCTCCGGGTCGTCGCTGAACGCCGCCCACACCCATCCGCCCGCGGTGGTGACGTGGCGCTCGCCGGAGATGCTGGGGATGGGCGCGACGGCCCAGGTGTCGAAGAAGTCGCCGGTGGGCAGCGCGTTGTTGAGCGCGGCCGCCTGCCAGCTGCCGCCGATGAACATCGCGACCCGGCCGGCGACGACGTCGCTGTTGAGGTCGTCCTCCTTGCCGAACGTGGCGACGCGGCGCGGCGTGACGCCCTCGGCGACGCAGCGCTCCACCACCGCGAGCGCGTCGCGCATGGCGGCGTACCCGGGCCCGCTGCCGAAGGCGGGCTCCCCCGAGGCGTCGAACAGCTCCAGCCCCTGCGCCCAGTACTGCGGCCACAGCGTGGTGGCGACCGCGCCCTCGCTGCGGCCACCCGGGAACAGCACGGCGTGGCCCTGCTCGGCGAGCGGGCGGGCGACGGCGATCAGCTCGTCCCACGTGCTGGGCGGGGTCGGCACCAGGTCCTTGCGGTGGTAGAGGACGCGCACGTCGGTGGTGAACGGCAGCGACCGCACGTCGGGCCCGGAGCCGGTCATGATCGGGCGCAGGCTCGGGAACCAGTCGTCGACGTCGAGGCCCGCGGCCGCCACCTGGCTGGTGATCGGCCGGGCGTAGGGGGCCATCCGGCCGAAGACGTACCCGTCGACCTGGGAGACGTCCGGCGCCCTCCCCTGGGAGGCCTGCAGGAGCAGCTTGGCCATGGCGGCGGCGGTGTCGGCGCTGGTGACGGCCGGCGCGATCGCCACCCCGGACTCCGCCTGGAAGGCGTCGAGCACCGACCTCAGGTAGTCGACCCGCTTCGGGTCGGTGCCCTGCAACGAGTAGGAGGGGATGGCCTGCCACGTCACGCCGGACGGGGCCGCGGCGCACCCCGTCACCGTGGCCGCGGCGCCACCCAGCACGGCCAGCCGCAGCACCTCCCGCCGGCTGAGCTTCACGGTCATCTGCGCGCACCTTTCTCCTCGTCGAGATCGGTCAACCGCACGGTCGCGATCTGGCCGGCCGCCAGGGGGAACCGGATCCGGGTCGTCCCCGCCCGCTCCAGCTCGACGGCCGACCCGTCGTCCAGGTCCCGCTCCTCGAGGTCGCACCGCCGGGCGGCGCCGACGGCGAACCGGGCGTGCAGCTGGGCGGTGACCGGCTCGTCGGTGCTGTTGAACACCCGGACGACCAGGCCGTCGCCGTCCTCGGCGGTCTTGACCGCCGACAGCACGACGCCCTCCGGCTCGACCGCGAGCCCGACGTCGGGGGTGTGCGGCCGGGGCCGGCGGGCCGCGCCCTGCACCGCCACCGCGCCCTGCACCGCCACCGCGCGCAGGGGCGTCGCGAAGCGCTCGGCCGCCCGGTAGAGCTGCCCGGGCCCGGCGGAGGGGCGGTAGGGCCGCAGCCCGAGCCGGAAGGTGTGCACGCCGGGGCACTGCGCCTGTGGGGTCGGCAGCTCCGGGCCGATCTTGTGCGGGCGCGCGGGGTGGTCGGTGCGGGCGAGCCAGCCGACGGCCCGCAGGGCGGTGACGTCGACCGTGCCGTCCGCGGCGCAGGTGTACTCGTGCAGGCCCTCGGTGAGGATCTGCATCCCCTGCTCGCCGTCCTCGGTCGCGACGAACCGGCGCATGGCGCACGCGCCCGACGGCGGCTCCTGCCAGCCCGCGTGGTCGCCGGAGACCGGGCCGCGGTGCACGACCCCGAAGGCGGACTCGGCCACCGTCCGGCCCGCGCCGAGGCCGGTGGGGAACCGCAGCCGGACCCGGTGGTCGCGGGCGCGGTTGTCCACCGTCAGCGCGACCCGCACGAGGTCCTCGCCGGGGAGGAGGGTGACGCGCAGCGCGACCGGCAACTCCTCCGTGGCCGACGTTCGGCCCGTGCGGTCCTGCGTCAGGCCCGCGGGGACGGTGAGCCGGGTGTGGCCGAGCATCTCGTGCGGGCCGGTGACGGTGCCCGGCCGCCAGGTCGCGGTGCGCGACGAGATCGGCTCGTCCCCGTCGACCGCGCCGAACCCGTACTCGTCGCCGCGGTCGCCGTCGTCGAGCAGCTCCAGCAGGCCGGTGGCGCGGTAGCCGGTGTCGGCCGCGGTCACCGAGAGCGTGCCGTCGGCTGCGAGCTCGACGGCGAGGATCCCGTTGTCGAGGCGGCGGGGCGACTCCCGCGGCGGTTCGGTGGCCGACCGGACGGGCGTGTCCTCGCCCGGCACCAGGCGGTACACCGACCGGCCGAGGGCGGGGACGTCCTCGGCCGTGAACGCGACGGCGTCGCGGCGGACCTCCTTGCGGCGGTCCAGCGCGTCGACCACGGCCACGTCGCCGCCGGCGGCGACGGTGAACGGGATCGGACGGCCGTCCGGGTCGAGCAGCCGGTAGCGCGACAGGTCGACCCCGTCGCCCTGGGTCCACCCGAACGTCCGCGTGCCCAACGGCGCGTCGAGGTCGGGGACGACCCGCACTTCGACCGGGCCGCTGCGGGCGAAGCCGCTCGGGTTGACCACGACGACGGGGATCTCCCCGGGCGGCGCGTTGGGCGCCGCCGCCCGCGCGATCCGCTCCACCGCGTCGTCGGCGACGGTTGCGGCGATCTGCTCGATCTTTCCGAAGCGGGTCTCCATCTCGGCGTGCACCTCGTCGACGGAGCAGCCGCAGATGGAGTCGTGGGCGTAGTTCTTGACCAGCTCGCGCCACGCGTGGTGCAGCAGGTCCCGCGACGAGCGGCCGTCGACCAGCGTCGCGAGCGCGTCCAGCCGTTCCGCCTGGGTGGCGAGCAGGCTCTCGGTGCGTTCGGCCAGCCCCTTCATCGGCGTGCGGGTGGAGGCGATGCCGTCGAAGACGTCGTGGCGCCGCCCGTGGCGGAACTCGCCGCGCTCGACCCGGTCGGGCAGCGGGCGCTCGGCCACGAGCTCGTGGAACTCCTCCAGCCCGCCCAGCCGCAGCGCCGTCGGCACGTCCTTGTCCAGCGACCGCACCATCTCCGGCACGCCGCTCTGGACGCGCAGGTGGTCACCCCCGTTGAGCAGCAGCAGCACGCCGGTCGGCGCGCGGCGGCCGAGTCGGTCCAGAAGCTCCGGCAGGGAGTCGTAGCGCACGAGCGTGCCGTGGTGCAGCCGCATCGCGGCGGCGTCACCGGTCAGCACGGCGGCGTTCGAGTAGCTCTCCGACAGCCACTCGACCAGCACCCTCGACCCGTCGGGCGCCTCCCACCAGAACTGGCTGCCCGTCTCGTCGACGTCCTGGCCGAAGCCCCGCATCGCGTAGAAGGTCGAGATGCCGAAGCCGCGCAGGATCTGCGGCAGCTGGTGGACGTGGCCGAACGTGTCCGGAAGGTAGCCCTCGCGCATCACCCACCCGAGCTCCGCCGACACCCGGCACCCGATGAGCAGGTTGCGGACCAGGCCCTCGCCGGAGACGTGGAACTCGTCGGGCTGCACGTAGAACGGGCCGGGGCGCAGCCGCCCCGCGCGGACCAGCGCCGTGAGCCGGTCGCGCTGGGCGCGGCGGACCTCCAGGTAGTCCTCCACGATGACCGCCTGCCCGTCCAGCAGGAAGGCGGGGAGATCGGGCTCGGCCTCCAGCGTGTCGACGAGCTCGTCCAGGAAGCGGACGAGGTGGAACCGCATCACCTCGAACGGCTCGTACCACTCGCGGTCCCAGTGCACGTGCGGCACCACGACCGCGACCTGCTCGCCGGTGCTCGGCCCGGTCCGGTCAGCGGCCTCGATGGAGGTCGACACCCGACTCCTCTCACAGCTACGTCAACGATGACGGTCAACGTTGACGTAGTGCACACTGTCCCGGTGGGCCTGTCAAGACGGACGGATGTCGAAACCCTGGACGATCCCCCCGGCAACCAGGGCGACCCGGCCCGTCGGCGGCGGCCGCCGAGCCGCCCGACCATGAAGGACATCGCCGACCGGGTCGGGGTGAGCATCAAGAGCGTGTCGCGGGTGCTCAACGGGGAGGGCGGGGTGTCCCCCGCGACCGCGCAGCGGATCCTCGACATCGCGTCCGAGGTCGGGTTCCGCCGCAACGACCTGGCCCGCGACCTGCGCAGGGGCCACCGGACCGGCACGATCGGGCTCGCGCTGCGGCGATCCTCGACCCGCTTCTACGACGACCTCATCCGCGGCGTCGAGGAGATCGCCGAGGAACGCGGCGCCCTGGTCCTCACCGCGGGCTCCCGCTCGGCGGAGCGCGAACGCGAGACCCTGCTCGCCCTGTCCTCCCGCCGCGTCGACGGGCTGCTCGTCGAGCCCAACGGGCCCGACCACTCGTTCCTGTCCGCCGAGCAGGCGATGGGGACCCCCGTGGTGTTCGTCGACCGGCCGCCGAGCCGGCTCACCGCCGACACGATCCTCAGCGACGACTTCGCAGGCGGGCGCGCGGCCACCGCCCACCTCGTCGCGCACGGGCACCGGCGGATCGGCGTGATCGGCGCCCTGCCCGACCTCCACACCGTGCGGGAGCGGTTGCGCGGCCACGAGGCGGCGCTCGCCGAGGCCGGGATCGCGCCCGACGAGCGGCTCGTCCGCCTGAACCGGGAGACCGCCGACCAGGCCCACGCCGCCGCGGCCGAGCTGCTCGCGGCGGTGGATCCCCCCACCGCGCTGTTCACGCTGAACAACGTCTGCACGATCGGCGCCGCCCGCGCCCTGCGCGAGGCGGGGCGGGAGAGCCGGGTCGCGCTGATCGGCTTCGACGACTTCGACCTGGCCGACCTGCTCACCCCGCCCGTCACCGTCGTCGCCCACGACGTGACGGAGATGGGCAGGCAGGCTGCCCGCCTGCTGTTCGCCCGGATCGACGGCTACGCCGAGCCACCGCAGCGCATCGTCCTGCCGGTCGAGCTGATCGCCCGCGGCTCGGGCGAGATCGAGCCCTGACCCAGGGCCAGGTCATCCCGTCGCGGCCCGGGGCCCCGTGCCCGCCCACCGCAGCGGGGTCGGCAAGGCCCTGCTCGCATTCGGCCCGCCGGACCGCCTCGAGGCCGTCGTGGCCGCCGGCCTACGCCGGGGCATGCGCGGGCTCCGGGCGGGCGCACCGCCCGCGAGCGCCGGCCGTGGCAGGCTTCGATCATGGCGACGCCCGACGAGCCGACCCGAGCCGACCTGGAGCGGCAGCTGCGCGAGGCGACGAGGGACCTCCGGGTGTGGGCACTGCGGGGCGGCGTGGCGCTGGCGCTGCTGGTCGCGCTCTTCGTGCCGGTGGCGCGGGTCGAGCGGATCGGCTACGGCGACCCGGTGGCGGGCACGCTGGTCGATCTCGTCCCGGCGCAGGCCCTCGCGCTGCTGGTGCTCGTGGGCGGGCTGGCCACGGTCGCCCTGCTCGGCCTGTGCGCGGGCGGCGCCGGCGGGCTGCGGCGCGCGGCCGCCGCAGCGGCGGTGCTCACGCTCGTGCTGGTCGTCGCGGTGGTCGTCGTCGACGGCGACCCCGGCACCGGCCGCACCGGCGACTGGCGCTACGAGGTGACCGCGGGCGTCGTCCCGCTGCTGGTGCTGCTCGCGCTCGCCTGCTCCGCGAGCCTCCGGCGCAGCCCCAGCGAGATCAACGGCTGACCACGGTCGCGGCGCGGCCCGCGCATCGGCTGGTACGGACCGGTGTCACCGGCTCGCGCGGTCGCGCGAGGTCCCGGCGGCGCGCACCAACCGCTACCGCGACGTCCCGGCACCGATTATCCTCGAAAGCCGAGTTTAATCGGAGGTTCCCGTGGAGCTCGCCACCGCGCACGCGGTCCTGCCGGCCGGCACCCGCCTCGACCACGCCGCCCCGCGCCGGTGAGCGGGCTCGCGAGCGGTTCCTCGACGCAGCCCCGCAACGTCGTCCTGCGGGTCGCCCCGGGCCCGGCCGCCGTCGGGTTCACGATCAACAGCCTCGGCGCGTGCCTGGTGTTGCTCGCCCGCGACCTGGACCGGCCTCCCGCGGGGCTGGTGTGGCTCTCCTCGTCGTTCGGCGTCGGACTGCTGCTGGTGGGCGCGGCGGGGCCCGTGCTCCTGGGCCGCGGCCCGCGACCCGTGCTGCGCGGCGCCGCGCTGGTCGCCGCCGCCGGGGCGGCGCTGCTCGGTACCGGGACCACGGCCCTCCTCGCCGCGGCCGGCGCGCTGCTGCTCGGCACCGGCTCCGCCGGGCTCGTCATGGTCACGCCCGCCCTGCTGCGGGGTCCCGCGGTCGGCGCACGCCTGGCGCGGGTCAACGCGGCCTCCAGCGTGTGCGGCATCCTGGGCCCGCTGTCGGTGGGGACGCTCGACGCGCAGCTGGGCAGCGGACGGTTCGCGCTGCTGCTCGCCGTGCCGCCGCTCGTGGCCATCGCGGCGACCGCGGGCTGGGCCCCCGGACCGGCGCGGGCCGCGCCGGAGGCGGTGTCGCCCCGGCCGCCCGCGCGGCGCGTCGCCGTGGCCTGGGTGACCGTGGTGCTCGGGGTGTCGGTCGAGTTCTGCTTCACGATCTGGGCCGCCGCCCGGCTGCAGGACGCCGGGCTCGCCCCGGGGCCCGCCGGGGCCGCGGCCGTGGCGTTCCTGATCGGCATGGCCGTCGGCCGGTACGGGGCGCCGTGGCTGATCGGGCGCGGGTTCCCGGTCGTGCCCGCCGGGTGCGCGGTCGTCGTCGCGGGAACGCTCGCGGTCGCCGTGCCCGACGGCCCGGTGCCGGTCGTCGCCGGGCTCGCGGTCGCCGGGCTGGGCACGGCCGCCTTCTACCCCGTCACCCTCGCCCGCCTGGTCCAGGTGCCGGGCATGTCCGACGTGCGCGGCCCCGCCTTCGGGGCGCTGGCGTCCGGCACCGCCGTCCTCGGCGCGCCGGTGGTGCTCGCCGGGCTCGGCACGGCGCTCGACCTGAGCGCGGCGTACCTGATCGCCGTGCTGCCGCTCGCCGCCGCGCTCGCGGCGATCACGTGGCGAGGGCGGGCAGGCCACCCGCCTTCGCCGCAACGCCCGGGGTGAAACCGCGCCGGGGGCCCGGTGAAACCGCACCGTCGCACCCTCGGCGCGTGACGACGACATCCCCGACCACCCCGGCCGTCCGCACCGAGGAGCTGGTCAAGACCTTCGGCGGCCGCCGCGCCGTCGACGGCGTCGACCTCGAGGTCGCGCCCGGAGAGGTCTTCGGCGTCCTCGGCCCCAACGGCGCGGGCAAGACGACCGTGCTGCGCATGCTGGCCACCCTGCTCGCGATCGACGGGGGTCGCGCCGAGGTCTTCGGCGTCGACGTGCGGCGCCACGCCCACGTGGTCCGCCAGCTCATCGGCCTCACCGGGCAGTACGCCTCGGTGGACGAGAACCTCACGGCCGCCGAGAACCTGTGGCTGTTCGGCCGCCTGCAGGGCCTGGGCCGGGCGGCGGCGCGCGACACGGCGCGGCGCCTGCTCGCCCGGTTCGGCCTGGAGGACGCCGCGGACCGGCAGGTCTCCCAGTTCTCCGGCGGCATGCGCCGCCGGCTCGACCTCGCCGCCAGCCTGATCACCCAGCCACCGCTGATCTTCCTCGACGAGCCGACGACCGGGCCGCCCGGTCGACGAAGTCCCGAGCCCGCTCCCTTGTCGGACCACCGTTGACGGTTTACGGTTAACCGTAATCCGTTACCCGACGACCCGAGAGATGAGCGTGACCGCGAACAGCAGCGCATGGCGCGCGTCCGTCGACGGCATCCGGCCTGCGCCCGCGCTGGGCAGCCACGTGCTGCAGCAGCTGCGGCGGCTGATCATCCGCGGCGAGCTGCAACCCGGCACCCACCTGGTCGAGGCCCAGCTGTCGGAGACCTTCGACGTGAGCCGCGGCCCGGTCCGCGACGCGCTGCGTCAGCTCGAGGTCGAGGGGCTCGTGGAGTCGCGCAGGCGCGGGGTGTTCGTCATCGGCCTGACGGTGCAGGACATCGAGGAGCTCTACTCGCTGCGCCAGCTGCTGGAGGCCGAGGCCGTCCGCACCTGCATGGCCCGCCCCGACCGGTCGTCGTACGCCTCGGCGCGGGAGGCGCTCGAACGCATGGAGGCCGCCGCCGAGGCCGGCGACAGCCACGCGTTCGCCGTCGCCGACCTCGCCTTCCACACCAGCTTCTACGACGCCTGCGGCCATCGCCGGCTCGCCAGCGTCTGGCAGCAGTACCGGCCGACGTTCGCCGACATGCTGTCGGTGACCAACGCCGAGGACCGCGACCTGCGGCCCACCTACCAGGACCACGTCGACCTGCTCGCCGCGATCGAGCGCGGGGACGAGGCGGCGGCCGTGGCCACGCTGCGCGAGCACGTCGACGGCTCGCGGCGCCGGATGCTCACCGCCTACCGGCGGTTCACAGGGGCGGGCGGGCCCCCACCCGCCACCGAAGATCGACGAGGGAGTCGTCAGCCATGATCCGTTGCACCCGGCGCGCGGTGATCGCCACCGCCGCGATGGCCGCGCTGGCCCTGTCCGGCTGCGCCGGCGGCGGGGAATCGTCCGGCTCGGACGCCGCCGCCTACCCGGAGGAGGACATCACGCTGATCGTCCAGGCCGCCGCGGGCGGCGGCTCGGACCTCAGCGCACGGGCGCTCGCCTCGGAGCTCGAGCCGATCCTCGGCGTCTCGGTCGTCGTGGAGAACCGCCCCGGCGCGGCCGGCTCCACGGCCATGCAGTACGTCGCCGACGCGAAGCCCGACGGCTACACGATCGGGTTCGTCCCGGTCGAGGTGGCGATGCTGAAGCACTTGAACTACGACGTCGACCCGGCCGACTACGACTTCCTCGGCCAGATCATGCTCGGCCCGGGTGTGCTCTCCGTGCCGGTCGACAGCCCGTACCAGACGCTCGAGGACTTCGTCGCGGCCGCGAAGGCGCAGCCGCTCGCGGTCGGCACCTCCGGCGCCGGGTCCATCTGGGAGGCCGCCGCGATGGGGCTGGCCAGGGAGACCGGCGCGCAGCTGACCCCGGTCCCGTTCGACGGTGAGGCCCCCGCCATCGCCGCGGTCGCGGGTGGCCAGATCGACGCCGCCGTCGGCGGCGGGGCGGCGACGTCCGCCGCCTACGCCGAGAAGCAGGTGCGCCCGCTCGCGGTGTTCCACAGCGAGCGCCACCCGCTCATGCCCGACGTCCCCACCGCCGCAGAGGCGGGCTACCCGCTCGAGTTCGGCGGCTGGGGTGGCATCTACGCGCCCAAGGGGCTGCCGCCCGAGGTCCGCTCGAAGCTCGAGTCGGCCATCCAGCAGGCGGCGAACTCCCCGAGCTTCACCGAGACGATCAGCAAGAGCGGGTCGCTGCCGGTCTACAAGAACAGCGAGGAGTTCACCGCGTTCGTCAACGCCGAGTTCGAGCGGTTCGGCACGCTCCTCGGGCAGGGCGGATGACGGCACCCGACGACTCGGGGGCGCCCGCCGCGCCCGGCGCCCGCCCGTCGAAGCCGATGGAGGTCGCCGTGGCCGCGGTCGCGCTCGCCGGCTTCGCCGTGGTCTTCCTGCTGGCGCGGGGCATCGAGCTGCGCGTGGAGACCGGCGGGATCGACCCGCGGTGGTGGCCGCAGGTGCTGGGCGCCACCGGCGCAGCGCTCAGCGCCGTGCTCCTCGGCCGTGCCGTGGTGGGCGCGCCCGCGCGGCGGGAGGGCGTGCAGGAGGCCACCCGCGACGGCCGGGTCCGCACCGTGCTCGTCGTGGCGCTGGCCGCGCTCTACGTCGTCGCCTGGCCGCTCGCCGGCTTCGTCGTGGCCACGCCCGTGTTCCTGGCCGCAGGCGCGTACCTGTTCGGCGGGCGGGGCTGGGCGGCGCTGCTGGCGTTCCCGGTCGGGCTGACCGCGCTGCTCTACCTGCTGTTCCACTCGGTGCTGGAGGTACCCCTGTGACGGTGTCACCGTGACGGTGTTCGTCGACGGCATCGCCGCGCTGCTCGACCCCACCGTCGCCGCCTGCTTCGTGGTGGGGCTGCTGGTGGGGACCCTGGTGGGGCTCTTCCCCGGCGTCACCGGGTCGATGGCGGTCGCGCTCGCCTCCGGCTTCACCCTGACCCTGGAACCGGTGCAGGGCCTCGCCGTCCTGCTGACGATCTACGTGGGCGCCAACTACGGCGACCGGATCCCGTCGATCCTGGTCAACACCCCGGGCACGCCCGCGGCGATCGCGACCACGTTCGACGGCTACCCGATGGCGCGCCAGGGCAGGGCGGGGCTCGCGCTGGTCAGCTCGGCGATGGTGACCACCGGCGGGATCCTGCTGTCGATGGTCCTGTTCGTCACCGCGGCCCGCCCCGTGGCGCAGCTGGCGCTCGAGTTCGGACCGGCGGAGATGTTCGCCCTGGTCGTGTTCGGCCTCGCGGTCATGGTGTCGGTCTCGGGCGACTCGGTGCTCAAAGGGCTGATCGCGGGCGTGGCGGGCCTCGTGCTCGCCACCGTCGGCCGGGACCCGATCACCGGGGACGCGCGGTTCGTCTTCGGCGTCAACGACCTCAACTCCGGCCTGCCGTTCATCGCGGTCATCATCGGCCTGTTCGGGGTCGCCGAACTGTTCGACCAGCTGCTCACCCACCGGCCGCACACCGTGAAACCGCTGTCGAGCCTCGGGCGCTGGTGGCCGACCCGTTCCGAGTACCGGCAGATGGCACGGCCGTTCGGGGTGGGCGGCGTGGTCGGGATGGTCGTCGGCGTCGTCCCGGCCGCCGGCGGCGACATCGCCGGGCTCATCGGGTGGGACCGCGCCAAGCGCCTGTCCCGCGAGCCCGAGCGGTTCGGCAAGGGGTCCCTGGAGGGCCTGACGGCGGCGGACACCGCGTCGAGCGCCACCCTCGGCGGGTCGCTCACCACCACCATGGCGCTCGGCATCCCCGGAGACGCCGTGATGGCCGTGATGATCGGCTCGATGATCATCTGGGGGATCCAGCCGGGGCCGTCGCTGTTCACCCGCAACCCCGAGCTCATGGTCAGCATCGCCGGCATCATGGTCATGGCGGCGCTCGTGTCGCTGGCCATCAGCCTCGTCCGCACCCGCGGCATCGTGCGCCTGCTGGACCTGCCCAACCACTACCTGTGGTCGGGCATCCTGCTCTGCTGCATCGTCGGGACCTACGCGACCACGAACAACACCTACACGGTGTGGGTCATGCTGGCCTCGGGCGTGGTCGGGGTGGTCATGAAGCGCTGCGGGTTCCCGCCCGGCCCCGTCGTCCTCGGCCTCCTGCTCGGGCCGCTGGCCGAGTCCAACCTGCGCCGGGCGCTGCTCATCGACGGGCCGAGCAGCCTCGTGTCCCAGCCCATCGCGGCCGGCCTGTTGGTGCTCGCGCTGCTCGCGCTCGTCGGGCCGCTCGTCGGCCGGGCCCGGGCAGCCCGCAGGCGGGCCGGGGTGCGATGACGCCACCCGTCCACCGCCGGTGGGTCGCGGTCGACCACCCCGCGTGGCGCCAGGCGCACGCCTCGACCGTGCTCGCCGTCGACGGCGACCTGCTCGCGGCCTGGTTCGCGGGCGAACACGAGGGCAGCCCCGACACCAGGATCTGGCTCGCCCGCCGCCCCGCCGGGGCGGCGCGCTGGACCGCGCCGGAGATCGTCGTCGAGGGCGGCGAAGCGCACTGGAACCCCGTGCTCGCCCTGGGGCCGGACGGCGCCGTGTGGCTGTTCGCCAAGCGCGGCCCGCTGATCTCCCGGTGGACGACGTGGGTGCGCCGCTCGGTCGACGGCGGCCGGACGTGGTCGCCGGAGTACCCGCTCGTCCCCGGCGACGTGGGCGGGCGCGGCCCGGTGAAGAACCCGCCGCTGCTGCTCGGCGACGGCACCTGGCTCGCGCCGGGCTCGCGGGAGAGCTGGTCGGACCCGCCGGTGTGGGAGTCGTTCGTCGACGTCTCGACCGACGCCGGCGCCACCTGGCGGTACGCCCCGATCCCGCTCGACCGGGACGGCCTGCGCGGGCCGGGCGTGATCCAGCCCGCGCTCTGGTCCGACGGCGACGCCGTCTACGCGTTGATGCGCAGCTCCGAGGGGCGGGCGTACCGCGCGCGGTCGACCGACGGGGGCCGCACCTGGTCGGCGGCGCGCCCGGTCGACCTGCCCAACAACAACTCGGCCCTGACGGTCGTCCCGCTGCCGGACGGCTCCGTCGCCTGCGTGCACAACCCCGTGAGCGGCGACTGGGGCGCCCGCTGCCCGCTCGTGGTGTCCCGGTCGCGGGACAACGGCGAGTCCTGGCAGGAGGTGCTGACGATCGACGACGGCCGGACCCCCGTCGACGACGACCCGACGCGCCGCCCCGGCCTCCCGCCGGACGGCCCCGGCTTCCGCGCCGCCGACGGCGGCGTGCGCACCAGCGGCCGGGGTGAGTACTCCTACCCGGCGGCCACCCTCCTCGGCGACACCCTGGTCATCACCTACACCTGGCAGCGGCGCGGCATCGTCGAGGCCACCGTTCCCGTCCACGCCCTGATCCCCCGAAGGACCCCATGACCGCCCAGATCATCAGCGCCGTCCCCGTCCCGTTCCGGCGGGACGGCGGGATCGACCTGCCCGAGTTCGACGCGACCCTCCGGTCGCTCGCCGAGCACGTGCACGGCGTGCTCGTCGCGGGCACGACCGGCGAGTTCCCGGCGCTCGACGACGCGGAGCGGGTGGAGCTGTTCGGCCGCGCGATCGACGTGCTCGGCGCGGAGCGCGTCATCGCGCACATCGGCCACGCGAGCGCTCGGCAGGTGGTGCGGCTGGCCGAGTCGGCCGCACCGCTGGGGATCACGCGGTTCGCCGCGCTCACGCCCTACTACCTGCCCACCGACGACGACGGGGTCGTGGCCCACTTCCAGGAGATCACCGCGGCGCTCCCGGGCGCGCGCGTCTACGCCTACCTGTTCCCGGAGCGGACCGGCCTCGCCGTCTCGCCGGAGGCGCTCGGCCGGATCATGGCCCTCCCCGGGATGGCCGGCGTGAAGCTCTCGGGTGGCGCGGCGGCCCGGCTCGCCGAGTACGCGCCGTGCCTGCGCGACGGCCAGGAGCTCTACTCGGGCGACGACGCCACGCTGCCACTGGTGCTCGAGAAGGGCGGCGCGGGCGTGGTCTCCGGCGTGTCCGCCGCGTTCCCGCAGACCTTCGCCGCGCTCGCCCGCGCCCTCGACGCGGGCCCCGGGCCGGAGAGCGACGCGCTGCAGGCCACGGCCGTCCGGCTGGTCGGGCTCGTCGGCCCGACCATCCCCCGCCTGAAGGCCGCGCTCGCCGCCCGCACGGGGGCGGTCTGGGCGAGCCGGATGTCGCAGCCCGCGGTCGCCGACGACGTGCGCCGCGCCATCGAGGAGGCGGTCGCCCGGCACCGCTGACGGCCGCGCACCAGCGGCGGTTAACGCCTCGCCCGTGCGGAACGACCTATCCGCGGTCCCGCTCCTGCGCGGGGCGCGACCGGCCCGGGTGGCAGCCCGGTCCGACGAGGGCCCGCCTCCGCACGCCCCCCGGGGAGGCGGGCCCTCGCGCGTTCGTCGCCCGGCCACCCCAACCCGAAGGCTCCCGGCAGGATCGTCAGGGGCATGGACACGCGATGCACGGACCGCGGGGCCGCGTCGGACCCGGTCTTCCGGGCCACCGCCGTCGCCTGCATCGTGGCGGGGGTGGCGGGCGTCGCCGGGGCGCTCTGGCAGTTCGTCCCGCTCAGGGTGCCCGACGGCGCGATCTACTGGTTGTTCACCCTGCTGGGAGCCGCGCTCCTCCTCTGGCCGCCGCTGACCCACCTCGTCGGCGGCGTTCTCATGCTGCGCCGCGGCTCCGCCGGCGCCGCGGTGGTGACCGCGTTCGTGAGCGGGTGGGCCACACTCAGCCTCCTCGCCCTGAACGTCGGGGTGCTCCTCCACCCGTACCTCCTGGCGCAGGCGGGCGCCACCGCCGTCCTGACCGGCCTGATCGTCTGGGCCGTCGCACGGCGCCGGCGCGGTCGCCCCACCCGATCCGGACCGGGACCGGAGACCCTCCCGGCCCCGGGCGGACGGCCCTGACCGGGACGCGGCGGTGCGGGAACGCTCGCGCCCATGAAGACAGCGACCGTCGCGGACGTGATGACCCGCCGCGTGCTGACCGCCCGCCCGGCGATGCCGCTCAAGGAGCTGGCCCGGGTGCTCACCGAGCACGGCCTGAGCGCGCTGCCCGTGCTCGACCCGGACGACCGGCTCATCGGGATGGTCTCGGAGCGGGACCTGCTGTCGAAGCAGGCCCGCCCGCTGCCCGAGCGCAGGCACTGGTGGCAGCGCCGCCGAACCCGGGAGGAGATCCGGCGCGCCGAGGGCGCCACCGTGGGGCACGTGATGACCGGCTTCCCGGTCACCGTCTCGCCGACGGCGCCCCTCGCCGAGGCGGCCCGCCGCATGATCGAGTACGAGGTCAAGCACCTGCCGGTGGTCGACGACGACGGGAAGCTCGTGGGCGTGGTCAGCCGGGCCGACCTCGTGCGGGCGTTCGTCCGGTCCGACGACGAGATCCGCGACGCGGTCCTGGACCAGGTGTTCCGGCACGTGCTGTGGGTCGACCCGACCGAGGTCGAGGTGTCGGTCACCGACGGCATCGTCACCATGACCGGCACCGTCGAGCAGCGCAGCACCGCCGAGCTCGCCGAGCGGCTCGTGCACCGCCTCGACGGCGTCGTCGACGTCGTCTCCGGCCTCGAGTACCGGTGCGACGACGGCGGCATCGGAGGCCGCACGGCCCGGTCCGCCGCGCCCAGCGCCTGAGGCGGTCAGCTCAGCGGCACCCGCCAGCTCATCCGGGTGCCGCCCCCGGGTGCCGGGGCGATGTGCAGGGTCCCACCGCACTCCCGCGCCCGATCCTCCAGGTTGCGCAGGCCGCTCCGCGCGACGCCGGGGCCCATCCCGCGCCCGTTGTCCACGACCTCGACGAGCAGGTCCTCATCCGCCTCGACGGTGAGCGTCACCGCGGTCGCTCCGGCGTGCCGCGCCGCGTTGCTCACCGCCTCCCGGACCACGGCCACCGCGTGCACGCCCACGCGGGGCGGGACGAGCGTGTCGACCGCGCCCGAGATCCGCACCGACGGCGAGAGGCCGTGGCCCTCGGCCGAATCGGCCGCCGCGTCCAGGAGCTGGCGGCGCAGCCCGGCCGCTTCCCCCGCGCCGGTGGTGTGCAGGTCGAAGATCGACGTCCGGATCTCCCGCACGGTCTCGTCGAGGCTGTGCACCGCGTCCTGGATCCGCTGCTGCACGGCCGGTTCCCGGCTGCGCCGCAGGGTGCTCTGCAGCGCCAGCCCCGTGGCGAACAGCCGCTGGATGACCCGGTCGTGCAGGTCGCGCGCGATGCGGTCCCGGTCGCCGAACACGGCCAGCTGCTGCTGCGCCCGGTTCTTCTCCCCCAGTTCCAACGCGAGCGTGGCCTGCTGGGCGAACGAGGTCAGCATCGGCACCTCGCTGGGCTGGAACGGCTGGGCCTCCCGCCGCCGCAGGGCGATCAGCACGCCCATCACCTGGTCCTGGGACTGCAGCGGCACCGCCACGGTCGGGCCGAAGCCGAACAGCTCCTCGCCGGCATCGCGCAGCCCGCCGACCGTCGCGTCGATCACGGCGGTTCCCGAGTCGACGACCTTGCGCAGCAGCGGGTCCTGCGGATCGAGGATGCGGCCGACGAGATCCACGTCCGCCACCCCCTTCTGGGCCCGCACGGTGAAGTGCTCGTCCGGCGGGGTCGGCCCGAGCACGATGAGCGTCAGGTCCGATCCGGTCAGCTCCTGGGTGCGCAGCGCCACGAGGCCGAGGGCGTCCTCCTCGGTGGCGCCGGACAGCAGCTCCGCGCGGATCTCCGCGGTGGCCTCCAGCCACGCCTGCCGCAACCGGGTCTGCTCGAACAGGTCGGCGTTCTGCACCGCGATCCCGGCGGCGGCGGCGAGCGCCTCGAGCACGACCTCGTCATCCGCGGTGAACTCGCCGCCGCCCTGCTTCTCGGTCAAGTAGAGGTTGCCGAACACCGAGTCGCGCACGCGCACCGGCACGCCGAGGAAGCTGCGCATCGGCGGGTGGTTGGGCGGGAACCCGACCGACGCCTCGTGCGTGGTCAGGTCGGCGAGCCGCAGCGGCCGCGGATCCAGGATGAGCTGCCCCAGCAGCCCCTTGCCCTCGGGCAGGCGGCCCATCCGCGATCGCGTCCCCTCGTCGACCCCGACGTGGATGAACCGCGAGATTCCCCCGTCGGGAGCCAGCACGCCCAGCGCCCCGTAGCGGGCGTCGACGAGGTCCACCGCGGACTGCACGATCCGTTGGAGGGTCGCGTCGAGCTCCAGGCCCGACGCGACGGCGAGCACGGCGTCGAGCAGGCCCTGCATCTGGTCCCGGATCTGGACGATCTCGGTCAGCCGCTCCTGCACGCCGTGCAGCAGTTCATCGAGCCGCAGGCCCGTCAGGACGTTGGGGCGTGACGGCGTCCCACCGAGGTCGTTCGGCATGGATCAACCTCGCCTCTCTCCCCCCGAGAGCCCATCCAACGTGGCACGGGACCGCACGGCGGGCAACCCGGCCCCAGGCCCGAAGACCAGGAACCCGCCGCCCGCAATCGGAGCGCGGGCGAGTTCGTGGAAGAATGGTAAGTCCATTACCCACCGCGCTCGCTCATCGAACGGCGAGGAGGACGACGTGCGCATCGGCATCGCGGCCGACCACAACGGCGTCGCGCTCAAGGCTCGACTCGTCGGCGTCCTCGCGGCGGGCGGCCACACCGTCACCGACCTCGGGGCGCACGACGGCGAGCAGGTCGTGGACTACCCGCCGCTGAGCCTCGACCTGTGCCGCCGGGTGGTGGCGGGCGAGGTCGAGCGCGGCATCCTCGTCGGCGGGAGCGGCCTCGGCGAGACCATCGCGTGCAACAAGGTCCGCGGGATCCGGGCGGGGTTGTGCCCCGACGAGTTCCACGCCCGGATCTCCCGCGGCAACAACGACTCGAACGTGCTGGTGCTGGGCGCCAAGGTCGTCACCCCGGAGGTGGCCGAGCAGATCACCGCGGTGTGGCTCACCACCCCGTTCCGGGGCGGGGTCCACCGGCGCCGGCTCGACCAGATCGCGGCGATCGAACGGGGCGAGCCCCTCCCCCCGGCGCCCGGCAGCGCCGGTGGTCAGTAGCTCTGCACGACCAGCTGCCGGAACTCCCCGGTGGCGCCCAGCACCCGGGCCACGAGATCCGCCGTCTCCGCCCCGCCGAGCGGGGCGAGCGGGCGCTTCTGCTGCTCGAGCTCGGCGAGCAGCTCCGGGTTGTCCACCGCGCATCGGTAGGCCGCGCGCAGGGCCTCGACGCGGTCGGCCGGCATCTGCGGCGAGGCGATCAGGGCGCGTCCGGTCTGGCCGAGCGCCACCAGGTTGTCGACGACCGACGCCGCGCGCGCGTCCGGGGGCGCGGCGTCGTAGATCGTCGGCGTGTCGGGCAGCAGCGGGTCGGACTGGTCGTCCACCGTGACGAGCGGTCGCACGTCCCCGGACGCGATCGCAGGCAGCTGGCTGTCGACCGGCAGCACGTGTGCGTCGGCGTCGCCGGTCACGACGGCCGCGCGCGCCTCCGGCGCCCCGGCGAACCCGGTGATGATCTCGAACGGGAATCCGTAGGCGGCGCCGAGGATGTTCGGCGCGATGTAGTCGTTCGCGCCGGGCCCCTGGGCGACGAACCGCACGGGCCGGTCCGAGGCCACGAGGTCGGCGAAGCTCTGCACCGGGCTGTCCTGGGCCACAACCACGACGTTGGCCGGTGCCGCGACCCGGCCGATCCAGTTGAGGTCGGTGAGGTCGAAGTCGGCACCGTCGGCCTCGGCGATCTGCGCGGACACGAGCCCCACCGTGTTCACGATCTGGAAGCGGAGCTCGTCCGGGCCGGCCGCCGCCGTCCGGTTGGTCGCGACCAACCCGCCCGCGCCCGGCTCGTTGCGGACCACGATCGTCGCGTCGAGGCACTCCTCCAGGTACGGGGCCAGCGCGCGGGCGTAGGTGTCGTAGCCACCGCCGGGTTCGTACGGGACGACCAGGTCGACGTTCTCCCCCGAGAACGGACCCGCCGCGGGGTCGCTCGAGCCGGCCCCGCACCCCGCGAGGCCGGCGGCGAGGACGAGGGCGGTCGCGGCGCGCCACGCTGCGCGCCTCGTGGTGGTGGACATCGGTAGCTCCTTCGCTGCGATGGACACGTCGTTCGGCGGTGGCCGCTGCGCGCCGTCGAGGAGTTCCAAGCCGATCCTCCCCAAATGGCCTATCCATTAGGCCGCGATCTTCGCCCGAAGGCCAGGGAGGCCACACCTTTGGACTGTCCATTTGCGCATACACTGCGTCACATGACGAGTCCCGAACCGGCGAGCAAGGGGGACCTGCTCAGCCGGGTCAGCGTGGGACGCATCTCCGAGGTCATCGTCGACCAGATCCGGTTGCTGATCCGCTCGGGCCGGCTGACGGCGGGCGACCGCCTGCCGTCGGAGCGCGAGCTGTGCGAGCGGTTCGGCGTCAGTCGCGTCACGGTGCGTGAGGCCCTCCGCGTGCTGGAGGCCAACGGGCTCGTCGAGATCCGCGTCGGTGCCCGCGGCGGCGCCTTCGTCACCGCGCCCAGCAGCCGGATGGTCGGCGAGGGCATCGCCGACCTGATCTCGCTGTCGAGCCTGTCGGCGGTCGAGGTCACCGAGGCGCGGATGGTCTTCGAGCTCGGGCTCGTCGCGCTCGTGTGCGAGCGCGCCACGGCCGACGACATCGCCGCCCTCTACGCCATCTGCGACCGCAGCAGCGCCGCCATCGAGGAGGACGACTACCCGCTCGCCCTGTCGGCCGAGTGGCACACGCGGTTCGCGCGGGCCACGCACAACCGGGCGATCGCGCTGCTCGCCGACTCCCTGCACGACCCGATGCTCAGGTCGCTGCAGCAGGCCCGCACCGCGGAGCCCGCGCACGGCAGGCGCGGCGCCGAGGAGCACCGGGCCCTCGTCGACGCGGTTGCCGACCGCGACGTCGAGCGGGCCACCGAGCTGATGCGGGTGCACCTGCGTCGCACGGCGTCCCGGGTGTCCACGGGCTGCTGACCGTCACGCCTGCCGGCTCCACGCCCGACCTGCACGGCCGAACTGCGCCGGCGCGAGGCCCCGCTCGCCCCCAGGATCGACCTCGCGCCAGGGGCCCTCCCCACCCGCCCGGCTCCGTCGTCGGACCCCGGCCGCCGGGGACCGCTGCTCGCGCTCCCGGCCGGCGGTCCATGGCGAACGTCGACGCGGCGGTCCAACCTCGCCGCACCGTCGATCGGCACGACGTTCGGCGCGGTTCGCCCGGGGCGCGGGCGCCGCGTTGCCGGTTCCCCGGGCGCTCGCGGGGAACCAGCTGCCCTTCACCGGGGGCGCGCGGGTCCGGGCCCCTCGAGCGCGCGGTCGCCGGTCGGGCGCTGGGTGGATTGCCGATCTCGGCCGACGTGTTCGACCTCGGCCGGCGATCCGCGTTCCTGATCAACGTCCCTACCGGGGGCACCCCGTTCGCCGCTGCGCACCGGGTCCTCCCCGCCGACGGAAACCCGGAAGTCGCACGCGGTGGACCTGGCGCGACCACGCTCGCGGCGTGCGTCGTGCTTCGCACCGGCGGCCCTGCGCCAGGCCGCCGTTCGGCACGGCCCCCTCGCGCACGGAGCCACGAGCGCGACGTGCTTCGCCCTGCTCTTCGCCATCGGGTGCCACTCCGGCGCAGTCCGGGCTCGCGATGGTTCGCGTGGGTGGTGGCGCTCGGGATCGGGGGCCGCTGCGCGCCCGGGTGCCGCCGCGACTCCTTCCTCCCGTGATCGGCCGGATACCTCGGCATCCGCCCCTGTGCAGCGGCAGGAACCCGGAACGAGGTGCCGCTCCTCTCGCCGCCGGCCGTCGCCGGCCTCGGCCTCGGCGTCAGCGCGAACTCCTCGATCGGCGCGGCGTCGGCGGTGTCGGCCGATCACGGGGCCGATCTCAGCGGCGTCGTCACGAGGACGTCCCAGCCGTGCGGTGCGTTCGGTGCCGTCGCGAGCACCGGCCACCTCGCACCGGGCGGTGGGCACGACGCCGTCGCGACCGCAGCCGGTTTCGCCGTGCTCGCCGCCGTGGCCGCCGCCGCGCGGGCCGCGACCCACCGCCCTGCCGAGAGGCCGCCGCGATTGTCAGACAGCACTCCACCGGCCGAGACGCTCAGGCCGGCGACGAAGACCCCCTTGCTGGAGGGCGCCGGCTCGATCAGTCCGCCTCCCGCGCCTCCCGCGCATCGGACTCGTCGGCGAGCGCATCGTCGATGAGCGCCTCGAGCGCCGCAAGGCTGTGGCGCTTCCCGTCGGTGCGGAGCACGACCGCTCCGTCGTCGTCCACACCGGCCTCGGCGAGCGCCTCCGTGATGCCGTGAGCGGCGAGCAACGCCTCCTTGCCGAAGCGGTCATAGGCCAGGTGCTTCGGGTGGGTGGAGGGGTGCTCCGGGTTGTCGTCAGCCACCGACCGACCTCCGTTCCAGCCCCCCGCTACGTCCTCCGATTGTCACCCATGCGTCGACCACACGCGCCGGGCGGCACACGAGTCCGCTGCTGGTGCTGCGCTCCGCCTGGCTGGTGCAACAGTTGCGTCAGCCAGCGACCGAGGTCGCTACCGGATGCAGAAAACCCCGCCCTACCTGGGTGAACCAAGCTGACGGGGTTCCGGGTGCGAGAGTGGAGCTGACGGGATTCGAACCCGTGACCCCTTGACTGCCAGTCAAGTGCGCTACCAGCTGCGCCACAGCCCCTTGCGACGACCAAGTTACACGACGCTCCGGCGGCCCCGTGAGGCGGGTCGCCGTTACCCGGTCGCCTCGCTCGCCCCGGCGGACGATCAGGACTGGCCGCCGATGGCGTCCTGCAGCCAGCTCGTGTCGTTCAGGTCGACCTTCCGGCCGCCGACCACGACGGTCGGGGTGCCGAACCGGCCGTTGGTCTGCAGCGCGGTGTCACCCGTGGCCGCCTCGGTCTCCTTCGCGACCGCATCCGCGTGCGTGCCACCCTGCACGCACGCCGCGAAATCGCCCTGCGCGCCGAGCTCGGTGCCGAGCGCGATCAGCTCGTCGTCGCTCAGCCCGGCGCTGCCCTCGGCGGGCTGCTCGTCGAAGAGCTTCTTGTGGTACTGCGGGAAGACGCCCGCGGGCACCGCGCAGAGCGCCGCGTTCGCCGCCCGGGTCGAGTAGCCCGCGGGCTCGCTCAGCCGGTCGAGGATGGCGACCGTGTGGAACCGGACGGTGACCTTGTTCTCGTTCAGGGCGGTCGTGAGCTCGTTGCCGTAGCGCGCCTCGAAGCGCTCACAGCTGGGGCAGAGGTAGTCCTCGTAGACGTCGATCACCACGGGGCCCGAGCCCGCGGTGACGACCGCCCCGTCGGCGGTGGCGGTGTAGGTCGGTTCGACCTCGTGGCCGAGCGCGCGGGCGAGGAGGAAAGCACCACCGACGGCCACGGCGACCGCGAGCACCACGCCGACCACGATCGCGCCGGTGCGGTCGCGCTTCTGCGGCACGCGGATGCCCGCGGCGGCGAGGCGACGCTCCGCCTCCTCCTGCTTGCGACGCCTCTCGTTGCGCGAAGCTCCGCCCATCTCAGCCCATCCTCCTGGTTCCGAGCCGGTCGTCGAGTGCCAGCACCGTGCGCGGGCGGGCGATCAGCCACCCCGCCATCAGCAGGAAGCCCGCGTCGCGCAACAGCTCCTGCCCGTAGGTCGTCTCGCCCGGATCCACCGCACCACCCCCGCCGAAGCAGCCGCAGTCGATCGACAGGCCGCGCGCCCACGCCTGCGTCACGCCCGCGACGAAGACGAGCAGCAGCGCGGCCGACAGCACGGCGACCAGGCGCGTGCCGACCCCGGCCAGCAGCAGGAGCCCGAGCGCGATCTCGACCCACGGCAGCAGCGCCGCGACGACCTCGACGCCGGCGTCGGGCAGCACGTCGTAGGCGCGCACGGCCACGTAGGTCTGGTCCGGGTCCACGGCCTTGAGCAGGCCGGACACCAGGAACACCGCGGCGAGCCCGAACCGGGCCAGCGCCCCGATGACGTCAGGCAGGCGGGCGCGGTTCACGGGCCGAGCCTATCCAGACCGGCGAGCACCCAGGGTGGCGGGCCGAGTCCGGAGGGTCACCGGGAGTGGATGGGGCTGTCACCCGCCACGGACGGGCACGGCGATCGGCGTGAGCGTCACGGGGTGGGCCTGCGGCGCGCCGGGCACTCGGCGTCCGACCGCTCCGCGCGGGCGTCCGCGGCGACCGTCGGGCTCGCCGCGGACGGCAGGGTCTCGGGCGCGCGCAGCCAGAAGGCGAGCGCGACGAGCGCCGTCGCCCCGGACATCGCGAACGCCGCCCCGTACCCGGCGAGCTCGGCGAGCGCGCCCGCGACCACGGGGCCGATGATGGCACCGAGGTCGGCGACCATCTGGAACCCGGCGAGCACCGTCCCGCCCCTGGCCCGGGAACCGATGACGTCGGCGACCGCGGCGTTCGTCGGCGGGTTCACCAGGCCGCTGCCCATCCCGGCGAGCAGGCTCGTCGCCAGGAACAGGACGGGGTCGGTGACGAAACCGAGGACGCCGGTGCAAGCCGCCGAGACGGCCAGGCCGGCGAACACGGGTGGGCGCCGGCCCCGGCGGTCGGCCCACCGGCCGGCCAGCGTCAGCGTCGCCGCGTTGCCCACGGCGAAGACGGCGAGCGCGACGCCGCCCCACGACTCGGGCCTGCCCAGCACCTCGACGACGAACAGCGGCACCAGCGCGACGCGGACGCCGAAGACGACCCACCCGTTGGCGAAGCTCGCCACGAGCGCGGCGCGGTAGGCGGGGTGGGCGAGCGCGCTGCGGAACCGGGCGGGCGGCTCCGCGGCGGCGGACGGCGGGGCGGCCGTCCCGTCCCGCCCGCGCAGGAAGAGCAGCGCGACGACCACGACGACCACGAGCACCGCCGCGTACACCAGGAACGGCGTGCGCAGGCTGACGGCGCCGAGCAGGCCACCGACGAGGGGGCCGATGACGTTGCCCAGCAGGAAGCCGGTGGCCCACATCCCGGAGGCGCGGCCGCGCATGTGCACGGGCGCGAGCCGGATGAGCAGCGACAGCGCCGAGACGGTGAACATGGTCGAGCCGACGCCGCCCAGCCCGCGCAGCACCAGCAGCTGCCAGTAGCTGCCCGCGAACGCGCAGGCCCCGGTGCTGAGCGCGACGATCGAGAGCCCGACCGTGAACGTCGGGACCTCCCCGACCCGCCCCACGATGCGCCCGCTGAGCGGCGCGAACAGCAGCCGGACGAACGCGAACGCGCTGATGACGAGCGATGCGGCGGTGATGCCGACGTCGAACGACCGGACGAACACCGGCAACGTCGGCGCGACGATCCCGTATCCGATCGCGATCAGGAACGAGGTGCCGACCAGCACCCAGATCTCGCGGGGCATCCGCTCTTCCGCGACTCGGCCGAGCCTCGGCCGTCCGACCTCGACCACGTCCTCACACCCTACGCCCGAACGTGCGACGGGTCGGCGGGCGGCGGGCCGGGTACCCGCCGGCATGGCGGAGTTCGAGGCGGAACGCGCCGTCCCGGCGACGGCGGAGCAGGTGTTCGCGGTGGTGGCGGACCTCGACCGGCTGCCGGAGTGGCTGCCCGGCCCGGTGGACGTGCGCCCGGCCGGGGACGGGGAGGTGCACGCCGACGTCCCGGAGCGCGGGGTCGACGCGAACGGCACGGTGCAGCTACGCCCCGAGCAGCTGCGGATGGAGTGGGCCCACGCCCCCGACTACGCGGGCTGGCTGCAGGTCGAGCACGGCGAGGGCGCCCGGTCGACGGTGCGGCTGCACCTGTCGTTCCTCGGGGACCAGCCCGAGGCCCACGGTGGTGGCCCCGCCGACGACGTGCGGGAGTGGCTCGACGACGCCCTGGCCCGCCTGGAGCGGGTGGTCACGACGACCGCCTGATCCCCACCCCCGCGAGTCGCGCTCCGGGTGTCGGCGAGTCGCGGGCTGGATGTCCGCGAGTCGCGGTCTCGGTCTCGGCGAGTCGCGGCCTGGGTGTCCGCGAGTCGCGGGCTGAGTGTCGGCGAGTCGCGGCCTGGGTGTCGGCGAGTCGCGGCCTGGGTGTCGGCGAGTCGCGGGCTGGATGTCCGAGAGTCGCGGGCCGCGTCGGGGCGGGTGCGGCCGGCCCACGATCGGGGCACGCGCGTTGCGTCGATCACGCCCGCGGACGAGCATCGGTGACCGCCCGACGGGTGGCGTAGCGGGTTCGAGTGATCGTCGAGATCACCGGAGGAGGCGGGGCGTGGAGGTGCGTGCGCGCGCGGTGGCCGAAAGGTCCGGGGCGATCCCCGGTCGGAGGCGCGGTGGTGCGGAAGCCCGGCCGGCCCGCGCGCTGGCGGCCGCGCTGCTGGCCTGCGGGGTGCTCGCCGGTTGTTCGGGTGAGGAGGAGCCGCCGCCGAGCGAGGTACCCGGCGCGCCGGCACCGGGCCCAGCCGGTTGCGAGCATCCCGCCCAGGTGCTGGACCTGCAGCGGTGGAAGCTGACGTTGCCCTACGGGTCGGCCGAGGACGAGTCCGAACCGCAGGAGATCGAGCAGCCGGTGCTGGCCGGCTTCGTCAGCGAGCCGTGGTTCCGGCCGACCGACGACTGCACCGGGGTCGTGTTCCGCGCCGCCGTGAACGCGCCCACGACGAGCGGGTCGAAGTACCCGCGCTCCGAGCTGCGCGAGATGAACCCCGACGGCACGAAAGCCGCCTGGTCGTCGACCGTCGGCACCCACGTCCTGACGGTGACCGAGGCGTTCACCAACGTGCCGGAGGGCAAGCCGCACCTGGTCGGGGCGCAGATCCACGATGACGACGACGACATCTCGGTGTTCCGGCTGGAGGGGACCAACCTCTACGTCACCGACGGGGACGACGCGAACCACAAGCTCATCACCGACAGCTACGTGCCCGGGACACCGTTCGAGGCGAAGTTCGTGGTCCGCAACGGCACCGTCGAGGCCTACTACAACGGCGAGCTGCAGACGACGCTGCAGAAGGACTTCTCCGACGCCTACTTCAAGGCGGGCGCCTACACCCAGGCGAACTGCGAGCGGGTCGCCCCCGCGCCCTGCAGCGACGAGAACTACGGGGAGACGGTGATCTACAGCCTGGAGGTCAGCCACGAGTAGGGCCGGTGACGGCGGGGCCGGCCTGCCGGCGACGCCGCGCATCGTGCGGGGCCGCCCCTCGCAGGTCGAGGGCGCTTCCGGCGTCACTGCCGCGATCGCTCCGCGGCCCTTGCCCCTGCGAGCCTCCGCGCCTCCTGAGGCCAGTCCGTCGCAGGCAGGCCGGAGGGCCCGCCCGACCGGCGCACGGCGCCGGTCGGGCGGCTTCCAAGGAGGTCCGCGGAACCTGACCGGGGACCACGGACTCCCCGGAGCCGCGAGCACCGCGGTACCGCGCCCGACGACGCACCGCCGACGGGCAAGACGTCTAACGACGCACGAGCTGAAGACGGGGGGCGAAGCCCCTCCGGGCGGGGTCTGGGGGTTGCACCCCCAGACAGAAAACCGAAACGCCCCCCGCCCGCGCTCTCCACGGACAGGGGGCGCCCAGCCAGGGACCACAACACGTCGCGCACGACGCACGACACGACAGAACACGAGGCACAGCCCCGCGCAGACCGCACAACAAGCCGCCGACAACGCAGCGCGGACGCCGACACACGCGCCCGTGACGCACGAGCAGACAAAACGGGGGGTCCGGGGGGCGAAGCCCCTCCGGGCGGGGTCTGGGGGTTGCACCCCCAGGTAGAAAACCGAAACGCCCCCCGTCCGCGCTCTCCGCGGACAGGGGGCGCCCAGGCGTGGAGGTGCCGGGAATCGAACCCGGGTCCTCCGTCGCTTCGCGAGGGCTTCTCCGTGCGCAGTCCGCTTTGCCTCTACTCGGATCCACCGGTCACGCGGACAAGCCGGTGTGACGATCCCAGTCGCTGTGTGATGTCCCCGTCCGCCCCGCGACCAGGCGAACGGGTGAGTCCCCTAGCTGATGCCGGACTCCGGGGCGGGGACGCCCCCGGGCCGACAGTCCCTCACTGGATCAGGCAGCGAGTGCGTACTCGGCCTGAGCCGGGACAGTGCGCTTATCAGCGGCACTTGTTTTTTTGCGACGCATGGTTAACGAGATCATCGTCGCCTTCCTCGGCACGCTTCCCCTCGCTCCGCATCCGGAGTCGAGACCGTTCACCCCCTTCTGCGCCCGTACCTCGGACGCACGTCGAGTGTAACGCCCGGGGTGGCTGGGTTCATCCAGGTTCTCGATCGGTTCTGGCCGCGTCGTCGTGCTCGCCGGTGCGCGGGGACGGCACGGCGCGGAACCCGCCGCTCTCGCTCGGCCCGTGCCACCCGCCGCCGAACGGGGGCGCGGCGCCCGCCGCGCCCTGCTGCTCCTCCCACCGCCGTCGACGCTCGTAGCCGACGAGGAGGGTGACCGCCGCGGCGGCGGCCAGCACGACCAGAACGACGACGATCGCCAGCGCCACGTCCATCTCCGGGGGTACCCGGGAACGGGATCCGGCAACCGTGCTGGTCAGAGGCCCAGGAGGCGGGACGGTGCGGTGTGCAGGACCGAGCGGAGGAACGGGGCGCCGAGCCGCGGGTCGGCGGCCGCCCACCCGGCGACGGCGGCCACCTGTTCGGCGTACGGGTAGGGGATGTTGGGGAAGTCGGAGCCGAACACGACGCGGTCGGCGACGTCGACGAGCCGGGCGGGCCAGTCCGGGGGCAGCGGCGCGAACGCGCTGCTGAACGCGGTGCCGACCATCGTGGTGTCGAGGTGCACGCCCTCGTGGCGGTGGACGAGGTCGAGCGCGGCGCCGAAGTCGGGCATCCCGGCGTGGGCGAGCACGACGCGCAACCGGGGGTGCTCGGCGAGGACCTCGCCGAAGACGTCGAGGCCGGTGTGGGCGCCGCGGATCGGCCCGTGCCCGCAGTGCACGACGGCGGGGACGCCGGCGTCGGCCAGCAGCCCCCAGGCCGGGCGCAGGAGGGGATCGCGCGGGTCGAACGCCCCGACCTGGACGTGCACCTTCACCGCTCGCGCGCCCCCGGCCACGGCCGCGCCGAGGTAGTCGACGACGTCCGGCTCCGGGTAGAGGGTGGCGGTGGGCACGGCGTCGGCCGTGTCCGCGGCGAACCCGGTGACCCACTCGGTGAGCCAGCGCGCCATGCCCGGCTTGTGCGGGTACACCAGCGGCGCGAAGGCCTGCACGCCGAGCTTGCGCAGCGTGGCCAGCCGCTCCGGCTCGGGTGTGCGGTACTGGATGGGCCACGGCATGCCGTAGTGCACGGCCGCGTCGTCGAAGTACGCCCAGACCTTGCGCAGCACGCGCTCGGGCAGGAAGTGCACGTGGACGTCGACGATCCCGGGCACGCCGAGCTCGTCGAGGAACCGCGGGACGTCGTCGTCGGACTCCGGTGGCGCCGGAACCGTCACCGCTGCAGCTCCCGCACCCTGCCCTTCGCCGCGCGGCCCAGCGCCCGCTGGATCTCCCGGTCGGCGTCGCGCTTGGCGATGTCGGCGCGCTTGTCGTAGGCGCGCTTGCCTCGGGCGAGCGCCAGCTCCACCTTGACCTTGCCGTCGCTGAAGTACAGCGACAGCGGCACGAGCGTGAGCCCGCCCTCCCGGGTCTTGCCGATGAGGCGCTCGATCTCGCTGCGGTGGAGCAGGAGCTTGCGGTGGCGCCGCGGCTCGTGGTTGGTCCAGGTGCCCTGGGCGTACTCGGGGATGTGCAGGCCGCGCAGCCACACCTCGCCGTCGTCGATCGTGGCGAAGGAGTCGGCGAGGGAGGCGCGGCCCAGCCGCAGGCTCTTCACCTCGGTGCCCTTCAGCGCCACGCCGGCCTCGTAGGTGTCGAGGATGGTGTAGTCGTGTCGCGCCCTGCGGTTCTGCGCGATCACCTTGCGCCCCTTCTCCTTCACCGGTCCAGCCTACGTGCCGGGGCGGGTGCGGGGCGCGCGGTTACAGGCGCACGTACATCCGCAAGGTCACGTACCCGGTGATCGCGGCGATGCCCCCGCCGATCATCACGAGGATCGGGGCGACCCACACGATGTCGGTGAGCTCGACCGGTGGTACCACGCCGTTGGCGACGATGCCCGACAGCAGGTCGTCGATGAACAGGTACTTCCCCGCGATCAGGCCCACGACCGCGATCAGGGCGCCGACGACGCCGGTGACCACCGCCTCGATGAGGAACGGCAGCTGCGTGTACCAGCGCGTGGCGCCGACGAGGCGCATCACGCCCACCTCGGTGCGCCGGGTGTACGCCGACAGCTGCACCGTGTTGGAGATCAGCAGCACGGCCGCGATGGCCTGCACGAGGGCGAGCGCGAACGTCACGTCGCGGAAGCTGCCGATCATGTCGAACAGCTTGGCGACGACCTCGCGCTGGTCGATCACGTTGCGCACGCCGACCTGGTCGGCCATCGCCTGGCGGACGACGTCGGCGCCCGCGGACTGGTCGGCGAGCCGCACCCGCAGCGTGGCGGGCAGCGACTGCGGCCGGGCGACCTCGGCGAGGGCCTGCCCGGCGAACAGCTCCTGGAAGTGCTCGTAGGCCTCCTGCTGGCTCTGGTAGCGCACCGATTCCACGGCGGGCAGGCGTTCGAGCGTCTCGCGCAGGTCGGTGCAGATCGGCTGGCTGCAGTCGATGTCCGACGACGACACGTCCGCGGTGAGCGTGACCTGTACCTCGAAGCGGTCGCTGTAGAGCTGCTCGGTGCGGTCGATCGTGCGCACGGCGAGCAGGCCGGTGCCGACGAGGCCGAGGGAGATCGCGGTGGTGAGCACCATCGCGATCGTCATCGTGACGTTGCGCCGCAGGCCGGTGGCGACCTCGCGGACGACGAAGTCGGTGCGCATCCCTACCGCCCCACGCCGTAGACGCCGCGGGCGTCGTCGCGGACGACGGTGCCGAGGTCGAGCTCGACGACGCGGCGGCGCATCGAGTCGACGATCGAGTGGTCGTGGGTGGCCATCAGCACGGTGGTGCCGGTCCGGTTGATCCGCTCCAGCAGCAGCATGATGTCCTGGCTGGTGTCGGGGTCGAGGTTCCCCGTCGGCTCGTCGGCGAGCAGCACCTGCGGCCGGTTGACGAACGCCCGGGCGATGGCGACGCGCTGCTGCTCACCGCCGGACAGCTCGTGCGGCATCCGGTCGGCCTTGCCGGTGAGCCCGACGAGGTCGAGCACCTCGGGGACGACCCGGTCCACGGTGCGGCGCGACTTGCCGATCACCTCGAGGGCGAACGCGACGTTCTCGCCGACGGTCTTGTTCGGCAGCAGCCGGAAGTCCTGGAACACGCACCCGATGCGCTGGCGCAGCTTCGGCACGCGGCGCCGCGGCAGCTTCGCGACGTTCATGTCCGCGACGTAGATGTTGCCCTTGGTCGGCACGTCCTCGCGCAGCAGCAGCCGCAGGAACGTCGACTTGCCGGAACCCGACGGGCCGATGAGGAAGACGAACTCGCCCTTCTCCACCGACATCGACACCCGGTCCAGTGCCGGGCGCGTCGAGGTCTTGTACAGCTTGGTGACGCGTTCCAGGCGGATCACGACGCGGAGGCTACTCGTCGGTCGGTGCCACCCCGGGCACCGACCCGCCCCTCGCGGCCGGACCTAGGCCTGGGCGTCCGCGGTGGCCTGGCTGCGCCGCCAGCGGATGCCCGCCTCGATGAAGCCGTCGATGTCGCCGTCGAGCACCGCGGAGGGGTTGCCGACCTCGTACTCGGTGCGCAGGTCCTTGACCATCTGGTACGGGTGCAGCACGTAGGAGCGCATCTGGTTGCCCCAGGACGAGCCGCCGTCCTTCAGCGCGTTGAGGGCGGCCTTCTCCTCCTGGCGACGCCGCTCCAGCAGGCGGGCCTGCAGCACCCGCATCGCGGCGGCCCGGTTCTGGATCTGCGACTTCTCGTTCTGGCAGGACACCACGATGCCGGTGGGCAGGTGGGTGATCCGGACCGCGGAGTCGGTGGTGTTGACGCTCTGCCCGCCGGGGCCGGAGGAGCGGAACACGTCGATGCGGATCTCGTTCTCCGGGATGTCGACGTGGTCGGTGGTCTCGGTGACCGGGAGGACCTCGACGCCCGCGAACGAGGTCTGCCTGCGCCCCTGGTTGTCGAACGGCGAGATGCGCACGAGCCGGTGGGTGCCCTGCTCGACGGAGAGGGTGCCGTAGGCGAACGGCGCGTGGACCTGGAACGTGGCCGACTTGATGCCGGCCTCCTCGGCGTAGGAGATGTCGAGGACGTCCACCGGGTAGCCGTGCCGCTCGGCCCAACGCAGGTACATCCGCATGAGCATCTCGGCGAAGTCGGCGGCGTCCACCCCGCCCGCCTCGGCGCGGATCGTGACCAGGGCCTCGCGCTCGTCGTACTCGCCCGACAGCAGGGTGCGCACCTCGAGCGAGGCGATCTCCTCGCGGAGCTTGGCGCGCTCGGCGTCGGCGTCGGCGATGGCCGACTGGTCGCCCTCGTCCTCGGCGAGCTCGTAGAGCACGGGCAGGTCCTCGAGCCGGCGGCGCAGGTCCTCGAGCCGGCGCAGCTCGCCCTGCGCGTGGGCGAGCCGGCTCGTGACGCGCTGCGCCTCCTCCGCGTTGTCCCAGAGGTCGGGCTGGCCCGCCTGGTCGGAGAGGTCGGCGATCTCGGCGCGCAGCGCGGGCAGGTCGGCGACCGCCTCGATGTTCTCCAGGGTGGCGGAGAGGTCCTTCAGATCCGCCGCGACGTCGGGGTTCACAACGCTCCAGGTTACGCCCCGCGGCGGCGGCTCACTCCGGTATGGCATCCAGCAGCTTGAGCACCGCCCGGACGTGGGCGACCGCGAAGTCGGCCGCCGCCTTGCGGTACGGGTCGCGCTCCGCGCGCGCGGCCGCGCGGGCCACCGCGAGCCGTTCGAGGTAGGCCTCGCGGCTGGTGCGCACCAGCTCGGCCCGCTGTCGCGGGGTGAGCGTCCCCGCGTGCAGCAGGCGCAGTACGAGCGGGCTGCGCAGGCTGTCGGCGCCCCGGCCGGCGGCGACCCACGCGCGGAACGCGCGCTTGCCCAGCGGGGTGAGCACGTACTTCTGCGACGACCGCGGCCCCTGCTCACCGCGCTCGAGCAGACCGGCCGCCGCGAGCGCGGGCAGCTCCCGGTAGACCTGGCTGCGGGTCACCGAGAAGAACGCCCCGAAGCGCTCCTTCGCGGCGGTGACCAGCTGCCCACCCGACATCGGGCCCTCGTGCAGGAGACCGAGCAGCGCGGCGGCGGTGGCGTTCACAGCGGGAGCTCGGGGGGCGGGCATGCGGGCCACCGTGCCAAACGGAGCCGGGGTTCGCCACGACCGGGTGGTGCCGTTTCCGGCACGTCCCGGCCCGCCGACGCGTCGCCGCGACCGCGCCGGAGGCGGCCCCGGGTGTCCGCCCGCATCCCGGGGGGCGAGGATGGGGCGCCCGGTAGAGACCCGCGTAGGCAAGGAGACGCATGGTCCGGTTCCTGGCCCGCCGCCTGGTCAACTACGTCGCGCTCTGCCTGATCGCCACCTTCCTCGCCTTCAGCCTCGCAGCGCTGACGTTCGACCCGCTGGCGAACCTCGCCGACCGCGTGCCGCCGCCGCCCGCCGAGGTCATCGCGGCGAAGCGGGCGGAGCTGCGGCTCGACGAACCCATCCCCCAGCGGTTCGCCGGCTGGCTCGGCGACGTCGTGCGGGGCGACTTCGGGACGACCGTGACGGGCGTGCCGATCTCGGAACAGCTGTTCAGCCGCATCGGGGTGAGCCTGCGGCTGTTCGCCGTCGGCACCGTCCTCGGCGTCGTGGTCGGTGTGGTCGTGGGCGTCGCGAGCGCGGTGCGGCAGTACCGGTTCGGCGACTACGCAGCCACGATCTTCTCGTTCCTCGTGCTGTCGACGCCGGTCTTCGTGCTGGCGCAGCTGCTCAAGCTCGGCGCGCTGCAGCTGAACGAGGCGGCCGGGACCACGATCCTGTACTTCCAGGGCGAGGCGACGCCGGGCTTCCAGGGCAGCGCCGCCGCCGCGCTGGTCGACCGGCTGCAGCACCTGGTGCTGCCCACCCTCGCGATCGCGCTGGGCCAGATCGCCTACTACAGCCGCTATCAACGCAGCGCGATGCTCGACGTCCTCGGCAGCGACTTCCTGCGCACCGCCCAGGCCAAGGGCCTCACCCGCCGCCGCGCGCTGTTCAGCCACGGCCTGCGCACCGCGCTCATCCCGATGGCCACGCTGTTCGCGTTCGGGTTCGGGCTGCTCGTCACCGGGGGCGTGTTCACCGAGCGCATCTTCGGCTGGTTCGGGATGGGCGACTGGCTGGTCTACGGGGTGCAGCAGCAGGACACCAACGTCGTGGCGATCGTGACGCTGTTCGTCGCGGTCCTCGTGCTGATCTCCGGCTGGCTCTCCGACGTCCTCTACGCCGCGCTCGACCCGCGGATCAGGATCAGGTGAGCGGGATGGCGACACCGGTGGGGAGCTCGGCGCCCGTCGACGGCGCCACCGCGCCCGCGCTGCCGGGCCGGACCTCCCGCGGCCGGCTCGTCCTGCGCCGGTTCCTGCGCAACTGGACGGCGATGCTGGGGCTCGCGGCGATCGTGCTGCTGTTCGCGCTGGCCTACCTCGGCCCGCTGGTGAACAGCTGGGGTTACGACGAGCTCGACTACTCCGCGTTCCTGCAGCCCCCGTCGGCCGAGCACTGGTTCGGCACGACGCAGGTCGGCGCCGACGTCTTCGCGCAGACGATGCGCGGGCTGCAGAAGTCGCTGGTGATCGGGCTGCTGGTCGGGCTGATCTCCACCGGGCTCGCGGCGGTGGTCGGCGCGGCCGCCGGCTACTTCGGCGGCTGGGTCGACCGGGCCCTGATGTGGCTGGTCGACCTGCTGCTCGTCCTGCCCTCCTTCCTGATCATCGCCATCCTCTCCCCCGCCTTCCGGGACGAGACGTGGCTGGTCTTCGTCGTGCTGCTGGCCGCGTTCGGCTGGATGATCACCGCCCGGATCGTGCGCGGCATGACGCTCTCCCTGCGGGAGCGGGAGTTCGTCAAGGCGGCGCGGTTCATGGGCGTGCCGCCCTGGAAGATCATCTTCCGGCACATCGTGCCCAACATGTCGTCGTTGTTGATCATCGACGCGACGATCACCGTCGGGTCGGCGATCCTCGCCGAGACCGGGCTGTCGTTCTTCGGGTTCGGGGTGCAGCCGCCCGACGTCTCGCTCGGCTCGCTGATCGCGGCGGGCACCGACTCCGCGCTGACCTACCCGTGGCTGTTCCTGTTCTCCGCGGGCTTCCTGATCACGGCGGTGCTGTCGGTGAACCTGGTCGGCGACGGGCTGCGGGACGCGCTCGACGCCGGCTCCGGGCAGCGGGCGGGGCGGCGATGAGCCTCGCGGAGCCGCTGTTCGGCGACGGGCCCGTGGCCGCGGACGAGCCGGTGCTCTCCGTGCGGGACCTCGCGGTGTCCTTCCCCGGCGACGCGGGCCGGGTCGAGGCCGTCCGCGGGCTGGACCTCGACGTCGCGCCCGGCGAGGTGCTCGGCATCGTCGGCGAGTCGGGGTCCGGGAAGTCGGTGTCCTCGCTGGCGGTGATGGGGCTCCTGCCCGGTCACGCACGGGTCACCGGGTCGGTGCGGTTCCGCGGCGTCGAGCTGCTCGGCAAGCCGGATGCGGAGCTGTCGCGCATCCGCGGCCGCCGGATCTCGATGGTCTTCCAGGACCCGCTGTCGGCGCTCACGCCGGTCTACCCGGTCGGCGACCAGATCGCAGAGGCGCTGCGCGTCCACCGGCGCGACGTGTCGGCGGCCGCCGCCCGGGCCAGGGCGGTGGAGCTGCTCGACCTCGTCGGGATCCCGAACGCCGCCGCCAGGGCGCGGTCGTTCCCGCACGAGTTCTCCGGCGGCATGCGCCAGCGCGTCATGATCGCGATGGCCATCGCCAACGACCCGGACCTGATCATCGCCGACGAGCCGACCACGGCCCTCGACGTCACCGTCCAGGCGCAGGTGCTCGAGGTGCTGAAGACCGCGAAGGAGGCCACCGGGGCGGCGATCGTCCTCATCACCCACGACCTCGGCGTCGTCGCGGGCACCGCCGACCGCGTGATGGTGGTGTACGCGGGCCGCGCGGTGGAGACCGCGCCCGTCGACGAGCTGTTCGCCCACCCGCGGATGCCCTACACCCTCGGCCTGCTCGGCTCGCTCCCCCGGCTCGACGCCGACGAGCGGCGGCCGCTGGTCCCGATCGAGGGGCAGCCGCCGTCGCTCACCGACCTGCCGCCCGGCTGCCCGTTCGCCCCGCGCTGCCCGCTCGCGGTCGACCTCTGCCGCGAGGTGGAGCCCGACCTCGCTCCGGTCGCGGGCGGGCCGCACCACGGCTCCCACCGCGCCGCGTGCCACCGCAGCGGCGAGCTCGGCCGCCGCGACGCCGCCGACGTGTACGGCGCCGAGCCGGTGCCCGGGCCCCCGGAGACCCCGCGCGAGCAGCGCGCCTGTGTCCTGCGGGTCGACGGCCTGGTCAAGCACTTCCCCGTCACCAAGGGCGCCGTGTTCCGCCGCCGGGTGGGCACCGTGCACGCCGTCGACGGGGTGGGCTTCGACGTCCGGGAGGGCGAGGCGCTCGGGCTCGTCGGCGAGTCGGGCTGCGGCAAGACGACGACGCTGATGGAGATCCTCGCGCTCGAGCCGCCGCAGGGCGGGACGGTCGAGGTGCTCGGCCGCGACGTCGCGACGCTGACCGGGAAGGACCGCACCGCGCTGCGCCGCGACGTCCAGGTGGTGTTCCAGGACCCGATCGCCTCGCTCGACCCGCGGATGCCGGTGGCCGACATCCTCGCCGAGCCGCTGGTCACCCACCGCGTGCCCCGCGAGGAGGTGCAGCGGCGGATCCCGCAGCTGCTCGAGCTGGTCGGGCTGCGGCCGGAGCACGCGAGCCGCTACCCGGCGGAGTTCTCCGGCGGGCAGCGCCAGCGGATCGGCATCGCGCGGGCGCTGGCGCTGGAGCCCAAGCTGCTGGTGCTGGACGAGCCGGTGTCGGCCCTCGACGTCTCCATCCAGGCGGGGATCATCAACCTGCTCGAGGACCTGCGGGTGCGGCTGGGGCTCGCCTACCTGTTCGTCGCCCACGACCTGTCGGTGGTGCGCCACGTCGCCGACCGGGTGGCCGTCATGTACCTGGGCCGGATCGTGGAGATCGGCGACGTCCGCTCCGTGTTCCGCACGCCCGGCCACCCGTACACGCAGGCGCTGCTCTCGGCGATACCCGTGCCGGACCCCGCCGTCGAGCGCTCCCGGGAGCGCATCCTGCTCACCGGGGACCTGCCCGGCCCGACGGAGCCGCCGTCCGGCTGCCGGTTCCGCTCCCGCTGCTTCCGCTACGCCGCGCTCGGCGCGGACGACCGGCGGCGGTGCGAGCTCGACGACCCGGGGCTGGGCCCGCCGCCCGGCACCGCCCGCGAGACCCACGACCACGAGGTCGCGTGCCACTTCGCCGCACCGCACGCCGTGCTGTGACGTTGCACCGACCGAAGGCCGCGACAGGAGGGACCCCCATGCGCATCCGGTCGACGACCGTCCTCGCGCTCGTCACCGCGTTCGCCCTGACCGCCTGCGGGGGCGGCGCGGGCGGGGGCGGCGGTGCCCCGGTGGTGGCGCCCGACGAGCTGCAACAGGGTCAGAACGACATCAACCCGGTGCCGCGGGACCAGGTCCGCGACGGCGGGGACCTGCGCTGGCCCCTCGACCAGCTGCCGGACAACTTCAACCGCAACCACATCGACGGCACGCTCGAGGTCAACAGCGAGGTCGTCTCGGCGCTGCTGCCGTTCTCCCACCGCACGCTGCCCGACGCGACGGTCGAGGTGGACTCCGACTACTTCACCTCGATCGAGCTGACCTCCACCGAGCCGCAGACCGTCACCTACACGATCCGGCCCGAGGCCACCTGGGACGACGGCACGCCGATCACGTGGCGCGACCTGCAGGCGCAGTGGCAGGTGATGAACGGCAGCGACCCGGCCTTCCAGGTCTCCTCGACCACGGGGTACGAGGGCATCGCCTCGGTGGAGCGCGGCGTGGACGACAAGCAGGCGGTCGTCACGTTCGCCCGGGTGTTCAGCGAGTGGCGGAGCCTGTTCTCACCGATCTACCCGGTCGCGACCAACACCGACCCCGACACGTTCAACCGGGGCTGGATCAACGCCGTGCCGAACTCGGCGGGCCCGTTCCGGCTCGAGGGCATCGACACCACGGCCCAGACGATCACGCTCGTGCGCAACGAGAAGTGGTGGGGCGAGCCGGCGAAGCTGGACCGCATCATCTTCCGGGTCGTCGAGCGGGCGGCGTTGGCCGACGCGCTCGCGAACGGCGAGATCGACTGGTACGCGATCGGCTCGGACATCAACCTCTTCACGCGGGCGCAGACCATCCCGGGCGTGGAGATCCGCCAGGCCGTCGAGCCGCGGCACAACCACATCACGTTCGGCGGCGCGCCCGGCGCCCCGCTCTCGGACCCGGCGCTGCGCCGCGCCGTCGCGCAGTCCATCGACCGCCAGGCCATCGCCCGCGCGATGGTCGGCCAGATCGTCCCGGAGATCACCCCGCTGGGGAACTACCTCTACGTGCAGGGCTCGAAGAACCACGTCGACCACTCGCAGGTGGTCGCCCACGACCCGGCGGCAGCGGCCGCGGAGCTCGACCGGCTCGGCTGGGCCTCCCCCGGCGAGGGGCAGATCCGCACGAAGGACGGCAACCCGCTCACCCTGCGGCTGGTGACCGACGCGGGCAACCCGATCACCGAGCGGATCGTCGCGCTGATCCGCGACCAGCTCGGCGCCGCAGGCATCGGCGTCGAGGTCGTGCAGGCCGCGGCGAGCGACTTCTTCGACGAGTACGTCACGCCGGGCAACTTCGACATGGTGACGTTCGGCTGGGCGGGCACCGCGTTCCCGGTGACGTCGACCCGCAACATCTACACGAGCACCGGCGAGCAGAACTACGGCAAGATCAGCACGCCGGAGATCGACGCGCTGTACGACCAGGCGATCCGCGAGCTGGACGACGCCCGGCGGGTCGAGCTGGGCCAGCAGATCGACCAGCTGCTGTGGGAGGAGGTGCCGCAGCTGCCGCTCTACCAGTCCACCGGCGCCTACGCGGTGCGCTCCACGCTCGCCAACTTCGGCGCCCAGGGCTTCGCCGACGTCGACTACGCCGACGTCGGCTTCGTCGGCTGAGCCCGCCCGGCCCGACGTGACCCGCGCGCTGCGGTACGGGCTGCTCACGACCGGGCTGGTCCTCGCCGGGTGCGCCGTGCTGGGCCTCGTCGCGGGCAGCGCGCTCGCGGCCGCGCACCGGCAGCTGGCGCCGCTCACCGGGCGAACGCTGGGGACGATCACCGCGGTCGACGGGAGCCGGGTGGAGGTGCGCTGGACGCCGGGGGACGGTCCCGAGCGCACCGACGCCGTCGAGCTCGCCGGGCCGGCTCCCCCGGTCGGCACGCGCACCGAGGTGGCCTACGACCCCGCCGCCCCGGACCACCCGCTGGTGCCCGGCGCGGCACCGCTGGCGGCGGCCGACGGCGCCCTCGGCGCCCTCTACCTGGCCGCGACGGTCGCCGCGCTCGTGATCGCGGTCGCCTGCTGGCAGGTCGTGAGCCGGTGGTGGGTGGCCCGCCGGCCCGCCCACCCCGTCGCCGTGCGGCGGGTGCGGGTCCAGGCCGGGCTCCTCGCGCGCAGCTACCTCGAGACCGAGGCGACGCCCCGGCGCTGGATCCCCGTCCACTTCGACCCGGCGCTGGTCGGCCTCCGCTCGCCCGCGACCGTGCGGGTGCACGGCGACCCGCTGCGCGACCGGCTCGTCGCGGTCGGCGTCGAGGGGCGGCTGCTGCCCGCGTCCGGGCCCGTGCGGGCGCGCGAGCCGCGCGGGCGGCGCACCGACAACCCGACCGCCCCCGACGCGGCCACGCTCGCGCGGGCGACCCGCCTCGCGCCGCTGCGGCGGCAGCTGCGCGCCGATCTCCCGCTCGCGCTCCCGGCCCCGCTCGCCGCGCTCGCGTGGACCTACGTCGACGGAGGCGGGCTCGCCACGTGGGCGGGGGCCACCGCCCTGCTCGCCGCCGCGGGCCTGTGGCTCGGCGCGCTGCGCGGCTCGGACCCGAGCTGAGCGGTCAGTCGCCCCACACGTCGACCCAGCCGCCGGAACGCCAGTACTCGCCGGCCTCGCGGGAGAGCAGCTGGTGGTCGACGAGGTAGCGGCGCAGGGCTGCGTGGTCGGTGGCGCCGCCCTCGGTCCACGCCCGCAGCACGGCGTCCACCTCCCGCTCCGGGTACCGGCGCCCCGGCTCGAAGGCCTGCGCCACGTGCTCCAGCACCAACCTGCGCTTGGACTCCTGCGCCGGCAGGGCGACCAGCCGCCCGTCCGTGATGAACCGCCCGACCACGTCGCCCGCGCCCTCGGGGGCGGGGGCGGCGTCCCGCGCGGCCTGCTTGATCAGCTCGACGCGCACGCCGTCGTCGTCGACCAGGCCCGCGGCCTGCAGCCGCTGCAGGGCGCGCCCGACCGCCCGCGCGTCGAGCCCGGTCGCCTCGCCGATCTCGGCAGGCGTGCGCGAGCCCAGCACGAGCGCCGCGAGCACGCGCAGCCGTTCCGGCTCGGCGAGCAGGCGGGCGATCGCAGCGGCGTCCACGGCGCGGGAGGCTACCGCCCGGCCGCTGGTGGGCCCCGGCTACGCCGGGAGCGTCAGGTCGGCGATCCGCGCCCGGTGCGCCTCGGCGTCGCCCCACTGGCCCGCGAGCCGCTTCGCGCGCTTGTAGAAGAAGTGCGCGTCGTGCTCCCAGGTGTAGCCGATGCCGCCGTGGTACTGGATCATCGCGCCGGTGGCCTGCAGCGCCACGTCGCTCGCCTTCGCCTTCGCCACGCTGACCGCGAGCGGAGCGTCCGGCAGCCGCGCGTCCACGGCGTGGGCGGCGTAGAGGGCCGCGTGCTCGGCCATCGTGACGCCCACGTGCAGGTCGGCCAGCGCGTGCTTGATCGCCTGGAACGAGCCGACCGGCACCCCGAACTGCTCGCGCTCCGTGTCGTAGGCGACGGTGCGGGTGAGCGCCTCGCGTGCGACGCCGACCAGGTCGGCCGCGACGAGCACGGTGGCCCGCGCGGCCAGCTCGTCGACGACCTCCGCGGTCGCGCCCGGCAGCGCCTCCCCGGCGCCCGCTTCCAGGTCGGCGAGCCGGGTGGTGCCGTCGTAGGAGCCCCGCGGCGTGGCCGTCGCGCCCGTCACGAGCGCCAGGCCGCCGCCGTCCGACCGCGCGACCACGGCGTCGGCCACGGCCCCGTACTCGACGGCGGGCAGGCCGCCCGGGACGCCGCCGCGCAGGGTGAACGCGCCCACGGCCCCGCCGGTGGCGAACCGGGGCAGCCAGGCCGCCTTCTGCTCGTCGGAGCCGGCGAGGCGGACCGCCTCCGCGGCGAGCACCGTGCCGCGCCACGGCCCCGGCACCACGCCCGCCCCGAGCGCCCTGGCGATCACCTGGGCCTCGACGAGCCCCAGGCCGAGGCCGTCGTGCTCCTCGGGGATCATCACGGCGAGCCAGCCCTGCTCGCCCGCGGCCTTCCACAGCGCGGCCGGGTGCCCGTCGCCCGCGGTGTCCTCGAACACCGCGCGCACCGCGGCCAGGTCGAACCGCTCGGCGAGGTAGCCGCGCACCGCGGCGTCGAACTCGCGCTGGTCCTCGGTCAGTGCGAAGTACACGACCCCTCCTACCGCGGCAGGCCGAGCACGCGCTCGGCGGTGACGTTGCGCTGCACCTGGGACGAGCCGCCCCAGATGGTGACCGAACGGGACCACATCGCCTGGGCGTGCAGCGGCCGCAGGTCCAGCCCGTCGGTCGAGTCGAGGGTGGCGTCCTCGCCGAGGATCTCGTCGTAGACCTCCCAGAGGTCCTGGAACGTCTCCGACCACTGCAGCTTCGTCATGGACGCCTCGAAGCCGAGGTCGCGGCCCTGCTCGACCTGGGTGAGCACGTGCATGGCGTGCAGGCGCAGGCACTCGAGCTCGGTTCGCACGCGGGCGAGCTTGCTGCGGACCACCGGGTCGCGGTCGCGGCCGAGCCGGCGCGCCACGTCCGCGATCCGGTCGTAGTGGCGGCGGAACTCGGTGTACTGCGCGATCCCGGACGCCCCGCGCTCGAACGACAGCAGCAGCATCGCCGTGCGCCAGCCCTCGCCGATGCCGCCGAGGCAGTCGGTGACCGGCACCCGCGCGTCGTCGAAGAACACCTCGCCGAACTCGCTCGCCCCGCTCATCTGCTTGAGCGGGCGGGCCTCCACCCCGGGCTGGTGCATGTCGATGAGCAGCATCGACAGGCCGCGGTGGCGCTGCGAGCCCGGCTCCGTGCGGACGAGGGCGAAGATCTTGTCGCCGTGGACGGCGTTGGTGGTCCACACCTTCTGCCCGTTGACGACGAACTCGTCGCCGTCGCGGACCCCGCGGGTGGAGATCGCGGCGAGGTCGGAGCCGGCGCCGGGCTCGGAGAAGCCCTGGCACCAGATCACCTCGTTGCGCAGCATCGGCCCGATGATCTCCTTCTTCTGGGCGTCGGTGCCGATGGCCATGACGGTCGGCGCGAGGAAGGTGAGCCCGAGCCCGTTGGCGGTGCGCGGCGCGTCGGCCCGCACCATCTCCTCGTCGTAGATCGCCTTCATGCCGGGCGTGCCCCCGCGGCCGCCGTACTCGACCGGCCACTGGATCCCCGCGAAGCCCGCGGCCGCCTTGTCGCGCTCCCAGTCGCGCCGCAGCCGGAAGCTCTCGTCGGGGTCCAGCGACTCCCAGAAACCGGGACGGCGCCACTCCTCGGGGATGTTGGCCTGCAACCAGGCTCGCAGCTCGCGGCGGAACTCCTCCTCCGCTGCGGTGTACGTCAGATCCATCGCGGCCTCCTCGCACGCGCCCGCCAACTGCCCACAACCTTGGCATACCGGCGAGTAACCTGCGCCCGCTACGGCCCCGGCGCACAAGGATGCGCCGCGTGGCCAGGTACTCTCCGCCCTATGCGCACTGAGCGGGTGACGGTGAGCCTGCCGGCCGAGATGGTGGCCGAGGCCCGCAACGCCGTGCGGCGCGGGACCGCGCGGAGCATCTCCTCCTACATCGCCGAGGCCGTGGCGGCACGCCAGATGCGCGACCGGTCGCTCGCGGCCCTGGCCGACCTGTACGGCGGTCCGCCCCCGCCCGACGAGCTGGCCGAGGCGCGTCGGACCCTCCGCCTGGTGCGCCGGGCCGCTGCGGTCTGATGCGCGCATGATCGGCGGTCGAGTCCTCGACGCCACCGCTCTCGCCGCTTTCGCCACCGGGCGCCCGGTCTACGTCCGGGCGCTGGTGTGGGCTGCCGTCGAGGAGAACATCGTGCTCGCCGTGCCGAGCGCCGCGCTCGGCCGCGCGTGGTCGATGCTCGAGCCCGAGCACCACCCGGCGCTGCAGGTGCTGCTCGACCTGCCCATCACGGTGATCGACGAGCTCGGGCCGGCGTCGGCCCACGAGTCCGGGATGCTGCTCGCAGCCTCCGGGCACGACGACCTCGTGGCCGGCCAGGTGGCCGCGAGCGCGCGGCGCCGGGGCTGGCCCGCGGTCACCGGCGACCCGGCGTCGCTGCGGAAGCTCGACACGACCGTCGCGATCGAGGAGCTCCCCTGAGCGCTACCGGCCGGTGAGCCGGGCGTGCAGCCGGGCGAACGCGTCCGCCTCGAGGCCGTGGGCGCGCAGCCAGCCCGCGGCGCCGCCGTGCTCGCCGTCGAGGTGGTCGAGCACGGCCGCCATCGCCTCGGCCCGCGGCAGGTGCGGGGTGAGGTCGTCGGGCATCGGCAGCCCCGCGGCCGCCGTCCACCGCGCGAACAGCGCCTCCATCCGCTCCCCGGAGAGCGCGTAGTCGGCCACCACGGCGTCGCGCTCGACGCCGACCGCGTCCAGCACCAGCGCCACGAACACGCCGGTGCGGTCCTTGCCCGCCGCGCAGTGCACGAGCGTCGGGCCCGCCGCGGCGAACCGCCGCACCGCCGCCACGACGTTGTCGGCGCGGTCGCGCAGGTAGCCGAGGTAGATGTGGATCAGCGGGTCCACGTCCTCCTCGGTCTCCGGGAGGGTGCGCCCCTCCTCGGGGATGAGGCTCAGCGCCACGGTCTCGACGCCCGCATCGGCGAACGCGGCGGGGCTCGCCGAGCGCGCTCGCTCGCGCTCGGTGCGCAGGTCGAGCACGAGCCGCAGCCCGAACTCCTCGACCAGGTGCTTGACGTCCGAGGTCGTGCAGAACTCCAGCGACGCGCTGCGCAGGAGCTCCCCCCGCCGGGTGGTGCCCCCGCCCACCAGCGGCAGTCCGCCGACGTCGCGGATGTTGTCGAGACCTTCCAGGGCGAGCCAGCGATCCACGGGTTGGGCCACGCCACCACCCTCGCACGCGGAACCCGATCAGACACCCGCCCGTATCGTGTTCCAGGTGGAGCAGCGACTGGTGGCCGCGGCGCTCGCGGTCGCCCGCGCCCGCGGCCGCGACGTCGCCGACGTGCCGCTCGCGGAGATCGCCGCCGCGGCGAGCATGTCCCGCAGCACGCTGCTGCGCCGCCTCGGTGGCACGCGGGGTCCGCTGGACGACGCCGTGCGCCGCGCCGGCGTCGACCCCGGTGGCCGCCCGCCCGCCCGGGAACGGGCGATCGCGGCGGCCGCGTCGCTGATCGCGGAGAAGGGGCTCGGCGCCACCACCCTCGACGCCGTCGCCGCGGCGGCCGACTGCGCCCTGCCCACCCTGCACGGCCTGTTCGACGGGCGCGACGGCCTGCTCGCCGCGGTGTTCGACCGGTACGGCCCGCTGCCCGATCTGGAGGCGCTCGCCGCCGACCCGCCCGAGGAGCTCTGCGCGCTCGTGCGCGGGGTGCACCGGGCGATCGTCACCGCGTTCTGGCGGGAGCCGCGGGTGCTGCCCGCGATCTTCGCCGACGCCTGCGGCAGGCCGAGCGGGCCGGGCCACGCGGTGCTGGAGGCGATGGTCCCACGCCTCACCGAGAGCCTGCGGGCCCTGCTGTCGCCGCACATCGCCGCGGGGCGGCTGCAGCCGTTGCCGTTGCCCGTGCTCGTCCACCTGTTGCTCGGTCCGATCGCCACGCACGTGCTGCTGCGCCCGACCCTGGAGGCGACGCAGCGCGAGGGGCTACCGTCCGTCGACGAGATCACCGAAGCGCTCGCGGACGCCTACCTCCGCGCGGTCTCCCGTTGATCGCGGACGTCACCCGATCGTGTGGCGCGCACGTGCCGGCGGGCGGCCGCCGCGGCGGGTGCCGATTCGAGCGGTCGGCGCAGGTCCGGGCCCCGCGAAGCGATCATGGAGGTGGGCGGCGGGCACCGCATGCCGAACGTGCTGAACGGGTGCTTTCGGCCACACCGTAGGCTGCGGCGAATGAGTGACCGTTGTAGGTCACACAGAGTCGCCGCCACGGACCCGAGGGAATCGATGACGGACCCCCGCGCCAACCTGATCCGCCAGCAGCTCGCCGATCTCGGCAGGCGGCACGCCGCCGAGGAGAACGCCAAGGCGGCCACGCCGCGCGCCACCCGCGTGCTCATCATCGGGAACTTCGGCAACGGCAACACGGGCGACGAGGCCATGCTCGCCCGCACCCTGCAGGAGCTGCCCCCGGACACCGACGTCCGCGTGGTGTCGCGCAACCCGCGGATGGTCGAGGCCCTGCACCGCGTCCCCGCCGTGCCGATGGAGGGCATCTCCTTCATCAAGTCGCTGAAGTGGTGCGACGGGATCGCGGTCGTGGGCGGAGGCCTTTTCGGCTCCGGCTCCTCCTCGCTGGTCAAGATCCTTCCCGCGATCGTGTGGGCGGCCACGGCGCGTGGCCGCGACATCACCTACCTGGCGATCGGCGTCTACCCCGGCACCCCCGACCGGGTGCTCGACCTGCTGCGCCGCTCGGTGCGCAAGCCCGGGCGGATCAGCGTCCGCGACGAGGTCTCGGCCGCCGTGCTGGGCGACAAGATCATCGCTCCGGTCGTCGGCGACCTCGCGATGGGCCTCAAGCCCGCCCCGCCCGCGGAGGCGCGGCGCGCGCTCTCGTCCGCGGGCGTGGACCCCGCGGTGCCGCTGCTGCTCGTGGCGCCGAAGGCCCTGCCCAACCCGATCCTCGTCGACGCGCTCCAGGACGCGGCCGAGACGCTCGCCCGCCGCTGGATCGAGCGCGGCGGCGCGGTCGCCGGCCTTGCGATCAGCACGCACGCCGACTACGGCCTCGGCCTCGCCCGCCGCGACGAGGTGCTGGTCAACGAGCTGGGCGACCGGCTCGGGCGCAAGCTCCCCGTGCTCGGCCCGCAGCTGGAGCCCAGCCTCGCCAAGGCGATCGTCGGCGAGGCCGACGCGCTGTTCGGGCTGCGCATCCACGCGCTCGTCTTCGCCGTCTCGATGGGCGTGCCCTGCCTCGGCGTCGGCTGGGAGGAGCGCACCACGGCCTTCCTCGCCGAGCACGAGCAGGCGGCGATCAGCACCCGGCCGCCGGTCGAGCAGCTGCACGCCTGGGTGGACCAGACCCTGCCCGCGCGCTGGTCGGCCCGACCGCGGCTGCTCTCCTCGTAGCCGTCCCGGACTTCCGCATGGCCACCTTCGCGCAGCGTCGTGGCGTGAAGGTGGCCATGCCGGAACGGGGGCTGCAACGGGGGCTGGAACGGCGCTAGACGCCCTCCGCGGGGGTGCGGCGCAGCAGCGGCGGCAGCAGCCGCGCGCCGGGGCCCAGCTCCCCCACCCGGTCGTCCGGGTTGTAGAGCCGGCAGCGCTTCAGCGACAGGCAGCCGCACCCGATGCACGAGTCCAGGCCGTCGCGGAGCGCGACGAGCGCCTGGATCTGCTCGTCGAGGCGCCCCCGCCACTTCTTCGACAGCCGCGACCAGTCGGCCTTCGTCGGGGTGCGCCCCTCCGGCAGCTCGTCCAGGGCCTCGCGCACCTCCTCCAGCCCCACCCCGATCGTGCGGGCGGCCCGGATGAACGCCAGCCGCCGCAGCACCGAACGCTCGTAACGGCGCTGCCCGCCGGAGGTGCGCGTCGTGCGCAGCAGCCCCTCGCGCTCGTAGAACCTCAGGGCGGACTGCGGGAAGCCGCTGCGGCGCGCCACCTCCCCGATGGTGAGCAGGTCCGTCGTCTCCACCCGGCCGTTCCTCCTTGACCTGAACTTGACTTCAGGTCGCACGGTACCGGTATGACCTCCTCCACCGCCATCGTGACCGGGGCGGGCCAGGGCTTCGGCCTCGCCCTCACCGCCGCGCTCGCCGCCCGCGGCACCACCGTGGTCGCGTGCGCCCGCAACGGCGACCGCCTGCGGGCGGCCACCGCCGCGCTGCCCGGCGTCGTCGCGCTCGCGGGCGATGTCACCGACCCGGCGTTCCGGGAGCGGCTCGTGGCCACCGCAGGCGGGCGGCTCGACCTCCTCGTGCACAACGCGGGCGAGCTCGGCCCGTCGCCGCTGCCCAGGCTGGAGCGCTACCCGCTCGAGGCCCTCCGCGGGGTCCTGGAGACCACCGTGCTCGCCCCGCTCGCGCTCACCCAGCTCGCGCTCCCGCTGCTGCGCACCTCCGGCGCCGGGACGGTCGTCACGCTCAGCTCCGACGCGGCGGTGGAGGCGTATCCGGGCTGGGGCGGGTACGGCGCGGCGAAAGCCGCGCTCGACCACCTCGCCGCCGTGCTCGCGGCCGAGGAACCCGACCTGCGGGTGCACGCCTTCGACCCGGGCGACATGCGCACGGCGATGCACCAGCGCGCCTTCCCCGGCGAGGACATCTCCGACCGGCCGGAACCGCAGACCGTGGTGCCCGCCTTCCTGCGGCTGCTCGACGAACGGCCGCCCAGCGGCCGCTACCGGGCCGCCGACCTCGCGGCCCCGGCCGGGGGCCTGCGGTGACCGCTCCGGGCACCGCGTTCGCCGTACCCCCCGAGCTGCCGGCCGCGGAACCGCCCGAGGCGCGCGGGCTCGCCCGCGACGAGGTGCGCCTGCTCGTCGCCCGCGAGCGCAGCCCGCTGCGCCACACGACGTTCCGCGCCCTGCCCGCGGCGCTGCGCCGCGGCGACCTGGTCGTCGTCAACACCTCCGACACCGAACCCGCCGCCGTCGACGGGCACCGCGCCGACGGCAGACCCGTCACGCTGCACGTCTCCGGCCCCGCCCCCGACCACCTGCACGTGGTCGAGCTGCGGACGCCGGACGGGAAGCGGGTGAGCGACGGCATCGCGGGCGAGGACGTCACGCTGCCGCGCGGGGTCGTGGCGACGCTCGTCACCGGCCACCCCGACCCCCGGCGCGCCACCGGCAGCAGGCTGTGGCGGGCCCGCATCCCGGTGGCGGGCGGGCTGCGGGCGTGGCTGGCCGAGGTCGGGCGACCGATCCGCTACGGCCACGTGCGCGGGCGGTGGCCGCTCTCGGCCTACCGCACCCTGTTCGCACGGGCGGAGGCCGAGTTCGGCAGCGCCGAGATGCCCGGCGCGGGGCGCCCGTTCACCCCGGCCGTGCTGGACCGCCTGCACGCCCGCGGCGTCCGCGTCGCCCGGGTCGTGCTGCACACCGGGGTGTCCTCGCTCGAGGCCGGGGAGGCACCGCTGCCGGAGCGCTACCGCGTCCCGGCGGAGACCGCGGACGCCGTGAACGCCACGCGCGCGGCCGGCGGCCGGGTCGTCGCCGTCGGCACCACCACGACGCGGGCGCTCGAGACGGCGGCGGACGCGGACGGGCGGGTGTCGGCGCGGGAGGGCTGGACGCACCTCGTGCTCGGCCCGGACCGCCCGGCCCGGGTCGTCGACGGCCTCGTCACCGGCTGGCACGAACCGGACGCCCCCCACCTGCTGCTGCTCGAAGCGGTCGCCGGTGCCCGGCTCGTGAGCAGGGCGTACGCCGCGGCGGTCGAGCACCGGTACCGGTGGCACGAGTTCGGCGACTCCTGCCTCCTGCTCCCGGCCCACCCCGCTCGTCGCACCGGGTGACCGTTCACCGCGCGTCCGGACGTCGGCGAGGAGGTTGCCTCGAACCCGGCGAACGGCACCTGAGCTGCGGTGAACAGCAGCGCCTGCCCTTGTCGGAGGGGTAGGACCCCCATACCCTTTCGCCCAGCGTCACGATCCGATCACGTGCGAGCAAACGGACCGGACTCCCCACCCGGTCCCCGGACCCCCGACCGGCAGCGCGTGAGCGGGTTGCTCCCCAGCGCTGAAAGGGCTGTTACGTGGCAGGACACCGCTCCCCCCGTGGTGCTCGTGCGCCCCGAATCGCCAGAGAACCCGGCACCGGACGCCACCGCGCAGCCCACCGGCCCGCTCCTGCGGGGCCGTCGCTGGGCACCACCGTGGTCGCCACCACGGCGGCGGTCGGGGCGGTCGCCACCGGCGCGTTCACCGCGATCGTCCCCGCGCTCGAGGACGGCACGGCCACCTCCGCGTCCGCCGACGGCCCCTTCGACGCGGCGCTCGCCTCCAACAGCACGGCGCTCGAGGCGGCCGCCCCGGCCGTCTCGATGGTCCCGGTGGAGCTCGCCGCGGAGGCCGAGTCGGTCGAGGACCACGTGGCCCGGGTGGTGCAGGCCGCCGAGCTGGCCCGCATCCACGCCGAGCAGGCCCGTGAGCAGGCCGAACGGGAGCGGATCGCGGCCCTCATCGCGCGCGGCGGGCTCGACGGCTGGATCGCCGAGGCCCTGCAGATCCTGGAACTGCCGCAGAAGCTCGCCCCCGCCGTCAAGAACATCGTGATGAAGGAGTCGGGCGGCAACCCGCGCGCGGTCAACAACTGGGACGCCAACGCCCGCCGAGGAACTCCCTCGCAGGGGTTGATGCAGACCATCCCCTCGACGTACAAGCGTTACGTGCACCCCGACCTCAAGGACCGCCCGATCACCGATCCGGTCGCGAACATCACCGCGGGCATCCGGTACATGATCGACACGTACGGGATGAAGACGCTCGAAGCGGGCGGCCGCACCAACAGCGCGGGGAAGTACGTCGGTTACTGAGCACCTGCCGGGCACCGGGCGGCCCGGCGTCTCCGCTCCACCCGCGAGGTTCCGCCCGGAGCTGGAGGGCCTGCGCGCCCTCGCGGTCGTCCTCGTCGTGGTGCACCACGTCTCGGACGGGCGGGTGTCCGGTGGGGTCGACGTCTTCTTCCTGATCTCGGGGTTCCTGCTCACCGGGCAGCTGGCCCGCGCGGTGGAGCGCGGCTCGCTCGACCTGCGCGCCCGCTGGAGCCGGATGGCCCGCAGGCTGGTGCCGTCGGCCACGGTCGTGCTGCTCGCCACGGTCGCCGCGGGGGCGCTGCTGCTGCCCGAGGCCCGGTGGACCCAGACGGTGCGCGAGATCGCGGCCAGCGCGCTGTTCCTGGAGAACTGGCAGCTCGCCGCGGACGCCGTGGATTACGCGGCCCGCAACAACACCACCAGCGTGGTACAGCACTTCTGGTCGCTGTCGATCCAGGTGCAGTTCTTCGTGGCGTTCCCGCTCGCCGTCGCGGTCCTCGCGCTCATGGCCCGCGGCGCCCCGCACCGCGCGCACGCCTACCTCACGGCGACCCTGCTCGGCCTCTTCGCCGCGTCGTTCTGCTACTCGATCGCGCTCACGGTCACCGACCAGCCCCTGGCCTACTTCCACTCGCTCACGCGCCTGTGGGAGTTCGCGCTCGGCGGGCTGCTCGCGCTGTGGGTCGACCGCGTCCCGTGGACGCGCGGCGAGCGCATCGCGTTCGGCTGGGTCGGGGTCCTCGGCCTGGTCGCCTGCGGCTTCGTGCTGGACGGGGCCTCGACCTTCCCCGGCTACGCGGCGCTGTGGCCGACGCTGGCCGGCGCGCTGGTGCTCGCCGGCGGCGTCACCCGCTCCCGGTTCGGCGCCCACCGGCTGCTCCTGCTGCGCCCCGTGCAGTACGTCGGGGCGATCAGCTACCCGCTCTACCTCTGGCACTGGCCGGTGCTGATCCTCTACATGGTCGCCCGCGACCGGGACCAGATCGGGCCGCTGGGCGCGCTCGGCATCATCGCGCTGTCGTTCGCGCTCGCGGCGGTCACCGCCAAGTACGTCGAGGTCCCGGTGCGCCGCGCGCCCTTCAGCAACGGCGACGCGTACCGGTACGCGGCCGCCGCGATCGCGGCCGTGCTGCTCGCCTGCGCCGCGTGGCAGTTCGTCGCCACCCAGCGCGAGATCCCCGCCGACCAGCTCGGCAGTGCGCAGTACCCCGGGGCGGCGGCGCTCGTGCACGGCGAGCCCGAGCCCGCCCCGCCGCTGCCGGCCGCGGTGTCGGTCTACGAGGACTGGGTCTTCGTGCAGGACTGGGACTGCACGCCGCTGGAGGAGGTCGCCTCCGACATCTGCGCCGAGCCGGTGGCCGAGCCGCCCGACAAGCGGATCATGGTGGTCGGCGACTCGCACCTGGAGCAGTTCATGGCCGCGCTCAGCCCCATAGCGCGGCAGCACAACTGGCAGCTCATCGCGGCCCTACGCGGGGCGTGCCCGTTCTCGACGGTGTCCGAGGTGGACCCGGAGGACGCCGAGTGCACGGCCTGGAACGCCGCGGTCGCCGCCGAGATCGCCGAGCAGCGCCCCGACGCCGTCGTCACGCTCGCGTCGCGGGACGTGCGCAGCGGCCTGACCGAGCAGACGCCGCCCGGCTTCGTCGAGCAGTGGCGCCACCTCGCCGACCTCGACATCCCGGTGCTGGCGTTCCGCGACAACCCGCGGTTCGCCTACGACGTGCCCGACTGCGTCCGCCAGGAGGGCCGGGAGGGCGACCCGTGCGGGGTGGACCGGGCGGAGGTCTACGCCGACGAGCCGCCCTACGCGCTGCTGGACGTGCCGCCGAACGTGACCTTCATCGACCTCGCCGACCAGATCTGCGACGAGGAGCGCTGCCCCGCCGTGATCGGCAACGTGCTGGTCTACCTCGACGACAACCACCTCACGGCCTCGTACGCCACGACCATCGCGCCGCTGATCGAGGATCAGGTGCTCGCGGCGTTGGACGGCTGAGCGACCCGGGCCCGCAGGTCGCCGACGGCGACGACGTCCCCCGGCCGCAGCTGCGCACCCCTGCGGGCCTCCGGGCGGCCGTTGACCTGCACCTGCCCGGCGTCGAGGAGCTCGCGCGCGTGCCCGCCGTCCTCGGCGAGCCCGGCCAGCTTCAGGAACTGGCCGAGCCGGATCGGGTGCTGCGCGACCGGGACGTCCTGGATCGGGGGGCGGCTCACGTTCCCCATCCTCCCGTTAACCGTTTGCCGCTCACCGATCGCCTCCGACACCGTCTCGCCCGTGCTCTCCGTCCTCGAACTGCACGAGATCGCCGAGGCCGACCACCGGATCCTCAACCCGTTCACCGACGCCCACCTGATGGAGCTCGCCGCGGTCGCGCGCGTCGGGCCCGGCACCCGCGTGCTCGACCTCGCGTGCGGGAAGGGCGAGCTGCTGTGCCGCTGGGCGCAGGAGCTCGGCTCGACCGGGGTCGGGGTGGACCTCAGCCCCGTCTTCACCGCCGCCGCCCGGGCGCGGGCCGCCGAGCTCGGCGTGGCCGACCGGGTCGCCTTCGTGCAGGGCGACGCGGCCGCCTACCGCCCGGAACCGGGCGGCTTCGACATCGCCGCCTGCATCGGGGCCACCTGGATCGGCGGTGGCGTCGGCGGCACCATCGAGCTGCTGCGCGCCGCGGTCCGGCCCACTGGGCTCGTGCTGGTCGGCGAGCCGTTCTGGCGGGAGCCGCCGACCGCGCAGGCCCGCGCCGCCTTCGGCGAGCCGGACCCGTTCACCGACCTGCCCGGCCTGCTGGACCGGTTCGAGGACGCGGGTGCCGACCTCGTCGAGATGGTGCTCACCGACGAGCACGGCTGGGACCGCTACGTCGCCGCGCAGTGGTGGGCGCTGCGGCGCTGGCTCGACGAGCACCCGGGCGACCCGGCCGCCGAGCAGGTGCGCGCGTTCCGGGACGAGTCCCGCCGCGCCCACCTGGCTCACCAGCGCCGTTACCTCGGGTGGGGGGTCTTCGTGCTCCGGCCCTGACCGTCGGCGCACCGCGGGCGGTGCACCGAGACCTCGACGGCCACGGTCACCTCGACCGGGTCGGGCAGGCGGGCGATCGCCCGGGCGAGCTCGTCGTCGGTGAGGTGGCGGGCGCTCGGCCCCATGGCCATGACGGCGTGGACGTCGTCGTGGCCCAGCGCGACGCGCAGGTCGACCCGGCGCAGCGCGACGCGGTCGAAGCGGCGGAACGAGGCGGCGAGCCGCTCCGGCTTGCGCGGGTCGATCCCGATGCCGCCGACGAGCCTGCCGAGCTCGGCGAGGTGGCCGGGCAGCGGCGCGGCCACGACGACGATCCCGCCCGGGCACAGGATGCGTTCGATCTCCGCGACGCCGCGCGGCCCGAACACGCTGAGCACCACGCCCGCCGCCCCGCTGCGCACCGGCAGCGGCGCCCACACGTCGGCCCCGATCGCGGCGGCCCGCGGATGGGCCCGCGCGGCGCGGCGCAGCGCGGCCGTCGAGGCGTCGAGGCACAGCCCGTGGCGGTCCGGGCAGGCATCGAGGACGATCGACAGGTGGTGGCCGGTGCCGCCGGCGAGGTCGACGACGATCCCGTCGCCCGCCGGGGCGTGCCCGGCCGCCAGCTCGGCGAGCGCGGCGCTCACCGGCCGGTAGTGCCCGGCACCGAGGAAGCGTTCCCGGGCGGCGACCATGCGGGCGTCGTCGCCCCGGTGGCGGCGACGCCCGCCGATCAGGTTCGCGTAGCCCTGGCGGGCGATGTCGAACGCGTGCCCGGTACCGCACAGCAGCCGGCGCTCGTCCCGCCGCAGCGGTCCGCCGCAGATCGGGCACTGCAGCCGCTCCGCCACCAGCTCGAGGGGGTCGGCCGCACCGGTCGGCGCGCGCACCGCGGTTCAGGTGAGGCGGGGTCGCGTGTTCAGGCCGTCACCCATGCCGTCACGCTACCCGGTGGTCCCGCTCGGGGACGGGGCGCGCTCGCCGTCCAGCCCGGCCAGGTTCCACAGCGCCGCGATGTAGGCGTTCCAGGCGGGTTCGGAGTCGGGCGGGCGCACCCCGGCGCGCAGCGCCGCGAGCCGTCCCGGCTCGTAGAGCGACCGGAGCGCCCGCGCCAGGTCGACCACGTCGCCGGGGGCGCAGAGCAGGCCGTCGACGCCGTCCCGGACGGTCTCGGGGAAGTTCCCCACGCGCGTGGCCACCACCGGCAGCCCGTGGTGGTGGGCCAGCGCGACGAGCTGCGACGCGGTCGCGGTGCGGTACGGGAGCACGAGCGCGTCGAAGCCGGCGAACAGCTGCGGGATCCGCTCCGCGGGCAGGTAGTCGGGGGTCACGTGCACCCGGTCGGCGAGCCCCAGCTCGGCGACGAGCGCGTCCAGCTCGGCGCGGTCGGTGTAGAACTCGCCGACGATCGCGAGCTCGACGCCGGGCAGCAGGGTGAGCGCCCTGAGCAGGACGTCGACCCCCTTGTACGGGCGGACCTTGCCGAAGAACAGCAGGCGCCGCCGCGGCGGGGCGTCGGCCGCCGCCGGGCAGCGGGGCGTCGCCGGCAGGTGCGGCGGGAGCGCGGCGACCGCGGCCGGCCGGTCGGTGAGCCGCCGCAGCGCCTCCCGCTCGGCCCCGGTGTGCACCAGCACCGCGTCCGCGGAGCGCATGAGCCACGACATGAGCAGCCGGTCGCCCGGCAGCCGCTCGTGGGGCACGGCGTTGGCGCAGATCACGACGACCCGCGCGGTCCGGCGGGCGGCGCGGGCGATCGCGGCCAGCGCCGGGGCCTGGAACGGCACGTAGTAGACGAGCACGACGACGTCCGACTCCGCCGCGGCCACCCGCCCCGTGCGCGCCCAGGTGAGCGGGTTGCGCCAGGACAGCGGCTCGCGCAGCGTCGGGTACACCTCGGCCTCCGGCGTGGCGAGCGGGTGCAGCTGCGCCGGCAGGAGCCGGGCCGGGCCCTGGTGGGTCCAGGTCCGCACGCGCACCGCGTGACCGCGCGCGGCGAGGCGGTGCGCCAGCTCGTTGGTGAGCAGCGGGATGCCGCCCCGCCACGGGAAGGCCGGCCCGATCAGCGTGACGCGCACTGGCTGTGACAGGGGATCGCGGGGCTCCTCGACATCGGACGACACGCCGGGCCCCAGGATAGCTGCTGGTCAGAAAGCACCGTGCAGCCTTTTCTTGACTCGTTCCAGAAAGCGGGCCACACTCGTCCGCGTGCCGACGACCGCCGAGTTCGAGCACATGCTGCGGGGGGCCTCGCTGCGTGTGACCCGCCCCCGCGTGGCGGTGCTGTCCGCGGTGCACCACCACCCCCACGCCGACACGAGCGCGATCATCTCAGCCGTCCGCGAGGACCTCGGCGAGGTGTCCCACCAGGCGGTCTACGACATCCTGCGCGCGCTCACCGTGGCGGGGCTGGTGCGCTGCATCGAGCCGCCCGGCTCGGTGGCTCGCTACGAGGCGCGGGTCGGTGACAACCACCACCACATCGTCTGCCGGGCGTGCGGCGCGATCGCCGACGTCGACTGCGCGGTCGGGTCCGCACCCTGCCTGACCCCTTCGGACGACCACGGTTTCGTGATCGACGAGGCCGAGGTCGTCTACCGGGGCCTGTGCCCCTCCTGCTCCACCACCACCGCAACCACCGACACCCGGAAGGATTCCCGTGTCTGACAGCCAGGATGCTGTGATCAGCGAGGTCAACGAGGAGAGCGCGGGCGGCTGCCCCGTCTCGGCCGGCCGCCGCAACCACCCCACGGAGGGTGCGAGCAACCGCGACTGGTGGCCCAACCAGCTCAACCTCAAGATCCTGCGCAAGCACGCCCCGGCGTCCAACCCGATGGACCCGGACTTCGACTACGCCGCGGAGTTCCTGTCGCTGGACCTGGACGCTCTCGCGCGTGACGTCGACGAGGTGCTCACGACCCCGCAGGACTGGTGGCCGGCCGACTTCGGCCACTACGGCCCGCTCATCATCCGCATGGCGTGGCACAGCGCCGGCACCTACCGGATCGACGACGGCCGTGGTGGGGCCGGCGCGGGCATGCAGCGGTTCGCGCCGCTGAACAGCTGGCCGGACAACGCCAACCTCGACAAGGCCCGCCGCCTGCTGTGGCCGGTGAAGAAGAAGTACGGCCGCAAGATCTCGTGGGCCGACCTGATGATCTTCGCGGGCAACCGCGCCCTCGAGATCATGGGCTTCAAGACCTTCGGCTTCGCCGGCGGTCGCAAAGACGTCTGGGAGCCGGACGAGGACGTCTACTGGGGCCCGGAGCGCACCTGGCTGGGCGACGAGCGCTACACCGGTGACCGCGAGCTGGAGACCCCGCTCGCCGCGGTCCAGATGGGCCTGATCTACGTCAACCCGGAGGGCCCGAACGGCAACCCCGACCCGCTCGCCGCCGCCCGCGACATCCGCGAGACCTTCCGCCGGATGGCGATGAACGACGAGGAGACCGTCGCCCTCATCGCCGGTGGCCACACGTTCGGCAAGACCCACGGCGCGGCCAACCCCGACGAGTACGTCGGGCCGGAGCCCGAGGGCGCCCCGATCGAGGAGCAGGGCCTCGGCTGGAAGAACAGCTTCGGCAAGGGCAAGGGCCGCGACACCATCACCAGCGGCCTCGAGGTCACCTGGACCCCGACCCCGACCAAGTGGAGCAACTGGTACTTCCACAACCTGTTCCAGTACGAGTGGGAGCTCACCAAGAGCCCGGCGGGGGCGCACCAGTGGCGGCCGAAGAACGGCGCCGCCGCGAACACCGTGCCGGACCCGGAGACCGGTGAGCTCAACCGCGCGCCCGGCATGCTGACCACCGACCTGGCGCTGCGGTTCGACCCGATCTACGAGCCGATCGCGCGCCGGTTCTACGAGAACCCCGACGAGTTCGCCGACGCGTTCGCCCGCGCGTGGTTCAAGCTGACCCACCGCGACATGGGCCCGAAGCAGCGCTACCTCGGCCCGCTGGTGCCGCAGGAGACGCTGATCTGGCAGGACCCGGTGCCGGAGGTCGACCACGAGCTGATCGACGCCGAGGACATCTCCGCCCTCAAGCAGCGGATCCTCTCCTCCGGGCTGTCGATCTCGCAGCTGGTGTCGGTCGCGTGGGCGTCGGCGTCCACGTTCCGCTCCAGCGACAAGCGAGGCGGCGCGAACGGGGCCCGCATCCGGCTGCAGCCGCAGCGCGGCTGGGAGGTCAACGAGCCGGAGACCCTGAACCACGTCCTGAACACCCTCGAGGGCATCCAGGAGTCGTTCAACAGCTCCCAGACCGGGGGCAAGAAGGTCTCGCTCGCCGACCTGATCGTCCTCGGGGGCTGCGCCGCCGTGGAGCAGGCCGCGCGCAACGCGGGCCACGAGATCCAGGTGCCGTTCACCCCGGGCCGCACGGACGCCACCCAGGACCAGACCGACGTGGAGTCCTTCGCCCCGCTCGAGCCGAAGGCCGACGGGTTCCGCAACTACCGCGGCAAGGGCAACCGGCTGCCCTCGGAGTACCTGCTGATCGACAGGGCGAACCTGCTGGGCCTCACCGCCCCGGAGATGACCGTCCTGGTCGGCGGGCTGCGGGTGCTGGGCGCGAACTACCAGCAGTCGCCGATGGGCGTGTTCACCTCGCGCCCGGAGACCCTGACGAACGACTTCTTCGTGAACCTGCTCGAGATGGGCACCACGTGGAAGCCGACGTCGGAGGACCAGGAGACCTTCGAGGGCCGCGACGACGCCACGGGCGAGGTCAAGTGGACCGCGAGCCGCGTCGACCTGGTGTTCGGGTCGAACTCCGAGCTGCGGGCGCTCGCGGAGGTCTACGCGAGCGACGACGCCCAGGAGAAGTTCGTGCGCGACTTCGTGGCGGCGTGGGACAAGGTCATGATGGCCGACCGCTACGACGTCAAGCACGTCCACGCCTGATCCCGGCGTAGCGAAACGGCCCCCAGGACGCGGTCCTGGGGGCCGTTTCGCGTCTCGGCCTACCCGCGCACCCAGGTCCAGGCCTCGTGCAGCCGGTCGCGGTCGAACGTCCGGAGCCGGCCGGCGATGACCAGGCCCGCCGCCCTGGCGCACCACCGTTCCCACGCGGGCGCGCCGACGATCGCCACCTTGTCGAAGTCCCGGCGGTGGCGCAGGTCCAGGCACGTGTTTGCCCAGGCGGCGCGCAGGTCCCAGCCGCGGAACGCCTCGTCCACGAGGACGAGCACGCGCAGACGCCCGCCGGCCGCGAGCGCCGCCTCCAGCCTTGGGACGAGGACCTCGCGGTAGTCGTCCCGCGTGAGGACGCCGCTCGCGCGGAACGCGACAACGGCGTCGCGGCCGTCGCGCAGCGGTTCGAGCGGCACCGGGTCAGGCGCTCGAACCGGCCGCGCGGCGGGCGAGGCCGTCGAGCACGTCCACGCGCGCGGGCGGCACCCGCACGTCCAGCACCAGGCGATCCCCCGCCGGGGTGAGCTGGAAGTCGAAGAAGGAGCAGCACGACGACTCGCGGGTGAGCAGGTCGCGCACCGCGGCCTCCGTCCCCTCCCCCGCGGCGAGGTCGAGCCGCAGCCACGTCGGCGCCTGCCGGCGCACCCCGCGCAGCGCCGTGGCGAACAGCGCGTCGAACTCGGCCTCGCGCAGCGGCCGCTCCGCGGTCGGCAGGCTGCAGGCGTCCACCGGCGCCCACGCCGCCCCGCTCCGCGCGGGCCCGTCCACCCCGCCGGCCATCGCACCCACCTCCGAGAACGCCGATCAGGTCCGCCACCGACGCTAAGCCCGTACCGCGGTACCGGATGCAAGGCGCGATCTCCACCCGTCCTCGGCGGGCACCGACGGTGGAGTCGTGGGAGGGGACGAGAACCCGCGCGCTCCGCGACGCGGCCGCGCCCGGCACCGGGCTGGTCGTCCGGTCGTGGACGGTCGGCTCGCCGGACCGGCAGCGGGCCGCGGTCGCGGCGGCCGGCGCGGCGTGGGAGGAGGTCTCCTGGCCCCGATGGGTTGCTGTCGACGACCACGCCGCGGTGAGGGACGGACGGCACGAGCGTCGTGCACGTGTCCCGGTGGCGCGACGAACGCACGCCTTCGCCGGCACCGGGAAGCGGGCGTGGGCGGCCGCGGTGGAGACGCCGCGGTCCCGGGGATCGAGCGGGAGGGCGTCGTGCCGTACCGGGTGCTGGGTCAGGCGCCGGGCAGCCGGAGCGGGACCCGCCCGGGCGGTCCGGGCTGTGTCGTCCTCGTGGACATCGCGACCGAGAACCGCGACCGGGCGACCGGGTGGGTCGCGTCGATGCTCGAGCTGCCGCCCGGGGACACCGAGCAGACCGGCCTCACCGCCGCGACCTCCCACGTCAGCCTCGACGGCACCCGGGTGCTCAAACCCGGCCGAATGGGTCGACGAGCAGAGCCACGTCGTCGCCGCGGCGCGGAGGAAGGAGCCCGGACGTGGAGCGGCTCGTGATGGCCGCACCGGGCGTGCGGGTGCTCGGCCACCGCCGGTTCACGTGGTGGGAGACCGCGGCCTGCGGGCGGTGGCGTCGCCGGTCGTGCCGCCGCACCCGCGCTGGCGCCCGTTCGAGGTGCCCGCCGACGAGGGGATCGCGCGGGCCCGCGTGCGATCGCCGGCGCCGGTGGAAGTGGCCGCCCCGGACCCGGGGTGACCGGCGGCGTTCGCCCGTGATCGACGTGCCGCTGTGGTGCCCGACTCGGGCGACGAACCGGCGTACCTGCCCGCGCTCGAGCGGTCGCTCGCGCAGCGGGGCTTCACCGACGTCATGCGCTACAACAACGCCGAGCCCTGGTCTGCGACATCGACGAGCGGATCTTCACGCCGACCCGGAGGCGGTGCACGACCCGCAGCCACGGGCCCGGCGACGGCGTCCGCACCGACCGATGCGAAGGGCCCCCGGGAATCATCCCGGGGGCCCTTCGACGTGGTAGCGGGGGCAGGATTCGAACCTGCGACCTCTGGGTTATGAGCCCAGCGAGCTACCGAGCTGCTCCACCCCGCGTCGTTGCTGTTGTGCCTCTACTGTACACCCGCCCGTAACGCCCCTGCAGCGGGGGTCCCCCTCCCCGGGCTGTGACGATGATCGCCCCCGTCGACACCGGAGCGCGCTCCGCACGAGGGCGGAGCGCGCTCCGGGTGGTGCGGTCGGGCGCGGGTCAGCCCCCCGGCGTGGGGCTGGTCGGCGTCGGCGTCACCGGCTGGCCGTTCGCCTCCTGGAACTGGTTGACGGCGGCGTCCAGGGCGGCCAGCGCCCGGCCCTGGGCGGCGAAGTCACCGCTCTGGTTGGCCGCGCGCAGGTCCTCGATGGCCTGCTGGATCGCCGACGCGGCCGCCGCCACCTGCGGGTTCATCGTGCCCGGCGGAGCGGTCGGCGCGGCCGGGGTGCCCGCCTCCGCTGGCTGCTGCGGCCCCGGGCTCGGCGACTGCCCCGGGATGTTGGGCACCACGTCGCCGGCGCCCGGCAGCACCTGGTCGAGCGCGCCGGCCAGCGTCGGGTGGAACCCGACCCGCCCGTTGTAGAAGACCAGGACGCGCGCCAGCTGCGGGTAGCTGACCTCCTGGTTCGCCCGCTCGATGTACACCGGCTCGACGAACAGCAGGTCACCCGCCACCGGCAACGTCAACAGGTTGCCGTAGTCGACCGTGCTCTGCCCGTTCCGGGAGAGCAGACCGATCTCCTGGCTGACGTCGGGATCGCTGACCAGCGCGCTTTGCACCAGCTGCGGGCCCTGGGTCGTGGTGTTGTCCGGCAGCCGGAGCAGGGTCATCTGCCCGTAGGTCTCCGGGTCGGAGCTCACCGACAGGTACGCCGAGAGGAACTCGCGTTGCTGGAACACCAGCGCGCTCGTGAGCTGGAACGACGGCGGTGAGCCCGGCTGGCCCGGCGTGCCCGCGAGGATGTAGTACGGCGGCTGCGGCAGCGCGTTCCCACCACCCGCGGCGCCCTGCGGCGACGGGTCCGACGGCACGTTCCAGAACGACACGTTGTTGAAGAAGTCGCCCGGATTGTCGACGTGGTAGCGGGTCAGGAGCTCGCGCTGGACCTTGAACTGGTCCTCCGGGTAGCGGAAGTGCGCGCGCAGGCTCGGGCTGATCTCCGAGGCCGGGCGCACGGTGCCGGGGAAGGCCTTCATCCAGGTCTGCAGCACCGGGTCCGACTCGTCGAACGCGTACAGCGTGACGGTGCCGTGGTAGGCGTCGACCGTCGCCTTCACCGAGTTGCGGAGGTAGCTGATGTCCCGGTCGAGTTCCGGCCGCACGCCGCCCTGGCCGGGCTGCAGCGCGTCGGTGGTGGACTCACCGAGCGGCGTGCGCTCGGCGTAGGGGTAGTTCTCCAGCGTCGTGTAGCCGTCGACGATCCACGTGATGCGCCCGTCCACCACGGCCGGGTACGGGTCGCCGTCCAGGGTGAGCCACGGCGCCACCGCCTGGACCCGGTCGGCCGGGTCCCGGACGTACATGATCTTCGATTCCTCGTTGATCGAGCTGTTGAACAGGATGTTCCGCTCGCCGTAGAAGAGCGCGAAGACCAGTCGGTTGAAGATGTTGCCGAGCGGGACGCCACCCTGGCCGTCGTAGGTGTAGCGCTCGGTGTCGGTGTCGTACTCCATCGGCGGGGCGCCCTCGGGCGCGCCGACGATGGAGTAGGTGTCGATCAGCTCGCCGTAGTAGGTGCGCGGCTCGGTCACCTGCAGGCTCTCCGGGATGTCCGGGCTGTCCTGGGTGAACACCGGCAGCCCGCCCTGGCCGCCGCTGTCTTCGAGGGCGGCGTTGATCTGGTTGGCGGGCGCGGTCACGATCCCGTTGCCGTGCGTGTAGACCAGGTGCTGGTTGATCCACTCGGTCTGGTTGCCCGACAGGCCGCTCGTGTCGAGCTCGCGCACCGCGACGATGAAGTCCTGGAGCTTCCCGTCCACCTCGTACCGGTCGATGTCGAGCTGCGACGGGAACCCGTAGAACGCGCGCAGCTGCTGCCGCTGCGTGAACGTCCGCTCGATCTTGGCCGGGTCGAGCAGCCGGATGTTCGACATCGTGGCCGTCTCGGCGCGGATCTCGGCGGGCGAGGCGTTCGCCTGCCCGCTGTAGGGGATCTCGTTGATGTTCGTCAGGCCGAACGCCTGCCGGGTGGCCTCGATGTTGCGCTCGATCGACAGCGCCTCGCGCTGCTGGGCGTTCGGCGCCACCGAGAACTGCTGCAGGACCTGCGGCCACGCCGCGCCGATCAGCACGCTGGACAGCACCAGCAGCACGGTGGCGATGGCGGGCAGCTGCAGGTTGCGCCGGAACACGGCGGCGAAGAACGCGGCGGCGCAGATGATCGAGATGAACAGCAGGATCAGCTTCGCCGGCATCACCGCGTTCAGGTCGGTGTAGGTGGCACCGGTGAACAGCGGGCTGCGGTTGCTGAACAGCAGCTCGTAGCGGTCGAGGTAGTAGGCCGCCGCCTTCAGCAGCACGAAGACGCCGGCGAGGATCGCGAGCTGCGCGCGCGCCGCCGACGACACCTGCCCGGCGCGGCCGGTGAGCCGGATGCCGCCGAAGATGTAATGCGTGATCAGCGAGACCACGAACGCGATCGCGACCGCGACGAACAGCCAGTCCAGCACGTAGCGCAGGAACGGCAGCTGGAAGGCGTAGAAGCTGATGTCGATGCCGAACTCGGGGTCGGCGATCCCGAACGGCGTGGAGTTCAGGAACTGCTGGACGGTCTCCCAGTCGCCCTGCGCCGCGAGACCGGCGATGACGCCGATGACGACGGGGATGCCGATCCCGAACAGGCGCAGCCGCTGGATGATCACCGTGCGGTACCGCGCGATCGGGTCCTCGGGGCCGCTCACCGGCACGAAGACCGGCCGGGTGCGGTAGGCGATCCACAGCGAGAGGGCGACGAGCCCGCCGATCAGCAGCGCCCCCACCAGGAACTGCACGATCTGGGTGAACAGCACCGTGGCGAAGACGCCGCGGTAACCCACCTCGCCGAACCACAGCCAGTCGACGTAGAAGTTGATCAGTCGGGAGCCGCCGAGCAGCAACAGCACCAGCAGCCCGGCGAGGACGAGCAGGATCCGGGTGCGGCGGGTCAGCGTCGGGGCTCCCACCGGGGGCCGCATGGCCACAGGGCACGCTCCAGCAGATCGAGGTTCGGCCGCGAGGCGCCGGTGCCGGCCGGTGCGGCGGAGGCCTGCTCGGACCCCTCCCACCAGGCCGGACCGCGCGCCCTGCTCACCCAACTCTACGGATCGGGTGTGGAGTTCCCGTCTCGGCCCCGAATGTCCGAGATTCCCGGTTCGGCGGCCGGTCGGGTCAGCAGCTCGGGACCGGGCCGCCCGCCTTGAGCGCCTCGAGCGCGGTGACCGCGTCGTGGAGCGTGCCGACGCGGACGAGCTGCAGGTCACCCGGTCGCGTCGCGACCGCTTCCTCGCAGTTCGCCGCGGGGACGAGGAACACCGTGGCGCCCTCGTCGTAGGCCTTGCGCATCTTGAACGGGATGCCGTTGATCGGCGTGACGGTCCCGGTCGGCTCGATCGCCCCCGTGCCCGCCACGAACCGGCCGCCCGCGAGGTCGCCCGGGGTGAGCTTGTCGACGACCGCGAGCGCGAACATCAGGCCCGCCGACGGGCCGCCCACCCCGCCCAGGCTGATGCGGATGTCGCCGTCGCGCACCCGGGCACCCAGCACCACGCCGAGCAGGCCCTGCTCGCGGTCGGGGCGGGAGGCGAGCGGGATTTCGACGTCGCGGACCTCGCCCGCCCTCCGGTACTGCACCGCGACCACGTCCCCGGGGCGGGTCGGCGCGAGCACCTCCGTCACCTGCCGCACGGAGTCGATCGGCTGGCCCGCGACGGCGAGCAGTTCGTCGCCGGGCTGCAGGATCGACGCCGCCGGGGTGTCCGGCACCAGGCTCGAGACGAGGACGGTCGCCGGCAGCTGCAGCTCGCCGATCGCCGCGGCCTCCGCGTTCGCCTCCGACGAGGTGAACTGGGCGCTGTTCTGCTGCTGGATCTCGTCCAGCGTCATGTGCGACGGGTAGATCGGCTCCCGCGGCACGACCTGGCTCTCGGGCGACGCCCACAGCCCGAGCGCGGAGAACATGGTCAGCCGGTCGGTCACCGACACGGTCGTCATGTTCAGCTGCCCGGTGGTCGGGTACACCGGCAGGCCGTCGACCTCGACGACGGTGGTGCCGTCGACCGTCCCGAGCGTGTCGTAGGTCGGGCCGGGCCCGAGCGCGACCAGGGGCACGGGGAGTGTCGCGCCGAGGACGCCGAGCGCCAACGCGAGCAGGCTCGCGGAGACGAGGGTCCAGGTCCGGCGGGTCACGACGGCACAGCCTATGCCGCCTGCGCGTTGGATCGTCGTACGGTCGCGCGCACGCCCAGCGCGAACACGGCGCGGTGCGGCCCGCCCGGCGGCGCGGGCCACCGGCGAGGACGCGACCAGCCGATTCGGTGCGCGAGCGCGAGAGATCGGCGAGCCCGATCCGGTGCCACCGCAGCGGCGGCGACCGGCGACGACCGGCGAGTACCCGCGTACCGTGGACACCATGAGTGACATCCCGTTCGGCTTCGGACCTTCCGACCGCGACCCGGACGACGAACGCCGCCGTCGCGAGATGGAGGGCCGTGGCGAAGGGGCGGGCGGCCCGTTCGGGTTCAGCGGGTTCCCGGGCATGCCCGGCGGGATGCCCGGCGCCGAGGGCTTCGACGTGAGCCAGCTCGGCCAGATGCTCACCCAGCTCGGCCAGATGCTGAGCCAGGCTCAGTCGAGCGGCGGTGGCCCGGTCAACTACGACCTCGCCGCGCAGCTCGCGCGGCAGCGGCTCGCGGCCACCACCTCCTCGCTCACCGAGGCGCAGCGCTCGGCCGTCGCCGACGCCGTCAAGCTGGCCGAGCTGTGGCTCGACCCCGCCACCGACTTCCCCACGGGCGCCACCGAGACGAAGGCGTGGTCGGCGAGCGAGTGGGTCGACGCCAGCCTCCCCACGTGGAAGCGGCTGTGCGACCCGGTGGCCCAGCGCGTGTCGACCGCCTGGGTCGAGGCGATGCCGGAGGAGATCCGCGCCGCCACCGGCCCGATGATCGCGATGCTCGGCCAGATGGGCGGGCTCGCGTTCGGCAGCCAGCTCGGCGGTGGCCTCGCGCAGCTCGCTGCCGAGGTCCTCACCTCCACCGACATCGGGGTCCCGGTCGGGCCCGACCGGGTCGCGGCGCTGCTGCCGGAGAACATCGAGAAGTTCACCAAGGACCTCGACCGCCCCTCCAGCGAGGTCATGATCTTCCTGGCGGCCCGGGAGGCGGCGCACCACCGGCTGTTCGCGCACGTGCCGTGGCTGAAGGAGCGGCTGCTCGGCGCGGTCGAGCAGTACGCGCAGGGCATCCGCGTCGACGTCTCCCGCATCGAGGAGCTGGCCCGCGGCATCGACCCGTCCAACCCGGCCGCCATCGAGGAGGCCATGCGGTCGGGCATGTTCGAGCCCGAGACCACGCCGGAGCAGAAGGCGGCCCTCGCCCGGCTGGAGACGGTGCTCGCGCTGATCGAGGGCTGGGTCGACGCGGTCGTCGCCGACGCCGTGGGCGAGCGGCTGCCCGGCGCCGAGGCACTCCGCGAGGCGCTGCGCCGCCGTCGCGCGACCGGTGGCCCGGCCGAGCAGGCCTTCGCCACCGTGGTCGGGCTCGAGCTGCGCCCCCGGCGGCTGCGCGCCGCCGCCGAGCTGTGGCGGCTGCTCGGCGAGCAGCGCGGCATCGCGGGTCGCGACGCGCTGTGGGCCCACCCCGACCTCGTCCCCACGCCGGACGACCTGGACGACCCGGCCGCGTTCGTCGGGCGCGCCGAGATGGGCGACCCGATCGCGGAGCTGGAGAAGCTTGCGGGGCAGAAGGCGCCCGAGGAGGAGAGCCCCGGCGCGAAGAAGCCGGACTCCGCGACGGACGCCGACTCCGAGGAGTCCTCGGGTTCCGAGGGTGGCAAGGACAAGGACGACGGGGACGACTGAGGTCGGGTTCCCCGGCTGACGGCGAGCGGTCGGCGCGTCAGCGGGTTGGCGTCGCGCCCGCCGCGGTGGGTTGCGCAGCACCCGCGACGTGGCAGCCTGCACCCAGAGCGGCTCGTGTGCACCCGAGCGGGACTCGCGCGCACCCGGACCGCGACTCGCCGGCATCCAGACCCCGGCCCGCCCGCACCCAGACCGCGACTCGCCGACACCCGGAGCGCGACTCGCCGGCACCCGGAGCGCGACTCGCCGAGGGTGGGGGCTAACCGGTGGCGGAGGCGGGCTCCTCGGGCTCGACCGCGTCCGGCTCGTCGCCGTCGATGCCCACGAGGCCCAGGCCCGCGGCCGCCGACAGGCCCTCCAGGTAGCCCATCGCGCGCTCGGTGCGCGGGTAGCGGTGCACCCACGCCCAGAACCGGGCGTCGTGGCCGGGCTCGAGCAGGTGCGTGAGCTCGTGCACCAGCACGTAGTCCACGACCCAGCTGGGGGCGTCCCGCAGCCGCTCGCTGATGCGGATGGTGCCGTCGGCCGGCGTGCACGACGCCCACCTGGTGCGCATCGGCGGCACCCAGCGGACGCTGGTGGGCCGCGCGCGCCCCTCGAGGAACCGCCGGGACAGCTCCACCGAGCGCTTGCGCAGCGCGTCGTCGCCCTTTCGCGCGGGCGAGCGCCTGCGGGCCTCGCTGCGTTCCAGACGGCGGACCATCTCGTCCACCCAGCGCCGTTCCTCGGCGTCGCTCATCCAGCCTGGGATGAACACGATGACGGTGTCGCCTTCGCGCCGCGCGCTCACCATGCGCCTGCGGCGGTCACTGCGCCGGACCTCCACGATCGCGGGCTGCGCCATCAGACCAGCCTAGTGCCCCGCAGCCGCGGGCCGGGGTGACGGACCGGACAGCGCAGTTGTCCACACCCCTGTGGACAACTGCGCGCGGGGTGCGGCCGGTCCGCGCACCATCGGGCCATGCGCCGCCCCGCCCTCCCCCGGTTCGTCCAGCTCCCGCCGCACCGGTCCGTGGTCCCGGTCGGCACCCGGTCCCGGTTGTTCGGCCTCGACCCGGTCCGGGCGGTGGCCGTCGAGGATCTCCCGCCCCCGCTCGCGGCGATGCTCGACGAGCTCGCCGGACCCGTGTCCACGGCCGAGCTCGTCGACCGGGCGGTGCGGCGGGGCGCCGACCGGACCGAGGCCGAACTGCTGCTCGCCGAGCTCGTCGACACGGGCGTGGTGGTCGACGCCGCCGAGGTGCAGCGGGCGCAACGGCGCCGGGCGGGGAGCACGGTCGTCGTGCACGGGTGCGGGCCGCTCGCCGTCGGGATCGTGCTCGGGCTCGCCACGGCCGGGGTCGGCACGGTGCACGTCGTCACGTCGGGCGCCGTGCGGGCGGGCGACCTGGGCACCGGCCTCGTCGACTCCGACCGCGGCCGGGACCGCGCCGCCGCCACCGCCGACGCACTGGCCCGGCTGCTCCCCCGGGCGCGGACCGGCCCGCCGCGGCAGCGCACCGTGGCCGACCTCGTGGTGCTCGCCGACGCGGTCACCCCCGACCCCGTGCAGGTCGAACGGCTGCACGCCACCGGCACGCCGCACCTCGTGGTGCGGGTGCGCGACGGCGCCGGGGTCATCGGGCCGCTCGTGCTCCCCGGCCGCACCACCTGCCTCGGCTGCATGGAGATCGAGCGGGGAGCGCGGGACCCGGTGTGGACCGCGGCGGCCGCCCGGCTCGTCGGCGTCCCGGGCCGCGCCGCGTCCGCGTGCGTGACCGCGACGGCGGGCCTCGCCACGGCGCAGGCCCTCGTCGCGCTCGACGGGCCGGACACCGCGGCGGGCCCGCCCGTCCTCGACGCCACCCTCGAGCTCGACGTCGACGCGGGCACGATCACCCGACGGGCGTGGACCCCGCACCCCGACTGCCGCTGCGGGGCCGGGTGGAGCCGCGGCACCCGGCCCGAGCTGCTGGTATGCGAGGACGGTCCCGCTCGGGAGACAATCAAGGAGTGGACGGACTCCCGCGCCCCCTCGCCACCGCCACCGGGGTGACGACGTGACCGACATCCCGCGGCGCACGGCGGCACGCACCGCCAAGCTCGCGAGCCTCCCGCTCGGCGTGGCCGGACGCGCGGCAGCCGGATTGGGCAGGCGGCTGGTGGGAGGCGACGGCGAGGAGATCTCGGCCCAGCTCATGGCGCGCAGCGCCGAGCAGCTCTTCGCCGTGCTCGGGGAGCTCAAGGGCGGCGCGATGAAGTTCGGCCAGGCCCTGAGCGTCTTCGAGGCGGCGATCCCCGACGAGTTCGCGGCACCGTTCCGCGAGTCGCTGGTGAAGCTGCAGTCGGCGGCGCCCCCGATGGCCACCTCGGACGTGCATCGCATGCTGGCCGAGCAGTTCGGCCGGGGCTGGCGGCAGCGATTCCGCGACTTCGAGGACACCCCGGCCGCCGCGGCGAGCATCGGCCAGGTCCACCGCGCGATCTGGCGGGACGGGCGCGAGGTCGCGGTCAAGGTGCAGTATCCCGGCGCCGAGGAGGCGCTGCGGTCGGACCTGCGGCAGCTGTCGCGGATGAGCCGGATCATCCAGCCGCTCGCGCCCGGGCTGGAGATCAAGCCGCTGATCGCCGAGCTGCGCGAGCGCATGGAGGAGGAGCTCGACTACCGCGACGAGGCCGACAACCAGCGGGCCTTCGCGGCCGCCTACGAAAGCGACGAGATGTTCAAGGTGCCGCGCGTGGTGGCGTCGGCGCCGCGGGCGATGGTCACCGAGTGGGTCACCGGCCGGAAGCTGTCGGACGTCATCCGCAGCGGCACGCAGGAGGAACGGGACCGGGCCGCCGCCCTGCTGGCGGAGTTCCACTACTCGGCGCCCGCCTTCGTCGGGCTGCTGCACGCCGACCCGCACCCCGGCAACTTCCAGGTGCTCGACGACGGCCGGCTGATGGTGCTCGACTTCGGCGCGGTCGCCCGGCTGCCGGGCGGCCTGCCCCGGCCGTTGTCGGTCATGGCGCGGCTCGCGCTCGAGAACAAGCCGGCCGAGCTGCTGCAGCTGCTGCGCGACCACGGATTCGTGCGGCCCGGCTCGGCGCTGACCGAGGAGGACGCGATCGAGTACCTCGCGCCGTTCACCGAACCGCTGCGCACCGAGTCGTTCCGGTTCAACCGGCGCTGGCTGCAGCGGCAGGCGGAACGCATCGGCGACCTGCGCCGGCCCGAGTTCCGCACGGGGCGCGAGCTCAACCTGCCACCCCAGTACCTCCTGGTGCACCGGGTCACGATGGGCACGCTCGGCGTGCTGTGCCAGCTCGACGCCGACGTCCGGCTCCGCGCCATCGTCAAGCGCTGGCAGCCGTGGGTCTTCGACGCCGAGGACGAGACCGCGAGCCGCCACGCCTGACCCGCGAGTCGCGCCCTGCACCCCGGCGAGTCGCGGCGTGAGTGCACGCGAGTCGCGCCCTGGGCCCCGGCGAGTCGCGCGCTGAGCGCGGGTGAGTCGCGGGCTGAGCGCGGGTGGGTCGCGGGGGCGAGGGTGCGACCGGGCCGGGCGGGCCGGGGCCCGCCACGGGCCTTCGCCGACCGCGCCCCTCGGCGCCGAGGTCGGGGTGAGCGAGCGGACTGGACGGCTTCGCGTCGCGACGCTCGACGAGGTGCGTGCCACCCCCGGCGAGCACGACGGCCCGGGCCGCCGCTCGGGACCCGGGCCGTCATCGGGAACGGGCGGCGCCGCGATCGGACGCCGCCGGGTGCGGACCGGCCGCGGGAGGGCCGGTCCGCACCGCGATCACGCCACCCTCACCTCCGTGCGGACGGCGGCGCGGGCGCGCTCCGCGCGCCGGGCGGCGAAGCGCGCGAGCCACGCCCACCTGCGGCCGGCGGTGAACTGCCGTACCAGAGCGTGGTGCCGCGCGGCCTCGAGGGCCTCTTGGTGTCGACATCTGGCCAGTGCTTCGTGGAGCAACATCGCGATCCCTTCGCGTCCGCGCACGGCCGGTCGCGTACGGTCTGCGGGCTGTGTGGTCGTGAAGTCGGTCATCGGTATCGGCCTCCTGTGGGCTGGTCCTCGAAGGACCCACGCGAACTCTTGGATCAGGCGGACATGGCCGCGGCGTACGCCCGGTCCCGGGCGAGGTCGGCCTTGCTCGGGCGACCGCGAGGCCTCTTGCGCGGGATCACCACGCCGCGCTCGAAGATCTCGCCGCCCCAGACGCCCCACGGCTCACCGCGCTGCAGCGCGCCTGCGAGGCACTCGGCCTTGATCGGGCAACCGGCGCAGAGGGCCTTGGCCCGCTCCAGCTCCGCGGGAGCCTCGGCGAACCACAGGTCCGCGTCGCCGGAACGGCACGGCAGGTCCAGCCCGGCGCGGGGTGCCGCGTCGAGCAGGGTCCCCACGGTGGCGGAGTCGCCACCGAGCCGCTCCGGGGTGATCGTTCCGCCGTCCAACGGAACGGATCGGACTAGCACTTCTACCTCCTGCTGTGAGTGGTCGTGCAGGACAAACAAAAAGGCCGCGGATCCCTGTGGGGTCCGCGGCCTCGGTCTTTCGGCCAGTGGCTGGGGCGTCTAGGTATGGCGACGCCCCTCTGCGGACACACCTGTGCTGTTATCGGTCCCGAAGCCACCGAGGATCACGACGGCCGGACGCTGCTTCCACGCGTGCGCGAGCGCCGGCAGCACGGACTCCACGCGCGGCAGGGCGCCGGGAGCGGTGGCGGCGAGCGTCGTCATGGTGATCACCGGGCACCCCCTTCGCGGGTGGAGTCGTGACGGAAGACGGGCTGGTGAAGTCCGTCGGGCGTTGACGTTAGCGACCCCTGCAGAAGCCGCACAACTTATTTTCGGGAAGTTTCTCCGATCAACTACCTGACTCGGCGACCAGCTCCAACACGGCCTCGCCGTAGCGGTCGAGCTTGCGGGCCCCGATGCCGGGGATCCGCACGAGGGCGGCGGTGTCGGCGGGCCGCTGCTCGGCGATGGCCATGAGGGTGGCGTCGGTGAAGATCACATAGGCCGGGACCTGCAGCTTCTTCGCCTGCTCCGCCCGCCAGACGCGGAGCCGGTCGAGCAGGTCGGTGTCCACATCGGACGGGCAGTCGGCGCAGCGGCGCAGCTTCAGCGCGTCGGCACCGATCAGCGGCGAGCCGCAGACGCGGCAGCGCGGCTTGGGCGCACCCCGGCCGCCACCGTTGTTCGCCACGCGCGAAGCGGGGTGCTCGTCGGGGATGAGCCCGTAGAGGAACCGGCTGCGCCTGCGCCGCCGCGGACCGCCCGGCTGGCGCGAGAGCGCCCACGACAGGGCCAGCCGCCGCCGGGCGCGCGTGATCCCGACGTAGAGCAGGCGGCGCTCCTCCTCGATCGCCTCGTCGTCGCCGTCGGCGTGCTGGATCGGCAGCGTGCCCTCGACGAGCCCGACCAGGAACACGGCGTCCCACTCCAGGCCCTTGGCCGCGTGCAGGGACGCGAGCGTGACGCCCTGGACGGTGGGCGGGTGGGCGGCGTCGGCGCGCGTCTCGAGCTCGACGGCGAACCGGGGCAGGTCGGCGTCGGGCTCGACGGCCACCAGCTCCTCGGCGAGCTCGACGATCGCGAGCAGTGACTCCCACTGCGCCCGCTGCTGCGCACCGGTCGGCGGCTCGGGGGTGAGCCCGACCGGGGCGAGCACGGCGCGCACCGCCTCGACCAGCGGCGCGTCGACCGCGCCCGCGGCGCGCACGGCCGTCATCGCCCGGCGGACCTCCGGCCGGTTGAAGAACCGCTCCCCGCCGCGCACCTGGTAGGGCACGCCGACGTCGGTGAGCGCCTGCTCGTAGACCTCCGACTGCGCGTTGGTCCGGAACAGGACGGCGATCTCGCTGGCCGGGGTGCCGTCGGCGATCAGCCGCGCGATCTGCTTGGCGACGGCGGCGGCCTCGGCGGGCTCGTCGTCGTACTCGGTGAAGTCGGGCTCCGGGCCGGGCGGGAGCTGGCCGACCAGCCGCAGCCGGGTGCCGGCCACGCGGCCCCGGGCCGCGCCGATCAGCGTGTTGGCCGCCGCCACGACCTGGGGCGTGGACCGGTAGTCCCGCTGCAGCCGCACGACGACCGCGTCCGGGAACCGGCGCGGGAACTCCAGCAGGTACCGCGGGCTCGCCCCGGCGAACGTGTAGATGGTCTGGTTGGCGTCTCCGACCACGGTGAGGTCGTCGCGCTCGCCGAGCCACGCGTCGAGCACGCGCTGCTGCAGCGGCGTGACGTCCTGGTACTCGTCGACGACGAAGCAGCGGTAGCGGTCGCGGAACTCCTCGGCGACGTCCGCGTGCTCCTCCAGCGCCGCGGCGGTGTGCAGCAGCAGGTCGTCGAAGTCGAGCATCTCGGCGCGGTTCTTGAGCGCCTCGTAGCCGGCGTAGACGGCGGCGACCTGCTCGGCCGCGGCGGGCGTCTCCCGGCGGAGCCTCGCGACGGCGGCCGGGTATTCGTCCGGGGTGACGAGGGAGGCCTTCGCCCACTCGATCTCCCCCGCGAAGTCGCGCAACGCGGCCGCGTCCGTGCTCGCCTTCACCCGGGCCGCGGCCTGCCCGACCAGCCGCAGCTTGCCGTCGAGCAGCTGCCACTGCCGGCCCCCGACGACGCGCGGCCAGAAGTAGCGCAGCTGGCGCAGCGCGGCCGCGTGGAACGTGCGCGCCTGCACGCCCGACACCCCGAGCGCCCGCAGCCGGGTGCGCATCTCGCCCGCCGCGCGCGCGGTGAACGTGACCGCGAGCACCTGCCCCGGCGCGACGTGCCCGGTGCGCACGAGGTGGGCGATCCGCCGGGTGATCGTGCGGGTCTTGCCGGTGCCCGCGCCGGCCAGCACGCACACCGGGCCGCGCGGGGCGGTGACCGCGGCGAGCTGCTCGTCGTCCAGTCCTGAGTCCGGGGCTTCGAGGGTGGGCGCAGTCACCGGCCCATCCTGACAGCAGGGGAAGACAGCTCGGGCGGCGGTGGTTGACCCGGGCATGGCACAGGTGACGATGTACTCCACGACGTGGTGCGGCTACTGCCGCCGGCTCAAGCTCCAGCTGGACCAGGCGGGCATCGCGTACGAGGAGATCAACATCGAGCGCGACCCCCAGGCCGCCGCGTACGTGGAGAGCGTCAACGGCGGCAACCAGACCGTCCCCACGGTCCGCTTCGCCGACGGCACCGCGCTGACCAACCCGCCGTTCACCGCCGTCGCGGAGAAGGTCGCCGGCCTGGCCGCCTGAGCCGCGCCGACCCGCGGCCGCCGTGCGCACCTCCCACCGTGCGTGCGGCGGCCGTTCCTGTGGCCCGGGTCAGTCGAGCGCGGCCCAGCTCTCCAGCATCGACCTCGCGATGCTCACCTTGCCGGGCAGCAGCAGCCGACCGCCGCCCTTCGGGCGGGCGCCCCAGTCGCCGTCCTCCAGCGCCGCGCGCAGCTCAGCGCGGGTCACCCACATCGCCTCTTCGATCTCGCCGTCGGCGGGCACCAGCGGCTCGTCGGGGTCGGCGACCGCGGAGAAGCCGATCATGAGCGAACGCGGGAACGGCCAGGCCTGGCTGCCCAGGTAGCACACGTCGCGGACCCGGACGCCGACCTCCTCGTGGATCTCCCGCTGCACGCACGCCTCGAGCGACTCGCCCGCCTCGACGAACCCGGCGAGCACCGAGTAGCGGCCCTCCGGCCACACCGGCTGGCGCGCGAGCAGGACCCGCGCCCCCTCGCCCGAACCGCCGTCGTGCACGAGGCAGATGACGGCGGGGTCGGTGCGGGGGTACTCCTCGTGACCGTTCGCCTCGCAGACCCGGTGCCAGCCGGCGTTGCGCGGGTGCATCGGCGAGCCGTCGCGCGTGCAGTACGTGGCGGTGGCGTGCCAGTTCAGCAGCGCCACCGCGCCGGTGAGCAGGCCCGCGCCGAGGGCGTCGAGGGCGGCGCCGACGGTGCGCAGGTCGGCCCAGTCGGTGGGGTCCTCGCCGGCGACGAGGTCGGCCTTTCCGCGCACCGCCCAGTACGCGACGCCCTCGTGCTCGCCGAGCAGCACCGCGTCCGGCGGCGGCTCGTCACCGGTGGTCGGCCGGGTGATCAGGCGGGCGCCGGAGCCGGAGATCATGTCCCAGCGGTCGCGCGGCCTGCGGACCTCCCCCCAGTCGACGGGGGTGCGCCCGCCCTCGTCGATCACGACGAGCCGGGCCTTCGGCCAGCCGGCGAGCTGGCGTTCGCGGTCGCTGCGGATGGGCTCGTCCCGCATCACCACCGAGCGGGACAGGACGGGCGGGGCGAGCAGCGGGAAGCTCACGGACCGACGACCCCGCCCAGCGCGCGGACCCTGGTGCCGATCACGTCGGCGTCGCCGACGACCACACCGGTGAACGCCGTCGGCGCGAAGAACTCCAGCGCCACCTCGGCCACCTGCTCGACCGTGACCGACTCGAGCCGGCCGGGGTGCTCGCGCAGCCACTCGATGCCGAGCCCGTCGGCGGCGAGCGCCGACAGGGTGGACGCGAGGCCGCCCTGGTTGTCGAGCGAGATGAGCAGCGACCCGACGGCGTAGGCGCGGGCGGCGTCGACCTCGGCGGCGGTCGGCGGCACGGCGGTGAGCCTGCCCAGCTCGTAGCGGGTCTCCAGCAGCGCGGCGGCGGTGACGTCGCTCGCCACGTCCGTCTCGACGCCGAGGACCGCCCCACCGGGCACGAACTCGATCCCGGAGTGGGCGCCGTAGGTGTAGCCCTTGTCCTCGCGGATGTTCTCCATCCAGCGCGAGGAGAAGTAGCCGCCGAACACGAGGTTGGCCAGCTGCAGCGCCGCGTAGCGTTCGTCGTGGCGGCGCAGCGCGGGCGCCGAGAGCCGCAGCTGCGACTGCACGGACCCGGCCCGGTGCACGAGCTGCAGGTCCGACGGCCGGACCGCGGGCGGCGGGTCGAGCTCGCGGGCCGGGTGGTCGGCGGTCCAGCCGCTCATCGCCTTCTCGACCTGCGCGATCGCCGTGTCGGCGTCGATGTCGCCGACGAGGACGAGCGTGGACCCGCCGGGCACGAGCGCCGCGGCGTGCAGGGCGCGCACCTGCTCGACGTCGACGGCGGCGACCTCCTCCCCCGTGGGCATCTCCCGGACGATCGGGTGGTCGCCGAACCGCTTGCGCTGCAGGGCCTCGCGGGCGATCGTGCGCGGCTGCGCCCGCGCCACGGTGATCCGCTCGACGAGCCGGTCGCGCTCGCGGGCCACCTCGTGGTCGGGGTGGGTGGCCGAGGTGAGCACGTCGGCGAGGACCGCGAGCAGGTCGGGCAGTCCCTCGGCGAGGCCGGAGCCGGAGATCTGCAGCCGCTCGGGGTCGACGTTCACGCCGAGGTCGCCGCCGACCGCGGCCAGCTCGTCGTCGATGCCGACCCGGTCGCGGGTGGCGGTGCCGGTGAGCAGCGTGGACGCGAGCAGCTCCGCGACCGCGGGGTGCTCGGGCACGTCCCCGGCGAACGGCACGCGCAGCCGCAGCTCGACCATCGGCACGCTCGCCCGGCGCGCGGCGAGCACGCGCAACCCGTTCGGCAGGACGCTCTCCACGACGTCCGGCAGCGGCACCGCGCGGGTGGGCCCGAGCGGCGGCAGCGGGCGCGGCCCGAGCGCGGTGCGGCCGATCTGCTCCGCGCTGCGGTGGCTCGTGACGGTCATTCGCCCTCCTTCGGCTCCACGAGCAGCACGCCGCGCCCGCCGGAGCGCAGCGCGGCCGCGGCCTCGCGCACCTGCTCGGGGGTGACGGCGGCGAGCCGATCGGGCAGTTCGGCACTGATCTCGGCCCGGCCGTAGAGCAGCTCGCGGGCGCCCAGGCCGAGCATCCGGTACATGACGCGGTCGTTCTCCTGGTGCAGGCCGGCCGACCAGCGCGCCACCTGGCGGGCGAGCTCGTCCTCGCTCGGGCCCTCGGCGGCGAGCTTGTCCAACTCCTCGTCGACCGCGGCGACCACGCGGTCCGGGTCGACCGACGCCGGGTGCACCGCGGTGATCGTGAACGTGTCGGGGTCGCGGGCGTCGAGCGGGCCCATCAGGCCCGCGCTCGCGGAGACGTCGGTGACCAGGCCGTCGGTGTGCACCAGCCTGCGTTGCAGGCGCGCGGCCTCCCCGTCGCCGAGCACCGAGCCGAGCAGCGCGTGCCCGAGGTAGCCGTCGAGGTCGGTGCCGGGGTCGGGCAACCGGTAGCCCAGCGCGATGGCGGGCAGCGGGGCGTGGGCGTCGACCACGGTCTGGCGCCGCTCCCCGGTGGGCAACGGCTCGGCGAACGACGGCCGCTCCGGCGCCGGGCGCGCCGGGATGTCGCCGAAGTGGCGCTCCACCAGCCGCAGCGCCTCGTCGACGTCGAGGTAGCCGGCGACCGTGACCTGCGCGTTGGCCGGCGCGTAGTAGGTGTCGAAGAACGCGGCGGCGTCGTCGAGCGAGGCCTGCTCCAGCTCGGAGAAGTCGCCGTAGCCGTTGTGGGCGTTGGGGAAGGTGTCGTACAGCACCGGCGGCAGCAGGATCCAGGGGAACCCGCCGTAGGGGCGGTTGAGGACGTTGAGCCGGATCTCCTCCTTCACCACGTCCACCTGGTTGCGCAGGTTCTCCTGCGTGAGCTTGGGCGCGCGCAGCCGGTCGGCCTCCAGGAACAGCGCGCGTTCCAGCGCCGCGGCGGGCAGCACCTGGAAGTAGTCGGTGTAGTCCTGGTGGGTCGAGCCGTTGAACACCCCGCCCGAGCCCTGGACGTGCCGGAAGTGGGCGAGCTTCTCCAGGCTCTCGCTGCCCTGGAACATCAGGTGCTCGAACAGGTGGGCGAATCCGGTGCGCCCCTCGGGCTCCGACCGGAAGCCCACGTCGACGTGCACGGCGACGCCGACGACGGGGGTGGCGGGGTCCGGGACGAGGAGGACCCGCAGCCCGTTGGGCAGCGTCGTCCGATGCAGTTCTGGCGCAGGCACGCCGCCGAATGTATCCCGAGACGGCGGCCCGGTGCCTACCCCGGCAGCGCGCCGAGCAGACCGGTGCCGGGGCGGCAGCCGACGTACTCGAAGACCGCGTCGCCCTCGGCCACCACGGACACCTCGTGGTAGAGCCGCAACCGGGCCGACGGGCCGAGGGTGGACAGGTACCGCATCGCCGCCCCGAAGATCGCGACGTGGGTCGGGTGGGATTCGGCCCACCGCTCCAGGTCGGCGAGGCTGCGCCACCAGCTCATGCCGAACGTGCGCTCCACCGGCCCGCCGTCCCGCACGACGGTGAGGTAGCGGTTGGCGTAGCAGCCGATCCGCCTGCCCTCGGTGGCGAGGAAGTCCATCCCGGCCCGCAGCACCGGCTCGACGTCGCCGAGGTACATCGCCCGCTCGGCGTCGTCGGTGTCGGTCCAGTCCTGGCCGGAGCGGATCAGGCAGATGCCACCGTGCGGGCGGATCCGCACCCGGTCGGCGTCCCGCTCGACGACGGGGCTGCCCGCCGGTTCCAGGGGATCGGTGGCCGACAGCGGGATGCGGTCGCGCATCCCGCCCCAGTAGCCGTGCTCGGCGACCTCGCCGCTCATGCCCGCGGCGAGCGCGGCGACGCCCTCCGGGCGCCCGAGCGAGGAGAACAGCGTCTCGTGCTCGTGCACGCCCACCCGCAGGACCTCCGCCCAGCGCCCGCAGCCGTCGCCCGCGCCGAGCCACGGCTCGCGGTGGGCGGTGGCCCAGCGGTCGTACCGGGCGGGGTCGTCCCAGTAGGCGATGGCGACGACGTCCGCCCCGTCCGTCGCGACCTCGTGGTGGCCGGGCCCGTCGGCGGCCGCGAAGGCCGCGGCGAGGTCGGCGAGCGCGGCCGCGGGCGGCTCCCCGCGCGGCTGCAGCCCGAAGTAGGCCATGACGACCTGGCGGATCCGCGGCTGCATGCGAGCGACGTAGGACGGGTACGGCGGGGTCCACCCGCCGCGCATGCGGGCGGGCAGGGTGCGCGGACCGGCGAGGTGCGCCGGGATCGCCGACTCCACGGCTCACGCCTCCGCTGGGATGCGGGTCGGGCCGGTCGGCAGCTCGCCCTCGATCTCGACGCCGGGCGCGGAGAACGGGACGACCCGGTCGCCGGGTGTCTTGTTGAGCAGCAGCCGGGTGACGTCGGGGCGGGCGTAGTGCCCCGCCGGGTCGGCGGCGGCCTTCGCCAGGGAGATCATGCCGAGGTCCAGGTCGGCGTAGACGAGCCCCTCGGCGTCCGGGGGGAGCGGCTCGTGCAGGAGGCTGCCGTCGGGGCCGAAGATCCGCGCGTGGCCGCCGCCCGGCTGCAGCAGCGCCCGCTTGGTGTCGTCGGTGCACAGCAGCTCCACCATCTCCTCGGACACGGTGGCGCACGGGGCGATGACGAAGCAGCCGCCCTCGACGGCGTAGATGCGGCTCGCCGAGGTGTTGACCTCGGGGCCGAGGGCGTGCGCGGCGCCCACGTAGAGCGAGAAGCTGGGCCACGCCGCCACGTGCACCTGCTCGTTCTGCGCGTACATCGCGTACTTCGACAGCGGCTGGAGGTGCTCCCAGCAGCAGAGCCCGCCGAGCCGGCCGAGCGGGGTGTCGTACACCGACAGGTCGCTGCCGTCGCCCTCGCCGAACACGGTGCGCTCGACGTGGGTGGGCTTGAGCTTGCGGCGCTGCGCGATCGTCTCGCCGTCCGGCCCGATGATCCACTGCGCGATGTAGAGGCTGCCCGCCTGCCGCTCCGACAGCCCCATCACCACGGTGATCTCGTTCTCCCGTGCCGCCGCGGCCAGCCGCTCGGCCTGCGGCGAGCCGTAGGCCAGCGAGTTGTCGTGGTAGCGCGGGAAGAACTGCAGGCCCCACGCCGGCGCGTCGAGCCAGATGAACCACGGGTAGCCCGGCAGGAACGTCTCCGGGAAGCCGATCAGCTGCGCGCCGTTCGCGGCGGCCTCCTCGATCAGCGCGATCGCGGAGTCGATGCCCGCGTCGAGGTCGAGGAACGCGGGTGCCGCCTGCACGGCGGCGGCGCGGAACCGGGGGTGTGCCATACCCGGGTAGCGTGGCCGCGCCCCGGCGGCGGCGCTGGTCCGTGCGTGTCGGTTCTGTTGACTCTGCGGCGCACCGCCCCCGTCCGGCCCTTGTCCGGCCGCGGGCGCGTTCCTACCGTCTCCCCATGGCGCGCGTGCTCAGCACCGACGTGGTGGACGCGCACGAGCGGCTGGCCTACTGGAACGAGGCCGTGTCGGACACCTACGTCCGGCTCGACACCACCGCCCCCGGCCGCGACGTGGTCGGGGAGATCCGCGCCGACTCGCTCGCCACGCTCGAGCTCTCCCGGGTCACGGCGACCGCGCAACGCGTGCGGCGCACGCCGTCGCTCATCGCCGCGGCCGCCGAGGACTACTTCCTCGTGAGCATCCAGACCCGCGGGAGGGGCGCGGTGGTACAGGACGGGCGCACCGCCGTGCTCGGGCCGGGCGACTTCGCCCTCTACGACTCCACCCGGCCCTACGAGCTGCACTTCGACGCGGCGTTCCAGCAGTACGTGCTCATGCTGCCCGGCCCGACGCTGCGCTCGCAGTTGCGCCGGGCGCCGGAGCTCACCGCCCGGGTCGTGCACGGCTCCCGCGGCGCCGGTCACCTCATGATCGAGATGATCCGGACGCTCGCCGCCGATGTGGACGTGCTGGAGCCGGCCGCTGCCGCCGCGGTGGCGCAAGGCGTCGAGCACATCGTCGTGGCCGGGCTCAGCTCGCTCGCACCCACCGAGCCCGCCCCGGAACCGGAGCTGGCCGCGCGGCGGGAGCAGATCAAGGCCTGCGCCCGCGCCCGGCTGCGCGACCCCGGCCTCACGGTGGCCGTGATCGCCGCCGCGCTGCACACGTCGGTCAGCACGCTGCACCGCGCGTTCGCGGGCGAACCGTGCTCGATCGCCGAGTGGATCTGGGCGCAGCGGCTCGACGCGATCCGGAGGGAGCTGTGCGACCCGGCGCAGCGCCACCGCACGATCAGCGACATCGCCTTCTCGTGGGGCTTCGTGGACGCCTCGCACTTCAGCCGGGCGTTCAAGGCCCGGTTCGGCTGCACCCCCCGCGAGGTGCGGGCTCAGGCGGGCAGCACCACGAACTGCCGCAGCGACAGGTCGAGGTAGGTCACCGGCCCGCGCGGGCCCGGCGTGCGGTCGACGTTGATGCCGGTCTCGGGCAGGCCGAGCAGCTTGTAGCCGTCCAGGAGCCGGGTGGTGGCGTTCCAGAACACCCCGGTGCCGGTGTAGGCGTCGATGAACGCCGTCGCCGCCGCCTCGTCGGTGGCGCAGACGGTGGCGGCGAGCCCCGAGGTCTCCCGGTTCGCGACGGCCGCTGCGTCCAGCGGCCCGTCCACCGGGGCGACGGTGACGTGGGCCTCGGATCCGGCGTCGAGCGCCCACTCGTGGCCGAGCGGGTGCGGGTGCGGCGGCAGGCTCGGGGTGATCCCCCGCTCGCGCAGGGCCGCCTCGGCCACCGGCCACAGCCGGTCGTAGGCGGGCCGGTCGATCAGCAGCAGGTTCAGCCGGTTGCAGACGCCCAGCCGGTCGGTGCTCTCGGTGACCAGCCGCGTGACGGTGTCCGGGTCGGCGCTCGCGTCCAGGTAGAGCACGCCGCCCCCGTCGGCGTGGGCGAGCACCCGGGTGCCCGCGGCCGCGCCGAGCGCCGACAGCTTGCGCGTGACCTCGCCGCTGCCGCGCACCACCACCAGCGGGACGAGGTCGGGGATGCCGACCAGCGCCTCCGCCCCGGCGTGGCCCGGCGTGGGGACCAGCTGCACGGCACCGGCCGGCACGCCACTGCGCTCCAGCGCGGGCGCGATCACGAGGTCGACCAGGGCGCGGGCCGAGCCCAGCGCGGCCGACCCGGTGCGCAGCACGGCCGCGCTGCGGGCCTTGAGCACCTGCGAGGCGACGTCCACGGTGACGTTGGGGCGGGCCTCGAACACCGCCCCGATCACGCCGACCGGAACCCGCCGCTCGAGGACGCGCTCGCCACTCGGCAGCGTGCGCACCTCCCGCTGCGCGGGGGGCTCGGGGGTGTCGGCGAGCACCTCGAGCTGGGTGGCGATGTCGGCGAGCCGCTCCGGCGTGAGGCGCAGCCGGTCCAGCAGGCCGGGGGCCATCCCGCCCCGCTCGGCCGCCGCCACGTCGGCGGCGTTCGCGGCGAGCAGGTCGCCCTCCCGCTCCCGCAGGAGCCCCGCCGCGGCGCGCAGCGCGGCGTCGACGGCCGGGCCGCCCGCGGCGCGCACGCCCGGCGCGGCGGCCGCGGCGCGCTGGGCGGCCTCCCGCACGGCGGTGGCCTCTGGGGTGTCGGTGGGGGCGGCTGTGCTGGTGCTCACCTGAGACAGGTTGCCACGCCGCCCCTGACCAGCACCGGCAGGGCTGTCCGCGCGCACCGCGGGATAACCGAGTTGACCTGAACGCGGGTTCAGGTTGCACGATCGAGCGCGTGACCGCAGCCGAGCCCACCACCGCCGTTCGCGACGAGCTGTTCGGACCGAGCCGGCGGGCGACGACGATCGGCATCGTCCTGCTGATCAGCCTCATCGCGTTCGAGGCGATGGGCGTCAACACGGCGATGCCCGCGCTCGTCGCCGACCTCGGCGGCGTCGCGCTCTACGCCTGGCCGTTCGTGACCTTCATGGCCTCGTCGGTGTTCGCCACCGTCCTCGGCGGCCGCTGGTGCGACCGCGCCGGGCCGGGCGTGGCGCTGGTGGTGTCCCCGCTGCTGTTCGGCGCAGGCCTGCTGGTCGCGGGCACGGCGACGACGATGGCCCAGCTGCTCGTCGGCCGCGTGCTGCAGGGCGCGGGCGCCGGCATGACGAGCGTCGCGATCTTCGTGCTGATCGCGGCCGTGTACCCGGAGCGGGCGCGGCCTGCGGTGTTCGGCCTCATCTCCTCGGCCTGGGTCCTGCCCGCGCTGCTCGGCCCGCCGGTCTCCGGGCTGGTCACCGAGGCGTTCTCGTGGCACTGGGTGTTCCTCGGGCTGATCCCGCTCGTGGCCGTGGCGACGAGCCTCATCGTGCCCACGGTGCGCACCCTGACCCGGCCCGAGCGCCGGGAGGGAGCGGACCGGCCCGCCGTGGCGCTCGCCGCGCTCGGGGCCTCCGCCGGCGTGGCCGCCCTGAGCTGGGCGTCGCAGAACGTCTCGGCCGCCGCGGCGCTCGTCGCCGCGGCGGCGCTCGCCGTGCTGGTCCCGTCGACGCGGCGGCTGTTCCCGCGCGGCGTGTTCCGGCTGCGGCGCGGGATCCCCACCGTGGTGGCGGCGCGCGGCCTGCTCGCGGGCGTGTTCTTCACGATCAACTCCTACGTGCCGCTCATGCTCGAGGCGACCCACGGCTGGTCGCTCGCCGCGGCGGGCCTGCCGTTGATCGTCGGCGCGCTGGCCTGGTCGACGGCGTCGGCGTGGCAGGGCAAGCATCCCGACCTGCCCCGCCCGCGGCTGCTGCGCATCGGGTTCGCCCTGGTCACCACGGGTGCCGCCGGCATGCTGCTGGTCGCGCCCTCGTGGGGCGTCGCGTGGCTGGCGCTGCCGTTCTGGGCGGTCGCCGGGCTCGGCATGGGGCTCGGGTTCTCGTCGGTGTCGTTCCTGCTGCTGCAGCAGTCCGAGGCGCACGAGACCGGCTTCCACACCTCGGCCGCCCAGATCGCCGACCAGCTCGGCACCGCCGCGCTCATCGGCGCGGGCGGGGCGGCGCTCGCGCTGCTCGGTGCGCCCGCGGTCGCGCTGCCCGCGCTGATCGCGCTGCTCGTCGCGCTGGGGCTGATCGGTCTGCTGGGCGCGCCGCGCGCGGCCGGTCAGGCGGGGTCGGCGACGACCACCACGTTGTCGGAGTAGTGCCGGGTGCGGCGGTCGAACGCCCCGCCGCAGGTGATCAACACCAGGCGGGGCGGCCCGCCCACCGCGAACACCTCCGGCGGGAGCTCGGCCTTCGCGTGCTGGCGGCGGCCGGTCACACGGTAGCCGAGCGCCCGGCCGTCGGCCCCGTGCACCACGATCTCCTCGCCCTCGCCGACGTCCCGCAGCACCGCGAGCGCACCCAGCCCGCCGATCCGCGAGTCGACGTGCCCGGCGAGCACCGTCGTGCCGGCCGCGCCGCCGGGCAGCGCGCTCGGCGCCCACCAGCCGACCGTGGACGGGGGCTCCGGCACCACGAGCGCCCCCTCGGGGCCCGTGCGGACGGCCACCACCGGGGCGCGCACCCCGCGCGCGGGGAGCACGAGCTCGACCGGCGGCGTGCCGACCGGGACCGCCGTCGCGGGCGCCTCGCCGTGGGCCGCCGGCGCGAGCAGCCCACCACCGGCCGGCGCGGGCGGGTGCAGCGCGAACGGGTCCGGGGCGACCCGCGCCGGAGCCGCGGGGGCGTCCAGCGTGGCCACGTTCGCGCCGGGCGCGGGGTCGAGCATCGTGAGCCCTGCCGTCACGCACACCGCGCCCGCGGCCAGGAGCGCACGGGTCGTGCGCCGGCCGCGGGCGGGTGAGGCGGTGGGGCCGGCGGCGGCGCCGGTCCCGGCGGGGATCAGGCCGATCGGCGCCGCCACCACAGCGCACCGGCGAGCAGCAGGGCCCCGAGGCCGACCAGGCCGACCGCCACGGGCGTGACGTCCCCCGCGGCCTGCCCGCCGCTGCCGGCGTCGACGGAGCTCGGCGCCGACGCACCCGCCGAGTCCGCCGCCTGCTCGAGCTGCCCGGTGAGCGCGTCGAGGCGGCGCAGCGCCTCCTGCGCCGCGGCCTTGGCCTCCGGGGAGGCGCCGTCGTCGGCGAGGACGGCGTTCGCCGCGTCCCGCACCTGCTGCTGGAGCTGGCCCGCGGCCCGCAGCCAGCCCTGGTCGAACTGCTCGCCGCTGCGGGCGCGCAGGTCGGCGAGGGTGGCCTGCTGCTCGGGCGTGGGCGCCGCGTCGAGGGCGCCGTCCGCCCCCGCGGAGAGCTGCTCGAGCAGCGCCTGCCCGTCGGTCGAGTACTGGGCGGCGAGCGTGCGCACGTCCTGGGCGACGCCCTGCGACTCGCCGAGACCGCCGAGCGCGGCGAGCGCGGCCGCGGCGGACCCGGCCGCCCCGAGCGGGCCACCTGCGCCGCCCTGGTCCGCGCCACCGGGGGTGGCGGCGTCCCCCGCGCCGCCGGTCGGCGCGGGCTGCGGGGCGGTCTGCTCGGCCGACCCGCACGCCGTGACGGCGCCGAACACGATGCCGAGAACCGCGATCAGGGCGACCGCGTTGGCGGCGACCCGCCTGATGGGACCGGTGCGCACGGCTCCTCCTTCGTCTCCTGGACGCGTGCACCGTGGCGCCAACCAGTTCGGCCCGCAGCCGAAACCGGCGAACTCCGCCCGGTCGTGTGACGTCGCCGGGGTGGGCGCGGAACCGTCACGACTGCGAGGGCGGACCCCACCCGAGCGGCGGCGCCTGCCAGTACGGCGACGGGGGCTGCTGCCACCGGGGCTGTTGCCATTGCGCCTGCTGCTGCCACTGCGCCTGCTGCTGCCACTGGGCCTGCTGCTGCCACTGGGCCTGCTGCTGCCACTGGGCCTGTTGCCACTGGCCCTCCGGCCCGAGCGGCGGGTACATCGCCGGGCCGGGTGGCACGGGCTGCGGCGCCGGTCGCCGCGGGACCACCAGCACCACCGCGCCGGCGAGCGCGAAGAGCGCGGCGAGGAGGATGAGGTACCCGCCGGTGCCGATCACGTAGCTGGACGAGAAGGCGATGTCGTCGGTCGGGCGGTTCACCGCGATGTTGCGGGCGATCGTGATCAGCTGCAGCCAGATCACCGAGACGACGCCCACCAGCAGGCCCGTGGTGCCCACCCCGAACGACCGGACGGCGGGAGGCTCGGTCGGCCTGCGGGCCGACAGCACGAGCAGGAGCGCGACCACGAGGGCCAGCACGCCCGCCACCACGAGCGGGATCCCGTAGAGGATCTTCGGCGTGGGCAGCGGGTCGGCGGGGAGCGGGTCCTCGAACGAACCCCACCCGGTGGTCGTGGTGGTGGAGCTGGACGGGCCGCGGGACAGCCGCGACTCGAACCGGTAGACGCTGAACGCCCCGAAGCTGCCGCCCACCGCGAACGCCGCCGCCACGGCGAAGAGACCCGCTGCCACCAGCCGCCCGACCGCGAACGGCGCGGGTGGTGGGCCGTACTGCGGGTACGCGTATGCCCCCGACATGAGATCACTCTCCCAGGTGGACCGGCCGCCGTGCCAGCCGTCCGCCAGGTCAGAACCGGTGCGGGGGCGGGGGCGGGGGCGACAGCCGGTGGGGCGGCTGGGCGGCGCCGGGGGCTGCCACCGCGGCCCGCGCTGCGGGTACCCACCGGGCCCGGGTGGCCCGAGCTGCGGCGCCCCGCGCCGCGACGAGGACGCGGTGGCCACCGACGCCGACCTCGTACGCGTACCCGCCGCCGTTCCCAGCGGAGAACTCCGCGGCGTTGCGCATCTGCGTGCCCAGCCGCGTCCAGATCGCGAAGACGACGCCGAGCAGCGCGCCTCCGCTGCCCACCCCGAGCGCCCGCGCGGCGGCGGGGTCGGCCACCTCGCGGGACGTCACCGCCGGCAGCGCCGCGACGGCGAGCAAGCCCGCAGCAGCCGGCCGCCCGACCGCGACCGGCGCGGGCGGCGGACCGTACTGCGGGTACCGCCCGCCGCGCCGGCCTCCCACCGGGTCAGGGCCGGTGCGGCAGCTTCTTCGGCGCGGAGGGCGGCGGCACCACGGGGCCCGCGTCGCCGTCCGGCGCCTCGTCGAGGTCGACGATCACGGGCGCGTGGTCGCTCGGGCCACTGCCCTTGCGGGCCTTGCGGTCCACCCACGCCGCCCGCACCCGCGCCGCGGGGTCGGCGCCCGCGAGCACGAGGTCGATGCGCATGCCCAGGTCCTGGTGGAACCGCCCGGCCCGGTAGTCCCAGTACGTGAAGATGCGCTCGGTGGGCCACCGGTCGCGCACCACGTCGTGCAGCCCGAGGCCCTTGATCTCCTCGAGCGCCTTGCGCTCGGCGGGGGTGACGTGGGTGGAGCCGACGAAGACCGCCGGATCCCACAGGTCGTCGTCGGTCGGGGCGATGTTCATGTCGCCCGCCACCACCGTCCTCGCCGGGTCGGTGATCGACTCCCGCAGCGCGGCGAGCCACTCCAGCTTGTAGAGGTAGTGCGGGTCGTCGGGGGAGCGGCCGTTGGGCACGTAGACCGAGGTGATCCGCAGCCCGCCGCACGTCGCCGAGATCGCTCGGGCCTCCGGCGGGGAGTCGGGCGTGGGGAAACGCGGCTCGCCCGGCAGCCCGCGCACGACGTCGTCGAGCCCGACCCGCGACAGCAGCGCCACCCCGTTCCAGCGGCCCTCGCCGTGGTGGGCGACGGCGTAGCCGCGCTCCGCGAGCGGCGCGTCGAAGGCTTCGGCGAACGCCTCGTCCGAGAGCTTGGTCTCCTGCAGGCACACGACGTCCGGGGCACGCTCGTCGAGCCACGGCAGCAGGCGGGGCAGCCGGGTGAGGGCCGAGTTCACGTTCCACGTAGCCAGACGCACCCGCAGCACGCTACCGTTGCCCGGAGTTTGTACGATGGCCGAACAAAGGGGTTTTCCCATGCCGCAGCCCACCCGTGAGGACCGCTTCAGCTTCGGGCTCTGGACGGTCGGCTGGCCCGCCCGCGACCCGTTCGGTGACGCCACCCGCCCGGCCCTCGACCCGATCGAGTCGGTGCACCGCCTCTCCGAGCTCGGCGCGTGGGGGGTCACGTTCCACGACGACGACCTGATCCCCTTCGGCACGGACGCGGCCGAGCGCGACCGGATCATCGCCCGGTTCAAGGCGGCGCTCGACGAGACCGGGATGGTCGTCCCGATGATGACGACCAACCTGTTCACCCACCCCGTCTTCAAGGACGGCGCGTTCACCAGCAACGACCGGGGCGTGCGCCGGTTCGCGATGCGCAAGGTCATCCGCAACCTCGACCTGGCCGCCGAGCTGGGCGCGAAGACCTACGTGTTCTGGGGCGGCCGCGAGGGCGCCGAGGTCGACTCCGGCAAGGACGTCGCCGCGGCCCTCGACCGCTACCGGGAGGCCATCGACACGCTCGCCGCGTACGTCAAGGAGCAGGGCTACGGCATCCGCTTCGCGATCGAGCCGAAGCCGAACGAGCCCCGCGGCGACATCCTGCTGCCCACGGCCGGGCACGCGCTCGCGTTCATCGCCGAGCTGGAGCACGGCGACATCGTCGGCATCAACCCCGAGGTCGGGCACGAGCAGATGGCCGGGCTGAACTACACCGCGGGCATCGCGCAGGCGCTGTGGGCCGGCAAGCTGTTCCACATCGACCTCAACGGCCAGCGCGGCATCAAGTACGACCAGGACCTCGTGTTCGGCCACGGCGACCTGCTCAACGCGTTCTCCACGGTCGACCTGCTGGAGAACGGGGCGCCCGGCGGCGGCCCGCGCTACGACGGCCCCCGCCACTTCGACTACAAGCCGCTGCGCACCGAGGACATCGACGGCGTGTGGGCCTCCGCGGCGGCCAACATGAAGACCTACCTGATCCTCAAGGAGCGCGCCGCGGCGTTCCGCGCCGACCCGGAGGTGGCCGAGGCGATGGCCGTCGCCGGCGTGGCAGACCTGGCCAAGCCCACGCTGAACCCGGGCGAGACCGTCGCCGACCTCAAGGCCGACCGCTCGGCCTTCGAGGACTTCGACGCCGACAAGGCCGGCGAGCGCGGCTACGGCTACGTGCGCCTCGCGCAGCTGGCGGTGGAGCACCTCACGGGCGCGCGATGAGCCTCGTGGCAGGGGTCGACTCGTCGACCCAGTCGTGCACGGTGGTGATCCGCGACGCCGAGACCGGCGCGCTGGTCCGCTCGGGGCGGGCCAAGCACCCGGACGGCACCGAGGTGCACCCCTCGGCGTGGTGGGAGGCCCTGCAATCGGCGATCGCCGACGCGGGCGGCCTCGACGGGGTCGAGGCGATCGCGGTGGCCGGCCAGCAGCACGGGATGGTCTGCCTCGACGAGTCCGGGGAGGTCGTGCGCCCCGCGCTGCTGTGGAACGACACCCGTTCCGCGGGCGCGGCGGACGACCTCGTCGCCGAGCTGGGCGCCGGGGAGTGGGCGGAGGCGGTCGGCAGCGTGCCGGTCGCGTCGTTCACGGTCACGAAGCTGCGCTGGCTCGCCCAGCACGAGCCCGAGCACGCCGCCGCCACCGCGGCGGTGTGCCTGCCGCACGACTGGCTCACCTGGAAGCTGCTCGGCACCGGCTCGCTGGACGACCTCGTCACCGACCGCTCCGACGCCAGCGGCACGGGCTACTTCTCCGGCGTCACCGGGGAGTACCGGCTCGACCTGCTGGAGCGCGCGCTCGGCCGGTCCGACGTGCGGCTGCCGCGCGTGCTCGGCCCGGCCGAGGCGGCGGGCCGCACCCCGGACGGCGTGCTCGTCGGGCCCGGGGCGGGCGACAACGCGGGCGCCGCGCTCGGCCTCGGCGCCGCCGTCGGCGACGTGGTGATCTCGATCGGCACGTCCGGGGTGGTGTCCACGGTCAGCCCGACCCCGACCGCGGACGAGACCGGGATCATCGCCGGCTTCGCGTCCGCGACCGGGGAGCACCTGCCGCTGGTCTGCACGCTCAACGCCGCCCGCGTGCTCGACGCGGCGGCGCGCATGCTCGGGGTGGACCACGAGGGGCTCTCCCGGCTCGCGCTCTCGGCCCCGCCCGGGGCCGACGGCCTCGTGCTCGTCCCCTACCTGGAGGGCGAGCGCACGCCCAACCGCCCGGACGCCACCGGCGCGCTGCACGGGCTCACGCTCACCAGCTCCACGCCCGCCCACCTGGCGCGCGCCGCGGTGGAGGGCCTGCTGTGCGGGCTCGCCGACGCGCTCGATGCGTTCCGGGCGGCGGGCGTGCCGCTGGAGCGGGCCTTCCTCGTGGGCGGCGGCGCGCGGTCCGAGGCGCTCGCCCGGATCGCGCCCGCGGTGCTCGGGCAGACCGTGCTGCGGCCGACCCCCGGCGAGTACGTCGCCGACGGGGCGGCCCGGCAGGCGGCGTGGGTGCTCGCGGGCGGTGCCACCCCGCCGGTGTGGGAGGCGGCCGACACCGAGACGTTCGACGCCGACCCCACGCCCGCGGTCCGCGAGCGCTACGCACAGGTCCGCGAGCTCACGGCCCGGCGCCAGGGCTCGTGACCCCTCGGCGAGTCGCGCCCCGGGCGCGCGCGAGTCGCGCTCCGGGTGCGGGCGAGTCGCGGTGAGCGTTCCCGCGGGACAGCACACGGTCCGGCGGCACAACCTGGCGCTCGTGCTGGGTGAGGTCGCCGGGCCGGAGCCGCTGTCGCGGGCCGGGGTGGCGGCCCGCACCGGCCTCACCCGGGGCACCGTGTCGTCGCTGGTCGAGGAACTGATCGCGGCCGGGCTCGTCACGGAGCTCGCCGCGGCGCGCGGCGGCCCCGGCCGGCCGGCCAGCCCGCTGCGGCTGGACCCGCGCGGGCCCGCCGGGCTCGGCCTGGAGGTGCGGGTGGACGCGGTCGGCGCCTGCGTCGTCGACCTCACCGGCGCGGTGCGCGTGCAGCGCACGGTGCCGTCCGACCACCGCGACGACGTCCCGGACGCCGCGCTCGGCCGCCTCGCCGCGCTCGCCGCGGAGGTCGTGGCCGAGGCGGGACTGCCGATCGCGGGCGCGACGGTCGCCCTGCCCGGCGTCGTCGGGCCGGACGGGGTGCTGGAGCGCGCCCCGAACCTCCCGCGCTGGGTCGACGTCGCCGTCGGGCCCGCGCTCGGCGCCCGGCTGCGCGGTGTGCCGGTGCGCGCGGCCAACGAGGCCGACCTCGCCGCGCTGGCCGAGCGGTGGGCGGGCGGGCCGGCCGACGCGATCGTCGTCTCCGGCGGCATCGGGGTGGGCGCCGGGGTGCTGCTCGGCGGCGCGCTGTTCGCCGGGGCGAGCGGGCGGGCCGGCGAGATCGGGCACGTCGTCGTCGACCCCGACGGGCGGCCCTGCCACTGCGGCGGCCGGGGCTGCCTGGAGACCGTCGCCGGGCTGGAGGCGCTGACCGGACCCGAGGCCGGGCCCGAAGCCGTCCGTGAAGCGGGCCGGGCGCTCGGCATCGCGCTGGCGGGCGCCGTGCACCTGCTCGACGTCCCGGCCGTGGTGCTGGGCGGCGGGTACCCGGGCGTCGGGCCCCCGCTGCTCGACGCGGTGCGCGCCGAGCTGCAGGCCCGCGTGTTCTCCCGGACGGGCGTCGAGGTCAGCTGCTCGACGCTGGGAACCGACGCCGCCCTGCACGGGGCCGCCACCGCGGTCGTGCAGGGCGTGCTCGCCGACCCCGGCGCGCTGATCGGCGCGCAGGGCTGATCCACCGGCCGTTCAGGAGGCCTTCGGCAGCACCCGGATCCCGTCGGCGTGGATCCCGCTCGCGTCGGCGGTGCCGGTGAGCACCACGACGTCCCCGACGGCGGGCTTCTGGGTCAGCGCGGCGGTGTCCACGGTGACCGGCAGGCCGTACACCGAGGTCACGGTGGCGGTGTCCCCGCTGACGGCGGTGACCGTGCCGGCCACGCGGGCCTGCGGCACCCAGATCGCCTCCGCGGTCGCGGCCTCCCCGGTGCCCTCGACCAGGACGACCACGCGCTCGCCGACCTGCAGGTCGCCCAGCCCGCTGTTGGACGAGCCGCGCACCCGGGTGTCGCCGTCGGTGCGCAGCGTCCGCTGGCCCGCGCCGTCGACGTCCACGGCGATCGAGCCGTTCGCCACGGACGCGACGGTGCCGGTGACCACGGGCTCGTCGCCGAGGTCGAAGCCACCGCCGCGCGGGCCGCGGTGCTCGAACCAGCCGTCGTCGCCGCCCCGGTGGCGGGCCATCGGCCCGCGCCGGTCGTCGCCCCACGGGCCCTCCTCGCTCCACCAACCCGCGCGGTCGAAGCCGGGGCCGAACCGGCGTTCGTCGCGGTCGGGCAGCAGCAGCGCGGTGGCGACCCCGCCGATCACGACCAGCGCGGCGATGATCGCGGTGATCACGACGCCGCGGCTGCGCAGGCGCGACCGCCAGGACCGGCGCGGCGCATCGGTCGCGGTGGTGGGTGGTTCGCTGGTGCTCATCCTCGTGCTCCCCTCGGAAGGTCGGTGACTTCCCCACCGACGCTTCCGCCCGTTCCTGAAGCCGGCCTGAAGCCCGCCCACACCTTCAGCCGATCTTCAGGCTCGCCCGCGCCCGCGCCGGGAGAATGGGCGTCGTGACCGCGCGCGTGCTGGTGGTGGAGGACGCCGAGGCGATCCGCACCGCCGTGGTCGCCGGGCTCGGCGACGCCGGGTTCGGCGCCGCCGGGCGCCCGGACGGCCGCACGCTGGAGGAGGACCTGGCGAGGTTCCGCCCGGACCTGGTGGTGCTCGACGTGATGCTGCCGGGCCGCGACGGCTTCGCCCTCCTCGACGTCGTGCGGCGCCGCAGCGACGCGGGCGTGGTGATGCTGACCGCCCGCGACGCCGTCGACGACCGGCTGCGCGGCCTGCACGGCGGCGCCGACGACTACGTGGTCAAGCCGTTCGCGCTGGCCGAGCTCGTCGCGCGGGTGACGGCCGTGCTGCGCCGGATGGGGCGCACGCCGTCCACGGTGGAGGTCGGGGACCTGGTGATCGACGCCGCCGCGGGCACCGTGCTGCGCCGCGGTGTCCCGATCGAGCTCACCGCCACCGAGCTGCGGCTGCTGGACTACCTCGCCGCGCAGCGCGGGCGGGTGGTCAGCAAGGGGCAGATCCTCACGCGGGTGTGGGGCTACACCGACTACGACCCCAACCTGGTCGAGGTCCACGTCTCCGCGCTGCGCCGGAAGCTCGGTGAACCGCGGCTGGTGCACACCGTGCGCGGGCTCGGCTACGTCCTGCGCTCCGACGGCGAGGCGGACGGGTGACCGGCAGGCTGCGGACGGTCTCGCTGCGGCGCCGGGTCACGGTGCTCAGCCTGACCGTGCTGGCGGCCGTGCTGCTGGTGGTCGGGGTCCTCACCGACGTCGTGTTCACCGCCCAGGTCCGCTTCGAGCTGCGCCAGCAGCTGAACGTGCGCGCCGCGCTCGCGGGCCAGCTCGTCGCGCAGGGCGTGCCGGCCGACGAGGTGGCGCGGCGGGTGGAGGCGCCCGGGATCCGCGCCGAGCTGGTCACCGCCGACGGGCGCGTCTACGCGGGCGACCCCGACGAGGACGCGCCGCGGCTGCGGCCGCCGTGGCGGGACGGGCCGCCCGGCCCCGACCACCGCCGCTGGTGGGACGACGACGATGACGACGGGGGGTGGGGCAGCCCGCAGGTCCTGGAGGAGCAGCTCGCCGACGGGTCGCGGCTCACCCTCGTGGCGAGCGGCGGACCGGTGAGCGGCGCGCAAGCGCTGCTGCGCCGCACGCTGATCGTGCTCAGCCTCGCCGCGCTGGCCGTGGCCGGCATCGTCATGCTGCTCACCACGCGGTTCGCCCTGGCGCCGCTGGACGCGATGACGGCGCTGGCCCGCTCCATCACCAGCGGTGACCGCGGCAGACGCCTCGCGCCCACGCGCACCGACACCGAGCTGGGCCGCACCGCGGCCGCGTTCGACGAGATGCTCGACGCCCTGGAGGGTGCGGAGGCGGCCGCGCGCGCCGAGGAGGCGCGGACGCGCCGGTTCGTCGCCGACGCCGCGCACGAGCTGCGCACCCCGATCGCGGGGGTGCAGGCGGTCGCCGAGGCGGCACTCGCCCCGGACATGCCCCCGGAGGAGCGGGAGCGGCTGCACCTTCTGATGCTGCGCGAGAGCCGCCGGGCGGGCCGGCTCGTCGACGACCTCCTGGTGCTCGCCCGCCTCGACGCGGGGCTCGAGCTGCGCCGCGAGCCGGTGGACCTGCTCGAGCTGGCGCGCACCGAGGCCGAACGGGCCCGGCTGGTCTCCCCGGACCAGCGGGTCGAGGTGCGCGGCGAGCCGGTCACCGTCGCCGGCGACGCCTCCCGGCTCGCCCAGGTGCTGGGCAACCTCCTCGACAACGCGCGGCGCCACGCCGGGCCGGGCACCGTGACCATCACCGTGTCGGCGGGCGACCCGGCCACCGTGCTCGTCACCGACGAGGGGCCGGGCGTCCCACCCGCCGACCGCGAGCGGATCTTCGACCGGCTCGTGCGGCTGGACGAGGCCCGCGGCGAGGACGGCGGCGCCGGGCTCGGGCTCGCGATCGCGCGGGGCATCGCGCGGGCCCACGGCGGCGAGCTGCGCTGCGTCGAGCCGCCGTCCGGGCGGGGCGCGGCGTTCGAGCTCAGTCTTCGTCGGGCAGCGTGACCTTCTTGATGTAGAGCAGCCGGTCGCCCCGCTCGAGGGCGTCGACGGCGGCGGCGTCCACCCGGTACAGGTCGTCGCCGCGCACCACGCCGAGGACGATGTCCGGCAGGTGGCGGGGCGAGCCGCCCACCTCGTGCTCCTCCACCTCCCGCTCGCTGATCGCGAAACCGGCCTCCGGGGTGAGCAGGTCCTCGACCACCTCGACCACGCTCGGCGTGGTGGTCGCCATGCCGAGCAGGCGACCCGCCGTCTCGGCCGAGACGATCACCGAGTTGGCGCCGGACTGGCGCACCAGGTGCACGTTCTCCGACTCCCGCACCGAGGCCACGATCCGCACGTTGGGCGCCAGCTCGCGGGCGGTGAGGGTGACCAGCACGGCGGTGTCGTCGCGGTTGGTCGCGACGATGAGCGCGGAGGCCTGTTGGATGCCCGCGATGCGCAGCACGGCCGAGCGGGTGGCGTTGCCGGTGACGGTCACCAGGCCCAGCGCGGAGGCCGCGTCCAGCTGGCTGCGGTCGGTGTCGACCACGACGATGTCGGAGGGTTCGGCACCGTCGCCGAGCAGCGTCTCGACCGCGGCACGCCCCTTGGTGCCGTAGCCGACGACGACGGTGTGGTTGCGCACGCGAGACCTCCAGCGCGAGATGCGTACGGCCTGCCGGGAGCGCTCGGTGAGCAGCTCCACCGTGGTGCCGACCAGCACGATGAGGAACAGCAGGCGCAGCGGCGTGATGACGACCGTGGTCAGCAGCCGCGCCTCGGGGGTGACGGGGACGATGTCGCCGTAGCCGGTGGTGGAGAGCGAGACCGTCGCGTAGTAGAAGGCGTCGCCCAGCGAGATCGGGGTGTCGCTGTTGGCGTCCTGGTAGCCGTCGCCGCCGAAGTAGACGACGAGCGCGGCGGCCACGAGCGCGCCCAGGGCGATCAGCACGCGCCGCAGCAGCGCCACCGCCGGGCTGATTCCCGACTCGGGCATGCGGATGGTGCCGACCAACGACGGGTCGGCGAACGGCCGGCGGTCGGCGGACCGACCCAGACCCGTCACCACGCGCGGAGGGTAACCGGCGGACGGGGCAGCCGCGCGGCGGCCGCGCCGGAAGCGTGCGGGATCACTCGGCGTCCGGCACGACGCCTGCCTCGGCCGCACCACGCACCAGCTCGTCGAGGCCGAACGCAGACACCGCGTCGAGCGCGCCGCTGCCGGACACACCGTGCTCGGCGGCCCGCGCCGCGCCCCACGCGAGCAGGTCGGCCGTGATCGCGTACGGCTCCGGCGCGGTCAGCCGGGTGCGGGCGAGCAGGGTGCCGGTGGCGTCGAAGACCTCCGCGACGAAGTGCGACCGCGCTGTGGCGAGCGCGTCCCCGGCCGGGGCGGCGGGGACCGCCCTGGTCAGCACGTCCGCCACCGCGCGCACCGCCCGCTGCGGCAGCCGCGACAGCAGCGGCGTGACGCGCGCCCCCGCGTGCACGGCCCCGCTCGCCCGGCCGAACCAGCCGAGGTAGACGTCCACCGTCCGCAGGCCGGGCGCGATCCGTGGCAGCGCGAACTGCTCGCTCGCGCCGATCGTGACGGCGGGCCGCGGCCGGCCCGCCACGTCGAACGTGCGCATCCGCGCCCCGGCCGGCTCGGTGCGCAGCGCGCCGTCGCGGAAGGAGTAGAGCTGCTGGGTGGCGATCCCGGCGAGCGACCGGAGGGTGCCGCGGGAGAACGGCCGCCCCGCCCCGAGCCCGGAGAGGAAGTAGCCGACGTCCACCCGATCGGCCCCCTCCCCCGCGGCGCGCAGGGCGAGCGCCCCGGCGAGCACGCCGGGCACGTAGTCGTTGCCGAACGCGGTGAGCAGCGCGGCGCCGGTGCGTTCGGCAGCGGGCCCCCACCGCTCGTGCACCGCCCGGATGAACGGCGGCTCCCCGGTCGAATCGAGGTACACCGCGCCCGCCTCGACCGCCGCCCGCACCGCGGGCTCGCCGAGCGCCGTGAACGGCCCAACGGTGCTGACCAGCACGTCCCCGCGCCCGACGAGCGCGGCGACCGACGCCGGCTCACCGACGTGGGCGAGTGCGGTCTCCAGCCCTCCCAGCCGTTCGGCGAGCTCCGCGAGCCGCCGCGTGTCCCGCCCCGCGAGCACCGGCCGCACGCCCCTCGCCACCATGGCCTCGACCGTGCGGGCGCCCGTGTACCCGGTGGCCCCGAACAGCACGATCCGCGCGCCCATGGGGCGACCCTAAGCGGTGATCGGGTCGTCCCGCTCGGGTCGCGCGTACGCTGCGCGGCGTGCCTCGCTACGCCGTCCTGCTGCGCGGGATCAACGTCGGCAAGGCGAAGCGGGTGGCGATGGCCGACCTGCGCGCCCTGCTGGACGACCTCGGCTACACGCAGGTGCGCACCCACCTCAACAGCGGCAACGTCGTCCTCACCGGCGACGACGCCGACCCGGCCGAGCACGCCGACCGGATCGAGGACGCCCTCCGCGAGCGGCTCGGCCTCGCGGTGCGCTGCGCGGTCCTCGCCGCCGACGAGCTGCGCACCGTGGTCGAGGGCAACCCGCTCGCCGACGTCGCCGACAACGGCTCGCGGATGGTGGTCCACGTCTACCTACGCCCGGTCGACCCGGCCCTGGTGGCGGGCCACCCGCCGGTTCCGCAGGACCCCGAGAACGCCCGCGTGGGTGACCGGGCGGTCTACCAGTGGTGCCCCGACGGCCTGATGGCGGCGCCGGACATCGGCCCGTACCTGGCCCAACACCTCGAGGCGGAGGTCACGGCGCGGAACTGGAACACGATCACGCGGCTGGCGGAGCTGATCTAGGGCCGGCCCCGCGGGGTATCCAGGCACCACCGCATCGCAGGACGGCCACCTTCATGCCGAACGTGCGCGAAGGTGGCCGTGCTGCGGTTCGGAGCGACCCGGCGCGGGTTCCGTCGAACCCGCGAACGCCTCAGCCCTTCCCCGCCTCCTGCCTGCGCCGCAGATCGCTGAGCTGCTCCCGCACGTCCCGCAGCTCCGCCCGGGTCCGCCGCAGCTCCTCGTCCCGGCTCCGCAGGTCGGCACGCGCGTCCTCGAGCGCGGCGTGGGTCTCCTGGTGCCGGGCGTCGCTGGCGCGCAGCTGGTCCTCCAGCCCGCAGATCGCCCGCGCGGAGGCGAGCGAGTGCCCCTCGTCGAGCAGCTCGCGCAGCCGGGCGGCGAGGGCGAGCTGCCGCCGGGAGTAGCGGCGGTGGCCGCCGCTCGTCCGGTGCGGCTGCAGGACGCCCGCGTTGTCGAGGCTCCGCAGGAAGGCGGGCTGGACGCCGAGCAGCTCAGCGGCCTGCCCCATGGCGACCGCGGGGTAGTCCTCGTCGTCCAGCCTGCCCAGGTTGTTCCTCACCGGTCTGTTCCGTTCAGCGGGGTGACGGTTCCTGCGTCATGCGCCTCCTGCGGGTGCACCGGGCGACGTCCTCGGCCTTCCGGTGCCCGGGCGGCGGACCGGTCGGCCGGTACCAGCGAAAGGACCGGGGCGGCGCGGCGCCTAGCGCGCGCCGCTGGATGCCGTTTCCCGTGTGGTCAGTTCGCGCAGGTCGCTCGGCCCCTCGCCCTCGACGAGGGACGCCATCGACGGCCGGTCCGCGCCGGCGAAGGCGGTGAACCCGAAGTGCACCTCCCCCGCCGCCACCGTGCGCCCCGGGTGCGGCGCGGAGTGCACGCGGTTCTTGTCGGGGCGCACGATGCCCGCGGCGTCGACCGCGTCGAGCTGGGTGAGCAGCCGGGCCAGCGCGGCGGGTGCCTCGCGCGGGCAGTGGTCGGTCTGGGTGAGCGTGCGGTGCAGCGGGCCGGTGTGCCAGCCGTTCGTGTCGCCGCTGCCGACGGGTACGGCGACGCCGACGCTGAGCAGCCACCGGGACGGCTTGCCGTTGAAGTCCGGCGTCTGGTGCAAGGTGATCTCGGTGACCTGGTCGGCCCGGACCAAGCCGCCGTCGAGCAGCTGCAGCCACACGTTCGAAAGGCTCACCTCGACCTCCGCAGAAGCTACCACCTCCAGCGGGATTATCTACATTCTGGACTGCAGGTTGGCGCACTGCAAGCTGCAGGTTCAGCCCGCGGCGCGGGCGGCACCGAGTCCAGCAGGGCGCGCAGCCCGGCGGCGTCGAGCAGGTCGGCCGGGCGGAGCGTGACGTCGTGGCGCACGTAGTGGAACGCCGCCCGCACCCGCTCCGGCTCGCAGCCGGCCAGCGCCGCCCACGCCAGGCGGTAGGCCGCGAGCTGCACCGTGAGCGCGGGGATCCGCTCGTCCTCGGGGAGCGCACCGGTCTTCCAGTCGACGACCGTGAAGCCGCCGTCCGGGTCGGCGAACACGGCGTCCATCCGGCCGCGCACCCCCACCCCGGCGATCACGGTCTCGAACGGCACCTCCACCTCGACCGGGCGCCGGTCGGCCCACTCGCTCGCGAGGAACGCCTCCTGCAGCTCCTCGAGGGCGTCGTCGGGCGCGGCGCCCTCGTCCGCAGCACCCGGGAGCTCGTCCAGGTCGAGCAGCTGCGCGACGCCGAACCGCTGCTCCAGCCAGGCGTGGAACGCCGTGCCGCGGCGGGCGTGCGGGTTCGGCGGCAGCGGCATCGGACGGCGCAGGCGGGCGGCCAACGCGGCCGGGTCGGCCGCCAGCTCGACGAGCTGGGACACCGACAGCTGCGCGGGCAGCGCCACCTCGGGCCGGGCCCTGGCCGCGGCCCGCTCGGCGAGCAGCAGGTCGACGTCGCGGGCCCAGCCCTCCGGGTCGTCCGGTTCCGGATCCGCGGGTGGCTCGGGGACGAGCAGCTCCATCTGCCCGCCCGGCGTCGCGGCGGCCTCGGCCTGCGCCGCCCGCCGTTCCGCCCGCTCGCGCAGCGCGGAGCGGACCAGCTCGGCGCCCGCGTGCACCTCCGCGGACCGCGCCCCCAGCGGGTCGACCGGCCACACGGCGGTGGGCTGCTCCGCGGTGGCCGGGTTGACGTCGTCGGGGCCGGGTTCCTCGGCCCACCGCTCGGCGCCGTGCACGCGCGCGATCTCGACGAGGAACTCCGAGGGCTGTTTCGGCCGCTCGCCCGCGGGGCCCCACCGGTGCCCGGAGGCGAGCAGGACGCGCTCGGCCCGGGTGAGCGCCACGTAGAACAGCCTGCGTTCCTCGGCGAGGCGCCGCTCGTCGAGGGCGTCGGAGTGGGCCTTGACCGCGTCCTCGATCTGCTTGCGGTCGGGTGAGCCCGTCGGCAGGTCGAGCGCGGGCAGATCGTCGGCGTCGCCGCGCAGCGCGACGGGCAGCTCGGCGGGGTTGGTCAGCCACGTGCCGCTGAGCTTGCGGCCGGGGAAGACGCCCGTGACCAGGTGCGGGACGGCCACGACCTCCCACTCGAGGCCCTTGGCGGCGTGCACGGTGAGCACCTGCACGCGGTCGGGCGCGACCTCCACCTCGCCGGGGGTGAGCCCGTCCTCGGCGCGCTCGGCGGTCTCGAGGAAGTCGAGCAGCGCCGGGAGCGTCGCCACCTCGGCGCCCGCGGCGAACTCGGCCACGACGTCGGCGAACGCGTCCAGGTGCGCCCGCCCGACCGGGCCCGGCCGGGCCGCGGTCTCCGCGTCCAGCAGCAGCACGCGCTCGGCGTCGGCGACGAGGTCGGTGAGCGGCGCCGACGCCCGCGAGCGCAGCCACCCCAGCTCCCGGGCGAGCCGGGTGATGCGGGCGTAGCCCTCCGGCGAGTAGCGCTCCGGCTCGCCGGGGTCGTCGAGCGCGTCGACGAGCCCCGCCTGCTCGGCCTGCTCGCCGGGCAGCGCCCCGTGGGCGAGCGCCTCCGGGGTCGGCGGATCGTCGGGTCCGGGCAGGTCGGGCACGAGCTCGCGGGCGCGCTGCCACAGCGCGGCGAGGTCGGCGACGCCGAGCCGCCACCGCGCCCCGGTGAGCAGCCGGACGGCCGCCGGGCCGGCGAGCGGGTCGGCCACGAGCCGCAACGCGCTGACCAGGTCGCGCACCTCCGGGGTGTCGAGCAGGCCGCCGAGCCCGACGACCTCCACCGGCAGGCCGCGGGCGCGCAGGGCGGTCGCGATCGGATCCATGTCGGCGCGGCGGCGCACGAGCACCGCGGACGTGGGCGGCTCGTCGGCCTCCTCCCACCGCTGCGCGATCGCGTCGGCGACCCAGTCGATCTCCGACGCGACGTCCGGCAGCAGCGCCACCCGGACGTCGCCCGCGCGGGCGCCGGGCCCCGCCTTCAGCTCCCCGACTCCCACCGCCCCCGGCGCGCCGCGCAGCGGGGCCGATGCGGCGTTGGCGAGCGCCAGCACCTCCGGCGGGTTGCGGAAGCTGGTGAGCAACCCGTACTCGGGCGCAGGCCGCCCGTCGGGCAGCGGGAAGTCGGTGCGGAAGCGGGCGAGGTTGCCCGCGCTGGCCCCCCGCCAGCCGTAGATCGACTGGTTCGGGTCGCCCACCGCCGTGACGGTCGGGGCGTCCGGACGGGGCGGTTCCCCGGGCGGGGTGCCGAACAGCGAGCGCAGCAGCACCCGCTGCGCGTGCCCGGTGTCCTGGTACTCGTCGAGCAGCACGGCCCGATAGGTGGCGCGCTCGGTCGCACCGACCTCGGGGTGCTCGGCCGCCACCCGCGCCGCGATCGTCAGCTGGTCGCCGAAGTCGACGGCCCGCTCCGCCCGCTTGCGCGCCGCGAACGCCTCCACGAGCGGCAGCAGCGCCTTCCGCTGGCGCTGCGCCTCGATCCACCGCTTGTAGGTCTGCGACGGCTCCGCGCGTTGGCGCTTGCCGGGCGGGGCCGCCTCGAGCGCGGCGATGAACGCGTCGGCGTGGCGGCGCACCGCCTCCGGGTCGACGAGGTGCTCGCCCAGCTCGCCGGCCAGCGCGAGCAGCCGCTCGGTGACGGTCGCCGGGACGAGGTCGACGTCCAGGTCCTCCGCCCACGTGGTGACGACCCGGTGGGCGAGCTGCCAGGACGCGGTCTGCCCCAGCAGGCGCGCCGCGGGCTCGGCGGGCAGTCGCAGCGCGTGCTCGCCGACCAGGCGTCCCGCGTAGGCGTGGTAGGTGGCGATCGTCGGCTCGCCGGCGAGCACGGCGACCCGGCGCCTGCCGCTCGGGTCGAGCTCGTCGAGCAGCCGGGTGCCGGCGAGGCGGCGCAGCCGCGCCCGGACCCTGGCGCCGAGCTGCTGGGCCGCCTTGCGGGTGAACGTCAGGCCGAGCACCTGCTCGGGGAGCACCTGGCCGGTGGCGACGAGCCACACGACGCGCGCGGCCATCGTCTCGGTCTTGCCGGCGCCCGCGCCCGCCACCACCAGCGCGGGACCCGGCGGGGCCGCGATCACCGCGGCCTGCTCGTCGGTGGGCCGCGGCAGGCCGAGCGCGGTGGCCAGCGCCGCGGGGGTGAGCTCCACCTCGGCGTTTCTACCCGACGGGGGCGGCGGCCCGCGTCAGCCCCGCGCCTGCCGCGGCGCGGCGTAGATCCTCACCCAGTCCACCCACAGGCTGACCTCGGGCGGCGTGGTGTGGTCCGGGGCCGGGATCCACTCCCGGTAGGGCCCCATGTCGAGCTGGATCGTCATGTGCATCGGGACCTTGGGGATCACGTTCTTGTCGAAGGTCTCGAACTGCTTGACGCCGTCGACGTACCAGGTGATGCGGTTCGGCAGCCAGTCCATGGCGAACGTGTGCCACTGGCTGAAGTCGCCGGTGATCTTGTTGCCGGCCTGCTTGTTCTGGGGCGAGAAGTGGATGACGAAGTGCGCCTCGCCGCGGTCCTCGCGCGGCACCTCCATCATGTCCAGCTCGCCGTCGTCCTTGTTCTCGGTCTTCGGCCAGAGCAGGATGGCCGCCCCGCGGCCCCGCCCCTTGTCGGTGCGGGCGCGGAACTCCCAGCGCCCGTACAGCTGGTCGCGCTCGTGGCCCATGCCACCGGTGACGTCGCCCCGGGCGGTGATCCGCAGCATGCCGTCCTCGACGGTGATCGCCGACGGGCGACGGAAGCCGTTGCCGAAGCCGCCGATCGAGTTGTAGCGGTTCCAGACGGTGGGGTCGAGGGGGCCGTCGAAGTCGAACTCGTTGACCAGCCGCCAGTCCACGCCCGACGCGTCGCGGCCGGTGTTGTGCACCGCCCGCCCGGGTGGCGGCGTGGGCACCGCGGTGGGCGGGGGCAACGGCTCGGGCAGCGCCTGCCACAGGTCGGGCTCAGCCGAGCCCGACACGCCGGCACAGCCCGCGGACAGCAACAGCGCGGCGACGACCAGCAGCGATCGCAGCCGCCCCGCACTCCGGGACATGTCCGCCTCCTCGAACCGCACACCGGTGGGGAGCTGGGGAGCGCCGGCGTGCCTCGATCACGGTACCCCGTACTCAAATCCGGTCCGTACGACCTCCTGCGCGCTCACGTTCCCCTGATCAGGGGGTTCGCCGCACACCTCCGGGGGACGGCCGCGGACGGGCCGTCACGCTTCCGTGACCGGCCGCCCCGCAGCGCTCAGCGGGCAGCTGGTGCGCACCGGGCAGCGGTCGCAGTCGGGCCCGACCCGGGCGATGAACTGCGCGTCGGAGGTGTCCGCGGCGCACTGCCGCACGACCTTCTCCCACGCGGCGAGCTCGGCGTCGTCGAGCGGGGGCTGGGTGGGCTCCTTGGCCTGCCCGCCCGCCTTCTGGTCGGCGAGGTACACCAGCCGCGCGCCGCCGGGCCGCGCCCCCGGTTCGAGCAGCTTGCCGAACGCGCCGAGCGCCGCCGCGAGCTGGTACACCGCGAGCTGCGGGTGCTCGGCCGCCGCGCGGGCGCTGATCGCGGTCTTCCCGGTCTTGATGTCGACCACGACCGGGCGGCCTTCGGCGTCGACCTCCAGCCGGTCGACGCGCCCGCGCACCCGCAGCCACGGCCCTCCGGTGCGGCCGGCCCGCTCCCCCAGCTCGCCGGGCTCGTCGCCGGCCAGGTCCAGCTGTACGGGCTGCTCGACGGCGACCAGCCGCAGGCCCTCCTCGCGGCTGCGCCGCACCCACCCCTCGAACGCGGCGAGCATCCCGCGCACCCGCTCCAGCTCGCGGCGGCTGTACCACGGGGCGCCCACGTCGAGCCGCGACCACGCCGACCGCAGCGCCGCTTCGAGCTCCGCCTGCTCGGCGCCCGCGGCGCTCGCCTGCACGAGGGCGTGCACGAGCGATCCGGTGACGGCCGCCAGCGCGCTCACCTCGGCCCCGCCGTGGCGCTCCAGCACCCACCGCAGCGGGCAGCGGACGATCTTCTCCACGTCGGACGGCGAGACCGGCACGACCTCGCCCGGCGACCGCAGCGGGGCGTCGGTGGACACCGGCGCGAGCCCGTACCAGTCGTCGGGGTGGGCGCCTGGTACCCCCGCCTCGGCCAGCCGCGCCAGTTGGAGGGCCGCGCGGCGCCTGCGGGCGTCGGCCTCGGGGCCGTCGCCCGGGGCGCACACCGCCCGTCGCAGCTCGCCGACCAGCTCGGCGAGCACGAGCGAGCGGCCCGGGCGGTGGACCGGGCGGTCGGCGCTGGTGGCGGGCATCGGGTCGAGCTCGTCGAGGAACCGCGACGGCTGCTCGTCGTCGGCCTGCACGGCGCTCACCAGCAGCGTGTGCCGGGCCCGGGAGCACGCCACGTAGAACAGGCGCCGCTCCTCGGCGAGCAGCGGCGCCATCCGCGAGACGGTGGGCTCGGCCACCCCGGAGACGACGTCGACCAGCCGCTCGTTGCCCAGCAGGCTCCCGCGCAGCCGCAGGTCGGGCCAGCTGCCCTCCTGCACCGACGGGACGGCCACCACGTCCCACTCGCGGCCGCGCGCCGCGTGCGCGGTGAGCAGCGAGACGGCGTCGCCCTGCGGGGCGCGCGGCGCCAGCGAGTCGCCGGGCAGCTGCTGGTCGGCGAGGTACTCGACGAAGCTCGCGACGGACGCGCCGGGCAACCGGTCGGCGTAGCGGGCGGCCGCATCGAACAGCGCGAGCACGGCGTCGAGGTCGCGGTCGGCGGCGGCGCCCACCGGGCCGCCCCGCGCGCTCGCGTCGCGCAGCCGGGGCCCGAGCCCGCTGGCCTGCCACACCCGCCAGAGCACCTCCTCCGCGCTCTCGCCGTCGCGGGCGGCGTCGCCCGCGATCGCGAGCAGGGTGGCGACGCGGCGCAGCGGGGCCGTCTCCTGCGGGGGCAGCGCGGCGAGCGGGTCGGGGCGGCCCTGCGCGGCGTCGCGCAGCAGCCCGACCAGCAGCGGGTCGCTGCCGGCCCGCTCGGCCTCCGCCGGCTCCCCGGCCGGGCGGGCGCCCGCGTGCAGCCGCAGCAGACCGCGGCGCAGCCGGCGCATGCGCATCGGGTCGGCCGAGCCGAGCGGCGAGGTGAGCAGCGCGCTCGCGGCGTCGGCGTCGATGTCGTCGGGCCGGGTGGCGCAGCGCAGCACCAGGAGCAGCGGCACGACCGCGGGCTGGCGGGCGAGCGGCAGCTCGTCGGGCGGCGCCGCGATCGGCACGCCCGCGGCCAGCAGGGCGCGGCGCAGCGTCGGCAGCGTGCGACGGGTGGAGCGGGCCAGCACCGCCATCCGCGACCACGGCACGCCCCGCTCGAGGTGGGCGCGGCGCAGCCGGTCGGCGATCCAGCTCGCCTCCTGCGCGGCGGAGGCGAACACCTTCACCTGCACCTCGCCGGGTGACTCCGGCTCGCCGGGGGGCGCCGCGCGGTCGCGGCCCGGCCCGGCCCCGGGCAGGCGCGCGGCGAGCCTGCCGACGGCCTCCCGGATCGCGGGCGCGCCCCGGTGGTCGACGGGCAGCACCACCGTGGGGGCGGCGACGGCGCGCAGGCCCTCCGGGTCGGCGCCGCGGAAGTTGAGGACGGCCTGGTCGGGGTCGCCGGCGAGCAGCACGGTCCGGGCCGTGGCGCCGAGCACCCGCACCAGCTCCATCTGCTGGGGGTCGAGGTCCTGGGCGTCGTCGACGACGAGGTGGCGCACGCGCGCCCGCTCGGCGGCGAGCAGGTCGGGGTCGGCGGCGAACGCGTCGAGGGCGGCGGCCACGAGCTCCGCGGCGTCCAGGGCGGGCGCGGTGGCCTGCGGGGCGGCGCGCCCAGCCGCGCCGCGCAGCTGGATGACGTGCTCGTAGGTGCGGAAGAACCGGCCCGCCGCCACCCACTCGGGCACGTCGTGGCGGCGCCCGAGCTCGGCGAGCTCGTCGGGCCCGAGCCCGCGCTCGACGGCGCGCAGGAGCAGCTCGCGCAGCTCCGCGGCGAACCCGGGCAGGCCGAGGGCGGGCCGCAGCCGGTCGCCCCAGCCCGAGTCGGGGACCCCGCCGCCCTCCGGCCCGGCGAGCTCCCCGCCGAGCAGGTCGCGGACCACGGCGTCTTGCTCGGCGCTCGCGAGCAGCCGCGGCGGCGGGTCGCCGTTGCGGGCGGCGTGCAGCCGCAGCACCCCGAACGCGTACGAGTGCACGGTGCGCACCAGCGGCTCGCGGGTGGTGCGCGGCCCGGCGGGGTCGTGGGCCAGCTCCACGATCCGCTCGCGCAGCTCCGCCGCGGCGCGCCTGCTGCCGACGAGCACGAGCGTCCGCGAGGGGTCGTCGCCCGCCCGGATACGGCGCGCGACGGACGTGAGCAACACGGTGGTCTTGCCGGTGCCGGGCCCGCCGATCACCCGCAGCGGCCCGGCGGTGTGCTCGAGCACCCGGCGTGCGGCGTCGTCCCACTCGGGCTCGGTGGCCGCCGGGCGCGGGCGCCGCACCAGCCCGGGCGCGAGCGCGGCGCGGTCGGGACGGGCGTCGGAGCGCAGCACGGCCCGATGCAACCACGCGGGACCGACACCCCAGCGGCCGGCACCGGCGCCCCGGTCGTGTCGGTGGCCGCTGGCAGGATCGCCGACGTGACCCAGCTCCCCCTCCACGTTCATCCCTTCGGTCCGGCGGACGGGCGCCCGGTGCTCGCGATGCACGGCGTCACCGGCCACGGCGCCCGCTACCGGGTGCTCGCCGAGGCGCTGCCCGGCGTGCGCGTGCACGCGGTCGACCTGCGCGGCCACGGCCGCTCCCCGTGGAACCCGCCGTGGCGGATCGAGCAGCACGTCGCGGACGTGCTCGGCGTGCTCGACGGGCTCGGCCTCGACCGCGCCACGGTCGTCGGTCACTCGTTCGGCGGCGCCATCGCCGTGCACCTCGCCCGCACCGCGCCCGAGCGCGTGGAGCGGCTGGTGCTGCTCGACCCGGCGCTGGGCCTCGACCCGGAGCGCATGCTGGAGCAGGCCGAGGCCATTCGGGCCGACGAGTCGTTCCCCGACCTCGACGCCGCCCGCGCCGACCGGGCGCAGCGCTGGGCGGGCCTGCCCGCCGACCGCATCGAGGCCGAGCTCGCCGAGCACCTCGTCGCCGACGGCGACCGGCTGCGCTACCGGTACTGCCAGTCCGCCGTCGTCGTCGCCTGGAGCGAGATGGCGCGGCCCGCGATCACCCCGCCCGCGGGCACGCCCACGCTCCTGCTGCCGGCCGCGAAGGCCGACTTCGTCGACCCGGCGTGGGTCGAGGCCTGCCGCGCCGAGCTGGGCGACGCCCTCACCGTCGCCGAGGTCGACGCGGGCCACATGCTGTTCCTGGAACGCACCGAGGAGGTCGCGCGCCTGGTGGGCGAGTTCCTCGCGAGCTAGCAGGAGGGTCGACGTGGACGAGGAGACCGTGGAGCGCGTGCGCGCCGCCGTCCGCGCGATCCCGCCCGGGGAGACCGCGAGCTACGGCGAGATCGCCGAGCGGTGCGGGCTGCGCTCGGCCCGGCTGGTCGGCCGCATCCTCGCCGAGGACGGGCACGACCTGCCCTGGCACCGGGTGCTGCGCGCCGACGGCACCTGCGCCCCGCACCTGGCGGCCGAGCAGAGCGCCCGGCTGCGGGCCGAGGGCGTGTTGATGGTCGACGGCCGGCTGCCCCGCGCGCCGCGGCCCGTTGACCGGAACCCGCGCCGGCGGCGCGCTCACGCGGGCCGCGACAGCCCCTCCATCGCGGACCGGTAGCGCGCCGCCAGCACGTCCAGCACCGCCTCGTGGTCCGCCAGCGGTGCGCCCACCACGTCGGCGCCGCAGCTTTCGAGGTTGCGCTGGAACAGCCCGGGTGCGAGCAGCCACGAGGCCACCGCGACCCGGCAGGCGCCCTCGGCGCGCAGGCGGGCGACCACGTCGGCCACGCCCGGCCGGTCGCCGAGCACGATCGGGGCGAGCGTGACCGGCTTGCCGAGCAGCCGCCCGAGCCGCCGTGCCGCCCTGGCGCCGTCGGCCTGCGCCTGCGGGTCGCTGGACGCGGCCACCGCGAGCACCACGGCGTCGTCGGGCCGGGCACCGGCCTCGGCGAGCCGCTCGGCGGCGGCGGCGACGAGCGCGGGGTCGGGCCCGAACGCCTCGCCGAGCACGACGTCGGTGCGGCCGGTCGCCCGCAGCTGCTCGGGGACGTCGGCGCGCACGTGGTAGCCGGCCGCGAGGAACGCGGGCACCGCGACGGCGGGCCCGGCGAGCCCGGCGAGCACGTCGGCCGGGGTCGGGCCGCGGACGTCGGCGTAGCAGGCGTGCACCGCGACGCCGAGCCGAAGCCGGGCGAGCTCGGCCACGCGCTCGGTGACGACGGATCCGGCGGGATCCCGCGTGCCGTGCGCGATGAGGAGGAGGTTCACCGGGGCGACCCGTGCACGCAGTGGCCGCCGATCGCACCGGCGCCGGGGTCGAGCGCCAGCCGGTAACCGCGCTTGACCACCGTCTGCACGAGCTTCGGCCGCCCGAGGGCGCTGCGCAGCCGGGCCATGGCCGTCTCGACGGCGTGCTCGTCGTCGCTGCCGCCGGGCAGCGCCCGGAGCAGCTCGGCCCGGGACACGACCCGCCCCGGGCGGCGCGACAGCGCGCGCAGCAGCGCCATCCCGGCCGGCGGCACCGCGCGCAGCTCGCCGTCGACGAGCACCGCGTGCCCGCGCAGCTCCAGCACGTGGCCGGCGACGGGCAGCCTGCGGGCGCGGGCGGGCAGCTCGGCCTCCAGCTGGCGCACCATCGCCCCGAGCCGCGACCGCTGCGGCTGCACGGTGGGCACGTCGACCGCCTCGAGCGGTGCCGCGGTGACCGGGCCGACGCACAGGGCGAGCACCGGGCCGCGCAGCGCGTCGAGCAGCCTGCGGCGGGCGCCGCGCTGCTCGGCGCGGGCCAGCAGGCTGGCCGCGGCGGGCGCGCTGGTGAACGTGAGCACGTCGATCCCGCCGCAGAGGACGGAGTCGATCAGCCGGTCGAGCGGCCCGAGGTCGGCGGGCGGCAGCCAGCGGTACACCGGCACCTGGACCACCTCGGCGCCCGCCATCCGCAGCGCGTCGACGACGTCGGGCAGCGGCTCGCCGTGCAGCTGCACGGCGATGCGCAGGCCGTCGACGCCCATCTCGAGGAGGTGGTCGAGCACCTCGGCGGACGACTCCGACGGCGGCGACCACGCGTCGACCAGCCCGGAGGCGCGGATCGCGCCGCGCGCCTTCGGCCCGCGGGCGAGCAGCTTGCCCGAGCCGAGCGCGGCGAGCAGGTCCTCGGCGATGCCCCAGCCGTCGGCGGCCTCCACCCACCCGCGGAAACCGATGCCGGTGGTGGCCACGGTGACGTCCGGTGGGCGGGCGATGAGCGCCCGGGTGGCGGCGGCGAGCTCGGTGTCGTCGGCGACCGGGACGATCCGCAGCGCGGCACCCAACTGCACGACCGCGCCGCGGCGCTCCAGCATCGTGGCGAGCTCCTCGGCGCGGCGAGCGGCGGTGACCCCGACGGTGAACCCGGCCAGCGGGGGCACCGCGCGGGCCGCGGTGTCGACCGACGTGGTCATCGCGGCGGTCACGGGATCCCCACCTGCAGCCACCCGTCGGCGATCCGGACCGGGTACACGGGCACCCGCACGTCCGGATCGTCCAGGCACTGCCCGGTGATCAGGTTGAACGCCTGCTTGTACACCGGCGAGGCCACGATCGGCACCCCGCCGCGGTCGCCCACGATGCCCCGGGAGAGCACTGCGGCCCCCGAGAAGGGGTCGATGTTGCCGATCGCGTGGACGGTGTCGTCGACCATCCGGAACAGGGCGACCTGCACCGGTTCGCCACCGGCCGCCAGCAGCGCGGCGGCCCCGCGCTCCGGCAGCAGGCGGTCCAGCAGGCAGACGGTCTCCCAGCGGATGTCGGACGGCGCGTCGTGGACGGTCCCAGCGGTGTGGATGGTCTCTGCGGTCATGCGCGCACCCCCGGCAGGCCGAGCGGGACCGGGACCGGCTGGCCCCGCTCGCTCACGAACGAGATCGTCGGGTCCGGCGTGTCCGGTGCGTTCACGAAGGACACGAACCGTTCGAGCTTCTCCGGGTCCTCGAGCACCCCGCGCCACTCGTCGGAGTAGTTCGCGACGTGCGCCTCCATCGCGGCCTCGAGGTCGGCGCAGATGCCCAGCGAGTCGTCGACGATCACGGCGCGCAGGTGGTCGAGCCCGCCGTCCATCGCCTCGATCCACGCCGCGGTGCGCTGCAGCCGATCGGCCGTGCGGATGTAGAACATGAGGAACCGGTCGATCAGCGAGATCAGGGCGTCGGTGTCGACGTCGGAGGCGAGCAGGTCGGCGTGCCGCGGCTGGAAGCCGCCGTTGCCGCCCACGTAGAGGTTCCAGCCCTTCTCGGTGGCGATCACCCCGAAGTCCTTCGACCGCGCCTCCGCGCACTCGCGGGCGCAGCCCGACACCCCGGCCTTGACCTTGTGCGGGGCCCGCAGCCCGCGATAGCGCAGCTCGAGCGCGACGGCGAGGCCGACCGAGTCCTGCTGGCCGTAGCGGCACCACGTGGTGCCGACGCACGACTTCACCGTGCGCAGCGCCTTGCCGTACGCGTGACCCGACTCGAACCCGGCGTCGACGAGGCGCCGCCAGATCGCGGGCAGTTGCTCGACCCGCGCGCCGAACATGTCGATCCGCTGACCACCGGTGATCTTCGTGTAGAGCCCGAAGTCGCGGGCCACCTCGCCGATCGTGATCAGCCCCTCCGGGGTGATCTCGCCGCCGGGGATGCGCGGCACCACCGAGTAGGTGCCGTTGCGCTGCAGGTTGGCCAGGAAGTGGTCGTTGGTGTCCTGCAGCGTCGCCTGCTCGCCGGACAGCACGTGCCCCGTGCCGAGCGAGGCGAGGATCGACGCGACCGCCGGCTTGCAGATGTCGCAGCCGCGCCCCCGCCCGTACTGGGCGATGAGCTCGGAGAACGTCCGGATCCCGGTGCCGGCGATGATCTCGAACAGCTCGGCGCGCGACACCGCGAAGTGCTCGCAGAGGGCCTTCGAGACCTCGACGCCGGACTGCTCGAGCAGCTTCTTGAGCATCGGCACGCACGACCCGCAGCTCGTGCCCGCCCGCGTGCACGCCTTGATGGCGGGCACGTCGTGCGCGCCGTCGGCGATCGCCGAGCAGATCGCGCCCTTCGTGATCGCGTTGCAGGAGCAGACCTGCGCGGAGTCGGGGAGCGCGTCGGCGCCGAGCTCCACCCCACCGGGGGCGATCATCGCGACCGGGTCGGCCGGCAGCGGCGAGCCGACCAGCGGGCGCAGCGTGGCGTACTTGGAGGCGTCGCCGACGAGCACGCCGCCGAGCAGCGTCTTCGCGTCGTCGCTCACGACGAGCTTGGCGTAGCTGCCGGCGACCGGGTCGTTGACGACGACCTCGAGCGCGCCCGGGGTGCGGGCGAGCGCGTCGCCGAAGCTCGCGACGTCGACGCCGAGCATCTTCAGCTGCGTCGAGGTGTCCAGGTCGGCGGGGGTCATCGTCGCCTCGCCGCCGAGCAGCCGGTCGGCCACCACCTCGGCCATCGCGTAGCCCGGGGCGACCAACCCGTAGGTGCGGCCCTCCAGCGCGGCCACCTCGCCGACGGCCCAGATGTGGGGGTCGGGGCTGCGGCAGGCGGAGTTGACCAGCACGCCGCCCCGCTCGCCGAGCGGCAGCCCCGCCTCGCGGGCGAGCCCGTCGGCGGGCCGGATGCCCGCGGAGAACACGACCAGGTCGGCGTCGAGCTCGACGCCGTCGGAGAGCGTGGCGATCAAGCGGCCCCGGTCCTCGGCGATGGAGGTGACCGACACCCCGCACCGGACCTGCAGGTCCTCGGACTCGACCAGGCGCCGCAGGACCGCGCCGCCGCCCTCGTCGACCTGCATCGGCATCAGCCGCGGCGCGATCTCGACGACCTGCGGGGACAGACCGAGCAGCCGCAGCGCCCTCGCCGCCTCCAGCCCGAGCAGGCCGCCGCCGACCACGACGGCCGACCGACGGCCCGGCCGCGGGGCCGCCACGGCCCGCTCGGCCGCGGCCATGATCGCGTCGAGGTCGTCGAGGGTGCGGTAGACGAAGCAGCCCGGCAGGTCGCGGCCCGGCACCGGCGGCACGAACGGCACCGACCCGGTGGCGAGCACCAGCGCGTCGTAGCGGAACTCGGCGCCGGACGCGGTGCGCACCACGCGGGCGTCGCGGTCGAGCGCGACCGCGGCGTCGCCCAGGTGCAGCTGCACCAGCGGGTCGGACACGGCGGGCAGCGTCAGGTCGTCGGCGCTCTTGCCGTCGACGCAGGAGGAGAGGGCGACGCGGTCGTAGGCCGGGCGGGGCTCCTCGCCCAGCACCGTGATCCGCCACGTGCCCGCGGTGTCGCGGTCCCGCACGGCCTGCACCAGGCGGTGCCCGACCATGCCGTTCCCGACGACGACGAGCTCCTTGCCCACGAGTTCTGTCACGCGGCTCCCTCCTCGGGAACGGGGGTCAACGCTGTGCGGTCGGTGCGGAGCGCCCCGATCGGGGGGTCGCTCCCGGCCAGCCACGCGCAGATGTCGCGCACGGCGTCCCCGCAGCTGCCGCACCCGGTGCCGGCGCGGGTGGCCCGGCCCAGTGCGGCGACGTCGGTGTGCCCATCCCGCCACGCGGCGACCAGGGCGCCCTTCGTGACGGTGTTGCAGCGGCAGACGACGGCGGACGCGGGCAGGCGGCCCGGGTCCGCGGTCTCCGGCGCGCCGGGCAGCGCGCGCCCGAACAGCAGCCCGAGGCGGTCGGACGGCGCGGGCTGCCCCGTGTCGTAGAACTGGATCATGGAGGCGGCCGCCTCCGGCAGGCCGATCATGGCGCCGCCGACGACGCGGTCGCCGTGCAGGGCGAGCGTGGCGTAGCGGCCGCCGCGCGGGTCGGCGAAGCGCAGGACCTCCGCGCCCTCGTCGGACAGCACCGCGGGGTCGCCGACCACGGCGAGGTCCACGTCGCGGGCCTTGAGCCGGGTGACGGCGCGGGTGCCCGCGTAACGGGCCGCCGGGTCGGCTCCGGTGACGAGGTCGGCGAGCACCGCGGCCTGCTCCCAGCCCGGTTGGACGAGGCCGGCGGGGGTGCCCGGGTGCTGGGCGCAGTCGCCGATGGCGTGCACGCGCCCGTCGGACGTGGCGAGGCGCTCGTCGACCAGGACGCCGCGGTCGACGGCGATCCCCGCGTCGGCGGCGAGGCCGGTCTCGGCGCGCACGCCGGCGGCGACCACGAGGGCGTCGGCCGCGACGAGCTGGCCGTCGGTGCCGCGCAGCCCCGCGCCCGGCTCCCACGCCGCCGCGGTGAACCCCAGCCGGACGTCGATCCCCAGGCGGGTCATCGTGGCGGCGAGCACCTCACCGGCGGCCGGGTCGAGCTGGCGCTCCATGAGGTGGGACTTCGGGTGCACGACCGTCACCCGAACCCCGCGCCCGGCCAGCCCGCGGGCGGCCTCGCAGCCCAGGAGCCCTCCGCCGAGCACGGCGAACCGCGCACCGGGCCGGGCGAGGGAGAGGATCCGCTCGTAGTCGTCCAGGTCGCGGAACGCGACCACGTTCTCGTCGGGGAGCCCGTCCAAGGGCGGCAGCCACGCCCGGCTGCCGGTGGCGAGGACGAGCTCGTCGTAGCGCTCCACCGCACCGTCCGAGCAGTGCACGACCCGCGCGGCGCGGTCGATGCGCGTGACGGCGACCCCGGTGCGCACCTCGACGCGGTTGCGGGCGGCCCACCCGGGCGGGTGCATCTCCAGCGCCCGCGCCGAGAGCCCCCCGCCGAGCACGGTGGACAGCAGCACCCGGTTGTAGGCCGGACGCGGTTCGGCGCCGAGGACGACGAGGTGCACGAGCCGCCCGTCGGGGTCCCGGCGCCGCACCTCCTCGGCGAACCGGGCACCCACCATCCCGTGCCCCACGACCACGACCCGTCTGCTCACGCCGCTCGACGTTAGGTACGCGGGGTTACACCTGTGGGGCGGTTCGTGACACGGACGTAACGCAGCTCGCACATCGGCCGGGCGTTCCCGTGAGCGTGATGCAGGTCCCACGAGAACGCGACAAGGGCCCCTTCCCGACCGTCGAACGGTGGGGAGGGGCCCTTGCCGACGGGCGGCCGAGGCCGGCGCGCCCGGGTCGGCGGCTACGCCGGTTCGAGGCGGACGGCGCACACCTTGAACTCGGGCATCCGGCTGACGGGGTCGAGCGCCGGGTTGGTCACCCGGTTGGCGGCCTGCTCGGCGCCGAAGTGGAACGGCAGGAACACGGTGTCGGGGCGCAGGCTGGGCACGCACCGCACCCGCGCCTGTGCCGTGCCGCGCCGCGAGACCACCCGCGCCCAGTCGCCGTCGGCGAGGCCGGCGCGGGCCGCCGTGTCCGGGTGGACCTCCACGAACGCCTCCGGGACGATCCCGGCGAGCTCCGCGACGCGGCGGGTCTGCGCGCCCGACTGGTAGTGCACGAGCACCCGGCCCGTGGTGGCCCGCAGCGGGTGCTCGGCGTCGGGCAGCTCCGCCGACGGCGTGTGGTCGACCGGGACCATCCGGGCCCGGCCGTCCGGGTGGGCGAACCGGTCGGTGAACAGCCGCGGCGTGCCCGGGTGGTCGGGGGCGGGGCACGGCCAGTGCAGCGCCTCGCCCGCGTCCAACCGGTCGTAGGTGATGCCGGAGTAGTCGACGATGCCACCCGCCGACGCGGCCCGCAGCTCGTCGAACACCGCGCGCGGGTCGGCCGGGAAGCCGGCGACGCCGAGCCGGTCGGCGAGCCCCGCGATCACCTCGAGGTCGGTGCGCACCCCGTCGGGCGGCCGCAGCGCCCGGCGCCTGCGCAGCACCCGGCCCTCGAGGTTGGTCATCGTGCCCTCCTCCTCGGCCCACTGGGCGACGGGGAGCACGACGTCGGCGGCCATCGCCGTCTCGCCGGGCAGGACGTCGGCGACCACGAGCAGGTCCAACGCGGCGAGCCGCTCGGCCACCGCGTTCGTGTGCGGCGCCGAGACCAGCACGTTCGAGCCGAACACGAGCAGCGCCTTCGGGCCGTCGCGGCGGCCGAGCGCGGCGAGGAGCTCCGTGGCGCTCCGGCCGGGGCCCGGCAGGCTGTCCGGGTCCACGCCCCAGACGCCCGCCACGTGCGCGCGGGCGGCCGGGTCGCTGATCGAACGGTACCCGGGCAGCTGGTCGGACTTCTGCCCGTGCTCGCGCCCGCCCTGCCCGTTGCCCTGCCCGGTGACGGTGCCGAAGCCGGAGCCCGGCCGCCCCGGCAGGCCCAGCGCGAGGGCGAGGTTGATCCACGAGGTGACGGTGTCGACGCCGTGGGCGTGCTGCTCGGCGCCTCGCGCGGTGAGCACGTACCGGCGCGACGCGCCGGCGAGCCACCCGACCACCGTGCGCATGTCGGCCGCGGGCACCCCGCACACCCGCTCCGCCCGCTCGGGCCACCACTGCTGGGCGATCCGCCACACGTCGTCGAAGCCGGTGGTGCGCCCGGCCAGGTAGTCGCCGTCGACGTGCCCGTCGACCACGGCGGCGTGCAGCATGGCCAGCGCCAGCACCAGGTCGGTGCCGGGCACCGGTTGCAGGTGCAGCCCGCCCGAGGCCAGCGCCCGCTCCGCCGTCGGCGTGCGGCGGGGGTCGACCACCACGAGCCTGGCGTTGGTCAGGTGCCCCATCAGCGGGGGCATCGTCTCCGCGACGTTCGCGCCCGCGAGCAGCACGACCTCGGCCTCGTCGAGGTCGGTGACGGGGAACGGCAGCCCCCGGTCGACGCCGAACGCCCGGTTGCCCGCCGCGGCCGCCGACGACATGCAGAACCGGCCGTTGTAGTCGATCTGCGACGTGCCGAGCGCGACGCGCGCGAACTTGCCGAGCAGGTAGGCCTTCTCGTTGGTGAGCCCGCCCGCGCCGAACACGGCCACCGCGTCCGGGCCGTGCGCGGCCTGCAGCTCGCGCAACCTGCGCGCGACGTGGCCGAGCGCGCCATCCCAGCCCACCGGCTGCAGCGGCTCGGAACGCGCTGCGCGCATCAGCGGGGTGGTCAGCCGTTCGGGGTGCGCGAGCAGGCTGCCGGAGGTCCAGCCCTTCTGGCACAGCCCGCCCCGGTTGGTCGGGAACTGCCTGCCGTCGACGTCCCCACGGCCGTCGACCCACTGCCCGCACTGGAGCGCGCAGTACGGGCAGTGGGTCGCGACCCTCGTCGCCGGGGCCACACCGAGCGTCATACGTGCGCGTAGGCCACGCGCGGGTGCGTGGCGTCGGACGGCACGGGACGCAGGTAGACCACGTAGGTCACCACGATGCACACCACGTAGAAGACGAGGAAGGACCAGAAGGCGGGGTCGCCGGACTGCGTGGCCTGGAACGACTGCCGGAACGCGAGGTTGATGAACAGCCCGCCGAGCGCCCCGATCGCACCCGCGATGCCGATGACCGCGCCGGAGAGCCGCCGCGCCTGCAGGTAGGCGGGCTCCGGCCCGGACTCGCCGGACTCGACGGCGACCCTCGCCCGGCCGCGGAAGATCGCCGGGATCATCTTGTAGGTGGAGCCGTTGCCCACGCCCGTGAACACGAACAGCAGCACGAACCCGACGGTGAACAGGGCGAGGGAGCCGACGGCCGACGCCGCGATCACGACCACGGTGGCGACGGCCATCGCGACGAAGTTCCAGAGCGTGATCCGCGCGCCGCCGTAGCGGTCGGCGAGCCGGCCACCGACCGGCCGGATCAGCGACCCGAGCAGCGGGCCGATGAACGTCACGGCGGCGGCCTGCAGCGGGGTGCGGCCGAACTGGTTCTGCAGCACGAGGCCGAACGCGAAGCTGTAGCCGATGAACGAGCCGAAGGTGCCGATGTAGAGGAACGACATCACCCAGGTCTGCGGCTCCCGGCAGGCCTCGGCGAAGGCCCCGGTGTCGTTGCGCATGGAGGTGATGTTGTCCATCTTGAGCGCGGCGAGGACCGCGGCGATCACGATCAGCGGGATGTAGACGCCGAGCAGGATCCGCGGCGCGCCGGTGCCCGCGGTCGCGATGATCAGCAGGCCGACCAGCTGGATGACCGGGACGCCGATGTTGCCGCCGCCCGCGTTGAGCCCGAGCGCCCAGCCCTTCTTCGCCTCCGGGTAGAAGGCGTTGATGTTCGCCATCGAGGAGGCGAAGTTGCCGCCCCCGAGGCCGCCGACCGCGGCGACGAGGACGAACACCCAGTAGGGCGTGCCCGGCTGCATGACGATCGCGGCGAGGATCGTCGGGATCAGCAGCAGCGCCGCGCTCATGATCGTCCAGTTGCGGCCGCCGAAGCGGGCCGGAGCCATCGTGTAGGGCAGGCGCAGGACGGAGCCCACGAACGTCGGCACGGCGACCAGGAAGAACTTCCCCGCTGCGTCGATCCCGTACTCGGGGCCCATGAAGAGCACGAGCACCGACCACATCGTCCAGATCGAGAAGCCGATGTGCTCGGACAGGATCGAGAACCACAGGTTCCGGTTCGCGATCGTGGCACCGGTGCGCTCCCAGAACCCCGCGTCCTCGGGGTCCCAGTGGTCGATCCAACGCCCGCGGAGCGGGGAACGCGTGGGTTCTTCGTCGGGTGCGATCGTGGTCACGCCGATCCTCCTGGTGAGTGCGTCGGCGCGACGCTATGCACGGACCGTTACCGGCCCGTCGGTTCGGTGTGACGGGAGCGCAAAGGCGCGCTCACCTGCGCTGTTCGCGGTGGGTGAGGTGCCTGGTCCGCTAGAGCAGCGGCCCGACGGCGCCCGCGGCCCGCTGCAGCCCGGCGAGCGTGCGCGGGGAGGCGTCGGGGTGCTGGGCGTGCAGGGCGACGCGGTGCAGCAGGGCCCGCAGCAGCATCTGCGGCCACTCCTCCAGGTGCGCCCACCGCTGGGGCAGCTCCTCGTCGGCCCCGCCCCAGGCCAGCGCGTCGACGACGATCACGGCGGCGGCCCACTGCGCGGGGCGCCAGCACGGAACGAGGTCGATGATCGCGGGCACGCCGTTCTCGTCGAACAGGACCGCGCCGAAGAGCTCGGGGTGCACCAGTTGCGGGGCGAGCTGCACGGGCCTGCGGAACTCGACGAGCTGCGCGTAGAGCTCACCCCCGGTGGCGGGATCGAGCTTCAGGCGCCGCTCGCCGAACGCGCCGGCGGCGGAGCGGGTGACCAGGTCGTCGCGGTCGTCGAGGAGCCGCGGCCGGGACACGTGCGCGAGCGCGGCGTGCAGCTTGATCGACGCCTCGACCACCTGGTCGTGGCGGGGTTCGACGTAGCCGGGGATGTAGCGGCACGCGGCCCACCCGCCGACGACCCACCGGCCGTCGGAGGAGCGCAGCGGTCGGGCGATGCGCACGCCCTCGACCTCGAGCCCGTCGAGGACGGCCGCGGACCAGGCGGCGACGACGTTGTCCGGGACCGGGCGGACGAGCACGTCCCCGCAGTGCCATGCTCGCCTGCCCGCCCACACGACCGGACGCGGCTCGACGTCGTTCACGCCGAACGCGGTGCGAACGTGCGCGGGCAGGGTGGTCCCAGCAGGCGGCAGGACAGGCGCAGCGGTCACGGCAACGCACGCTACCTGCGCGGGGCCGCCCTTCCGGGGTGCCACGCGGAGGCGCGTCGCGGTGCCCCGCGATCGGGCGGCGGACCGGCCGGATGATCACGCGGCGTCGTCGGCGGGGGTGTCCGCCTAGTCGTCGTCGCCGTCATCGTCGTCCCCGTCGTCGTCCTTGTCGTCGTCGTCCTTGTCGTCGCGGTCCTTCTTGCGATCGCGGTCGTCGTCATCGTCGTCGTCGCGGTCGCGGTCTTTCTTCCGGTCGCCGTCGCGGTCCTCATCGCGGTCGCGGTCCTTCTTCCGGTCACCGTCACGGTCCTTATCGCGGTCGCGGTCCTTCTTCCGATCCCCGTCACGGTCGCGGTCCTTCTTCCGATCCCCGTCGCCGTCGCCGTCCTTCTTCCGATCCCCGTCGCGGTCGCGGTCCTTCTTCCGATCCCCGTCGCGGTCGCGGTCCTTCTTCCGATCCCCGTCGCGGTCGCGGTCCTTCTTCCGGTCGCCGTCACCGTCGCCGTCCTTCTTCCGATCCCCGTCGCCGTCGCCGTCCTTCTTCCGATCCCCGTCGCCGTCGCCGTCCTTCTTCCGATCCCCGTCGCCGTCGCCGTCCTTCTTCCGGTCGCCGTCGCCGTCGCGGTCCTCATCGCGGTCGCGGTCGTCGTCATCGTCGTCGCCGCGGTCACGGCCCTCCTCGCCGTCGCGGTCGCGATCGTCGCCGCGCCGGTCGTCGCTGCGATCGCGGTCGTGCTCGTCAGCGCGGCGCTCGTCGTCGCTGCGGTCGGGCGCCCGCTCGTCGGAGTCGCGGTCGTCGCGCTCGGCGTTCTCGCCGTCGTCCTCGCCGTCGTCCTCGGCCTCCCGCTCCGAGTCCTCGTCGGAGTCCCGCTCGGAATCCTTCTCGGAGCGGTCGTCGTCCTCGTCCGAGTCGCGGTCGGAGTCGGCGCTCGCCAGGGCCGCCCAGACCGCGGCCTCGAAGTCGTCGGAGTCCCAGTCGCCGAAGTCCCGGTCGGAGGAATCACCCGACCGGTGGTCGTCATCGGAGTCCCGATCCGGAGCGTCACGACCCGACTTGCGGTCGGAGTCGTCATCGTCGTCGGAGCGGTCGTCCTCGCGGTCGGAGTCGTTCGCCTCGGCCGCGGCCCGGAGCAGGGATCCGAGGCCGGACGCGCCGAGCGCCTCGAGCACCCGCTCGACGCGTTCGGCGCCGTCGGACTCGTCGGACCGGTCGCGGTCCCGGTCGGACCGGCTGGTGCGCTCGCCGTCGCCGCGGGAGCGGTCGGCCTCACCCCGGTCGGCGCCGGTGCGCCGATCCCCGCCGGACCGCTCGCGCTCGGATTTCCCGCGGCGGTCGTCCTCGCGATCCTTGCCGGTCGGGGCGTCGTCGACGGCAGCGACGGCCCTGGTGCCCCGCCGCTCCCGGTCGGCGTCGTCGCGGTCGTCTTTCGGCTTGCGGTCGGACGCGCCGCCGCGCTCGCGACGGTCCTCGCGGTCCCGGTCGTCCGAGCCGCCGCCACCGCCGAGGAGCCGGCGCAGCGGTCCGCCGGAGTGACCGCGGCGGGAGTCGTCGCGGGCGTCCTCGTCGGTGTCGTCGTCGCTGCCGCCGTCGTCGCGGTCCGAGTCGTCCGAGCGGCCACCGCCGAGCAGGTCGCTGACGGAATCGGGGATCCCGCCGAGGGACCGGTCGCGGGAGCGCCGTTCCCCGTCGCGGTCGGGCGAGTCGTCGCCGCCGAGCGCCTCGCCCACGGACTCGAGGGCGTCGCCGAGGGACTCGCCCCGGCGCTCGTCGCGATCCTCGCCGCCGCGGCGGTCGCGCTCGCGGGGGCCGGGCGAGCCTCCTCCCTGCACCTCGCCCAGCGAGTCGAGCGCCTCACCAACCGGCCCACCGCGGTCCGCACCGGGGCCGCCGGGTCCCCGGTCACCGCCACCGGGCCCATCACCGCCGCCGAGCGGCCCCTGCCGACCGCCACCCAGCGCCCCACCCAGCGAATCCAGGGCCTCACCGATCGGGCCACCCCGGTTCACACCGGGGCCACTCCCCCGGTCACCACCGCCAGGCGCGTCGCCACCGGCGCCGCCGCCCGGCGCCCCGTTCCGCTCGCCCCGCTCCGCACCACCGGGCGCACCACCACCGCCGGGCGGACCCTGCCGACCGCCACCCAGCGCCCCACCCAGCGAATCCAGGGCCTCACCGATCGGGCCACCCCGATCCGCACCGGGGCCACGCTCACCGGGACCCCGCTCCCCGCCACCGGCCGAACCGTGCCGCTCGCGGCGCTCCGCACCACCGGGCGCGTCACCGCCGCCGAGCGGACCGTGCCGCTCACCACCGGGTGCCTCGCCGAACGACTCGACCGCCTCACCGACGGGCCCACCGCGATCCGCACCGGGGCCGTCCCCGCGCTCGCCGGCACCCCGGTCCTCGCCGCCGGCGTCCCCATCCGGCGCGGTCTCCCCGCCGGCGGGTGAGCGCTCGTCCCCGCGGCGCTGTTCGACACCGCCGAGCGACTCACCGAGCGAGCCCAGCGCGTCGACGAGCGACCCGCCCTGCGGCCCGGGGGCGTCGGCGCGGACGTCCGGTTCGTCCTCGTCCCCGTCCTCGTCGACGGGCCCGGCGGAGTTCTCGCCGGGGCCGCGGGGGTCCGGCGGCGCCCCGTTGGGGGTGTCCATCCGCTCCCGCTCCTCGTTCTCGTCGCGCGGGGACACCGCCTCCGGCAGGTCGGGCAGCGCCCGGCTCTCGTCCTCGGGACCGTCGCGCTCGTCGCGGTCCCGCTCGTCGTCGCGGTCCTGGTCGCGGTCCTCGTCGCCGTCCTCGTCGCGGTCGCCGTCCGAGCGCCCCTCGTCCTCGTCGTCCGAGCCGCCGCGCTCGACCACCTCGAGGACGCGCTCGGTGACCTCCTCGGTCTCCTCGTCGTCGTCGGGCAGCGGGGTGCGCACGGCCTTCTCGACGCCGCGCTCGAGGTCCTCGAGCTCGGAGCGCTTCACCTCCCGCTGGCGCAGCCGCAGGTCGCGCTGCTCGTCGAGCGCGGCCAGCTCGGCCGCCTGCTCGGGCGTCGACCTGCGGGTCGGCGCGGCGGCGAGCGCCTGCTCGACCGCCTGCAGGTGGCGCTCCGTGCTCTGCAGCTCGGCCCGCGCGCGGTCGAGGGACCGGAAGGTGTCGATCTGGGCCTGCAGGGTGGCCTTCCGCCGCTCGAGCAGGGCCTTGCGCGCCTGCAGGTCCTGCACCGCGGGCGGGGTCACCGCGCGCCGCTCCGGCGGCAGGCTCGTCCACGCCCGCTCGGTCTGCTCGAGCGTGTCCAGCTGGCTGTCCAGCGAGGCGAGCGTGATCTGGGCGTGCGCGATCCACTCCGCACGCGGGTCGACCCCCGGCGGGTACTCGACCGTGGGCGGGGGCGGCACCGGTTCGGACGCGGTGAGGACGTAGGTGGCCGCGAGGATCCCGGCCGCGCTCAACGCCGCCATGGTCCGCCGCCTGCGGGCCGGCGCATCGGCGGCCCTGGCGCGCTCCGCCGCGGACGCGGCGGCGCGCTCGGTGCGGCGAGCCTCGACGATGGCGCGCTGCGTCCGCACGCCGTGCGGGACGGGCGGCGCCGGCGGCGCGTCGTGCTCGGCGAGCCAGGGCAGGGTGGCCGCGAGGCGCGCGTCCTGGCCCGCGTGTGCGGCGGCCCGGCGCATCTGGCGGGCGGCGACGCGGTGCGCTGCGGTGCAGTATCGGCGGGGCGGACGACCAGGGATGTCCTCGATCGGCTCGTTGCACCCGGGCAGGGCGCAGCGCCGCGCGTTGTCGACCACCAGTGCGACCCCCATCGCCGGGTGACGGAAGGCATGTCAGAACACGGAAGTCCCGCCGGGCGACCGTGGTGTGCGCCACGGCGCACCCCGACACCACGGCCCCGCAGAAGCGTCTTGATCTTCCGGCTCCGGAACGCTACTCGGCACTCGACCGGGTGTCACTGCTCCGTTCGACGAACATGATCGACCGGAAACGATCACCGTCGGTGATCAAGAACGGCCCATTTTGGGCCATTCGAGCAGCTCCGGCGTGCACGCGGCATTCGTCCTTGCATCGGCACGGTCGAATGCGCCCGACACGACGACGGCGCCCCCGTCCGACCTGGTGCCGGAGCGGGGGCGCCGTCGAGCGGAGCCGGGTGTGCGATCAGTACACGGGCAGGGAGGGGTCGACCTGCTTGACCCAGGCCAGCACGCCGCCACCGACGTGCACGGCGTCGGAGAAGCCCGCGCGGTGCAGCGCCGCGAGCGCCTCGGCCGACCGCGCGCCGGACTTGCAGTGCAGCACGACGGGCTTGTCCTGGGGGATCTCCGCGAGCGCCTCGCCCGAGAGGATGCGGTCCTTCGGGATCAGCTTCGCGCCCGGGATCCGCACGATCTCGTACTCGTTGGGCTCCCGGACGTCGATCAGCTCGAAGTCCTTGCCCGCGTCGATCATCTCCTTGAGCTCGAGCGCGGTGATCGTGTGTCCGCTGGCCGCGCTCTGGGCATCGTCGGAGACCACACCGCAGAACGCCTCGTAGTCGATGAGCTCCGTGACCTTCGGCGTGTTCGGGTCCTTGCGGATCTTGATGGTGCGGTAGCTCATCTCGAGCGCGTCGTAGATCATCAGCCGGCCGAGCAGCGGCTCGCCGATGCCGGTGATCAGCTTGATCGCCTCGTTCACCATGATCGAGCCGATCGACGCGCACAACACGCCGAGCACGCCGCCCTCGGCGCAGGACGGGACCATCCCGGGCGGCGGGGGCTCGGGGTAGAGGTCGCGGTAGTTGAGGCCCTGGCCGTTCGGCGCGTCCTCCCAGAACACCGACGCCTGGCCCTCGAACCGGAAGATCGAGCCCCAGACGTACGGCTTGCCGAGCAGCACCGCGGCGTCGTTCACCAGGTAGCGGGTGGCGAAGTTGTCGGTGCCGTCGAGGATCAGGTCGTAGTCGCGGAAGATGTCGAGGACGTTCGACGAGTCGAGCCGCGTCTCGTGCAGCCGGACCTCGACGAACGGGTTGACCTCCTTGATGGAGTCCCGCGCGGACTCCGCCTTCGACCGGCCGACGTCGGACTGGCCGTGGATGATCTGCCGCTGGAGGTTGGACGCGTCGACGACGTCGAACTCCACGATGCCGAGGGTGCCGACGCCCGCTGCGGCGAGGTAGAGCAGCGCCGGGCTGCCCAGCCCACCCGCGCCGACCACCAGCACCTTCGCGTTCTTCAGCCGCTTCTGCCCCGCCATGCCGACGTCCGGGATGATGAGGTGGCGGCTGTAGCGCTCGACCTCCTCCTTGGACAGTTCGGCGGCCGGCTCCACGAGCGGCGGTAGCGCCATGATCAAGCTCCTCGCATCGACGTTCTGGCTCATAGCGGCAACGCCGCGGTCACCCGGGTTCTTCCCAGGTCCCAGCCTCCACCGCATCCCACATCCCCGCTACCGCCCGCGCTACCGTCTCCGGCGCCTCCATCTGGGCGACATGGCCCACACCGGGCAGCACCAGCAGGCGCGAGCGCGGCAGCACCGCGGCGGCGCGATGGGCCAGCCGCGGCGCGACGAGCCGGTCGCGGTCGCCCCAGACCACCAGCGTCGGAGCCTGCACCCGCGCCGCCATCGACCACAGCGACCGGGCGCGCAGCCAGCCCGCGACCATCGCCCTCCCGGTGCGCTCGGCCGCCTCCTGCGCCCACTCCAGCCGCGCCCGCGCGGCGAACTCCTCGGCGGCCTGGGCCAGCCGGTGCTCCGGGACGCGGCTCGGGTCACCGAAGCAGATCCGCACGACCTGCTCGGCGCGCACCCGCGGGTCCATCGACGCGAGCCCGGCGCGGGCGCGCCTGCCGACCACCGGCAGCAGCGCGAGCAGCAGCCGCGGATCGGACACCCGGCGCGGGTCGGGCCGCAGGTCGGGCAGCGCGGGTGACACGAGCGTGAGCGTGCGCACGAGCTCGGGCCTGCGCGCGGCGACGGTGAGCGCGACGAGGCCGCCGAACGAGTTGCCCAGCAGGTGGACCGGGCGCCCGCGTCCGGCGAGGAAGCACATCAGCGCGTCGGCGTGCCCCTGGGGCGAGTAGTCGCGGGAGGCGAGCGGCCGGGACAGGCCGAACCCGGGCAGGTCGACCGCCGTGCCCGCGGCGCGGGTGGACAGCAGCGCGGCGAGGTCGGTCCAGTTCGTGGCCGAGCCGGACAGACCGTGGACGTAGACGGCGGGGGTGTCCTGCGGGCCCGGCGTCTCGCGCACGTGCAGCGTGACGCCCCCGGAGGTCACCTCGGCGCCCGGCCACGCGGGCTGGTGCGGATCGAGGCGCGGGAGCGTGGCCGGATCCGCCATCGGCGGCGGCTCGACGGGCACCGCGCGTTCCCCGCGCGCCCGCGTGCGCAGCGGGCGGACGAACGGCGGCGCGAGGGAGCTCACCCCTCGAGGATGACCCGGGACCCGCGGCGGTGGCCACCCGACGTGACCGCGCTCGCGCCGGTCGGGGGACGTCATCGCGGCCGGTCTCGGCCGTTGTACGGGTGAGAGGAGGGTCGCGAGTGGGCGGGGCCGGCCGGCTGGAGAGCGCCGCCGCTGTCCTCACGGTCGTCGCGGCGCTGGTGGTGCTCGCGTACCGGCTGGGCAGCGGGCAGGACGCCGCGACGGCCGTCGAGGCCGCGTTCGCGGTGCTGCTGATCGCGGTGCCCGCCGCCGTCGGCCTCGGCACCGGGCTGCCCCGCCTCGTCGGCACCGAGCGGGTGAACCGGCTCGGCGTGCTCGTCGGGCGCGGCGCGTTCTGCGCGGCGCGGGAGGTCCGCACGGCCGTGCTGGTCGGGACCGGCACGCTCACCCGCGGGGAGCTGGGGGTGCACGCGGTGCACGTGGTCGACGGCGCCCCGGCCGCGGACGTGCTGCGCCTGGCCGGGGCAGTCGCCCAGGAGTCGGCCCGCCCCGTCGACCGGGCGGTGGCCGCCGCGACCCCCCGCCTGCCCGGGGTCTCCGACTTCGACCCCGTCGCCGACCTCGGCTCGCGCGGTGTGGTGGCCGAGGTCGTCGGCGACCCGGGCGCCGAGCGGGTCATCGCCCACGCCGTGCTGGTGGGGGACGCCGAGCTCCTCGCGGCGCACGACATCGACCCGCCCGCCGTCGCCACGGCGCCGGGCAGCACCCCGGTGACGGTGGCCTGGGACGGCGTCGCGCGGGGCGTGCTCGAGGTCGGCCCCGCCGTCTCCGACGCCAGGGCCGCCGCCGTGCGCGAGCTGGCCGGCCTCGGTGTGCGGCCGGTCCTCGTGGCGAGCGAGGACGCGCCGGTCGCGGAGGCGGTGGCCGAACGCGCGGGCCTCGCGCCGGACGCCGTGGTGGCGGGCGTCGCGGCCCGGGACCTCGCCGCGCTCGTCGGCGAGCTGGGGCCCGGCGTCGCGGTGATCGGCGATCCCGGGCGGCACCGGCCCGCGCTCGACGCCGCCGACCTCGCCGTGCGCGTCGGCCGCGCCGAACCGGCGATCCGGCCCACCCTGACCGTCGCGCACGGTGACCTCGCCACTGCTGTCGCGGCGATCCGCATCGCCCGCCGCACCGCGGCCGTCGCCCGGGTGAACGTGATCTGGTCGCTCGCGTGCATCGCCGCGTTGCTGCCGGTCACCGCCGCGGGGCTGGTCGGGCCGGCGTTCTCGGCGGCCGCCACGGCCGCGGGCGCGGCCGTCCTCGCGATCAACGGACTGCGGCCCCAGCGCGGCCCCGCTACCGGCGGGTAAGGTGTTTCTGCGCACCCGATCGGGTGGACGGACGGAGGGCAACCGCATGACCGAGGCGCCGGCACCGGTGCACCGCGGCACCCGCCTGTCCCGGGACGCGCGCCGCGCCCAGCTGCTCGTGGCCGCCCGGGACGTGTTCGCGGCGCACGGGTACCACGCCGCCGCGATGGACGACATCGCCGAGCGGGCGGGCGTGAGCAAGCCGGTGCTCTACCAGCACTTCCCCGGCAAGCTCGAGCTGTACCGGGCGCTGCTCACCACGTACGCCGACGAGCTGGTGGAGCGGGTCACCGCGGCCATCGACAGCACCACCGACAACGAACAGCGCGTGCACGCGGCCGTCGCGGCCTACTTCGACTTCGTCGCAGGCGAGGGCCAGGCCTACCGGCTCGTGTTCGAGTCCGACCTGCGCGGCGAGCCCGAGGCGGCCGCCGTCGTCGACAACGCGCTCAACCGCTGCATCGACGCGGTCGCCGCGGCGGTCACCGCCGACGCGGGCCTCGACACCGCCCGGGCCCGGATGCTCGCGGTCGGCCTGGTCGGGCTGAGCCAGGTGGCCGCGCAGTACTGGCTGGACTCCGACCAGGCGGTGCCCCGCGACGAGGCCGTGGCGCTCATGTCGGGGTTCGCCTGGCGCGGGCTCGCCGGTTTCCCCCTCGTCCACGACTGACGCCGCTCAGCGCGGCGCCGTGCGCAGCACGCCGTCGATGAGGCCGTAGTCGACCGCCTCCTGCGCGGAGAACCAGCGGTCGCGGTCGAAGTCGGCCTCGATCCGCTCCAGCGGCTGCCCGGTGCGCTCGGCCGTGATCTCGGCGATCCGCTTCTTGAGCCGGGACATCATGCCCGCGCGGATCACGATGTCGGACTCCGAGCCGCCCGCGCCGCCGTGCGGCTGGTGCATCATCACCTGCGCGTGCGGCAGCGCGAACCGCTTGCCCGGCGTGCCGCCCGTGAGCAGGAACTGCCCCATCGAGGCGGCCATCCCGGTGGCGACGGTGACGACGTCCGGCTCGATCGTGTGCATCGTGTCGTAGATCGCCATCCCGGCGAGCACGGAACCGCCCGGCGAGTTGACGTAGAGCGTGATGTCGGCGGCCGGGTCCTCGCCCGCGAGCAGCAGCAGCTGCGAGACGAGCTTCGTCGCGACCTCGTCGTCGACCTCCGTGCCGAGCACGACGATGCGCTCGCGCAGCAGCCGGTCGTAGACGGCGTCGTCCAGGGTGGGGGCGCTCATGCGGTGATCTCCTTCTGGCTTCGGGGAGCTCGCGGGCGGCGGTGGCGGGTTCGCGACGCCGTGCGCGTCCTCTGCGCGGTGGGTGACCCCCGCGACGCTATGGGCGCCGGGACCACGCCAACCCGCTGCTTCGCCCGCGGCGAACCCCTTTCACCGAGAGCGGAAAGCCACCGCCTCCTCCCGGCGCGTACCCGGACCCCGACACGTGCACACCCGGACCGCGACTCGCGCACACCCGGACCGCGACTCGCCGAAATCCCCGCGAGTCGCGGTGTGAGTGCGGGCGAGTCGCGGTGTGAGTGCGGGTGAGTCGGGGTATCGCTGCGGCGATGAGTTCCGGGTGTGGCGGCGGTCTCACTTCCGACAGCGCCGTACGAGGGCGCACCGGCCCGGAAGGGAGCGAGACATGAGCACCACCACCGACCTCAGCCACCGGGACCGCGCCGTCCTGCGCGCCGTCGCCGCAGGCCGCTGCACGATCTCCGCGATCGGCGTCCTCGCCGTCGACGGGCTCGGCTGCTGCGACCAGTTCGTCGGCCGCCGCCTGGCGGCCGCAGGCCTCATCGCCGCCGGCCCGGGGCAGGCGCGCCTGACCGACACCGGCCGCGCCCTGATCCAGGCGGCGTGAGATGGGCACCACCCGGTGCGATCGCTGCCCCGCCCGCGACCGGCTCACCGCTGCCGGGGCGAAGCTCGTCGTCCTGCCGGTCCGCCCCGCCCCGATCCGCAGCCGGGCCGCCGCCGCGTGACCCCGCCGGGTCAGGCGCTGCGGCGCGCCGATCGCCGATCGACCGCGCCCGCGGCGAGTGCGGCGATCCGGCCCGCGACCGCGCCGACCCGTTCCAGCGGCAGCATGTGCCCCGCCTCCGGGAAGATCGTCAGCTCGGCCGACGGCAGGGCCCGCGCGATGCGCCGGGAGGCCCGCACGGGCGTGAGCCGGTCGCGGGAGCCGACCAGCACGACGGTCGGGACGTCCGCGAACGCCGCGAGCGCCGCGTCGCGTTCGTGGGCCTCGAGGGTGGCCTGGAAACCCGACACGGTGAGCGGACGGCACGCCCCCACGGCCTCGTACGTGATCCGGCAGGCCTCGGGGCTCGGGTCCGCCCCGAGCAGCAGCCAGCGCAGCCCGGGCGCGAGCAGCCGCGGGTGGCCGAAGCGCTCCCGGCGCGCCCACCCCGGCGTGGCGGCGATCCGTTGCTGCACCCGCTTGTAGGCCGCCGCCGCACGCGGGGGCAGGCCGAACGGCCGCTCGGCGAGCCCGCCGCTCGCGGTGGACACCAGCGCGATCCCGCGGGCCCGCACCACCACCTCCGGGTGGCGGTCGGCCAGGGCCATGAGCGTCATCCCGCCCATGGAGTGCCCGGCGAGCACGAGCGGACCGGCGGGCGCCACCGCAGCGAGGACCGCGGCGAGGTCGTCGGCGAGCTGGTCGATCGTCATCGTCGCCGGCTCGACGGCCGAGGAGCGGCCGTGGCCGCGGTGGTCGGGCCGCACCACGCGCACCGGCGCCCGCCCGGCCGTGAGCGACCGGGTGACCGGCCCCCACGTGGTCCCGTCGAGCGTCCAGCCGTGGACGAGGACGACCGTGACCGGCGCGTCGGCCGGACCGTCCAGCCGGACGTGCAGCGGCACCCCGTCGGCAGCGGGGACGGTCCGTTCGGTGGTCACCGGACCGCCCCCTCCCGCGCTAGCGGGGATCGGTCGGGAAGACGTCGAAGAGCGCCGGGTTGTAGGCGTGCACGAGGATCGCGAAGATGATCGCGTCGAACGTCAGGTGCACCGTCACCACGTAGGGCAGCGATCGGGTGCGCTGGAAGATGTAGCCCTGCAGCAGCGCGAACGGCACCGTGAGCACCGGACCCCAGCCGCGGTAGCCCAGCTCCCACAGGAACGACACGAACACCACCGCCTGCAGCAGGTTCGCCTGCCAGAACGGGAAGTGGTGGCGCAGCAGGGCGAAGACGACGCAGATGAAGAACAGTTCGTCCCACAGCCCGACCGCGTTGACGCCGATGAACAGCCGGGTGATCTCGTTCGCCCCGGTGACCTGCGGCCAGTTCCGGTAGGCGCCCGACCCCAGGAAGTAGACCGGCAGGACCAGGTAGCCCGCGACGACGACCAGCCCGAGGTAGCCGAACTCGAACCGGCTCCACCGATTCGCGGTGCCCACCGGGAACGTGATGATGTTCTCCCGCAACCACCAGCGGGAGAGCGCGTAGGGCAGGACGACCGCCGCCGAGAGCGTCACGGCGAAGCGGGCCATGCCCGCGTTCGACAGGTCGGCCCGAAGCGACATCGTGCTGATGACGACGAGGCCCGTCGAGATGCAGAACAGGTGCCGCAGCAGCGCGCGGTCCGCCACCGCGGCGACGGCCAGCCCGGCGGCGATCAGCACGTAGCCGGTCGGCCGCTGCTGCAGGCCGAAGAGCGCGACGGCGGACAGCGCCACCAGCGCCGCAGCCGGCAGCCGCGCGTGCCGGGCGACCGACCGACCCTCGAAGCTCTCGGGGGTCGTCGCGCCTGCGCTCACCGCGCCAGCATGGCGGGGCGGCCGCCGGCGCGACAACCGCTCCCGCGGTCCCGGCCGCCGCCATCAGACCAGGTGCGCCTTGCGCCACAGGACCTCGCTGGGCCCGCCGATCAGCTTCTGCTCGCGAAGGAACGGCACCAGCTTGCGGGCCGACCAGCGCAGCATCTCGTGGTGGTGCGGGTTGGCCAGCGCGGCCCGGTGGCCCACGGCGGGGTCGATGCCCACCGAGGCGTACACATCGCGGTGGATGAGGTTGCGGGCCACGACGAACGCCACCCGCGCCGTGAGGTAGCGGGCGAGCTCGCGCTGCGCGGCGTTGGTCTTCGGCATGATCCGCATCAGCTCCTCGCGGGCGTAGCGGACGTGCCGGGCCTCCTCGGTGACGTGGATCCGGTTGATCATCCGGGTGAGCGGCTGCACGGTGTCGTCGCGCATCGCCTCCCGCTGGAGCTGGTCGAGGATCTCCTCGACGAAGAGCGTGGCCGCGAACATCGCGGGGCCGCTCGCCACGGTCTTGAAGAACCGCCCGAGCTCGTGGGTGACCTTCCGCGGCGCGTAGTCCGGCACGCCGTACCGCTCGGTCATCTTCGCGAACATGATCGAGTGCCGGCACTCGTCGGCGATCTCGGTGAGCGCGTACTGGATGTGCCGCCTGCGCGGGTCGCGGTCGTAGGCGTACCGCAGCAGCATCTGCATGAGGATGATCTCGAACCACAGCCCGATGCGGGCGATGCTGCACACCTCGTGCACCGACAGGGTGCGCCGCTGCTCCTCGGTGAGGCCCTCCCACAGCTCGGTGCCGTAGAGCGACACGCGGTGGGCGGGCATCGCCCAGCCGTCCGGGGCGAGCGGGGCGTCCCAGTCGATGTCGATGCTCGGCTCGTAGGAGTGGTCGAGCGACGAGCGGAGCAGCCGCTCCGCGGTCGCTTCGCGGTCGTTCACCGTCCTCGTGGTCATCGCGGGCTCCTCTCGGGCGTGCGACCGGTCAACCGTGCGACGAGCCCCGCCGCGAGCGGCGAGCCGTCGAACCGCCCCTCGGCGGCGCGCTTGCGGATCTGCCGGGCGGCCACGGCGCCGACGACGCCGGGCAGGTGGCGGGCCGCCCACAGCTCGAGGTTCCCGGCGCGGGTGCAGGCGGTGTCGCGCGGCGGTCGCCGGGCGCCGAGCACGCGCAGCACGGTGCCGACGACGTCCTCGACCTCCTCGCGGCGGACCTGGCCCTCGAGGCTCAGCCCGACCTCGCGGCCCGCGGCGTGGATGCCGGTGCGCACGTAGCCCGGGTAGACGGTCGTGACGTGCAGCTCCGTGCCGTATTCCAGCCGCAGCGCGTCGGCGTAGGCCGACATCCCGCGCTTCGCGACGCTGTAGGCCGACACGAACGGCAGCGTCACGTACGCGAGCTCACTGGCGACGAAGACGACCCGGGCGCGCCGCCCGCCGCGCTCGGCCCGGGAGGCCGTGAGCGCGGGCAGCGCCGCCGCCGTGACCCGCCAGGCGCCGAGCAGGTTGACGTCGATGACGCGCAGCGCGTCGGGCTCCAGCGGGCCACCGGCGTCGTTGGGGATGCCGATGCCCGCGTAGTGCAGGACGGCGTCGAGGCCGCCCAGCCGCGCCACGGCCTCCCCGACGGCCGACCCGACGGCCGCGGCGTCGGTGATGTCGCAGGCCAGCACGTTCTCGCCGGGGTTCACGTCCAGCCCGACGACCTGCGCGCCGAGCTCCCGCAGCCGGGTCGCGGTGGCGGAACCGAAACCGCCCGCCGCCCCGGTGACCAGCACCCGGCCGGGCACCGGCGTGGCCACCGGTTTCGACCCCGTCCATGCAGCCGCCATCGCTCCCGCCTCCAGCCGCGGTACTTGCGTGTTACCGCCGGTAACTGTTACCACAAGTACCGTGCATTCCGAAGAGCGCCGTGTCAAGCCGGGTGGCCCGGCCGAGCGGCAGCGACGACGAGCCGAGCGCCGCGCCGAGATGGTGCAGGCCGCGATCGAGGCGGTGCGCACCCACGGGCCCGGCGTCTCGGTCGCGGAGCTGGCCGCGGCGGCGGGGATCACCAAGCCGGTGCTCTACCGGCACTTCACCGACCGGGCCGACTTGCAACGGGCCGTCGGGGAGAAGGCCGCGGAGATGCTGCTGGCGCGGATGGCGCCCGAGCTGGACCCCGACCGGGAGCCCGTCCAGCTCATCCGCGGGGTCATCGACGCGTTCCTCGCGGGCATCGAGGACGAGCCCGAACTGTGGCGCTTCGTGGTGCACCACCCGATCGAGCGGGAGGCGGGGGCGGAGGTGGTCGAGGACGCCCGCCGGCACATCGCCCGTCTGCTCGCCACGATCATCGGGGAGCGGCTGCGGGCGCTCGGCCTCGACTCCGGCGGTGCCGAGCCGTGGGCGCAGGGCCTCGTGGGCATGGTGCAGAGCGCGGGCGACTGGTGGCTCGAGCGCCGCACGATGAGCCGCGCCGCCCTCACCGACTACCTGACGACGCTCATCTGGGGCGGGGTCTCCGGCGTCCTCGCGATGGCCGACCAGCCCGCCCCGATTCCTGCGGGCGCCCCGGAGGTGGACCGTGGCTGAACCCGAGACCGATCACGACCACGACGAGGGCTACACCGGTCCGGCCGTCCTGACCGTCGACGGGCGGGACGTCCCGGTGCACGCCCGGCTGGACGCCAAGCACGAGCCGCACGACGGGCGGCTGCACTGGTTCGGCCGGATCCGGCTCGCCGAAGGAGCCCCGGAGGTCCCGAACGGGACCGTCGAGCTGCGCACCGAGACCGGGCGCGCCGAGGCCCGCATCGGCGACGTCGACCCGTGGGGCCGCTACCGCGTCAGCGGCGTGGGCGTCCCGCCGTTCCGGATCGACGAGCCGGATCTGTCCGACTGAGGTGTTCTCAGTGACTTGATCATGGGGGTGTAGACGGGCGGAGGGCCCTTGGTAGGACTGGATTTGCTGAAGATCAAGTCCGGACCAAAAGGGCCCTCCGTGATCACCTATCGTGCCAGCCTCGACATCGCCCAGCCCATCGGCCGGTACCTGGCCCGGCTGCTGGCCGAGGAACGCGCCGCCCGCGGCACCCGCCGCGGCCGGCGCGCCCTGTCGGTGTGGGGGCAGGCGGTGCTGGTGCTGCGCTGGTTTCGGGATGCCACCCCGGTCGCCCGGCTGGCCGCCGACGCCCGCATCAGCATCGCCACCGCCTACCGGTATCTGCACGACCCGGGTTCCGCAGCTGTCGTCCGGTGAAAGTGCTCGAATGTGGGGTCTCAGCTGGGCAAACGGGTGTCGGCCTGGTGACATGTCGTGTCACTAGGCGCGGGTGTTGTTCCTGGTCAGCGCGTTG